>Ga0207705_10000014_pt1 | contig 434286 bp, 407 predicted proteins | sample KBSC13metaG_FD_184314 | JGI IMG/M metagenome (GOLD analysis project Ga0207705, IMG submission 184314) | Corn rhizosphere microbial communities from Kellogg Biological Station, Michigan, USA - KBS C1-3 metaG (SPAdes) (version 2) | ecosystem: Host-associated > Plants > Roots > Rhizosphere >... | reverse complement strand
TCGTCCGCATAGCCCCGCTCCACGACGCCGGCATCACCATGAGGCATAAGCTTCATGCTGAGATCTGTACTCTTTGGGCGAAGTTACACTCTCATGCATGCCGAGGAGCTTCGCGCCGGTCATGTCCCCTGACCCAAGCCAGCGAACGTATCATGCGTACACGGTTTGTTCCACTTTGTCAAGTCCATCCGCCCGGTGGATGCTGAAACAAGTTCGGATGACCGTGGGGAAGCGGGCGGGCTGGAAGCATCCATTGCGCGCGGGATGGGTGGCGGACGGACGGGCAAGTCCTTATTCCGCCCCGAGATGGGGAAAAGGCGTTCCAAAACAATTCGATCGGCGCTGTGGCTGGCGACGCTGGCCGCCGCCGGCCCGGCGCTGGCGCACATGGCCGATGGTCAGCCCGCGGCCGGCCCGTCCGCATCGCACCTGAGCACAGCGCAGATGTTCGCGCTGGCTGACCGTGCGCGCGACCGGGGGGATTATCTGACGGCGGAGCAGGCCTATCGCGCATTGGCGACCAACCCCGATGCCGACATGCGGAGCGAAGCCCGCTTCCGCCTGGCGATGATGCTGGCCGACCGCGAGCATCGCTATCGCGACGCGGCGGTCGAGTTGCGCCGGATATTGGATGAGAAGCCGGACGCGGGGCGCGTGCGGCTGGAGCTGGCGCGGATCGACGCGCGGCTCGGGCGCGTCAAGGAGGCGGCGCGCGAATTGCGCGCGGCCGAAGCCGGTGGCCTGCCGCCCGAAGTGGAGCAGATGGTCCGCTTCTACGCGCAGGCGCTCGACACGCAGCGCCCCGCAGGCGGCAGCATCGAGCTGCTGGTCGCGCCGGACAGCAACGTCAACCGCGCGACCGCTTCGAACACGCTGGGCACCGTGATCGGCGACTTCACCCTCAACCGCGACGCGCGGGCGCATTCGGGCGTGGGCGCGGCGGTGCGCGGCCAGGCCTATGCGCGGCTTGCGGTTTCAAACCGGACCAGCCTGCTCGCGCGCCTGTCGGGCAGCGCCAATCTCTACCGCGCGTCGCAATTCGACGACGTCGTGCTCGCGCCGCAAGTGGGGCCCGAATTCGACTGGGGCCGCGACAAGCTCAGCCTGGGCGCGGGGCCGGCCTGGCGCTGGTACGGGATGCGGCCTTACACCACATCACTGGCCGCAAGCGCCGACTGGCAACATCGGATCGGGCCGCGCGGGCAATTGCGGATCGGCGCGACCGTGGCGCATATCGGCAACCGCTTCGACCGGCTGGAGAGCGGCGACGCGGCCTCCCTGACGGTCGGCGTGGATCGTGCCTTCTCGTCGCGCTTCGGCGGGGGCGTGCAGATATCCGCCAACCGCCAGGATGCGCGCGAACCGGGTTATGCCACCGCGGGCGGGAGCATCGGCGCCTATCTCTTCCACGAACTGGGCCGGACCACTGTCGCCGCCAATCTGGGCTACAGCCATCTGGAGGCGGATCGCCGGCTGGCGCTTTTCCCCGAGCGGCGCGTGGACAACGGCTTTTCGGGCGTGATCAGCGGCATCTTCCGCCAGGTCCGGATCGGAGCAATCTCCCCAGTGATACGGTTACGATATGAGCGGAACGTATCCCGCATCCAACTATATGATTACAGGAGATTTGCGGGCGAGCTCGGGCTGGCGACCGCATTCTGACGAGAGGTAGCGCAGCGGATGAAGATCGGTACTTTGGGGGTTTTGGCGTCGTGCCTGCTGCTGGCGGCATGCGGCGGCGCCGGCGATAGCCTGGTCACGACGACGCCACCCCCGCCCCCGCCACCACCGGCGACGCCGCTGCCCCTGGTCGCGACATCGACCTTCCCGACGATCACGAGCACGATGAGCTATAACGAGCCCTATGGCGGACCTTCGTCCTTCGACACGCTCCGGTCCGACGCGCGGAGCACCACGATCAGCTTCAGCTATGACGCGGCGACCGGTACCTACAGCGTGACGGGCAACGGGGTGTCGGCAAGCTTCGGCCAGGGTGACCAGATCGCGGACACGACCTATAACGACACCTTCTCGAAGACGGCCGGCACGGTGGCGGATTCGATCAAGCTATACGGCAATGCGCGCGCGGATACGCCGGGCACGCCGCCGGTGGTGCTGAGCTATACCAGTTTCGGCGTGTGGACGCACAGCGACAGCACGACGGGCAAGAGCAGCAAGGCCTATTTCCTCTACGGTCAGCCGACGGGGACCACCATGCCCACGACGGGTACGGCCAGCTACGAGATGACGGCGGCGGCGCACGCCTATCCCGGGGGTATCGGAACTTCCACGACACGGATCACCGGAACCGCGACGCTGAACGCGAATTTCGCGACCGGCAGTGTCGACACGACGCTCAAGCTGGGCGGGACGTTCACCGGCACGGGCAAGATCAGCGGCGACCAATTTGCCGGCACGTTCAACACGAACGATCCGAGCGCGTTGACCGGCCAGTTCAACGGCGGCTTCTTCGGCCCGGGCGCGAAGGAGGCGGGGTTCACCTTCCAGATCCACCAGCATGTCGCCGATCCCTATGCGGGCGCGTCGGTGCAGCCGATGGATACCTATATCGCGGGCGCCGCCGCGGGGCCAAAGGGATAGGCCCTTCCCCTGCGCCTCGCATCCGTGAAGGTGACGACCACCGGGAGCAACCCCACAAGCTCAACCGATGGCCGTCACCCCAAGAACGGATCGGCGGGCCATTTCTTAAGCCGGGCGGGCGCGGATGACACGAATGGTCCGCCGCCGCTAAACCCGCGTCAATCCCGCCTAATGCGCCGTCAATCGAGAATAACGGCGCATTAACCTTTAGGCTTCATAATCGCGCCATCTCCACAGTTCCGGACGATGACGTGACGCTTATCCGTACCCCCTCAACCGTGAATCGGATGGCCGACGACGTGCGCGCCGCGATCGGGCAGGCGGCGCAGTCGACGGGCGTCAATTTCTCCTACCTGATGGCTCAGGCCAAGAGCGAGAGCGGGCTCAATCCCAACGCCAAGGCGGCGAGCTCAAGCGCGACCGGGCTTTATCAGTTTATCGACCAGTCCTGGCTGGGCGTGGTCAAGGCGCATGGCGCCGAGCATGGCTATGGCTGGGCGGCGGACGCGATCACGGCCAAGAAAGGCGGCGGCTTCACGGTCGCCCCGGCGATGCGCCAGGCGGTGATGGCGCTGCGCGAGCAGGCCGGCCCGGCGGCGCTGATGGCCGCATCCTATGCCGCGGACAATGCCTCCAGCCTGAGCAATGCGCTCGGGCGGCAGGTGAACGGCACCGATCTCTACATGGCGCATTTCCTGGGACTGGGCGGCGCGACCAAGTTCCTGCGCGCGCAGTGCAATAATGGCGGTGCGTGCGCCGCGACCATGTTCCCGCAGGAAGCGCGCGCCAACCGGTCGATCTTCTACGGCAAGGACGGTGCGCCGCGCACGCTCGACCAGGTCTATGCGGTGATGGGGCATAAGCTCGACAATGCGGTCGATGGCAGCGACAGCGCCAATATCCAGACCGCGAGCAACGGCCTGACGCCCGGCAGCCTGGTCCAGTCGATGCCGGGCGCGCCCGACATCTCCGCGCTCCAGCTTGGTTTTGCCGACATGTCGGCGGCGGATGCGACGACCGCGCAGGATCCGTCCGCCGACCCGGCCGGCACCGACATCGGCCAGATGCTAGCCTCGATCGAGCAGAACCGGCTGAACATGCTCAAGCCGACGCCGGCGCAGGCACGGCTGGCTTATCTGATGCTGTCGCTGCCGCAGGTGAACTGAGCGGCCCGCCGGCCGATCTATCGCGACCAATGAAAACGCCGGCCGCCTGCGGAGGCGACCGGCGTTCATTTGCCCCTTTCTGCCGTGGATCAGCCGGCGAAGCTAACCCTGGACTGGCGGCGCCGCATCGCGCTGCCCACCAGGCCGAAACCGCCCAGCATCATCGCCCAGGTGGCCGGTTCGGGCACACCCGGATCGGGCGGAGGCAGAACCGCGCCGTCGATCGCCAGCGTCGACTTGGCCAGCGTCAGCTGCCAGCCGCCATTGGCGCTATCGATATCGACCCAGACCTGCAGCCCGGCCGCGATATCGTCGAAGAAATTCGACGTGAGGTTGAAGGTCGTGAACGAATAGGTGTCGTTGCTTCCGTCGAGGCTGCCGAGCAGCGTAAGCACGCCATTGTCGGACACGTAGATATTGTCGATCTCGCCACTGCTGAAATCGACGTCAAACGCGCTGATGTTGAGCGTGGCCGTGGTGATCGAGCCGCCATAAGCGGCGTGCGTCCAGCCCCAATCCTGATCGGCATGGCGCCAGTAAGGCGGATCGTCATATTTCTGCGCGTCGGTCGGGACGAAGTAGCCGGTCGGTGCCTGCTGCGTATCCGACCAGGCGACGGCATGCGCCGGCGCGGTCCCGAGAGCAATCGTCGCCGTCATGACTGCGGCGCCGAGGGAAAATCTCTGCCTTTTCGACATCTTACACAACTCCCCTGTGAGGGACTCGACCTCCCCCCGGAGCGGCGAGTCGTGCAATGTGTATATAAAATTAATAATAATGTAAGAGCTAACTATCGGCGTTATGAATCCGGTCTGGATAGATTACTTTCATAATAGTGAAACAGATGGGATCGCCACGGTCTTGCCTGAAACATTTCTTTCACGATATGTTCGACTACGTTCCGGAAGCGAAACCAGCGAAAAGCGTGATATCATTACGGGTGCGTTATGATGGAGACGGCGCGCTGGTTTTCCGGATGATTAGGGAACCGTCATTCGAGCTGGCGACGAAGCAATCCAGACGCCCCCTAGCCGCGCGTGGAAGCCGGCGGGGCCCGCAGCGACATCTTAATGCGTCGGGATCTGTACCGGGGGCACGGCGGCCGCGGGATCCGGCTGGTCGGTCTGGTCCTGGCCGGTAAAGGCGAGCGTGATCGACATGCGGCGGTTGCGCGGGTCGTAGCGGTCGGCAGGGATGAAGGGCTCCTTGTCGGCGACGCCCTCGATCCGGGCGAAGCGATCGGCCCCGACACCGGCATCGGCCAGCGCCTTGCGCGTCGCTTCGGCGCGCGCGCTCGACAATGTCCAGTTATTGACCGAGCGGCCCGCCGCATAAGGCAAGGCATCGGTATGGCCGCGCACGATCACCCCGTTGGGCACGCCCTGGATCACCTGGGCGACCTGCGTCATCAGCGCGCGCGCCTCCGGCAGCAGGACGTCGGTGCCGAGTGCGAACATCGAAAAATCGGCCTTGTCGACCAGATCGATGCGCAGGCCTTCGCGCGTGTCGGTGAAGCGGATCGTGCTGGCGAGCTTGGCCAGATTCTTGTCCGCGCCGATGCGCTGCATGATCTGCTTCTTGAGGAAGGCGAAGCGCACCCGATCGCGCATGCGTTCGGCCGCGGCGGCTTCCGACGCGCCGCCGGTCGCATCCTTGGGGATGGTGAGCGACTTGGTGCCGGTCTGCGCCGCCTTGTGCGGATAATCGTCCTTGGCGATGATGCTGTCGCCCCCGAACACGCCGTTCGAGCCCGCGCTCTTGAGCTTCATCTCGATCAGCGTCGGCGCGAAATAATCGGCGATGCCCTTGCGCTGCTTCTCGGTCGTGGCGCCGAGAATCCAGAGCAGGAGGAAGAAGGCCATCATCGCGGTCACGAAATCGGCATAGGCGACCTTCCAGGCGCCGCCATGATGTCCGCCATGGCCGGCCGCGACGATCTTCTTGACGATTATCGGCCGTGGTTCGGGCTCGTTCCGTCCACGCTTCGCAGGTCCAGCCACTATCTGTCTCCGCTCACGCGAAGGCCGCACCGGCCCGCGCCTCCACCCCGCTTCCCAACGGAAGCGTACGATATGGAAGGCCGGGTGGGGGTGCGGGCCGGTGCGGTCTGCCTAAACATCAGCGACCGCGCATGCCGTCGAAAACATCGGCGAAGGCAGGCTGGTTGCTGTGGCTGATGCCGGAGCGCGCAGCTTCGATCACCAGCGGCAGCGGATGGCCGTGGAGCGAGGCGATAATGATCTGCTTGACCACGCCATAGATGGCGGCGTCGGCCTCGACCACCTGACGGCAGCGGCTCGCGAAGGGGCCGACGATGCCGTAGGCGAGCAGCACGCCCATGAAGGTGCCGACCAGCGCCGAGCCGATCATCGCGCCGAGGATCGCCGGCGGCTTGTCGATCGAGCCCATCGTCTTCACCACGCCGAGCACGGCCGCGACGATGCCGAGCGCGGGCAGCGCGTCGGCCAGGTTCTGGAGCATGTCGGCGGGACGGATGTCGTCATGGTGATGCGTCTTGAGCGCGTTATCCATCACGTCCTCGACCGCATGCGGATCGAGCGTGCCCGACGAGATCACGACCAGCCGCAGCGTGTCCGTGATGAGATGGATCAGGGTCGTGTCCTTGAGCAGCTTCGGATATTGGCCGAACACGCTCGACGATTTCGGATCCTCGATGTGCGGCTCGAGCGCGACCGGGCCGTCGGTGCGCAACATCTTCATCAGGCTGGAGACGAGGAAGATCACCTCCAGATAGTCCTTCTTGGTATATTTCGGCCCCTTGAAGACCTTGCTGAAGCCGCCGGCGAACTGCTTCAGTTCCTTCATCGAATTGCCGGCCAGCAACGCGCCGGCCGCGGCGCCGCCGATGATGATCATCTCGTGCGGGATCGATTCCATGACGGGGCCGAGCGCTCCGCCGGTGAAGGCGAATCCGCCGAATACCATGCCGAGGAGGACGACCAGGCCGATCGCTGCATACATTCGAAAAATACCCCCGGGTGGCGAAACGGAACGGAGCGTCCGGATATGATTCCGGCCTCTCCAACATGATTAACGGCCAGGTTTTACGCGCTTTATGGTGAAGATCGGGTTTACCGTCTTTTTATGCGCGGTTTCGTGCGTGAGACGGGGCCGGCCCTGTCCAGTTGCAGTGCGCTTCGACATCCCGTCGAAGCTTGCGGCGCCAGCCGCTCCTCCACGTCGACCTCCCATGGAACAGGCTGTTTGGGAGGCCGGGTGGGGGAGCGGGCCGGTGCCGCTTCAAGGACGCGCTGACCGAAACGGTCAGCCGATGAGATCGAACAAGGTGCTCTTGTTGGTCTTGGCGAACAGGGTCTGCGCCGCCTGGAGCGCGGTCTGCTTCGACTGGAATTCGCTCACCGCATAGGTGAGGTCGGTGCTTTCGAGCGAATTGCGTTCGGCCGAAAGATCGGTGCCGGTATTGTCGAGATCCTCCGCCGCGGCGTCGAAGCGCTGTGCTCGGACGCCCTGATCGGCGCGGACCTGGGTGATATGCGAGGTGCCGGCATCGATCGCATCGAGACTGGTCTGGATGTCGGTCGCGCGGCTGGCGCTGGTGCCGTTGACCGCGGTGATCGCGGTGGCGAGGATCTGCTGCAGCGTCTGGGTGCCGCTCGACGTGGTGATGCCGCCGAACACCTGCGAGCGCTGCGCGGTCGCCGGCAGGCTCAGCGAATCCGAGACCGGGATCGCAAGCGGCGAACCGACCGGATAGAGCGGAGCACCGGTCGGATCGTTGGCGATCGACGCGCTGTCGAGCTTGGCGATGATCGACTGCAATTCCTGGGTGATCGCGGTGCGATCGGTGGGCGAGGTCGTGTCGTTGCGGCCGGACAGGACCAGCTCCTTCGCACGATCGAACATCGCCGAGATGTTGGTGAGGCTGGTATCGACCGCGGAAGAGATCGACATCCCCATATTGACGTTGATGTTCCACACCACCTGATCGGCCTGGGTCTGGCGGATTTCGGAGATGCGCTGCGCCGCGCCGGGATCGTCCGACGGCGCGGCGAGCCGCTTGCCGGTCGACACGCTCTCCTGGAGCGCCGCGATCTGCTTCGACAATTCGGTCTGGCGATTGATCTCGGCGGTGGCGCTGTAGCGGGTGGAGCTGATCATTTTCTTAGCCCTCAGAACAAGTCGAGCACCGCCTGCATCGTGTCGCGGGCGGTCTGGATGATTTTGGCCGAAGCCGAATAAGCCTGCTGGAAATGCAGGAGCTCGGCGGCCTCGGTATCGAGGTCGACCCCGGCGACGCTGTCCAGCGCGGTATAGGCGCCGTCCTTGGCGGCGGCGGCGCTGGTCGCGAGCGTCTTGGCGGATTGCACGCGAAGCGCCTGATCGTTGACCATCGAACGCCAGGCGGTTTCCGCGCCATTCGCCCCGCGCAACGCCGACAGCGTGAGCAAATTGCCGTTCGGGCTCGTCGCGTCGGCCGCGCCGATCAGATTGGTGTCGGTGACGGATACCGCGAGGCTGGCCGCGTCGGTGCCGCTCAGCAGGTTGCCGCCGGGATTGCCGTTGAGGTCGATGCCCTGCGCGTTCCACGTGTTGACCTGCTGCACCAGATTGGTCGCGAGCGTGTCGAGCTGCGATATGCGCCCGGCAATCTGGTTGGCGGCCTCGGCATAACCCGCCAACGCGCCCGACGTCGGGCTGACGGCGGAGGAGGAGCTGTCATAGTTGACGGTCATGCCGAACGTGCCGTTGGCGGCGAACGACACGCTGACCAACGCGGGATTGGTGTTGCTGCCGTCGAGCAGCACCGGCCCGCCCGTGTCATTCATGCGGAGCGTGGCCGAACCGAAGCTGTCGAGGGTGACATCGATCCCCATCTTGTCGCTGATCGTGCCGATGATCGTGTCGCGCTGATCCTCAAGCGAGGCGCGCCCGGACGTACCCTGGGGCGCGGTCTTGAGCGCGAGATTGATCCTCGCCAGCGCGGTCAGGGCATCGTTGACCTGTCCGACCGCGTCGCTGACCTGGCTCGAGATGGTGGTGCTGACCTTGCCGAGATTGTTCGCGGTCTTGTTGATCGCGCCGGAGGCGTCCTGGAGCGCATAGAGAAAGCTCTGGCGCAGCGTCGCGTCGGTCGGATTGGCGGCAAGCGAGTTGCCGGCGGTGAAGATCGCGGTGAGCTTCACGCCGACGCCCGAATCGCCGTCGTCGAGCGTATCCTGGATGTTGCCGAAAAACTTCGAGCGCGTGCTGGCCTGCGAATTGTCGGAATTGGCGCCCCACGCCCGGAATGCGGAATATTGATCCCACACGCGGGTGACTTCGGCCGCCTGCACGCCGTTGAATGAGCCGGCGCCGCGATAGAGGAACGCCGGCCCCGCGGCCGTGAACTGTTCCTTCATCGTCACCTGACGCTTGGCGAAGCCGTCATTGTTGGCGTTGACGACATTTTCGGAAATGCCGGCGAGCGCGCTCTGGTAAGCGAGCACGCCCGACCTGCCGATCGAAAGGAGACTCATCGGGCGACCTTCCCGTCAGGCGCGGCGACGGACGCCGCGGGTGCGCCGGCCGGAGCCGCGGCGCTGCCCGAAAGGCGCGCGCCATATTGCTTGACCAGCATGTCGGCGATGTGGAGCGCGCCCTTCTGGGCCATGGCGTCGGCGGTCTTGGCGTCGGCCATGTCCTGGAACTGCTTGGTCGCTTCGGAATCGAACAGCCCCTCGCCCTCGCCGCTGGCGGAGCGCATCGAGCCGATCAGCTGGCGCACGAACACCGCCTCGAACGCCTGCGCCGCCTTCTTGAGCTTCGCCTGGTCGGGCGAGGCCGGGGAGGGTGCGGCGGCGGTGGCCGCGATCGCGTTCATGGGGATCGGGTTCGTCACAGGACCACCAGCTCCGCCTTCATCGCGCCCGCTTCCTTGAGCGCTTCGAGGATCGCAACCAGGTCGGCCGGCGTCGCGCCGATCGCGTTCACCGCCTTGACGATGTCGGAGAGGCTGGCGCCGGGCGCGAAATTGAACATCGGGTTATGCTCTTCGTCGACATCGATCTTGCTCTTGGGCACGACCACGGTCTGGCCGCCACGGCTGAACGCCTCGGGCTGCGACACCTTGAGCGTCTCGTTGACCTTGACGGTGAGCTTGCCGTGGCTGACCGCGGCGGGCGCGATCCGGACCGCTCCGTTGATCACGACCGTGCCGGTGCGGGCATTGACGATGACCTTGGCAGGCGCATCGGCGGGCTCGACGAGCAGATCCTCGATCTGGCCCATCAGCGCGGTACGCACCTCCGCCCCTTCGGGCGCGTTGATCGCGACGGTGACCGCGTCGATCGCGCGGGCGTGGCCCGCACCCATGCTGCGGTTGATCGCGGCGGCGACGCGGCCGACCGTGGTGAGATCGGCCTCGGCCAGGTTGAAGCGCAGCTCGGGGGCGGTGGCGAAACCGGCATCGACCGCGCGCTCGACCGTGGCGCCGCCGGGGATGCGGCCCGCCGTCGGCACGTTGACCGTGATGTTGGAACCGTCAGCCGCGGACACGCCGAGGCCGCCGACCGCGAGGTTGCCCTGCGCCATCGCGTAGATCTGGCCGTCGGCGCCCTGGAGCGGGGTCATCAGCAAGGTGCCGCCGCGCAGGCTCTTGGCCTTGCCCATAGCGGCGACGGTGATGTCGAGCCGCTCGCCGGGCTTGGCGAAAGCCGGCAGTTCGGCGGTGATGATCACGGCCGCGGCATTCTTGAGCGCCGGGTTGACGCCCGCGGGCAGCTGCATCCCGAAGCGCGAGGCCACGCTGTGCATGCCCTGCGTCGTATATTCCAGATTGTCGTCGCCCGTTCCCGCCAGGCCGACGACGATGCCGTAGCCGGTGAGCTGGTTGGCGCGCAGGCCCTGGAAATGGCCCAGATCCTTGATCCGCTCGGCCGAGACGGGGGTCGTCAGCAGCATCGCCACGATCACCAGCGCCATGCCGACGAGCGTCGGGAAAAGCCGCAGGCCGAACGCGCGCAGGCGCAGGACCAGCGACGCCTGCGCTGCGGCGGTGTCGCGATGATGGCGGAAAGAAGGAGCGAGGCTCATGAACGCAAATCCTAGAAGGGGCTCAGGATCGAGAAGAAGTGGCTGAGCCACCCCTGGCGGCTGGCGCGGGCGATCTCGCCCGTGCCCGCATAGGTGATCTTGGCGTCGGCGACGCGGGTCGACGGAACCGTATTGTCGATGTCGATATCCTGCACCCGGACGAGGCCCGAAATGCGGATCTGCTCGTCGCCGCGATTGAGCGTGAGGTTCTTCTCGCCCCGGATCAGCATCGTGCCGTTCGGATAGACCGCGGCGACGGTAACGCTGATCGCGCCGTTCAACTGGTTCGATTGTTCGGCGCCGCCCTTGCCGTCGAACTTGCCGCCGCCGCTGGCGGTCAGGCTGGTCGACTTCAGGAATTTGAGCGGCCCGGTGGTCGGCGGGGTAAGGCCGACATTGCCGCTGCGGTCGGTGGACGCGCTGTTGCTCTTGGTCGCCTGCGTCTTCTCGACCAGGATGATGGTCAGGATGTCGCCGACCTGCGCGGCGCGCGCGCCGGAGGTGAGCGGCGCATAGCCCGCGGCGGCGTGGAAGATCGCACCGTCGGCAGGCAGCGCGACGGGCGGCTGATAGGGCGTCGGCTGATATTCGGCGCGCAGATCCGCCATGCGCTTCTTGCCGCCGAAGAGCGCATGCGCAGGCTGCGTCGCGACGAGCGCGACGGAGAGGCCGAGCAGGATGGTGGACTTGCGCATCATCAGAGCTGCTGGTTCGCGGTCTGGAGCATTTCGTCGGTCGCCTTGATGACCTTCGAATTGACCTCGTAGGCGCGCTGGGTTTCGATCATGTCGACCAGTTCCTCGGTGATATCCACGTTCGAGGATTCGAGGCTGCCCTGCGAGATCGTACCGCGGCCATCGACGCCGGCGTCGCCGACCTGGGGCGCACCCGAAGCCGCGGTTTCCGACAGGAGATTGTCGCCGTCCGCCTGCAGGCCCGACGGATTGGTGAACCGCACCGTCTGGATCTTGCCGACGATGCTCGACTGGGTCGCGCCCTGCGTCGTCACCGAAACCGTGCCGTCCGCGCCGATGGTGATGCCGGTCGCATTGTCGGGGATCTGGATTGGCGGCTGCAAGGCCATGCCCTGCGAATTGACCACGGTGCCGTCGGCGGTGCGGCTGAAGCTGCCGTCGCGGGTGTAGCCGGTCGTGCCGTCGGGCTTCAGCACCTGGAAGAAGCCCGCACCCTGGATCGCCAGATCGAGGCTGTTGCCGGTGATCTGCATCGAGCCCTGCGTGTCGATCCGAGCGGTGCCGATGATCTGCACGCCCGACCCCAGATTGAGGCCGGTGGCATATTTGTTCTGATCGGTCGCCTGCGCGCCCGGGGCGGTGATCTGCTGGTAGGCCAGCGTCTCGAAGTTCGCGCGATCGCGCTTGAACCCTGTCGTGTTCACGTTCGCGAGGTTGTTCGCGATCACGCGCATCTTTTCATTCTGGGCGTCGAGGCCCGTGCGCGCGACGTGGAGGGCTGCGTTGGTCATGACGTGTCCTTACTCGGAGATCTGCATGAGCGCGGATGCGGACTTGTCCATGTCCTGCGCGGTGGTGAGCATCTTCACCTGGGCTTCCCAGGAGCGCGACGCGTCGATCATTTCGACGAGCGTCGCCGACGCATTGACGTTCGACCCTTCGAGGCTCTTCGCGGTGAGCCTGGCGTCGGGGTCGGACGGCAGGGTGCCGCCGCCATCGACGTGGAACAGCCCGTCCAGGCCCTTCTTGATAGTCGAGCCCTGGGCAGAGACCATCTTGATCGTGTCGACCGCCTGCGGGCTCTTGGGATCGCCGCCCTGCGGCACGATCCAGACCTGCCCATCCTTGCCGATCGAAATGCTGTCCGCGGGCGGAAGCGTGATCGGGCCGCTCTGGCCGAGCACGGGCAGGCCGTCGCCGGTGGTGAGCAAGCCACTATCGGAGGTCTGGAGGTCGCCGCGGCGGGTATAGCCTTCGGAACCGTCCGGAGCCTGAACCGCCAGCAGCGCGTCGCCGTTGAGCGCGATGTCGAGATCGCGCCCGGTGTTCTGAACCGCACCGGCTGTCATGTTCGCGCCCGTCACGTCTTCCGACACGGTGGCGCGGCTGTTCAGCCCACTGCCCTTCAGCCATTCGGCTTCGGCGCTGGTGAACTCTCCGCGAAAGCCAACCGTGTTCACGTTGGCGAGATTGTTGGCGATCGTCGCCTGGCGCGCCATCGCGCCACGCATTGCCGCCAGCGAAGAGTAGATCAGACGATCCACGGCTCAGTTCCTTACCTAAATCGCTCTTACGAACGCAGCTGGATGATCGTGTTGGTCATGTTGTTGGCCGTCTCGATCGACTTGGCGTTCGCGGAGAAGTTGCGCTGCGCGGAGATCAGCGAAACCAGCTCCTCGGTGATGTCGACATTGGCTTCCTCGAGCGCGCCCGACTGGATCGTGCCGGCCGAGCCGCTGCCGGCCTGGCTGATGATCGGATCGCCCGACAGGCCGCTCTGGCCCCAGCGGCTGTCGCCGAGCTGGCGCAGGCCGTTGGTGTTCGGGAAGTTGGCGATCATGATCGCGCCGAGCTTCTTGGTGCTGCCGTCGGAGAAGGTCGCGGCGACCAGGCCGTTGCCATCAACCGAGATGTTGGTCAGTTGGCCGGCGGCCTTGCCGTTCTGCGTGATCGTGCCGGGCGTGAAGGTCGACGAAGCCTGACGCGTATTGGCGGCGTCATAGGTGAGCTTGATCGAGATCGGGGCGCCCGCGCCCGCCGGGAGCACGCTGCTGAACTGCGTGGTGCTGGTCGGCGATACCAGCGCACCGGTATTGTCGAACGTCAGCACGAGCGGCGCGGCGGGCGTGGTCGACGTGTTGCCGTCGGAGCTCGATTCCTGATCGCCGATGAACATGTGCACGTCCCAGGTGCTGGTCGTGACGGGCGGCGTCGCGGTCGCGTCGGGCACGCTCTTGCGCACATAATAGAGCGTCGCCTGCTGCGGATTGCCCGAGCTGTCATAGACCGTCGTCGCGGTCGAATAATTGTAGCTGTTCGAATCGAACCGATCGAACTTGTAAGGATTGGTCGACGAGTAGTTGACCCGGTTCACCGGCAGATCGGCGTTGCTGGGCAAGGTCGTCGAGAGCTGGACCGCGGTGGTCGCGACCGGCGAACCGGACGTCTGCGGGATCTGCAGGTTGGTCGCCGACGAAATGCCGCTCGCGCTCAGGATGCCCGAGCTGTCGACCGGCAGCACCTGAACCTTGGCGCCGTTGCTGTCGACCATGTAGCGGTCGCCGTCGAGGCTGAACGCGCCGTTGCGCGTATAGCTGAGCTGCGACCCGGTCTTGGTGACGAAAAAGCCCTGGCCCGAAATCGCGAGGTCGAGCGCGCGGTCCGAGGTCTGGAAGCCGCCCTGCGTGAATTGCTGGCTGATTTCCTTGAGGCGCGTGCCCTGACCGGCGACCGTGCCCGACTGGAGCGGAGAGGCCGAGATCAGATCGCCGAATTCGGCGCGGCTCTTCTTGAAGCCGATCGAGCCGACGTTGGCGATGTTGTTCGAGATGACGGCGAGATCGGACTGGGCGCCCTTGAGGCCGGACAGCGAGGTGTAGAAGGACATCGGGTTGCTCCTGCGAGTGGGCGTTGATTAGGAAAGCTGAAGAATGTCGGCCGGATCGATCGTGCCGAGGCCGGTGATGAGTTGGGTGGTGCCGGTGGCCGGCGACTTGACCGACTGGATTTCGTTCCAGGTCGAATTGGTCGGGCTCAGGCTGTTGTTATTGGTGCCGGTCGCGGTGACGATCACCTGCAGCGCGCCGTCTGTGGTGGCGTTGCCCGAGGGATCCTTGCCGTCCCAGGACCAGGAGACGTCGCCCTGGTTCCTGGCGCCGAGATCCTGCGAATAGACGGTCTGTCCGGCCGAATTGACCAGGTTGAGCGTCACATCCTTGGCATCCGAGGGCAGGCTGATCTGGCCGGCATAGGCGCCGTTGGTGGCCTGGGTCGCGACGTTGCCGGCGATGAGCGCGGCGCGGCCGATCCAGCCCGAAGCATCGCCGAAGCGCGAGGCATTGACGCCGGCCAGCATCGACTTGAGCGACTGGTTCATCTCGGTGATGCCCGCCACCTGGCTGAAGGTCGCCATTTGCTGGGTCATCGTGTTGGGGTCGGTCGGCGCGGTCGGATCCTGCGTCTGGAGCTGCGCGGTGAGCAGCTTCAGGAAGCCCGACTGGTCGATCGTCTGGTTCGACTTGGAGGCCGCAGCCGCCGTCGCCGCCGAATTGGACAGCGAGTCCAGATAGGAGTTTCCGGTGGATACGGTCATTTTTCAAGCCTCAGCGTATCGAGGGTAAGGGATTTGGCGGTCTGGAGGACCTGCACATTGTTCTGGTACTGACGCGCGGTCTCCATCATCTCGACCATCTCGGCGGCCTGATCGACGCCGGCATCCCAGACGTCGCCATTCTTGTCGGCGAGCGGGTTGCCGGGATCGTGCCGCTTGGTGGGATCGGTCTGCGATGCGACCACCTGGCTGACCTGGACAGTCGCGATCCCCGCGCCGCCGTCGACCGTCTTGAACACCGGCTTCAGCGCACGGAACGCGCCTTCCTTGGTGGTCGAGACCGAATTGGCATTGGCGAGGTTCGACGCGGTCGTGTTGAGCCGCACCAGCTGCGCCGCCATGGCGCGGCCGGAAATGTCGAAGATGGACATGTTGCTCATGGCTTATTCTCCCCGAAGCGCCGTCATCACGGTCGAGATGCGGCCCTGGAGGAAGGAAAGCGTCGTCTTGTACTGGACAGCATTCTCCGCGAACAAAGTCTGTTCCGTCGACAATTCGACGGTGTTGCCGTCGAGCGAGGTTTCGAGCGGCACGCGATAACCGGCTGCCTGATTGGCGGCCTGGTCCAGCGACTGGCCCGACTGCGCGGACGCGAGCGCCTTCTGAAAGTCGAAGTCGCGTGCTTTATAATTAGGGGTCGCGGCATTCGCGATGTTCGACGCCAGCAGCGACATGCGCTGCGAGCGTAGCCTGAGCGCGTCGCCACTGATCCCGAAGAGCGGATCATTATTTGCCATGTCGCCCTTCCTTTTCTTCCTAAAGTTTCCGGTGCCGCTGTCGTGAATGATGTTGGACGGCGGCGTCGCCAGCATCGTTGCAAAGGGTGTGCCAATTCGTTGGCGGCACTCCGGGAAACTGTGCCGGCAAGGCCTGTCAGGGCGTGAACGGCAAGATTTTGCCGGGGGCGGCAAATTTTTGCCGGTGTTTTGGGTTGGGAGCAGTTCAGCGTGGAGTTTTTCGCGCAAGTCACACGGCTTCTGGACCCGGCAGCGTTGGCGATCGTGTTCGGTGGGGCATCGGTCGCGGCGCTGCTCCGCGGCGGGCGCGCGGCCTTCGGGCCGGCGTTCGCCGCGTTGAAGCCCTTCTTCCTCGCCAATCCCGAAGCCGATGCGCTGGCCGCGGTGGTTGCGGTCGGCAAGGTCGAGAAAATCGCCGAAACCAAGGGCATCGTATGTGCCGACCGCGTATCCACCGCTGGACGCTTCCTGCGGGAGGCGATGCGCAAGCTGGCCGAGGCCAGGAACAGCGAAAGCTTCGCGCGCTGGGCCAATGAGACGCTGGATGCGCGCGCGCGGCGCCATGCCGCCAACGCCACCTTCTGGCGCGACCTGGCCGATGCCGCCCCCGCAATGGGCATGTGCGCGACCGTGCTGGGGCTGGTGCGCATGTTCGCTCACATGACCGACCCGGCGCTGATCGGCGCGCCGATGGCGACCGCGCTGGTCGCGACCTTGTGGGGCATCCTGCTTGCCAATTTGATCGCGGGGCCGGTCGCGGATCGGCTCGAGCGCTTGTCAGAAGCCGAACTGGCCTGGCAGCGGCGCACGCTCGATCATTTCTGCGCGCTGGCGCGGGCAGAGCTGGACCATGCGCGCGGGCTGCGCCGCGTGCTCGAAAAGAACTATGACGAGCGAGGCTACGGCACATGAAGGTCCGTGCCGGGCGTCAGCGCTGGGCGCTGAGTTTCGCGGACCTTTGCCTGCTGCTCCTCGGTTTCTTCGTGCTGCTGCAGGCCAAACCCGACGCCAATCATCTTTCCGCCGGGCTGCGCGCGGCCTTCGGCGCGCGCGCGGATGCGGCGCTAGAGCAGCAAGCCAATGCCTGGTTCGAGCCGGGCGAGGCCATATTGACGCCGCAAGCCCATAAGATCATTAGCGATTTCGGCCATAGCACGAACGGCAGGCTGATCGTCAGCAGCCGCGGGACCGATCCCAAGGCAGCGCGTTTCGACGGCTGGGAACTGGCCGCCGCACGCACCGCGGCGGTGGCCCGCGAGCTGGGCAAGGCGGGCATCGCCCAGGACCGGATCGCCGTCGCGATCGATCCCGCCACGGGCGGCGGTCAGGTTATCCAAATAACGCGGAATTAGCGGAGGCTCCCCGGTAGATCGGGGGCTGGATCGCCTCCCCCGGCCTTCGCCGGGTCGCGATGACGATCAGAAAGCGGCGTCGTTGCAGGCCGCTCAGCGGCGCGGCAATCCAAGCTCGCCCTGATGCGGCTGTAATCCTGGCACGGCTTTTGCAGAAATACGGGCATGCTTAAGCCCGCTCTCCCCCTGTTGGCCCTGCTCGTCGCCGCCCCGGCGATGGCGGCGGCGCCCGCATTCCAGAATATCGACGCGCTCGAAGCGCGGCTGATCAACGCGCTTGGCGCGGGTATCGGCGAGCCGGGTGGACCGGCAGCGGCGATCGACCGCAGGCTGAAGCTTGCCGCCTGCCCGACCACGGTACAGATCGATCCCCCGGTCATGGGCGCGGTCGCGCTGCGCTGTGCGCCGCTCAACTGGCGGATCCGCGTGGCGATCGCACGGCTGGGCAATGGCGGGAACCAGGCGATGGGCGGTGGTACGGCCATGCGGGCCGACCCGGTCGTCCGCCGTGGCGATCCGGTGGATCTGATTGCCGAGACCAATGGTTTCAGCGTCAGCGTTTCGGCCACCGCACAGGAGGATGGCGCGCCGGGAAGCCGGATTCGCGTGAAGGCAGAAGGCAAAAATAACCCGATTTTTGCGGAGGTTATCGACGCCGGACGCGTGAGATTACCAGGATTTAAATAATTGGCGATTGTGTCGTTATTCCGATCAGGCGATGGTTCTGTTCGGGTGAGTATGATGCGGAAGGATGCGACGATGATCAATGCAGTCGGACCGACAGGCATCGCTCGCACCCCAGCCGTGCGCAGCGAAGGCGTGAGCCAGAATGCCCCCGTCGCCAAGGTTGAATCCACGGACGCGAAGGCATCCGGCGGGGTCACGACGGCGGCCGCCGAGCTGGCCGCGCAGGGCGCGCCGATCGACACCGCCAAGGTGGCGTCGATCCGCGAGGCGATCGCGAACGGAACCTACAAGATCGATGCGAAGGCGATCGCCAATCGCATGATCGAACTCGACTTGCCGACCAAGTGAGCGACGCCGCGCTTCAGGAGCTGAATGATGCTCAGACCGCGTTGATCGCGGCGCTGAACGCGCGCGACCTCGGCGCGATCGAGGCGGCCAATGCGGCGATCGCCGGTGCGGTCGAGAACGTTCGCAAGGTCGACGGCTGGCGCGACCGCCCCGGCCTGCGCGACGACCTGATCCAGATTCTTCGTAACGCGGAAGCAGCACGCGGACAGGTCAATGCGCTGGCGGACCAGAACCGCCGCAGCCTGGACAAGCTTATCAGCCTGGCCGGCCCGCCCCGGGCGGTGGCCTATGGGCGCAGCGGCAAGCTGAGCTGATCCGTCGGAAATCGCCAAGGGCAAAAACGCCGGCCAAGGGGCCGGCGTTTTCGTTTGTGGGCCCTTCAACGTCATCCTCGCGGATGCGGGGTCCATGGCCGCTCCGCTGACGCGCCGCTGGTACCGTCGAGAATATGATTCCCGCCTTCGCGGGAATGACGGATTGCCGCAAAATCTGGCACGCCTCTTGCTTATTTACCTGCGTAAGTAAGAGGTAGAAATGGCGACCAAAGCGATTAGCCGCAGTTTGTGGATCGGTTCGTTGAAGGGGGCAATCCTCCCGCTGGCGACGCTGATGCTCGTCGGCCTGATGATCGTTCCCGTGCCGAGCATCGTGCTCGACATCGGGTTCATCACCAACATCCTGATCAGCCTTGCGGTGCTGATGGTCGCGCTGAATGCGGAGAAGCCGCTCGATTTCTCGGCCTTCCCGACCGTCCTCCTTTTCGCGACCCTGCTGCGCCTTTCGCTGAATGTCGCCTCGACGCGCGTGGTGCTGGTCAACGGCCACACCGGCGCTTCCGCCGCCGGCCATGTGATCGAGGCGTTCGGCCATTTCCTGATCGGCGGCGATTATGCCGTCGGCCTGTTCGTGTTCGGCATCCTGATGATCATCAACATGGTGGTGATCACCAAGGGCGCCGGCCGCGTTTCGGAAGTGTCGGCGCGCTTCACCCTGGATGCCCTGCCCGGCAAGCAGATGTCGATCGATTCCGACCTGAGCTCCGGCCTGATCACGCCCGAAGACGCCAAGGCCCGCCGCATCGAGCTGGCGACCGAAGCCGACTTCTACGGTTCCATGGACGGTGCGTCCAAGTTCGTGAAGGGCGATGCCGCCGCCGGCGTGATGATCCTGGTGATCAACATCATCGGCGGCCTGATCCTGGGCGTGTTCAGCCACAAGATGGCGGTCGGCGAGGCCGCGTCCAATTATATCCAGCTCGCGATCGGCGACGCGCTGGTCGCGCAGGTTCCGGCGTTGCTGCTCTCGATCGCGGCCGCCGCGATCGTCACGCGCGTCAAGTCCGACCAGGACCTGTCCAACCAGATCACGAACCAGTTCGGCATGGCAAAGGCCTGGCCGCCGGTGGCGGGCATCCTGGGTTTCCTCGGCTTCCTGCCGGGCATGCCGCATTTCATCATCCTGCCCGCCGCCGGCGTCGCCGGCACGATCGCCTGGAAGCTCAAGAAGTCGAAGGACGCGGCCGCAGTTGCGGCGGCGATCCCTCTCCCCGCCCCGGTCGTGAACCCGAGCCAGATCCAGTGGGACGAAGTTTCGGACGGCGCCGCGCTCAGCCTGGAGCTGGGCTATGGCCTGGTCGGGCTGGTCGACGAACGCAAGGGCGCGCCGCTGATGGCGCGGATCACCGGCATCCGCCGCCAGCTGAGCCGCGAACTCGGCTTCGTCGTGCCGCTGGTGCGCGTGCGCGACAATCTCTCGCTCGGGCCGAACTCCTATCGCGTGACGGTGGCCGGCGTGGTCGTCGGCGAGGACGAATGCTGGCCGGACGACCTGCTGGCGCTCGACTCGGGCGAATTGATCGGCACGGTCGAAGGCCGCCAGACCAAGGATCCGAGCTTCGGGCTCGACGCGGTCTGGATCCGGCCCGAACAGCGCAACGACGCGGTCGTGGCGGGCTATACCGTGGTCGACGGCGCAACGGTGATCGCGACGCATCTCAACCAGCTGATCGCCAATTCGGCCGCCGACCTGTTCGGCATGGACGAAGCGCAGAAGCTGCTCGACGCGCTCAAGGAAAGCTCGCCGCAGCTGGTCGCGGGCCTTACGCCTGCGCCGCTCAGCCTGGCCCAGCTTGCCGCCGCCTGCCGGTCGCTGCTGGCGGAGGGCGTGCCGCTCAAGGATTTCCGCCGCGTGGCGGAGGCGATGATCGACGCATCGCGCGAAGGGACCGATCCGGTTCAACTCAACGAAGCCGTGCGGCAACGGATCGGCGCACTGATCGTTCAGACGATCGTGCCGGTTCGTATGCCGCTCCCCGTCGTCACGTTCGACGCCGAACTCGAAGGCCTGCTCGCGCAGGCCGTGCGGGTCGGGCCGAATGCGGCCCACCCGTTCGAGCCCGCGCTGGCGCAGCGGATCATCGCGGCGGTCAATCAGGCGGCCCAGCCCCTGCTCAGCACCGCCACGCGCTTCGCCCTGGTGACGTCGCCGCTGGCGCGCCGCGCGGTGGCAAGACTTCTTAAACCACATCTGCCTGAAACTCCGATCATGTCCTTCCTCGAGATTCCCGATGGCAAGGCGGTCGAAGTGATGGCGATCGTCGGCAGCAACGGCACCAGTTCGGCGCCGACCCTGCCTGCCGGCCGTGAGATGGCGGCATGAGCCTAGCGCAGCATGTAGCGCCGCCCGAGGGCGCGATGACCTATCAGCGCCGGCCCGCGCGGACGGATCCGGGCGCGCTCGTACGTCAGCATATGCCGCTGGTGCGCAAGATCGCCTGGCATGTCCATGGCCGCGTCTCGAGCGCGCTGGACGTCGAGGATCTGGTGCAGATCGGCATGGTCGCGCTGGTCGAAGCCGCCAACGGCTACGAGGATCGCGGCCACGCATTTTCGACCTACGCATCGATGCGCATCCGCGGCGCGATGATCGATCATCTGCGCCGCCACGCCACGATCTGCCGGTCGGGCATGGCCAAGCGCAAGGCGATGAACGAGGCGATCGCCAAGTTCGAGTCGCAATGGGGCCGGACCCCGAGCGAGGCCGAACTGGCCAAGGCGATGGGAATGGAGCCGGCCGAATTCCGCGAAATGGCGGATGCATCGGTCTCCGTGCGCCAGGAATCGCTCGACGAAGTCTATTCGGACCAGTCGATCTGGTTCGCGGATGTCGAAGAGCGGGTCGACCAGACGCTGGAGCGCGAGGAACTGGCGCAGGCGCTGGCCGAGCATATTTCCGAACTGCCAGAGCGCGAGGCGATGGTGCTGCAGCTCTATTTCGTCGAGGAGATGAATCTCGACGAAATCGGCCTGACGCTGGGCGTCGGCGCCGCGCGCGTCTGCCAGATCAAGAAATCCGCGCTCGACCGGCTGCGCAAGTCGCTCGCCGAATGGAACGACTGAGGATTTGAGGCCGGGTCAACCGGGCTGAACCAGCTCCGTCACCATCACTGGCGTTCGACGAGCTTGCGTTCCCACGCCAGCGCATCGGCGACGATCTGCGCGAGATCGTCGCGGTGCGGCCGCCAGGCCAGCGTCGAGAGGATTTTCCGGTTATCCGCGACCAGGGCGTCGGGATCGCCCGCGCGCCGCGCTTCCATCCGGCGTTCGATCTTGCGGTTGGTGACGCGATCGACCGTGTCCAGCACCTCCAGCACCGAATAGCCGCGGCCGTAGCCGCAATTCATCGTGACGCTCTCGCCCGCATTCGCGATGAGATGATCGAGTGCGTGGACATGCGCGTCGGCGAGGTCGCTCACATGGATATAGTCGCGCACGCCGGTGCCGTCCGGCGTCGCATAATCGGTGCCATAGACCGATACCGCGTCGCGCTTGCCGATCGCGGCTTCGACCGCGATCTTGATCAGATGGGTCGCGCCCGCGGTCGACTGGCCCGATCGGCCGGCGGGGTCCGCGCCCGCGACATTGAAATAACGCAGCGCGCAATAATTGATCGGATGCGCAGCCGCCGTATCCTTCAGCATGATCTCGGTCATGAGCTTGGACATGCCGTAGGGGTTGATCGGCTGTTTGGGTGCATCCTCGGCGATCGGAACCGCGTCGGGAATGCCGTAGGTTGCCGCGGTCGACGAGAAGATGAAATGCTTCACGCCGCCCGTCACCGCTGCTTCGATCAAGGCGCGGCTCGCGACCGTGTTGTTGCGATAATATTTGAGCGGATCGACAACCGATTCGGGCACCACCACCGAGCCCGCGAAATGCATGATCGCGCCGACCCGGTGTTCGGCGATCACCGCGGTCATCGTCTCGATCTGGGCGATATCCGCCTGCACGAACGCGGCCGCATCGGGCACCGCCCAGCGAAAGCCGGTGACGAGATTATCGACCACCACCACCGGCCATCCCGCATCGAGCAGGGCGAGAACCGCATGGCTGCCGATATAACCGGCGCCCCCGGTGACGAGGATCGTGAAAGGCTTGGGTTCGCTCATGCTTAGCCCATGCCCCAGCCGCACCGCATGACACAAGCGCCGGCGCAATCATCGCTAAGACAGAATTAACCACCTCCACTTAGAAATGGGTGAGATCGCGAATTGGACGCGTGTGTGGCCGGATACGGCATGGGCCAAAGAGCAGGCGCTTTGCGGCGGTGAGGACAGAGACGATGATCCCCAAGATTATCCATTTCATCTGGGTCGGCGACGAGACGAAATGTCCCACCAACTGCATGGATACCTGGCGCGCGCACCATCCGGACTGGACCTTCATCCAATGGGGCAATTCGGAGCTCAACGAGCTGAACTGGGTCAATCGCGGCCATATGATGGAGATGTACGGCCGCGAGCTCAATGGCGTGGCCGACATGATGCGTTGGGAAATCCTGCATGCCAATGGAGGGATCGTGGTGGATGCGGACAGCATCTGCCTGCGCCCGCTCGACGACCATCTGCTCGAATGCGAAGCCTTCGCCTGCTGGGAGAATGAGATCGCGCGGCCGGGCCTGATCGCCGCGGGCTATTTCGGCTCGGTGGCGGGCAATCCGTTCCTCAAGCAGATCATCCACGATATCGCGGCGGAAGAATCGGTCACGCAGGCCATGGCCTGGGAGACCGTCGGCCCGCTGCGGCTGACGCAGAGCCATCGCAAATATGGCTATTCAAAGCTGCGCATCTATCCCAGCCATTATTTCATCCCGCAGCATTTCACCGGCGCGACCTATGAGGGCGACGACCCGATCTATGCGCACCAATTGTGGGGATCGACGCGCCATTCCTACGACCAGATCCACAAGCAGGATCTGAGCGTGGTCAGCGCCGCGTCGCCGGCCACGCCCGAAGCGGCGCCGCCCGTGCGCCAGGCAGCCCAACCCCGACCCGCCGCCGCGGCGCCGACCCAGGGGTCGGAGCTCGAGGCGCTGCACGACCCCTATTTCGTACAGCGCGTTCCGATCAGCAGCGAGATCGCGCAGCTCAACCGTTTCGATGTGCTGCGCACGATGTGCCAGGGTAAGCGCGTGCTGCATGTCGGCTGCGCCGACTGGCCGATCACCGACCCGAGGACGTCGCTCCACCTGATGCTGGAATCGGTGTGTGCGAAGCTGGACGGGGTCGACCCGCATGTCGAGGCGCTCGAACAGCTTGCGCCTTTCGTCACCAAGGGCCGCCTGTTCGCATCGTTGGGCGAGGTGACGGAGTCCTACGACCTGGTGCTGGTGCCCGAGGTCATGGAGCATGTCGCCAACGTGTCCGAATTCCTCGATCAGCTCTATGCGGTCGATGCCGGCACGTTCCTGATCTCCGTTCCCGACGCATTTCAATGCCGCGGTCATCATTTCGATTATGTCGCGGACAGCCAGACGTTCGTCGAAGTCGTGCACCCCGACCATAACGTCTGGTACACGCCCTACACGTTCGCGAACACGATCCGGAAATATAGCAGTTTCAACATCGAGCAGATGTGGTTCTTCAACCGCATCTCGTTGCTCGCCTTGCTGTCCAAGACGCAGCTGCGCATGGCCGCCTGACGGCCGCGCGTCATCCGGACGAGGATTTGGTGTGACACTGTCGGTCGATCAGACGCTCCGCAAGGCGCGCAGCCTGTCCCGCAGCGGGGACGTGGCCGCGGCCGAAATTCTATATCGCGAGATCCTCGCCCGCTTTCCCGGCAACAAGACGGCGGCGGCCGAGCTTCAGGCGCTGTCGGCGCCGGCCACGGAGAACCCACCCGAAGCGGAGCTCGAACGGCTGGTGGCGCTGTTCGGCGCTCAGGACTGGGCCGGGGCGCAGCGCCATGCGGACCAGTTGCTGGCGCATTATCCCCGGGGCGAGATCCTGCACAATATCGTCGGTGCCATCTACGCGGGCGCGGGGCACCTCAACGAGGCGGTGGCGCATTACGACCGGGCGATCGCGCTGGCGCCAGACTTCATCGAAGCGCTCAACAACCGCGGCAATGCGCTGTTCGGGCTGAAGCGGCTGGAGCCGGCGCTCGCCAGTTTCGACGCGGCGATCCGGCTCAAGCCCGATTATGCCGACCCGCATATCAATCGCGGCATCGTGCTCGGAAAACTCAAGCGCGACGAGGAGGCGCTGGCCGCGCTCAACGCCGGGATCCGCCTCGATAGCAACAAGCCCGACGCCTATAACAATCGGGGCAACCTCTTCCTGCGGCAGCATCGCCTGGCCGATGCGCTCGCCGATTACGAGATAGCGATCCGGTTGCGGCCGAATTACGCCGAAGCGCTGCTCAACCGCGGCAATGCGCTGAAGATGCTGATGCGGCCGGAAGAGGCGGTCGCCAGCTACGACCGGGCGATCGCGCTCATGCCGTCGCTGGCCGAAGCGCATAATAATCGGGGCACAGCGCTGCGCGCGCTCAAGCGCTACGAGGAGGCGCTGGCGAGCTACCGCGAGGCGGTGCGGCTGAAGCCCGATTTCGCGCCGGCTTATGGCGAGCTGCTGCACATCGAGGCGCATCTGTGCCTGTGGCCCGAAAGGGACCGCGACCTTTCGACATTGGAACGCGGAATCGCGGACGATGCGGTCCCGCCTTTCTATATGCTGGAGTTCGCCGACGACCCCGCGCGGCAGCTGACCTTCGCCAGGGCATGGGCGGAAGAGAAATTCGGCGGCATCCGGCCAGGCTCGTTCGAACGGCCGGGGCCCGGCGACAAGATCCGCATCGGCTATTTCTCGGCCGACTTCCACGGTCATGCGACCATGTATCTGATGGCGCGACTATTCGAGCTGCACGACAAATCGCGGTTCGAGATTCACGCTTTCTCCTATGGCGCCAAGGCGCAGGACGAGATGCGCGCGCGGCTGCTGAACGCGGTCGACGCGTTTCACGACGTGGCGGACCTCGACGATCGCGAGATCGCCAGACTGGCCAATGCGCGCGGCATCGATGTCGCCATCGACCTCAAGGGCTATACCGAGGGCGGCCGGCCGGGCATTTTCGCGCATCGCGCCGCACCAGTTCAAGTCAGCTATCTCGGCTATCCGGGCACGACCGGCACCGATTTCATGGATTACATGATCGCGGATCCGGTCACGATCCCCGACGCGCAGCGGAAATATTATTCCGAGCAGATCCTCTATCTTCCCCACAGCTACCAGGTGAATGACGACCGCCGCCGGATATCCGGGGAGGCGATCGCGCGCGCGGATGTCGGGCTGCCGGACGACGGGTTCGTGTTCTGCTGTTTCAACAATAATTACAAAACCTCGCCGGCCGAGTTCGACATCTGGATGCGTCTGCTGCGCAAGGTGGAGGGAAGCGTTTTGTGGTTGCTGCGAGATAGCGAAACCGCTGCCGCCAACCTGCGCCGGGAGGCGGAAAGGCGTGGGGTGGACCCCAATCGGCTCGTGTTCGCGGATCGCGCGCCGCTGCCCGTCCATCTGGCACGGCATCGCTGCGCGGACCTGTTCCTCGACACCTTCACGGTGAACGCGCACACGACCGCGAGCGACGCCTTGTGGGCCGGGCTGCCGGTACTCACCAAATTGGGCCGCAGCTTCGCCGCTCGGGTGGCGGGCAGCCTGCTGCTCGCGCTCGACCTGCCCGAACTCGTGACCGAGACGGCCGGCGATTACGAAAAACTGGCGCTCGAGCTCGCGACCCATCCTGGCAGGCTTGCGGCGATCAGGGACAAGCTCGCCGAAAACCGGTCAAGCGCACCGCTGTTCGATACGGAGCGGACCACGCGCGACATCGAAGCGCTCTACGAAGGTTTGTACGCGGGCAATGCGCTCGTCCCTGCGGAGGCGGTCGCCGCTTACTGAGAAACGCTAGCGATGCGGCCTTGCCGCCGCACCGCAGGGATCACGTTCGATCTGGATCGTCGCATGGCTGATGCCGAAACGCGCGTGCAGCAACTCCGCGACCGAACGGCGGACCTCCTCGTGCGTGGCTTCCTCGGTGATCGCGATGTGGACGGAGCCGTTCACGTCGCTGATCGTCATCGACCAGACGTGGAGGTCGTGCACGTCGCACACGCCCGCCTGATCGGCGATCGCCTGCCGGATCTCGGTAAGATCCAGCCCCTTGGGCACCCCTTCCAGCAAGACGTTGATCGTGTCGCTGAGCAGCGCCCAGGTGCGCGGCAATACCCATAGAGCGATGGCGATCGCCACGACCGGATCGATCCAGGCCTTGCCGGTATAGCGGATCAGCACCGCGCCGACGATCACCCCGAACGATCCGATCGCGTCGGACCAGACCTCCAGATAGGCGCCCTTGACGGCGATGCTCTCGCCGCGGCCGCCCATCAGCAGGGCCATCGAAATGACGTTGATGACCAGGCCGATCGCGGCGACGATCAACATGCCGTCGGCCGCCACGGGTTCGGGCGTCCGGAAGCGGCCGATCGCCTGCACCAGCACATAAGCCGCTGCAGCGAACAAGAGCAGCGCGTTGAACGCCGCCGCCAATATCTCCAGCCTTTTATAACCGAATGTGCGCTTGTCGTCGGGCGCCTTGCCGCCGATCCGCACCGCCATCAGGGCGATCAGCAGCGCCGCGACGTCGGTCAGCATGTGCGCGGCGTCCGACAGCAAGGCGAGACTATTATAGAGAAAGGCGCCGGCCAGCTCGATCCCGAGCACCGATCCGCTGAGGATCAGCGCGAGCCCGAGCGAACGGGCGCTGGCGCCGGCCGTATGATCGTGATGGCCGTGACCATGACCATGGTCATGGCCGTGATGATCATGGCCGTGATCGTGGTGATCGTGCATGGCGCCCATGTTCGCGCCTTAAGGGCCGGGCGCAGCGCGGGCAACGGCCGCCGCCAACGGTTCGTCGACAAAAGAAGAAGCCCCGGGCGCCAAGGGGGAACAGCGCCCGGGGCTTCAACGCCCGTATTTGGGTCAGTCCTCGTTGAGGATTATCCCAGCAGCTTGAGAACGCTCTGCTGGCTCTGATTGGCCTGAGCGAGCATCGCGGTCGATGCCTGCGCCAGGATCTGCGACTTGGCGAGGTTCGTGGTTTCGGTGCCGAAGTCGGCATCCTGGATCCGCGAGCGCGCGTCGCTCAGGTTGGTGATGTTGCTGGTCAGGTTGTTGACCACCGAGCCGAGCCGGCTTTCCGCCGCACCCAAAGTAGCCCGCTTGGTGTTGACCGTGGTCAGCAGCGTGTCGACCGAGCCCATCGCGGCGGTAGCGCCGGTGGAGGTGGCAAGGTTGACCGAGCTCACGGCCGACAGGTTGAGGGCGGTGAAGTCCATGTTGACCGTGTCGCCCGAGCTCGAGCCGGTCTGGATCGTCACGGTGCCCGACGAGCCCGCCGAACCGGTGAACAGGCCGACGCCGTTGAACTTGGTGTTCGACGTGATCGACGTGATCTGCGCGGCCAGAGCCGTGACTTCGGTCTGCAGATTGGTGCGGTCGCTGCTCGAATAGGTGCCGCTGGAAGCCTGAACCGCGAGTTCGCGGATACGCTGCAGCATGTTGGTCACCTCGTCCAGCGCGCCGTCGGCGGTCTGGGCCATCGAGATGCCGTCATTGGCGTTACGAACCGCCTGCGTCATGCCGCGGATCTGCGAGGTCATCGAAGACGAAATGGCGAGGCCGGCGGCGTCGTCCTTCGCGGAGTTGATGCGCTTGCCGCTCGACAGGCGTTCCATGGCGGTCTGCAGGGCCTCATTGGCCATGCGGGTACCGTTCTGGGCCCGAAGAGCGCTCACGTTGGTGTTGATAACAGTCACTGTGGGTTCCTTTCCCGCTCAAATCAGGCAGTCCTGGACAGTGGTCCTGCTCCCGCCTCGAACTGGGTAACGGCAGCGGATAGCGGGGCTTTAACCAGAAAATTTTCGGAGCCTCGAAAAAGACGGCCCAAGGCGCCGGCGCGACGCCCGCATACGTGTGCGAGGGCATGTACGGGCGCGATGCGCGCGCCGCGAATGCGCGACGCGGGCCCGCTACGCGCCCGTTCTATTAAGACTTTTTAAGTTAATTCAGGAGTAACCAGCATCCACGGCAAAAAATTGCCGGGGTGTTCGAGGAGTTCTCATGAGCCAGATCGGTCTGAGTGAAGGCGCTGCCGGGGTTGCTCCCGCGCTGGCGTCCTGGCTCGCCGGGGTTGGCCTGCCGACGGTGCGAATCAACGCCGCCGACGCCGCTCCCAAGGACATGATCCGCATCATCGCCGTTTCGGAGCGGTCTTCCGCCCGTCACACCGACATTGTGCTCGACGTGCGCGAAGGCGCGCCCGTCTACACCGCCGCCGCCAAGGGCTTCCCCGCCGAGATCGCTTTCGGGCGCGAGGACATGGCGTTCGGCCACGCTTTAATCGCCGAGCTGGTCCGCCCCAATGGCCGCCCCGCCTGCGGCGAGCCCGAAAGCGCCGGGTTCCTCAACCTTGCCGCCCGCATCGCCGCGCACGACGCGACCGTGCTGGTGCTGGGCGAGACAGGGACCGGCAAGGAAGGCCTAGCCCGCTACATTCACGCCCGCAGCCCGCGCGCCGAGGGCCCGTTCGTCGCGATCAACTGCGCGGCCCTTCCCGAGACGATGCTCGAAGCGATGCTGTTCGGCCACCAGAAGGGCGCCTTCACCGGCGCCGCAGGTGCCGGCGAAGGCCTGTTCCGCGCCGCCGAGGGCGGCACGTTGCTGCTCGACGAGGTCGCCGAACTGCCGCTGGCGCTTCAGGCCAAATTGCTGCGCGCGCTGCAGGAGCGCGAAGTTCTGCCGATCGGCGCGACCAAGCCGGTCGCGATCAACGTCCGCGTCATCGCGGCCGCCAACCGCGACCTCGCGACCGAAGTCGCCGAAGGCCGGTTCCGCGCCGACTTGTACTGGCGCCTGAACGTGATGCCGCTGATGCTGAAGCCGCTCGCCGAGCGCCGGCTCGACGTCCGCGCGATCACAGCGACCTTGATGCTGCGCCACCTGACGCCCGGCGAGACCTTCCCGTGGCCGACCGCGAGCGCGATCGACCGCCTGATGAGCCATGGCTGGCCGGGCAATGTGCGCGAACTGGAAAATGTCCTGCAGCGCGCAATGCTGCTGCGGTCGACGGACCGGGTCGACGCGCACGATCTGACGATCGAGGCGGGCACGCTCGCCGCGGCGCAGAGCGTCCGCCACCAGCCCAAGCCGGTGGCGCGCGCGGCTGCCAACACGACCACCCGCCTCGCCGATGCGGCGCGGGTTTCCGAATATGAAGCGATCGAAGAAGCGCTCGCGGCGACGGGCGGCCACCGCCTGCGCGCGGCCGAGCGGCTTGGCATCAGCGAACGCACGCTCCGCTACCGGCTCGCCGGCATGCGGGCGGCAGCATGAGGAGGATTGAGCGATGAGCGGAATCTCCCCGACCACCCTGCTCCAGATGCGGAGCGCGATCCTTCAGCAGAATAGCGCGCTGCAGCAGGCCGCGACTAATGCCGCGAAGCCGATCGACGGCATCGCCGGCATCGGCGGCGCAGGCCCGGTCGATGGCGCGCAAGGCGGCGTCAATTTCGCGAGCGCGATGAAAAGTGCGCTCAACGAAGTGAACGGTCTTCAGGCGAATGCCGAGAAAGCGACGAGTGCGTACGAGCGCGGTGAAACCACCGATATCGCCGGCGTCATGCTGGCACGCGAAAAGGCCTCGATTGGCTTCCAGGCGACACTGCAGGTCCGCAACAAACTCCTGTCCGCGTACAAGGACATCATGAGCATGCCGGTATAATCGATGAGCGACGCTTCCCTCCCCGTCCCCGTCTCCGCAGCCAATGGTTCGGGCGCAATGCTCGAGCGTGTCAAAGGCTTGGCCGGGCAGCCCGCCGTTCAGAAGAGCTTGCCTCTGCTGGGCATTGCCGCCGCGATCCTGATCGCGTTCCTGGCCTGGACCACCTTCGCCAAGGGGCCGCAGCGCGACCTCTTCACCGGCCTGTCGGATGCCGACAAGGCGGCGGTGGCGGACACGCTGAAATCGTCGAACATCAGTTACACGCTCGATCGCTCGACCGGCGCGCTGACCGTGTCCGACAGCGATTATTACAAGGCGAAGATGTTGCTGGCGCAGGCGGGCCTGCCCAAGAGCGCGCCGGACGCGAGCAGCGTGATCGCATCGCTGCCGATGGGCGCGAGCCGTGCGGTCGAGGGCGAACGCCTGCGCGATGCGCGCGAAACCGATCTTGCCCGTACGATCGAACAGATCGACGCGGTCCAGACCGCCAAGGTCCATCTCGCCGCCGAGCAGCAGAGCGTGTTCGTGCGCGACAATGCGCCGGCTTCGGCGTCGGTGATGCTGACGCTCCACCAGGGCCACGCTCTGTCGGAAGGTCAGACCCAGGCGATCGTGAACCTGGTCGCTTCGTCAGTGCCCGGCCTGTCGCCCGACAATGTTTCGGTGGTCGACCAGGCGGGCCACCTGCTGAGCCGCAAGGGCGGTGACGGCAGCGCGGACAAGCAGCTGGAAATGCAGACCCAGGTCGAGCAGCGCTATATCGACGCGATTTCCAAGATCCTGACGCCGATCGTCGGCGCCGATGGCTTCACCACCGAAGTCCATGCCGATCTCGACTTCGCCGAGACCCAGGCGACGCGCGAGAGCTTCCCCAAAGACCAGGCGGCGATCGCCGCCGAAAAGGGCCAATGGTCGAACGACAGCACCAATGGCAGCGCGCAGCAGGCGGGCGGTGTTCCCGGAGCGATCGCCAACCAGCCGCCGAGCGCGGCGCAGGTGTCGACGCAGCCCAACCAGACCCAGGCCGCCAATCCGGCGGTTCCGGCGACCGCGGGCGCTCCCAATGCGGGTGCCGCCGCCAGCGCGACACAGGGCAAGACGAGCGAGCAATATGATCGCACGTTCCAACTTGGTCACGAAGTCTCCGTTACGCGTAACCCAATTGGTACAGTCAAGCGGCTGTCGGTCGCGGTCGCGCTCAAGCAGGGCGCCAAGCCGCGGGGCGTCGCCGAGATGGCGCAGATCGAGCAGCTGGTGAAAGGCGCGGTCGGCTTCGATCAGAATCGCGGCGACCTGGTGGCCCTGACCTCGCGCACCTTCGCAGAACCCGAGGCCGCGCCCGCCGCCAAATGGTACGACTCGCAGTGGGTCGGCATCGCCGGCCGCAACGTGACCGGCCTGATCATCGCGCTGATCACCTTCTTCGGCGTGATCAAGCCGCTGATGAAGCGCCGTGCCGCGATCGCCGCCACGATCGGCAAGTCGCCCGCCGCACCGCGGACGCGCAGCCCGGGGCTGGGCAACGAGATCGCCGCCGTGCTGGCCAATGAGGCGATGCAGGATCCGGCCCGAAAGGTGACGCTCGACATGATCGAGGCAGCGCCGGGCTATTCCGACCGCGCCGCGCTGATCCGCAATTTCGTCCGCCAGGATCCCGACCGCGCCGCTCTGGTGGTGCGCGACCTGATCCGCGCCGACATGCCTGCGGGGGCCGCGAACAATGGCTGAGGCAGACCCCCAGTTCGACGAACAGAACCCGATCGACACCGATCCGGCCGGCAGCGAGGCCGCCGCGATCCTGCTGATGCTGCTGGGTGAAGAGGAAGCCGCGCAATTGCTGGGCCGCCTCGACCCGCAGGAAGTGCAGACGCTGGGCGGCGCGATGTTCAGCGTGGCCGACGTGAGCGAAGGCCAGGTCAACCGGGTGCTCGATCAGTTCGTGCTGCGCGCGCGCCAGCGCACGTCGCTCGGCTTCGGCGCCGGCACGCAGATCAAGCACATCATGCAGAAGGCGCTCGGTAACGAACGCGCCGAGAATATGCTGGCGCGCATCACGCCACAGGAACAGAGCAAGGGACTCGATGCGCTGAAATGGATGGATGCGCGGACGATCGCCAACCTGGTCGAGAACGAGCATCCGCAGATCATCGCGCTGGTGCTCGCCCATCTCGATGCGCCGGTTGCCGCCGACGTCCTGCAATTGCTGGATGAGGATATGCAGGCCGACCTGGTCTACCGCGTCGCGACGATGGGCCCGGTGACCCAGGACGCGATCGAGGATCTCGAACGACTGCTTCTGCGCCCGGTCGCACCCGCCAAATCGGGCGGAACGACCAAGCGTGGCGGCACCACCGATGCCGCGCAGATCGTCAACAATGCGCGCAAGTCGGCCGAGCAGCGGATCATCAAGGCGCTCCAGAAGCTGGACAAGACGGTCGCCCGTTCGGTCGAGGACGAGATGTTTGTGTTCGACAACCTGATGGCGCTCGACGACAAGAATCTGGGCACTTTGCTCCGTTCGGTCGACGGCGAGATATTGGTGGTGGCGCTGAAGGGCGCCGACGAGCGGATGAAGACCAAGATGTTCGGCTGCATGTCCAGCCGCGCCGCCCAGTCGATCCAGGATGCGATCGCCGACAAGGGCCCGATGCGCCTCGCCGAGGTGCAGGAAGCGCAGAAGGAAGTGCTCGCCATCGCCCGCCGCCTGGCCGCAGAAGGCACGATCCAGCTCGGCGGCAAGGGCGACGATTATGTCTGATATGTCGTCCGCAGCCTCCGCCGCATTCACGGATGCCGCGCGCGTCCCGGTATGGACGCGGCCTTCGGCCGGGACCTTCGTCCCGCGCGGAGGAGACGCTTCGCGCTTCTCGGCATGGGCCGAGAGCGGCGGCGCCGATCACGGCTTTCACAGCAATGCCTCCAACGATGTCGCCAATGCCGAAGCGCTGATCGCGCAGGGCTATGCCGACGGCCTCAATGAGGGCCGCCGCCTCGCCATGATCGAGATGGAGGAGGAACGCGCCGCGCTCCAGCGCCTCGCGGGCAGCCTCGATGGACTCAATCCGGAGGGATCGGACGGGCTGGCGGCGATGCTCGCCAATTCGGTCAAGCGGCTGGTCACGCAGATCGTGGGCGAAGTCGAGATCAATGCCGAAACCTTGCGCGAACGCACGCAGGCGGTCGCCGCGATGATCGCGGAAGAAACCGCGCCGACGCGGTTGCGCCTCCATCCGACCGACGTGGTCCGCCTCCAGGGCGCGAACATCGCGGTCGAAATGGTCGGCGATCCGATGCTCGCACCGGGCACGATCGTGCTCGATACCGGCACCGGCTGGGTCGAGGACGGCCCGCACGTCCGCCTCGAAAAGCTGCGCGCGCAACTCGATCGCCTGGGCGCACCCAAGTGAGCGATCTCGCGTCGCGCGCGGCTGCGATGCTCGACACGATCGATATCGAGACTGTCGGGCCGCGCCGCATCGGCCGGCTGGCCGCCTATGACGGCCTGATGCTGGAGGCGACCGGCTTTCGCGAGCCGGTGGGGTCGAACGCGCGCGTGATCGACGCGGACGGCCATGCGGCGCTTGCCGAAGTGGTCGGCTTCCGTGGCGATCGCACCCTTTTGATGGCGCTCGATGCGGATGCCCCGCACAGCTGCGGCGCGCGGGTCGAGCCCGACCGGCGCGGCACCAGCGTGGATGTGGGGGAGGCCTTGCTCGGCCGCGTGGTCGATGCGCTCGGCAATCCTATCGACGGGCTCGGCCCGATCGCGACCAAGGCGCGCTGGCCGCTGGCCGGCAAGCGTTCCAATCCGCTCGACCGCGACCGCGTCACCGAACCGTTCGATTTCGGCGTGCGCGCGATCAACGCGTTGCTCACCGCGGGTGTCGGGCAGCGGATCGCGATCGCCGCGGGATCCGGCGTGGGCAAATCGGTATTGATGGGTCAGATGCTGCAGGGCGCCCAAGCCGACGTGATCGTCGTCGGGCTGGTCGGCGAACGCAGCCGCGAAGTTTCCGATTTCCTTGCCACCAAGCTCGACGGCGTGCGCCACAAGACCGCGGTCGTCGCGGTTCCGGCCGACCATCCGCCGATCCTGCGCCTGCGCGCCGCGATGCGCGCGACCGCAATCGCCGAATATTTCCGCGACCAGGGCCTGCGCGTCCTCCTGCTGATCGACAGTCTGACCCGCGTCGCCCACGCGCAGCGCGAGATCGGCCTGTCGCTGGGCGAGCCGCCGACGATGAAGGGCTATCCGCCCTCCGCGCTCGGGCTGATCCCGCGGCTGATCGAGCGTGCAGGCGTCGATGTCCGCAGCGGCGGATCGATCACCGCGCTTTACACGGTGCTTGCCGATGGCGACGACAATAGCGATCCGATCGTCGATACCGCACGCGCGATCGTCGACGGGCATATCATCCTGTCGCGCGGCCTGGCGGAGCAGGGCGTGTTCCCCGCGATCGACGTGGGCAAGTCTCTGAGCCGCGTGATGAGCGACATCATCGGGCCCGACCATACCGAAGCCGCCCGGACCTTCCGCCGACTCTGGTCGGTCTATGAAGAGAATCGCGACCTGATCCTGATGGGCGCATATAAGGATGGCAGCGATCCCGCGATCGATGCCGCGATCGCGCATCACCCTCTGATTCTTGAGTTTTTGCGTCAGGGGCAAAAAGAACTGGTTAGCCTTAACGTCTCGGTTACCCAGTTGGTTCATAACTTCGGTGCATGAAAGCACTCGCTGAACGCCGCGCACGAATCACTCGGGTCAGGGAGGTCCAGCACCTCCACGCCGTCGGCGAAGCCGCCGCGGCCGAGGGCAAGGTCGTTCAGCTCGAAGGCAATGCCGCCAGACTGGCCGCCCTAAGGATGAGCCTGACGCTGGCACCCGGAATCACCAATGGCGCGGGGCTCGGCAATGCGGGCGAGATGGGGCTTCGGCTCGATACCGTCCGTCACGGGCTGACCGACGCGATCGGCGCCGCCAAAGCCGTCGCCACCGCCCGCGCCAAGGATCGCCGTGACGCGGATATCCGCCGCGAAAGCGCCGAGCGGCTGGAAACGCGTGCGGTCGCCGAGCTGCAACAGATGATCGAGGAGCGGATGATGGCGAATATCCGTCACCGCTCCCGCAAGGAGGCACCCGATGCCTGACATTGCGCTCTCCCCCATGCCTTCGCCGCTCGCAGCCTTGCTGTCGGGCGGCGCTGCCGATTCTGCCGCGGCCAGTGCTGCCGCACCGCAGGGATCCGACCCGTTCGCGGCGTTGCTGGCGAGCGCGGCGGTGATCAAGAAAACCGACGCCCCGGCCGGGGCCGCGACGACCGACCCGGTCGCGCTTTTGCTCGCCAGTGCCGCGCCGGCCGCCATCCACGCACCGGTAGCCCCGGCTTTGCCGGTCCCCTCGCAGATTCTGCCCGCCGAAACCGTCCCCGCCCCCGTTGCCTTCCAGGTCAGGACCAAGGCCAAAACCGAGTCCGAAGAGGACGATCATGCCGCGGAATCAGGCGGTAAGGATGACGAGGGCGATCCGCTGGCCGACGCGATCGCGTCGGGCGCTACCGCCGTGCTGGCGCTCGCGCCCGTGGTCGCCGCGCCGGTACAGGAAGCGGCCCCGGTAGAGGCGTCAATGCCGATCGATGCGCCGCTCACGCCGCAGCCGCTGAAGCTTGCATCGCTTCCAACCCTCACGGCGCTGACAAAGGCCCAGACCCAGACTCAGGCCGAGACGCAGACGCAGGCACAGGGCGGCCAGGATATCGCCCCCCAACACCAGGCCGGTTCGGACGCGGCCCAGCCCGACGCGCAACACCAGCCGCAGGCACAAGCCACCGATGCGAAGCCGGCCGCCCAGCAGCTTCCGCCCGAAGTCACGAAAGCGGTGGTCGCGGCCCTTACGCAGGGTGAGCCCGATCCGACCCCTATCGCGCAACCGGATGCGCCCAGCGGGCCGGCGACGAGCGAAGCCGTGAAGCCACAGCCGCAGCCGCAGCCGCAACAGCCCCCCCAAGCCGCACTGCCTGCACAGCGTGAGGCCGCGCCGGTGCTGCCACTGCAGGCGCGCCGCCGCAGCGACGAGGTTCCGGCCCCGCGCCGTACCGGCGACACGCGCAAGCGCACCGATCTCCCGCCCGCCGACGTAGCTTCCGCCGGCTTGCCCCAGCGCGTCGATATGACGCAGCCGACGAGCGCCCGTGCCGTGACCGAAGTTCACGGCAAAGGCGACACGATCGTGGAGCAGACGCTCACGATCGCCCGCGACGGGGCGTGGCTCGACAAGCTCGCACACGATATCGTTCACGCCGGCAGCGGCAATGACCTCCATTTCAAGCTACAGCCGCAGAATCTGGGCGCGCTCAGCGTCGCGATCCGGCAGAGCGACGAGGGCGCGTCGATCCGGCTGACCGCGGACACGCAGACCACGCACGACATCCTGGTCGATGCGCAGCCCAAGCTGATCGCGGAAGCGCGCGCGCAGGGCCTTAAAGTGGCCGACACCCAGGTCGACATCCGCCAGGACCAGAATCACAGTCAGAATCAAAGCTCCAACCAGGACGCTCAGCGCTGGGCGCAGCACCAAGCCGGTCAGAACGGGACATCCCACAACGGCCAGAATCGCCAATCGTCACCAGGTCATCAACCATTTGTGAGCAACCTGGCGCGTAAGGCGGATGCCGATTCCGAATCACCCGAACGTGATTCGGACGCGCGCTACGCATGAAACGGTGAATGAAAATGAGTGACGACGCCGCAGCAGCCCCGAAGAAGAAGGGCGGAAAGCTGAAGAAGATCATCTTCTTCGTGATTCTACCGCTGATCCTGATCGGCGGTGGCGTCGGCGCTGGCGTCTATGCGTCCGGCAAGTTCGGCAGCCATTCAAGCGGCCCGAAGCTGGACCCCAATCGCCCCAAGCTCCTGCTGAAAGAAGGCGAGACCGGCCCTGTCGACCTGGCCCCTGGCCAAAAGCCGAATCCGGCCATCTACAAATCGACCTATGTGCCGATGGACCAGCCCTTCACGTCGAACCTGCGCGACACGGACGGCTACCTGCAGCTCGGTGTCGGCGTTTCGACTTTTTACGACCAGAAGGTGACCGATCACCTCAAGGACAATGACATGGCGGTCCGCTCCGCGGTGCTGGAGGTTCTTGCCCAGCAATCGGCGGAAGCGCTCAACACGCCGCAAGGCAAGGCCGCGCTTCGCCAGCAGCTCAAGACGGCAATCAACAACGTGCTGGTGGCGCGCGAAGGCTTTGGCGGCGTCGACGACGTCTATTTCACGAGCTTCATCATTCAATGACCGGGGAAGCTCTCAGCCAGGCCGAATCCGCGGTCATCTTCGACGAACTGGCCGGCGCCGGGTCGAGCATCACGTTCGACGGCCCGGACGTGCAGCCGTTCGTCTTCGGCCAGGAAGGTCCGCGTCCGACCGAGCGACTGACCGGGCTGGAACGCATGGGCGAAAAGATCGCGCGGGCGCTCCGTCCCGCGATCGAACCGATCGCGCGCGCCCGGGTTTCGGTCACCAATGAGCCGCTCGCGCTGCGCTCCTATCAGGACTGGCAGGACGAACAGCCCGATTTTTCGGCGCTGACGCTCTATCGGCTGCGCCCGCTCAAGGGCGGCATGCTGATCCGGATCGATGCCAACTTCATCGCGACCCTGGTCGAGATTTTCTACGGTGGGACCCCTGGCGCCAACGTCAAGCGCAAGCCGGGCGATTTCACCGCGAGCGAGGAGCTGCTGCTCAACCGCCTGCTCGAAAAGATCTCGACGATCATGGCCAGCCATTGGAACGACGTCTCGCCGGTCGAGCTGGCGCTGGCCGCGCGCGAGACCAACGCCGCGCACGTCCCGTTCCTGCGGGGCGACGAGATGGTCGTGGTCCAGGATTTCACCGTCGCCGCGGGCGTACAGCCGACCGTGATATCGGTGCTGTACCCGCTGTCGATGCTGCGTCCGATCGAGGAAAAGCTCGAGGCGCGGGTCCAGGACGAGGATCTCGCCGCGAGCGCGGACTGGCGCTGGCGTCTGGGCGCCGCGCTGTCGCAAGTCAGCCTGCCGGTCCGCAGCGTGCTCGCGCGGCCGGAGATTTCGGTGGCCGAATTGCTGGCGCTTAAGCCCGGCGACGTTATCCCGATCAATCTGCAGCCGCGCACGCCGCTGCTTGCAGGGGCGCGGATGATCGCAGATGGCGTTATTGGTGAACAGGACGGGCGCGCCGCGCTCATGATCGAAAAAGTAGGGAATGCGTGAGCATGAGTGACATGACCGAAGCCCCAGTGATCGACAGCCTGTCGGGCGGCCGCAACTATCGGTTGCTGGCCGACATTCCGCTGCGCCTGTCGGTCGAGGTCGGCTCGACCAGCCTCAAGCTCGCCGAGCTGATGGATCTGGCCGAGGGCAGCGTGGTCGAGCTCGACCGCCAGGCCAACGAGCTGCTCGACATCCTCGTCAACGGGACTTTGGTCGCGCGTGGAGAGGTAGTGACGGTGGGCGGCAAGTTCGGCATAAGGGTCGTGGACGTCGTCGCCACGGAGGCGCGGCTGTCGGGGATCGAACGACGCACATGATGACGGGCTATTACCTCCTCCAGCTCTTCCTGATGTTGCTGCTGGTTGGAGGATTGGCCGTCGTCTCCCTCTGGTTATACAAGAAGCTTCAGCCCGGATTGCCGTTCGGCGCGACGCGCGAGCGCGCGGTTCGCGTGATCGACGCGGTGCCGATGGGCCCGATGAGCCGGCTCGCGGTGGTCGAGTTCGGCGGCAAGCGCATCCTGATCGCCGTATCGCGGGGCCGGGTCGACACGATCGCCGAAACCCCCGCGCCCAATTTCGCGCTGCCGGACGAGTGAGCCGATGACGCTCGCGCTCCCCGCGCCCGCCGGTTTGCGCCGTATCGCGATTCTGATCGTGGTGGCGCTGATCGCAGTCCTGCTCGCCCATCCGGCCTTCGCACAGGCCAGCGCCGCGCCCTTGCCGTCGAGCGCGCCGGCGGTGAACCCGTCGGGCGGACTGGACCGCGCGTTCAAGACGATCGGCGGTACCGGCCAGCCGATGTCGCTGTCGCTGCAGATATTGCTGCTGATGAGCCTGCTGACGGTACTCCCGTCGCTGGTGCTGATGATGACCAGCTTCACGCGGATCATCATCGTATTGTCGATCCTGCGCCAGGCGATCGGGCTGCAGCAGACGCCGCCAAACCAGGTGCTGGTCGGGCTGGCGCTGTTCCTGTCGATGTTCGTGATGCGGCCCGCGATCGACCAGATCAACGCGACCGCCTACAAGCCCTATGGCGCGGGCCAGATCAGCATCGAGGAAGCCGTATCGCGATCGGGCAACGTGCTGCACGGCTTCATGATCCGGCAGACGCGACAGACCGACCTCAAACTGTTCGCCGACATGGCCAAGGCGCCCAAATTCACCGACCCGGCGCAGGTCCCCTTCTCGATCCTGCTGCCGGCCTATGTGACGTCGGAGCTCAAGACGGCCTTCCAGATCGGCTTCCTGATCTTCCTGCCTTTCCTCGTAATAGATCTGGTGATCGCCTGCACGCTGATGGCGCTGGGCATGATGATGCTGTCGCCGGCGATCATATCGATGCCCTTCAAGCTGTTATTGTTCGTGCTCGTCGACGGCTGGGCGCTGACCATGGGCAGCCTTGCCGGCAGCTTTCAGTAGCGAGGCTCCATGAATAGCGCCGCCAGCCCCGATTATTTCATCGGTGTCGCCCAACAGGCTTTGTGGGTCCTGGCGCTGTGCGCCACGCCCATCCTGATCCCGACGCTGGTCGCGGGCATCATCCTGGGCATGGTTCAGGCCGCCACATCGATCAACGAGGCGACGCTCTCCTTCGTCCCCAAGCTGATCCTGATCGGCTTTTGCCTGATCCTGTTCGGCAGCGCGATGCTGGGACTGCTCGGGGATTTCACGCGTGACATGTTCGCGCGCATCCCCGACGTGGTGCGATGACGCGCCGCGTCCCGGCGAAGGGATAGACCACCATGCTGCCCCCGGCCTTTGCCGGCGTCGAGTCCAACCTGTGGCTGATGCTGGTCGCCGCGATCCGGCCCGGCGCGGCCTTTTTCGCCGCCCCCCTGTTCGGTCAGACCGCGGTGCCCGCGCAGGTGCGCTTCGTGATCGCGGTCGCGATCGGCATGGCGGGCTATGCCGCCGTCCCCTTTCAGCTGCCGCCCGATGGCGTCGCGTCATTCGCGGGCATCGGCCTGGTGATTGGCGAGGTGATGGCGGGACTTGCACTTGGCTTCGCAGTCCAGATCGGCTTTTCGGCGGCGCTGCTGGCGGGAGAAACGATCGGCAACGCGATGGGCCTGGGCTTCGCGGCGATGATGGACCCTTCGACCGGCGCGCCGACCCAAGCGCTCGCCACCTTCCTGTCGATGCTGGGGAGCTTCATGTTCCTGTCGATCGGCGGCCACCTGACGCTGGCCACGATCATCGTCGATTCGTACCGGTCGCTGCCCGTCGGCGGCCCCGCGCTGGGCAACCAGGCGATCCACGGGCTAGTGCTGTTCGGGGGGGACATGATCGCGGCCGGCTTCGCGATCGCGCTTCCCGTCGGGTTCGCGCTGATGATCGTGCAGGTGGTGATGGGAATATTGGCGCGGTCCGCCCCAGCGATGAACCTGTTCTCGGTGGGGATGCCGGTAACCCTGCTGTCGGGACTGATTCTTCTCGCCATCTCCGCACCGGCTATCGGCGAAGGGATCACCAACGCGATCCAGCGCGGGCTGGACGAGGCCCACCTGATCGCAACAGGGCATTGATCCGTTCCGCCAAGACGGAAGCGGGGCTTAGGCTAGTGCCGTCTAACTCAACACGTTAGACGCCGGGGTCGATCACCACCTGGTTACGCCCACCCTCCTTGGCACGGTAGAGCGCGACATCGGCGCGGTGGAGCAGTTCCTCGCCCGTCTCCGCGCCGTTGAGCGCGGCAACGCCCGCCGAGAAGGTGACGCGGCCGATGGGGGTGCCGTCCGATCGGGACCGGAGCGTGCGTTCGGACAAGGCCTCGCGGATCGCATCGATCCGGGCGGCAGCCTCGATCACCGGAAGGCCTTCGAACAGCACAACGAACTCCTCGCCGCCCTGACGGCCGACGAAGGTGCGGTCGTCGGCATCCTCCGACAGGCAATCGCCGACGAGGCGCAGCACGCGATCCCCGACCGCATGGCCATGGACATCGTTCAAGCGCTTGAAATTGTCGATGTCGCAAAACGCAACCGAAAGCGCGGCATCGGCGCGACGCGCGGTGTCGACCGCGCGTACCATCGCCTGTTCGAGCGCGCGGCGGTTGGGCAGCCCGGTCAGCGGATCCCGCTCGGCGCTCTCCTGCGCGACGCTGAGGTCGCGTTGAAGCGCGCGCAGTTCGCCGTTGGTCGAGCGCAGGCGCTTTTCCGCCGTCTCGGTGCGATCAATCATCTGCCGCGTGACTTCGAGCAACGCCTCGACCGCGTTCCTGGGCAGTTTCTGCGCGTCGATCGCCTTGGCGCTGGCGTTGAGCATCCGGCCATAATCGGCCGCATCGTTCGCGGACCGATCGACCATCTCGACAGCGCCATCCAGCCGCTCGCGCGCCGATTGGATCAGCGCGGCAAGCTGGGCAGCTAGGACGGTCAGGTCGGCCGGCTCCTCCTCACCGATAAAGTCGGCCTCGGCCGGAAGCGCGGAATCGGAAAGACCATCGCCCTCCACGCCGAACAGGCTGCGAAGCCACCCTTTCCGCTTGCTCGCGGATTGGCCATTCGGTTCGGGCGGAATGCGATCGTGGAACATGCCGTCATTACGAACACAGAAGGTCTTTCTTTAGGGTTAAGCCCCCAAATCCCGCGCCTTCACGTCGAGCCTGTCGACCCCTCCCTCACCAGTTCGTCCGATTGAAAGCGGCCCGCCAGGGCGAGCGCGTTCCCTGCCGCCGCGCCGGAGGTCGTGTTATCGTAGATGACCCAGGTTTCCCCGGTGCTGGCGGCGCGTAAGGCCGAGCGGGCCTGGGCCGCGATCGCGTCCTCCTGATAACCCGATCGATAGATGTGCGGCGAACCGTGCAGGCGGAAATAGGCGAACCCTTTCCACCCACCCGGCACGGCAGCCTCCGCCACGGGCGGCGGATCGGCGGCCGCACGGGCCACACGATGCTGGGCGAGCAAGGCGTCCACCGCATCGGTGAACCAGCTGGCATGGCGCGGTTCCAGCACCAATTGCGCCGGGAGCGCGCCGGCAGCCCGAAGGAAAGGCGCAGCCGCGTCTGGATCGAAGGCAAGGCTTGGCGGAAGCTGGATGAGAACCACACCAAGCTTTTCGCCGAGGCCCGCAATCTGCCCGGCGAATTCGAGCAGCGGCGAACTGACCTCGACCAGACGGCGCTCATGCGTGATTTCCCTGGGCAGCTTCACCGCGAAGCGAAAGTCCGGACCGACGCTGCCCGCCCAGCGGCAATAGGTTTCCAGCCGATGCGGGCGGTAGAAGCTGCTGTTGATCTCCACCGCGGGCAGGCGCGCGGCGTATCGTTCGAGCTGCGAACCCTCTGCCGGGAAGCCGTCGCGCCAAAGGCGCGGGATCGTCCAGCCGGCGGTTCCGATCCTGATCGTGAAGGACATAAGAGCGGAAAGCCGCGCTCCCGCGCCTGTTCCATGCGCTGTTGAGCGTTCGGAACGAAGCGGCTATCCGCGTCCGGCGCCAAGACGCGCGCGGAAGGCAAGAATGGCGGCTTCGATCGCGCTCGTCGATGACGATCGCAACATCCTGACCTCGGTGTCGATCGCGCTCCAGGCGGAGGGATTCGCGGTCCGTATCTACACGGACGGCGAAACCGCGCTGAAGGCACTGACCGACAATCCACCCGACCTGGCCGTGCTCGACATCAAGATGCCACGCATGGACGGGATGGAGTTGCTCCGCCGTCTGCGCGAGAAGAGCCCGATCCCGGCGATTTTCCTGACGTCCAAGGACGATGAGCTGGACGAGGCGCTCGGCCTCGCGCTTGGCGCGGACGATTATATCACCAAGCCATTCAGCCAGCGCCTGCTGATCGCGCGGATCCGCGCAATCCTGCGCCGGGTCGAGATGCGCGGGCGGGGCGACGAGGAAGCGCCGGTTGCGGAAAAGATCGTCCGCGGCCGGCTCGAGATGGACCCGGCGCGCCATCGCGTGAGCTGGGACGGCAAGGAAGTGACGCTGACCGTCACCGAATTCCTGCTGCTGGAAGCGCTGGCGCAGCGGCCCGGCTTCGTCAAATCTCGCGACCAATTGATGGACACCGCCTATCAGGACGATGTCTATGTCGACGACCGCACGATCGACAGCCACATCAAGCGGCTGCGGCGTAAATTCCGGCAGGTGGACAACGACTTCAAGGCGATCGAGACGCTCTATGGCGTTGGCTACCGTTTTTCGGAGGAATGACGACGGCGAGGGCGGGTGGCGATTGTCGCTCACCGGCCGCATTCTCGCCGTCAACATCTTCGCCCTGATCGTCCTCGCGGGCGGCTTCTTCTATCTCGATTCCTACCGCGTCCAGTTGCTGGAAGAGCGGACCGACGAAATCTCGACCGAGACGCAGCTGGCCGCCACGGCGGCGGCGGCGGCGCCCCCCGGCGAGCTGACCCAGCTGCTCGAAAGGCTGGGCGAGGCGAGCGGCTATCGTTTCCGCCTCTATCGCCGCGATGGCAGCGCACCCGCCGATTCGTGGAGCAACGGCAAGCCGACCTATGTGCTGCGGGATCCCAATGAGGAGCCGTGGCGGCGCCATGCCGCGCGCTTCATGGATCGGGTGATCGACCATGTTGTCGGCGCGGAAGTGCCCGAGCCGTTCGTCGAACCTGCCGTGGACCGTCTTTCGGCCTGGCCCGAGGCGGTCGAGGCTGCCAAATCGGGCGTCGTGCAGACGGCGATCCGCCGCGCGCCGGCCCGAACGCCGGTGCTTTCGGCGGCGATGCCGGTGCGGGGGCTCAACCCCGGCGTGTTGCTGCTGACCAGCGACCAGCGCGACGTGATCCATACGGTGCGCGCGGAACGTTTCTGGCTGGGCCTGGTACTGCTCGGCACGACCGCTTTGTCGATCGCGTTGTCGCTGTTCCTTGCGCGGACGATTGCCCGGCCATTACGGAGGCTCGCGCTGGCGGCGCATCGCGTGCGGCTTGGCCGGTCGCGCGAGGTGCAGGTGCCACGCCTGCCATCGCGCCGCGATGAGATCGGGACGCTCGCACGCGCCTTGTCCGACATGAGCCAGGCGCTGCGCCAGCGGATCGATGCGACCGAGGCCTTCGCCGCCGACGTAGCGCATGAAATGAAGAATCCGCTCGCATCACTCCGTTCAGCGATCGACAGTCTCGAACTGGTCAAGGACCCCGAGCTGCGCGAGAAATTGCTGGCCGTGATCCGCGACGATGTGCGCCGGCTCGACCGGCTGATCACCGATGTGTCCGAGGCGTCGCGCATGGATGCGGAACTTTCGCGCGCGCGATTCGAATCAGTCGATATGGGACATATGATCGAGCAGCTGGTCGAGGCGCGCGAAGCGCGAGGCCTGCCCAATGGCATCCGCCTCGCCTTCGGCCGCCCCCATCGCGGCAGCGCGGTCCTGTTCGGCGACGGGCAAAGATTGGCGCGCGCGATCGAAAATCTGATCGACAATGCGATATCCTTCTCGCCGCCCGGCGGCCTGGTCCAGATCACCGCCATGCGCGACGGGCAGCAGGTGGTGGTGCGGGTCGAGGATGACGGGCCGGGCGTGCCGCCCGGCGAACGCCAGGCGATCTTCAACCGCTTTCATTCGATCCGCCCGGAGGGTGAGGCATTCGGCCGTCATTCGGGACTCGGGCTGGCGATCGCAAAGGCGATCGTCGAAGGCCATACCGGCACGATTTCGGTAACCGATCGCGACGACGACAATCGCGGCGCCCGTTTCACGATCCGGCTGCCGGCGGCCGAGAAATGACAGCAACGCTCCATGCCAGTTGCGTGGCGATCGCGGGGCGAGGCGTGTTGCTGACCGGCGCCTCGGGAGCGGGCAAATCCGATCTGGCGTTGCGGCTGATCGACCGCGGCGCGGTTCTGGTCGGCGACGACGGCCTGGTGATCGAAGCGCGCGATGGCCGGCTCCATGCGCGGCCGGGGCCGAATATCGAGGGGCAGATGGAGGTGCGGGGGCTCGGAATCCTCGCTTTTCCCTGGGTAGAGGCGCCGCTTGCTTTGGCGATCACGCTCGACCAGCCGGTGCCGCGCATGCCGGATGAGTTGCTGCCGGTTCGCGTGATTGAGGGGCTGACGCTGCCGATGATCGCGCTCGACCCGTTCGAATCCTCGGCGCCGGTCAAGGTCGAGAAAGCATTGTCGCTCTATGGGTTGGCTCTATGAGTCGCCCGACGCGCATCCTTTTGGTCACCGGCCTGTCCGGCGCGGGCCGCACCACCGTGCTCAAGACGCTCGAGGACCTGGGCTGGGAGGCCGTCGATAACCTGCCGCTGAGCCTGCTCGACCGGCTATTGTCGAGCCCGTCGCCGCAGGGAGTGTCCGACGAAGACCGTCCGCTCGCGATCGGCATCGACAGCCGCACGCGCGGGTTCGACGCCACGGGCATCCTGCGCCGAATCGCACGTCTGCGCGAGGACCAGCAGCAGCAGGTGGATATCCTCTTCCTCGACGCGGCCGATGCGGTGCTCGCGCAGCGCTTTTCCGCCACGCGGCGACGCCATCCGCTGGCGATCGACCGGCCGGCCGAGGATGGTATCGCCAGCGAACGCGAACTGCTCAAACCTCTGCGCGGCGCAGCCGAGCATCTGATCGACACGAGCGAGCTCACGACCAATGCCCTGCAGCAGGACATTCGGCGCCGCTTCGGCGGGCCGGAGGCGGTCGAGCCGACGCTTGTCGTTTCGTCGTTCAGCTATGCACGCGGGCTACCGCGCGACGCCGACCTGGTGCTCGACATGCGTTTCCTGCGCAATCCGCATTGGGACGAGAGGCTGCGCCCGGGGACCGGACAGGATGCCGATGTCGCAGCCTATATCGCCCAGGACCCGGCCTATGGCCCGGCGCTGGACGGGATCGAGCAATTGCTGCGGCTGTTGCTGCCGCGCTACGAGCGCGAGGGCAAAAGCTATATCACGATCGCGTTCGGCTGCACGGGCGGACGCCATCGATCGGTTCATGCCGCCGAGACCATCGCCAAGAGGTTGCGCGCGGCAGGTTTTTCGCCCACCATCGCCCACCGTGACCTGGCTCAAGAACAATCAGGCGCGCAGGAGGGGAAGCCGGACGATGGCACTGGCGCAATCGTGGCGGTGAACAAATGATCGGATTGGTGCTGGTTACACATGGCCAGCTGGCAGCAGAATTCGTGCGGGCGATGGAGCATGTCGTCGGCGCCCAGGAGGCGGTCGAGGCCATCTGCATCGGCCCCGACGACGATATGGAGGCACGCCGCGCGGACATCGCGAGCGCGGTTGCGGCCGTCGATCAGGGGCGTGGCGTCATCCTGCTTACCGACCTGTTCGGCGGCACCCCGTCCAACCTGGCGATCTCGCTGATGGAGCCGGGCCGAATCGAAGTTATCGCCGGGGTCAATCTGCCGATGCTGATCCGACTGGAGGGCGCTCGCAAGATGATGAAGGTCCAGGCCGCGGTCGCCGCGGCGCGCGAGGCCGGGCGCAAATATATCTCGGTCGCGTCCGAAGTGCTGGGCGCCGCCGCTGCATGACGGTCGAGCGGACGGTCACAATAACCAACCGGCGCGGTCTGCATGCGCGCGCCAGCGCGAAGTTCGTAACGCTTGCCTCGACCCAACCTGCCGCGGTGGAGGTCGAGAAAGACGGCTCGAAGGTGGCGGGCACGTCGATCATGGGATTGATGATGCTGGGGGCCGCGATGGGCGACAATGTCATCATCAGCGCCCAAGGCGATGGCGCGGAGGACGCGGTGGCGGCCCTGTGTGCGCTGATCGAAGACAAATTCGGCGAGGAATAAGAAGACCCGCCCGGAGGATCAGCCGCCAGGCCGCTCCGCGAGGCGCGCCAATGCCGCCATATCGAGCAACCTGACCCGCCCGCGCGTACCCGCAATCAGGCGTTCGCCCCGCCACCGGCTCATGATGCGGCTGACCGTCGGCAGGGTTGCCGAGGTGAGATCGGCGAGATCCTGGCGCGACAGGGGCAATTCGCATCCGTCGACAGTGTCCTCGCCATAAGCGCGATGCGCCATACGCAGCAGGGTGCGCGCGATTCGCTGCTCGACCGGAACGCTGGATACTTCTTCCAGCCGTTCGATCAGTTGCTCGGCATAATTGGTGACGGTGCGCAGCACGTTGGCGGCGAGGGCCGGGCTAGCATCCATCAACTGGCGCAGCTCCTCGATAGGCCAGACGAGCGCTTCGACCGGCGTCACGGCGGTAGCGGTCGCATGATTGAGCCGGTTTTCGGCAGCGCCAAGCGTTCCGATCGGCTGGCCACGCCCCAGGAGCGTAAGCGTTAGCGTGCCCCCGTCTTCCGATGCGCGCCAGACCTTCACGCGGCCCTTGGTAATGACGAACAGCGCATCCGCCGTGTCGCCCTGCGAAAAAAGGCTTTCGCCGGTTGCGAATTTGCGCGCCTGAGCGCGCCGATCGAGTGCGTCCCGATCTGCCTGGTTGAGTCCCGCAAAAAGAGGCCCAGCCATCATCGCCCCACCCCGTGGCCGAAGGCGACGATGCCCCCGTGCCGTCCAACGCGAGAATATAAACTCATTTACATTTTGTGTCGCCCAACTTGTCCCAGCGCAACGACAAGACGGCTACGAAACGATATCAGGCCGTGTTTTCGCCCCCGAAAACTCCCTGTAACCGTCGCGTGTGCTTTCGTGTCCCTGCCTGTTGAAACGATCGCGGTCCCTGGGGCCACCGCGCGCAGCATTCAAATGGGCGGCCACGATAATCTTCCGGATACGGCCCTGCCGACGGAAGCAGCGCGCCGGGAATGGCTGGAAACACAGCCCCCGCTTGCTCGCGTCGGCCAAAATGATGGTTTAAATTCAATTTATTCAGCGATTGGGCCCGTGTTGAGGTTGGCTTTGACAGAAGCCTTAGGCAAGATGGCGACGAATACGGTACTGGATGCCTGGAGTAAGGCCCTTCGTTCTCCGATCGAAGGGCCGGCAGGCTAGGGTCCCCTCGGCGGCGTTGCGATGCTACCCCCCAAGGGCATCGTTTTTGCCGAGGGATGACATGGTTGTCGGCCTGTTCCGCAAGGAACCTCTGTGCCGACTTGGCGGCCTACCCCCACAGGGCTGCCGTTGCCGCGCAGGGCGGCACCCATGTCAAGCATAAGGCGGGCCCGGTCGCCGCGTGGCGCCGGGCCCGTTTCGCAGGGTGCGCTGCCGCCATTGCCGGTCGTGGCCCGAGGCCCTAACTAGGCCGCATGGCCGAGGCCCCGCCCTCCCCCGCTTCCCTGATCGACGGCTTCGGCCGCGCGATTACCTATTTGCGCATATCCGTGACCGATCGCTGCGACCTGCGCTGCCGCTATTGCATGGCGGAGGACATGCAGTTCCTCGCCCCCAATCGACTGATGGCGATCGACGAAATCGCCGAGATCGCTGACGCATTCATCGCGCGAGGGGTACGTCGCATCCGCCTGACCGGCGGCGAGCCGCTCGTGCGACGCGGCGTCACCGATCTGGCGCGGCGCATCGGGCAACGGCTGGGCAATGGGCTGGATGAACTCACGCTCACTACCAACGGCACCCGTCTGGCGGCCGAGGCGGAGGCGCTGGCCGCGGCGGGGATCCGCCGGATCAACGTGAGCCTAGACAGCCGCGACCCCGCTCGCTTCCGCCACATCACGCGCACCGGCGATATCGCCAGGGTGCTGGATGGTATCCGCGCCGCCAAGGCGGCAGGCCTGCGCGTCAAGATCAACATGGTCGCCCTGAAGGGACTCAACGAGGACGAGATCGAACCTATGCTGCGCTGGTGCGCGGCAGAAGGGCACGACCTCACCCTGATCGAGACGATGCCGCTGGGGGTGATCGAGGAAGACCGGACCGACCGCTATCTTCCGCTCGATCACGTGCGGCGCCGGCTGGAAGCGCTCTATACGCTTGTTCCCCTGCCGGAGCGGACGGGCGGGCCGGCGCGCTATGCCCGCATCGCCGAGCTGGATGCGAAGATCGGCTTCATTACGCCGTTAACCGACAATTTCTGCGCGGGCTGCAACCGCGTGCGGCTGACCGCGGAAGGCCAGCTCTATCTCTGCCTGGGCAGGGAGGACAGGATCGACCTGCGGGCCGCGTTGCGCGAGGGCGGCCGCGCCGCGCTGGATCAGGCGCTGAGCCGGGCGATGGCCGCCAAGCCCGAACGCCATGCCTTCGCGATCGAGGCGGATCAGCCGGCGGTTGCGCGCCACATGAATGTGACGGGTGGATGAGCAGCGAACGCAAACTGGCGCTGGCCGCCTCCCCATCCGAACAGGCGCAGGAGGCCGCGAAAGAGCTCAGGCAGCGTTACGAATGGGTCTCGGCCAAGGACGCCGACGTCATGGTCGCGCTCGGCGGCGACGGCTTCCTGCTGCAGACCTTGCACTCGATGCTCGACCGCCACCGCGCGCTTCCGGTATTCGGGATGAACCTGGGCACGGTCGGCTTCCTCATGAACGAATGGTCGCCCGACCTGCTCGAAAACCGGCTGATGGCGGCCAAGACGATCAAGGTGGCGCCGCTCAAGATGGATGCGATTACGATCGAGGGCGAGAAAGTGTCGCTTGCCGCGATCAACGAAGTGTCGCTGCTGCGCGAGACGCGCCAAACCGCGTGGATCGAAGTGAGTGTCGACGACCGCGTCGTGCTGGCGGAGCTGGTCGCGGACGGTGTGCTCGTTGCGACGCCGGCAGGCTCGACAGCCTATAATTTCTCCGCGCACGGACCGATCCTGCCGCTGGAGAGCAACCTGGTCGCGCTGACGCCGATCAGCCCGTTCCGGCCCCGCCGCTGGCGTGGCGCGATCCTGCGTGACAATACGCGCATCCGCTTTCGCGTACTCGACCCGGTCAAGCGCCCGGTCAGCGCGGTGGCCGACCAGCGCGAGGTGCGCGACGTTGCCAGCGTGGAAGTGACGGTGGACCGCAGCAACGTGCTCACACTGATGTTCGATCCCGAGCATGCGCTGGACGACCGGATCGCGATGGAGCAGTTCGCAATCTGAATCGGCGAAGCCAGCAAATTTTATGGCGGGAACCGCTTGCGCCCGCTTGGTGCTTTGGTATAGGCCGCGCCCGCACTGACCGAAATGGTCTGTTCCCCGATAGCTCAGCGGTAGAGCTCTCGACTGTTAATCGAGCGGCCGTTGGTTCGAATCCAACTCGGGGAGCCACTCTGCAGTTTTGGCGATTTTGGGCCCTCCGCCTGCCTTGAGCAGCGCCTCACGGGGTAGGCTTTCCACAATGATATCAAAAGGTTTGCGGAAGTTGGCGGTGACCACGCCATCCTTATAGGTGGAGTTCGAAAGTAGCGTCGCGAGCAGGCTTTGCTTGCGCTCCAACCCTGCCTCGGCAAACGTCCGCCTCGCGTCCCGCGCCATCGAGATTAGTGCGATTCCCTCGTCGATGTATGCGTGATCGGCATCCATCAGGCGCTCGACCTGCCGCAGGATCTGGCGCTCGTCGTTGCGATAGTCAGCGGTCAGGCGGGTAAACAGATCATCGTCGATCTTGCCATCGACATTGTCGATGTAGGCCTGCTTCATCCGCTCACGAATGTCGTCCTGATCCCTGCGCAGGATCTCAATTCGACGGGCACGCTCGCCCTCAATGGTCGGAAGATTTTCCTTCAACGCCTGCCCCAGCCATTCAAACATCTTGGGCGTCAGCGACACTCGGGCAATCAGGTCGGTGAACTGCTCCAGCAGCCGCTCCTCCCGAACATAGGGCTCGGGGCACGGACCTTTGAAGTGGCTGCACCGATAGTAAATGTACTTCTGCTTCTTGATGTCGCCGACCAGCGCGCATCCGCAGTGGCCGCAACGGATCAGGCCAGTGAACAGGAAATTCTTGTCGTTGGCGCGCCGCCTTGGCTTGTTGCGACCGTCGAGCACTACCTGGACCTTCTCGTACAGATCGAGGGAAATCAGTGGCTCGTGCGTACCTTGGTAGCGCTTGCCGAGCCACTCGAACTCACCGGTGTAGATTCGTGACCGCAGAATCGCGTGAACGGTCGTGACCGAGACTGGTTTGCCGCTCCTGCGATAGACCATTCCCGTCTTTCGCGCCTTCTGACCGACCTCTTTGAGCGAGTAGCGACCGGTGGCGTAAGATTCGAAAAGCTGGATGACGGCCGGAGCCGCCTCGTCGTCGACCTCGATAATCTTCTTGCCATTCGGGCCTACGACGTTCCGGTACCCCATCGGCGCGACGGTCGGCCAGATACCCTGCTCTGCCTTCTCCAGCATGCCCTTCCGGGCTTCTTCGGATAGATTGTCGATGTAGTTCTTGGCCATCAGCACCTTGATGCCGTGCATGAACTTCTCGGATGACCGGGAATCGCGCGACAGCACGACACCCTCTTTCACGTAGTGGACGTCGATGTCGAAATCGTCGATCGTCACCCAGTCGCGGAGATTGCGATAGAGCCGATCCGTCTTCTCAACGAGGATGGTGTCGACCGCTGGATGGCGCCGGAGGTAGGCGACCATCGCGGTGAAATTTTTGCGGCCCGCCTCCTTGGCCGTCTCGACATCCACATATTCCTCGACGATCCGAATGTCGTTGTCCGCTGCATAGTTGCGCAGCAGCTTCACCTGAGAGTCGATCGAGAAGCCCTCGCGCTCCTGATCTTTCGAGGACACGCGGGCGTACAATACGGCGCGCCGCGCAACTACGGTTTCGGGCCGGCGGCCTCGGGAGGAAGAGGTTCTCGGCATAATATTCTCGCAAGCGGATCGACCGGAAACGTCGGGCCGGCCTTGGCGACCAATTTAGCCGATAAACCACGAGGAACAAAGCAAAAACGAGGACCCCTAGTCGTCTCCGACCCCGTCACGCACATTGTTCGCCGCTCCTTTCCCGGCGGCAACCCGACATGCGGCGAGGTCGCGAACGAAACTGACCATATGCTCGATGATCTCCCGGGCATCCTCGTCGGTCAGGACATGATCATAATAAGGCTGCCAGACCGCCTTGGTCTGCTCGATCAGACCGCGCGAGTAACGCGAGCGCGCGGCTTTCCCATCCACTTGACCGGCATTTTCAAGGGGGAGCGACCGCCGTCGGGCGCGAGAACGATAGACCATGGCTTCAGGAGTGAGGTGACGTTCGGCGCCGGGCGAACTCCCGATCGGCCTCCAGAAAAGCCTGAAGCATGTAGGGGATGAGATCCGGAACACCCTCGGCGTTGCCATAGGCAGCCTCATAGGCAGCAGCATAATCTTCAAGGCTGCGCTTCAGTTCGGGCGAGATGCTGATGGTCAGCTTGACCGGGGTGCGGTCCGGGAGCTTGCCCAACTTCAACGTACCCATTGAGCGTCCCCAACCTGCGCTGGATAGAAAACCAGGTCTTTGTGGACGACGAGTCTCACCGGTGCGCCAGGCCGGATTGTGATCGTCGGTTGTGCGCCTAGGTTGCGCTCGGTGAGCTTTTCCCCTGCGCGAGAGACATTGTCCTGGGTCGACATGCGGATCGCCTGAACGAGATCGCTACGGCCTGAGAGAGCCAAATCCGTGCCGACGCCAAGCAGTGTAGAGAGCGCCGCTCCTTTCAGCAGCTGCCACGTGTGCAAATCCAGCTTGTCGGCAAGGCCCGAATAGCCGCTGACATCGGTTGCCGGGACATTGTCGATCCGCAGCGAAGCGCCGTTCGGCAGGATGATGCGCTGCCACACGATCAGGGCACGCTTCTGACCGAACGCCACCACGCTGTCGTAGCTTCCGATAAGCCGCGCGCCCTGCGGCACCAGCAGGATCTGTCCGGTCGCGCTGTCATAGGTGTTTTCAGTGACCTGCGCGATCACGAGGCCGGGCAAGTCGGACCGCAGCCCTGTGATCAGGCTCGCCGCGATGACGCTGCCTGCCGACAAGGTGGAAGGCGAAGCCAAGGGAACGATCGCGTGCGGGTTGATATCGCCGTCCCGATCGGGCGTCCCAACGAACGCCATTTTGCGGCCCTGCGCATTTGGGTCGCGCTCCGGGTCGAGCGCGAGCTTGTCACTTGTCGCCACCGCGACGGGCACGACGGGTACTGCGGGTGCCTGGCTGGCCGACCCCTTGTCCTGATTCCGCTGGACGAGCAGGCCGGATGCTCGCGCGGCTTTGAGGTCTGCCAGTCGGCGTTCCTCATCGGCCGCGCGCCTCTCTTGTGCTGCCGCGGGCACCCCCTCGGTCTCGACGGCCAATTGTTGCTGGCGCTCGAGGATAGGCTTGCCCAGATCTCCCGGCAGTGGCGGCCCCAAGCGTGGCACGTCACCGTAGCTCGTCGGCGCCTTGGCCAGCGTATCGCCCGCCGGCTGGCTCTCCGGCTGTGACACGTCTTGTGGCGCTTCAAGCGAATGCGTCAGTCTGGGTTTCAGAGCAATCCAGGTCACCGCCGTCAGGCTGACCGACCCGGCCGCGGCAATCGCGATGATCGCCTTCCGCTTGAAGCGGATCGCGCGGGGCGGACGGGCGCGGATTGCAAGAGACTCGGGGTCAAGCTTCGGAGACGCGGAGAGAGTTGCTTCGGTCACGAGGCCCTCCGCTGATCGTCGTCCGCGACGCGCGTAATGCGAACCACGTCCTGATGTTTGAGGCCAAGCCTCAACTCGGCGGCATCGAACAGCCGGTCGACAACATAGAAGCGACCGTGGACGCGGTAGTTGACCAGTTCCGTGTTGCCCTTCGCATCCACCAGGAACAGCGGAGGCGCTTCGCCAACCGCGAGGCTTGGCGGGAATTCGACGAAGATCTGGCGGCCGTCATCGAAAGCACGGAGCGGCCGCCAGGTTGGCTGGTCGCCGGAGATCACATAGTTGAAATGGAGCTGATCGAGTTGGAGCCCCGAAGCAACCGGCTGCGTCGCCACCGCAGGCTCCTGCGCCGCCTTGAAGGCGATCAGCGCATCCTGCGGATAGGTCCAAGACAAGGCGACCATCGCCACATGGTCCGCGCTTGTCAGTGCGAGATGATAGGTCCGACGGTCGGTAGTTATGACGATATTGGTCGAAAGGCCGGACCCCACGGGCTTCACCAGGACGTGAGTGCGCTTGCTGTCGCCGCTGCCGCTCGACGTATCGCCAATCACCCAGCGTGCAGTGTCGCCGGCCGCGACCGCGCCGAGCGCTTCGCCCGGCTGCAGCGCGATGTCGGTCACCTGCCCCGGCGCCGCGAGCAGATGGTAGACCGCACCGTCGGCAAAAGGATAAACCTGCACGGCATTGATCGAACTCGCCGCAGTCGATTCCAGCGTCGCGGCGCGATTGGCGGCGCCGACGCGCCATTCGGCCGGAGACATCGACGGACGCCAGTGGCAGGCCGTCCGAATCGCGACTGGCTTTGGCTTCGCAGGCGACGCCACCGCGTGACCATTTGGAGCGGGCGGAACCGACGCGATCCCGGCAGCAGCGCCAGCGAAGAGGCTGATCAAAGCGAAGTCTTTCATGGCCGAGGCTCCGACTGAATGGGTTGGGTTGGCAATGCGGTGGCTGCTGAAGGCTGCCCGGACGCAGAGATCTGGCGGGACGAAGCAGCGTCCGGGGATGGCAGTGCTGCCGAGGGAGCGGTCGCCGAACCGGGTTCAATCTCCCGGCTCCAGTCGATTGCATCGACGTAGAGGCCGAGCGGATTTCGGCGCAGGATATCGGCGCTCACTGGCGGTTTGATCAGGACCGTCAGGATCCCGGTCCAGTGCGCCACGCTGGTGACAGCACCGCGTTCATAGCTCGTCTCGATCCATTTGACCTGGAAGGAGCGATCAGACGCCCTGACCACGCTGGTGACCTCGACCGACACGGTCCGTTCGCCGACCTGGCCGAATGGATCGGTTGCGCGAGCATAGGCGCCGAGGAAGATCGCCCCGCGCTTGGTCGTGAAGTCGTAGGCCGACAGCCAGTTCTGCCGCATCAGCACGGCGTCGAGCGAGACAGAACGGACGTCTCGTACGAACCGGCTTAGGAACCAGGCGATTTGGGGATCGGTCGGCTGGTAACGAGTCCCCACCGGGGCGATCGCGCGAGCTTCGCCAAGTCGGTCGACTTCGACGACGTAGGGCACGACCCTGCTCTGCTCGGCCTGCCAGAGCAGGCCGCCCGACATGAGAAGTGTCAGGCCAAGACAGCCGAACGCCATCAACCGCCAATTGCGCGCCTGCACACGTGCCGATCCGATGCGCTCGTCCCACAGCTGGCCGGCGCGTTGAAAGGGTGTCTCGGGGGCAGGCGTGCGCCCATATCTCTGCATCGCTCGTCGGAAGACCATCAGTCGTCCCTTTCCTTGATGTCTGGAGTGGCGCCGTGCCCGCCATGATCGCCCTGCTGGAGTGCGCTGGTCGCAACCTGGCGATGGTGGCGGGCGGCGGCTTCGGACTTCATCGCGCGGGCCCAACCGGGCACGTCGCGAGGGTCGGGCGCGGCGTCGGCTTTGGCTTCAGTGCCTCCGGTGATCGCGCGCCACGCGGCGGCCTGACCCGACTGGACCGCCTCTTTGAGGCCCAAGGAGGTGGCCAAATGCGCGCGCGCCGCACCGTCGACGGCGCGGCCGACACCGGCCATGCCGGCGCCGACGCTATTCGATCCCGCGGCGTCCTGACCAAGCCCGTACGCCGTGCGGGCGGCCGAACCCACGGCCGTGCCGGCGCGAACTGCGCCTAAGCCGCCGGCGACGACACTACGCGCTGCGCTCATTGCGCCGGCGCCGCCAAGCGCCACCAGACCGCCCGCGCCCACAACCGTGCCGAGTGCCGCCCCGGCTCCAAGTTGCGGCGCGCCCGAGACCAAGCCAGCGGCGATGCCGGGACCGAAGATGCCGAGGCCGAACAGAGCAAGGCTCGCCAATACGAGGCTCATGGCTTGGCCGATGTCGGGCTCGTGCCCTTGCAGAGCCGCGGTGAATTGCGAGAAATAGTTGGAGCCGATGCCGACGATGACGGCGAGCACCATCACCTTGATGCCGGCGCTCACGACGCTGCCGAGCACACGCTCGGCCAGAAAACTGGTGCGGTTCCAGAAGGCGAACGGCACGAGAATGAACCCCGCGAGAGAGGTCAGCTTGAACTCGAGGATCGTGACGAACATCTGCACGCTGAGAATGAAGAAGGCGATCACGACCAGCAGCCAGGCGACCAGCAGAATGACGATCGTCAGGAAATTGTCGAAGAAGCTGGTGAAGCCCATCATCTGGCTGGCCTGCTGAAGCAGCGGCCACGCCGCCGAGAAGCCGGTGCCGGCGAGCCGGCCCGGCCTGAACAGGTCGCCTCCAGCCAGCGTACCGCCGCCCGCCGTGAGACCCGCCTGCGCGAAGGAGCGGAAGATGATGTCCGCCAACGTCGAGAAACTGTTGAGGATGTAGGCGAAGGCCCCGATGTAGAGGACCTTGCGGATCAGGCGGGCGGGCACATTGTCCTCACCGCCCAACGCCCAGAACAAGCCGGCCAACGTGATGTCGAGCGCGATCAGCGTCCGGCTCAGGAAAGCGACATCGCCGCCGAGCAGGCCGAACCCACTATCGATGTAGGTGATGAACGCCTGCAGGAACTGATCGATGATGCTGAGATCGTTCATCGCCTTGGCACGTCCTGATCGATGGAAAGGTTGCCGCGGAGCGCATCGGGGGAGCATGCGACGCGCCCCGCGGCGGCGACGGCGGAGAGGAGGGACGCCGCCGCTGGTCCGGCCCTCGCCTAGTGGGGCGTGTAGGCGGTGCCGGAGCCGAGGAACTTGGCAGTGGCGGACTGCGCGTCGGTCTGGGCCTGGGTCCGATTGGCCCGATCGATCGCATCGGCCCGGAACTGGGCTGCCATCAGGTTCTGCAGCTGGAATTGTTGCTTCGCGACGAGAGCAAGCAGCTGGTTGGTCGCCTGCTGCGCCTGGAGGCCACCTTCGGCGCCCTGGCTCCGCGCCACGATCCCGCCCAGCGTGGCCTCGTCGGCGGCGATATTCTCGACCACCTGTGCCTGGACCGTCATTGTCTGCTTGTAGGCAGCGACCGACGTATCGAACCGCGCACGCGCATCGGTAGCATGCTGGCTGTTGGTGAGCAGAGGATTGAAGGCGGTGGGGAAGAGCGCCCGAAATTGTTGATCGAGCGTCGACACCCGGAACTGCAGGCCCCGCGCCTGTCCCATCAGCTGGTCGATCTGCTGCAGCGTGCCGGTAATCGCCTGCAATTCTGGGAAGCTGATCGTGCTCAGGTTCTTTGCCTGATTGAGCAGGCTCTGCGCCTGATTTTGCAGCATCCGGATCTGGTTGTTGATCTGCTGCAGCGTGCGCGCCGCGGTCAGCACGTTCTGGCTGTAGTTGGTCGGATCGAACACGGTGAATTGCGCGCTCGCCGGCGCGATCGCGCCTGGCAGGCCGAAGATCGCCCCGCTTGCGGTGAGCGTGAAGACGGTGAGCATTCGCATTCCAAATCGACGCGATCGGGTCATTTCATGTCTCCGGGCTGAGTGGTGGGGGCGGTGGGGAAAGTGGTGAGGAGCTCGGCGGCCCAGTCGAGCTCGGCGTCGCGCAGGAGGGCGGCAGCGACGGCGGCGGGGCCTTGGGCAGCGAGAATTGCGTCGATCCGCTGCTGGCTGGCGGGATCGGATGCGGCGCAGAAGGCGCGCGCGATCGGCCCGAGCTCGAGATCGAACAGGCGGTTCCCACGCGCGGACTGGAGATAATATTGGCGCTTCGGGGTGGCCCGGCTGATCAGCTCGATCTGTCGATCGTTGAGGCCGAAGCGCCGATAGGCCTCAAGCCCCTGCGGTTCGCCCGCGCGATCGTTCGGCAACAGGATCCGCTGCGGACAGGATTCGATGATCGCAGGTGCGACGCTGCTGGCGGAGATGTCGGCGAGACTCTGCGTGGCGAAGACGACCGCGACATTCTTCTTGCGAAGTGTCTTGAGCCATTCGCGGATCCGCGCGGCGAACAGCGGATGGTCGAGGAAGATCCAGGCCTCGTCGAGGATCAGCAAGGTCGGCCGGCCGTCGAACCGCGCCTCCAGCCGGTGAAACAGGTAGGTCAGGACCGGCGCAACGACGCCCGGCTGGCCCAGCAACGCGTCGGTTTCGAAGCATTGAACGTCGGCAAAGGCCAGGCCACTCTCACTCGCGTCTAGCAGCCGGCCATGCGGCCCATCGAGCGTGAAGGGCTGCAGCGCGGAACGCAGCGCATTAGACTGGAGCAGCAGGGCCAGTCCGGTCATCGTCCGCTCATCCGCGGGAGCCGACGCCAGGCTCGACAGCGCGGACCAGACCGCCTCCTTTACAGCCGGGCTGATCACGACATTTTCGGCGGCGAGCAAAGCCGTGATCCAGTCGGCGGCCCAAGCGCGCTCGTCCGCTCCGTCAATGTCGCGCAGCGGCTGGAATGCCAGCCCCTCCCCGTCCGCCATGCCGACGCCGAGCGCGTGGTGCACACCGCCCATCGCGAGCACCGCGGCTCGCGCCGACAGGCCCTTGTCGAAAATATAGATTTGCGCATCCGGATAGCGCCGGAACTGCAGGGCGATCAGCGCGAGCAGGACCGACTTGCCGGCACCGGTCGGACCGACCACCATCATGTGGCCGACATCCCCGACATGGGTCGAAAACCTGAACGGGGTCGCGCCCGCGGTCTGTGCGTTGAGCAAGGGCGGCCCATCGAGATGGTGGTTGCGGACGGGACCGGCCCAGACGCTCGAGAGCGGCATCAAATGTGCCAGGTTCAACGTGTGGACGATCGGCTGGCGGACATTGGCGTAGGCCTGCCCCGGCAAGGACGACAGCCAGGCCTCAACCGCGTTCACATCCTCGCGGATGGTCGCAAAGCCACGTCCACCGATGATCCGTTCGACCTGGCGGATCCTCTCATCGACCAGAGCCGGGTCAGGATCGGCAACGGTGATCGTGGTGGTCAAATAGCCAAACGCGACATGGTCGCCGCCGAGCATCTGCAATGCGGCATCCGCATCGGCGACCTTGTTGTCAGCATCACTGTCGAGCAGTTGTGTCGGCTGGTTGTAGAGCACCTCGCGCAGCAAGGCGGTGATCGACTTGCGCTTGTTGAACCACTGGCGGCGGATCCTGGTCAGCAGCCTGGTCGCATCGGCCCTGTCGATCGCGATGAAGCGCGTCATCCAGCGATAGGGAAAGGCCGCCTCGTTGAGCGCATCGAGCAGGGCCGGGCGGCTTGTGTTGGGGAAGCCAAGCAGGGTCAGCGTGCGCAGGTGCAGCGACCCCAATTTCGGAGCCAGACCGCCGACGAGCGGCGTGTCGGCCAACAGCGCGTCGAGGTACATCGGCGTGTCCGGCACCGCGATCGCGTGCGGCCGATCGGAAATGGTGTCGTGCAGGTAGGTCAGCGTTTCCGTCGACGACAAAGCGCGTACCTCCGGCATGAAGTCGGCGAGAAGATCGAGCGCGCGGTCGGTCTCGGCCGCGAACGCAGCGAGCGCTCCGCGCCAATCCCGGCCCTCGTCGGCACCGGGCCGCTCGACCAAGGATCGCCCGGCGGCATCGGCGCGGTCCACTGCGGGCAGGAACATAAGGGTGAGATAGAAGCGGCTCTCGTGATGCACGCGCTCTGCTTCGAACGCGGCGCGACGCTCGGCGTCTACAAGCCATGAAACCGCATCCGGAAAGGCGCTGTCGGGATAGCCCACCGCTTGGCGCCGCGCCGCTTCGAAGAACACGGCCCAGCCCGTCCCGAACCGCTTGAGGACATTGTTGGCGCGCGCACAGGCCGCGATCAGTTCCGCGTCGGTCGCGCTCTCGAGGTCCGGGCCGCGGAACGCCAGGGTCCGCTGGAAGCTGCCGTCCTTGTTGAGGACGGCCCCCTCGCCGACGAGCGCAGCCCATGGAAGATGATCGGCGAGGCGGTCGGCCGTGCGCCGATATTCGCGCAGGTTCAGCATGTGAAATGGCTCTTCTGGCGAAGGTGCCGGACGAGCACGGTGGCGAAGGCCGGATCACGCCGAGTGGCGAAGACGGCGATGCTGTGCCCGACGACGCAGAGGACGAGCCCGGCAATCCACTGCTGCAAGCCGAGCCCAATCGCCGCGGCCAAGGTGCCGTTGACGATCGCGACGCCGCGCGGCACGCCCGCCAGCAGGATGGGGGATCCGAGGCTCCCATGAATGGGAACCTCGAACCCTTCGGGGCGGCCGCTCATGCGATCAGCGCTCCGCCGCCGAAACTGAAGAAGGTGAGGAAGAAGCTCGACGCCGCGAACGCGATCGACAGGCCGAACACGATCTGGATCAGGCGGCGGAACCCGCCGGCGGTCTCGCCGAAAGCGAGCGTCAGACCGGTGACGATGATCACCATCACCGCCACGATCTTGGCGACCGGCCCCTGGACCGAGTCGAGGATCTGCTGGAGCGGTTGCTCCCAAGGCATGCCGGTCCCGGCGGCCTGGGCGCGACTTGCCAGTGTCGCTCCGAATCCAAGCAATATGCCGCCAACGAAGAGCGCGCGGCGATCGGTTGAGGCGAGCAATTTCATGATCATTCTCCTTCAGGGGTTGGGTCAGTGAGACGGTAGGTACCGGCCGGATCGAGCCCGATCACGTGGCTGACCGTTTCGACGCGGCGATTGCTGCCGCGGCCGGCGATGAAGACGATCAGGTCGATCGCGTCGGCGATCAGCTGGCGCGGGACGGTGACGACTGCCTCTTGGACGAGCTGCTCGAGCCGATAGAGGGCCGCCACCGCGCTGTTGGCGTGGACCGTCGCGATTCCGCCGGGATGGCCCGTGTTCCAGGCCTTCAGCATGTCGAGCGCTTCGGGACCGCGGACTTCGCCGACGATTATCCGGTCGGGCCGCAGCCGCATCGTCGAGCGGACGAGGTCGGTCATCGAGATTACGCCGGGCCGGGTCCGCAATGCGACCGTATCGGGCAACGGGCTTTGAAGCTCGCGAGTGTCCTCGATCAGGATCACGCGCGCATCGACCCACGCCATTTCGGCGAGCAAGGCATTGGCGAGCGTGGTCTTGCCGCAGCTGGTGCCCCCGGCGATCAGGATATTGAGCCGCCGCGTGACAGCCGCGCGCAGGGCGTCCGCGGTCGGCGCCGGCATGATCCGGTCCGCGACATAATCGTCGAGCGTGTAGAGCCGCTCTGCGGGCTTGCGGATCGAGAAGCACGGCCCGGGCGCGACCGGTGGCAGGACGCCCTCAAAGCGCTCGCCGGCGCGGCCTTCGGCGTGCGGCGGGAGTTCGGCCGAGATGATCGGTGCATCGCGGTGGATTTCCGCCGCGGCATGCGCCGCCACCAGGCGGATGATCCGCTCCACTTGGTCGGCGTCGAGCCGAACCCCAGTGTCCGTGCGGCCCGCGCCCAGCCGATCGAGCCGCAGCGCGCCATCGGGATTGACCATCACCTCGACCACGAGCGGGTCGGCCAAAGCCGACGCGATGTCCGATCCCATCGCCGTGCGCAGCATCGCGCGCCGGCGTTCGCGGGCAAGCACCCCGCTCACCGCTCCGTCTCCGCCGCAACCAGCGTGCGCCGGCCAGACGCGACGTGACGCCCGACCTGGGTGACGAAAGCCTCGAACCGTTCCCGCCCGAGGGCGCGGCCAGCCTGGTCGTTCTCGGCCAGCGGGAGGTGGATCGTGAGTTCGTAGCGGATGAAGAGGGCGAGGGTTTCGAGCGTGATGTGGCTGTCGCGCTCCAGCCGCGCGAGCCCCGCCGACAGCCGGTCCAGTCGCAGCCCAAACCGATCATCGAGTTCGGAGCCGCCACATCGATCAAGCCAGGCCGCCACCGCGTCGGCGAGGATGGCGGACTTGGATGCGCCGGGCTTGGCGGCGAGTGCTTCAAGCCGGTCGCTGAGCGGCCTCGGCAGGAACAATTGATGGCGGACCTTGGCGATCATGGTCAGAAGTCCAGCCGCAGGTCGTCGGCCTCTGCCGAAGGCGCATCGATCGCGAAGACGCCACGAGAGGTGGCAACGGCACGCGACTGATCCATCGCGCGCTGATGCACGGCCACATCTTCGTCGTCCGCGCCGAGTCCAAGTGCATCGGTCGGCGCACTGTCGTTGACGGAGGCGACATCCAGTTCGTGTCCGGGATGGCGGACCTGCTCGAGACCGCCTGATGAATCCTCGTCGTGTTGCTGCTCTTCCGTCCCGAGGCGGGAATCGACCGAACGGATTTCATTCTGCCAAGCGTCGCTCCGCGCGGGCGGCAGGTCGGAATAACCCGAACTGCCAAGGACAGGTGCCGGAAGCACGCGTGTCCGGAAATTGGCGTCCTCGAAATAGCGCAGCTTGGCGGCGCGGACGGGCGGATGTCCGGACACCAGCACCAACTCTTCGGCAGGCGGCAATTGCATGACCTCGCCCGGCGTCAGGAGTGCGCGCGCGGTCTCCTGCCGGCTGACCATGACGTGCGCGAGCCAGGGTGCGAGCCGATGGCCGGCGTAGTTGCGCATCGCCCTCTGTTCGGTCGCTGTCCCAAGCGCATCGGAAATGCGCTTAGCAGTGCGTTCGTCATTGGTCGCGAACGCGACGCGTACATGGCAATTGTCGAGTATGGCGTTGTGCTCGCCATAGGCCTTCTCGATCTGGTTGAGACTCTGCGCGATCAGGAAGGCGCGCACGCCATAGCCGGCAAGGAAGGCAAGGCTCGTCTCGAAGAAGTCGAGCCGGCCGAGCGCCGGAAACTCATCCAGCATCATGAGCAGGCGGTGGCGACCGGGGTGACCTTCGGCGTGAAGCTGCTCCGTGAGCCGCCGGCCGATCTGGTTGAGCACCAGCCTGATCAGCGGCTTGGTGCGGCTGATGTCGGACGGCGGCACAACGAGATAGAGCGAAGTCGGATGGGCACCTTCGACCAAGTCGGCGATCCGCCAGTCGGACGCGGCGGTGACGGCGGCGACGGTGGGATCGCGGTAGAGGCCGAGGAACGACATCGCGGTCGACAGCACACCGGACCGCTCATTCTCGCTCTTGTTGAGAAGTTCGCGCGCGGACGAGGCAACGACCGGATGGACCATCGGCGCGTCCGCAGCGCCGATATGGTTGGTCGTCATCATGACGCGTAACGTGGATACGAATGGCCTTTGCGGATCGGACAGGAAGGTTGCGACCCGCGCCAGCGTCTTGTCCGCCTCGGCGTAGAGCACGTGGAGGATGGCACCGACCAGGAGCGAGTGGCTGGTTTTCTCCCAGTGATTGCGCCGGTCGAGCGCGCCTTCCGGATCGACAAGGATGTCGGCGATATTCTGGACGTCGCGGACCTCGTCGGCGCCACGGCGAACTTCCAGCAGAGGATTATAGCGCGCCGACCGCGCATCGGTCGGATTGAACAGCAGGCAATGCGAGAAGCGCGACCGCCAGCCGGCGGTCAGCTGCCAATTCTCACCCTTGATGTCGTGAACGATGGCCGACCCGGACCAGCCGAGCAAAGTCGGTACGACCAGCCCGACCCCCTTGCCCGAGCGGGTCGGGGCGAATGCCATGATATGTTCCGGCCCATCGTGGCGGAGATAGCGCCGGCCGAACTTCCCCAGGAAAACACCCCGGCGGCCGAACAGCCCGGCGGCATCCATTTCCCGAATCGTGGCCCAATGGGCAGAGCCGTAGGTGGTGACGTGGCGGCTCTGACGAGCCCGCCACAGCGATCCCGCGATGGCCGCGCCACAGGCTACGAAGCCGCTAGCACCAGCGATCGCGCCGGCCCGGCCGAACACCTGCGGCGCGTACGCATCATAATGATACCACCAAGGGAAAATCGCCCACGGCCGGTAGATCGGCCAGGTGCCGATCCGAGCCCATGGCTCACCAAGTTCGGGCTGGAAGGCGAGCTTGTTCGCGGTCCATTCAGTCGCGAACCAGATTCCCGCCAACACGATCGCGAACACAAGGGCGATCTGGCCGATCAAGATTTTGGTGGGTGTCATGCGGGCTCCTGCCCGCAACATCGGTGCGGGTGCCCGCAAACATCCTAGTTACCACAGATTCGAAGCAGAGCCCGTCTGGTGTCCCATCCTGCCGATCTGGGGACGTCCGGAACTGGGCCGAGAGCGGACCGTCTGCTTTGAGCCACCGCCAGGCAAAAGCAGACGTTGGATCAGAAGCGCGCGGGAGCGTCCGCTTCGGCCCCCTAGCCACCGCATGCGCTGGCGCTTTCCAGAGTGTTGCGGATCCGATAGCCAGTCTGGGGGGTGCGCAGCCGGTGTTCGGCTGCGCATGCGGGGGACGATGGCATGACAGGACGGCTCCGTTTTCCAGATGCATTGCCGACGCTGAAGGGGTGGCCCGCGGCGCTGTATGTCGCGGCGTGGATGCTCCTTCTGGCGCTGGCGTTGTGGACGACGTTGGGGAGCGCCTGGTTCGGAATCGTCGACGGCGCCGGCGACGCTTATTCCTGGCATTCCCTGGGTATCGATGTGGGCAATACCGAACGTGCCGTGATCAACCGCACGGCGGGTGAGGAGGCGCGCTTGGCCGGTGTTCGCAGTGGCGATCGGATCCTTGCCGTCGACGGCCAGGCGATGCCGCAGGGCTCGACCACCGCAATGCAGGACTGGCCGATCCAAGCGCATCTGCTGGGGGCGTCGGGCCCGGTGCGCTTGACGATCGGGACCGGAACGGCCCCACCCCGCATGGTGACGCTGACGCGCAGCGCCGCGCATGGCGATGCGCTTTATGCGGGAAGCGGGCTGACGCCGGTTTCGCTATCGTGGTTGGGGACGCTTGCCAACCTGGGTGCGCCGGTTTTCCTCATGATTGGGTCGTGCGTGCTGTTCGCGCGGCGGCGTGACGCGGTAGCGGCCTTGCTGTCGCTCTCCCTGCTCGCCTTGACCGGGCTCCCGCCTTACGCACATTTTTATATGACCCACTTCCATGCGGAATGGGTGACGAACCTGATGGTCGACGTGGGCGGCTTTGGCCTGGCCTTGACCATTTTACTGTTTCCCAACGGCCGGATCATACCCCGCTGGACGGCGTGGGTGATACTTGCGCTTCCGGCCCTGTTCGTGGTCGGCCTGCTGATATCGTCGACCCTGATCTGGATTTTTGCGGGCGCCGTGTGTCTGGCGCTGACGGCAATGATCGTCCGTTATCGCCGCGAGACCGTGGACGGGCGGCGCCAATGGCGGTGGGCGCTGATCGGCCTGATCGCGGGGATGGCGATCTTCCTGGGCCCCTGTCAGGCCTATTTCAATTTCCTGGATGCGCACGCGGCCACCGCCAGCTTCGATCTGGTGTTGTGGACCTGGATCCTGACGCCGCTCAGCATCACCGTGCCCTTTACCACCATCGTCGCCGGTATCGTGCTCTCGGTGATGCGCTACCGGCTGTACGATACGCAGGCGGCGGTGAGCCGGTCGGTCCTCTATGGGGGGCTTACTTTGGCGCTGCTCGCGATCTTCGCCGGAACGGAAAAGATCATCGAGATCTTCGGCGAAGAATATTTCGGTGAGAGCATCGGCGCGCTGGCCGGCGGACTGGGCGCCGCCTTCGCCGCGGTAGCGATCGCGCCGCTGCACCACCGTATCGGCCATTGGGTGGAGCATCGTTTCCGCAAGAACCTGATCCACCTGCGGCACGATTTGCCGCCACTGCTGACAGAGTTGAGCGAGACGTCCGACCCGGCAAAAGTGGCGGATGCGGTGCTGAACCATCTGGCGCACGGATTGCACGCGACGCGCGGCGCCATAATCCGCGATGGGCATGTGCTCGCGGCGTACGATGTGGACCATAACGCAATTGCGGCTCCTGCCGCTGACCAGATGAGGCGCGCCGGCAAGCTTTGGCTGGACAAAACCGACCCGGTCCTGCCGGTCCGCGTCGCGCTGAGCGCAGATGGCTCCAGCACACTGCTGATCGGCCCACGCCCTGACGACAGCCTGTACGACAGACAGGAGCGGGAACTACTGTCTGAACTGGCGATTCCCATCGCACAGGCCTTACGGGTCGCGTCGGAGCGCACTGCGCGGGAGAATGCAGTCAGCGCGCGGTTCGAGCTTATCGAACGGGAGCTGTGCGCCCTTCGGGCAGATTTGCGCCCCAGTGTTGCAGCCGGCTAGGGCAGACCTATGGAAAGAAAAAGCGTGGGTCGCCCCCGAACACATGATTGCCTGCCTCACGGCTCTGTGCGCTGCCAAGCAGCCTAACTGTGCCCAATGTGAGCCTTTATCCGGACACGTGAGGAAGCGGCTGCTCGTGGGAACGCGCCAGCGCGAGGTAAATGGCGAAGATTGGGCCGGGAGCGGAAGTTCGCGGACCCGCTAAACGAATATCCTCTTTCAGGATTAATGGAAGAGCCGGCGAACGGCCGGGATTGGGGCGCGAAGCTGTCGCTTTGATAAGTTCGCTTATCGCGAACAGGCCCGCTCAACGCTCTCCGCTCGAACCGGACTCCATTTTTACCAGGCCGCCGCGAATAACAGAGTCGCTACCGTTGCTGTCGATGTGGTCTCCCGAGAGATTGACCACACCTCCGAGCATAGTCTGGCCCACTTTCGAAATGCGAACCTCCGCTGCACCTTCGGCAAGCATGCTATCGAACCGTCCGGACGCGTAGTCGGCCGCCGAACGTGCGGTCAGCGTAATGCGCTGCGCACGGACATCGACGCCTGTCTGGTGAACGGACGCGTTTCCGTTGAGAATCAGCGTTTGGTTGCCGATTACCTCCATCCGGTCGGCCAAAAAGCTGGCGGACGAGAATAGCAGTCCTGGCTTGGCGTTTGTGTCCGGTACAAGGGCGCCGGCGAAACTCGCCTGGAGCAGCGCCACCGGGCCGGCCAATAACAAACCGAAGACAATGGGCGTGCGCGATGGCCGCCGGCCGTTGGGCCCGGAAGGCCGCATGATTTCAGCAATCCGCATGTGATAATCTCCTGTAGCGCCTGTGGGAGAGGCGGCTGCCGCGCAAAACATCGCGTCACCGGCCGCATGCTTCAAAGCAAGGACGAGCGATTCCGCATACGCCTTGCGCAGGGCCGGATCGGCCTGCGCCACCTCGTTATCGCAGGCGAGCTCGGCTGCCAGGCGGCAACGTTCGATCTGGCGCCGCACCATCGGATTGAACCAGAAGGCGATTTCAACCAGCGCAAGCGTCAGGAACCGCCCTGGGTCGTGGCGGCGCAAGTGAGCCCGTTCGTGACGCACGACCAGCATGGTCTGCGCCGGTGAGAGCTTCTGTACCAGCGCGTGCGGCAGGATGATGCGCGACCGTCCGCTGGCGAAGGGCGGAACGTCGTCGAGTGTTACGCCTACCCCCTCGCCCCAGGTAGCGCTGGCGTCAATAGAACGGTCGAGAATTTGGCGGAGACGCAGTCGGGCGGTCACGAAGCGTGAGGACAGCCGGAGGACACCGAAAAGATAGAACAGCGTTGGTAGGAGCCAGAAGAAGGCGGTCCAATTAAGGCCGCGCTCCGGACCCTGCGCGGTGATGCCCGACGACTGGCTGATCGTGATCCGAACGGACGGAGGCAGCTCCGCAACTGTATCGGGGAAAAGCTTCACGGTCCCGATCAGGCAGAGGCCAATCAGCGCCGGCGCGGTCATCAGAAGCAGCATGATCTGCTCGATGCGCTCGGTCGCGATTTTGCGCTGTTGTCCAGGTAGGCCTGCTCCGCGCGCCGCCGCCAATACGCCACTCCAAACCAGCGGGATGACGGCGCCGACGATGAGTGCGGAGTCCATGAAGGGCGCCATCACTGCGAGCCCTCGCGTTCACTTTCATCTTCTGAGCCCAGGTTGTGCAGCAGTCGCTCCAGTTCTTCGACTTCACTGCGGTCGATCAACTTGCTGTGCGCGAATGCGGCCATCGGAAGCACGTCGCTGTCCAGCACGTTCGACGCGAAATTCCGAATAACCCGGGCCAGCGTCACCAGCTTCGATTGTGTCGCTGCGTAGGTGTTGAGCCCATGCACGACTTCGATGCGGATCAGGCCTTTACCGACCATGCGGTCGAGCGTCTTCCGCGTCGCCGAATATCCCCAGCCCGTAATCCCGCAGGTCGCCTCGTGAAGCTCACGAGCGCTCAGCCGCGGCGCGGACCATAGCGGGCGTAAAAGCCGCAATTCGGATTCGGACGGACGAGAAGACTGGGACTCTGCGTCGTACATATACGACAATTGTCGCAACATCGCGACATTGTCAAATTACGTTTGTTTGCGCATTTTTCGTCCGGCCTTCGCCGGGCCACTCAACACGCGGTCCTGGCCCCCGCCCAATGGCTCCATGAGCAACATCCTACGACCCACGAACAAAGGCTCTTAAGGCACGCAAACGAACGGCAGCTTCTAGGATCGCCTTCGACGACTCTGAACGGCGGGAGTTGGGGCGCAATGCAGACATTTATCGAGTCGACCGTTTCACCGGCATGGCAGTTTCCTCTCACGCAATGACCGACGGCATTCCCTGGCTGGCCGGTGCGCGCCTGATCCTAGAGCGAGAGTCGGCAGCGTCGGCTCAATCCTCGTCGAGCCTGGGAGAGGCGGTGCGCAGGTTCCGGAGAGCTGAGTGGGACCTTCAGAGCACGGCAACTTTGTTGGTCGACTGCGAGATCGCGCTCGACGGGCAGCCACCAAGGTCGGCATTTTACGGCGATGAGATCGACGCGCTTGTTCGAAGGCTAAACCCCAAAGGCGAGGCCCCTCCCCGGGCCTAGGACTTGTACCGCGCGATGAGCCGCTTCCAGGTCCGCTCGTCGGGATAAGCCGGCTGTTTTCCCACGGGCGTTTCGTTGGTCAGCTCGATAGTGCGCAGGCGCACCCGGCGCTGTTCGCGCGCGAAGCATTGACCGCAATAGAAATGGGTGGCGAGTTTGCGGAGGTCGCCGGGCCAGCGGCGCCGTTCGGCCAGCGCCCAGACCGCGACGCCATCGAGCAGCGCGACGTGGCCGCAGCGGCACTGCAGGCGCAGCGTGAGCCGGTTGAGCGCGCAGCCTTCGATCGTGGTGATCGCGCGGCCGATATGGTCGCGGGCGGGGCTATAGCGCACCGCAGGCTGGCCCTTTGGCGGTGGCGAGCGTGAGGAGGTGCGGGGCGATGCGCAATTCCCTGGCCACCGCCGCCAGCTCCTCTTCGCTCAATGCCGCCTGCCCGTGCACAACATCGATCAGGCGGTACATGTCGATCTTCGTCTTTCGGCCGATGGTCTTCAGCGGCACGCATTGCTGCTGCGCCCACACCTCCAGCGGGTGCTCGCCCTTGGCGATGCGCTCGGCGACGCAGGGCAGCATCGTCTCGAGCGGGCGCTTGCGCGCCTCCTCTAGCCAGGGCGACTTGCCGCGGCGTCTCACAGCAAGGCCGGCTGGATCGGCGCCTGCAGTTCGGCGCGGGCGCATTGAGCGGCCTCGACCGCCTGACGGTAATGGACGGTGCCAAAGCGCTCGGCTTCCGCAAAGCGGACCGGCGACCAATCGTCCGAAGGATAGCAGGCGTCGAAGATCGCCCGCGCCGCGGCGCGAAGCCGCACGTCGTGCTGCATGATCTGCTCCGTGAGTCTAAAGCCGCCCTCGCGAGCGGGCGATCAGGTAGAACAAACGCAGAACATCCTGCAAGGGGAAATGTTTCCACTAGGCGGCCGGCTCAGCCGACCTGCTCGACCTGCAAGCTGCCGGCGGGAAGTTCGTGCAGAACGTCCTTGGCCGAGACGCCGGGATCGAGCCAATCGGCCCATCTCGACCGGTCGAGGATCGCGATCTGGCGATCGTGGAAAGGGGCGATATCTGGCCCGGGAGGCAGGGTCAGCATCGTGAAGGCCTCACCGACCTTGGCGTCGGCGCGCCAGATGCCGGCGATGCAGAAAAGCGGACCTTCCCGGGGCGTGAACAGCCACTTGTCCTTGGCCTTCTTCTTGGGATCGGCGGGCGTGGTGAATTCGTAGAAGCCGTCGGCAAGGATCAGGCAGCGGTTCGATCCGAACGCGCGACCGTCGGCGCGGAAGTTGAAGACCGGCTTGCCGGTGGGGCCGGGCCAGCTCCAGCGGCGCTGCACCAAGTCGCCGGCGCCGCGCTCCAGCGAGCGGACGATCGGCGCGGTGTCCGTGATCCGGATGTCCGCTCGCGGCTGGATGTTGGGGATGCCTTCGGAGAAGGATATTTTGATCTTCAGGTCGGAAAAATCCTCGATGATCTTGGCCGCGTTCACCGTCAGGCGATAATCGTTGCACATTCTGACATCCCTTCCACGTCCCTTGAAACGGCGTGATGTTCCTGATATGTTCCGAGCATGCAAGCGGCTCCGTTCAGCATTGATGCCCCGGCTGGCCTGCGCAGACCAGTGGTCCGGATCGATCCCGCCGACGGCGCGCCCGAGCTGGTCGAGCTTGCCTGGGGTCTCGAACCCTTCGCATGCGAGCAAAAGCCCTTCCGCTACATTCGATCCGAGGGGCGCGAGTTCCCGTCGCACCGCTGCCTGATCCCAGCGTCGGAGTTTCACGTGCGCAAGGGTGGGCGCAGCTATCGCGTGGCGCTGGCGAGTGGCGACTGGTTCTATTTCGCCGGCATCTGGCGGCCTGCCAGCCCCATGTGGCCGGAGGCGTTCGCCATCATCACAATTGAGGCGAATGCCGATGTGATGCCATTGCAGGACCGGCAGGGTCACGTGATCCGCCGGGGTGAGCATATGGCTTGGCTTCAGGGGGTGTTGTCCAAGGGTGAGGATCTGCGGGCACTGCCCGAGGGTACGTACGCAAGGGAGCAGGTCAGGCGACAACCGGGGAGGCAGGCCCGGCTGCCGCTGCATTGCCAAGCGGGTCGCCGTGAAGGGGCGAAGACATGACCGGCGCTGGTTGCAGCAGTCGCAGGTTGGTTGAGAGATCGTTGCCGCAGCGGCGGCCATTGGGCCGCTTGCCGGCCGTTTGGAACCGGACGAACAGCCACTTCGCGAATGGGCGCCAGCGGTCGCAGACGCCGATAAAAAAAGCCCCAAAGTCGACTTAGGAAATCTGCGGTCCGCTCCTGCCGCGCCCAAACGTCCACTCCACGTCATTCGTCCGCATCAAGCCGCCAACTCTTTGCCCGAGCTTCCGCTCCAGCATCGGCCGCCACGGCACCAGCGTGAAATCATGCCCTCGATCGACCACCGCGTAACGGCCGCTCAGCAGATCCACGCGCCGGCTCAGCCGACCTTCGAACCGGTCCCCCATCAATGCGACGCTGAAAGGCTTGCGCAGTTCAGCCGCGATGCTGGCGCCGGTCGCCGCCAGTTCCCGGTCACGAAGCGTCTCAAGAGCGCCCGGGCATAGCCGGACCGAGTTCCCTGTTGCCTCCGCCAGGTCCTGCTCGATCAACCATTGCCGCCGGACGCTGAGTGAAGCGCGCAGCTCTCGCCCAAACCCGACATCACGGACGGCAAGCGGGGTTGCTGACCCGAGTTCGCGATCGAGCCAGGTGGCTGCCTCCGCGCGCTCCAGCTTCGCCGGCTCGAGCAAGGACAGGGTGTCGACAACCACTGGCTGAGCGCGCACCCGCGCCGCCTCGTAGGCCGCTGCGCGCTCCAAGTAATCGGACGCCACGGTCCATCTCCCGTCCGCCGTTCGCTCGACGCCGGATTGAGAGCGCCGCAGCGCCTCGAGCCGCCGGACATGCGCCTCCGCAAACGTCTGGGTGGCAGTTGGATCGTGCCGGAGATGCGCCTCGATCGAATAGATCCCACCATTGCTGCGTGCGACCGCATCGATCACCCGGTCGGCGGACTTGATTTCGGCGACGGCGCGCGAAACGCGCACGATCGATCCTTCCGGCGCGGGCCCGGTCAAATCGCCTCGCCCGACATTGATATAATGAACGCGTCCGTCGATCCCGTCGGCGATCAGATAGTGCCGGTCGCGATGCTCGTCGGCGAGCCCGCGACGGATCACCCGTCCGATCACCGGCTCCTGCAGCACATCATGGATCTGGCGATCGACGCCCGCGCAGTCCAAATTCCGCGCGGTCAACTCGCGCTGCATCGTGCGGATGATGTCGCCGCACTCGCCCATCCGGCGCAACGTCTCTTCGACATCATCGGCGAGCCGCCACCGTCCCTGCCCGAGGTCCTCGGCCAACCCCATCGCCCCGAGCCTGCGCAAGCGACCTGCTTGCATGGAGTGCTGAAACGGATCGTTGCTTGCCGCCGTGACGACACGGTCCGCGTCCATCCGACGCACCAGCTGCCGGTCGATCGCAGTCAGCCGTTCCTGTGTAACATCGTGGCGCAGGCGATCCTCGATCTCGCGATCGGTGCGCGGCCCCAGATCGATCGAGGCGAGCTCGGCGGCGCGCTCGCGCAAACCGTGAGCGATATATTCGCGGGCAATGATCAGGTTGGCCCGCTGGTCATCGACCCCGCGCAGCATGATGTGTGTGTGGGGGTTGTCGGTGTTGAAGTGATCGACCGCAACCCAGTCCAGCCTCGTGCCGAGATCGTGCTCCGCCTGCGCCATCAGCCGGCGGATATAGGGTTTGAGGTCGGGATATTCGGCGCCGTCCTCGGCCGACACGATGAACCGGAACTGGTGACGATCCTCGGCGGACCGCTCGAGAAAGGCCTTGCCGTCTGCCTGGTCGGTCGCGGGGCCGTAGAGCTGTCCCGGAGCGCCCTCGCGCGTGACGCCGTCGCGCTGGATGTAGCGCAGATGCGCCCGCGCGCCGGCGAGCCCTTTCGCGCCGAGCCTGACCAGTCGCGTTTTGACGATCGCCCGGCGCGCCCGGATCCCGGCAAAACGGTCGCGGCTCGAAAGCACGCGCCCGATGCTCGCGCCGCGGCCCATGCGGCTGCCGTCGAAGCGGCGCGAACGCACACTCGTCGTGCGGCCAGCCAACCGCGCGGCGGCAACGATGCGGGCGCCATAGCGGACGATCTTCTTGCTATCCCTGGCGCGGCTCTTGCCGAGCTTCGGCGCGACGTCCTCCTCGTCATCCATGGCGGACCGCCGGGCAAAGGGTGGCGTCGTGCGGAGACTGAGAAAAGCCCGCAAATCTGCGGAAAACACCGCGCCTGTCTCGCTGGTCGGCGTGCCTGTCTCTCGAAAAAACGATGTGCAGACAAAGACTTGAGCAGGGTCGCGAGACACTGCCTTTATCTTGTTTTCCCTCTTCCCTCCCCTCGCTCCCTGCCCGGCTCAAAAAAAGGAGAGAGACGGCACCGATGCGATGCCGCCTCTTCCGCACCGATCCGCGTCTGTCAGTGCGCATCGGCCACCGCGTCCCGCGCCTGCCTGAGGCTGCGGCAGAAGCGACGTCCGAGTGTGCCATGCGGCAGCCCATCCCCATCCACGAGCATCACGCCCATGAACCAGCGGCCATCGATCCGCCCGCAAATCGCGACCCGATCGAGCTCGATGTCGTCCTCGTCCAGGCTGAAATAGCGCCCGAGCCAGCGCTCCTCGCGGCGCGCGTCCCACAGGAAATCGCTGTCTTCTGCCTCCAGGAACCGACGCGCCAGCGCCTCGCCCGCATCGTGCCCGAACTCCAGTTCGAGCCCCGCCCGCAGCGCCTGAAAGACCCGGTCCGACGCCGTTCCGATGCTCTGATACATGCCCATGATGACCTCCAACTTTGTCGTTCTCACCATCGAGAACGGCGTCGAAGCGACGGGGGGCGGAGCGGCTGTCAGGGCCGCCGGAGCGTTAGCGCAGGCGCCGCGCAGCGGACGCGGGGGGAACCGATTTGCGCAGCAAATTGGGGGGCACCCGCGGGCCTTGAGAGCCGCTCTGGCCCCCGTCATGCTGGGTCTTTCGAGACGAGCCCCTCCCACCCTTTCGGTCATGGGAGACTCCTTTGCACCGCGAAAAGCGATGAGCGCGGAGGTGCGGCGGACGCCCCCTCCGCGCCGGCACCTTCATGCCGAAGGGCGAACAGCGTGGGCCGCGCCGGCCGATCTTGCGTCACAATCCCGCGTGTGACCGAAACCAGGTAGGCCTGCGTCTCGGCCGGAAGTGGCGATCCATTCGCTTTCGCGCGGGCGTAGCTGCCGGGACCGGCATTGTAGGCGGCGAACAATCCCGGATAGCCGAACCGGTCGTACATCAGACGGAGGAAGCCGGCGCCGGCGAGGATATTGTCGGCCGGATCGTCGGGATTGTCGCCGAGCTTGAGCCGCGCCCGCATGGTCGCCCAGGTCGCGGGCATGAGCTGCATCAAGCCCATCGCCCCCGCCCGGCTCCGGATCGGGCGGCCGTTCACGACCGGCAGACCACCGCTTTCCGCCGCCATAACCTGCTCGATCCAGCGCGCCGGGATCCCGAAGCGCACCGAGCCCTGCTCGATGAAATTGCGCCAACGATCGACCGGGCTCGCCTGCGCCGGCGCCGACGCAAAAGCGCCCGCCACGAGCGCGGCCCGGATCAGCGCGCCCACAGCAGAAACGCCTTGCCGATGATGTCGCGGCGATCCGAAATCCCGAAATAGCGGCCGTCGAATGAGAGCGGACTGGCGGTCATCAGCAGAAAATACTGATCCTGCCGAAGCCGTACGCACCCTTGCCAGGCCGGCATCGGCCGGCGCTCGCCATCGACGGTGCGGCGATCCGCGAGCCAGATCCCGTTCCGGTAAAGGTCTCGCCCGAGCGCGCAGATCTGGTCGCCGGCACTCGCTGCGACCTGCTTCACCAGTGGAACGTTCGCGGGGATATAACGCCGTGCGGCGGCAAGCGCACGGAAGCGCGCGGGCACCTTCGCGATGGCCATGTCACCGACCGCAATCGGCGCATCGGGCGTGACGCGATAGAGCCCTTCGGGTGCGCTCGCTGACGCGTTCCAGACGAAGCGGGGCCGTGGATGAAGCAGAAAGCTGGCACCGATCAGCGCCACTGCCGAGGTCCCGCGACCGACGAGGCGCAGCCGCTTAGCCATGGGAACCGCCCCGGCTTTTGCGCGCGGCGGACCAGGCGTCGAGGTCGTCGATATGATATTCGACGAAGCGGCTGTGGCGCCTGAATTCAGGCCCGTCGCCGCGTACGCGCAGGCGTTTGAGCAGGCGCCCCGACAGTTTGAGATAAGCGGCGGCCTGGTCGGTATTGAGGAAGGGCGAACCGCGCTTGGCGCGGTTGGCCCGTTCGATCGCATCATCGCTGTCCATCGGACGCTCTCCGGCACGGCGCCGGTCCGAAGCGGGATGCGCTGGCCGGCTGGTGCCCCGGGGATGGCGGGGCCGGCCCTGCAATCGGAGTGTCGAAAACGGCTGGGGTCGAAATCGACACGGGGGGAGAAGCGGCGTGGGTGAGGCCGGGACGCACCGGGCAGGCCCCGTGCGACGGAAAGCGGACACAGGCAGACGCCCCCGCCTGCAAGGTCCCTCGCGAGCTATGGCAAATCCGGCGCGCCGCTCCTGCCCCGCGCGCCGTCACGCGCGGGGCGATCCGCGTCAGCGAGACCAGATCAGACGATGTTCGCCGGGCTTCTCGCCCTGCACGAGGTTCGCGAAAATCGGGGACGGGAGCGAGGGATCATCGAGCTTGAGCGAGATGTAGTCGGCGCCGTTCTCACGTGCTTCCTTGCTCCAGCCCGCGCCGATTTCGACCGCGCCGGCATAGACACGGTGATCCGGGGCATTGTCGGTCGACTTGTCGCAGGGTCGGACGGTGGCCTTGACGTTGAGCGTGAGGGTCCGGATCGCGCCATTGAAGGTGCCGGTCTCGTCACGGGTGAATGCGCCAATCTGTGCCATGGTAACTCTCCTGTCGGATCGAATGCCGCCCGATTGCGGCCTCGATGGCAGTCGATTGGGCGCAGGCCCGCCGCCCCGCACCTCAGGCCGCAGCGACAGCGGAGGACGGCCCGAAGCCGGCTTTCTTGGTGCGCGAGGAGGCGGCGCAGCCGCCGGGGAAGAAAGTCGGCGAAGCCGTTGCGGGGACCAGGCGGCGCTGCGCCAGACGCCATCACCGAGGCCCAGATCGGGCGCTTTTTCTATCGTCGGGAGGCGTCATGTGAATGGCCCCGGCGCTCGGATGCGACGATCCCGAGCCTTGCCGCGTGACCGGGACTTTGTTGCTTCGGGGGCGTCCTTCCATCCGATCCGGTACCTGTTGGCCGGTTGCGATACCCAGACGCGCGGCGCATAGGTCGTGCCGAATGGGCGGGCAGATGACGGTATTGGAGCAGGTCCGGAAACTGATCGAGCGGCTCGCGCCCGATCCGATCTGCGACGATTGCATCGCGGAGAGGCTTGGTCTCAGCGTACGGCAACATGCCAATCACAAGACGCGCGAGCTCGCCGGGCGGGACGGGTTCGAGCGCACCAAAGATGCTTGTGCGATCTGCGGTTCCGAGAAATTGGTGATACGGCAGCGCACGCGCTGACCTAGTGCCTGATTTCGTCCTCAGCGGGGCTGCGACGCAGCTGATCGACCCGGTTTGCAATTGCGAGCCATGCTTCCACGCCGGCATCGTCCCCCGCTTCGGCAAGCGCGGTCTTCCGCGCTTCGATGAAGCGATCGACGTCGGGACCATGGTGGTTGATCACCTGCTGCGCGCAGGCCCAGAGTTCGCGGTCGGAGATCATGGGAGAACCATCGGTGGCGGCAATCCCGGCGCGCATCGGTCGAGCCGGTGCTCCGGGTCGAAGCGCGCCCAGCGCACCGCCACGCCGGCGCGGATCGCGCCGCAAGAGAGGTCATGCCCATTGGCCCGGCGGCACCAGGCGGTGACGCGCGCATGGCTCTGTCCGGTCGAAAGGCAGATCAGCGTGACCGGTGCTGCGAACCAGAGCTGGCCAAATTGCCCCGCATCCTCGCGCGCGATCCGTGCGCCAATGACTTCGGTGGCCATCGCCCGGCGCTGAGCCATCGGGTCTCCCGTGACACAGGGCTGGCCGGGCCGGCAGGAGCCGTCGGTTTCGGTTGCGCCGATCCCCTGAAGCCGGATTTTGACGCCCGAGCGGCAATGGATCGGGCCATCCACGTCGTGCAGAGCGACCGCCTCACAGACAAAGGTCTGACCGGCGGTCACCAAGGCGAGAGCGGCAAGCAGCATCGGCTCCTCTTGGCACGAAATTCGCGCCGATTCCGATAGAAGAACCGCGCGCCGACGCCTGAAAGACGGAGGCGCGCGACCGTTATAAGGGCAGGTTCCTGAGGGGCGGCGGGGTCTTTCCCTCTTGCCGCCGCCCCTCGAACCGTCACGCCGCGAGCGGCATTTGCGGCTCCGCTTCGGGTGCTGGCAAAGCGGGTATCGCCGCTTCGGGCGGGTTGGCAGGCGCCACCGCCGCGACCCGCGCAGCCGCCGCGACCGAACCGACCCCGCCGCGCGTCGTGTAGGCGGCGGGCGGGAAGGCGATCCAGCGCGGCACCCAATGCTCGACCTTGGTGCGGCCATTGGCGCCGTCGAGGCAGTCCCGCACGATCTGCTTGAGCGTCTTCGCTTTCTCGTCCTTGTTGGCGGTCGCGACCGCCTCGCCCGCGACCTCGCCGACGATGCTGCGCATCACCTCCTTGTCGCGGATCAGGTCGAAGAAGACGCTATCGGCCTGCCAATGGTCCGCCATCTGGACACCAAGAACCGCGCCGACAGCCTCGACCGCAGCGCCACCGCTGACCAAGGTTTCGCCCATCACAACGGCAAGGATCGCCATGACATCGGGGTCCGGCAGGCCGAGCAGGCGCAGGAAGATTTCGGCCAGCTCGGCGTCGTCGTTGCGGTTGCGGGTCACGGTAGGGCGCTCGGCGTCCATGCCGAGCAGGTCGAGCGCGGCGCGGCGATAGCCGTCGAAGGCGGTTTCGCCGAGACTCGTCTCGACGCTCTCGCGCACCGCCTCGTTGCGGCTCGCCTGCGGCTCGACCCGCACCGACCACAGGGCCGAGCCGACGATCGCATGCGCCACCATCAGCCGCAGCGCGACGCCGGGCGCGTCCGCCAGGACCGCGCGCACGGCGGCATGGCGATGCAGATCGATATAGGTCTGCAGGCCGCTGGTGACCTCGGGCCGGACCGGCTTGGTCACGGTGCTCTCGCCGCGCGCGGCGGCCCATTGCGCGGTGCGGTCGAGGAAGCCTTCATGGAAGATCACCTCGCCCGTCTCGCGCGTCTGGACGTAGACCAAGCCGCCCTTGCGCTTAGCGGTCTTCGCATAGTCCCAGCTCGCATAATATTCGCCGCGCGGGAGCAGGATCACGTCGCTCCAGCCTTCGGCGAGATAGAGCTCGCGGCGTTCGGCGATGGCCGCCTCCTGCGCTGTCCAGAAAGCGCCGGTGTCGGCGAACACCACCTCCTCGCCGAACAGGTCGGTGACGGTTTCGAGGCCGCTCGCGGCGATGTCGAACAAAGCGAATTCGGCCTTGATCTCGGTGCCGCCGAACAGCCACGTCTTCAATCGGTGACCGGTCGGGCAATGCGCGTCGGGATCGTCGCGCAGAGCGAGCCATGCCTGTTGCTGGCGCTTGCTCGCCATGGTCAGGTGGCGGATGCTGGCGACATCGATCTCGGCGCGCCGATAGAGGTCGCGGATGCGCGGCAGGAGGTTGCCGAGCGCGAGGACACGCCGCACGGCGAGGTCGGGCAGGCCGAAGGTCAGCCCGATTTCCTCGGGCGTACGGCCCTCCTTGACCAGCCGCACGAAGCTCTCCCACTGGCTCAGCTCGTCGGGATCGAGCCGCGCCAGATTTTCGAGCATCGACGCCTCGACGGCGGCGGCATCGTCGGCTTCGTCGAGGATCGCGCAGGGCAGCAGCATCCGCTCGGCGTCGGGATCAGCCGCCTTTTGCTCCTCGGCAACCCGGCGCGCGGCGGAAAATCTTCGCGCCCCCGCGATGATGCCGAAGAGCCCGTCATTGGCGGGACGCACCAGCAAGGTCTGCAGCACCCCGCGCTGGCGGATGCTCGGCAAGATGTCGGACAGATCGGCGCGCTTCTGCCGTGCGCGCATGTTGGCGGAATCCACGAAAAGCTTGTCGATAGCGATGAAGTCGAGTTTCATGGTCGTCACTCCGTCTGGAGCGCCGGTCCGCTTTCTCCCTCTCAAGGCAAAGCGGACCGGCAAAGGCGGCAAGCGGCCGCCGCGCCTGTCCGCCCTCAGTCGCCCGAAGGATCGGAAAGCCCTGTCGTCGGGGTCCGGCGGAGAAGCCTCTCCCCCTCCATGATCGACCCCGCCCGGCGCGCCGCCTCGGCCCACTCGGACAGGCGGTGCCCGGTCGAGAAATGCAGGTCGCGCTCGATCCCGAGCCCGAAGCGCCCGCGGACGCTGGCAAGTTCGGCGAGCGAGAACCTGCCAAGCTCGGGGCAGCCGAAACCCAGATCGGCCAGTCCAAAAAGAGTGTCGCCATCCGCGTCGAGTTCGGTCGCGAGCCACGTCGCCGCCCCGCAGGGATTGAAGAATTTGACGACCGGCACGGGATCGCGGTCCAGCCCGTCGCGATGCGCGCCATTCGCCAGCAGGGCTTGGCGCAACGCCTTGGTCAGCAATTCCATGCTCGCCTCCACGCCGCCCCAAAAACCACACGGCCCCCGGACGCGGGGGTGGGCGGCAGCAGCGACCAGAGAGGACCGGCAAGGCGCCCGGCGGCACCGGCAGGGCGCAATGGAATGGAGCACCCCAAGCGCAGCGCCGGGGTTGCCGGCGGGCGCGGCGGGCCAAATCGGGAGCGGCGCCCACCACCCGCGCCCCGGAGGGCCGATCAGCTACGCCGCCGCGCCGCACGGACGCGGCGTCCGCGCATGCGCCAGGGGATCGTCACCTCTGGCCGGGACGCGCCGCGCGGCCCGGCAAAGCAGGCAGATGCCTGCGCAGTAGAGCCCGATCGCAAGAGGATCGCGCGGCATCGCGCGCGATCCATTCGAGGCGCAAGATCTGCTCCGTCCGCCGCAGAGGGCCGTGTCGCCAAGCTAAATAGTCGGTCCATTCCGGACGCAGGAGACTATTATGCCCAGCACCAATCCCCTTCTCGAAGAGCGCATTCAGCAGCGTCTCACGGCAATCCATCGTCGACTTGGCACCATCGCCGACACGGAGGCCGCGGCGGCGCCCCATGGCGGCTTCGGCGCCCGTGGCGAGCTGGACCCCGAACGCACCCGCCTGACCGGCGAAACCGACAGGTTGCTCGACCGGCTAGCCGCGATCGGGGGCTGCCTTCCGTTCCGGCCAAGCGCCTGAGCCTTCCATCGTCTCGCCGTGGGCGAGACGACACCCTGGCAACCGGGCATCGGTTAGTCAGAGCGCGGGCGGGATTGGAGCACCGCCTCGCACATCTCCTCCCGCGCGGCGGCTCATCGAAGCGTGTCAGTAGTCAGCAGATCGGTCGAACAGCCTTCGGTAGCCGCCGCTCAACATCCTGCGGGCCTCAGCCGCTCGCCGCCGGATCCGAGAGAGGAGATAATCGGAATTCGTACGCCAATCCGCGCGCACCCGCGTCTCACCGAACAACACCATGGCGATGTCACGGTAGGAAGCACCTGCCCGCAGACCATCCGCGACGCGGAGCGCCTCAATCCGCCGTGGCAGCCCGCCGGCAAGCGGGAAGTGGCGGCGTTCGAAACGGCCGGCGCGGCGCAACGCCGCCAAGCGGTGGAGCGTACCGAGCCGGGGTTCAAGATCGCAAAACCCTGACAGCTGATAGTCCAATCTTACCCACCCAATCGTCGCCAGGCTGCCTTCCATCACGTCCATCCGTAGGCGCCGCCAGCCGTCGGACAGGGCGACATATTCGTGGCCGCCCGCGCCACGGGCGAGCGTCGCGAGCGGCCGCAGCCGTTCCAGATCGAGCGCGTCGGGATCGTCGGCGTCGGTCGGGGCCGCGCGAACCGCCACCACCGTCGGATCAAGCTCGGCACTCCAGAGCAAGCGGGCTTCGGGCGCGGTGCGGCGCGGGTCTTCCGCGAAAGTGGAGGCCCCAAGGCAGGGCGGCCGGATCCTCTCTCACGTCCGATGATGGCGGGTTCCTGCCTGCGGCGAAGGCGACATAAGCCGGATCGCGGCGCAACCATTCCCAGGCCAAGCCGGCTTGATCGATGCTCAACAATGCGCGGTACGCCGCTCCGTCCCGCCAGTCGCAAATGCGCTCAGCCGCGGACGCCATCGCACGCTGCAATTCGAGCCACGATGTGTCGAAAATGGCAGCAATTCCCGGAGCCCGCACCGGCCGCAGCTGATATGTCAAGTTCGTGACTGCGGCACCGGCTGGGAACCGGCGTCGCCAGGCGCGCATCGTTGGTGGCGCGACTCCGGCAGTCTGGGGCCGGGCGCGCGGACAGGTGTCGCGTCCTATGAGTTTCGCCAGGCTCGCTGAAGAATTTGCAGACGCAATTGCCGGTGCAACAAGCCTCGATGAACTCGCGGCTGTCCTGGCCGCCATCGCAGTGGAGCTGGGCTTCCGCTACTTCGCCCTGACCCATCATCTCGACATACCACGCGCGCCGGTGCCGGCGATCAGGCTCCACAATTACCCGGACGCCTGGGCGGAATATTTCGACGCGCAACGCCTCGGCCCATCGGACCCGGTCCACCGCGCCAGCCACATGACCGGCGTCGGCTTCCCATGGTCGCGGCTCCACCGCCTGATCCAGCTGACGGCACGCGACCGCGAAATCCTCGATCAGGCCAAACAAAGCGGCATCGGCGACGGCTTCACCGTCCCAGCGCATATCCCAGGCGAATCCGCCGGCTCCTGCTCGTTCGCGACGTCTGCCGGACGCGAAGCGAGAGAAGACCGTCTTTATGTGGCGCAGTTGGTCGGAGGCCTCGCCTTCGAAGCAGCGCGGCGGCTGGTGGCGATCCGCAGCCCCCTCCCCGATCGGCCGCAGCTGACCGACCGGCAGCGCGAATGCGTCTATTGGGCGGCGCGGGGCAAGACCGACCCCGAAATCGCGGACATACTCGGCATCAGTCATGAGACTGTGATCCTGCACCTGAAGCAGGCACGGGCTCGCTACGGCGTCTACAAACGGACGCAGCTCGCGGTCCATGCGCTGTTCGACGGAACCCTGAGCTTCGTCGATCTGCTGGGTCGCTGACCATACCCATTTCTGGGAATAGCGGCTCCAAGCGACCGCAGCGGATGATCAGGCCTCCACAAGGAAAGCCTGATCATGTTGTGCGATGTCCAGTTCAAGACACAGGCCGCGGATGCGGCGATGCGGGCGATGTTCGAGGCCCGCAAGAAGGTGTTCGTCGACCTGCTGCAATGGGACCTGCCGGTGCTCGCCGGCCGTTACGAACTCGACCAGTTCGACAATCCCGACGCGCATTATCTTATGCTGTCCGAGACGGACGGAACGCATCTCGCCTCTGCCCGGCTGCTGCCGACGACCAGGCCCCATCTGCTCGACGGCTATTTCGCGGACCTCGCGGACGAGCCAATCCCACAGGGTCCGGCGGTCTACGAAATCACACGCTTCTGCCTCGACCGCAACCTGACCACCCTCCAGCGACGCGAAGCGCGCGATCGGCTCATCCGTGGTCTGGTCGACTACGCGCTCGACAACCGGATCACGACCTATACCGGGGTGGCGGAACCAGCCTGGCTGCGCCAGATCCTGACCTTCGGCTGGAGCGCGCGTCCGCTCGGCACAACCAAATCCATCAACGGCATGCTGCTCGCGGCGCTCAGGATCGAGATCGCAGCCGACACCCATGCTCGGCTCGACTGCGCCGGCATCATCGGCCGCCACGCCTGCCCGCGCGCGGAGGCCGCGTAATGGACACTACGACATTCCCAACCGACACCCAAATCAACAACGTCGAGCAGTGGAGCGCCAAGCTGCTCGAGCAGGGCTATTGCGTGATCCCCCGCCTAGTCGACCCCGACCAAGTCGAAGCACTCGATCGGGATCTGGCGCCTGCCTTTGCCGAAACGCCGTTCTGTCAGGGCGGCTTCTATGGCGAGCGGACCAAGAGGTTCGGCCGGCTGCTCAGCCGTTCGCCGCGCGCGCAGCACCACGTCATGCACCCGCTGGTCCTCCAAATCGTCGAGACGATCCTCACGCCCTGGTGCGACCGGATCCAGTTAAACCTGACGCAGGCGATCGCGCTCCATCCCGGCGCGCTGCCGCAGCTGCCGCATCGCGACCAGGATATGTGGCGCGGCGCGATCGGCGAGACCGAATATCTGGTCAACGTGATGTGGCCGTTCACGCCTTATACCAAGGCCAACGGCGCGACCCTGGTCTGGCCCAACAGCCACGGCCAAAAAGCGCTCGATCCCGAACCGCAGACGGAACCAGTCGCGATCGAGCTTCAACCGGGCGAGGCGCTGCTGTTCCTCGGCTCGACGCTGCACGGCGCGGGCGGCAACCGCACCGACGAAATCCGGCGTGGCATGATCGTCAGCTACTGCCTGGGATGGCTCAAGCCCTACGAGAACCAATGGCTCGCCTACCCGCCCGAGATCGCGAGAATATTTCCGCCCGAACTCGCCGCATTGGCCGGCTACCAGCAGCACCGCCCCAATCTCGGCAATTATGAGGGCCAATGCCCCTCGATCCTGCTCGACGGCAGAACGCCAATTGGCGCGATCGACGCGCTGCGCCCCGACCAGCAAATCCTGGTCGCTGATTATGTCGCGGCCCAGAAAATCCAGGCATAAACGATGAGCCCCGGCCCAACCTTCGAACGCGTCTATCTCGAGCTGAAGCGGCAGCTGCGCGAGGGGACGCGCCCACCAGGCACGCCGCTCGAGCCCGCGGCAATCGGCGAAGAGCTCGGCACCAGCTTCACCCCTGTGCGCGACGCGCTGCACCGCCTCGTTGGGGAGGGTTTGGTAGAGAATCCGCAACATAATGGTTTCTCGGTGCCGCGTCCGACCGAACAGGCGCTGCGCGATCTCTACACCTGGAATGGCGAAGCACTCGCGATGATGGTGACCGGTCTGGCCAAATCCCGAGAGACGGCACGAGACCCAATCCCGGCGCAGGCGGCGCCCGACACCTCAGAGACGACTCCATCGCTCTTCCTCGCTATTGCAGGTGCCTCGAGCAATCGCGAGCATGTGCGGGCGATTACCAACCTCAACGACCGCCTTGCGCCGTACCGCCAAGCCGAATCGTGTCTGTTGACCGACATGCGGGACGAACTGGCCAACCTCGTACAGCTGCTGGAACATCGCGCGCGGGCCGAGCTCGGCCGGGCGCTGTGGGCCTATCACAAACGACGGATCGTGGCGGTGCCACGCATCCTCGCCGCGCTCACCGTGCATTAGAGTCGGCGGTCGCGTCGTCGCGAAAGGCCGGCGGTTTGACTTATCCACAGGAATGCTTAGAACATACAGGGAACAATAACCGCAAATCACAGGGATATGGAGCCTTGTGCTTGCGTGAACACAGAGTAGCCCATGTGGATCGAATCGCATACCTGTAGGGGCAGAGGCGAGGTGAACCATATATCACCTGGACGCGTGACCGAGATGAACGCCGCGAGACGCGAGCGCTATCACGCGCCTGTCGAGATCCAGGAAACCAGTCTTCGCGATTTGGTATCCAAACTGCCACGCCCGGCGCTCGGCGAAGCGCAGCTCAACCTTCTCGATGGCGGCCAGGACAATGCGGCGGCCCGCGCGCACTTGTTCATGGCCGGCGATACCTCGCTCCTGAAGGAACGTTGCATCGCCGTGATCGGGGCACGCAAGGCGAGCGAGCTCGGCCGCAAGCGAGCCCGAAAGTTTGCGCGCGAACTGGCCGAGGCCGGCGTAGTTGTCGTTTCCGGGCTCGCCGATGGCATTGACACGGAAGCGCTCACCAGCGCGCTCGACGCGGGCGGTCGCGTCGTCGCGGTAATTGGCACGCCGCTCGATCAGGCCTACCCCGCGAAGAACAAGGCGCTGCAGGAGATCATTTACCGCGATCACCTCCTCGTCTCGCAATTCCCGCGCGGCACGCGCGTCTTCCCGTCGAACTTCCCGGCGCGCAACCGCACCATGGCAGCCCTGTCGGACGCCAGCGTCGTGATGGAGGCCTCGGACACATCCGGCACGCTTCACCAAGCTGCCGAATGCATGCGCCTGGGCCGCTGGCTGGGCATCGCACGCGGCGTCGCGGACGACCCCACGCTGACGTGGCCCACTAGCTTCGTCGACAAACCCGGTTGCGTGGTTCTGGCGACGACCGAACAATTCCTGGAGACGGTCTACGCTCGATGAGCCTGCCTCTTCACGTTCACGGCGGCTACCCGAGCTACAAGGAAATGGGCACGGCCTGGGACACGGCGGATTGGAACGCCTTCAAGTTCGCAAAAGCACTTAAAGGTGAACCCATTACCGGCTATGCCAACATCAAGACCGTGGGCGGCGGCTGGACCAAGATCTCCGCCGAGAATACCAAGCCGGCCTTTGCAATTTTCGGTGCGTGGGCTGGAAGCATAATTAAGGCGGCTGGGATCGATGCAGCCTATGTGATCCCGGTGCCCGGGTCACAGTGCGTCGCGTTCGATACCGACGTGAAAGGGCGCCGCCTGTGCGAGGCAATCGCGCGCCACCATCCGGGCGTAACCGCCGACGAGGCCTTTCACTGGTCGGAAGCGATGGAGCCGGCGCACAAAGGTGGCCCGCGCCGCAAGTCGGAGCTCGTGCCGAAACTGATCATCTGGGACGCAATGCCCAAGGACCGCCCGGTCATCCTAGTCGACGACGTTGCGACGCTGCACGGGCATATGAAAGCGTGTGCGCAAGTGATGCGAGATCACGGCCACGAGGTCGTGCTCGCGCTGGCGGGCGCACAAACAGTCCACGAACGCCCCGAACATGGCATGTTCAACTTCCCGGCCATCGACCTCGACGCACCGGAGCCCGACCCGTTCGCCGGCTGGGGCTGATAGACCCTCCAAAGGTCATCACCACAAAGGTGGTCCAAAGCAACGGCTCATCTTTAGCGGCGGCTATGCGCCCTGATATCGGTCATTCGCTAGGGCGGCATCCCATCCTAGAAGCAGCCGTTCATTGGTCGACAGATTAGCGCTCGCAAAATCGGTCGAAGCTGTCCTCGAACGCTTCTTCTTCATGTTCCCAAGGACCGCGGGCCTCAAAATGAAGCAAGGTGAGTTCCTGGTCGTAGCGCTCAGATCGCAAGCACATCTCAACCACTGGCTCAGGAAACCAGACGCCGGCGCGCTGTGGTATTCCCGCCTTGGCCTCATGACTAAAGTCCCGGGTTACCGCGGTGGCAAGTGCCGGTAGTTCGAACACCTCGTTCTTTGTACGAATATAGCGACCCGACCTGAGCGCCGCCTTGCTCGGCTTTGCCCAGTGCGCGAAACCCTCGTTTGAAACGACGAGCATCGCACGGGTCTCTGTATATTCAAGCCAGCGCAGAATCGCTGCTGTGAGCGACACCCCGTAGCGCTTCGCCAATGCGCCCAGCTTTTCGAAATCCGGCTGCGCCTTCGCGGGCAATTGCGCACGAAAATCGTGAAACGGCATGAGAAGCGCCGCGGCAAGCGCGTCGGCTTCCTGTTCGATCCCCTGACCGTTGCGCTGGGTGACAGCCTCCTCGTCGCAGTAGATCGCCAGATCGTAGGAAGAGTCCGTCTCGATCATTTGACGGTGAAGCACATAGTGTCCGAATTCATGGCCGATGGTGAATGCGCGCCGGCCATCCGACTGGCCCAGGTTGTACATGATCGCCCATTGTCGGGGTTTGGTCTCGCTGCAGACGAGGGCGCCCACGCAGCCGGGAATGTCCCGCTCCACTACCTCGTGAATGCGGCCATCTGGCGCGACGTTGGCGGAATATTCAAGGGCAACGGCTTCGATATCGACGGGCGCGCGATCAAATCTGTCGGCACCCAGTACCGTATCGAGCATTAATGTGATGCGCCCGGCCTCCTTGAGGGGGCGAGGCCGGGCGGCGTCAGTCATTCCGGTTTCTTCGCCCCGAGGATCTTGGCCATCTCGCGAAGCTGGCGTCGGGTCTCCGGCGGCAGGCCGCTATATGAGCGATAGAAGGCCTTGTCTTCGGCCTGCTCCAGTGTCTGCTCGTCACGGCCGAACAAGTAGTCGACGGTCACGTCCAGCGCCTTGGCGATCGCAGACAGCTTCTCGGCCGAGGGCCTTGGTGGATTTTTGTTCTCCAACTCCCAAATATAGCTCTTGGATGAATCCGTCGCCTGCGCGAGCTGCTCCAACGTCATTTTCTGGGCCGTCCGCCGCTCCTTGATCCGATCCCCGAATTTAATCTCCATACATATTCAAACCCTTGCAGAAGTTCGGAGTAGGCGAACTCTAATACCCTTGACACCGGCATGCAACAGGCAGATGGTAAAGTTCGGAGTAGCGATATTTTGGTTATCCACACGCTGAACTGATGGGTGCCCGGGGAGACAGAAGTGAACGCGCCATTCTCGCCTCAAGGCCGCAATCCATTCGACGATCCGCTCGACCGGATCCTGGCGGAAATCGCACTCAGCGCGCAGCTGCCTCCGTCGCTTCACCGGAAGGCAGGCGGCCGCTACGCAGCGGTGCGCGCGCATCTGGAGGCCGACGCGGCGTTCGAGGGCCAGATCGAGCATTTTTATCCGCAAGGCTCGATGGCGATCGATGCCACGATTTCCAATCGGGGCACTGATGACGAATATGATCTCGACATCGTCTCGCAACTCGGCGGCCAGTTTCGCCAGATGGACCCGCTTGCCATCCTCTTGGAGCTGGAGCGCGCGCTGAAGGAATATCCGGTCAGGAAAGTCGTCCGCCAGTCGCGTTGCGTCACGCTATATTATGCCGATCGCATGCACCTCGACATTACGCCCGGGTTGCGCGCTTACGGGAAAATCGATCGCGAGAGCTACATCACCCACGCCAAGGGCCCCACCGTTTCGGCGGACGATCGCTTCGTCGACATGAACGCCTTTGGCTTTGCCGAATGGTATCGTGGCCGCACGCCACTCGAGTATCGGATGGCCAAGGCGTTCCACGACCATTGGCTTAACCTTGAAGCGTCCAGCCTACGCGCCGACGCGGAGGTGGACGAAGTACCCGACCAATGTGAGTTCGTGGTGAAGAACACGGCGACGCTGGCGCTTCAACTGGTGAAGCGCTTCCGCAACATTCGCTATGCTGACTATGACGGTCGTATCCCGCCTTCGGTGATGTTGTCCTACTATGCCGGCATTGCCGCCAAGCCGGATAGCACGCTATCCGAAATGGTCATTCGCCTCGCCAACTGGATTATCGGCGATATCGAACAGGCGTCGCGCCACGGCCAAAGGCTGCACGTTGCAAATCCGATCTGCGAGGATGACGTGTTCACCGACCGCTGGCCAGAGACGATCCGCCGGCAGGGCGAGTTCGCCGGATATCTCAAGGAATTGGTCACCGGCCTCGAAGCCGCGAAGCGCGGCAATTTGTCGGCCGATCAGGTGATGGACTGGTTGCGTAACCGGTTCGGAGATCGGGTCGTGACCAAGGCGGCGGACCGGATGGCGGACGAGATCGGCGCTGGCGTCCAGTCGGCCGACCAGCGCTATACGCGTAAAGGGGGGCTGTTGCTGCCGACGGCGGGGATCGTCGCGGCGAATGCCAGCCCAAGCATTGTGAAAGCGCAACCACACAGTTTCTACGGCTGTCGCATCTGATGCCCGGTTGCGTCCTGACCATCGAGGAACAGGTCGCGGTAATGCGGCGCGCCTGGCCCGCTTTCTCGGTCCATGGGCTCAATCGCCAAATCCAATGCGCTACCTGGCGAGGCGATGTCCGGCCCCAGTTCGGCCGGTTTCGTATCGAAATCCGATATGCGCTGGGTGATGTACCCCATGTCAGGATCCTGTCACCGGCGCTGATCCGCCTGCCCGGCAATGTCGAAGGACAGCTTCCGCACGTTTATCCGCCGTCGAACGACCCCACGCTGTGCCTGTTCGATCCTGCGACCGACCAGTGGAACGCGTCGATGGCACTCGCCGAGACCACTGTCCCTTGGTCCTATGACTGGATCGCCTGCTACGAACTTTGGCTGATGACCGGTCGCTGGACGGGTGGCGGCAGGCATGGCAGCGCTGCTCCCGTGTCGGGCGCATCGGCATGACATACGTCCCCGCGCGCCGGTCTGACGGAACGATCCAGCATGCCCGGATCAAACAACCCTGGCCGAAGGATCGGCTATTCCGGATCCTCTCGATCGACGGTGGCGGTATACGGGGTGTTTTCCCCGCCGCCTATCTCGCCGAGATGGAGCGGCGGTTTCTCGACGGTCGTTCGATCGCCACCTGTTTCGACATGGTGGCGGGCACATCAACGGGGGGTATTATCGCTCTCGCGCTTGCCCATGGCATGAGTGCTCGCGAGGCGCTGCAGATCTATGTGGATCGAGGGACTCGAATTTTTCCGGGCTTGTCGGGCTGGCGAAAATGGCGGCGCCTGTTGCGCTGGATTTCTCGTCCCAAGTATGATCAGTCCGTCTTGCGCGAGGAGTTGCTGTCGGTCTTCGGCGACAAGGTGCTCGATGACGCGAGCACGCGCCTGGTTGTTCCGAGCTTCGAGGGCCGGCACGGCGAGCCATTCCTGTACAAGACCCCGCATCATCCCGATTATCAGAAGGATCGGCACCAGCGATTTGCGCATGTAGCGCTCCATACGAGTGCGGCGCCATCCTACTATCCCGCCGTCGACAATGACGGGTTGTTCATGATCGATGGCGGCATCTGGGCCAACAACCCGGTCATGAACGCATTGGTCGACGTGCTGGCGTGCTACGACGTGCCCCGAGAGAATATTCGGATATTGAGCCTAGGCACGGGGGAATCGGAGTTCACCCTTGGGGAGAGCGTCCGATCCGGCGGGGTCCGTCATTGGGCGTTCCTGCGCGCCTTCGAGGCGGCCGCGCGAGCGCAATGCAAGAATGCGCTCGGTCAGGCCTACCTCGTGCTCGGGAAGAACAATGTCCTGCGGATTGATCCGCCGGAGTCTTCAAACCCTATAGAACTCGATGATGTCCCGCGGGCACTTGCCGAATTGCCAGCCATTGCGCGAAGCCTGTCGGAAGCGTCCGGACACCATGTCGCGGCAATGTTTTTGATGGATGCCGCAGAGAGCTTCGTGCGGTGTCCGTAAGGCTATTGGAGGGTCTGCTTTCCGCGCCCTACCCGAACCGGCCAGGCCGCATACGGCCCACATCGAGACATTCCGGAGAAGTGCGATTCAGGCGGCCCGCGCCCGGCGCTCAAGAGCTTCGATCCGTTCCGCACAAATGACTTCGACCGCCTTGCTCAAGCAATCGATGCGCTCGCTCAGCCAAGCCAGCTCCTCGGCGGATATGCGGTAATGTCGAGAGTAGCGCGCTTTAACGTAGGCTTCCTTCAGCTTTTCAAAACGGGCGCGATCTGCCTTGTTTTCGCGCGGCCACGCGTCGATCAGTCGAGCGTCAATTCGTTCGGCCTGGGTCCGCAGAAAGCCGAGGTTATGCACGTGCGGCGTGTACAAAGTGCAGACCAGTAAGACGCAGTGGTAATAGCGCTCGGCGGCTTGATGGAGGTCGAAGGCTGCTTTTTTCGACCATCCCTGGGAAATGGAATGTTGGGCTGACCCGTAGAACTCGGCAGCACTCGGAAACCATTCCTCAAAATATTCCCGCGCCATCGCCAGCGCCTGCCTGGGCGTCTTCGGCTTCGGCTCCGGCAGCTCGGTGTCGTCGCTCTGATAAAGCGCGATCCCGTCCCGCGCGACATCGATGAAGAAATAACGCCCATGCGCCAGCCCATCGTTCACCTCCTGCAGCGTGTGAACGATGAAGTTGACCGGCGTCTTGAGACTGCCAGTGACTGACAGCTCTCGGTTGAGCCGCTCCTCGGCGGATGACCAGAATTCCACCCGGTCGGTGAGCTTGGGATGGTTGACGATAATCAACAGGTCGAAATCGGACTTGTAGCCCTTGGCGGTGTGCGGCTCGTCGACCCAGCCGCCCCGCGCATAGCTCCCGTATAAGATGACCTTGAGAATGCGCGCGCGCTTCTTCCAGTCGGCGGTCGCGATCGCGGTCGCCTCGCCAAATTCCTCGAACAGGATCTGGACGACGCGTTCGAGCTCGCGCTGCTTGGCGGCCGGAAGATGATCAAGATCGGTGCGCATGATCGTGCTTTCGAGATGGAGCAGGCGCGGACCGAATGGCAAGCGCAATCCGGTCCGCACCCGATGCTGTCCGGCTCATAAGCCGAGGCGGCTGAGCCCGAGATCGAAGGCGCTGATCGCGCTGGCGATGTGGCGCTCGACCTCGGCGACGCTGATCCCCCGCACCTCGGCGATCCGCGGGTTGGACCAGCCGTCCACGCGGTGCCTTACGAATATGTCGCGCGTGACAGGGTCCATCGCGGCGACGACCGCCTCCATCGCCGCCGCCATCGCGACGGTTCTCGCCTGCGCCGGCTTGCGCTTCTCGACCATTGCCCATCTCCTTGCCACGCCGCCGAAATGCCCGGACCGTCCGGGTGGTCGGCAGGCGCGCAACCGCGGGCCCGCAAGGCGCGACCGGTCGCATCCGCAGGACCGCAACGCAGTGAAGGAGCCGCGCCGATGGCGCGGCTTGCGACCGGGCGCAGCGGGACCAGGGAGGAGCGTCCCGCCACCCGAAGGGACGGTGCGGTCAGTCAGGCGCGCGAAGCGAAGCGGTATGGGAGGGGAAGTGGCGGGCGGGTACCATGGGCGATCCCGCCGCCATTCCCCCCGGGGGGGGACCGCGCATGTGGGCGCCGCCGGATTGCGCCGGGCGCCGCTAACCGAGTTCGGCGAAGGCCGTGTCGAGCATGGGAAGGCGCGCAGCGATCGCGGCGCTTATACTATCGTGGATCGCTCCGGCGAAATCGTCGGGCATGGCCGCACGCGCCACGTCCGGAGCGGTGTGCGCCTTGAGCCGGACGTTGGCGAGCACCTCCTCGATGATGGTCGGGCCGAGCCCGGCCGCCCTGGCGGTCTGCACGAAATGGCGGCCGACCACTTCATCCACCCGATAGTGGCGGCTGGTGCCTGCCGCCATGGCCAGCCGGAAGCTCCTGGGGTTGAGCTGTCCCTGGTCGACCGCGCCCTGGACGGACAGGACGTCGTAGAAGGGCGTGAGCTTGAGCCCGCCGCCCGGATGAAGGAACAGGCTGAAATTCTTGGCATGGCCGTCGGTCGCGCCGATCAGCCAGAAAATGATCTGGCTGGCGAGGAACGCCTTCTGGTCGGTCGTCGGGGCGTCGCTGGCGGCGAGCAGCCGGATGATATCGGCGGCGCCGGGGCCGCCCTCGTTCTGATATTTGCGGGAAGACGGTACACCCAGCGCCTGGCAGCAATCCTCCTGGGGGGCGCGCAGCAAGCGGCCGTCCGGGACCCAGGTCCGATCGAAGCGTTCGACGACGAGCGCGCGCCGCGCGCCGAAGGTTGCGATCTCGGTGCGCGCGACGGGCAGGCCGAAGGCGGCGAGCAAAGCGAGGCAATAATGTTCGTTGTCGACGCTCGCGCTGAGGTCGACCGTACCGCTCGATGTCGGAATCTGGCCGAGCTGGGGTTTCAGGATGTGGGTGGTCGGCGTGGTGCCGATCGGGCGGAGCCATTGGCCATCGTGGCGCAGCAGCGCGGTTTTCTCCTGCGCGCCCGCGATCGAGATCCGGAAATCCTGGTCATGGTCGAGGCCGAGCGGCGCGCCTTTGAGGTCCGCCAGCAGCGCTTCGATCTGCGCATCGCTGATCGGCTCGCCCTCGATGCCGGCATCCACGCCGACGGCGATGCCGTCGGGCAGGAATTGCATCGCCCCGACGCAATCCCGGCCGATCGCGGCGAGCAGGCTGTAGGGGTCGATGCCTTCTGCGCCGGTACGCTCGGCGACGCGGCGGCGGATATCGGCGCGGTCGGGCAGGAGATTGTCGAAGACGGCGGTAACGAGCGCGCCGCGATAGGCGGCCGACCGGAGCGGCAGCGACAAGGACACGGCGAACGCATGGGACCAGTCGAGCCAGCTCGGATCGTACTGGAAGGCGATCGCACCGTTCGGCTCTTTCTCGAGCCGGCCGACCAGCCGATTGTTGATCAGCACGTTGAGCGGCGCGTGGGTCTTGCGGCGCGACATGTCAGAAAATCTCGCCCAGATCGCCGCCACCCTTGCTGCGCGGCGCGAGGGTGAGGTCGAGATCGAGCGCGGCGAGGATGCCGAACAGCGTGTCGAGCTTGGTGCCCGGATGGCCAGCCTCGAGCCGGGAAACGGTCTTCTGGCCGGTGCCGACCAGATCGGCGAGACCCTGCTGCGTGAGATTGCGGCGCATGCGTGCGTTATGGATCAGCACGCCGAGCTGCTTGGGAGAGCGGATGAATTGGGTCATGCCGAAGCCTTTCCTGCACTCCATACCCCAGAGGGTATAATCAAGCAATATCCCCTGAAGGGTATAAATAGGTAATATACCCTTTAGGGTATAATATCGTAATATACCCTGTGAGGTATGAGACCATATTTACAACCACGCTCGATTGCGCGCACATTGTGCGGGCAGCGAGGCAATTGCCGGCGACACGCTGCGGAGTAGAACCGCCAGGCATCATACGCGCCCGTCCCTGACGGTCGGGCGACATTCCCAAGGCACAGCCCGGCACGGGATTTCGTCTCGTGCGATCGATCATTGCTGCGCCCGCTTCCCGCGGTTGGCGCTCGGCGTGCGCGTGACGCCGTGGCGCGATCGGACCAGGACCAGGACGGTGCGCCAGCCACGCCACCGACCGCAACCGCCGAAGTGCGGTTCGAAACCTTGTACCGCGAGCAGGCACCGCGCCTGCAACGGCGGCTGCGCGCGAAGCTCCGCTCGGCGGAAGATGCTCGCGACGTGGTGCAGGATGCCTTTGCCCGCCTACTGGGCGCCCGCTCCTTGCCCCGCGAGCCCGTCGCGTTTCTCAACCGGATCGTACGCAATCTCGTGATCGACCGCGCCCGCCGGCACGCTGCCCGCGGGCCGGAGGTGCCGCTCTCCAGGAATGACGAACCCTGGACGCGAGCGACGCAAAGCGAGGCGATCGAACTGGAACAGACGCGCGCGCTGTACCGGGCGTCGGTCGAGGCCTTGCCCAAACGGACGCGCGAAATCTTCCTCCTCCATCGGTTGGACGGGCTGGCCTACAAGGAGATCGCCGCGCAGCTGGGCATCAGCATCCGCACGGTCGAATGGCATGTCGCCGAAGCGATCGTCCGGATCGACCGGGATCTCCGCGGATGAGCGCGCCCGACCTCGAACGGCAAGAGCTGGCGCGCGAGGCGGCCACCTGGTTCGCACGGATGCGCGGCCCCGATGGCGAGACGCGGCGCGACGAGTTCGACGCCTGGCTCGCGCGGGGACCCGAGCATCTCGCAGCCTATAATCGCGCGAGCGAAGTCTTCGCCTTGGGCAAGCTGCTGGTCGAGGGGCCGGCCGCGGTTTCGAAGCCGCGGCACGTGTGGCGGGTTCCGCTCGCGGCGGCGATGACGTGCCTGCTGGCGGGGGGCGTCTGGTTCGGGACGCAGTATAAGGTTGCCCCGCCGCAGGTCGCCGCCGAAATCGGCGCGCCGGTCCGCCCTGTGCTGATCACAGAGCCGGGCGAGGAAAGGCTGGCGCGGCTCGAGGATGGATCGACCGCGCGGCTTGCGAGCGACAGTCGGTTGGCGATCGCGTTCGGTAAGGGCCAACGCGTGCTCGTGCTGGAGAAGGGCGCGGCCCGGTTCGACGTCCATCACGAGACGCGGCCCTTCATCGTAATGGCGGGCGGCGGCAGCGTCACCGCGCGCGGCACGATGTTCGATGTCTCCCTCACCAAGCCGGGGCAGGTTCAGGTCCGGCTGATCCGAGGCGTGATCGACGTGCAGCTTCCCCACCCCGGCCCGCACCAGGCCGCGCCGATCCGTCGGCTCGTGGCCGGCGAGAGTATCGCGTTCATCGTTCCGCCGCGCCCGGCGCCTGCTTCGCTCTCGCCTCAGCTGGCGCAAGAGTCACCGGCTCCCATCGGTGGCGATGCCGACGCGCGCAGCTTTGCCTCCGTGCCGGTCGCCACGCTCGTGGCCGAAGCCAACCGATCGGCGACGCGGCCGATCCGGCTGGCGGACAGCGACCTCGGTGACGAACGCGTCTCGGGCCGGCTACGGGTGGACGATACCGAAAAGCTCGCCCGCCGACTGTCCGGCTTGTTCGGCTGGTCGGTCGATTTGCGCGACCCGAAGGTGATCGTGCTCAGGCCCTGAAATAATTTTCCCCGGGCGACCCCGTAGTCGGCCCGAACGCTGCGTCATGTCTCCCATCGCCGGCCCGCAGGCCGGCCCGAAGAGGGGGACAGGATGATGACAAAACATGGCACGACGCTGACCGCGGCATGGCTCGCACTGGCGGCGATCGCGGTTCCCGGCGCGGAGACACCGGCCGTGGCGCAGGCCCAGGCCGCTACGACCTATGACCTGCCCGGCCAGGATCTGGGCGCGACTTTGCGCACGATCGCGCAGCAGTCGCGCGTCGAAATCATGTTCGCGGACGAGACCGTGCGGGGCCGGCGCGCGCCTGCACTCCGCGGAAACCTGACGCCCGATCAGGCCGTGACGGCCGCGCTGGCGGGCAGCGGGCTGACCGCGGAAACGCGGGACGGCGCAATATTGGTGCGGGTTCGGCCGGACGGCAAAACGACATCGGCGGCCCAGGTCGACGAGGTGACGATCACCGGCACGCACATTCGCGGCGTCGGGATTGCTTCGCCGCTGACGGTGACGACGCGTCAGGCGCTGGTCGATGCGGGCATTACCGACATGGCCGAATTTTCACGGGTGCTCACGCAGAATTTCGCGGGCGGGCAGAATCCGGGCATCGCCGGCAGCAGCGACCAGGGCGGTTACAGCAACATCAACAATTCGACGACGCTCAACCTGCGCGGTCTCGGCGCCGACGCGACGCTCACGCTGATCAACGGCCATCGGCTGGCTTATGACGGCGTCGTCCAGGGCGTCGATATTTCGGCGATCCCGCTCGCCGCGATCGACCGGGTCGAAGTGATCGCCGATGGGGCGTCCGCGCTGTACGGCTCGGATGCGGTCGCGGGCGTGGTCAATTTCCGGCTGCGCCGCGACTATCAAGGTCTGGAAACGACCGCCCGGCTCGGTGCCGCGACACAGGGTGGCGACTTCCAGCAGCAATATGATGCGGTGACCGGCGCGCGCTGGGCGGACGGCGGCTTCATGATCGCCGCCGACTTTAGCCACAATTCGCCGATCAACGCCGCGCAACGCGCGATCACCAGCGTGCTCGACGGCTCGCAGACGCTGATCGCGAAACAGTCGCAGGAGAGCGCGATCCTGACCGGGCATCAGCAGATCGCGGGGCGGCTGTCATTCGACCTCGACGCCGAATTCACGCACCGCACGATGTACAAGGCGAGCCCGTTTTCGGCCAAGGCGCCGGCCAGCGTCACGGGTTCGATCACGCGGCCCAGCGTCCGATCCTACGCAATCACCCCGTCCTTTCGGCTGACCTTGCCAGCGGGCTGGGAGGCGGTCTTGTCAGGGACCCATTCGGACAGCCTGACCCAACTCAAGACCTCGATCGCCAGCGCGGGGAACGTCACTCCCGGCAGGGTGCGCTACGACAATCGGCTCGACAATGTCGAAGTCGCCGCCGACGGCACGTTATTGGAGCTGCCGGGCGGCGCGGTGCGGCTCGCAGTCGGCGGCGGCTATCGCATATTCCAGCTCGACCTGCTGCTCGACCAGGTCTCGCAGGGAACCCGCATCGTTCAGCGCCATGGGCACGAAAAAAGAGATAGCCTGTTTGGCTATGGGGAGCTCGACGTCCCGTTGGTCGGCGCCGCCAACCGCCTGCCGCTGGTCGAGCAGCTCGAACTGAGCGGGGCGGTCCGCTACGAAGATTATCACCACTTCCAGCATGTCGCGACGCCGAAGCTCGGTCTGATCTACGTACCGGTACGCGACATCACGCTGAAGGCGAGTTGGGGTCGCTCGTTCAAGATCCCGACCTTGAACCAGGCCAACGAAGTCGAGTCCGGCGGCGTCCTCCCGGCATTCTATTTCGCGCCCCAACCGACGCCCCCGATCGGCCCGAACGGAACGGTGCTCGTGCTGAGCGGCGGCAATCCGCATCTTCGTTCCGAGCGCGCGACCACCTGGACGAGCACGATCGAGCTGCGGCCGCGCTTCGTGCAGGGCCTGACGCTGACCGGCACCTTCTTCCACACCAATTATCATGATCGCGTCGCGAGCCCGGTCAGCGACGTCCTCGGCGCGCTCGCCAATCCGAAAGTGGCGGCCTTCGTCCAACTCGCGCCGACAGCCGCGCAAGTGCAGGCGGTCATCGCCGCCCTGCCCCAGTCGATCGTCAATGCGACGGGCCGGCCATTCGACCCGTCGCAGGTCGGTGCGATCATCGACGACAGTCTGCGCAACGGCGCGCGCGATCGGGTCCAGGGCGTCGACCTTTCGGCCGATTACCGGGCGGACCTGTCGCCGCAGGACAAGCTGCAGCTGACCGGCAGCGCTTCCTATCTCGACGACAAAAGACAGCTCATCCCCGGCCAGGCGATGATCGACAATAGCGGGGTGATCTTCACCGCGCCGCACTGGCGCGGGCGAGCCGGCGCCAGCTGGGACCATGATCGCCTGCAATTCGCCAGCTACGTCAATTATACCGGCAGGGTGCGTGACAACCGGCTCGCGTCGCCGGGCAAGCTGTCCGGGTTCGCGACGGTCGACGTCAGCGCCAGCTGGCGCACCGCGCCCGGCAAAAAGGCGACCAGCAATCTCGAATTCCGGCTGTCGGCGCTCAACCTGTTCGACCGCAATCCGCAGCACATCTTCACCTCGAGCCCCTATTTCATCCCGTTCGATTCCACCAACCAATCCGCCATCGGACGCTTTGTCAGCCTCTCTGTCAGCAAGGCATGGTGAGCGCGATGCGGTCCCTTTTGGTTGGTCTCTGCCTGCTCGCTTTACCCCAGGCGTGCCGCGCGGAGGCGTCGGGGGGGTGCAACGATCTGCAGCCCCCCGCCGCGGCCCCGTCATCGCCGAAGCGCGCGCTCACGCCCGCCGACCTGGCTCGCATCCGCGACATCGGACCAGTCGAATCCCCGGGCATGGAGGCGCACTATTTCACACGCTCGCCCGACGGCAGCCGCGTGGCATTCCAGTTGCGGCGGGCCGATCCCGCCCGCAACGATTATTGCCTGGGGATGTTCGTGCTGTCGCTGCAGCCGGGGGCGAAGCCGGTGCCGGTCGATCGCGGTGGCGAATTCATCCGGATCCATTTCGATCTGCGCGAGGCCGCCGACACGCCGATGGGCGTCGCGCGCACGATCACGCCGCGCTGGTCGGCCGATGGGCGGTGGATCGCATTCCTCAAGCGCGTCGACGGCAAGACGCAGGTCTGGCGCGCCGAGGCGGACGGCACGGGCAGTCGGCCGCTCAGTACGAGCGCGGTCGATGTCGAGGATTTCCGTTTGAGCGGGGATGGCCGGGCCTTGCTCTACACCAGCCGGCCGGCGCTGGTGGCGGACTATCAGGCAATCGCCGAGGAAGGCTTGCGCGGCCATCATTTCGACGACCGCTTCGTCCCCGCGACGCGGAGCACGCCCTTTCCGCACGCGCCCGTGCCGAGGATCGTCACCGCGCAAGATCTCGCCACCGGGGAAACGCGGCGTGCGACCGACGCTGAAGCGGCTTCATTTCCGAGCGCGCCGATATGGGAAGCCGCCTGGACCGAAATGCGCGGCCCGGGCGGCCGGCGCGCCCACGTCACCGTGCCGGACGGCGCCTCCTATGTGACCCGCGGCCGCCTGGCAGCGGAGGACGCGCAAGGCCACGATGTCGTTTGCGCTGCGGCAATTTGTGCGAACGCCTTCCGGCCCTGGTGGACCCCAACCGGCCATGTCCGTTTCCAGCACCGCGAAGGCTGGGCCAATGGCTCGACCGCGATCTACGATTGGGTGCCGAGCCCATCGGCGCCGCGCCGGATTTACCTGACCGACGAGGTGCTTGCCGACTGCATGCCGGATGACACCGCGTTGCTCTGCCTGCGCGAAGGATCGCTGACGCCGCGGCGGCTCGAACGGCTCGATCCCGACACGGGCCGTCGTTCCGTCTTGTTCGACCCCAACCCCGAATTCCAAAGTCTGACTCTGGGTCCGGCGGAGCGGCTGCATCTCACCAATAGCTTCGGCCTGCCCGTGATCGCGGACCTGATCCTGCCCGTCGGCTATCGGAAAGAGGTCCGCTATCCGCTGATCGTCGTCCAATATGACACGCGCGGCTTCCTGCGCGGCGGCACCGGCGATGCCTTCCCGATCCAGGTCTATGCCAATGCTGGCTATGCCGTCCTGAGCGTGAGCCGCCCCGATCTCACGCCAGGCAAGGACAAGAGGACCGACGTCAAGGAGGCCGAGCGCGCCAATCTCGCCGCCTTCGCCAACCGCAAGAGCGAGTTGTCCGCGTTGGAGGTCGCAGCCCAGCTGGCGATCGACCGTGGGGTTGCGGACCCGAAGCGGATCGGGCTGACCGGCATGAGCGATGGCGCGACTGTGTCCGATTGGGCGATCTTGCACAGCACTATGTTCGCCGCCTTCGCCACGACCAATTGTTGCTTCGACGAGACCTTCCTGTCGCGGATCGGACCGGCCGCGGCTCGGCTGTTCGTCGACATCGGCTATCCCAGATTATCGGATCGCTCCAAGGACGCCGATGCCTTCTGGGATGAGATCTCGCTGGTGCGTAACGCGACCAAGATCACCAGGCCGATCCTGGTCCAAGTCGCCGACGAAGAAATGTTGAGCGCGCTCCCGACCTTCACCGCGCTGCGCGAGGTCAACGCGCCGATCGACATGTTCGTACTGCCAGGCGAGCATCATTATAAATGGCAGCCTGCGCATCGCCTCGCGATGTACGAGCGGTCGCTCGACTGGTTCGACTTCTGGCTGAAAGGCGAAGTGCCGAACGACCCGACGCGGCGGGCCGATGTCAGACGGTGGGAGGCGCTGGCGAAGGAGCGCGGCGCGACGCCTGGCCCGGCACCGCGCTAGCCCGGCGCTGCCAGGAACCGATCCAGGCTTCGGTGTCGAGCAGATCAAGCAAACGGACCGTCTCCTCTGCGCCGAAGGGCGCTTCGCTCCGAAACCGCGCCTCCAGTGCGACGCGATCGGCGACGCGATTGCGAGCAAGCTGGCCGTCCAGCAAACGGTCGCGGATCGCGTCGCGGAAGCGATTCATCACCAACGCCGCGAACCCGTCGGGCCCGCCTTTCGTGCGCCGGCGCGACACGGCGGGCGGGAGAGCGTCCGCGAAGGCGTCGCGCGCGACGGCGCGATCGCGGCCGCCTTCGCGCCACTGCCAGCTGGGAATGGCGAGACAGGTTTCGAGCATGGGCTGCGAGATCAGGGGCGTGATGACCGGCGCAAACGTACTACGCGCAGGCTCGAGCAGCTGCTGCACGCGCAGGAGCGCCGCGACATGCGCAGCCTTGGCCGGTCCCGTCCCGGGGGGAGCGTCCAGCCAGGGTTGATGCGGGTAGCCGGGTGCCAGTGCGGCCACCATCCCATCATCCAGGAACATCGGTCCCGGCGTCCAGCGATAGCCGCGCCGGCCTGCCCGCAGCGCAGCGCGCAGCACCGCGACGGGACCGCTTTCGGTCTGTCGGCAAATGTCGCGAACGGTACGCACGAGCGCGAGCGAGAGACCCTCTTCCATATAAAGATCGGCGATCGCCGCACCCGACTGGGAGAAGCCGAAGACATTGTCGCCGCCATTGCCGGTTACGAACGCATTCGCGTTCATCTCCTGCGCGACCTCGACATGCGCCCGGTCATAGGGCTGGGTCAGCGACCGGCCGATCGGCCGGGGCAGATGCGGACTGATCGGGGCGTCGATGTCGACCTGCTCGACGCGGTAGGGCCGCTCGATCAGCGGCAGGCCGAGATGCTGGCAGAGCGCGCGTGCATAGAAGCGCTCATCGCCCGAGGGATCGTCGGTGAACATGGTGATGCAGCGGATGTCGCGACCGGATTTGGCGAGGCAGGCCGCGACGATCGAGGAATCGACGCCCCCCGACACGCTGACCAGCAGCCGGTCATATGGCGCGGTGAGCGCGTCGACGCTGCTCCGGGCAATGCGCCGCACCTGATCGGCCGGCGACCCGTCGAAATGCGCATCCTCCTCGGTGACATGATCCCAGGGTGACCATCGCATCCGCTGGTCGACCATGCCGGAGGAGATATCGAGGGCATAGCCGGGAAGCAGCTCCTCGATGCCGACCAGGCAGGTCTCGGGCATCGGCAGGCCGCGCAGATAATAGAAGCGCGTCAGAGCGGGCCAGGAGATTGCCGGCGGCGCAACGCCGGCAGCCAGCAACAGGTCGACATCCGACGCGAGGACAAATCCTTCAGGTGTTTCCGCATAGTAACAGGGAAGCGCGCCCGACGGATCGCGCAGGATCCGGACGCCGCGTTCGGATCGCCGGAACGCGACGTAGCCGCCATAATAGCGGCTGATAAGACGGTCTTCCGTGCTCTGTGCGGCGACCTCCCCGCCGGTCTCGAGCGTCCCGCTCTCGATCGGCTTGGCGGGGCCGAAACGGGCCACCAGCGTACCGAAGATGCGGGCGTCGCCGAGCGTGTAGGAGCGGCAATCGCCGGCGATGAACCCGAGCAAGCCGGGTCGGTCCTCGGCCAAGGTCAGGTCGAGGTCGGCGGCGAGACGCGCGCCGTCGATCGGCCGAGCGGCGCGATCGCGAACCAGGATCAGATATCGCGGTCTCACGGGACCGCCAGGATCGGGGTGAACATGCGCGCCTGCTCGAGGTCGCCGACGACGATGTGCGATCCGAATTGCAGCCAGCAATGCGCGGCAAAGGGTGCGACACGAACTCCGAACACCAAGGTCGGGACTACGCCCGACCGACGGCACATGGCGTGGGCCGCGAGCGCACGCGGAAGGCATTGGCCGGATTTGCGAAACGAAAGCGGCGTCGAGGCAAAGGCGGCCGCGATCCTCCTGACCGTGGCTTCGGGGTCGCACGTTGGCGGCGGGGTTCGGCCGGTCCTGATCCCACCCACCAGCTTTGCAAGCGCGCCCCGGCGGATGGCGCGCGCGGCTTGGCGCTGGGCGACCAGGCCGTGCATGATATCGACGATGCGCGCGCGCGTGCCGGCCTCCTCTGCGACGTCAGCCAAAGGCATAGTCACCTGGGTCATCGCGAGCAGGGGGTGCGGATCGCTGCAGGGCACCAGCACGCCGGCGCGGACCAGGCCGGCAGGGTCGAGCATGTTCGCTTCCCCCGACTGCGCCCAGTTCTGGAAGGCTCGATCGTCCTCCAGACCGAGGCGAAAATAGCGATCTGACTCGAGGTCGAGAAAGACCGCACGGCCTTCGCTGACGCACCAGCTGAGGCCATCGCGCATACGATAATGCATGAGCGTCACCGGCCCGGTAGCGCGCGCCCCGCATGAGGCGCGCGCCCCGAGGGTCAGTCGTCGGCGAGGCCGGCGGGAATGGCCAGGCTGCCCTCGTTGTCGAGCTTGGTGAACACGCCGCCCTTGGTGTCGGCGCTCACGCTGCCCAGCTCAACCGTCTCGTTGGTTTCGATCTGCTTGTTCATGACTGTTCTCCGTTGGATGAATGCCATGGCCGTGACGATGTCCAACGTAGCGAAGGCCGAAACTATAAGAAGATTATAATGCGATTATATCGACTTAGTTATCGCGCGTGGCGCCGGGCGTGAGAAACATGTCTGGACATGCGCCGCCGCCTTTGGCCTTGCGGCTTGGACATGCGCGGCGGCCACCCGGGCCGATCTTCGGCGATTGATTGATGGGGCTTGGTGCCGGAGGGGAGGAAGGTTGCGGTCGCAGCGCGTGATGCGCGAGGCGGAGACGCGCGCCCAGGTGGACGCGCGTCCGCATTGTTCAGTCGTCGGCGAGGCCGGCCACCATCGACAGCGAATTTTCCGTGTCGAGGCGGATCCAGGTGCCGCCCTTGGTGTCGGTGCTGACGCAGCCGAGTTCGACGACGCCGTCCGTTTCGCAATCCTGTTTCATGACTTCACTCCTTGGGATGATGCCATGGCCATGACGGGCTGAGGATAAAGGCAGGGCAGATTATAAGAAGATTATAATCGGATTGTTTGGAAAGGCGCCGCGCGCGCGAGCGGCGCCGGGTGTGAGAACATGGTCTGGCCATGCGCCGACGCCTTTAGCCTTGCAGCCTGGACATATGCGCGGCCACCCGGGCCGAGGCGGGCGTCATGCAATGACGCCGCCCAGTCTCACCATAGATCAGGCTAGCCAGTTGGATTAGCGATTTTTTTCAATTCCGTGCGGCTCCAACGATCGTCGGCGACCTGGAGCTGGTCCGGGGCTTCGGGCAGGGGGAGGCCCGCTCATGTCAGGCGCTGGGCAACGCCATCTGCAGATTGCCGAACGCCTCCAAGCTGTGCCAAGCCGCTGACAATAAGGTCCGCGAGCGGGCCGCGGGAGATGATGATAATGATAATGATGCGGCGCCAGGTGAGCACCATAAAACAGGCCGTACTCCTGATGTTGCTTCTCACATTGCCGCTCTTTGTTTTTGCTCGACCTGCGTTCGCCGCAGGAGCCAATCCCACGAGCCAGTTCGTGTTCGCGCGGGATGGTCGGAAGATCGTTGTCGAGCCGTATGGCCCCAATATTCTGCGCGTGACGCTGAGCACCAGGAACGCGGACGCGCTCGGCTCGCCGGGCTATGGGATCGTCGGCACAGCATCCGCGAGTGGCTGGACCCAGGAGACGGATGCCGACGGATATCTGCTGCTGCGCTCGCCCCGCATGGTGCTGCGCCTCGCCCCCGAAGCGCTGTCGACGCCCCGCCCGATGCCGCTCGATCCGCTGAACCAATCATTGCGCGATGTCTATTTCGGCGGGGGCAAGCCCTCTGGCCGATTCAACGACATGCTCACGATCGAGACGGCGTCGGGGAAGCGACTGCTGACAATGGAACGCTGGTCGATGACGGGCAATGGCCCCGCTACAGCCTTGTCTGCTGATGCGACGCCAGCGACCGATCCCGGCTATCGTGTCGCCGCCACCTTTGCCGCGCCTGCCGACGAACATTTCTTCGGCCTGGGTCAGCAGCAAATGGGGTCGCTCGACCTGCGCGGCCATCAAATCCGTTGCTGGCACGATTACGGAGCGCTCGGGGGCGAGAATGTGTGCGTGCCCTTTGCGGTCTCCACGCGCGGATATGGGCTGATCTGGGACAATCCGTCCAAGACCACGGTCGATCTGGCGATCAATCAGCAAAGCCAATGGTCGTCGGAGGTTGGGGAGCGCGTATCTTTCTTCGTCATCGCCGGTGAGAGCAGCGACGAGATCTACCAGGGCTATCGCCAATTGACCGGCGCCACGCCCCTGCTGCCGCGCGGCAGCTATGGCTATATCCAGAGCAAGGCCATCTACCCCACCCAGCAACAGGCGCTGGCCGTCGCCAAAGGATATCGCGACCGCAAGTTGCCGCTCGATACGCTGGTCGTCGACTTCCTGAACATGACCCGGCAGGGCGAGCTCGACCTCGATCCCGCGCGCTGGCCCGATCCCGCCGGGATGAACCGCGACCTGCATGCCATGGGCATTCGCACGATGCTGAGTGTCTGGCCGCATTTCGCGCCGGGCACCCGCTATTATGACATGCTGCTGCAAAAGGGCTGGCTGATCCGCGACACCAACGGCGTCCCCGATCAGGGCGGCTACAAGAAGGATGTGTTCGGGCCCAACATCGATACGACCAACCCCGACGCCGCGCGCTGGTGGTGGGAGGCGATCCGCGATCGCTACATCAAACCCTATGGGTTCGACGACATCTGGCTCGATGAGACGGAGCCTGACGTCGATCCCGCCAATGACATCTTCTCGATCGGCTCGGGCAAGCGCTACTATAACGTTTACCCGCTGTTCCATACGGCATCGATCTACGACGGTATCCGGCGCGACTATGGCGACACGCGCCGCATCCTGCTGCTGGCGCGGGCGGCCTATCTGGGCGCGCAGCGGAACGGTACCGTATTCTGGTCGAGCGACATCGTCTCCAGCTGGGACATGTTGAAGCGCTCGATCCCGGCGGGGCTCAACTTCGCGGCGAGCGGGATGGCTTACTGGGATACCGACATTGCCGGCTTCTTCTCGCCCTCTTTACCCGCGACCTACCGTCCGGAGCGTCCGCCACTGATCGATCCGTCGGATGTGCGGGACAATGTCGACCGCTTCACCGATTACCCCGAGCTGTTCGTGCGCTGGTTCCAGTGGGGAACGTTTCAGCCCATCATGCGGGCGCATGGTGAGCGGATGCACAACGAGGTCTGGTCTTACGGCAAGCAGGCGGAACCGATCCTCTCCACCTTCCTGCGCCTGCGTTACCAGCTCATGCCTTACATCTATTCGCTGGGATACCGCACCTATCAGACCGGCGCGCCGTTCATGCGGGCCTTGTTCATGGACTTCCCGAACGATCCGAACGCGCTCGACCTCAAGGACGAATATATGTTCGGCCCCGCCTTCCTCGTCGCCCCGGTGACCGAGCAGGGTGCGGCAAGCCGCAAGGTCTACCTTCCCGCCGGCGCGGACTGGTATAATTATTGGACTAACGAGCGTGTCTCGGGCGGCAAGTGGATCGAGGTCTCGGCGCCGATCGAAACGATCCCCTTGTTCGTGCGGGCAGGGTCGATCGTTCCGATGGGATCGGCTGTAACAGGCGCGAGCAAGGATCAGGTTATCGAGAGCGTTCGCGTCTATCCGGGCGCCGACGCGCAGTTCACGCTCTTTTCCGACGACGGCACATCCTACAAATATGAGCGTGGTGCGGGTTCAGTGACGACAGTGAAGTGGGACGACCGCTCGCGAAAGCTGACCTACTCGGGGGACCGGCTCTCCTCCAATCGGCCCGTCCTCCAGATCATGGGCCGCTGAACGGAGCGGGTATCGGCCTAGCTGGCTCGGCGCTACTTGTGGACTGCGTCGAGATTCTACAATGGCAAAAGGACTCCCGCTGCTTCGCCTTAGCAGGTCGATCTGTCTGAGCTGGATCGGGAACTATATTTCCCCGCTATCGACCCAAGCGGTGCCGCCTGGGCGGCACACTCCTACTCGCGGCGGTTCGGCGCCGACACCCGCCCTCGTCAGAGACCGACTTTATCAACACAATCGACTCAATTGCGGACATGAGGTCGCATACGGCGAGGCGGGCCGTTGCCGTTCAGGCACGGCTCGTCAAAGTCTGCCAGAACTGGCGTTCCTCACCGTCGGGATCGTTCACAACATTGCATCGCGTGTTCAGCAACATCACCGAGCGCGTCGTCGTGTCGTAGCGCGGCCAAGCCGGCTGGTCTGCTGCGGAGGGCACGCCATTGCGGGCGAAGGCGGCGAAATAACTGCTGATCGCTTTGGCTGCCTCGGCGAGACCCAGTCCGTTCCCTTCCAAGTCGGGCATGTCGTAGTCTAGGAAGACCAAGGAAATGTCGGAGGCGTGCCCGGCCCCAAATTTCCAATCCGTGCCCGCGATCGGCAGGTTGGACTTAAAGTCGTTGCGATAGCGGTAAACCGGCGCGGGCTGTTTTGATTTGCGGTCGGCCTGTGTCGCCGTGTCGGTGCCGAAGATCAGGGCCGTTTCGAGGGCAATACCGATTTCTGCCGGCGTCGACTGCGGCCGCGTCTTGCGGTAAAGCGCAAGCACACGATCGGCGATATCGCCGAGCCGCCGGTGCGCCAGCGTTGCGAGTGCCGCCTCATCCATATGGAAGAAGGCCGGGTTGTCGCGTTCGAAAAACGTCGCTTCCTGCTCCATGTTGCCGATCAACATCGGCACACCGGCCGAGAGCGGCGCGGCATCGGGACTAAAGGGATCGCTCGGCAGCACGGATCCGTCCGTCACCGGCCCCCAACCGCCCGGTTGTTGATTGAGCCCCAGCATACCCGACGGCGGATTGGGATGCGAGGCGAGCCATTCCTTGCTGGGCTTTCCGATCGGCCCCGCGCGTCCTGCCAGTTGAATCGCTAGAAGCTTTTCCGCCGGAACATCGGACAGCCGGCCGAGATCACCTAAGCTCAACCCGAGACCGGCCAGCACGCGGCGGGCTGTTTCGGTGGCAACTTCCTTCGAGCCTCCCCGCAGCATGGGACCGCTTTGCACGCCCGCCTTATGGAAAAGTCCATGGGCGGAAGGCATTGCCGTCAGCACCGAAGTCTTCATCCCACCGCCGGATTCGCCGAAGACGAAGACGTTGTGGGGGTCGCCACCGAACGTCGAGATGTTCCGCTTTATCCATCGCAGGCTGGCCGAGATATCGAGCATGCCTGGATTGGCGACATAGCCATGGTCAGCGCCGCCCAACTCGTCGAGATAAAGATAACCGAACAGGCCGAGCCGGTGATTCGAAGCCACCACGACCACATCGTGAGTGGCAGCCAGATTCGATCCGTCCTGAATGTTCTGGCCGCCGGAGCCGGTCTCGAAGCCGCCACCATGGAGGTAATACATGACCGGCCGCTTGCCGCCATCTTTGACCGCAGGCGTCCAGACATTCAGCACCAGACAATCTTCGCTATAGGGTGGCTCGTTCTCGCCATAGGTGGAGTTCGGCGTCTGCAGCGCGGGAGGGCCAAGTTTGGTGGCATCGCGCACACCCTTCCACGGCTCGACCGGCGGGGGCGCCTTGAAACGGTTCTTGCCCGCCACCGAACCAGCATACGGAATGCCTTTGAAGGCTACGGCGCCGCGGCTGTGGCCGCCCCGAATCCGACCGCTGTCGATTTCCACTTCGACAAAGGGCGCGCGTGTCGTGGTGAGATCGCCGGGCTTGTTGGCGCGGGCCGGAAACCACAGGGGAGGCGCGGCTATGGCGGCAGTACCGGTACCGAGGAAAAGGCGGCGGCTAAAAGAACAGCTCATAATTTGCTCTTACGCATGTTCTGGTCCTGACGGCAAAAGCGACGAGCGCAGCCCGAATGCCCGCCACGAAATCATTGCGTGGCAGCCTAGGTCCGCTCTCCACCCGTTGCAAACCTGGATGCATTCCTCGCGCAAGCCGCGCTATCGAAGTGGAGGTGTTTGCGATGCGGTCACTAGGATCGTTGCCAAAGCGCGGTAAGCTTCTTCAAACAGACACTGCGCAGCAGCCCTCGGCCATGACAGCACAAAGCTCTCTCTAATAATCGTGCCTCACCCAAGAGGTGCAGTCCACTCTACCGCTGCCCCAGAGGCCGGACAGATGGTAGCGCCCGACTACACGTCACCCCCCCAAATACCGCTTGCACCTTCAGGGGCGTCCACAGATGGAACGTGGGACCTTTCGATCCTGACACAGGCGGAAGCGGACACGGTCGATGACCGCGGCGCTTACAGCGAAGATGCGCGACGGTTGGTCCGTCCTGATCGCGGCGCGGCGGGTAAACAGCAAGAGGCGACCGTCGCGTGTGACGCTCGGACCCATTTCCCAACCGGCGGTGTTGATCTCGCCACCCAGATTCTGGGGTTCGGACCAATTGCCGCCCGGCTCCCGGAAGGCGATATAGAGATCGTGCTCGCCGAATCCTCCTTTCCGGTCGGAATGGAAGATCAGGTAAGAGCCGTCAGGAGCAATGAACGGGTCTGAATCATTGCTGTTGTCGAGATTGATCGGGGCGCCAAGGCGCTCGACATCACGATAATTTCCAGCGGGGTCCCGGTGAGAGAAATAGATGTCAGCTTTACCATCTTGCCGGCCGCGCTCGGACGCGAAATAGAGTGTTCCGTCATCAGCGACACTCGGGTGCCATTCGTTCGAACGAGAATTGACGGGCGGGGGAAGCCGAACTGGTTCCGACCAATCCTTGCCGGAACGCCTGGCGAGGTAGATATCTGTCTCACCAGATTGCACGATTCCAGCGGACCCCGCCATTCCCGTTTCGGCCGGTCGGCTCCCCTCGCGGGCCGAGACAAAGAACAGCTCAGCGCCGTTCGCTCCAATGAAGGGCTCGCCACCATCCTTTCCTTGGCCCCACACGAAAGGCAACGGCTCGAATGGCGACCACTCGCCGTTTCGGCGGATTGAGCGCAGGATGCCACGGTAATTCCAGTCGGCATCTGCGACCGACAGATAATATTCCGACCCATCGGGTGAGAAGGCCGAATACTGGTCGAAGCGCGTGGGGTCCGCGAGAGTCTGGGATGGCACGAAGGTCTGGGGAATTACTGGCGCGTCGGCTGAATGGGCGCAACTCGCCAAGGTGAGCAGAACCAGGGAACATGCCACGGCTCTCACAGATCGCGCTTCCCAAATAGTGGCAGATCAAGCAGATGATATAGCAGCGGCTAATGACCACAAAGGGTAGTTAGCGAACGCCCCGTCCATCGTATCGCCAGCGCTTTGTGGCTTGTGCCCCGCCGCCCATGATCTCCATCAGCAACAGGCCAAATAATCCGGCGAACACAGCTCAGACGACAAATGTGATTTCATCGGTTAGTCACGGCGGGCGAGGCGCCGATATCGCGATATTCATCGTGGCGAACGTTGGCGCCGTCCGAGGGCTGATCGATCAGCCGAACGTGGCCGGCTTCTGCACGGTGGGACCGTTGGGGCAGGTGGCGGTCGCACCGTGCTTCACCCGAGACGAAAATCTCGCACCCGGCATGCCGCCGTAGGTGATGCTGTTCCACGAATATGCGCGCCACCCAGGCCGATCAGGCCGCCGAGCGCGCGACGATGCCGTCGGTAGCAAAAGCGGTAACGGGCTGGCGCATCGCGTGCGTCTTAGCCGGCTTTGCGGACAGGTCCGATCAGAGCCAGCAGTTCGGCACCGTGAGCCTGCGCGGTGCGCTGGAGCGCGGCATCCAGCTCGCGATAATGCTTCAAGACTGCCTCTCCGGCGGGAGTCAGCGAGGTTCCGCCGCCTCTGCGGCCACCCTTCACAGTCTCGATCAGCGGCACCCGCCAGCAGGCGTTCAGCGTATCGATCATGTCGCGCGTGCGGCGGTAGCTGAAGCCAAGCGCACGTCCGGCAGCTGCGATCGATCCGGTTTTTGCGACAGCTTCGAGCAGGTCCGCCTTCCCCGGGCCGATCGCGATCGAACCGCCCAGCAGAATCTGTGCCTTCACCTTCAACACGGCCGTGTCGGTCCCGTTCGTCATATCTCAACCCGGATAATCGCTTTCGCCGGGTCGCGCATCCGTTGACAGGCGCACAGCCTAGTTGCGATGTATGTCACTACATACATCGAAGGGCGAGACGACGGTGAACATGATTCAGAAGCTGATCCGATGGCCCATGCTGGTCGCGCTCGCGTTCGGCATAACGGCGCCGGCCCAGGCGCAAGAGGCGCCGAACATCGCGGCGGCAGCCGATCTCAGGTTGGCGCTGACCGAGGTCGCCGCGGCATTCAAGCGCGAGACCGGCCAGGATGTGACGCTCATCTTCGGCTCGTCGGGCAATTTCTTCCGCCAGATCGAGCAGGGTGCGCCGTTCCAGCTCTTCCTGTCTGCCGATGAGGAATATGCCCTCGACCTCGCCAAGGCTGGCAAGGCGCAGGATATGGGCGTCCTTTATGCAATCGGCCGCCTCGCCGTGGTTGCACCGAAAGGATCGCCGATGCGGGCGGATAGTGGGCTTGCAGGCCTGCGGACCGCTCTGGCCAAGGGTCAGATAACCCGGTTCGCAATCGCCAACCCCGAACATGCGCCCTATGGCGCGCGCGCGCAGGAGGCGCTCCAGCATGTCCGGCTTTGGCAGGAGCTCACCGGCAAGCTGGTGCTCGGCGAGAACGTCAGCCAAGCGCTCCAGTTCGCGACCGCTGGCGGCGCAGAGGGCGGGATCGTATCCTATTCGCTGGTGCTCGACCCGGCGTTCGCGGCGCACGCCGACTATGCTTTGCTGCCAGCATCGTGGCATCAGCCGCTACGCCAACGGATGGTGCTGATGAAGGGTGCGCGCGCCACCGCGCTGCGCTTCTACACCTATATCCAACAGCCCGCGGCCCGTCGCATATTCGTCCGCTATGGCTTCGCCCTGCCCGGCGAAGCGCGCTGACCCGCATCATGGATTGGGAGGCACTCAAGCTCTCGCTGCTTCTGGGCGCCTTAACGGTCGCGATCCTGTTGCCACTCGCTCTCATCGCGGGACGCTGGCTCGCCATCACCCGCTTGCGCGGCCGAGTGTTCATTGAAGCCGTGCTGACCTTGCCGCTCGTGCTCCCGCCGACGGTGATCGGTTTCTATCTGCTCGTCGGCATGGGACCGGCTTCGCCGGTCGGGGAGGTATGGACCGCTCTTTTCGGCGATGCCTTGGTGTTCAGCTTCAAGGGCGTGCTGATCGCCTCGGTGCTGGTCAACCTGCCGTTCGCGATCCAGCCCGCCCAGCGCGCCTTCGAGGCGGTCGGCCAGGAGCTTCGTGATGCCGCCGCGACCTGCGGACATTCGTCATGGCGCAGCTTCTGGCGGATCGAGCTGCCGCTGGCCTGGCCCGGTGTCGTTACCGGAGCCGTGCTGGCGTTCGCACATACTTTGGGGGAGTTCGGCGTGGTGCTGATGGTCGGGGGCTCGATTCCCGGCGCGACGCGGACGCTAGCGCTGTCGATCTACGACCGTGTCCAGGCATTCGACAATGCCGGCGCGGGGCGCATGGCGGCGGTGCTGATGGCGATCTCGCTCGTGGCGGTGACGGTCAGCTTCCTGCTCGGCGGGGGGAGCCGGCGTCATGGCTGACGGCCTCGCCGTTACCCTGCGACAAGAGGGGCCGATCGCGCTCGACGTCGATCTTGTGGTCGAGCCAGATCAGACACTCGCGCTGGTCGGCGCCTCGGGCGCGGGCAAGACGACGATACTCCGATCGATCGCGGGGCTTTATAGGCCCCGGCATGGACGGATCATCTGCAATGGCCGAGCATGGCTGGATTCCAAGGATGCCATCGATCTGCCGGCACGAGCCCGGCGCGCGGGGTTCGTGTTCCAGTCCTATGCACTGTTTCCGCATCTGAGCACCCTCGCCAACGTTATGGAGGCCATGTTTGATCGACCCCGCTCCGAACGCGAACGCCGCGCCGGCGAGCTGCTCGCGCGGGTTCATCTCGACGGACTTGGCGATCGCCTGCCGGCGTCACTGTCGGGTGGCCAGCAGCAGCGCGTCGCGCTTGCCCGCGCGCTGGCGCGCGATCCGGAAGTATTGCTCCTCGACGAGCCCTTCTCGGCGGTTGATCATCCGACCCGGCGAGCACTGCACTTGTTGCTCGCCGAGATCCGCGCATCCACGCCGATGCCGATCGTCTTCGTATCGCACGATGTGGAAGACGCGGCCCGGTCCGCCGATCAGGTCTGTTTCCTGCAGGGCGGCAAGAACCTCGAAGCCGGGGCGACCCGCGAAATACTCGACGATGCGGGCAGCCATCTCGCGAGGTGGCTAGCCCTGTAGGAAGCGTCTCACGGCGAGCGTCAACGCACGGCGGTAATCGGGCCAGCCGCCGCTTGCTCTTTAGGTGAGCAGGACGGCGGCCCCGAACCACCGCCATCGCGGGCGCGGCGCGGCGATAGCGGTCGAACCCGGTTTTGCCGAGACACGTCTCGACGCTCTCGCGCACCGCCTCGCTGCCGGTCGCCTGCGGTTCGACCCGCCCGCTCTACCGAGGCGATCCGCTAACGCCGTCGACCGCAGCGATCGTGCGGTTGCCAGGCGGCTACCCTTTACGGGGCGAAGCGAGGTTTGCGCCGATCCACGTTGCCACGTCGGTAACCGGAATGGCATTGCGCTGGTTGAACGTACCCGACTTGTCCCAAGCGACTCCGCGCCCCTGGGCGAACGCCGCGCGATATTTGCGCATCATATTCTGTGGGTCACTTGCCAGCTCTTCCATGAGAAATGGAACGGTCCACTCCGTTCGGCTGAACGGACGATCAAGTGCGGCTTCCAGCTTGTCTGCGACTTCACCATAGGTAACGGTGTCGCCCGCCAGAAACACGATCTCGTTGCGGATGGTCGGCTCGAAAAACACAATCTCCGCGGTCAGCACCCCGATGTCATCGGGCGTCGTCAGCGTGACGGCGGTATCGAGGCTGCCAAGGGCATGCACCGCGCTATTCTTCAGATCGACAACGCCGAATTCGGGTTCGAACAGATAGCTCATGAACATGCCGGTCGAAATGATGACCCACTCTGTCCTGCTCTGCGAGCGCAGCAATTCGCGCACGTCGAGCTGCGCGTCGAAAATGTCCTGCGGACCGCCACGACCGATCGCCTCGAAATCGACGCCGAACTGCCACGGGAAGTAACGTGGAACACCGGACTGCAACGCCGCCCTGGCGAGCTTCATGGGGGTGTCGATTCCGGCGGCGTAGCCCGCGCATCCGATCACTGTGTCAAATTGCTGGAAAACCGACGCGAGCTCGTCGATCGAACTCTTCACCAGATCCCCCACGACGACCTTGATCCCAAGCTCGCGTATTTCGGCGATGTCGCGCTTCTTGGTCGGTTCGTCGGATGCGACCGCGCTGGGCCGCAACAGCACGCTGATCTTGGCTCCGTCCACTCTCATCGCGCGGCGCGCCAGGTTGCGCAGGACCGGCATTCCGAGTTCGCCAGCCCCCAGCACGAGAATGTTTCGTGACGTCGCGGCAGCAACAGCATCATTCATAATTCTGATCCATTCAGGATGGTTACCCTCGTGATCTGGCGATCGACCGGCGCGCGCAAAAGGAGGCACACGCCTGTTACCAGGTCAGATTGTTGACCGGGATGACATTCTAAGAACGCCCTGCGGTCTGCGAAACGGACGCGGCGGAGGCGACGGACGAGCACCGGTGAGAAGGCTCACTCGCCAACCTGAGCGACAACGCCCCCCGCGTAACGCGGATCGCCGGCGTTGAGCGCAGACCCGGCCGGATGGATTTGCTGGGTCAACAGCAAGCCGTCAAGCCCAGCCAGGTTGAAGCTGGCGAGCCTCGGTTCGGGGGATGTTGCGCCGTTGCGCTCGACCACGACAGCGTCGCAGAAGAGGCCGTCGTTCTTGCGATAGAGGATCTGGGGCGCGGCGCGCATGTGCGTACGATTGTAGGTCCAGCGCACGTATAGACGCTGCTGGATCGCCTGGGCGAGCAGCGCGATTGCGTCCGCCTGTTTTTGTTCGGGAGACTTGCTACCGAGGCGTAGCCTAAGCTTAGGGCGCTGTTGTGACATGGGCTCAAGACTTGTGGGGTTCAGCATGCCCGAAAGGCGCTGGTCGTCGAGGTTTCGCCGCTCACGACGGCGGCGTCACCCACTCATCGACCGGGGTGATGAACTTGCCGGGTGCCGGCTTGCCGACATCCACGCGCTGGGCGGTGACGCGCTCTCCATTCTCCAAATGGAAAGCGGTGCCGATGAACGGCATGCGACCGAACGTGTGTTTCTGGATCTGCTCGCCGGTCGCTGCATTCATGATGGTAGCCCGGATGCTCATGGGCGCTTCGATAGCCACGTGACGCGGCCAGCGTCGATGCGTTTGGTGAATTGTCCCCAGCTTTTTGCCGTTCGCCCGCCATCGACCGCGGCTCGCGGGCTTCTCGAGTTCGGCAAGCCGCACCTCGCAGACTTCGAGGCGCGGCGCGGATTAAGTCCTGAGCCTGCCGACCGAGCGAGGCCACCACGTCAGCGCCGAGCTGACAGCGAGCGGAGCAAAGCGCTTTGACGTAGGGCGACGAGCCCACCATGCTGCCGCGACCGTATTTCACGCGGACGCATCCCCCCCAACGGCGTCGGTCTTGCCGGCATCACGGCTCTTGCGCTCGCTGCGGAAGCGATGAAGCAGCGGTTCCGTGTAGCCATTAGGCTGGCCGATACCCTCGAGCACCAACGCGCGCGCCGCCTGATAGGCCAGGCTGTCCTCGGGACGGCCTGCCATCGGCCGATACAGCGGATCGCCGGCATTCTGTGCATCGACCTTTGCCGCCATGCGCGCGAGCGCGCCCTCGACATCCTCCGGAGACGCGACGCCGTGCAGGATCCAATTGGCCATATGCTGCGAGGATATGCGCAGCGTGGCGCGGTCCTCCATCAGTCCCACATCGTGGATGTCGGGTACCTTGGAGCAACCGACGCCCTGATCGATCCAGCGCACGACATAGCCCAATATGCCCTGGGCATTGTTCTCCAATTCCTCGCGCACCTCGTCAGGCGACCAGTTCCGGCCCAGGGCAAGCGGAACGGTGAGCAGCCGATCGAGCGATGCGACCTGTTCGTCGCGACGCTGCTGATGCCGCTCGAACACGTCGATCCCATGGTAGTGCGTGGCGTGAAGCGTGGCCGCGGTCGGTGACGGCACCCATGCGGTCGTGGCGCCGCTTTTGGGATGGCCGATTTTCTGGTCGAGCATGTCGGCCATGCGGTCGGGTGCGGCCCACATTCCCTTGCCGATCTGCGCGCGCCCGGACAGGCCGCAGGCAAGTCCGATTTGAACGTTGCGATCCTCATAGGCGGCGATCCAGTCGCTCGACTTCATGTCTCCCTTGCGCAGCATCGCGCCGGCCCGCATCGACGTATGGATCTCGTCGCCGGTCCGATCCAGGAAGCCGGTGTTGATGAACATCAGCCGGTGCCGCACCTCGAAGATCGTGGCGGCGAGATTGGCGGAGGTCCTCCGCTCTTCATCCATGACGCCGATCTTGATCGTGTAGCGGGCAAGGCCCAGCAAATCCTCAACCGCGTCGAACAGCCGGTTGGTGAATGCCGCCTCGTGCGGGCCATGCATCTTCGGCTTGACGATGTAGATCGATCCGGCGCGACTGTTCACGAACCGGCCGTTGCGACGAAGATCGTGGCGCGCGATCAGGCTGGTGACGACTGCGTCGAGAACGCCTTCCGGCGCGTCGCTCCCATCTGCTAGCCGAACCGCGGGCGTGGTCATGAGGTGCCCGACATTGCGCACCATCAGCAGTGAGCGGCCCGGAAGGGTCAGCTCGCGGCCCTCGGCATCGCGATAGATCCGGTCTGCCTCCAGCGTGCGGGTAAGAGTGCGGCCGCCCTTGGTGAAGCGCGCTTCCAGGTCGCCCCGCATCAGGCCGAGCCAGTTGCGATAGGCCGCGACCTTGTCCGATGCATCGACGACCGCGACGGAATCCTCCAGGTCGACAATCGTCGTGAGCGCGGCTTCCAGCACGATGTCGGCAATGCCGGCCTGGTCGGTGCGGCCAATCGGGTGATCGCGGTCGATCACCAGTTCGATGTGCAGCCCGTTGTTGCGGAACAGCACATTGTCGCCGCGGCGTCCAATCAACTGGGCAGGGTTTGCGAGCGGCGGGATCTCGGGGCCGATCTCGGTCCAGCTGCCCTGCGCGAGCGGAACGGCAGAATCGAGGAAATCGCGACCCCAGGCAATCGCCCGCGCACCGCGCGCGGCGTCATAGCCGCGGGTGGGAACCGGGCCGTCCAGCGCGTCCGTCCCATACAGGGCATCATAGAGACTGCCCCAGCGCGCATTGGCGGCATTGAGCAGGAAGCGGGCATTGAGCACCGGCACGACCAATTGCGGGCCGGCGCGTGTCGCGATCTCGGCATCGACATTAGCCGGATCGATTTGGAATGCCGCAGGCTCGTCGACGAGATAGCCGATCCGCTTGAGGAAATCCCGATAGGCGGCCGGATCGAAGGGAGCGCCGGCGCGCGCGACATGCCAGGCATCGATCTGCTCCTGCAGCGCATCCCGTCGTTCGAGCAGTCGGGCATTTTCGGGCGCGAAGCGCGCGTACAGATCCGCGAGCCCCGCCCAGAAAGCTTCAGCCCTGATGTCGAGGCCCACCAGCGCCTCGGTCTCGATGAATGTCACCAGCTCATCGGCAATCTGGAGGCCGGCCTTGTGAAGCATCCTGCTCATAGCCGGTCTCAGTTACGCGCCGTGAGGCCAGCGGCGGCGATGCCGGCGAGCGCACACGCCTCGTCATTGTCGGACAGGTCGCCGGTAATTCCCACGGCACCGATCGGCTCGCCGCCTGCATCGACGATAATCACGCCGCCCGCGGCGGGGACGATGCCGCGCGAGGCGATGGCATGAAGTGACGCAACGAAGCTCGGGCGCTCGGCTGCCATGTCGCCGATCTGACGCGAATTCAGCCCGAGGCTGAGCGCGCCGGCAGCTTTGCCCACCGCGATCTCGAAGCGCATCGTGGAGGCGCCATCCTGACGCTGGAAGGCGATCGGATGGCCGCCGGCGTCGAGCACCACGACACTCAGCGGCTTGAGCTTGAGCTCGGCACCTTTGGCGAATGCCGCTGCGATGATGGCGTTGGCGTGGTTGAGCGTGATCCTGGTCATGATCGGTCCTTTGTCGAGGTGCCGAACGGACTCGGCTGGAACGGCCGGCCCGATCGAGAATTGCGTCGCGGACTGGGAGGCCATCGGCTGCGCGCACCGAACTCACATTCCGCTTACTCTCCCCTTATAGACGTACCGCTTCACCGCTTGTAGACGCACAAAAGGCAAATCACTTATTCTCGTGAGGAAAAGATCGTGGATGCGGACTACGCCCTGTTCGCACGGATCGTGGACAAGGGAAGCCTGTCGGCGGCGGGCCGATCGCTACGCCTGTCTCCTGCGATGGTGTCGAAGAGGTTGGCGCGTCTGGAGGCGCGGCTGGGCACGCAATTGCTCCGACGCACCACGCGCCGGCTCGAGCTCACCGAGAATGGCGTCGGGTTCCATCGCGATATCGTCGCGATCCTCGCGGCAGCGGAGGATGCGGAGGCGCGGTTGGCCGGCCGTGTCCGCGAGCCCGCGGGGCCGTTGCGCATTACGGCGCCGACGTCGTTCGGGCGGCTCTATATCGCGCCGCTCCTCGCGACCTTCCTCGGAAGTTACCCCAAAGTCGAAGTCGAGCTCGACCTGTCCGACGATTTTCGCGACCTGTTGAGCGAGCGCATCGACTTGGCGATCCGGATCACCGCCGATCCCGGACAGGGGGTCAATGCGGACCGGCTTGCAACCAGCCGTCGCGTCCTCTGCGCAGCACCCGCCTATCTGGCGCGGCATCCGGCACCGGCTTCGCTCAATGAACTCCGCGGCCACAGCTTGCTTGCCACGCATGGCCAGTTGCCGTGGCGCTTGAGCCGATCGGGTCGATCGGTGCGCTTTGCTGGGGATAGCGTGGTCGGGACGAACTCCAGCGAGGTCGTGCGGGAGCTCGCCCTCGCCGGTACGGGCATTGCGCTGCGGTCGCTATGGGATGTCGGGCCGGATCTGGCCCAGGGGCGCCTGGTGCGGATCCTGCCCGACTATGAAGGATCGGCCGACGTTGGGATCTATGCGTTGCAGCCCGCCGTCAGGCTGGCTCCGGCTTCGGTTTCGCTGTTCGCCGCGTCCTTGCGTGCCAACTTTCAACCCCGCCCTCCCTGGGAGCAGGGCGCGACAGAACAGGTCTGATCGGCGGGGAATGCCGTGCCATTGAGGTGTCGATTTCGTCTCTTCGAGATGAAACGCGCTTGCCCGGGCCGAGCTGTGATTCTGTCTGGCCAGCGGCGCTATGCCGAAGCGGGTACCAGCGTGAAGTTCCATTCGACTTCCCAAAACGGACTGGGAAGGCCGATCTGCTTGGCCGCTTCTGGATCATCGACATGTCGAAAGTCGGCGATCAGCGATCTCTTGACGCCGAACACCGCGTCTTCCGCCAGATAGGCGCAATCGGGCGTGAAGATATGCGTGACGACTCGCTCGAAGCCGGGCTTTTCGACGATGAAGTGCAGGTGCGCCGCCCGGTTCGGGTGCCGATCGAGGGCCGCCAGCAACCTACCGACCGGTCCATCTGCCGGAATGGGGTAGAAACGCGGCTTTACGCTGCGAAACCAGTAGCTGCCATCCGCCTCGGTGGTGAAAATGCCACGTAAATTGAAATCCGGCTGAATGCCTTGCTGCTGGACATCATAAAATCCGTCATCGTTGGTCGCCCACACGTCCAGCGAAGCGCCCGCGACCGGCTTTCCGTCGATGTCCACGACCCTGCCGCGCACGACCAATGGCTCGCCTTTGCCGTCGAGGCAGATGTTGGCGCCATTCGGATAACGCGGTGCATTCTCGATGTGAAAGGGACCGAGCACGGTATTTTCCGTCGCGCCCTGCGGACGCTGATGATTGATCGCATCAACGAGCATCGATACGCCCAGCACGTCCGACAACAGGATGAACTCCTGCCGCCACTCGGTACACATATGCCCCGTCTCAGTCAGGAACTTGATCCCCGCCATCCATTCGTCGGGGGTAAGACCTGCTTCCTTGACGAAGGCATGGAGGTGCCGGACCAGGATTTGCACCACGTCTCGGAGCCGAGGATCCGCGTCGAGTCCCGCGCGCGCATTGACGACTTCGGCCGAACGCGCCTCGTCGAAATAGCCGATATCGTGCTTGATGTTCACGCGCTGCTCCGCTTCGGTCAACCTTGCTGTGGCGGTTCGCCGGCCCAGGCCCGATTGAGCAGGTTGCGAATGCCGTCACGCTCCAGCGGTCGGGGATTCCAGTAAGGGTTGGCAAAAGCGAGGTCGACGGCGCGATCGATCCCTCCCTCGGGCATGCCGAGGTCGCGCAGGGCACGCGCCGCGCCGACCGCACCGGCCAGGTCGTACAGCGCTGTCGCAGGATCGTCCGCGCCCAAGGCGTGACGCAGGCGTTTGATCGCGTCCGGCACTGCGGGCGCATTATAAGCCAATGCATGCGGCAAGATGATCGTGTGCGTCTCGGCATGCGGCAGCTCGAACGTGCCGCCAAGCGTGTGGCAGAGCTTGTGGTGGAGCGCCATGCCCACTGCGCCGAGGCAGGTGCCGCACAGCCAGGCGCCATATTGGGCGTCCGAGCGCGCGGCAACATCGCCGGGCGTTTCGGCAATGCGCGGCAGGGCTCTTGCAAGAGCGCCGATTCCTTCCGCGGCGATCAGGCTGATGATCGGGTTGCGGCTCTGCGCGTAGAGTGCCTCTACCGCATGCGCGATCGCATTGATCCCGCTGGTGCCGGACAGCATCGGCGGAAGACTGAGGGTCAGGGCAACGTCATAGATCACCACCTCCGGCAGCACCTTGGACGTGCTTTGGGTGACCTTACGCCCCCCTTCCGTCTCGCCGAGGATCGGAGTCATCTCGGACCCGGCATAGGTGGTCGGCACCGCGATCTGCGGGAGGTCGGTGCGCAACGCGATCGCCTTGCCGAGCCCGATCGTGGACCCTCCACCGAAGGCAACGACACCATCGGCGCCCGTCTCCCGCACGACGCGAAGCGCCTGCTCGGTCACCGCGACCGGCGTGTGCATGACCGCGCCGGCGAACAGCCCCGCGCAAAGTCCGCCAAGCGCATCAGCGACGCCCCGGGCCTGGCGTTCCTGCTGCGGCGTGGACAGCACCAGCACGCGCGAGAGACCTAGGCGTGCCACTTCCTCCGCCAAAGCGGCGATCTTGCCGTCGCCGAAAAGGACGCGCCCAGGATTGGCTGTATAGGTGAATTCTTGCATCACACGCGCTCCACCGCCAGGGCCAACCCCATACCGACGCCGACGCACAATGTGGCGAGGCCGAGCCGCCCGCCGCTCTTCTCCAACTGGCGTACCAAGGTAAGCGCGAGACGCGCGCCCGACATGCCGAGCGGGTGTCCAAGCGCGATGGCGCCGCCGTTGGCATTGACGTGCGGCGCGTCGTCCGGCAGCCCCAGCCCCCGCAACACGGCAATGGCCTGGCTGGCAAAAGCCTCGTTGAGTTCGATCGCAGCAAAATCGTCGATGGTCAGGCCAAGGCGTTCCATCAGCTTGCGGGTTGCCGGGACTGGTCCGATCCCCATCACCCGTGGTTCGACGCCGGCGGAGGCCATGCCCAGAATGCGCGCGCGCGGCGTCAGTCCCTGCGCCCGGGCGGCATCCTCACCAGCGATCATCAGCGCGGTCGCACCGTCGTTTATGCCGGAGGCATTGCCTGCGGTCACCGTACCTGACGGGCCGAAGATGGGCTTGAGCTTGGCGAGCGCCTCGATCGTCGTGTTCGGACGCGGGTGCTCATCCTCGGCGAAAACCGACACGGCGCCGCCTTTGTCCGGCACCTCGACCGACGCGATCTCGCCTGCATGGAAGCCCGATGCCTTTGCCGCCGCCGCGCGCAATTGGCTGCGCAGCGCGAACGCGTCCTGATCCTCGCGGCTGACCCCCTGCTCTTGTGCGACATTCTCGCCGGTGCGCGGCATCGTCTCGGTGCCATAAAGCATATCGAGCGCGGGGTTGACGAAGCGCCACCCCATCGTCGTGTCCTCGAGCGTCTGGCTGCGGCCGAACGCCGCATCCGCTTTCGCGATGACAAAGGGTGCCCGCGTCATGCTCTCCACACCGCCGGCAATGGCGAGATCCATCTCACCCAGCCGGATCGCGCGCGCCGCCGCACCCACCGCCTCGAGCCCGGATGCACAGAGGCGATTGAGCGTCACCCCGGGGGTCTGCGCAGGCAAGCCTGCGAGCAGCGCGCTCATCCGCGCGACATTGCGATTATCCTCGCCGGCTTGATTGGCGCAGCCGAAGAACACCTCCTCGATCACGCCGGGATCGAGGCCCGGGTTACGCGCCACAAGCGCCCGGATCGGCACGGCACCGAGATCGTCCGCGCGCACCTTCGCCAGTCCGCCGCCATAGCGACCGATCGGCGTTCGCACGCCATCGCAAATGAACGCTTCACTCATGGACTGCCTCGATCGTTCGCAACCGCGTCCCAGGCGATCGTCACCCCTGTCAGGCGACGCAGTTCCTCGATGCTCAAACCATCGACGAGTTCGACCGCGCGCGCGCCCTGCGTGCCCACCTCGAGCACGGCGAGATCGGTGTACACGCGCGACACGCACCCCAGGCCAGTGACCGGATAGCTGCACCGTTCGACAAGTTTGCTCTCGCCTGACCGCGTAAGCAGTTCCATCATCACAAAGGTGCGCTTGGCTCCGATCGCCAGGTCCATCGCGCCCCCAACCGCCGGGATCGCCCCGGACTCGCCGGTGTGCCAGTTGGCAAGGTCCCCGTGGATGGAAACCTGAAAAGCGCCGAGCACGCAAATGTCGATATGGCCGCCACGCATCATCGCGAAACTGTCACCATGATGAAAGAAGGCACCTCCGGCGAGCAGCGTCACCGGCTGCTTGCCAGCATTGATCAGTTCAGGGTCTTCGGCGCCCTTCGCCGGAGCCGGCCCCATGCCGAGCACGCCATTCTCGCTGTGCAACAGCACCTCGCGGTCGGGCGGAAGAAAGTCGGCGATTTTGGTCGGCAGTCCGATACCCAGATTGACATAGGCCCCTTCGGGAATGTCCTTCGCCACCCGTGCCGCGATCTGGTCCCTGCTCATGCGGTTCATGCCATTCGCTCCGCCAGCCTGGCATTCGATAGGATCGGGACCTTGACCAGCCGCTGGACGAAGATGCCCGGCGTGACGACCGCCTCAGGATCGATACCGCCGAGCGGAACGACCTCGGCGACCTGAGCAATCGTGGTTTTGGCCGCCATCGCCATGATGGGGCCGAAGTTGCGTGCCGATTTACGATAGGTAAGATTTCCCCAGCGGTCGCCGCGATGCGCCTTGATCAGCGCGAAATCCGCTTTGATCGGATATTCGAGAACAAAGCGGCGTCCGTCGATTTCGCGCGTTTCCTTCCCCTCGGTTAAAATCGTACCATAGCCCGTCGGCGTGAAGATCGCTCCCAGCCCGGCGCCGGCGGCCTCGATGCGGACCGCAAGATTGCCCTGAGGCACCAACTCCAGCTCGATCTCTCCGGCGCGATAGCGCGCATCGAAATGATGCGAGTCCGGCTGGCGTGGAAATGAACAGATGACCTTACGCACGCGTCCTTCACGGATCAGTGCCGCGACTCCGCTCTCGCCATTGCCGGCGTTGTTGCTGATCAGCGTCAAGCTGCCGACACGACGCGCAATCAGCGCGTCGATCAGTTCATCGGGCATACCTGCGGTGCCGAAGCCGCCGATCATGATCGAAGCGCCATCCTCGATACCTGCAACGGCCGCCTCAAGCGACGCACAAGTCTTGTCTAGCACATGCGCTCTCCTGGTCGGCAAAAAGCACTCAAATGGCCCCCCGGGTAGCTTGCCCTCCACTTCCCGTCCGCTTCTCAGACCGCGATCAGTTCCTTGAGCGGCCTGGTGGCGTCGGCGAGGAGGTCAGGGTCGATCTTGGCGCGGGTCTCCACGAGCTTCCTGCCCTGGACATAGTCCCGCACCGCGTTGACGCAGTCGAGCGCGATCACCCGGCCGTTCTTGAGGTAGGCGACCGAGAAGCTGCGCGTCGCGGTGTCACCCCTGACCACGGTCTGGTCGAACCCGATCGACAGCCCCACCGTCTGGAGCTTGAGGTCATATTGGTTCGACCAGAACCATGGTGTGGCCTTGTAAGGCTCCAAGTTACCGGTGATCGCCTTGGCGGCGGTGCTTGCCTGGTCATTGGCATTCTGGACCGACTCGAGCCGGATCGTCGCACCATCGGCGAAGCCGTTCGCATGTGCGGCGCAGTCGCCGATCGCGTAGATGTCAGGCAGGCTGGTGCGGCAATATTCGTCGACGACAACGCCGTTGCCGCCTTGCGCACCCGCCGCGATCAGCGGCGCGACTGCGGGGATGATGCCGATGCCGACGATCGCCATGTCTGCGGGCACGACCTCGCCGCCGGCAAGCCGCACGCCGGAGACGCGCCCGTCCTTTTCCTCGATGCACTCGACCTGGACGCCGGTGCGCAGGTCGACGCCATGCGCGCGGTGCTCGGCCTCGTAGAAGCGCGAGAGTTCGGGCCCGGCGACGCGGGCGAGCACGCGATCGAGCGCCTCCAGGAGCACGACCTTCTTGCCGAACTTCGTAAGTACGGCCGCGGCTTCAAGACCGATATACCCCCCGCCGATGACGACGACCTGGCCGACGGCCGGAAGCTCGTCCGTCATCTTGAGCACGTCCGCGCGGGTGCGCACGGCATGCACACCCCTCAGGTCGTGGCCCGAGCAGGTGAGTTTGCGCGGTGCGCCGCCCGTCGCCCAGATGAGCGTGCCATAGTCGAGGGTGCCGCCGTTCGCGAAGCTCAGGCGTTTGGCCTTGGCGTCGACCGCGGTGACCTCGGTGCTGAGCAGCATCACGACATTGCGTTCGGCCCAGAAAGCGGCCGGGCGGATAAGGATGCGGTCGAACGCCTTGTCGCCGGCGAAATATTCCTTCGAAAGCGGCGGGCGCTCATAGGGAAATTCGGGCTCGTTACCGACGACTGCGATCGAGCCGGCAAAGCCCAGTTGCCGCAGCGCAATCGCCGCCTGCGCACCGCCATGGCCGGCGCCCACAATGACAACATCGCGCTTGTCGAAATTCGCCATACGGTCAGTCTTCCGGAGCGATGCGGACGATCAACTCGCCCGGTGCCTCGGTCAGGATCAACTGGCACGACAACCGGGAGTCCGTACGGCGGTGCGCCGCACCCTCGAGCAGGTCATCCTCGTCGCTGCTGCCCGGCACCCGCGCCTCGGCGGGGCCGCGCTCGACGTAGATGTGGCAGGTTGCGCAAGAGCAACAGCCGCCACACAGCGCCAGAAGCTCGTCGAAACCGGCGTCGCGGATAGCCTCCATCACCGACAGACCCGACGTCGCCTCGATCTCCTTCTCGGCACCAGAACGGTCTACAATGATCAGCTTTGGCATATTAAGACGCTTCTAGATCGAGCGGGCGGGATGCCCCTTATTTAATCAAGCTTCGCTCCTGGCAATTCGATTCAGGTAGGAAGGAACCACCAGGAGAGAAGCAGGCGCAGCCGGCTTACGCGGCCGTGAAGGTGTAGGCGCAGATCTTGTTGCCCGCCGGATCGCGCAGATATCCGGCATAGGCGCCGGGCAGATGGCCGCGCGGGCCTGCAGCGCCCTCGTCCGTGCCGCCAGCGGCGAGACCGGCGGCATGGAACGCATCCACCTCGGCCGGAGAGGAGGCCGCAAAACCGATCGTCGCGCCGTTGCTGGAGGCTGCCGCGCCATTACCCGGCTTGGCAATAATGAAGGCCGGCTTGTTCTTGCCATAAAGGATCCAGCCGTTGCCAAACGGCCCAAGATTCTTGATGCCGAGCGCGCCGAGCGCGGCGTCGTAAAACTTGGCAGACATGTCCACATCGTTGGCTCCGATGAACACGTGCGAGAATACATCGTTACCGGAGATAACCGGATCTGCCATTGTCACTTCTCCCTTTGGATAAAATCAAAACACCACGACGCTGCGGATAGATTTTCCGGCGTGCATGAGGTCGAAGGCGGTGTTGATCTCCTCGAGGCCCATGACATGGGTGATCATGGGATCGATCTCGATCTTCCCGTTCATGTACATGTCGACGATTTTGGGGACGTCGGTGCGGCCCTTGGCGCCGCCGAACGCGGTACCGCGCCAGTTGCGGCCGGTGACGAGCTGGAACGGGCGCGTCGCAATCTCCTTGCCGGCTTCCGCCACGCCGATGATGATGCTTGTGCCCCAGCCGCGATGGCAGGCCTCAAGCGCGGTGCGCATCACTTCGGTATTGCCGGTGGCGTCGAACGTGTAATCCGCGCCGCCATCCGTCATCGCGACGATCTTCGCCACGACTTCCTCGCGGCTCATGCCCTTGGAATTCAGGAAGTCGGTCATGCCGAAGCGCCGGCCCCATTCCTCGCGATCGGGATTGATGTCGACGCCGACGATCTTGCTGGCGCCGGCAAGGCGCGCGCCCTGGATGACGTTGAGGCCGATGCCGCCCAGACCGAATATGACGACATTGTCGCCAACCTGGACCTTGGCGGTGTTGACTACCGCGCCGACGCCGGTGGTGACGCCGCAGCCGATATAGCAGCTCGTCTTGAATGGCGCGTCCTCGCGGATCTTCGCCACCGCGATTTCGGGCAGCACGGTGAAGTTCGAGAAGGTCGAGCAGCCCATATAATGGAAGATAGGCTGGCCCTTGTAGCTGAAGCGCGTGGTGCCGTCGGGCATCAGCCCCTTGCCCTGCGTCGCGCGGATCGCAGTGCAGAGGTTGGTCTTGCCCGAGAGGCATGACTTACATTGGCGGCATTCGGGCGTGTAGAGCGGGATGACGTGATCGCCCGGCTTCACGCTGGTGACGCCAGGCCCCACCTCGCGCACGATGCCGGCGCCCTCATGGCCAAGGATCGACGGGAAGATGCCTTCGCTGTCGAGCCCGTCGAGCGTGTAAGCGTCGGTGTGGCAGATGCCGGTCGCCATGATCTCGATCAGCACCTCGCCCGCCTTCGGGCCGTCCAGGTCGACCTCCACGATCTCCAGCGGCTTCTTCGCTTCAAAGGCCACCGCCGCACGCGTCTTCATCTGGTATATTCCTTGTGGCGCAATTGAGATCTTCGGTGCCCACCGAATTCGAGACTTCAGTTTGACTGTTTCAGGATTGCGCCGACACAAATCGTGCCGGCTGCGTCATGGAACTTCTTTATCTAGGCTCCACACAGTGATAAAGGGGCTCGTCTGCAAATCATCATCCCACATACGGGACAATATCGTGTCACCTTGGGACGGAATCGACGAGTTCGTGGCTGTTGCAACCACGGGCTCCTTCACGAAAGGCGCCGCCGCGCTCAGGCTGTCGACGACGCATGTCAGCCGCGCGATCATGCAGCTGGAGCAGCGGCTCAAGACGCAGCTGTTCCAGCGCACCACGCGCGTGGTGCGCTTGACCGACACAGGTCGCGTGTTCTTCGACCATTGCCAGCGCCTTCTCTATGATCGGGATGAGGCGATCGCGCTGATCACCCAGGAAGGCGAGCCGGAGGGCGAGCTCCGCCTCACCTGCTCGACCGCCATGGGCGAGCGCTTCCTGGCACCTCTGATGCGGCGTTTTGCGCTCAAACACCCTCGCCTCAGCATCGTGATCGATCTCACCAACCGATTGGTCGATCTGGTGTCGGAGGGCTATGATCTGGCGATCCGCACCGGCACGCTCGCTGACGCCCGCCTGATCCGCACGCGGATCGCGTCGCGCCAGTTCCTGACATGTGCGGCGCCGAATTATCTCGACCGCAGCGCACCGGTTGAGACCATTCAGGATCTCGATCATCACGAACATATCGTCGGCACAAGCACGACCTGGAAATTCAACCAAGATGGCCAGCAGCTGCTTTACAAGCCCTCAGGCCGGTTCCGCTGCAACAGCGGCCATGCCGTCGTCGATGCATGCGTTTCCGGCATGGGCATTTGTCAGCTCCCCGAATTCTACGTGCTCGGACAGCTACGAACCGGGGCGCTTCGCCTCCTCCTCCATGACGTCCGGCCGAGCGACGAGCCGATCTGGGCGGTCTATCCGCACCACCGCCATCTGGCTCCCAAAGTACGAGGCGCAATTGACTTTCTACGGAGCGAGCTCCCTTCGGAAATGGCCAGAAGCTATGATGGCGTCGCTTTGGCCCGTGACCCCTTGAGAGTTTCCGGATAAGCGTCGCGGCCGGACGTGCCGGTCAGGCCGCCCCGACCGTCCTGTTGCCAAGCGGATACCCGCATCGAGGCACCGTTTGCCGAACTCGCGATGCAACCTATCGAAGAGGCAGCGTCAATTCCCGATCGCCCCTCTCTCTTCCAACCGGCGCAGATCCTCCTGCGTGTTGATATTGGGAAGCCGTGGAGCCGGCACGACGCGCGGCTGGGCGACCGCGAGCCAGGCACGCACGGACCGGTCCTGACCTCCGCCGAGATGCGCGTCGAGGGTCGGCGCCAATGCGGCGGGCCAATAGCCCATCAGATATTGATCCTCGACGATCGCCGCCCCGTCCCCGATCAGCGCCTGCGCCAGCGCATCGGGGAAGACCGGCATGTCGCACCCGGTGCAGAGCACGCCCGCAAAACCCTGCGCCGCTGCATGATGAAGCGCCGCATTGAGCCCGCCGAGCGGGCCCAGGCCGGGTGCCGGCCTGTCAGCGAGACAGGTGAATCCCGCCATTGTCCGGCCGCACAGCATGACCGCCTGCGTATGCCGCGACAGTGCCGCCGCCGCATGTGCAAGCATGGGCCTGCCATGAAGCAACGCCATCGCCTTGTCGCTGCCGAAGCGGCGCGATCCGCCGCCCGCGAGCACCGCTCCCAACACAATCCTGTCGTCACCATCGGCCATCAGGCCCGACCGCATTCCACGCCCGCCTCTGTCAAGCGGGCGGCATCGCCTCTCACCATGATCCAGCCCGCGGATTGGGGCGGGTCCGCCAACCGCTCAGAACGCGAGCGCCCTGACGGTCTCGCCCGGGACGGCTGCGGCACCACCCGCGGGACGGCGGATCAGCCAGTCGACCGCTACCAGCGCCGCCTGTGCGCCGCTCTGCTGGCTGCCCAGCGGTACTAGCCCTTCTTCCTCCCACTGCGCCCGCATGAAGGTTTCGCGCGCGCCGACGGCGGACAGAGGCGCGACCAGCGGCAGGCGCCGCCAACGCAACCGCTCCTGCGGATCCTGCCCCTGCAGCGCGGCCAGCAGCGGCCTCAGGAACAGAGCGGCGGTGACCAGTGCGGAGGTCGGATTGCCCGGCAGCCCCAGAACCCAGCGCCCGCCCGCACGGCCCAGCCAAACTGGCTTTCCCGGCTTGATTGCCACCTTGTCGATGAGCAGTTCGAGCCCGTACGGCGCGAACGCCGGCCTCGCGAGGTCATGGTCGCCCACCGAGGCGCCGCCGGTCACGACCACCAGATCGGCCGCTTCGAGGAGGCCGCCCGCGAGATGCTGCAGCGCGGGCAGGTCATCGCGCCCCGTCGCGCGCCGGACCACGAGGCCGCCGGCATCCACCACCATTGCCGCCACCCCGAAACTGACGCTCTCGGGAATCGCGCCGGGCCGATCAGCCGCGGTCCCGGGCAGAGCGAGCTCATCGCCGGTGCCGAGGATCGCCACGCGCGGCGGAACGGCCACGGTCACGCTGGCGACATCCGCCGCGGCAGCCGCAATCATAGCCTGAGGCGAGAGACGGGTACCGCGATCGAGCAGCAGCGCACCGGCGGCAAAGTCGCTGGCGGTCGCACGAACATGCCACCCGGGGCCGTAGCCCACCGTGAACCGCACAGTGTCGTCCTCGCGGATCGCGTGCTCCTGCACGATGCAGCGGTCGGTCCCGGCAGGCATCGGCGCACCGGTGAAGATGCGCACCGCCTCGCCGGTGCCGACGATGCCCCGGTAACCCAGCCCGGCGCGGGATTCTCCGATCACCCGCAGCAGTTGCAAGGGTGCGGTGGCAGCGTCCCACACCGCATAGCCGTCCATCGCAGCGGTCGGTTGGCGGGGTGAATCCTGCCACGCGTAGAGAGGCTCCGCCAGTACGCGGCCTGCAGCACGGTCTAGCGGCAGAGTTTCTGTGCCGAGCAGGGCTTCGGCGCCCGGCAGGCGCGCCACCGCCTCGTCAAAGCCAATCGGACCGGCCGCCATCAGCCGGGCCACGCCCCGGACCGTCCGCCTGCCTTCGCCACGACGCGGATCGCGCCGATTTCCATCGTCCGGTCGACCGCCTTGAGCATGTCGAACAGGGTGAGGCAGGCGACCGAGACGCCGGTCAACGCTTCCATCTCCACTCCGGTCTGCCCGTTGGTGCGGACCCGGGCGGTCACGGTGAAGCCGGGCAGGCTGTCGTCCAGCGCGATCTCCACCACCACCTTGCTCAGCGGCAATGGATGGCACAGTGGGATCAGCGTCGCGGTCTGCTTGGCGGCCATCACTCCGGCCAGTTCGGCCGTCCCGATCACGTTGCCCTTGGGGGTCTCGCCCGAACGGACCAGTGCGAGTGTTGCCGGCGCGCAGCGCAACTGGCCGCGGGACTCGGCCGTGCGGCTGGTGACGGGCTTGTCCCCCACGTCGACCATTCGTGCGCGGCCGGCCTCATCAATGTGCGACAGCCCGGTCATGCGCTGAGCCCCCGCAGGCGCGGGATCTGGCCGGCGATCGAGCACGGGCGATAGCGACTGTCCAATTCGTATCGCAGCACGAGGTCCCAGCCATCGCGGCAGGCCCCGGTCGAGCCCGGCAGGCAGAACAGGAAGCTATCTTCGGCCTGCCCGGCAAGGACACGCGATTGCAGCGTGGATACGCCGATCGTGCCCATGCTGGCCTGGTGGAACACCACGCTGAACCCGTCCATCATGCGCCGCAGCAGCGGCCTCACCGCCTCGGGCGTCACGTCGCGTGAGGTGAAGCCGGTACCGCCGGTGGAGATCACGATGTCCACGCCGGGATCGGCCACCCAGCGCGAAACCTGTGCGCGGATCGCCTCCACATCATCGGTCACGATGGCCCGCGCCGCCAGCACATGGCCTGCCCCGGTCAGCCGTTCGGCGAGCAGCGCGCCCGACCTATCCGTGTCCAGAGTACGCGTGTCGGATACCGTGAGCACGGCGATGTGCAGCGGATGAAAGGTCAGGCTTTCGTCAATTCCGGGCATGGTCGGTCCTGGCGGCGTTTTGCCAGCGCGCGAGGTCGGCGGCGTCGCCGCTGGTCGGCTCGATCCAGCGCGAGCCGTCGGTGCCCTCCTCGCGCTTCCAGAAAACCGCCTCGCTCTTCAGCCGATCCATCAAATAGTCGGCAGCTTCGAAAGCCGCACGGCGGTGGGGCGCGGCCGTGGCCACGAACACGATCGCCTCGCCGGGCGCAATCCGGCCCTCGCGGTGGATCACCCGGCTGGCGGCGATGGCGAAACGGGCATGCGCGTCGGCCGCGATAGCCTCCATCGAGCGCAGGGTGAGCGAGCGGTGGCTTTCCAGCACCAGCGCCGTAACCCGGTGCCCGTCGCGGGTCATGCCGCGGGCCAGCCCGGTGAAACTGACCACGGCACCAGCGCCCGCGGCCGCTGCCGAGAATTGCCGCAGGGCCTCGACCGGATCGATGGGCCGGGGGCTGAGGGTCGCCTCGCAGCTCATCCGCCTGACACCGGTGGGAACAGCGCCACCTCGTCGCCCGGCACCACGCGGTCGGACTCGGCTACGATCTGATCGTTGATGCAGTACAGCACGCGGGTCGAGGTCAGCAGCCTGGCTAGATCGTCGTCATGACCCGCGAGCAGCGAGCGCAGTTCGCCGGCCGTACAGCCGGCGGACGGAATGCTGACCGTAATCCCCCTTCCGCAGGGATCTGCCAGCTTGCCGTACAGGTTTACGGAGAGGGGGCACAATTCTGCCACGTCAGGCAACTCAGCCACCGATCGAGGCGAGATGCGGGGTGGCACCGCTGTTACCATCGTGCAGGCGATGCGATGGCGCCTTGAGCGCGGTGAGCGCGACGATCCGCGCGACCAGTTCGTCGATTTGCGCATCGGACTGGAGGAGCGGACGCAGGTCCAGCCCGCCATCCCCGAACAGGCATAGGTGCAACTTGCCCTCGGCCGATAGGCGGAGCCGGTTGCAGGTGGCGCAGAAGTCTTGCGCATAAGGGGCGATGATGCCGATCCGCCCCTTCGCATCGGCGTGGCCGAATTCCGCGGCTGGACCGGCCCCCGGCGCGCGCGGCAAGCGTGTCCAGCCCGCCCGCAACAGCGCGTCGATCACGGCCTGACCGGGGACGTGGCGGTCCTTGAAGAAAGCCGCATTGTCGTTTGTGCGCATCACTTCGATGAAACGCAGCGACAGGTCGTGTTCGCGAATGAAGGCGATGATCGTCTCCAACTCGTCGTCATTGACGCCGCGCATCAACACCGCGTTGAGCTTGATCGGATCAAATCCGGCGTGCCGGGCCGCTTCCACGCCACGCAGCACCTCGCCGAGCCGGTCATGCCCGGTGATCGCCGCAAAGCGCGCGGGATCCAGCGAATCCACGCTGACGTTGATCGCGCTGACGCCAGCTGCGCGCCATTCCACGGCGTGATCTGCCAAGCGATAGCCGTTGGTGGTCATTGCCACGCGGCGTACACCGGGCACTGCCGCCACGCGCCGCGCAATTTCGGAAAACTCGGCGCGGACGGTGGGTTCTCCACCGGTCAGGCGAATCTTCCACAAGCCGAGCCGGGCGAAGGCTGCGACCGCCCGCACAATCTCGTCAGGCGACAGGTCAGGCGCGCGCCCCGCCGCCTTGCGATAGCCGTTGGGCAGGCAATAGGTGCAACGGAAATTGCACACGTCGGTCAGCGACAGGCGCAGATATTCAAACCGCCGACCGCTCGGATCCGTCAGACGGCCGGATGCGGACTGCGTCGAGGTGTTGGGAGGCGCCATCGTCATAGCCGCAATTTTCCGGCCACTTGGCGACCCCGTACCCGCATCCAACTTCCGATCATCGCCGTTTCCGATTCCGTTTTCTATGGTGAGGGCGCGTCACGCGCGCCGCTCATTCTGTTTCCGCCATTTCGTGCCCGACCATCTTGCTGTTCAGACGGCGGATGTTCACCGGAATGGCGGTCATCCGTGGGATGGCGTTGATGTGCTGATAGTGCTGATCGGCGACGATAAGAGCGCCGATGGAGACCGCGCCTTCCTCGTCCATCTCTCCGGAGGCCGGACCAAAGCCGTGCGGGATCGAGATCACGCCCGGCCGCATCGTCTCGTCCGCCTCGGCGATAGCGGTGATCTTGCCGACGTCGGATTCGAGTTCGATGTGATCGCCATTCTCCAGGCCCAGATCAGCCATGTCGCCGGGATGGATGTAGGCCGGATTGAACTTCGCCTTGGCACGGATGCTCGGCATACCGATCGTGCCGACGCTGTTGAACATGTGGCGCATCCGGCGGCTGCTGACGAGGTGGGTGAACTTCCTGCCATTGCTGACGATGTTGTCAGGCGTGATTGCATAGCGCAGGGCCTCGTCGAGCTCGCCCCTCACGTCCGCGGGCATCACGTCGAACCGGGCGGTGCCCTCGGGGCGGGGGGCGGCGACCCGTTCGGACGCGAACGGGAAGGAATTGCCGCTCGGGTATTTCTTCATTTCTTCAAGCTTCACGCGGCCATTGGCGGCGCGAATGGCGAGCAGGTCGTCGGTCGTGACCGTGTCAAGGTCGATGACGGTCGTGTGATTATATACGATCTCCAGCCCGAGCCGCTTGGCCAGGCCGGTGTAGACCTGCCAGTCCTCGACCAGTTCGGACCCGGGCGGCGGCGGCACGACCGGCGGCGTATATTGGATCCAGTTGATGTTGGTGAACACGATCGTGGGAATGGTCAGCGGCAGGTCCGCGCGCTCGTAGGGCATCATCGGCGGCAATATGTAATCGCAGTATTGCGCGGTCTGGTGCATGAACGGATCGATCATCACCGACAGTTCCAGCGATTTCATCGCCTCGACGACCTTCTTCTGGCCGGGAATGGCAAGGACCGGGTTGCCGCCCTGGATCAGCAGGCCGCGGATCTGCCCCTTGCCCGGGGTCAGGATTTCATCGGGAAGCGCGCCGGACATCTCCTCGCGGTTGAGCAGCGTGCCCACCCCGCGGATGCGGCCCGGCGGGACATGCTCCCACGTGCGCGAGGGCGGGATCACCTCGGGATAGATCGGCGCCTCGGGGCTCAGCATTTCGACAAGCGTCGTGTCCCCCTCGCGCAGGAATCGACCGCACACGACGTTCATGGCGTCTGCCATGTGCTGCGCCACGTTCGAATGCGGCCCGAAATTGTTGCCCGTCCCGGTCGAGACCGGCCCGCGCCGCGAGTCCCGCGCGAACATCTGGGTGGCCGCGCGCAGCTGGCCCACGGGCAATCCAGCGCGGTGCGTCACCATGTCCTCGTGAAATGGCTCGACTGCCTCGCGCAGCGCGGCCATGCCCTCGGGGCCGACATAGCGCTCGCAGAACTCCTTGTCCTCCCAGCCTTCCGCCAGGATCATGCGGATCATGCCCGCGGCGATCGTCGCATCGTGCCCCGGGATCGGCTGAAGATGGATGTCAGCATAGCGCGCGGTTTCCGTCAGCCGGGGGTCGACGACGATCAGCTTCATGCCCCGCGCCCGCGCCGCCTTCATCGTGCGCACCGGATCGGACATCAGGAAGTTAAGCGATGCGTGCGAGATCAGCGGGTTGCTTCCGAAGACCATCATCACGTCGGCGGTATCGAAGCGCTGCGGGCCGGCTGCCCAGAAGCCCATTCGCTCATAGGTTATCATCTTGGCCGACTGATCGAGCGTATTGGTGGTGAAGAAGTGCCGCGATCCCAGCGCCTGCATGAACGGCAAGTGGATCGAGAAGGCGGCGGAGTTGAAGTTCGCCCCGTTGCCGATGAACAGGCCAAGCGCCTCGGGACCGTCCCGGTCGATGATTTGCCGCATCTTCTCGGCAATCTCATCCAGCGCTTGCTCAATGGAGATGCGTGTGAATGTCCCGTCGGGCTGGCGCTTCAAAGGATGAAGCAGACGTTCGGGGCTATATTGCGCTTCGTGACTGTGCAGGCCCTTGAAACAGGCATAGCCGCGGCTCATGACGTTATTCTCGTCGCCGCGAATGCTGACGATCCGATCCTGATCATCAATAGTCAGTTTTGTACCGCAGCCCGCTGTACATGTTCTGCAAAAGGACGTCACTGTTCGCACGTTCAGACTCCTAGGCCATTCTCGTCGAAGCGCGGCACCGTCATATTTAAGATGACGTCACCGCGCTGAGGTTAAGAAGCAGTTCTCATTCCGGGATTCTGAGATGCCGCCACGTCAGGCGACGGCTTTACTCAGTCTCCCCACAGGCATGACCAGACCTCGATGGATCAGACCCATCGAGTTCCCGCACACGCATTTTACCGCATTTGGGTTATCTGGCTGTCACAGCTGGTAACCAAGAGATATCCTCCACGTCCTCGGCCGATTGTACGATTCATGGCTACAGCCACAGAAAGTCGTGAGATCGAATCCGATCATGTCCACTCTCTTATTGAAAATATTGTCGAGTGACGCAGTCGCCGTGAAGCCGGAGCCGATCTTCCATTCGACATTTCCACTAGTAAGAATATAGCCCTTCGTTACTTCCGACGTGAAATTGCGCAGGTTGTTGAAGAATCGGCCGGTGTAGTTGGCGTTTGCCGACAGCGAAATCGCATCGTTCGCTACGGGCAGTGTCCAGTTCACCATCGCCGAGACCTGCTCACGCGGCGCGAAGGCCGGCTCGGTGTCGCGGACCAATGCCGGCGCAGTAGCAGTGGCAGGTGCGGTGACAACGCCCTTCACCTTGGGCCGGAAGATCGACCCGCCGAGGTTGACCGAAAGCCGCGACGTCGGCTTGATCTGGAGGTTCGCTTCAATGCCATAGTTCGTCGCCGGATTGTTTTGAACAAGGCCCGACGTATTCACGAACAGGAAGGCCTGGTAGTTCTTATAGTCGTAATAAAACGCAGCGACACTGCCGACGATCGCGCCATCCAGCAAGGTCGTCTTCACGCCGGCTTCGTAGGACGTCAGAGTTTCGGGCTTGTAGGGAATCTGGGATTGGAGAAGTGGGAGGGTGCCGTCCTGGTACTTGGCATTGTAGGCCCCGCCCTTCACGCCGCGATTGACACCAGCATACAACAGGGTTGTGGCATTCGGGCGATATTCGAGCTGGATCTTGCCGGCCCACAGCGTGTTGTGGCGGGTGTTGGTATAGGGCGCGGTCACAAGTGCGCCATTGGCGGTCTGAGATACGGGCAGCGCCGCCAGTTCGGTCGTGCCAATGAAATAGGGGTTGCTGGGCGGCTGGATCAGGGCCGAGCGGTAGAAATAATCCTGATGTTCAAAGATGATCCTGCCGCCCGCAACGAGCGTCAGCTCCGGGGCGAAACGCCAATCGATCTGCGAGAATATCGAGGCCGACTGCGTTTTGAGACGCTGGAAATTGATCAGGTCCATGCCCGCAGGGGGTGTCCCGGGGAAGGCCGAACCCGGGGGTATGATAAACCCGCTGGCGTCATAGGCGTTGATATCCAGATAATAGGCGCCCGCACTCCAATGGAGATTGCCGGTTTTGCCGGACAGCCGGAGTTCCTGTGAAAACTGCTTTGTGTTTGCATCACTGGCAACGCCCAGGAAGTTTACTGGCACCAGCGCGGTGTCGGTGAAGAATGACTTCTTCAACTGCTTCCAGTCGGTGATCGCAGCCACATCGACAGCACCGATGGATCCATCGATATGGAAACCCACGTCGTACGTATGAAGCCGGTTGCGGTCATCCAGGGCCAGAGCTTGAGATATCTCGTCATTGTCGCGCGGCTGCTGAATGGCGCCTAAAACTGGCGATGTCTCCGGAAGGCGTATCGTATCGATCAACTGGCCCGCGCTGTTGAACACCGGCGCCGAAGGGAAAGATTTGTATGGACTGGTCGACATGATGCTGCGCAGGGCGGATCCCTGCACTCGGAACTTCCAGTCGCCCGTTTTGTACTGGAGCTGCAACCGCCCACCGAGGGTGTTGTCGTTCCAAGTGTCCTCGCAACAGCGGCTGGGCGCCGTCGAAGGCAGGGTCGACGAGGTGGTGCCCGCGGGATAGATATTCTTGAATATCGGGTCCTGGCGATTGAACAAGATCGTGGCGCGACCCGACAGCCCATCCCCTAAGGGACCACCAACCCCGGCCTCCAGACGCGTTTGGTTGAAGCTGCCGTAGGTAGCGTTCGCGTTGATCGAAAGCTGGTCGGTCGGCTTGCGCGGAATGAAGTGGACCAGGCCGCCCGTCGCGTTGCGTCCGAACAGGGTGCCTTGCGGACCCTTCAGGATCTCAACCCGCTCAAGGTCAAAAGTGCCGAAAATCTGGCCACTGAGGCTGCCGATGTAACCATCGTCGTAATAGACCGCGACCGGCCCCTCCAGTACGTCGCTGAAGTCGTTCTGGGTGACGCCGCGGATGGTGTATTGCGCGGTCTGGCCACCAAAGTTGCCAGAAACGTGGACGCCCGGCGTAATGCGGCCGATGTCGATGCTGCTCGTAACGCCGAGCCGGGTCAGCTGCTGACCGCCCAGGGCGCTGATCGAGATGCCGACATCCTGGAGGCGCTCGGACCGATGCTGCGCGGTGACGACTATTTCCCCGAGGCCTTCATCTTTTTTGGGCTGCGCGCCTTCATCGTTTTTGGGCTGCGCGTTTTCCGCCTTGGCCGGATCCTCTGCTTGCGCGGACGCAGGAAGCAGCACAAATACGGATGTAACGGAAACAACTGACGCAGCCGTCCTCAGTATACTCTTGAACTTTTGAGACATAGAATACCCCCCTTCTTAGGGCCACGCGGAATCTTTTAATATATCGCGCGCCCACGTTGAATTGATCGTCGTAACGCTGGCTCACGACGACCGACAATAACACTGACAGGAAAGGACGAAATCGCGTTGAACTTTCAATAAGCAATGTCGTTATTTTCCTGAATCTGGCTGCGAGGCTATGGGTAGGCAAAAATGCCGTCAAGTGAGCAAGTTGGACATCTTTGTTGCGCTAATGGTGCAATGCGACCGACTTGGCTGTCTGCCCGCACGGTTTGATAGCTAGGTTGTGGGTTGGTGATTCCGGCTGCTTTGCCTCGCCATCTGTCGGCTCACGGGGACGCGGCCAGTGGCTACAGCAAGATGAGCTCTTGGATTCGCTGAAGAAAGCGCCGCCCGAACGGGCCCTCAAGGCCGCGACGGTTTATCACATGAGCGGGGCAACCCAGGCGGAGGGCAGCCACAATGGCTACCGCCGCAGGTCGCTAGTCACGGATACCGGCAAATCGAGATCCAACCTCGGCGTGATTGCCAAGCGGGCTCTTTCCGCCGCTGATCACCAAGCACCGGTGACATTTCCCGCATTCGGCGCTCGAGCGCCGCCCGCTCGCGCACCTACCGCAAACCTTTTCATCGTCTAGCTACAGACGCGCCGGTTCGGCTATTGTCGTGAATATTGTGGCTCAGGCGCGAGGGTGTCATGATCAACCACGAAAAGACCGCCCGCTGTACGGCGAACAGGCGAGTGTGAAGCCTGCAGACGGGCGCGCAATGGTCAATCGGGACGTGCCATGACTTTCGGCAGTTCGGCTTTTAACAGGGAGACGAAACGCTGCACCTTTGGAGAAAGGTGACGTTTGTCGGGATAGACTGCCCAGATCGGTTCTTCCGGAGGTGCGAACTCTTCGAGAATGGGCACCAGTCGACCCGATTGAACGGCGTCATTGAGGTAAAAGGTGGGCAACTGGCAGATACCCATGCCGTCCAGCGCTGCTTCCAGGACTGCGTAGCCATTGTTACAGCTCCAGACGGGGCGCGGGCGGTATAGTATTTCATTGCCCTTATCGGAAAAGTGCCACTGCGCGGTGCCGATCAGGCAATCGTGCCCGTCCAGGTCTGCGATCGTTCCAGGTCGCCCTCTTCGCTCCAGATAGGCCGGGGCGGCACAAGTCCGGGACCGTCGTGAAGCGATCCTTGCCGCAATCAGATTGGAAGATGGGAGTTGGCCTGTGCGGATCCCGAGGTCGCAGCTCTCGGCAACCAAATCAACCACGCGGTCCGTCACGTCCAGGCAAACAGTCAGTAGGCGGTGCTGCATCGCAAATCGTCGAGCAATCGGAGCGATGAAGCGCTCGCCCAGCGCAACGCAACAGGTGATGCGAAGATCTCCCCGCGGCTCGCCCTGATCGCGCACGAGCGCGACGGCCTCGTCCCTCTCGCTGACCAGGCGAACGCAATGGTCAAGAAAAGTGCGCCCGGTAGGAGACACCATGACCATCCGGGTCGTGCGGTGCAGCAGCCGCGCTCCGAGCCGATCCTCGAGCCGGGCGATGGCGCGGCTCATTTGTGTGCGCGACACGCCAAGCGAAGCGGCTCCGGCAACAAAGGAGCCGGTCCGGGCCACGGCCACGAATTCCTCTATCCCGTCCCAGCCATCCATTCGGTTCCCGCCCATTCAAAGGTTCAATGTGCTCCAGTTGCTGCAATTAATTGTAATGGCAGCCATATCTGTACCGTCGACGTCGAATTACCGTCCCCGTTAAACCAGAAATCGACGAGGCCAATGCTAGTGCTACAGCGCCTTGGAGTCCAATCCGGAGGACATGCCGGCTTCTCCTCGGCCCCAGAGCGCGCGAAGTGGCGCCTGGCACTCCGCAATCTGCCGTCAGCCGCGAAGCGAAGCCGCTTCCACGCCGCGGTTGCCGATGCCAGGCGCGGGTCAAGAGTCTCGCATCGGCCACCGGAGCGCGGCTCAGCGCTCGACCAGCGCCAGCACGCGACAAGGGCTGCCGGAACCTTCCTTGATCTTCAGCGGCGGCGTGATCAGCATCGCGCCGGTCGGAGGCAGGAGATGCAGGTTGTTAAGGCTTGAAAGGCCGAACTTGTTGTTCCCATGCATGTGGTAGTGACACGGCAGCGGTTCCGCGAAGGTGGAGGACTGTCCGGAATCTGTGCCTACGGGTTCCGTTCCCACCCCGATAACGTCGCGCTCCTTTGCAAGGAACTTGGCAACCTCGGGGTGGTTGCCCGGCCAATGTCCGCCATCCTCGCGGACATTAAGGAACTTGTCCGTATAGTTACGGGACGCCCAGCCGGTACGGATCAGCGCCCATGAACCGGCTGGAATACGGCCATGTTCGGCTTCCCAATTCTCGATGTCTTCGACGGTGGTGAGATAATCTTCGTGGACGCGATTGGTGACATCGATGACGCAGGCGGGGGCGATGAACCGCTTCACGGGAATCTTGTCAACCGAGCCATCTTCGTAATGCCGGCCCGAAATCCAGTGAATGGGGGCGTCGAAGTGCGTTCCAGTATGTTCGCCGCAGCTGAAGTTGTTCCAGTACCAGTCCGGCCCGCGCTCGTCGAAGCGGGAAATCTCTTCCATGCGGAAGGGCCACTGCTGATGGTTGGGTTCGGGCAGCGGAATGATCGGCGTGCGTTCCTCGAGCGTATGCGTGAGGTCGATGACCTCCACCGACCCATTCGAGAGAGCCGTGGCCAGCTGGTTTAGTAGTGACATCGATTTGCTCCTTTGATGTTCATCCGTCTTTGCGATTTTCGATCGATCAGCCCGAGAGTTCAGGAGACCTGGCCTGGAGACACTGCGGGTACGCCCTCCAAGGGGAGGACCTGATCACCGATGGTCTCGGGAATGCGTCCAATCTTCGTCGGCGTCAGAACCGTCGTGCGCAGTAAGGGATAGAGCGCAACGGAGATGATGAGGGTCGTGATCGCCTGAATCGGCACCACGCGCGCGAGAACATAGTGGGCCGTGAGCGTCGAGATGAGCAGTGTAACGACCCCTGCCCAATTCACATTCTCCGCCTCGTCCGGCACAGTCTTCGTCTCTTTTCGGAGCAGCGTCTTCACAATGTAATAATCGGAGACGATAATCCCGGCGAATGCCGTCACCAGCACCCCGAGTACTGTGACCCAGGAATCGATCATTTCAAGGATGCTTCCGTAGAGCATCAGAAGGGCGATGACGTTTGCAAGGACGACGAAGGTCAACCGCCCCATTCGCAAATTAAGTGCATCGAACAGGTTCGATAGGGAAAGCGAAGCGCTGTAGTTGTTCAGAACCTGGGTCTTGCCCTGTGCGAGGACCAGGAGCCAAGCCCCCATTGCGCCTCCCAGGACCACGAAGGCGGCCACGATACTGTCCGGACTTTCGAGTGATGCCCTTTGTGCCGCCTCATGGGTCATACCGGCTGTCCGCGTATAGAAATCAACCAGCGCGGGCCCGCCGGCATACATGATGATGCCGCCAAGCCAGAGCATCAGCACGTCCATCGAGAGGAGGCCGATCAGCGTGGAAATTCCCACGTCTTTCGAGCGGCGGGCATATCTGCCAATATCCGCGCCGAAGAGCGCCATCCCTCCCGCCGAACCAACCAGGACGTTTATCGCGAAGATAAATTTGCCCATCGGACTATCGGCGCCCATGCCCTTGAGGACGTCGAGCGAGAATTGGGGGCCGAACGAAACAAGGCTATCCGCCGAGCGCTCGCCGTTCGAGACCACGAGGTAGGTGATATAGGCCAGCACCGCCAATGACAGAGTGAGGGTTATCGACGATGTCCGGGCGATCAGCTTGAACCCGTATGACGTCAGGACAATCCAGAGGATCGTCATCAATCCGTAGATCGAGATCTTGGTAGTCAGCGTATCGGGAAGCTTAAAGTAGAATAAAAATCCTCGATACAAGAGGGCGTTCTCGAGCGCGAGGAAGCCGATGATCATGAATGAAAATATGATCGACGATATTATCGACCCCTTTTTACCGAAACCGAAGTACCGGGACATGACCGTGCTGGACAATCCGGTGCGGTAGGCGACATGAGCACTCGCCCAGCTCAGAGGCCAGCAAACCAGGACCACAATCAGGCCGGCGAGAACCGCGGCCTGGAACCCAGCGACAAACGTTACCAGCGCACCAAAGAACAGCTGGACCAGCGAAACCACCACGCCGGCCGTATTCCACGTCAATGCCAGCCACCCCTGGCGCTGATCATCGGGCACCCGTTCCAGCGCGTGATCCTCAATGGTCTCCGAGAGACGTTTGTCATTCATGGCCACATTCCTCTGGGCAGGGTTGCTTGCTCTCTTCGCGCGCGCCTGGCCCGAAATCACCGCGATCGGATCCGCGATCGGTCGGCCGTGTCACTCCGATGGGGCCAACCGGCGGCCCTTCACCTCGCCGCATGCGCGGTGAGTTTGAGCGACTTGAAACCGCGCAGGACATTGTTCGAAATGCGCTGTGCATCGTGTAGCTCGAACCGCTCCACCCGGCGTACGAGTGCAGAGAGCAATGCCGAGATTTCCATCCGGGCGAGGTTGGCGCCCATGCACATATGGATGCCGTGGCCGAAGCCCAGCTGCTCGTTGGCCCGACGCGTGATATCGAACCGTTCGGGGTCCTCCCAATGCCGTTCGTCGCGATTGCCGGACGCATACATCACAAGAACCCGGGCACCCTTGTGGAGGCGCTGGCCTTCCACCGAAAAATCATCCGTCAGTACGCGCGAGAAGCCCTGTACCGGACTCTCGAGCCGGATCGCTTCATTGACTGCGTTAGGGATGAGCGAGGGGTTCGCGCGCAGCTTGTCCCATTGGTCGGGGTGCTTGGCGAACAAGGCGATCGTGCTTCCCGTCGCCAGGATGGTCGTGTCGAGACTCGGACCCAAATAGTCGCCCATCACCGGCCCGACCTGCTCAGGGCGCAGTTCGCCAGCCTCGGCCGCTTCGTAGAGTTTGGCGACCCAGCTGCCCGGCTTCACGCGCTCGGCGGTACAGCCCCGTGCGTAGGTGACCATTTCGTCGAGGATCGGAAGCGCGGTTTCCGTCAGCTCAAGACCCCGTGGCCCAAAGGAGTTGAACACCGCGCCGGCCCAAGTGAGCATCCGCTCACGCCCTTCCTCGGGCAGGCCGACCAATTCGGAAACCACCGTGACCGGGAGATGCGGCGCGAGTTCGGTCGCGGCATCGAAATCACCCTTGGCAACCAGGTGCTCGACCAGTTCCTCGGCGATTTGGTTAAGTCCCTGACGGAGTTCGCCCAACCGGGCGGGCGCGAGCGGCCGGCTGACAATCGAGCGCAGCGTGGTGTGGTAAGGTGCATCGGTGAAGAGCGTGCTGCCGGCGATCGCCTTGTTCATGAGGTCATTCATCGCAACGCCGCTCGACGAGCAGAACAATGCGTTGTTCTTCAGCGCCCCCTGCACGTCCGCAAACCGCGCCATGAGATAGAGGTCGTATTTGGGCAGTCGGACGATCGGCGCCGTGTCGCGAAAGATGCGATAATTCTCGTACGGATCGGCAAGTGCCTCCACCGAGTAGATATCGATGTCTACGTCAGGAATATTAAATGCCATTTCCGTACTCCTGGAATTACTTCAGATTAACGACGACTTGTCCGGCTTGTGACGGGCATCCTGACAGGCAGGACCGCGCCACTTCTGCCGGGTGATCAGTCGCGTCATCATCCGGATGGGGCGGCGCTCGGTGTGGTTCTACGCCCTATGCCGGGCTGTGAAGCGCGACGATGATGCAGCATAAGCCCCAGAACATGTGGAACTCGCAGCCGCCAAGGTTCCATACCCAGCGCCCTTTGGAGACTTTGAACGCCGCCAACCCGGCACAGATCATGAAGATGCCGCCGAGCCACGCCGCGTAGAAAACGTAGATTCCCAGCACCAAACCGAGCAGCACGAGCGTTTGAACGATCAGCGCAGTCCGCACGAAGAGAAATGCAGGCTTGAGCCCGGCTGCCTCGAAAAATCCGAATACGGCATCCTTGGCGGTAAACTGTGCAAGAATATGCGGAATGAAGAGGAGCCCGCAGATAATGCGAAGCTGAACGATGGCGTCGGTGAGATCCGGAAAAACGATGGCGTCCACATAACCCTCCCAAGCATGCCCCTAAAGCGGAAACATCGTAACGAATAAGCTACCAATACTTTTAACAGCGGAAATCTCTTCGGCGCGAATTCTCAATTTACGCAGCCTTGAGCTCTTACCATTGACCAATCCCGGCATTGCCCCCGGCCGGCATTTTTGCGGCCGGAGGCAATGCAGTTCGATCAATCGACCTTTGCAGCGATGGCTTCCATCTCGACGACCCAGTTGGGGTTGGCGAGCGCCGAGACCACGACCCAGGTCGAGGTTGGCAAGTAACCTTCAGGCAGATATTTCTTTCGGTGCGGCGCCAGAAAGCGGATCGCACTTGCATCGGTCGAGTAGACGTTGAGGTGAACGAGGTTTTCCGGCCCCATGTTCGCTTCGGCGAGGATAGCCAGAACGTTCTTCCAGATTTCCTCGTGCTGGGCCTCGAAGCCCTCGGCCAGCGTTCCGTCGGGCCGGATGCCGGCCTGACCTGCGATCGACAGGATCCTGGCCCCGGCCGGGATCTCGACCGAATGGCTGTAGGCCCCGACGGGGTTAGCGATCGACTGAGGATTCCTTACTACAAACATGCTATCTATCCTTTGCAATGTGGGTCTTTGGATTTTCGCTCAGCACGGCTAGGCGCCAGCCAACGGGACGAGACGAAGCGTAAGTTTCTCGAAACCACGCAGAATGGCATTGTCGGCCCGCTTGGCGTCGACCAGTTCAATCGCCCGCACCTTGCCGACCAGGGCGGTGAGCATTGCGGTGATCTCCATCAACGCCAGGTTCATGCCCACGCAGCGGTGAGCCGAGTGCCCAAAGCCGACGTGATCCGTGCTGTCCCGGTCGATCTGGAAGCGGTCGGGATCCTCGAAGCGGCGGGGATCGCGGTTGCCCGCTGCATAAATGACGAACACGCGCGAGCCGGCCTTGATGGGAGTTCCATCGATCTCGGTGTCCTCGGTGGCGACGCGGGAGAAGAACTGCACGGGGCTCTCGATCCGGATGGCCTCATGAATTGCCCGCGGAACGAGAGAGGGGCGCGACCGCAGCAATTCCCATTGGTCCGGATTGTTTGCCAGCAACCATAACAGGTTCGACATCGCGAATATGGTCGTGTCGAGCGACGGCATCAGATAGCCCTGCAGCATGCTGAGAAACTGATCGTAGTCGATCTCGCCGCGCACGGAGGCTTCGTGCAGTTGAGCGGACCAACTGCCCGGTCGCAGCCTGTCGGGCAGGCCGGGGTCGGCGACATAGCCGATCATCTCACCAATCGTCGCCAGCGCGGGTGCAGTGCCGGGCATGATGTCCGGGGCCATCCCGTTGAAGCTCGCCGCGGCCCATGGCAACATCCGGGCCGTCGCATCGTCAGGCATCCCGACGAGCTCGGTAACCACGGTCAACGGCAGGTACCAGGCGATCTGGGAAACCGCCTCAACTTCAGCGCCATCGTTCAGGATGCGCTCCACCTGCCCTGCGCTGAGCTGCGAGAGCCTTTCGCGCATGGGGGCAAGTTTCGCCGGCGTCAGCGGGCGGCCGAGAATCTCGCGCAGGCGGGTGTGCTCCGGCGGATCTGTGCCGACGATCGAGCCCGCCATCGCTGCGTTCATCGCCGCATTTTGCGCAACCCCGCTTGCCGAGGAGAATACACGCTGATCGGCAAGGACCCGACGCACGTCAGCGAAGCGGCTGACCGCGTAGAGATCGAGCGACCGCAGGTGGACCACCGGACCCATTTCCTGAAGTTCGCGATAAAAAGGATAAGGATCGAGCCGCACGTGCAGCTCGAACGGATTGACATCCGAAATCGGGATCGAAGCCATCAGAGTCCCTTTCCTCGAAACAGATCGGCATTCATTGCGTAGCGCATCCCACTCTGGTCACTGTTGCCCCACCGGATTGCGCGACACGCCAGGTGGCTCGAAGTCTCATGTGTGGATGATCTTCTGAGATGAGACGTCGGGTTTCCTCGTGGTGTCACCCTGCCTCAGGTTGACCTCGGCGATATGATTCCCGCTCGGCGCCAGCCACGAATTGTGGCGATCCCACACCTTGGGATCGTGCCCGGGGATGACCCGATCGATCTTCTGCTTCAGCGTTTCGCGGATCTGGCGGTAAACGCTCAGTTGGTTCATCGCGCTGCCCTGATGGTAGCCCGGAGGCCACATGCTCTCGATGTTCGAGTACCAGTAGACCACGTCACCGACGACCGCGAACGGGCCGTTACGGGTCTGCACCTCGAACCACTGGCTCCCGAAGGTGTGGCTATCCTTGGCCAGGCGCGCCGTTATGCCCGGCAGAATCTCCTCATCGCCACGTATGAAGCGAACACGCCCGTCGGCCAGTCCCTGCGCCGCGCGGATCAGATCCTGAGGATCGAACGAGGAGAAGATCCAGGCCTTTTCCTCCTCGGTTTCATATTGGTGGGCGGAGCAGACGACATCCGTCCAGCCAAGATACTCGTCGAGCTGGATGTACAGTTTCGCATTTGGAAAAGCTTCAAAATTGCCGATGTGATCGAAGTGCATGTGGGTGACCAGGATCACCTCTACATCTTCAGGCGCGAATCCGACCCGGGCCAGCACGTCACGCGGCTCCTCCCAGCTGGAAAATCCGTATTTCGCCAGCCAGTGGTCATTCCGAAAACCACAATCGACCAAAGCGACGTGCTGCTTGCCGCCGACTTCCCCACCGACCAGCAGCGTATAGATCATGGGCACCCGGATTGTGCCAAGATTGCTGAATTTCACCGATCCGCCAAAGAAGTCCTGTGGCATTTCGGATTGGCAGTAGGCCAACGGCCAAATCGAATAATCCGTGTCAAGCTGCGGGCCAAGGCCAACGATGGGGATAGCCATGACGTAAAACTCCTACAATTATCGATGAACTAAGCAGAACAGCACAGGCGCAACTTCAACTTCGATGCAATCCGAACCGACGTAACAGTATAATCATCGAATTAACTACACCATTATTCGCGACGCGAACACGTTCGCGGGACGAGCAATTGGAACCATGTCCGTCATCCCGCCGGCACACTATGAACCTGCAGCCGCTTGCGGGGCGCAGTTTCGTTCAGCCCAGACATCAGGACAGCGCCAAGCATCAGCCCGCCGAGCGCCAGGTACAGCATGTATTGGATGCCGAACGTCGCGATGATGTAGCCGGCCAGGAGCAGGGCCAGCCCACCTCCGAAAATCTCACCCACGCCGATGATCAAGCCGGATGCGGTCGAGAGCATGCCAGCAGGGGCTGACTCTGCGGCCACGGGTCCGGTGAGCAGAGAGAGCACCCCGAAGCTGAAAGCGGTCGCTCCGAACAACGCGACGAACAAGTAGGTGGGCTGCGCGCCCAACGCGATGAAGATATAGACGAAGGCAGCCCCACCCCCGAAACCCAAGATGGCCATCGCGCGGCGGCCGAAGATATCCGACAAGGCCGGAAGCATCCAAAGTCCAGCAAATCCGCCGAATCCGATGGCGGAGGTCACAAGCCCCACCTGCATCGGCGGCAGCATGAGATATTCGGCCAGGTAGATCGGTGTATTCGCGCTGAGGACGAAAATGCCGCTCATCGCGCAGAGCAAGCCGACCATCGCAAGGCGAATGTTGCGCACTTTGAGGACTTCGCGGACGGAAGTCGGCGGTGCGGCCGTTCCGACGGTTTGCACACCCTGGGTGGGCTCGCGGATGACCATCCACAACAGAATCGTGAGGGCAATGCCTGGCAACCCCACGATCGCAAAGACCCCACGCCACGACGCGAAGCCAAGCAACCCGGTTGCGAGAATGGGGCCGAAACCCAGTCCGAACAGGGCGAACATGCTCTGCTGCAGGCCCTGATTGAACCCGATGCGCGAGGGCCTCGAGGCCTCCGCCGTCGCCGCGAAGCTTACTGGACAGAAGGCACCTTCCGACACGCCCATCATGCCGCGGATCAAAAGCAAACTGGTGAAGCCGCCTGCCAAACCCGACAATCCCGAGGCTAGGGAGAAGATCAGAAGCGCCGGCAGCATGACCTTGCGGCGGCCGATCCGATCGGAGAGGCCACCCATTGCGGCCGCGGCAACGCCCCACGTGATCCCCAGGATGGCAATCAAGATGTTGATCAGCGAGGGACTGATCCGAAGGTCGTGCATGATGCTGGGCGCCAACGGCGCAATGATCCAGCGGTCCAGCCCCACGAGCCCGAACCCGAAACTCAGCAGCAATACCGCCTTCCACTCGTAGGCGGGATCAGACTCGTCAGTCGGGGAGTACACCATCGCATGTCCTTGCTGGTCCGCGCCGCATCATCATGTCCCGACCGGTCTCGTGACCGGTCGGGACGCTCGCTGAAGTCAACTGCACAATACTATGGCGAGCCGTCATGATGATCGATCCAATCAGAAGCTGTACCGCACGCCGAGTTGGAAGAACCGCGGCGGCTTGTAGGAGACCTCGTTGCAACCGCAGAAGGTCGCCAGGTCGAAGCCCTGGATACCTTGGTGAATATTGGTCAGGTTCTTGATGCGGAAGTTCAGGGACCAGACGTCATTGGACCAGCCGAACCCGGCATTGACCATCACAGTCCTGCCGTACTTGTCGGCATCAAAGTTGCGAAGGTTGTAGAAGAACGGGTCGGTGTAACTCGCATCGCCCTGAACGGAGAGTTTGCCGCCCAAGGCCTCCCATTCGTATCTGACGATGGCGCTGCCCTGAAGCGGCGGCGCGTAGACGGGCCGAACATCGCGCTGGATCGGGCCTCCGGCCCGAAGCGGCACATTCTTCACCTTCGCATCGAAGTAGGACACGGACAGCCCGAGATCGAGACCCTTGACCGGCGAGGTGAAGAGACTGGCTTCGCCACCGTACGTCCTGTCATCGGCATTGATGACGATGCCGCCAACACCGGAGAAGAGGAACGCCTGGTAGTTCTTGTAATCATAATAGAAGGCCGATGCATTGAAACGCGTTGCCCGATCGGGGAACGTATATTTGATGCCACCTTCGTAGTTGGTGAGGACTTCCGCTTTGTAAGGAATGGAACTCGTGGGTACCGGAAGACCGCCCGGAACCGGGGCGTTGTAGCTGCCCGCCTTCACGCCGCGATTGACGCCTGCATAGACCAGCAGGTCCGGGTTGACCTGGAAGTCCAGCTGGGCCTTGCCGGCCCACAACGTGTGGCCGGACTTGTCGGCATAACCGGTCGGCCCGCCGGCACCGAATAGCGGGCCAATGACGGTCGGTGTGCCGATCTCGACCTGACGCGAGTCCGCGGTTCCCCATATCCCTTGGAAGAAGTCATAATTTTTCTGTTCGCGAATGACGCGCGCGCCCGTGATCAGGGTCAACCGTGGGGCAATGTGCCAATCCAACTGGCCGAAAGCCGAATAGGAATTTGTCTTGAGTGTTGCATCGGCGCCAATATCGAATGGCGCCCCCGGTACAACGCTGCCCACGGGGAATTTCAGCCCCGAGATTGAATGTGCCTTGATGTGAAGATAATAGAGCCCGGCTGTCCAATCGACCAGACTGCCCTTACCCGACAACCGGACTTCCTGGCTGACCGTGGAAGCCCGTACGCCCTGATACACGCCGGCCTGATTGCCTGGCCCCGAGTCGACATCCACGAAACCCAGCTTGGAGAAGTTCTTGTAATCCGTCACCGCCGCCAGCTTGATGCCGTCGGCAATCTCGAACTCACCGTTGAGGTTAGCGCCCCAGGTTCGGACGCGACCCTGATTGCGAAACGCAAAGTCGCTCGAGGTGCGCGGCCCTGCGCCGTCCGGATCCTTGTAGCCGAAGAAATCCGCGCCCGGGACCGGCCGGCCGAAGCTGTCGCCAAAGCTACCGTCATTGTTGAGGTCTGACCCGTGGTCTTGACCATTCGCGCCGATCGAGGCGCGGGTCTCGGTCGGCGAGGCGTCGACGACGTTGATCAGTTCTCCAGCCGCATTGAATTGCCCTATCGTGGCCTTTTCCTGATAGGGAGCCGTCGACATACGGGTTCTTGCCGCGTTGACGGACAAAAGAATCCGAGCCCCATCACTGGGCTCAAACAAGGTGGTGATACGTCCGGCGAGGGTATCGTCGTCGCCCAGATTGGCGCCGGCACCGGGGCCCGGAGACCCGCCGACGGCACCGGCGGGGTAAAAATTGCGCACGTAGGGCCCGGACTTGTTCCACATGACCGCCGCGCGCGTCGCTATGGTGCTTGTCAGGGGCACATTGACGGCGGCTTCACCGTGGAACCCGCCCGGCGAGCCCAGGGAATTGTAAAGTCCGTAGTTCAGGTCGACAAAACCCTCGACCCTGTCGAGCCTCGGCTTGCGCGTAATGTAGCGGACAAGCCCACCTGTCGCGTTGCGACCAAACAGAGTACCTTGCGGCCCCTTGAGCACCTCGACCCTGTCGATATCAAACAGGGCGAATGTCTGGCCTTGGCCAATCGCGATGTAGCCGTCGTCGAGGTAGACGGCGTTCGGCGCTTCGACGATGTCGTTGAAGTCGTTCTGCGTAACGCCGCGAATGGTATATTGGCTGTTCTGGCCGGCCAGCGCGCCGCCGAGATGGACACCAGGCGTAATCGCCGCCAGTTCACGAGAATCGATCACGTTAAGCGCACGCAATTGCGTCCCAGAAAAGGCCGTGATCGCGATCCCGACCTTCTGAACGTTTTGCTCGCGCCGTTGAGCGGTTACAATGATCTCGCCCGACAATACCGAGCCGCCTTGGTCAGCCGGATTTTGGGCCGCTTGATCCGGCTTGGCAGCGGCGGCAGGCGCATCCTGCGCCAATGCGGGACTGGCTAACGCGCCGACGGCAGCGGCGCAGAGCAAGATGGCTCGGATTCCACGATCTTTCCTCATTTTCATTCCCCTAAAGCATGACATTGCGCAGCTTTATTCCTCTGAGACGGATCGATTTTTTGTTATTGATCCTTGTTCAAGTAGTAATAACGTGACATTTCATTGCGGATCATCTAACGATCTATGAGAATAACTAGAAAATTTCGCATCCAGGCAGACCGCACGAAATCAATCTGTCCGACGGGAAGTTCGTGATTATTTCGCAGCCATCCTTGGTGACTACGACCTCTTCCTCGATCCGCGCAGCGCCCGAGCCGTCCTCGGCCCCGCACCAGGTCTCGAGGGCGAACACCATGCCCTCGCGCAGCGGTTGGTTTTGGCCACGATAGCGCTTGGAGATGATCGGCCGCTCCCAGAGCGACAGTCCCACGCCATGGCCATATTGCAGAAGGAATGCCTCCGCCTCGTCACGGTAGCCGAACTCGGTGGCATCCGGCCAAACTGCCGCGACCTCATCGGGCGTAACTCCGGGCCGGATCATGTCGATCGAGGCGCTGATCCATTTCGAGGCCTTCTCGTAGGCGTCGATCTGGAATTTGTTGGGTTCGCCGCAAATGAAGGTCCGGTAATAACAGGTCCGGTAGCCGTTGAACGAATGCATGATGTCCAGGAACACCATGTCGCCAGGCTGGATCATACGATCCGAGAAGGTGTGCGAGTGCGGCCGGCCACGCGGACCCGAAACCGAGTTCACGCACTCCACCCGCTCCGATCCCATGCGGAACAGGCGATCATGGGCGATGGCGACCAGTTCGTTCTCGCGCGTGCCCGGCCGAATTGCTTTGGCAATGTCCACATAAGTGGCATCGACCATGGCCGCCGCCATCTTGAGCAACTCGATCTCGTCGGGCGTCTTGATCTCCCGCGCGTCCAGCAGTGCCTGCTGGCCGTCGACGACCTCGATGCCCTCCGCCTCGAGCGCCCGGAGCATGGGCAGCTCCATCACATCGATGCCGAGCGGCTGCTTTTCGATGCCGTAATGGACGAGCGCCTTCTTGATCTGCTTCGCGAAATTGCCCTGGATGTTCATCCACGGCGGCAGTCCACCCTGCATGGTCGAAATCGGCGCGGCGACATTGTCGGAGATCCAAGGCGACGACAGGCGCTTGGCGGGCGGCGCGGGGTCCCAGAGGAACGGCGGCCCATCAACAGGGCAGAGCGCATAACGCATGAACTTGTCGCGCGCCCATTCGCCGATATGCGTGCCGGTGACGTAGCGGATATTATCGAAATTGAAGCACAAGACCGCGCCGAGCCCGGCGGAACGAACGGCATCCTGCGCGCGGTTCAGGCGGGCCTTGAACAGGCGGTCATAGTCAATGCCCCGTTCCCAGTCCTTGGCCTGGGTGCCCCACGTTGCACCGGCGTGCGGTCGATTATACTTCATTCCCAATTCTCCCGTCGGTTCGCCGCCTCGCACAGAGCAGGACGCCGGTTGTTGTCATCAAAGCAGGGCACGCAGCGGCTCTTCGAGGATCGCCTTGAACTCGCGCAGCATCTCCGCGCCCAGGGCCCCATCGATCACGCGATGATCGCAAGAGAGCGTCACCGTCATCTGCGAAGTGAAGGCAACGCCACCGTCCGCTGTCTCGACGGGTCGGCGCATAGCGGCTCCGACGGCGAGGATGCTGGCCTGCGGCGGGCTGATAATGGCGGCAAATTCGCGCACGCCATACATTCCCAGATTGGAGACCGACCCCGATCCGCCCTGATATTCATGCGGTTCGAGCTTGCGAGCACGCGCGCGCTCGGCGAGGTCGCGAATCTCTTCGGCAATCGCCGATAGGCTCTTGCTGTCCGCGCTGCGTACGACGGGCGTGAACAGCCCGCCTTCCACGGCGACGGCCACGCCGACATCCACCCGCGCGAACCGCAGGATCCTGTCCTCCGCCCATACGGCGTTCGCCGCGGGGAATGCCATCAACGTCCGGGCATAAGCCTTGACCACGAAATCATTGACGGAAATCTTGGTCGAGCGGCCCTCATTAATCTGCCGCCGCAGCTCAAGCATGCGCTCGATATCGACGTCGGCCGTCAAGTAGAAATGCGGTACAGTCTGCTTCGATTCGACGAGACGTCGCGCGATTGTGCGACGCATCCCGTCCACCTCGACTTCCACGAAGGGCGCGTCGGCATAAAGCGTCTTGACCTGGTCACCCTTCAAGCCAGCGGCGAGAGCCGATGGTGCCGAGGAAACCACTGGCGCCGAGGAAGCGGCTTCGACGGCTGGCGGCCTGGCTTCGCGGACGTCACTCGCAACGATGCGCCCGCGCGGGCCGGACCCCGTCAGCGTGGCGAGGCTGATCCCCTTCTCTTCCGCGAGCCGCCGTGCGAGCGGCGTCACGCGAATGCCGTTGGGCAACGCGGCCGGCCCGAAATTGCGCTCAGGCGTGCGCACCGCGTTGAATGGATCAAGCTCTCGCTTCACGATCGGCGGGGCACTCGGGAGCGGCACCGGCGGGGCACTCGGGAGCGACGCCGGCGGGGCTGGCACGGTCGATACGGCCCCGTTTGCCGGCGTCGTCTCGACGGCGACTTCGCCATCGCCCATGATGATCGCGACGACGGCGCCCACAGGCACGACCCGGCCGGCGGGCACTCGAATTTCAGTGATCGAGCCGGCACTGGTGGCCGGCACCTCCATCGTCGTCTTATCGGTTTCGATTTCGAACAGGACATCGCCGGACGCGACCTTGTCGCCCACCGCGCACTGCCAGCTGATGATGGTCCCTTCGGTTACGGTTTCGCCCAGTTGGGGCATCAAAATGTCCATGCCTGGGGCTCCGCTACCAGCTGACCGAGACGTATTGGGTTTCCAGGAATTCCAGCACGCCCTCGTGCGCGCCCTCGCGGCCAAGCCCGCTCTGCTTGACGCCGCCGAAGGGGGCAGCTGGATCCGACACCAGCCCTCTGTTCAGACCGACCATGCCGGCCTCGAGACGCTCGGCCACCCGAAGCCCGCGGCTTAGATCCTGCGTGTAAACATAGGATGCGAGGCCATAGGGACTGAGATTGGCCTGCTCGATCACCTCATCCTCGGAGATGAAGTTCTGGATCGCCGCGACCGGCCCGAAGATTTCGCTGCTCACGAGGTCGGCATCGGCGGGAACTTCGGTCAGGACCGTGGCAGGGTAGAAATAGCCCACGCCGTTGGCCCGCTCGCCGCCGGTCAGCAGCCTTGCGCCCTTGCCGCGCGCGTCGAGCACCAGAGCATGGACCTTGTCACGCGCCTCGGCACTGACCAGCGGACCCACCGCGACGCCATCGTCCAGCCCGTTGCCCATTTTCAAGCTCGCCATCGCGGTGGCAAACTTGGTGCTGAATTCCTCGCTGACCGAGCGGTGCACGTAGAAGCGGTTCGCCGCCGTGCATGCCTCGCCCATGTTGCGCATCTTGGCGATCATCGCCCCGGCAACGGCGGCATCGATGTCGGCGTCCTCGAAGACGATGAAGGGTGCATTGCCGCCCAGTTCCATCGCCGGCCGCACGACATTTTCAGCGGCCGCCTTCAGCAGGGTACGGCCGACCTCGGTCGATCCGGTGAAGGAAATCACGCGCACCCGCTCATCTGCGAGCATCGCCGAGACGACAGCGCCCGACGCGCGTGATGGAACGAGATTAACGACTCCGGGCGGGACGCCCGCCTCTTCGAGAATCGGCATCAGTGCGAGGAGCGTGAGGGGGGTCGCCGAAGCCGGCTTGATCACCACGGTGCAGCCGGCCGCCAGCGCGGGTCCGACCTTGCGGGTCGCCATCGCCGCCGGAAAGTTCCATGGGGTGACGAGCAGCGCCACGCCGGCAGGCTTGTGATGGACGAGTATCCGAGCTCCGGAGCTTGGCGCCATCGACATCTGGCCGACGATGCGAACCGCTTCCTCGGCGTTCCAGCGGAAGAATTCGGCCGCGTAGGCGACTTCGCCCCGTGCGTCCGCAAGGCTCTTGCCATTTTCAATCGTGATGATGCGGGCCAGGCGTTCGCCATCGCGGACCATCAGTTCATAGGCCTTGCGGAGAATTTCGCCGCGCACGCGGGGCGGCGTTGCGGCCCACTGTGCAAGCGCGTCCTGCGCCGCCGCGACTGCGCCGATGCAGTCGTCGACGGTCGCGCTGGCTACCGAGGCGATGACCTGCTCGGTCGCGGGATTCTCGACGTCGAAGCGGCCCCCGTCTGCTGCCTCCCGCCAGCTCCCGCCGATCCAAAGCCCCGTGTTGAGCCCCTCGAAACTGGTTCCCGACATGACCGCTCCTAACTCGACATCGAGCGACGGACGGTCTCGACGATCCGCGAAACGCTGGGGATTGCGAGATCCTCGAGGATGTCGGCGGCAGGCAATGGAATGTGCGGAGTCGTGATCCGCACCGGGGGCCCGTCCAGGTCGTAAAAGGCTTCGTCGGCGATGATCGAGACGATCTCAGCGCCCCAACCCAGCACGCGCGGATTTTCTTCGATCGTGAACGCGCGGTGGGTCCGCGCCACCGAGCCGAGGATCGTCTGCGTATCCAGCGGCACAAGCGAACGTACGTCCACGACCTCGCAACTGATGCCCGATTCGGCCGCGAGCTGCTCGGCGGCTGCCAGCGCACGCGGCACCATCATTCCAAGTGCAATCAGCGTGCAGTCGGTGCCCGAGCGCAGGATCTTCGCCGTGCCCAGCGTGTCGACGATCTCGCCGTCGGGCACTTCGCCCTTCGTGGCATAAAGGGACTTATGCTCGAGGAAGATCACCGGATCTGGATCGCGCACCGCCGCCGCCAGCAGTCCGACCACGTCGACCGGCGACGAGGGAGACACGACCTTGAGGCCGGGGAACTGCATGCACCAGTTTTCGATGCTCTGGCTGTGCTGGGCGCCAAAACGCGCACCGCCGCCATTCCCGACGCGAACGACCAGCGGGCATTTGACCTGCCCGTTTGTCATATAGCGGCTCTTGGGGAATTCGTTGGCGATGTAATCGTAGCAGACTGCGATGAAGTCCGCGAACATGATCTCCGCGATCGGCTTGAGCCCTGTCATCGCCGCGCCCATGGCGGCGCCCAGAATCGCCTGCTCCGAGATCGGCGTGTCGCGCACGCGCAATTCGCCGAACTTCTCCAGGAGACCGACGGTGGCCTTGAACACGCCCCCGGCCTTGGCGATATCTTCGCCGAGGAACACGACATCCTCGTCCCGTTCCATCTCCTGCGCGATCCCGCGGGCGACCGCGTCGCGATAGGTCAGTTCCGCCATGCCCAGCCTCCATCGGCGTAGACATCGGTGAACAGGATGTCGGTCGAAGTCGTTGGCGCTGCCTTGCAGGCTTCAGTCGCCTCATCGACCTCGCGCCGCACCTCCTGCTCGATCGACTCGATCCGGGCATCGTCGATGTTGAACTGCCTTAGGCGATCCTTGTAGATCTTGAGCGGATCGCGCAGCTTCCAGCGTTCCAGCTCTCCTTCAGGGCGATATTTCGCCGGATCCGCGCGCGAATGGCCGGAATGCCGATAAGTCAGGCATTCAATGAGCGACGGCCCCTCCCCGCTCCGCGCCTTGTCGAACGCCTCCTTCATGGTGCGGTAGACGATGTCGGCGTCGTTGCCGTCGATGACAATTCTCGGCAGCCCGTAGGCGCTGGCCCGGTCGCCGGCCGGTGACTCGACCGCGGTCACCTCCGAAATCGGCGTATATTCCATGTACAGGTTGTTTTCGCAGACGAATACGACCGGCAACTTCCAGATTACGGCGAAGTTGAGCGCCTCGTGGAAGGCACCGATATTGGTGGTCCCGTCACCGAAGAAGCAGACCGAAACGTCCGACTGGCCCTTATACTGCGCCCGCCACGCCGCCCCGCAGGCAATCGGCAGATGCGCGCCGATGATCGCATAGGATCCCATCACGCCATGCTCGACGGAGGTAAGGTGCATCGAGCCGCCCTTGCCGCGCATCAGCCCATTGTCGCGCCCCATCAACTCGCCGAGCACCTTCTCCACCGGAACGCCGCGCGCGAGCGTGTGCGCATGGCCGCGGTAAGTGCAGAAGCTGAGGTCGCCAGGCTGCATGGCCGCCGCGCATCCGGCCGCGATCGCCTCCTGACCGAGCGAGAGGTGGCTCGTACCCTTGACGAGGTTCTGCAGGAATAGGTCGTTCGCGCGCTGTTCCGCTTCCCGCAACAGGAACTGGGACCGGTAGAGCTCGAGCCGCTGAGCTTCACCGATGTCATCATTGGGCGGAACAGGCGCCACTTTCTCCGCGCTGGCTTTTCTCGTCATGCAAACCCCTGAGATCGAAGCGTTCGCAGCCCCTGCTCCTGAGGAGAGGCCACTTTCGCCAGAATATGATTATGCCGCGATATTTCGTCAATCTTCCCTTTTTTGGCAATTCTGTCGATTTTTCTTGCGATGTCAAGGCGGCTGTTTTATCGACGGAGATAGGAAGAAGCGGGAAGCATTCACCTGAGCCAAGCATAAGTGAACGTGAGGAAATAAGGTCGCATCGGCCAAGTTGTCTGGTGAATAATCCGCATCACATTCATACGGATTGCGTCCGACCACAGTTGTCGGCTTGATCGCGACAGGAGAGGAGGCGACCTGATTCTGACAGACAATTCACAATCTCGCCGCCATGAATGTGATTCAATCTTGCACGGCGATCCGAATTCTGCTGGCGTCGGGGCTGGGCGTCATGAACCGCTCTTCTATCGGTCCTGGGTGCCTCTATTTGCTGGCCGCCGCCGTAAAATCAGGGCAGCGCTGGGTGACCTTGGCTTTGGATCGCAGCTGATGCCCAATGCTCAGGGCGATTGGCCGCCTTGTTCTGGAATACTTTGGCATGGCCGCCTGACACGGCCTAATGATTACGGAGGTTGCTCGTGAAGGTTGCTTTCATCGGCCTCGGCCGCATGGGTCAGGCCATGGCTCGGCGCCTCCTGGATGCTGGCCACGAACTGCTCATCTATAACCGCACCCCCGAAAAGCTGGCCGAGCTCGCCAGCTTGGGCGCGAAGGTCGCCGGTTCGGTCGCCGAAGCAGCCGCGCATGGCATGGTCATAACCATGCTGGCCGACGACGCGGCCCTAGCGCAGGTCGCCGAAGGTCCCGGCGGGCTGATCGACAGCCTGCCCGAAGGCGGCATCCATATTGCCATGGGCACCCACCAAATCGAGGTGATCCGCGCCTTGGCGGCCGCCCATCAGGCGGCGGGCCAGAAGCTGGTGGCGGCACCCGTCCTCGGACGTCCAGCGATGGTCACCGCCGGCCGCCTCGGTATCATCGCCGCCGGGCCTGCCGATGCTACCGCGCTTGCACAGCCGCTGTTCGACGCAATCGGCGCGCGGACCTTCAAGGGCGGCACCGAACCGGCTGCTGCCTCGCTGCTCAAGCTGACGAACAATTTTGTGCTGGCCTGCGCGATCGAGGCGATGGGCGAAGCGTTCAGCCTGGTCGAGAAATCTGGTGTCGATCCTGAAACCATGCGGGACGTGCTAACGGAAGGCTTGTTTCCCTGCCCAGCCTATAGCAGCTATTCGCGGATCATCGTCGATCGGGCCTATGACGAGGTCGGCTTCACCGCGACCCTCGCGCTCAAGGACGTCAATCTGGCGCTCGCTGCCGGCAAGGCGGCCGGGGTCCCACTGCCCAGCGCCGAGGTTTGTCGCGACCGGTTGCTGAGCGCGATCGCCCACGGCGATGCCGATCGCGACTGGAGCGTCATGGCCCTCGACCAAGCCCGCGCGAGCGGCCTCGCATAGCGGCGTCCGTGATCGGCATGTTCGAATTCCCGCGAATTACACAAGGAAAGGCCCATCGATGACCAGCGTCCTCTTCTCCCCAATCACCTTGCGCGAGCTGACGCTCAACAACCGCATCGTCGTCTCTCCGATGTGCCAATATAACTCGACCAACGGGTCGGCCAATGACTGGCATCTGGTGCATCTCGGCAGCATGGCGATGGGCGCCGCCGGTCTGGTGATGGTCGAGATGACCAACGTCTCGATGGAAGGCCGGATCTCCCCACGCTGCGCGACTTTGTGCACGGACGAGAACGAAGCCGCGCTGAAGCGGGTCGTCGATTTCTGCCGCACCTATGGCGTGGCCAAGCTCGGCATCCAGATCGGCCACGCCGGCCGCAGAGGCTCACAGCAGCCGCCCGCACTCGGCGGCAAAGCACTGACGGCGGAGGAAGGCGCTTGGGAAACCGTTGGGCCGTCCGCGATTCCGTTCGGCGACTTACCGGCTCCGCGTGCGCTGACCAAAGCCGAAATTGGAGACATCATCGAAGCGCACCGGCAGGCCGTCGCGCGCGCCGAGCGCATTGGCTTCGACCTTATCGAGATGCATGGCGGCCACGGCTATCTCGTCCACCAGTTTTTGTCGCCGCTCGCCAACCAGCGTACCGACGAATATGGCGGCTCGCTGGAGAACCGCATGCGTTTTCCGCTCGAGACATTCAAGGCGATGCGCGCCGAATGGCCGGCGCACAAACCGCTCGGCATCCGCGTCTCCGCGACCGACTGGGTCGAGGGCGGGTTTACGCCGGAAGAGGCGGTGGTGTTTGCGAAGGCGCTGAAGGAAATCGGCTGCGACTTTATCGACGTCACCACTGCCGGTCTTGACCATCGACAGCAGGTTCCTCTGTCCGCCGGCTATCAGGTGCCCTTTGGTGCCAAGATCCGCAAGGAAGTCGAGATCAGGACCATGTCGGTGGGCCTGATCGGCTCGCCGCGTCAGGCCGAGGACATCATCGCTTCCGGCGAAGCGGATTTCGTCGTCATTGGACGCGGGGCCCTTTACGATCCGCGCTGGGCTTGGCACGCGGCCGAGGAGCTGGGGGCCACCACTGAATATGCGCCGAAATACCAAATGGCGAAGCCGGCGTTGAGGCCCGAACTGTTCCCCAACCATCGTAACCCAAGCTGAGACAATAGTATGGCAACCCGCTTGGAGCTGGCGGCCGAAGGGCGCCCCACGGAACGCGCGGATATCAGGACGCCGGTCACATTGCTGACCGGCTTCCTCGGCAGCGGCAAGACGACGCTGCTGAATCGTACCCTGCGCGATCCGTCAATGGCGCGCACCGCCGTGGTGATCAACGAATTCGGTGAGATCAGCATCGATCACGCCCTCACCACGGCCAGCGACGACACGATCATGGTGCTCGAAAATGGCTGCTTGTGCTGCACCGTGTTCGGCGATCTCGTCCAAACGCTTAATCGTTTATACTATGCACGCGAAGCACAGGAGATCGCCTTCGACCAGGTGGTGATCGAGACCTCCGGCCTCGCAGAGGCGAGCCCAATCCTCCAGGCTTTTCTGTCCGAGCCCACGCTTGAGGGTCTCTACCGGGTCGGCGCCATCATCGCGACGGTCGACGCGGTCAATGCCGAAACCACGCTCATGGACCATCCTGTATCCGTGCGGCAGGTCGCGCTCGCGGATTGCATTCTCGTCACCAAGCTGGATCTGGTTCGGCCCGAGGAGCGCGAGGCACGCGAGACCGCGCTCATCACCCGCTTGCGCAAATTCAATCGGGCCGCCCTAATCGTGAAAGCGGACGATCCCTTGGTCGATCCGGTTCAGCTCATGCTGCACTCCATGGCCGATCCGGCGGAAAGTTCGGGCGCGGCCAAGGCGTGGATCGACGCGGCGCTGGCTGTCGGGTCGAGCGGAACCGACTGCGGCCAGACGCATGATGAGGGGGATCACGACGGCCACCCGCATCATCATCACGACGAGTCGATCGCCTCATTCAGCCTGATCCGCGAGAGCGCTCTGCCGCGCGAGGCGCTGCAATTGCTGCTGGCCTCGCTGGAAAAGCATCTCGGATCCAACCTGCTGCGGGTCAAAGGGCTCGTGAATGTTATCGAGGAACCCGGCCGCCCCGCGGTGATCCAGGGTGCCCAGCATTTGCTCCACAATCTGACATGGTTGCCGGAATGGCCGGATGAGGACGAACGGACTCGCATCGTGTTCATCACCCAAGGCGTGCCAGCCGGCGAACTCGAAGAGATGGTAACGCTGCTCGATCGCGTCGCGCAGCGCACCGCTGCCGCGCGATTGAGGGCCGGAGGATTGGATTGGGACCAGCCGATTTGAGAGTCTCCCGGTGGAAATCGCCGGATGCACGACCGCCGCACCCGGCGTGATCGGCCTTGCCGTCGACCGCCCATGCATCTCGCCATGTCTATACCAAACGGGCTGGGGGTGCATTCGCATCACACAGCGAGGTGGATATAATCGGGTGAGCGACACCTCGGCCGAGCCGCCGACCAACTCGGCATAGGCATCGAAAATTTCGACGATTTTGCCGCTGGAATGGCTATATCATAACGCTAGTCGCTTGCCTCCCGCACCGGAAGGTTACGCCAAAGGAGCATGGATCCATAATGCCTGCGACCCTCGAGTCAGAAGTTTTCGCGATTGAAGAGGCTCCCGCCCCTGATCGGACTGGCGATCGCCAAGCCGCGACACTGACGAAATCCGTTTACGAGCAATTGCGCGCGGATATCTTGACCGGGCGGATGCGCCCCGGCGAAAAAATCCGGGCGGAGGCTCTGCGCAAACGCTTCAATACCGCCAGTAGCCCGGTTCGCGAGGCGCTCAATCGGCTGCTCTCCGAGGGATTCGTTGCACTCGAGGAGCAGAAAGGCTTCCGCGTTGCGCCGGTAAGCCGCGAAGAGCTGAAGGAGTTGGTCAAGACGCGGTGCTGGATCGACGGGTTGGCGATCCGGAAATCGATCGAGCGCTTCGAAGTCAGCTGGGAGGAAAATCTCGTGCTCGCTCTGCATCGCCTGTCGCGAACGCCGCGAGAGCACGCCGAGCAAGTTGAGAACGGCGAATGGGAAATTCGGCACAAGGAGTTCCACAAGGCCTTGATCGCCGGTTGCGGCAGCCGATGGATTGAACGCATCAGCGAACAGCTATTCGACGCCGCGGAACGCTATCGCTTGCTGGCCTTGGAACATGTTCTGGAACGCAACGAGCTGGAGGAGCATCGCGCCATAGTCGATGCCTGCATCAACCGCGACGCCGACCGCGCCGAGGAGGTGCTAAAGCATCATTATGGCCAAACCTTTGACGCCATCGCAAATTCCGGCTGATATCGCCCGCCCCCCGCGCCCGAACCGTGGCCATCGTCCTAAGGTCATGGTGTTCCTCGATTATCCGGCGGCAATGTTTGACAAAGGACTGGCCGGTATCGGTTAGGCGGACGCGTCGCGTCGTTCGATTGAACATTATTGTTTGCAGACGCGCCTCGAGGCGGGCGACGACCTTTCGCTATGTGAATGGAGAAACATTGAACTGCGTGCGGCGCGAACGAACTCCCGCGTCCGCGGTCGCCAGCCACTTCCTCCAAGCCGTTCCAGCGGCCCATCATTGTCCCAAATAGGATATAATCCTTTTCCGAATGACCTATTTATCTCCGGCGGGCGATCATTCACAAGCCGGTCTGGTGGAGGGACATTCATGAAGACGCTTGCGGAGCTGGCCTTCGAGGCGAAGAGGCCACTGGAGATCGTTGCGGTCGAACGCAGGATCGAGATCGACCCCATGCTCACCCATGTCATGGGGATGGACGAGATCAACACCGCGTTCGACGTCATGCCCGCCGGCAAGAGCATTCGTTCCGTGGCGGTCTACTGATGGCCCGGCTGACCGTCACCACGCGCGGGGGCGAGACGCGCGACGTCGAAGGCCGGCCCGGCCTTTCCGTGATGGAAATCATCCGCGACAACGGCTTCGACGAGTTGATTGCCCTGTGCGGCGGCTGCTGCAGCTGCGCGACCTGTCACGTCCATGTCGCGCCCGAATGGACGGCCAAGCTGCCGCCGATGAGCGACGATGAGAATGATCTGCTGGACAGTTCGAAGCACCGTGTCGCCAGTTCACGCTTGTCCTGCCAGATCACATTCGGCGACGATCTGGACGGGATTTCCGTCACCATTGCGCCTGAGGATTGAGCCGTGTCGCTGGAGCAGGTCTCGGCTTGGCGCGCGCACGGCGGCACGCAGGGCGTTTATCGCCACGTCTCTGCGGCCACGGAAACGGACATGGTCTTCTCGGTCTTCGTACCTGACCATGCCCCCGGCGCGAAGCTGCCGGTGCTGTGGTTTCTGTCCGGCCTCACCTGCACCCACGCCAACGTCACCGAAAAGGGCGAATATCGCCGGGCCTGCGCGGAACAGGGCATCATCTTTGTCGCGCCGGACACGAGCCCGCGTGGCGATGGCGTAGCCGACGATGCCGGCTATGACCTCGGTCAGGGCGCTGGCTTCTATGTGGATGCGACGCGGTCGCCCTGGGCGCCGCATTTCCGGATGCGCACCTATATCGAGCAGGAATTGCCGGCGCTGATCGAAGCCGAATTCCCGGCCGACATGGCACGTCAGGGGATTACCGGTCACTCGATGGGCGGCCATGGCGCGCTCACCATTGCCCTGCGCAATCCCAATCGCTTCCGCAGCGTTTCCGCCTTTGCGCCGATCGTCGCGCCCACCCGGGTACCGTGGGGCGAAAAGGCGCTCGGCGCCTATCTCGGCCTCGATGGCGAGGCATGGGCGGAATATGATGCCGTGGCACTGATCCAAAGCGGTGCACGTCTGCCTGACTTGCTGGTCGATCAGGGCGAAGCCGACGCCTTTCTGTCGGAACAATTGCGGCCAGATCTGCTGGAGCTCGCTTGCAGTGCCGCCGGCATTCCCCTGACGTGCCGAATGCAGCCCGGCTACGACCACAGTTATTACTTCATCTCTACCTTCATGGCGGACCATATTCGTTGGCATGCGGAGCGGCTGGGCTAATCGCTGGAGAGAAGTGACATGCATTCCCTCAGCGGTTGCCGACGAATGCGCCCGGCAATGTGCGTGCGATCGATTGCTATTTAACCGCGGGGGGGGCTCGCCGGCCGGTTCGTTGGGGAAATCTTGCTGGCGCATGACGCCGCTTCAGCTCCACAGGAACGATGCATGGACCAGACATGAAGAAGATTGGCTTTCTTTCGTTCGGACACTGGTCCGCGTCGCCGCAGTCGGAGGCGCGTTCGGCGCGCGACGTCCTGCTGCAGTCGATCGACCTGGCCGTGGCCGCCGAGGAGATCGGCCTCGACGGGGCCTATTTCCGCGTCCATCACTTCGCGCAGCAGCTTGCCTCTCCCTTCCCGCTGCTGGCGGCCGTGGGCGCGCGGACCAAGCGCATCGAGATCGGCACCGGCGTGATCGACATGCGCTATGAGAATCCGTTCTATATGGTGGAGGATGCGGGCTCGGCTGATCTGATCAGCGGCGGGCGCCTGCAGCTCGGCATCAGCCGCGGCTCGCCCGAGCAGGTGATTGAGGGCTGGCGCCACTTCGGATATGCTCCAGCCGAAGGGCAGACGGAGTCCGATATGGGCCGCCGGCATGCCGAGATCTTTCTCGAGCTGCTCAAGGGCGAAGGCTTCGCTAAGCCCAATCCACGACCGATGTTTCCCAACCCGCCTGGGCCGCTTCGGCTGGAGCCGCATTCGCCGGGTCTGCGGGACCGCATCTGGTGGGGGTCGGGCCAGAATGCGACCGCCGAATGGGCGGCGAAGCTCGGCATGAACCTGCAGAGCTCGACCCTCAAAGCCGATGAGACGGGCGAGCCGTTCCATGTGCAGCAGGCCAAGCAGATCCGCGCCTATAGGGCAGCCTGGAAGGAGGCGGGCCACGCTCGCGAACCGCGCGTCTCGGTTTCGAGGTCCATTTTCGCGCTCGTGAACGACATGGATCGCGCCTACTTCGGACGTGGCGACAGCAGCGACCAGATCGGCATCATCGACAATATGCGCGCCGTGTTCGGCCGGTCCTATGCGGACGAGCCAGATGGTTTGATCGAGCAGCTTCGCGGAGACGAAGCAATCGCCGAGGCTGACACTCTGCTGCTGACCGTGCCGAACCAACTGGGCGTCGACTACAACGCGCACGTGCTGGAGAGCATTCTGCAGCATATCGCGCCCGCGCTCAGCTGGAGGTGAGGCGAAAGGCCAAACTCTAAAAGGGAGTGAAAGTTGAACGCACCCCGCGCTTTTGACGTCCGCTTCTGCCGTCCGTGTGAGAAGGACCAGACCCGCGAACCGCGCCGTGATGGTCCCGCAAGCACTGAACCGCCACTGACTAACGATGGGTACTATGGACCGGGACGATACAAGCACTGTGCCAGGCGTAGAGCCCTACCAAGGGCCGGCAGGCGGCTGGGGAGCGCTAAGGGCCGTGGCCCTGGCGATCAAGGAGGAGATGGGAGCGTCCGCAAACGCCCTGGCGCTGCTGCAGACAAACCAGCCGGACGGATTCGATTGTCCGGGCTGCGCCTGGCCTGACCCCAAGAAGACCTCGTCTTTCGAATTTTGCGAGAATGGCGCCAAGGCAGTGACCTGGGAGGCGACCGCCAAGCGCGTCGACCCCGATTTCTTCGCGCGCCATTCCGCGACCGAGTTGGCGAGCTGGCCCGACCACCAGCTTGAGGCCGCTGGCCGCCTGACCCATCCGCTTCGCTATGACGCCACGACCGATCACTTCGTGCCGATCGAATGGCCCGACGCCTTTTCCCGGATCGGGGCCGGTCTTCAGGCGCTGACCGATCCGAACCAGGCCGAATTCTATACGTCCGGCCGCGCCTCCAACGAGGCGGCCTTCCTCTATCAACTGCTCGCGCGCGCATTCGGGACCAACAACTTCCCCGATTGCTCGAACATGTGCCACGAGGCGACAAGCGTCGGCCTGCCCAAATCGATCGGGGTCGGCAAGGGAACCGTGACGCTCGAAGACTTCGAGCAGGCCGATGCGATCTTCTGCGTCGGCCATAATCCCGGGACCAACCATCCGCGGATGCTGACGACGTTGAGCGATGCCGCGAAGCGCGGTGTACCGATCATTGTTGCCAATCCGATGCGCGAGCGCGGCCTGGAACGGTTCAAGTCGCCCCAGCATCCCTCCGAGATGCTCACACCACACGCAACCGAGCTTGCCTCCGCCTACCACCAGGTGCGCGTCGGTGGCGACGGCGCGATGCTGAAGGGTATCATGAAGGCGCTGCTCGACGCTGATCGGCGGGACATAGCCGCGGGCGGCAAGGGGCTGCTCGATCGAGACTTCATCGCCGAACACACGGTCGGCCTCGAGGCGTTGCGTGACGATGTCGAGGCGACGGATTGGGAAGAGATCGTGACTCGATCGGGCCTGACCCGCGCCGCGATCGAGAGCATGGCGGAGACCTATTGGTCGGCCGAGCGGGTCATCCTCTGCTACGGCATGGGCATCACCCAGCACAGCCATGGCACCGCCAATGTCCAGCAGATCGCCAATTTGCTGCTCCTGCGCGGCAATATCGGTAAGCCCGGGGCAGGTATCTGCCCGTTGCGCGGCCATTCGAATGTTCAGGGCGACCGCACCGTCGGGATCACAGAGATTCCCGGCGAGGACATGCTGGCGCGGCTCGACGCGCGGTTCGGCATCAAAAGCCCCCGCGCGCATGGGCGGGGCGCGGTCGAAACCCTTCGCGCAATGCAGGACGGCCGTGCCAAGGCGCTGATCGCGCTGGGCGGCAATCTTGCGGTCGCGATGCCCGATCCGCAGGCCAGCTTCGCCGCATTCCGCAAGCTCGACCTCTCGGTCAACATCCTGACCAAATTCAACCGCACGTGCCTGCTGCTCGCGAAGGAGACGATCATCCTCCCTTGCCTGGGGCGGACCGAGGTCGACGAACAGGAAACCGGAACCCAATATGTGACCGTCGAGGATTCGATGTCGATGGTCCATGCGTCGCGCGGCCGATTGAGGCCGGCAGCACCCGATCTCCGGTCGGAACCGGCAATTGTGGCGGGGATCGCGAAGGCCGCGCTTCCCGACGTCGCGATCGATTGGGACTGGCTGGTCGCCGATTATGATCGCATCCGGGACGCGATCGAAGCGGTCTTCCCAGACTTCAGGGATTTCAATGCGCGCGTTCGCCGTAAGGGCGGCTTCCGCCTGACGGTGGCCGCGTCGAACTGCGTGTGGAACACGCCCGAGGGAAAGGCGCACTTCCTCGTACACCCGCTGGAGGGAGCGACCGGGGCGGTTAACGAACTGCTGCTGACCACGGTGCGCAGCCACGATCAGTACAACACCACGATCTATGGTCTGAACGATCGCTACCGCGGCGTGACCGGCCGTCGTGACGTGGTCTTCGCCAATCGCGAGGACCTGGCTGCGCTGGGTCTGCGCCATGGCGACCGGATCGACATCCGCGCGGAGAATGGCCGTACGCTCAACGGGTTCACGGTGATTGAACATGCCATCGCGCGCGGATCGCTCGCAGCCTATTTCCCGGAGGCGAACTGTCTCGTGCCGCTGGAGGATCATGATCCATCTAGCGGGACGCCGTCCTACAAGTCGATCAGGGTCACAATCGGCGCCGCCAGCTGAGGACGACAAAGCTTGGCGTTGGCTTGTGCCGCCATTGCCGGATCGGATCTTAAATTTCGGCCAAACAGCTTAGATCGTAGAAATATCGATTTTCGGTGCGCCATCAAAGGCGCCCCGGTAGCAATTGCGCCGGCGCCGTCAGACATGGCTTTCAGAGCGATGAAGGTCGCAAGTCACCAGCAACGAGAAGCAATGTTCCGAGCGTGCGCGAAGGGGTGGTCACCCGAGTGATGTAACAGCGCTGTTACAGTCCGCAAGAGTTTTTCGAGGGGGAGACTCCTAGGTTATTTCAAATAGTTAGATCGTGAATTCGGCTGGTCTCGCTCCAACTTTGTCGTACCGAGGGAAGAGCAAGTGGCGCTTTTCAGGATTTGAAATCGCCCACCCTAAGCGACCGCTTATGGGCGCGAAGCGGACGTGGCAGAACCGGCTCAGGCAGCGCCCGCTCATTCATGCCGGAGTCGACGTCGCGCCTCACCGCGTTCCGTGGAAATCGATTGAGGCGGGAACAATAGCGCCTGTGCGAAGAACGGCAGCACGTCGGTATAGAAGCGGCCTCGCTCGCCCCAATGCCGGTCGCGAAACCCGCCGCCATGCTCCTCGGCCTCGTGCGGCACGCCGAATTCGACCAGACGGTTGGAAAAGGCCTGCGCGCCATAAATATGGTCAGTGACCGGATCCTGGCGGCCCCAGTCGAACTTCAATCCCCGCAGCGTCTTCAGATTGTCGGCATAGGTCGGCAGCAGCTCGGTAAGCGAGAATCCTTGATGGAAGCGCGCCATCGCCGCGCTGTCCACGACGACGTGCCCATCGATCACGCGCGCGGGCGGATCGAAGAAAAAAGGCGGCCGGTTCGGGTTCGGGGAATTGGCCTGGTAGATCGACGTGAAGATCCGCGAGAAGCCGTCCAGCTCGTCGATCGATTTCGCGCGCGCCAACAGCGCGTAATCTGGCCGGCTGTGCGTCGGCTGGATACTGGGACCGCTCGCTATCGGCTCCATGCCATAGACCGCGCCGAACAGATCGGGGTGCTTCATGCCGAAGCGGATCGCGCCATAGGCGCCCGGACCGTCGCCCGCGATCCCGCGCGAATCCCGGCTGGCCAGCGTGCGGTAGGTCGCATCGATATGCGGCACCAGCTCGCGTACCATGAAATCTTCCCAATTCCCGGTCGCGGACGAGTTGACGTACCAGGAAGTGCCGGCGGGCGTGGAGAAGTCGGCGGTAACGACGATCATGTCGCCAATCACGCCTTCGGCCATCGCCTTGTCGAGCAGCGCCCTGGCGCCGTGGCTGGCGAAGGGTTCGCGCTCATCCTCGAAGAAATAATTGAGGAAATAGAGGACCGGGAAACGCCTGCCCCGTTCGTCATAGTGGGGCGGGAGATAGACGGTATAGTTGCGCACCGGCGAAATCCCGATCCGGCTGCCCGCAAAGCTTTCGGAGCGGATCTGCCCCGTCTCCAGCCTGCCTTGCGCCTGCACCGCCATCCCGAGCAGGACCGCCGCCAGCACTGCCATCAGCCTACGTTCCCAGCGCATCGACCGTCTCCCTCATCGAGCCGCGAGGGAGACCTGCCGGGTATCGCGGCGCAACAGGCTTTCGCCGGGCGGGACTGGCGGATCGCCGGGCGGGATCAGCCGGCGAGGTAAAGGTCGATCGGCGCGCGGTATCGCCGGCTGAACCGCAACTCCATCCCGCAGGTCAACCGCACCATTCCATCGCCATGGGTGCCGGCCCGCACCTCGACGAGCCGATCGAGCCGCACGATCGCGGAGCGATGGATTCGGGCGAATTCCGTCTCCGGCAGCCGCGCTTCGAGCGAGGCGATGGATTCGTGGAGGAGCAGGATGCGCCCGCCGGCATGGATTTCGGCATAGTCGCCTGCCGCCGCGATCCAGTCAATTTCGTCGATCCGGACCAGTCGCGCGCCGCCATGCCCGCGTATCACCAGCCGCGCCTGCACGCCGAGCATCGATCTCGCGCCGTCATACCGCCCGCCCGCAGCGATCTGCCGCACTATCCGCTCGATCACGCGCGCGAAGCGCAGGTCGTCGAACGGCTTGAGCAGATAATCGATCGCTTCGGCTTCGAACGCGCGCACCGCATAGGCATCGAATGCGGTCACGAAGACGGTCAGCGGCATCGCCTCCGCGCCGACCGCATCCATCACGGCGAAGCCGTCCATCTCCGGCATCTGCACGTCGAGGAAGACCAGATCCGGCCGCAGGGTCCGTATCGCCGCCACCGCTTCCGCGCCGTGCCCCGCTTCGCCCACCACCTCGAAACCGCCATGCGCCGCCAGCGGGGTACGCACCGCGCGGCGCGCCAGAGGCTCGTCGTCAACGATCAAAGTCCGGATCAAAGCGGCACCCGGATCGTCACGCGAAAGCCCTGGCCCGGCGCTGTGTCGATCTCGAACGACTGATGCTCGCCATAAAGCTGGCGTAATCGCAGCCGCGCATTGCCAAGCCCAACGCCTTCGTGGATCGCATTCGCACCCCTTCCGTCATCCGCGATCCGCATCTGCAGCATGTCGCCCACCGGCTTCGCCTCGATCGTCAGCACCCCACCTCCGATCGACGCCGCGATGCCATGACGTACAGCATTTTCCACCAGCGGCTGGAGCAGTAGCGCCGGCACCTGCACGGTGAGCATTTCCGGCGCGACGTCGCGGATAACCCGCAGCCTTTCTCCCAGCCGCGCCTCCTCGATCGCCAAATAGGCGCCGGTGAAATCCAGTTCATCGGCGAGCGGGCAGCGTTGGGACCGGTTTTGATCGATCGACAAGCGCAGCAGATCACCCAGCCGCGCGATCAGCCGCTGCGCCAGCACCGGTTGATCGGGCACTAATGCCGAGATCGCGTTCAGCGTGTTGAACAGGAAATGTGGCTGGAGCTGCGCGCGCAACGCTGCCGTCTCGGCCTCGGCGAGCCGCGCCTCCAGCCGCGCCGCCACGATCGCCCGGTCACGCATCGTGCGATAGGCATGCGCGCCAAGCACGATCGCGACAATGATCGCGTAGATCATCAGATGAACGTGCACGCTCGTCGTCAGCTTCACCAGCAGCAGCGCGCTGCTCCATGGTGCCCAGGGCGAGCGGAAATAGATGATCGCGTTGATCGCGCTGTAGAGCAATGCGTGCAGCACCGCGAAGACGAGCCCGAAGGCGAGGTGGATCGCGAACAGGCGGCCCAGTCGCCGCTCACCGGCGAACACCCGTGCAACCGCCACCACTCCCGGTGTCAATACAGACCAGACCGAATACCAGAGCAGCCCATTGAGCAGGGCCTGCCCCAACGCGAACCGGGGGCCGCCCGCGAAACCGGCGGCATAGGTCTGGAAGGCTGTGACCAGCGCGACCACAACCCAAGCTGCCCATATAGCCGCATAGCGGAGGAGGCTTTGCCGATGCGCCGAGGTCATGGCCAATCATGCACAAACGACTGAATATTATACAGGCGCGATTGTAAAAACTCTGATCGAAGACACTTCGTGCATCCGATGGGTTGCGCGCGATAACGACGGCAAAATTAGCTGGGCGAGCTGTCTGATCCCGCTGGAAGATCATGACGCATCAAGCGGCACGCCATCCTACAAGTCGATCCGCGTCGCGATGCGCGCTGCCGCCTAGTCTTGCTGGGATCCGAACTGACCGCTTTCGTTTCAATCGGCAGCGTAGCGGTAGCGAACTCATTTCCCGTGTAATCCCCACCCGCCGTCTCTTTCCAAGAACCGATAGCTGGATAGCAGTAGTCCAATCTCTTTTGCGTTCTCTCGAAACGAGTTTCGAATCTTTTCCAGGAAGGGGAGCCACCTTCCATTTTATGGTTTTCCGGACGCAGGGCGTGAAGCGGGCGCCCAAGCGGGTGCCATGGCGACAGCATCAATATGTGCCGCAAGGCGCGCCGCGATCGGCCTTGGTTCGTACAAGAGCCGATCGGACACTATCTTCCGCGATCAGGGCCGGGACGCTGCCCCGCCACGCATCCCATCGACGCTCCATTCGCCTGGCCCGGCGAAGACCAGATACAGGAAAATGAAGCAGAACAGGATCGCCGCTTCACCCTGGTTCAGCGCCGGCCAGAAGCCGCGCGACATATGGCCCATGAAATAGGCCACCGCCATTTCGCCCGAAGCGAGGAAGGCGGCGATCCGCGTAAAAAGCCCGAGCGTGATCAGGACGCCGCAGACCAGTTCGATCACGCCGGCGGCGAGCAGCAGCGGCGGAAGATGCGTCATTCCCGGCATGGGCGCCGGAAATCCGAACAGCTTCATAAGTCCATGTTCGAGGAACAGCAGGCCGGTGATGATCCTGACCACCGACAAGATTCGCGGGCTCCACTCCGGGCTCACCATGTCCAATCTCCTTCACGCAGATGGCTTCAATACGTCGTTATGACCGAAGGCAAAGCAACATAGCGAAGAGCATACCGGCCCGCGCCCTTTACCACGTCCACCTGCAGAGTGCAGTCGTGATCCGTAGGCAAGATCATGTATGTGCCAGCATGGGCTGAACCGGCAATGGCCGATTGGAGGATAGGATGCGTATGGTGGTGATGGCAGGGGCCTTGGTTGCGATTTTGGCTGCGGCCGCCGCGCCTGCATCAGCCGCCGCGCCGACGACAATGCCAGCCAACAGCGCGTCGGCGCAGGACGATTGGTGGAAGCGTGCGGTGATCTACGAACTGTACCCGCGCAGCTTCGCCGACAGCAACAATGACGGGATCGGCGATCTCAAGGGTATCGCTAGCCATCTCGATTATCTGTCCGACCTGGGCGTTGACGCGATCTGGATGACGCCGATGTTTCCCAGTCCTCAGGCGGATTTCGGCTATGACGTGGCGGATTATGACGATGTCGATCCGCAATTCGGCACGATCGCCGATGCCGACGCGCTGATCGCCAAGGGCAAGGGCCGGGGAATCAAGATCATCCTCGACTTTGTGATCAACCACACGTCCGACAAGCATGCGTGGTTCCAGCAATCGAGGTCGAGCAAGACCAACCCCTATCGCGATTTCTACATCTGGCGCGACGGCCGGAATGGCGGCCCGCCCAATAATTGGACCAGCCTGTTCGGGGGGCCGGCCTGGCAGAAAGACCCCGCCACCGACCAATATTATTATCATTATTTCTATCCGCAGCAGCCGGACCTCAACTGGCGCAACCCGAAGGTCGAGAAAGCGATGTTCGACGCGGCCGAATGGTGGCTGAAGCGCGGCGCCTACGGCTATCGGCTCGATGCTGTGGATACGATGTTCGAGCGCGCGGATCTGAAGGACAACCCGCCGCTGCCGGGCACCGACGCCTATGGCCTGCCCAACCAGCAGCGCATCAACAATACCGCGTTGCCGGAGGTGCACGAGGCATTGCAACGGCTTCGCCAGAAGGTGATCGACCGCTATCCGGGACGCATCCTGATCGGCGAGACCTACACCGCCAACGCGGCCGACCTGGTCAAATATTATGGCGCGCGCAATGACGAGGTGCAGCTGCCGATGTTCCTCAACCTCCTGACCCTGAAAACGCTCAGCGCGGCCGAGTTGCGCCCGCGGATCGAAGCGGTCGAGAATAATCCGGTGGGCGGCTGGCCCTGTTTCGCGCTCAACAACCACGACCAGCGCCGCGTGCCCAGCCGCTATGATCTTTCCGCTGGCGCGAGCGGGGACGATATGGCCCGGATAACAGCGGCCCTGCTGCTTACGCTGCGCGGCACCCCGATCCTTTATTATGGCGAGGAACTGGGCATGCAGAACCAGGACCCCAAACGGGTCGAGGATGTGCAGGACATTATCGGCAAGAAGGGTTGGCCCAAGGAAAAGGGCCGCGATGGCGAACGGACGCCGATGCAGTGGGATGCCAGCGTCAATGCCGGCTTCAATACCGGCGCAAAGCCGTGGCTACCGGTCGGTTCCGATTATGCGACGCGCAACGTCGCCGCGGAACGCGCGGATCCCAATTCGGTGCTCAATTTCTACCGTGCCCTGATCGCCGAGCGTCGTGGCAATCCGGCCCTTGCGGGCGACATGGCGATGATCGATCGCAGCAACCCCAATGTCCTGTCTTATGTGCGGAGCGGAGGCGGGCGCAAGGTGCTGACAATGCTGAATTTCGGGAGCACGGCGAGCGACCTGACGCCAAGCCGGCTGGGCAGCGGCAAGCCTGGCCGTGTGATCGTGCAAAACCGCGCGAGCGTGTCGGCCGCGGCCATCCATCTCGCTCCGCTCGGGCTGATCGTGGTGGAGCTCAACTGAAACGGATTTGGCCTGGGGCCTGCGGAGCCCTAAGCCTGTCGCCATGCCGGAGCTGATCGATCTTTCGCATCGCCTGGAGGCGGGCATGGTCACTTATAAGGGCCTGCCCGCGCCGATCATGTGCGACTTCCTGTCGCGCGAGGCGTCGCGCGGGCGCTACGCCGACGGGGCGGAATTCGCGATCCAGCGGATAGAGATGGTCGGCAATACCAGCACCTATCTCGACAGCCCGTTCCACCGTTTTGCCGACGGCACCGATCTCGCCGGGCTCAGGCTGGAGCAGCTTGCCCATCTGGATGCGGTTGTGGTGAGACCGCGACTTGCGGACGGCCTGTCGATCCTGCCGGACGATTTTGCCGGATTGGACGTGGCGGACAAGGCCGTGCTTCTCCACACCGACTGGGATCGCCACTGGCGGACCGACGCCTATTTCGAGAACCACCCCTTCCTGACGGAAGCGGGGGCGGCGTGGCTGGCGGAGGAGGGCGCGGCTCTAGTCGGAATCGATTCCCACAATATCGACGACACCCGCGGCATGGCCCGGCCAGCGCACACGATATTGCTCGGGCGCGACATCCCGATCTGCGAGCATATGACCGGGCTTGGCCAGTTGCCCGCGCAAGGCGCTCTCTTTTACGCGGTGCCACCCAAGGTCGCAGATTTCGGCACCTTTCCGGTGCGTGCGTTTGCGCTGCTGCCGTAGAGATCAGGCCAGCACCGCCTCCAGCTCATCGAGCAGGGGCAGCTGGCTGACCAGCATCTTCGGCCGCGCCTCTTCGAGGGTGAACCAGCAGGCGCGATCGATCTCCGGATAGGTCTGTATCCGGCCCGATTTCGGCGGCCATTCCATCTCGAACATTTCGCTCACGACCGTATCGACATCCAGATCGCCCTCGACCGCGAATGTGTCGACCCATTTGCCCGCTGCCTGGCGAATACGGGTCAGCGGTCGTGCCGTACCTTCCAGCGTTGCGCCCAGTTCCTCCTTGAACTCGCGTAGCGCCGCGGCGAGCAGTTCCTCGCCATTGTCGATCTTGCCCTTGGGGATCTGCCAGGCACCTGCATCGCGCCGCTGCCAGAACGGGCCGCCAGGATGGACGAGCAGCACTTCGAGGCCCTTCGAGCCCCTACGGTACAGCAAGATTCCTGCACTATGTTCGGCCACTTAGCGGCAACTCACGAAAGGCCGCCGTAGTGCCATGTTCAGGCGAGATGCGGAAGCAAATTGTCGTCGTCAGCGGCGATCGCAATTCGCACGCGGGTTGCACGTCTGCTCGCACGTCGGAATGAGATTAACCGAAAGAGCACCGTAGCCTCTGCCATCCCCGACGGCGCTGATTTGCGGTCTTCGTCAGCTCGCGCTTAAGAGGGGCAACAAGTTCGAAAGGCCCACAATGCCCACGTCCAAGCCGACCGTCTTTTTCGGCGAAATCATGCTGCGCCTGTCGCCGCCCAACCGCGAGCTGTTGCTGCAATCGGCCCGGCTGGACGTGTGGGTGGCCGGCGCCGAGGCGAATGTCGCGACCGGCCTGGCCCGGCTCGATCACCCGACCCGGATGGTGACCGCGCTGCCGGACAACCCCCTGGGCGACGCGGCATTGCAGGCGTTGCGGGCATACGGCGTGGACACGGGCCTGATCCAGCGCCGTGGCGAACGCATGGGCCTGTATTTCGTGACGCCCGGCGCGGGCCTGCGCGCAACCGACGTGATCTATGACCGGGCATATTCCTCGTTCGCCGAGGCGCCTGCGGATTGCTGGGACTGGGATCGGATCCTCGACGGGGCAGGCCGCCTGCACCTGTCCGGCATCACGCCCGCGCTCGGCCCCAACGGAACCCAGGCCGCCTTAGCAGCGGCCAGGGCGGCTACGGATCGGGGAGTGCCGATCTCGTTCGATGGCAATTGGCGCGGGAAATTATGGGAAAGATGGGACGGCAAGCCGCGCCAAACGCTGGCGGAACTGGTCGCGCAGGCCGACATCCTGTTCGGCAACCATCGCGACATCGCGCTCCTGCTCGACCAGCATTATCCGGGCGATGGCGCTGAGCGGCGACGCGAGGCGGCCGAAGCCGCTTTCAAGGCTTTCCCCAGGCTCAGGCTGATGGCATCGACCGCGCGCCATGTCGAAGACAGCGACCGGCATCGCCTCTCCGCGCGGGTGGACACGCCCGAACGGGGCTTTCAAACCGACGAGCTGTTGCTGTCAGGTATCGTCGACCGGATCGGGGCGGGAGACAGCTTTGCCGTGGGAGTGATGCACGGTTTGCTCGAAGGCCTGAGCGTCGAGGAGGTCGCGCGGTCGGGCCTAGCTCTGACCGCGCTGAAGCACAGCCTGCCGGGCGATGCGAGCCTGTTCACCCGCCGCGACCTGGCAGCCTTCATGGACGGCGGGCTGGACGTACGCCGGTAGCGCCGATCGCTGGCGATGAGGCCAATCCGTGATAAAGCCCGCTTAACCGACAATGCGTAAGGCGGCCAAATGGATCGAGATGTGTCCGTCGCCATGTCCTCCGAGCGGATCGGCCTTTTGGCTGCTGCGCTCGCGTCGCTGTGGACGACGCCGATCCAGGCCGCCGATTTGCCCGAAACCGGGCTTCTGACGGGCTACGCTAATTTTGACCTTGCGGCCGCGGACGGGCCGCGCGCGTGGCTGGACGAGAAAAACGGCCTGGGTGGAACCGGCAAGGGCCGCTTCGGCAATCCCGACGGCAACCGGCTACGCGTGCGCGCCCATGTCACCGAAGCCGGCCTGGTCGTGCAGCCTGATTTCGGTTGGTCGCTGAGTGGCCTTGTCTCTGTCATCGCACAGCAAGGACAGGACAGGGCGATCGACGTCAACGAGGCCTATCTGCGCTGGCGGCCATTGCCGCTTGGCGCGGTCCGCATGAACGTGCGGGCGGGGCTCTTTTACCCTCCGGTCAGCCTGGAACATGGCGGAGCCGAATGGCCGGTCGTCGAGACCGTCACCCCCTCCGCGATCAACAGCTGGATCGGCGAGGAGGTGAAAGTTGGCGGGATCGAGGCCAATTTCAGCACCATGATCGGCACGCATCGCCTTTCCCTGACGGCGGCGGGCTTCGAACTCAACGATACCGCCGGCACGCTGCTGACCTTCCGCGGCTGGGCGCTGCATGATGAGAAGGCGACCCTGTTCGGCTATCAGCCGTTGCCGGCCATGGCGGCCGCCATTCGCGGACCGCAGGCGCGGGAAACACGGCCGATGATCGATCTGGATCATCATATCGGCTGGTACGCGAAAGCGAGCTGGGCCCCGCCCGGTCCGTTCCAGATTCAATATTTCCACTATGACAATCGCGGCGATCCGCAGGTGGTGAACGCGGGCCGGCAATGGGGCTGGCGAACGCGCTTCGATCACCTTGGCGCGACGCTCGACCTGGATGAGCGCACGAGGCTGACCGCGCAAGCTGTCGATGGTACGACCATCATGGGGTTTCCCGGCGCGACGGGCCGACGGTGGATCGATATGCGGTACCGATCGGCCTTCCTGCTCGGCACGCGGCAATTCCCCGCGGGCTCGGTTTCGGGCCGGATCGAAGCGTTCAGCACGCGCAATCACGGCAGCCGCGTCGTCGCCGATGACGACGAGACCGGATGGGCTGCAACCGCTGCCGCGCGTTGGCCGCTGACGCGCCACGCAACCCTTCTCGGGGAAATGCTGCATATCGACAGCAGGCGGGATGCCCGGTTGCGCGAAGGTCTCGCGCCCCGTCAAAATCAGAATATCCTGCGGCTGACGCTGCGGATGCGTGCGGCAACATAGGTTAAATTTTGCAAAACTTGGCATCGCCGTTAGATTTTTCTTAGATTTTCATGATAGCCGGTCGGACATGCGTTGCCCGTACCTCTGGACCACGGCAATGGTCCTCGCCTGGAGCGCCGTCGCATCGCCGGCGATCGCGGCCGATATTGACGTGCAGGTTCGCGGGACAGACGGCGCGCCGGTGGTTGGCGCGGTCGTATCGGTTCACCTAGCTGGCCGGCCCACCCCCAGACCCCATCCGGTCGGGACCTACATGATCGACCAGCAAAATATCCAGTTCCATCCGTTCGTGTCCGCGGTCCCTGTCGGCGCGAGCGTGATGTTCATGAACCACGACCCGGTTCACCATCATGTCTATTCCTTCTCGCCCGCCAAGAAATTCGAACTCAAGCTGGGAAGCCGGCAACAGAACCAGTCGGTCCTGTTCGACAAGCCCGGCGTGGTTCCGCTCGGCTGCAATATCCACGACCGTATGATCGCCTATCTGGACGTGGTGGATACGCCATGGGCCAAGACGGCCGATGCGAGCGGCCATGTCCTGCTGCGCGACGTTCCAGCCGGTGCGGTCACGATCTCGGTCTGGCATCCCTATCTGCGGGCACCCGGCAACAGCGTATCGCGCACTGTCATGTTGAACGAGGCCGGCGCGCACAGCGAACGTTTCGTGACGCCGATGCGCGCGCCGCCGCACGATCCGGGATCGGGTTACTGATCATGCAGTTCGGGCGCCCATTCGGCTTCCGTCAGCTGCGCACCCGCCTGGCGGTTCTGTATGCGGGCCTGTTCGCGGCGGGGATGCTGTTGGTGGCGGGCCTGCTGTACGGCGCGGTCGTGCACAATTCGAAGGTGCAGGTGCGTCAGGAGTTGATCGCCAACGGCACGGTGTTCGATCGGCTGTGGGATCAGCAAACCAGCCAATTGCGCGCCGCTGCGGGGCTGCTCGCGCGCGACTTCGGCTTCCGCGCGGCAGTCGCGACGAACGACAGGAACACGGTCGAGTCCGCGCTCATCAACCTGCGCCGCCGCGTCGGGCTGAGGACGGCCTTCATCGTCGATATAGGCGGCAATGTCATCGGCCTCACCGATCAGCGCCAGATGCAGGACGCGTCAGCCCTGTCCACCAAGCTGGACGAGGGCGTGACGGCCGGCGTCGCCAATCTGGGCGGGCAGGCGCACAAGATCGTCGCGGCGCCGATCATGGCGCCGGCGCTTACCGGCTGGGTCGTCTTCGCCACCGAGCTTGATCAGCGGGAAATGCGCGCGCTGGAACGGATGTCAGCGATTCCCCTGACCGCCGCGGTTTATATGCGCCGCAGCGACGGCAGCTGGAGCAGCGCGGATGCGGACGCCCGAATAGCCGATCCGTCGGTCAGCCGCTTCATCGAGGCCAATTGGAGTCACGGCCAACCCGACGACATCAAGGGCGCTGGCGCGATCGCGCTTGCGAAGCCCTTACCGGTCGTGGCGGGTGCGCCGCCTGCCGTGCTGTTGCTGCAATATCCGATGCGGCTGGCGCTCAATCCGTATCGTCCGCTTGAAATCGCGATCGCGGTAATCGGCATTTTCGGCCTCGGCGTGGTAGTCCTCGCGACGTGGCGAATGGCGCGCTCCATCACCCTTCCCATTTCGCTCCTTGACGCCGCGGCCGGCAAGCTCGCCGACGGCCAGCTCGCCAGTGTGCCGGTAAGCAGCCAGGACGAGCTCGGCCGCCTAGCGGCGACTTTTAACCGCATGTCGTCGGACATCGTCGAGCGCGAGAAGAGGATCACGCATCTCGCCTTCAGCGATCTGCTGACCGGCCTGCCGAACCGCGCCAATTTCAACCAGCATCTCGACCATCAATTGCGCATCGTGGAACGGCGCGGCGGCCGGGTCGCGCTGCTCTGCATGGACCTCGACGATTTCAAGGGCGTGAACGATACGCTCGGCCATCCGACGGGTGACGAATTGCTGCGCAGGATCGCCGCGCGCCTGAGCGAGGAATTAGGCGATATCTTCGTCGCGCGCCTCGGCGGCGACGAATTCGTGATGGTCAAGGCATTCGCCGACGACACCACCGCGATCGATGACCTCGCCCGGCGCGCGCTCACCGCGATCGAAGGGCCAATCCACATCAACGAGCACGTGCTCGAGACCAAGGCCAGTATCGGCATCGCGATAGCGCCCGCAGATGGGAGCAACAACGATGCGCTCCTGCGCAGTGCTGAGCTTGCGCTGTACAAAGCCAAGGAAGCGGGCCGCGGCACGTATCGCTTTTTCGAAGAACCGATGAATGCGCTTGCCCAGGCACGCCGTTCGATCGAGGTCGATCTGCGCCATGCACTGGCCAATGGCGAACTCGAACTTCACTATCAGCCGCTTTTCCACCTGGGTGCGGACCGGGTCGGCGGATTCGAGGCGTTGCTGCGCTGGAACCATCCCAAGCGCGGATCGGTCCCGCCCGTCGAATTCATCCCGATCGCGGAGGAAACGGGGCTGATCGTGCAGATCGGCGCATGGGTGATCCAGGAAGCTTGCCGTCAGGCGACGCAGTGGCCTGAACATGTTCGGGTCGCGGTCAATGTCTCGTCGGTCCAGTTCCGGCGTCCCGGGCTTAGCCATGTCGTGCTGCAGGCCTTGCAGAATAGCGGCCTCAAGCCCGACCGACTGGAGATCGAGATCACCGAATCCATCTTCCTCGAACGCTCCGACAGCACGCTGCAATTGCTGCACACTTTACGCGGGCTGGGGGTGCGGATCGCGCTCGACGATTTCGGGACAGGCTATTCCTCGCTGAGCTATTTGCAGGGCTTCCCGTTCGACAAGCTCAAGATCGACCGCTCCTTCGTGATGCCGCTGCTGGCGCGGCCGGGCGCCGCCGCGATCGTCAAGGCGATTATCGAACTTGCAGACGCGCTCGGCATGGAAACGACCGCAGAGGGGGTGGAGGAACCCGGCCAGCTTGCCATCCTCAAGCGTCACGGGGCGACGTCGATCCAGGGTTTTCTCTTCAGCAAGCCCGTCCCCGCCCTTGAGGCGTCCCAGCTGATCAAGTCGAAATTCAAGCTCCACGCGGCCTGATCGCGTCATTCGGTTCGTCGCAGGGATGGTCGCTGCGCGGCATTTTTCCTCCACAAAGACGCGCGTGACGTTAAGGAACGGCGATGCCCGCCGTTCCGCCTCCCGAAACCCCCACGGAAATCGTCATTACCGGCGAGGGTCTGGGCCAGGTCGCCGGCAATGCGGCCTATGACGTCGTCACGATCGACCGCGCGCGGCTGACCTCCTCCGCGAGCGGCCGGATCGAGGACGTGCTGCGCGACGTCGCGGGCTTCGACCAGTTCCGCCGATCGGACTCGCGTTCGGCCCACCCCACGAGCCAGGGCGCCAGCCTGCGCGGGCTCGGCGGCAACGCATCTTCGCGCGCCATGATCGTGCTCGACGGCGTGCCCCAGATCGATCCGTTCGGCGGCTGGGTTACATTCACCGCCTTCGATCCGGCGCGCATCGGCCAGATCCGCGTCACGCGCGGCGGCGGCAGTGGTGTGTATGGGCCGGGGGCGCTTGCCGGTACGATCGAGATCGACAGCGCCGGGCCGAACGAATTGCGGCCTGTGACCATGGCGGTGGCCTATGGCAGCCGCAACGCGCTTGATGCCCGAGCGCTCGTATCGAGCAATGCGGGGGAAGGCTTCGTCAGCCTGTCGACATCCTATCAGCGGGGCGACGGCTTCATTCCGATTGTCGCCAGCCAGCGTGGCCCGATAGACCAGCCCGCGCGCTACGCACAGGGCAATGCCGACGCGCGCGCCGTTTTCCCGGTCGGGCCCGATATAGAGCTGCAGGCGAACATGCAGCTGCTGCGCGACGAGCGGACTCGCGGTCTGCCCGGCACCGACAACACAAATACGGGCGCGGATGCGAGCCTGCGCCTGGTCGGGCATGGGCGCTGGGGCTTCGAGGCACTGACCTACCTTCAGATGCGTCAGTTCAAGTCGGGTTTCGCGAGCGCCAACGCGACACGCACCGCTGCGACCCAAACACTCGATCAGTTCAATGTGCCCGCCACCGGGATCGGCGGCCGGTTCGAGTTGCGGCCGCCGATGGACGGCAATCTCGAGCTCCGCATCGGCGGCGATGCGCGCTATACCGAGGGCGAGACCGACGAATATTTCACCTATGTCGCTGGTGAGCCGACCCGCCAGCGCGAGGCGGGCGGACGCACCACCGATGTCGGCGCCTTCGCGGACGTGAGCTGGCCGATCGACGACAAGTGGATCGTCACGGGCGGTGGCCGGGTCGACCATTGGTCGATCAGCGATGGCCGGCTGCGCGAACGTACGCTCGCCACCGGCGCGTTCCTCACAAACACCGATTATCCGAACGGCGAAGGCACGGAGACCACGGCGCGCGGCGGCCTTTCGTGGCGGCCCGCACGCCATTGGCATGTCCGCGCCGCCGCCTATCTCGGTTGGCGCCTGCCCACGCTCAACGAGCTTTACCGCCCCTTCCGCGCAGGCGCCGACGCGACGGCCGCCAATCCCGCGCTCCAGCCCGAGCGGCTCAGAGGACTCGATGGGGGCGTCGACTGGAGCCCGTTGCCCAACATCAAGTTCAGCGGCACGATCTTCCACAACATCCTGGACCACGCGATCGGCAACATCACGATCGCGCAGGGTCCGGGCACCTACCCCGGCGTGGGCTTCGTCGCGGCGGGCGGCGTGTATCGCCAGCGCGGCAACCTGGACGCGATCCGTTCGAACGGGGTCGAACTGGAAGGGCATGTGACCGACGGGCAATGGCGGCTTTCGGCATCCTATGCCTATATCGATGCCCGCGTGCACGGATCGGGCCTGTCGGCACCGTTGGACGGGTTGCGCCCGGCGCAGACGCCGCGCAACCAAGCGTCGCTCACATTGGGGCGTGAATCGCTGTGGGGTCTCTCGGCGTCCGCGACGTTACGCTATGTCTCTGGCCAATATGAGGACGACCAGAATAGCCGGATCGACAAAAGGGCGACCACGCTCGACCTGACCGCGGGCATTCCGATCGTCGGCGGGCTGTCACTGGAATTGCGTGCGGAAAACGTGACCAACACGCTGGTCGAGGCGACGGTGGCGGCGGACGGAACGATCGAGCGCGCCACCCCGCGCACTTTGTGGGTTGGGCTGCGCTTCGGGCGCTAATCCAGGCCGAGTACCTTCGCGATGGCGCCATGGGTCCGCGAAGCGAGCTGCTTGCGATCGACGGTCGCGCCATCGAGCGGCGGCAGGAAATGCAGCGTCAGCCCGACGGGGGCAGGACGGTCGAGCATCCGCTTCATTTCGCTGACGAAGCCGGCCCCGTGCGGCCAAGCGATCTCGGCCTGGCGCGCGCCATAGTCGAGCACGACCGGCTGGACGGCCACGCCCGCCTCGTTGGCGGACACGAACAGGGAAGCCCGGAAAGTCGAAAGCGTAACACCGTCGCCGGTACCCGCCTCGGGGAACAACACGACCGGCCGTCCTTCCGTCAACGCGACCGAGACAGCATTCGCCTGAACGCGTGTTTCGCTCCTGCTCTGACGGCGCACGAACACGCTGCCGCCAAGCCTGGCGAGCCATCCGATCAGCGACCAGCCGGCGATTTCGGACTTGGCGATGAAGCGCGCAGGGACGGTGCCGCCAAGCGCCGGAATGTCGAGCCAGGAGATGTGGTTGGCGACATAGAGGGCATTGCCCCGGACGGGCGTGCCCATGACCCTGATCCGCAGGCCCAGCAGCCACCCCACCCAGCCGAGATAAGAGCGGACCAGGAAATTGCCGCCGCCGAACAGGCGCAGCAGGCCGAAGATCGGCAGATAAAGGATGAGGAGCACGGCCATGGCCAGCACGCGCGCCATCATTCTTGCGGTCATCGAAGCGTTCAGTCCTGCCGGTCGAGCGAGACGCCGTAAAGTTCCATGCGGTGATCGACCAGGCGGAAGCCGAGCTTCTCGGCGATCTTCTTCTGCAGCGCTTCAAGCTCGGCATCGACGAATTCGATCACGCGGCCCGACTCTACATCGATAAGATGATCGTGGTGCGTTTCGGCGGCCGCTTCGTAGCGAGCGCGGCCGTCGCCGAAATCGTGGCGTTCCAGAATGCCGGCATCCTCGAACAACCGCACCGTTCGGTAGACCGTCGCGATCGAGATGCCGGGGTCGATCGCGGCAGCACGTTCGTGCAGCGCCTCGACATCGGGGTGGTCCTCCGATTCCGACAGGACGCGCGCGATGACCCTGCGCTGCTCCGTAATGCGCAGGCCCTTATCCGCGCAAAGCGCCTCAACGTCGATCGAACGGGTCATGCGCGCGATGCTACCGGCTTTGTACGGGCGTTGGAAGACCGTCAGGCAAAACGGTCGCCAATCGGCCGCGCGAGCGTAAGCGCGTCGCGCGAGGTGCCGTCCAGCCCACGGTAATAATCGCGGCGGCGGCCGATCTCGCCGAAACCGGCTTCGGTGTAGAGGTCGTAGGCATGATTGCCGTCGCGCACCTCGAGCAGCAGGCGATGCGCGCCTTTTTCCGCCGCGATCGCGACGGTCCGTTCGATCAGGGCACGGCCGACGCCATGGCCGCGCGCATGCGGTTCGACCGCGAGCAACAGGAGCTCGGCTTCGTCCATAAGCAGTCGGCTGAGCGCGAAGCCGACAGTGCGCTCCCCCTCCTCCGCAAAGGTCAGCCATACGTCGGGCAAGGACAGGATGCCCAGGCACTGGCCGGCATTCCAGGCCTCGCCAAACAGCGGGTCGAACGCATTGTTCATGACCTGCATGAGCAAATCGATGTCACGCTCGTCGCTCTCGCGAAGCGCCACCTTCATTGCGGAACCTTCGCGTCGGGTGCACGCCCGTAGAGAGGCACAGGTGCAAGGCCGGCCATATCCGACGGCAGCAAGCGCGCATCGGCCGCGTTGGGGAAGGCCGCTTCGGCCCTTCCCGTGCCGCGCGCCGCGACCAGCATCTCCGCACCCGATCCGAGTATCAGGTCATCCCGAATCACCTCGGCGGCTGCCTCCGGCCGCAGCGAGCGGAGTTCATCGATCGCCGCGAAGGGAGCATGTTCGAAGCGCTGGACGAACAATTCTCCATGCCCTCCCGTAATCGCCACGCCGACATCCTCCCTGGCCGTAACGGCAATCAGCGCGAGCGCGCTGAAGCCGGTGACAGGCACGCCCCAGGCCAGCGCCAATCCGCGCGCCGCGGCGATACCGACACGAATACCCGTGAAGCTGCCCGGCCCGCAATCGACCTGAATCAGGTCCACGCGATTTCGTCCGGCCTCGGCCAGGACCTCGCCGATCATCGGCACCAGCCGCTCGGCATGGCCGCGCCCGACCAGCTCGTGACGCGCGGCAAGGATGCGGTCGCCGTCGAGCAGCGCCACCGAGCAGGCGGCGGTCGCCGTCTCGATCACCAGAACAAGCATCGGTTCAGATTATCTGGTTCGCCTCGTCGAAGTCGAGACGCGGATGCCGGCCAAAGATGCTGGCCGGATCGCCATAGCCGAGCGTCGAGATGAAGTTGGTCCTGTAGCTGGTACCCGCAAAAAAGGCCTCATTGACCTTGTTCGTGTCGAATCCCGACATAGGGCCGGTATCCAGCCCGAGCATGCGTGCGGCGATGATGAAATAGGCGCCCTGCAAGCTCGAATTGCGGAAAGCCGATTCCTGGATCAGCCCGTCATTGCCGAGGAACCAGGCGCGTGCATCGACATGGGGGAAGAGCTTGGGCAGCTTTTCGTAAAATTCCATGTCCATCGCGAGGATCGCGGTGACGGGCGCCTTGCGGACCTTTGGAGCGTTCTGCGCGGAGCAGAACTGGGCCAGTTTCTCCTTCGCGTCCTGACTCACGCACCAGACGATCCGGAGCGGCGACTGATTGGCCGAGGTCGGCCCCCATTTGAGCAGATCCCAGATCGCGCGGAGCTGATCCCGGCTCACCGGCTTATCGAGATAGCCGTTATAGGTGCGTGCTGTGCGGAAGACGCGGTCGAGCGCCTCGTCACTGAGCGGCGTGGTCATGTCTTTCCCCTCGTTCGGGCGGGTTCAGGCCGCGCGGACTTCGGTCACTTCGGGCACATAATGTTTGAGCAATTGTTCAATGCCCTGCTTGAGCGTCGCGGTGGACGAGGGGCAACCCGAGCAGGCGCCATGCATCGCCAGATAGACCACGCCCTTGTCGAAGCCGCGATAGACAATGTCTCCGCCATCGTTAGCAACAGCGGGGCGGACGCGCGTATCGATCAATTCCTTGATCTGGGCGACGATGTCCGCATCCTCGGGATTCTCGGCCCATTCGGTACTGTCGTCGATATGGATATCGGCAGCGGTGCCCGCCCGGAACAGCGGCGCCTGCGATGAGAAATGATCGAGCAGAACCGACAGGACCTGCGGCTTCAGATCGCGCCAGTCCGCGCCCTCGCCGGCCGTAACCGCAATGAAATCCCGCCCGTAAAAGACGCCAGCGACATCACCGAGCCCGAACAGGGCCTCGGCAAGAGGGGATGCCCCTGCCTCATCGGCATCGGCGAAATCGCGCGGCGGCCCGCTTTCGATCACGGCCCGGCCGGGAAGGAATTTAAGGGTCGCCGGGTTGGGCGTGGCTTCGGTCTCGATCAGCATGGCGTGCATGTGGGCCGAAGGAGAGCGCAGATCAAGGCGCGCTATCTGCGCATCGCCATCCAGATGACATGGTGTGCACCCTTTCGGCCACCTGTCGCCCGAACCTTCACTTCTTCGACCCGGAAGCCCGCCCGCCGCACGCGTTCGGTGAAAGCCTTGTCCGGATAGGCCGACCAGATTGCCAGCACCCCGCCCGGCCGCAGTGCGGCATGGGCCGCCCGCAGCCCCTGATCGCCATAAAGGCGATCATTGGCAGCGTGAATCAATCCGTCGGGGCCATTGTCCACGTCGAGCAGGATCGCGTCGTAGGTCGCGCGGGATCCGGCGATCAGTTCCCAGACGTCGCGCACCGCGATCTCGACGCGCGGATCGTCCAGGCTGTCACGGAACAGATGGGCAAGCGGGCCGCGCGCCCATTCGACGATCTTGGGCACAAGCTCGCCGACGGTGATTTCGGCGTCAGCCGGAAGCGCCGCCAGCGCCGCGCGCAAAGTGAAGCCCATGCCAAGGCCTCCCACCAGCATATGCGGGCGCGCACGACCCTTCAGGCTTTCCCATGCCAGCGTGGCGAGCGCCTCCTCCGATCCGCGCAAACGGCTGCTCATCAGCTCATTGCGGCCGAACAGGATCATGAAGTCCTGCCCCCGTCGCATCAGGCGTAACGTACCGCCGTCAGGAAGATCGGCGGTGTCGATCAGTTCGAGCGGAATCAACCCTCAGCGACCGGCGCGTGCCTTCCGCGCCGCATAGCGCGCGTCGCGGGCGGCCTTCTTCTCCGCCTCGCTCAACACGGGGCGTGCGTCGGCGGTGGCGGCTTCGGCCGCACGTGCTTGCCGCGCTGCCTTTTCCTGTTCGCGGGCGAGCTTCTTTTCCTCGCGCGCTTTTGCAGCGGCTGCCTCACGCGCAGCCTGCGCGGCCTTGCGCTCCTCGAGGACGGCGGGGTCGATCGGCGGCCGCGCCTTGAGCTTTTCGAGGGCACGCTGCCGGGCTTGCGCGGCGCTCGCAGCGCGATCTTGAAAACTGGGGTCTTTGAACGGCGGCATCGGAAACAGAGTCTCTCGGTTTGGAAGTGATGGCGGATAAACGCGACAACGACCCTTTCGAGCCGATCATATCCGTCGGGGGCCAGCCACTAGAAGGAAGTCGGCCGAAGCGCAAAGCCGCCTCAGCGGCAAGCCGCTATCGTCAGGGCTTTGCCGATTTCTGCTTGCTGAGACGCGTCATCAGGATCGCGGCTCGCTTCGCCTGACGGGGGAAGCTGGTGAGATCGGCAGTCTCGCCAAGCGCGTGCGCGCCGTTGCCGGCGGCGCCTGTGCCGACCAAACCGTCGGTATAAGGGGCGACAAAGGCGATATCGCCCGCGCCCCGGCGCATTGGGTCGAGCTCGCCCATTTGCGGCAGGCCGAGATCGCGGTTCACGCCATTGAGCTGACCGAGCAGGGCGCGGCTGCCCTCGGTCGGCGCCATCGCGGGATAGCCTTCGCCGAAGCTGATCTCGGCGCCCGTATTGGGGAGATGATCGGCGACGATCGCGCGCATCTTCTGTTCGATCCGCTGCGCCTGATCGTTGGACAGGGCCCGGATATCGCCGGTCGCATAGCCTTGACCGGCGATGATATTGGCCTTGCCCTGCGCGGTTCCACCAACCGCTTCTTCGGAGGTCGCCGACGGCGTGGCCGTGACGCCGCCCAGCATGATCCCGACGCTGTAGGTGAGATTGGGCTCGCGCAATTCGCGGCGGAAGCTGTCGATGATGCGGGCGAGTTCGTAATTGGCGCCGAAACCGTCTTCCTTGCTGAAAATGCCCGCCGAATGGCCGGCCTTGCCGGTGGTGGTGAGCCGCCAGGTGATTGAGCCGCGCCGGGAGATCGAGCCCATATCCTGCCCGTTCTGCTGCGCCAGCCCTTCGAATTCGAGCGCCGCATCGGCCCATTTACCCGCTTGGACCATGTCGGCGCGGGCCTGTTCGACCGGCTGACCGGCACTCTCTTCATCGCCCGACAGAACGATCCGAATATCCGCGGATTTGAGCGTGCCTGCCGCCTTCATCGCACGCAGCGCGGAGACCATGATGACCAGCCCGCCTTTCATATCGTTGACGCCGGGCCCTTCGACCGTGTCGCCGTGACGGGTCATCGTCTGAAACGGGCTGTCCTTTTCGAACACCGTGTCCAGGTGGCCGATCAGCAGGATATGCTTGCCGCGGCCCTTATGCTCCGCGAGCAGATGGCCCGCACGTCCGGTCTGGGGCATCGGCACCCAGCGCACGGTGAATCCCAAGGGCTCAAGCTCAGCCTGCATCATCGCCGCGACGGCGCGCACGCCATCGAAATTGCGCGTGCCGCTATTCTGATCGACCAGCTTCTGAAGCAACGCAATGTCGCGTTCCTGCGAAGCGTCGACCGTAGCGGCCATTTTTTTCTCAGTCGGCGAAAGCGCAGCCTGCGCGGATGCAGCGGCGAGAAGTGCGAGCAATGAAGCGGCAATGCGGGTCATACCGCACCTTAACGCCGCAGACGCCGGGGTCGAGAGCCATCAGGCCGGGATCCCAAATCCAGTCTGGCCCGCATCTTCTGGGATCTGGCAGGGAAAAATGGATGCCCTGCAGGCGGGCTTGCCGTTCGCCGCAGCGCAGCACCTTGCTTTCGCAGCCGCAATAGACCATATGGCTGCCAGCACCGACGCATTCGTGCGTCCGGTCGGGCAGCGTGAACTTCCGCTATCGAGCGGGTCGTGCCCACCCTAAAGGTGCTGCAGCCAAGGGCTCCCCTTTCACGCGGGTCGTCTCATGAACCCGCTTGCCGCGGTTCGAGATGCTTTGCGTCCCGAGCCGTTGTTCGCGCACACGAAAGTGCATCAATTGACTAAATTTTCCGACCTCGGCCTCGCCGCGCCTCTGCAACAGGCGCTCGCCGCCAAGGGCTATGAAAACCCGACGCCGATCCAGGCGCAGGCCATCCCCGTCGTCCTCGAAGGCCGCGACCTGTGCGGTATCGCACAGACCGGCACCGGCAAGACCGCGGCCTTCGCGCTGCCCTCGCTTCATCGCCTGGCGGCGGATGCCAAGGCGCGCCCGATCAAGGGTTGCCGCATGCTGGTACTGGCGCCGACGCGCGAGCTTGCAAGCCAGATCGCCGAGAGCTTCACCGCGTATGGCAAGAATCTGCGCCTATCGGTGCTGACCGTGTTCGGCGGCGTACCGATCAACCGCCAGATCCGTCAGCTTGCCGGCGGCGTCGACATCCTGGTCGCCACGCCCGGCCGCCTGCTCGATCTGATCGATCAGCGTGCGATGACGCTCCGCGACGTCGAGATCCTCGTGCTCGACGAGGCCGACCAGATGCTCGATCTGGGCTTCATCCATGCGCTGAAGCGCATTCACCAGCTGGTTCCGAAGAAGCGCCAGACGCTGTTCTTCTCGGCAACGATGCCCAAGACGATCGCCGATCTCGGCGACAGCTTCCTGACCGATCCGGTCAAGGTCTCGGTCGCGCCGCCCTCCACCACCGCCGAACGCGTCGAGCAATATGTCACCTACGTCAACCAGGCCGAAAAGCAGGCGCTGCTGACTTTGACGCTCCAGCGCGAGACGATCGACCGCGCCCTGGTTTTCACGCGCACCAAGCATGGTGCCGACCGTGTGGTGAAGCATCTGACCGCCGCCGGCATCGCCGCGAACGCGATCCACGGCAACAAGAGCCAGCCGCAGCGCGAACGTGCGCTGGCGGAATTCAAGGCCGGCCGAGCGCCGATCCTGGTCGCCACGGACATTGCCGCGCGCGGCATCGACGTCTCGGGCGTGAGCCATGTGTTCAATTTCGAACTGCCCAACGTGGCCGAGCAATATGTCCACCGCATCGGCCGCACCGCGCGCGCCGGCGCCGCCGGCATTGCGGTCTCGTTCGTGGCGGATGACGAGCGTGCTTATCTGCGCGGAATCGAGAAGCTGACCCGTGTCCGCCCGACGATCGTGCCGTTGCCAGAGAACTTCCTGACCGAGCAGGCCAAGCTGCCGAAGCCCGCGAAGAACGAGCCGCGCGCCGAGCAAGCGCATCGCGGGCCGCGCCAGGGCCAGGGCCAGCGCCGTCATGACGGGGAGCGGCCGGCAGGCAGCGCGCCCAAGCGCCGTTTCGGTCCGCGCAAGGGTGCTCCCGGCCAGCATCGCAATGCGATCAAACGCACCGGCGGCGGCGGGCGCTAAGCCTTAGCTCAGGAGATGGATGCCAGCTTTCGCTGGCATGACGGTTATTTCTATCGTCACCCCGGCGAAAGCTGGCGTCCATCTCCTGCCGGCGGAACTAGGCAAGACAGCGCGTGCGCGTTACCTCGCGCAAATGCCGATCGATCCCGTCACGCTCACTCAACAACTGATCGCCTGCCCGAGCGTAACGCCCGAGGATGCGGGCGCGCAGGACGTACTCACCTATGCGCTCGAAGCGCAGGGGTTCGAGGTCCATCGCTTCACGGACGGCAGCCCACCCGACGGGCCGGTCGAGAATCTGTTCGCGATCCGCGGCCAAGGCGCGCCTTTCTTCGCCTTTGCGGGACATAGCGATGTCGTCCCTCCGGGCGGCGGCTGGACGGAGGACGCCTTTCACCCCCGCATCGACGGCGACCTGCTCTATGGGCGCGGCGCGGTCGACATGAAGGGCGCGCTGGCGGCTTTTACCGCGGCGGCGGCGCGCGTGACGGCACATAAGGGCACGGTCGCGCTGATCATCACAGGCGACGAGGAAGGACCGGCCACCCACGGCACGGTCGCGCTGATCGACTGGATGGAACGCCAGGGTCACAGGCCCGACCTGATCCTGGTAGGCGAGCCGACCTCATCCGCCCGGCTGGGCGATACGATCAAGATCGGCCGACGCGGATCGGTCAATATGTGGATCGAGGTGCCGGGCACGCAGGGCCACGTCGCCTACCCCCATCTGGCCGACAACCCGATCCCTGCGCTCGCCCGCATCGTATCGCGCCTGTCCGCGCTCGACCTCGACCAGGGCAATGACTGGTTCCAGCCGTCCAACCTGGAAGTGACCGATGTCGAGACCGGCAACAGCGCGACCAACGTCATTCCCGGCGTGGCGCGCGCGCGGATCAACATTCGGTTCAACGACATGCAGAATGGCGCCGACCTGGTTGCCATGGTCGAGCGGATCGTGGCTGAGGAAGCACCGCAAGGACGCGTCACCGCACGGATTTCGGGCGAGGCGTTCCTGACGCCGCCGGGCGAGCTTTCCGCCCTGGTGAGCGATGCGATCCGGGACGTGACGGGAGTCACGCCCGAATTCTCCACCACCGGCGGTACGTCCGACGCACGCTTTTTGTCGAAGCTGGCGCCCACGGTCGAGTTCGGACTGATCAACGCGACCATGCACAAGCTGGATGAGGCGGTGGCGATCCCCGATCTCTATGCGCTAACCGACATTTACGAGGGCGTCATTCGCCGCGTTTTCGCCTGAGGATGACATAAAGCGCGCCCGTGCCGCCATGGCGCGGATGCGCGTTGCGGACCGCGGCGATCCGGTCGCGATAGCCCGAGCTGCCCAGCCAGGTGCCGATAGCACCCCGGATCAACCCCCGGCCCTTCACATCCGGCTTGGGGGGCTTGCCGGTGATCACCAGCAAGACACGCACATCATCCATCACGGCGCGCGCCAGCGCATGTTCGAGCGCGCCGGCGGCGGTCGCGAGCGTGTGGCCGTGCAGGTCGATCGTACGGTCAGGCGAAACCCCGCCTTTGCGCAGCCGCCGATCCCAACCGCCGTCGAGCGTGTCGGGAGGCGCGGGTTCGTTGAGCCGTGGGGCCTTGGGCTGCGGCAGGCTGCGCGCAACCGGCTTGCGTTTGATCGGTGGTGGGAAGCCCGGCATCGGCACATCGGACGGGTCGGCCGACTTGCCCGCCATCGGCGTCACCGTCGCCGCAACGCGCGCCCATAGCGCGCGTTCTTCAGCGCTGAGGCGCGGCCCCGCCGGCATTCGTCTGCTGCTGGATCAGCACGGGCTGCAATTTTGCAAGCGTGCCGCGCGGAACGAGGATCAGCATCTGGCCATGCGCGTACATGCCGCCCGCGGTGATCGCGGCGATCACGCCCGCACCCCAATATGTATCGACCCGGTTAGGGCCCTTGATCGCGCCACCCGTATCCTGGGCGACCCACAGGCCGGTGACCTCGGCGCGGTCGGAGGACAGCCATAGTGGCGCGCCCAAAGGCGTGAAGGCCGGATCGGCGGCGACGCTCACGTGGCCGATAACGGGTGCGCCCATCGCGCCCAATGGCGCGCCGCCGAGCAATTCATGGAAGAAGACGACGCTCTTATTCTCTTCCATCAACGCCTGACGCTGGTCGGGATGGTCGGCGAGATAGGCCTTAATCCCCTGCATCGAGGTCGCGTAGGTGGTGTTCGGGCCGATCAGGCCGCGGTCGCGCATCAGCTTGCCGATGCCGGTATAATTGTAGCCGTTCTGCGTATCGTAGCCGATCCACATATAGCTGCCGTCGGGCAAATGCAGACGGCCCGATCCCTGGATTTCCAGGAAGAACAATTCCACCGGATCCTGCACCCAGGCGATTTCCAGCCCCTGATTGGCAAGCGCGCCGGCGTCGATCGCGGCGCGGTCGTAATAAGGCACGAACTTGCCGTCCTGCATCCGGCCACGCACTTTCTTGCCCGTCGGCGCGCCGCCCGCGGCGACGCCGCTGTCCATTTCGACCAGATCGGGCGGACGGCGATAGACCGGCACGTCATATCCTGGATCGTGCGTGCGCGAGCCTTCGATCTCCGGCGCATAATAGCCGGTCGCGAGCAGGGCGCCGTTTCCGACCAGCACGGTCTCGAACTGGGTCTGGAAAAACGCGACGGGATCGCTGTCCGCAGCCGCTGCCGCGCAGGCGGTGGCCCAGTCGCCCGGTTGGGTGAGGCCGGTCAGGTCCTTGCGCTTCTGCAACGATCCGCACGACGCCTTGAACGAGTTGCGTGCGGCCAGCGCCTGATCGGCGCCCAGGTCCAGCGCCGACACGGGGGGCCCCGCCGATATCCCAGCCTCGACCGCATTCCGTGGCGGAGGCGGTTTCGGCGGCTCGACGGGCCTGGTAACGGGACGCTCGGGCGGCGGCGCCTCGCCACGAGGCGCACGGTGCGGCGTGGTGGAGCATGCAGCGACGAGCAGGGACACGGCCAGCGCCAGTCCGAGCCGGAAGGAACCTCCCCGCATTATGGGATCAGGCCGCTTCGTCGGTCTCGGTGAGCATCCAGTTCGGATTGGGCGACTTGATCGGACGGCTGAACGTCCAGACGTCATGCGTGGGAACCGCGTCGCTCATCGACCCTGCGATGACATTGCCTTCACGGTCGCGCGTCACCGCCGCCACGTCGGCATCGAAGCGAACGCGGATATGCGCCACGCCATTGTCGATATGCGCGTCTTCGATCTGCGCCTGCTCGATCGAGACGAGCCGGTTGTCGAGTGTCTCGCCGGCCTCCTCACGCTCGTGGATGGCGTGCGCAAAGCTGTGCGCGACCTCCGGATCGACCATCTTGTCGAGCGACTCCTGATCGCCCTTCCAATAGGCTTCGAGCACCATGCCGTACGCGGCCTTGGCGCCTTCGACGAAGCGGGCGACATCGAACTGGGAATCCGCAGCCGCGATCGCGCGCAGGCCCGATGCCGCGCTGGCCGAGGGCGTCGGCTCCTGCCCGGACGCGGACGTCAACGTCGCGTCCGGCGCCTTGAGCGAGACCGCACGCACCGTCGGCACGCTTTCCGGCTTGACCAGCGTCTGTTCGTGGCCCGTGCGCCGTCCCAGCACGCTCCATAGGCGAAGCGCGACGAATACGAAAACCAGCGCAAGAACGATCAAAGTGGTCACCGAACCTCCCATATCGCGTCCTACATAGGGCGCAAGGGACCGATCTGCAAACGGACCGGGCGCTTGCTAGACTCGCCGCAAGCCGCCCGGGTTCCGCATTGCCCTTGGCGGGCGGGACTGCTAGCGGCTTGCCGCCCGCGGGTGCCGAGAGGACCGGCCCGCTCCAAGACATTCTAGAACGGAAAAAGACGCAATGGCCGACGAGACCACCAACGCAGCGCCCGAAGGCCTCCAGCCCAACGGTGCGGATACCGCGCCGCAGATCGGCATGATCGCGCAATATGTGAAGGATTTGTCGTTCGAAAATCCGAACGCGCCGGGCATCTATCAGCAGCAGGTCCAGCCGCAGATCGACGTCCAGTTCCACATTTCGGTCGCACCGGTTGCCGACGACGTCCATGAAGTTTCGATGAAGATCGAGGTTCGCGCGCAGGGCGATGCGGGCTCGACCATCTTCGCGGTCGAGCTGGTCTATGCTGGCCTGTTCGGCGCGCGCAACGTCGCGCCGGAGGCTTTGTCCCCGTTCCTCTATGCGGAAGCGCCGCGCCTGCTGTTCCCGTTCGCGCGCCGGATCGTCGCCGACGTCACGCGCGACGGCAATTTCATGCCGCTGCTGCTCGACCCGATCGACTTCGGCGCGATGTACATGCAGCAGGCGCAGCAGGCTTCGCAGCTCGCCGAGGGCGAGACCGCCGGCCAGGCCTGACCTAAACACTTGCACTCTTGCCCCGTTCGGGCTGAGCTTGTCGAAGCCCTGTATTTCTTTTTGCTCGGGTGAGAAGAAGGCAGCGCTTCGACACGCTCAGCGCGAACGGGATAGGGGCGGCCAGCTTGAATTTCGTTTTCGCTTCATCTCCCAGGGCCTCCGCCGGAGCGACAGCCTGATATGGGTCTTGTCCGGTCTTTAGGTTCGGTCGGCGGTTTCACGCTGGCCAGCCGATTGCTCGCGCTCGTTCGCGATACGCTGCAGGCGACCTATGTCGGCGCGAGTTTCGCGTCCGACGCCTTCCTGGTCGCCTTCCGCCTGCCCAACATGTTCCGCGCATTGTTCGCGGAAGGCGCGTTCAACGCCGCCTTCATACCGATGTTCAACCGCAAGGTCGCGGATGGCGGCACGCCGCTGGGCCTGGATTTCGCCGAGCGCGCCTTGGCCGTCCTGTTCCCGATCCTCGCGGCGTGCACGGCGGTGATGCTGATCGCCGCCTGGCCGCTGACCTGGCTACTCGCGGGAGGATTCCACGGCCAGCACCCCACGCACTCTCAGTTCGATTTCGCGGTCCTGCTGTCGCGGATCACGATCCCCTATCTGATGCTGATCAGCCTCGCATCGTTGCTGGGTGGCATCCTCAATTCGCTGGACCGATTCTGGGTCAATGCCGCCGCGCCGATCCTGCTCAATGTAGCGATGGTGGTCGGGCTCGCCTTTTTCCACGGGCCGGACGCTTATGCGACCGCACGGGTGCAGGCGATTTGCGTTCCCGTCGGCGGGGCGCTGCAATTGCTGTGGCTGATGTTCGCCTGTCATCGGGCGGGGGTGAGCATGCGCCTGCGCCGCCCGCTTTGGGACGACGACGTCAAACAGCTGATGAAGCTCATCCTGCCCGCCGCCACCGGCGCGGGGGCATCGCAGATTAACCTGCTTATCTCGACCCAGCTTGCCGGCGGGCTGCTTTCCGCCGGATCGATCTCCGCGCTTTATTATGCGGACCGGCTTAACCAGCTTCCGCTCGGCATGATCGGGATCGGACTTGGCACGGTTCTGCTGCCGACAGTCTCGCGCCTGCTCAGCAGAGGGCAGGAGGAGGCCGCGATGGAGACGCAGAATCGCGGCATCGAACTGGCCTTGTTTCTTACCCTGCCGGCAACCGCCGCCTTCATTTTCGCGTCCGGGCCAATCGTACGCGGCGTATTCCAGCATGGGGCCTTCACCGCCGACGCCACCGTGCGCTGCGCCTGGGCACTCAGCGCCTTCTCGATCGGCCTGCCCTCGTATGTGCTGGTGAAGGTGCTCACCCCGGGTTTCTACGCGCGTGCCGACACCCGCACGCCGGTGCGCTATGCGATCATCTCGGTCGGCGTGAATATCGTCCTCAATCTGGCGTTGATCCCCACCCTGCAAACCAGCGGCCCGCCGCTGGCGACCGCGATCGCCTCGACGGTCAATGTCGGGATGCTCTATTTCACGCTGCGCAAGCGCGGCCATTTCGCCCCCGACGCGCAGCTCCGTCGCCGGATTCCGCGGCTGCTGCTCGCCTCGCTGATGATGGGCGGGGTGCTTTACCTGCTCGCGCCGTTGGCCAATCCTTATCTCACCCGCTCGCTGCTGGTGCGCGCTGCCGCCCTGATCATACTCTGTGGAGGCGGCAGCCTCGTCTATTTCGCGGCCTGTTTCATCACTCGCGCTTTTGCACTGAACGATATCCGGACGCTCCTCCGGCGACGCGCCGCCGGAGCCTGAACCTCTCCTTAAGGCACCGATCGGCCTCTCTTGCGTTCCTGACCCGCCTATGGACTGCAATAGGAGAGTAACCATGCGTATTCTGATGATCGGTGCTGCCGTTACGCTGGCATCGGCCGCGATCGCCCAGACCACCACCACCACGACCTCCGCGCCGGACCCGGTTACCGGCACGACCCAGACGACGGTTTCGACGACGGCTCCCGCCGTCCCGCCGGCATCGACGACCGTGACCACGACGGCCGACCCCGCGGTTCCGGCGACGACGGTCACCACCACCGCAGCGGATCCGGCCGCGCCGGCCACGGCCAGCACGACCGTGACCACCGGCGATCCGGCAATTCCCGCCACGACCACGACCGTTCAGAAGACCACCACCGACCCGGTGACGGGCAAGACCAAGGTCAAGACCAAGACCAAGACCAAGCCTTGGTAAGCCCGTGGTTGCTGCAGGCGCCGCCGCCCTTTGCGGTGGCGGCGCTTGACGTGCGCGGTCCGCTGCCCGAAGGCGCAACCTTATGCGCATCGTCTCTGGCATCCAGCCTACCGGCAACCTTCATCTCGGCAATTATCTGGGTGCGATCCGCAACTGGGTGCGGATGCAGGATGAGGCCGAGGCCGGCGGCTGCTTCTTCTTTCTCGCCGACCTCCACGCGATCAGCCAGTTCCAGGCGCCCGCAGACCTGGCGCGCGCGATCCGCGAGATGGCCGCCGCGCTGATCGCCTGCGGCATCGATCCCCAGCGCGCCACCCTGTTTCGCCAACGCGACGTGCCCGCGCACAGCGAGCTCGCGTGGCTGCTGAACGGCGTCGCGCGCGTTGGCTGGCTCAACCGCATGACGCAGTTCAAGGACAAAGCCGGCAAGAATCGCGAGGGCTCGTCGGTTGCGCTCTACACTTATCCGGTGCTGCAGGCGGCGGATGTTCTGCTCTATCATGCGACGCACGTTCCGGTCGGTGACGACCAGAAGCAGCATCTGGAGTTGGCGCGCGACATCGCGACCAAGTTCAACACGGACTACGGCACTGATCTGTTCGTGCTGCCCGAGCCGACAATTCCGCCCGCCGCAGCCCGGATCATGAGTCTGCGCGACGGCGCGGCGAAGATGTCCAAGTCCGATCCATCGGACATGAGCCGGGTCAATCTGAACGACGATCCCGATCTGATCGCGCAGAAGGTCCGCAAGGCAAAGACCGATCCGGAACCGCTGCCCGCTGATCCCGCGGGTCTCGACTCACGGCCCGAAGCCCGAAATCTGGTCACGATCTACGCGGCTCTGGCCGACGAGACCGTTGCGGACGTCCTCGCGCGCTTCGCCGGGCAGGGCTTCGGCGCATTCAAGCCCGCGCTGGCCGAATTGATGGTCGAGACGCTCCGTCCGATCGGTAGCCGCCTGGCAGAACTTCAGCGCGATCCTGCTGAGCTGGACCGGCTGCTCGCGATCGGAGCCGAAAAGGCGCGTGCCGTAGCTGAGCCCACTATAAAGGCTGCATATAAAGCGATGGGTCTCTGAACGCTTCGGCGCAAATCCAGCAACTCGTCGCTTGTTAAAAACGTTCAATCGCGGTTCAGTGAAAGAGGCTTAGCTCTATTTCGAGCTATTACAGGACGTCTCCCATGTCGTTTCGCCGTAAAATCCTTACTTTCGTTGCTCCCGCGGCTTTTTTGCTCGCGGCGGGCTGTGCCCAGCCTTTCCAGGCAAATGTTTCCCGATTTCAGATGATGCCGCCACCGGACGGCCAGACGTTCGTGGTCCAGCCCTCCGATCCGCGCATGCAAGGCAGTATCGAGTTCGAAACCTATGCCCAGCAAGTGGCGGGCCGCCTCACCGCACTCGGCTATCGTCCGGCCGAGGCTGGCCGGGCGACCCTGGTCGTCACGATGGATTATGGCGTCGACAACGGCCACACCCAGATCGTCACAACGCCGGGTTTCGGCCCGGCGTGGGGTTGGGGCCCTTATGGAGCATGGGGCGTAGGCTATCGCCACGGCATCACCCGCTTCCATGGCCGGCGCGTCTATGGCCGGGGCTTCTATTATGGATGGGACGACCCCTTCTGGTATGATCCCTTCGGCTATCCCGAGGTCAACAGCTACACCTTCTTCATCAGCCACCTGAACATGAAGATCCGGCGCGCGGGCGACGGCCAGGTCCTGTTCGAGGGCAAGGCGAGCGCTCGCTCCACCGATCAGGCGCTGCCGCACATCGTGCCCAATCTGGTGGAAGCCATGTTCACCGGCTTCCCCGGCCGATCGGGCGAGGATGTGCGCATCACGATTCCGCCGCCGCCGAAGAACGGCCAGCCAGCGCAAGCGCCGACCATTCAGGAGCGGCATCGCCGCTGATCTTTTCGCGCGGCATCGGGCCGGGTAGAGCCGCCTGATGCCGCGCGAAATCACCGCTTTCTCCAATCCGCTGGTTAAGCGGGTCCGCAACCTGCGCGAAAAGCGCCATCGCCGTGAGGAAGGCCTGTTTCTGGCCGAGGGGCTGCGCATCCTCGCCGAGGCCGAAGAAACGGGCATATTACCCGAATATCTGTTTTTTGCCGCCGACAGCGCGCAACACCCTATCGTCCGCCGCCTGAGCGCCGCGGTCGAGACGCGAGGTGGCGAGGCGATCGAAACCAGCCGGGACATCCTTCACAAACTGTCCGGCAAGGATAATCCGCAGGTCGTACTGGGCGTGTACCGCCAGTTCGACACGAGCCTGGCGCGCGTCGATCGCCGCCAATCGGGCATCTGGCTGGTGGCACAGGCGATGCGCGATCCGGGCAATCTCGGCACGATGCTGCGCACCGGCGACGCGGTCGGCGCGGGGGGATTGATCCTGATCGACGATACGGTCGATCCCTTCTCCGTCGAGGCGGTGCGTGCGAGCATGGGCGCCTTGTTCACCCAGCGGATCGCGCAGGCGCGCTGGGAGGAGTTCCTGCCCTGGCTGCGGGGTGGGCCGGGTCAGCTGGTCGGTCTCAGCCTGGAGGCGAGTGAGGATTATCGCCGGCCCGACTATGAAGCACCCACGTTCCTGATGGTCGGAAATGAGGCCCAGGGACTCCCCGCCGATTATGCCGCCGCCTGCGATCTGCGCGTCAAGATTCCGATGCTGGGCAAGGCGGACAGCCTGAACGCCGCGATTTCATGCGCGGTGATGGCGTATCAGGTGCTCAGCCAGCGTCTGGGCGTGGCCAAAGCCTGAACGCGGAATGTAACGATTGTTCGCAGCCGGTTCAGCCAGCGCGCGTTACGCCCGCGTGCCGGACCCAAGGAGGAATGGGATGAAAAAGATCGTAATCGCCCTTGTCGCCGCTTCCGCGCTGGCCGCGCCGCTTGTCGCGCAGAGCGCGGAGGACCAGCGCCGCTGGGATTATGCCCAGGAGCGCTATCGCGCCGAAACCGCCCGCTATCAGGCCGAACGCGACCGCTATTATGCGATCAGCCGCGCTGACCGCGGTCATTATGCGCCGGCGCCCCCGCCGGGCGCCGATCCTTATGCCACCGATTACGATGCGTCCCGCTATTATCGCGACGATCCCCGCTATCGCGAGCGGGTGCTGACTTCGAGTGACCAAGTGTATCGCGGGTCGGACGGACGCTATTACTGCAAGCGGAGCGACGGCACGACCGGTCTGATCATCGGCGCCGCCAGCGGCGGGATTCTCGGCAATATTATCGATGGCGGACGCCATCGCACCGCCGGCACCCTGATCGGCGGGGCGATCGGCGCGCTCGCGGGCAGATCGATCGATCAAGATCAGGTCAAATGTAAGTAACGAGAAGGGGTCGGGACACCGGCCCCTTCCTTCTTAGGGGGTACGCCTCCACCAGGCCTCGCTTATCCAGCGGCGCCTTTCTGGGCACCAAGCAGCATCCCATACCGAAGCCCCATAGCCTGGAGGGTTGGGGAGGCCACTGCGACGGGATGACTTGTTATGATGTTCTAGACATCAATGTTAGCATTTCATATAGGAATAGTGCCTAGGGAGCTTGCATGATCACAGCCGGACAGATGCGTGCAGCGCGTGCTTTGCTGGGAATCGATCAGCGGCAGCTGGCGGAATTGGCGGGTGTGTCGCTGCCGACGATCCAGCGGATGGAAGCAAGCGACGGCGTCGTGCGGGGCGTGATCGATACGCTCACCAAGGTAATCGAAGCGCTGGATCGTGCCGGTATTTTGCTGATCGGTGAGGGCGCGGTTAGCTCCGACGGGGGCCGCGGGGTGCGCTTGAAAGCCGCGAGGCCCGCGGAGTTTCGATGACCGGCAGCCGCGCAGAATTGCCCAACGACCGTACCGACTTCGTCGGCAGATAGGCGGGCGCTATGACCCGCAGCTTGATGACCCATCGGCCAGGCTTTCTTGACCTGTTCACGCCGAAGCTCGTCACGGTCCTACGCGAGCAGTATCAACTGCGGAATCTCAAGGCCGATCTTGTTGCCGGCCTGACAGTGGCGATCGTCGCACTTCCCCTGTCGATGGCGATCGCGATCGCGTCCGGGGTCACACCTGATCGCGGCCTCTATACGTCGATTGTCGGCGGCTTCGTGGTGTCGGCGCTGAGCGGCAGTCGTTTCCAGATCGGCGGGCCGGCCGGAGCCTTCATAGTCCTTGTCGCAGCCACGGTCGCGAGCCACGGGTTGGAAGGGTTGCTGCTGGCGACCTTTATGGCGGGGGTGATCTTGCTCGCGGTGGGCTTCCTCCGTCTCGGCACCTTTATCAAATATGTCCCCTACCCCGTGACGGTGGGCTTCACCTCTGGCATCGCGGTCATAATCTTCGCGAGCCAGATCAAGGAACTGCTCGGCCTGACACTGATCGATCGCGAGCCGGGACCGTTCCTTCCCAAGATGCTCGCGCTGTCCGCGGCGCTTCCCAGCCTCAGCCTGCCGACCTTTGCCATCTCGATCGCGTCGATCGGTCTCATCCTACTCCTGCGCCGGCTCCGGCCCCATTGGCCCGGATTCCTGATCGTCGTCGCCATCGGCGCGCTTGTCACCTGGCTGTTCGGCCTACCGGTGGAAACGATCGGCTCGCGCTTTGGCGGAATCCCGCGCTCATTGCCTGCCCCGCGCCTGCCGGATCTGTCGCTGGCAAGGATAGAGGGGATGCTGCCCGCCGCGCTCTCCTTTGCCCTGCTTGGCGGCATCGAGAGCCTCCTTTCCGCCGTCGTGGCCGATAGCATGTCGGGCCGTCGCCATCGTTCCAATTGCGAACTGGTGGCCCAGGGGGCGGCGAATATCGCGTCGGCCCTGTTCGGCGGCATTTGCGTCACCGGAACGATCGCGCGCACCGCAACCAATGTCCGTGCCGGCGCGCACGGGCCGATATCAGGCATGCTGCACGCGCTCATCCTGTTCGCATTCATGCTCGTTGCCGCCCCGCTGGCCGGCACAATCCCGCTCGCGTCGCTGGCTGCCATATTGGCGGTGGTGTCGTGGAACATGGCGGAAAAGCACGAATTCAGGATATTGCTGCGCGCATCGCGCGGCGATGCGGTCGTGCTGCTTGTGACCTTCCTGCTGGTTGTCTTCCGCGATCTGACGGAGGGTATCCTTGTCGGTTTCGGGATTGGCGCGCTGCTGTTCCTGCATCGCATGGCACATGCGGTCGAAATCGAACGGCCCGCACTGCTTGCCGACGAAGATCAGGCTGATTCAGCCGATGCCGGCTACCCGCCGGCACTGACCGCCGGCCAGGATATCATCGTCTACCGCATCACCGGAGCCTTCTTTTTCGGCGCGGTGGGCGAGGTGGCCGCCACGCTCGACCGGATCGGCGAACATGCCAAAGCCTATGTGCTGGACTTGTCGGGTGTCCCGATCCTGGATTCCACCGCCGCCGCGATGATAATGGGTTTCGCGCGGGATGCGCGGCGGCATGCAGCCAGTGTCCATATCGCGGGCGCGCGTGCTGCGGTGAGCCGCATGTTGCTGATGCACGGCGCGCGCGCTGCGGACATCCAATTCAGCGCTTCCGTCGAGCAGGCCGTGTCAGCGGCCCACTGCACCCTCGATCGATAAGCATTCTTCCGGCCCGGCGAAGCCGAGCCGGTCGGATCAAATGTGGATCGGCTTGCCCGTCACAGCCATCGCCGCTTCCTTGATCGCCTCGCTGTGCGTCGGATGGGCGTGGCAGGTGTAGGCGATATCCTCGCTCGTCGCGCCGAACTCCATCGCCTGGGCGGCCTGGGCGATCATCGTGCCGGCGACGCTGGCGATGCACCATACGCCGAGCACGCGATCGCTATCGGCGTCCGCGATCACCTTCACGAAGCCGTCGGGCTCGTGATTGGTCTTGGCGCGGCTGTTGGCCAGCATCGGAAACTTGCCGACCTTGACCGGGCCACGCTCCTTGGCCTGCTCCTCGGTCAACCCCACGCCCGCAATCTCGGGTGAAGTGTAGACGACGCTCGGAATGACATCGTGATTCACGATGCCGGTCAGGCCCGCGATATTCTCAGCGACGGCGATGCCTTCATCCTCCGCCTTGTGCGCGAGCATCGGGCCGGGAACGACGTCGCCGATCGCCCAAATGCCGGGGACCCTGGTCGCGAAATCATGATCGATGTCGATCTGGCCGCGCTGGTTGACCGCGAGGCCGGCCTTGTCGAGGCCAAGGCCCTCGGTGTTGGCGCGACGGCCGATAGAGACCAGCACAACGTCAGCCTCGATCGTCTCAGCGGCACCGCCCGCGGCGGGTTCGACCGTCAGCTTGGCGCCGCTCTTGCCGGCTTCGACCTTGGTGACTTTGGTGCCGAGCCTGAACTCCATCCCCTGCTTCTTGAGGATCTTGTTCGATTCCTTGCGAACCTCGCCGTCCATGCCGGGCAGAATCTGGTCGAGGAACTCGACCACGGTGACCCTGGCGCCCAGGCGGCGCCAAACCGAACCGAGCTCGAGCCCGATCACGCCGCCGCCGATCACGACCATGTGACCCGGGACCTTCTCAAGCTCGAGCGCGCCGGTGGAATCAACGACCACCTTCTGGTCGACGGTAACGCCCGGCAACGGGGTAACCGACGAGCCCGTGGCGATCACGATATTCTTGGCCGTGACAACACGGTCGCCGACCTTGACGCTGTGCGCGTCCTGGAAGGTCGCGAGGCCCTTCAGCCATTCGACCTTGTTCTTCTTGAACAAGAACTCGATGCCGCCGGTGAGCTGCTTGACCGCATCCTTGCGCTGCCCGTGCATCGTTTCGAGATCGAGGCTCATCTTGTCGATCTTGACGCCGAGCTTGGCCAGCGCGCCGCCGGCTGCTTCTTCATACAATTCCGACGCGTGCAGCATCGCCTTGGACGGGATGCAGCCGACATTGAGGCAGGTACCACCCAGCGTTTCGCGGCTTTCCGCGCACGCGGTCTTGAGGCCGAGCTGCGCCGCGCGGATCGCCGCGACATAGCCGCCGGGACCGGCGCCGATCACCAGCACGTCGAAATCATAGTCAGCCATTACCAACTCCGTTCGCCCTGAGCTTGTCGAAGGGCCGTACTTTGTCCGTCCGCGAAGAAGTGCAGGGCTTCGACAAGCTCAGCCCGAACGGAATATGGGGATAATCCCGCCTTATTACAGGTCGATCAGCAGGCGCGTCGGATCCTCGATCGCGTTCTTGAGCGCGACCAGGAAAGTCACCGCCTCGCGGCCATCGATCAGCCGATGGTCATAGCTGAGCGCCAGATACATCATCGGACGGACGACGACCTGACCATCACGGACGACCGGGCGTTCCTCGATCCGGTGCAGGCCGAGCACGGCCGACTGCGGAGGATTGATGATCGGGGTCGACATCAGCGAGCCGAACACGCCGCCGTTGGAGATGGTGAAGGTGCCGCCCTTCATCTCGTCCATCTTGAGCGTGCCATCCTTGGCGCGCTTGCCGAAGTCGCCGATCGTCTTCTCGATCGTCGCGACCGACATATCCTGCGCGTCCCGGATCACCGGCACGACCAGGCCGTTGGGAGCGGAAACCGCGACCGAGATGTCGGCATAATCGTGATAGACGATTTCCTCGCCCTCGATCGACGCGTTGACTGCGGGGATGTCGCGCAGCGCCTGGCAGGCGGCCTTCACGAAGAAGCCCATGAAGCCCAGGCGGACTCCATGCTTCTTCTCGAACAGATCCTTGTACTTGGCGCGCGCGGCGATCACTTCGCTCATGTCGACGTCGTTGAACGTCGTCAGCATGGCGGCGGTGTTCTGCGCTTCCTTGAGGCGCTTGGCGACCGTCTGGCGCAGGCGCGACATGCGCACGCGCTCTTCCTTGCGATCGCCACCCGAAGCAGCCGGCGCGGTAACGCTCGGCGCGGATGCGGCGGCTTTCGCCATAGCCGGCTGATTCTTGGCAGCCTCTATCACGTCATCCTTCGTGATGCGGCCGTCCTTGCCCGTGCCCTTGATCTTCGAGGGATCGACACCGTGTTCCAGCACGGCGCGGCGAACCGACGGGGAGAGCGTCTGACCGCCCGTACCGCCTTCTTCCGCTTCGCCATGATTGCCATAGCCAGCCGGGGTCGCCTGGCCTGCGGGCGCGGCGGCGGGCTCGGCCGGGGCCGCGGCTTCCGCCTTGCCGACCGCGGTACGATCCTCAACCGCGGGTGTCGCAGCGGTGGCGGCGGAGGCGCCTTCCTGGATGCGCGCGATCACGGCGCCCACAGAGACAGTGTCGCCTTCGCTCGCGACATGCTCCGCAAGCACGCCCGCGGCCGGAGCATTGACCTCGACCGCGACCTTGTCGGTTTCGAGGCTCGCGATCGGCTCGTCGGCCTTCACCGCATCGCCCGGCTGCTTGAGCCATTGGCCCAAAGTGGCCTCGGTGATCGATTCGCCCAGCGTTGGGACGATAACGTCGGTCGCCATTGCTCTTCCTTATGCTTTAGGTTCGTGGCCGAGCGCCTCGGCGACGAGCGCCAGCTGCTGGCTGGTATGTTTCTTCATGAAACCGGTGGCGGTCGAGGCCGAAGCCTTGCGGCCGGCGTAAACCGGGCGGATCGCCTTGCCGGCCTGCTTGGCCGCTTCCTCGATCAGACATTCGACGAAGAACCAGGCACCGTTATTCTTCGGCTCTTCCTGTGCCCAGACGATCGTTTCGAGATTGGTCATGCGACCGATCCGAAGCGCAAGTGCTTCCGAGGGGAAGGGATAAAGCTGCTCGATACGCACGATCGTGGTGTTCTTGTCACCCGCCGCGTCGCGCGCCTCGGCGAGGTCGTAGAAGACCTTGCCCGAACAGAGCACCAGCCGCTTCACTTTGTCATCGGACGGTGCGTTGGGGTCGCTGAGGATGCGCTTGAAGTGGCTATCGCCCAGGAATTCGTCGATCGACGATACCGCCGCCTTGTGCCGCAGCAGCGACTTCGGCGTCACGATCACCAACGGCTTCCTGAAGTTGCGCAGCATCTGCCGACGCAGGATGTGGAAATAATTGGCGGGCGTCGTGCAGTTGGCGACCTGGATATTATCCTCGGCGCAGAGCTGCAGATAACGCTCCAGACGAGCCGAGCTATGCTCCGGACCCTGGCCCTCATAACCATGCGGCAACAGCATCACGAGGCCATTAGCGCGTAGCCATTTGGACTCGCCCGCGGCGATGAACTGATCGATCATCACCTGCGCGCCATTGGCGAAATCGCCGAACTGCGCTTCCCACAGGACCAACGTCTTGGGGGACTGCCCGGCATATCCATATTCGAACCCGAGCACGCCGAATTCGCTGAGCGGGCTATCGAGTACCTGGAAACGGCGGTCGAGCTCGCTCAGCGGGATATATTTGTGGCCGTCGGTCTGATCGGTCCAAACCGCATGACGCTGGCTGAATGTGCCGCGCCCGACATCCTGGCCGGACAGACGAACCGGATAGCCCTCAATCAGCAGAGTCCCGAAAGCGAGCGCCTCGGCCGTGGCCCAATCGAAGCCTTCCCCGGTTTCGAACATGCCGCGCTTGGCTTCGAGGATGCGGGCGAGCGTCTTGTGGATAGTAAGACCCGCAGGCACTGTGGTGAGTAGCTTGGCGACCGTATCCAGCTTCGCGCGGTCGACGCCGCTCGCGGCGGCGCGGCGTTCGGTCACCGCCTCGCGCGGCGCCGCAAGCCCGGCCCACTCGCCTTCGAACCAGTCAGCCTTGTTGGCCTTGTAGCTCTTACCGGCTTCGAATTCTTCTTCGAGATGAGCGACGAAATCGCCCTCGGCCTTGTCGAGCCAGGTCTGGTCGATCTGACCCTGGGCGATCAGCCGATCGGCATAAAGCTTCGAGACCGGCGGATGCTTGCGGATCGCCTCGTACATCAGCGGTTGGGTGAAGCCCGGCTCGTCGCCTTCATTGTGACCGAAGCGGCGATAGCACCACATGTCGATCACGACGTCGCGCTTGAAACGGGCGCGGAACTCGGTCGCGACCTTGCAGGCGAAGGTGACGGCTTCGGGATCGTCGCCATTGACGTGCAGGATCGGAGCCTGGACCATCTTGGCGATGTCCGAGCAATAAGGCGACGAGCGCGCGAATTGCGGACTGGTCGTGAAGCCGACCTGGTTGTTGATCACGAAATGGACGGTGCCGCCGGTATTGTAGCCGCGCAGGCCGGAAAAGCCGAAGCATTCCATGACGATACCCTGGCCCGCAAAGGCGGCATCGCCGTGGATCAGGATCGGCATTACCTTGGCGCGCTCGTTATCCTGCAGCTGGGTCTGCTTGGCGCGAGCCTTGCCGAGCACGACCGGATCGGCAGCCTCGAGATGCGACGGATTGGGCGCGAGGCTGAGGTGGATCTTGTTGCCGTCGAACTCCCGATCGGTCGAGGTTCCGAGGTGATACTTCACGTCGCCCGAACCGCCGACGTCCTCAGGATTGGCGGAGCCGCCCGCAAATTCGTGGAAGAGCACCCGATAGGGCTTCTTCATGACATTGGTCAGCACGTTGAGGCGGCCACGATGGGCCATGCCGATCACGACCTCCTGCACGCCGGCCATGCCGCTATATTTGAGCACCGCCTCCAGCGCGGGGATCATGCTCTCGCCGCCGTCGAGGCCGAAGCGCTTGGTGCCGACATATTTCCTGGCGAGGAATTTTTCCCACTGCTCGCCTTCGACCACCTTGGACAGGATCGCCTTCTTGCCCTCGGGCGTGAAGCTGATTTCCTTGTCCTTGCCCTCCATCCGCTCCTGGAGGAACATGCGCTCCTCGACATCCTGGATGTGCATATATTCGAGGCCGACCTTGCCGCAGTAGTTGCGGCGCAGGACGGCGATGATCTCGCGCACGGTCGCGCGCTCGAAGCCGAGCGTGCCACCGAGGAAGATCGGCCGATCCATGTCGGCTTCAGTGAAGCCGTGATATTCGGGATTGAGATCCTCGGGCGTTCCCTGCTTGCTCAATCCCAACGGATCGAGATCGGCGAGCAGGTGGCCGCGCACGCGATAGGTGCGGATCAGGGTCGAAGCCCGGATGGAATCGAGTGCCGCGGCGGTGATGTCGGCGGCGGATGCGGCAGCGACAGGGGCTGCGGCCGGAGCAGCCTTACCGCCCTTGGCCGGCTTGGGCGCCGGCTCCATCTGGGTCGGGTCGAGCCCGGCGGTCAGCGCATCGGTATCGCTCAGCGGCCAGTTGGCGCGCGCCCAGCTGGGGCCCGAGACGGTCGCTTCGAGCGACTGGAAATAGTCGCGCCAGCCTTGCTCCACCGACTGCGGATCGGCGCGATATCGCCGGTACAGCGCCTCCGCGAAGGAGGGGCTTACCCCCTCCAGTTCATCGAAGCCCAATCCCTCGATACCCATCGCACGTCCTTCATTCGGTTCGCCGCCGTAAAGAAACGGTCTGTCGCGGCGCGCGCTCTATCAGGTGAGCGCTACCAGCGTGTTAATCAACCCTTGAGCAAGGCGGAAAGCGTGGTGCCAAGCTCCGACGGCGAGGCGGCGACACGGATGCCGGCTTCTTCCATCGCCGCGATCTTGCTCTCGGCGCCGCCCTGGCCGCCCGAGACGATCGCCCCGGCATGGCCCATGCGACGGCCCGGAGGCGCGGTACGGCCCGCGATGAAGCCGACCATCGGCTTCTTGCGGCCGCGCTTTGCCTCGTCCTTCAGGAATTGCGCCGCTTCCTCTTCCGCCGAGCCACCGATCTCGCCGATCATGATGATCGACTGGGTCGCGTCGTCCGCCAGGAACAGTTCCAGCACGTCGATGAAATTGGTGCCGTTGACGGGATCGCCACCGATGCCGACTGCGGTGGTCTGGCCGAGGCCGGCATTGGTGGTTTGGAACACCGCCTCATAAGTCAGCGTGCCCGAGCGCGACACCACGCCGACCGAACCCTTGGAGAAGATGTTGCCCGGCATGATGCCGATCTTGCACTCGTTGGGCGTGAGGACGCCTGGGCAGTTCGGGCCGATCAGGCGGCTCTTCGAACCGGTCAGCGCGCGCTTGACGCGGACCATGTCAAGCACCGGAATGCCCTCGGTGATGCAGACGATCAGTGGCACTTCGGCGTCGATCGCCTCGAGAATCGAGTCCGCGGCGAAGGGCGGCGGCACGTAGATCACGCTCGCTTCGGCACCGGTCTTCGCCACGGCCTCATGCACGGTGTCGAAATTGGGCAGGCCGAGCTCCTCGTGGGTCGTGCCACCCTTCCCGGGCGTCACGCCGCCGACCATCTTCGAGCCGTAATCGAGCGCCGCCTTCGTGTGGAAGGTGCCGGTCTTGCCGGTCATCCCCTGGGTGATGACCTTGGTGTTAGCATTAACGAGAATACTCATTGATTAGTCTGCTCCGCAGGGGGCGAAAGGTCGGGGGCGATACGCAAAATAGTCCATCCGTCGAGTTCGGCCGCGCCGGCGATCGCGCCTTTGCCGTGAAATACCGCGTAGCGGAAGATCGGAGGAGGCTTGAGGGACGGTCCACCCTGCAATGGCTGATCGACTACAAGATTCCGGGCAACTTCCAGCGCATTCTCATATTGCCGGCCCCGCCATACCACCGCACAGGAGGACGCGTAACGGCCGCTCCCCTCTCCCGCCAGCAGTAGGAAAACATGCTTCTCGGGAAGAACCGCCAGAATGCGATTGGGAACTTCGGACGCTGCCAAAGCGAAAGGAGGTTTGAGGGACGGCTCTGCTCCCTGTGGATTGGAGAAGCCGAGAACGTCCTTGGCCCCCTGGGGGAGGGTATCGTAGCTCTGGTCCGCCACCGCATCGTGCGCGATGCTGACCTTGTCCGATAGACATACGCGCTGGAATAGCTTCACGGGATCGGCATAGTCCGCCGTCGCCGCCTGCGCCGATGGCGCAGCGGCAAACAGCAGCCCGATCGCGGAAACTGTGGCGCGAGAGATCATCAGGCAAGCGAGCCGTCGATGCCCTTGCAGGCGACCAGCAGTTCCTTGACCGCGTCGACCGAGACCTTGAGGTTGGCCTTGGCTTCGTCATCCAAGGCGACCTCGACGATCTCTTCCACCCCGTTCGCGCCGATCATCACCGGCACACCGACATAGAGGCCGTCGACGCCATATTTGCCATCGACATAGGCCGCGCACGGCAGGATGCGCTTCTGGTCGTTGAGATAGGCTTCGGCCATCGCGATACCGCTGGTGGCCGGCGCATAGAAAGCCGAACCCGTCTTGAGCAGGGCAACGATCTCGCCGCCGCCGCCGCGGGTGCGCTTCACGATCTCGTCGATCTTGGCCTGGCTCGACTTGCCCATCTTGATCAAGTCGGGAACCGGGATTCCGTTGACGGTCGAATATTGCACGACAGGCACCATCGTGTCGCCGTGGCCGCCGAGCACGAAGGTGTTCACGTCCTTGACCGAAACCTGGAATTCCTCAGCCAGGAAATGGCTGAACCGTGCCGAGTCGAGCACGCCCGCCATTCCGACAACCTTGTTATGCGGCAGGCCGGAGAATTCGCGCAGCGCCCATACCATCGCATCGAGCGGGTTGGTGATGCAGATCACGAAGGCGTCGGGGGCGTTGGCCTTGATGCCCTCGCCCACCGCCTTCATCACCTTGAGGTTGATGCCGAGCAGGTCGTCGCGGCTCATGCCCGGCTTGCGGGCGACGCCGGCGGTGACGATGATCACGTCCGCGCCCGCGATGTCCTTGTAATCATTGGATCCGGTGATCTTGGCGTCGAAGCCCTCGATCGGACCGCACTGAGACAGATCCAGCGCCTTCCCCTGAGGAATGCCCTCGACGACGTCGAACAGGACGATGTCGCCCAATTCTTTCTTGGCCGCGAGATGCGCCAATGTGCCGCCGATATTGCCCGCGCCGATAAGCGCGATCTTCTTCCGAGCCATGCGACCCCTTCCAGACTGATAACCAGTGCGCGTGAGAACGGTCGCAAGGAGGCGACCGCGAAGCTGCGGGGGCCGCTTAGACCCATCGCCTAAGGCGTTCAACCTTCGAAACCGCAATGTTCGGACGGTTTTCGTACTGCGGTATAAATTTTTGTTTCACATTACCGCTTAATTGGCCGCGAGACCGTGCCCCTCGGCCAGATAATCTGCGGATTGCATCTCGATCAGGCGCGAAACCGTGCGTTCGAACTCGAAGGCCCCGTCACCATCGGGGTAAAGATTCGACGGCTCCGCATCGGCGGCGGCGAGCAGTTTGACCTTATGTTCGTAGAGCGCGTCGATCAGCACCTTGAAGCGCGCGGCCTGATCACGCTTGTCGGGACCCATTACCGGGATGCCGACGATGATCACTGTATGGAAGGCACGCGCGATCGCGAGATAATCCGACGCCCCGCGCGGCTCGCCGCACAGCCGCTTGAACGAAAAGACCGCCACGCCCTTCAACGCCTTGGGCACGTGCAGGACGCGCCCGCCCGGAATCTTGAGATCGCAGGACGGCACGTGGAGCCGATCCTCGACCGGATAGTCGGTCAGGCGGAAGAAAGCAGCGGACAGCGCGTCGGTGGCTGCAGCGCCCAGAGGCGAATACCAGGTCGGCATGCCGGCAAGCCGGTCGAGCCGGTAATCGCTCGGTCCGTTGAGCGTCATCACGTCCAGCTTCTGCTCGATCAGCGCGATGAAAGGCAGGAACAGGCTGCGGTTGATCCCTTCCTTATAGAGATCCGCGGGCGGCCGGTTTGAGGTGGTGACGATGGTCGTGCCGTGATCGAGGATGGCGGTGAACAGCCGGCTCATGATCGCGGCGTCGGCGGTGTTGTTGATCACCATCTCATCGAAGGCGAGCAGGCGCGCCTCGGAGGCGATCGCCGCGGCGACGGGGAGAATCGGGTCGCCCTCCTCCTTCCTGCGCTCTTCGCGGATGCGCTCATGCACTTCGAGCATGAACTCGTGGAAATGGACGCGCCGCTTGGGGCGCACGTGCGCGCATTCGTAGAGCAGGTCCATCAGCATGGACTTTCCGCGCCCGACGCCGCCCCAGAGATAGACGCCCTTCACCGGATCGGGCTTGCGGCCCAACATCCGCCACAGGACCGTACCTTTGGACGGCTGCTCCTCCATCTCGCGCGCGAGCCGGTCGAGGCGTTCCGCGACGCGGCGCTGATCGGGATCGGGCTTCAATTCCCCCGCGGCGACGAGCCGCTCGTAGCGCGCGAGAACCGTGGTCATTCAGGCCGGATCAGAGCTGCCGCTCGACTTCCATCTTCTTGATCTCGGCAATGGCGCGAGCCGGACTCAGCCCCTTGGGGCAGACGTTCGCGCAATTCATGATCGTGTGGCAGCGATAAAGGCGGAATGGATCCTCAAGCTCATCGAGCCGCTCGCCCGTCATCTCATCGCGGCTGTCGGCGAGCCAGCGATAGGCCTGGAGCAGGATCGCCGGCCCCAGGAATTTGTCGCTGTTCCACCAATAGCTCGGGCAGGACGTGGAGCAACAGGCACACAGGATGCACTCATAGAGGCCATCCAGCTTGGCGCGCTCTTCGGGCGACTGCAGCCGTTCCTTCGCCGCGGGCTCGGGCGTGACCGTCTGCAGCCACGGCTTGATCGAAGCATATTGCGCATAGAAATGCGTGAAATCGGGAACCAGATCTTTGATCACGTCCATGTGCGGCAGGGGCGTGATCCGCACCTCGCCCTTGATGTCCTCGATCGCGGTGGTGCAGGCGAGCCCATTGCGCCCATCGATATTCATCGAGCAGGATCCGCAAATCCCCTCGCGGCACGAACGGCGGAAGGTTAAAGTCGAATCCACCTCGTTCTTGATCTTGAGCAGCGCATCCAGAACCATCGGCCCGGTCTGGTCGAGATCGAGCTCGTACGTATCGTAACGCGGATTCTCGCCCGTCTCAGGATCGTAGCGATAGATTTTGAAGCTGCGGACGCGCTTGGCATCCGCCGGCGCCTTGTGCTTGCGGCCACGGCCGGAGATCTTCGAATTCTTGGGCAACGCGAACTCAGCCATCGTCCGTCCTCAGTAAACCCGCGCCTTGGGCTTGATATACTCGACCTCATCGGTGAGCGTGTAATCGTGCACCGGGCGGTAATCGATCGTGACTGCGCCTTCGTGGAACCAGACCAATGTGTGCTTCATCCACTCAGCGTCGTTCCGCTCGGGGAAATCCTCATGCATGTGCGCGCCGCGGCTTTCCTTGCGGTTGGCGGCGCTATGCATCGTCACCACGGCCTGCGGCAGCATGTTGTCGAGCTCGAGCGTCTCGACGAGGTCGGTATTCCAGATCAGCGAACGATCGGAGATGCCGACGTCCTGGAGGCGGGCATTGACCTTGTCGATCTTCTCGACACCGTCGCGCAACGACTTGGTGTCGCGGAACACGGCGCAGTCGGCCTGCATCGTGCGCTGCATGTCCAGCCGGATCTCCGCGGTCGGCGAACCGCCCGACGCGTAGCGATAATGATCGAGACGAGCCAGCGCCTTGTCGTCGGCTTCCTTCACGACGGTGCCGTGCTTGGAATTGGGCTGGACCAGCTCCGGAATGCGGTGGCCGGTCGCGCGGCCGAACACAACCAGGTCGATCAGGCTGTTCGAGCCCAGGCGATTGGCACCGTGGACCGAGACGCAGGCGGCCTCGCCCACCGCGAACAGGCCCGGCACGACCGTATCGGGATTGCCGTCCTTGAGCGTGACCACCTCGCCCATATAATTGGTCGGGATGCCGCCCATATTGTAGTGGACTGTCGGAACCACCGGCAGCGGCTGACGCGTCAGATCGACATTGGCGAAGATTTTGCCGGTCTCGGTAATGCCGGGCAGACGTTCGGCGAGCACCTTGGGATCGATATGATCGAGGTGCAGGTAAATGTGGTCCTTGTTCTCACCGACGCCGCGCCGCTCGCGTATCTCCATCGCCATGGAGCGCGACACGACGTCGCGGCTGGCGAGATCCTTCGCCGACGGGGCATAGCGCTCCATGAAGCGCTCGCCCTCGCTATTGGTGAGATAACCGCCCTCGCCGCGCGCGCCTTCGGTGATCAGCACGCCTGCGCCGTAGATGCCGGTCGGGTGGAACTGGACGAATTCCATGTCCTGCAGCGGCAGGCCGGCGCGCAGCACCATGCCGCCGCCGTCGCCGGTGCAGGTATGCGCCGAGGTCGCCGAGAAATAGCAGCGGCCATAGCCGCCGGTCGCAAGCACGGTGGCGTGCGAACGGAAGCGATGGATCGTGCCATCCTCCATGCACATGGCGATCACGCCCTTGCACGCGCCGTCCTCCATGATGAGGTCGAGCGCGAAATATTCGACGTAGAAGTCGGCGTCATACTTCAGGCTCTGCTGGTAGAGCGCGTGGAGCATGGCATGGCCGGTGCGGTCGGCGGCGGCGCAGGTGCGCTGCACGGGCGGGCCTGCGCCCATATTCTGCATATGGCCGCCGAACGGGCGCTGATAGATCGTGCCATTGTCGTTACGGCTGAACGGCACGCCGGCATGTTCGAGCTCGATCACCGCGGCGGGTGCCTCGCGCACCATATATTCGATCGCGTCCTGGTCGCCGAGCCAGTCCGACCCCTTGACGGTGTCATACATGTGCCACGTCCAGTGATCGGGCGTGTTGTTGCCGAGCGACGCGGCGATGCCGCCTTGGGCGGCGACGGTGTGACTGCGGGTCGGGAAGACCTTGGTGATGCAGGCGGTCTTCAACCCCTTCTCGGCCACGCCCATCGTGGCGCGCAGGCCCGAACCGCCGGCACCGACGACGACCGCGTCATAGACATGGTCGATGATCTGATAGGCGGCGGGCATCAGGCGACAGCTCCCTGGAACGCGACCTTCAGGATCGCATAGATCGCCAGCGCTGCGCCGCCGATCGCATAGAAGTTGAGCAGCACGATCGCGATCACGCGCGTGAAATCATGCTGATAATCCTCGATCACGACCTGCAGGCCGAGACGGAGATGATAGAAAACGGAAATCACGGCCAGGACCAGCGGCACGCTCGCCCATGGCGAGGAAAGCCACAGCACCAGTGCCTTGTAGCTCCACAAGGGTAGCCGGAACAGCGACACGACAAGCCATGTAACCAGCAGCAGGTTGCTGCCGGCCGTCAGGCGCTGATGCCACCAATGCTTGACGCCTTCATGCGCCGAACCGAGACCACGGACGCGGCCGATGCTGGTGCCGTTACCCATCACTGCGCTCCGCGGTAAAAGATCGCGCCCCAGATCAGGAGCGTCAGCAGGATCGAGACGGCGAGCGTCGCGAGCGCGCCGCTCTTGTTGACCTTGAGCTCGTAACCAGCCCCCGTATCGAGCAGCAGGTGGCGAACGCCCGAGCAGAGATGCTGCAGGAACGACCAGGTAAGGCCGACGAGAATCACCGCAGGAATGAAATTGAGCCGGCCGCTTTGATCCGAAGTCATCAGATCGACGAAGCGATCGTAGCTCGCCTGACCGCCTGACAGCGCAACCAGCCACCAGACCAGCAACACACCACCGCCGATGGCGAGCGCGGTACCGGTCGCGCGATGAAGAATCGAGACCAGCATATGCGGGCCCCATTTCCAGATCGTAAGATGCGGCGAGAGCGGCCGCTGGGAATTGCGCGCCATGCTTGGCTAGGCCCCGAGAAGAGATGATGGCAGCCCTTTAGCCCAATCATGCCGCGTTGCAACGTCCGGCTGCGAGGAAGCTCCCAAGCTCAACAAGACTAACGGTCTATTTACCTTCTAGGCCTATGCATGGCGTCGAACAGGCGAAACCGGAGAGCGAAGGCCTCATGTCGGACGATTATTATCTGATCGAACTCCCAGCGGCGGCACGCGTGCCGATGCCCGCGGAGGAAGTCTCGCGGCGGCTCGCTATCTATAATGGCGATGGCGCACTGCAGCGCGAACTCGCCTTCGCCTGGGAGAAAGCCGGCGAAGTGATTTTGCGGGCAACGCTCGATTTCTGGAGCTGGCTGCCGACCAGCGGCACGCCGTGTGGCGACGCGATCGCGGCGATGGGCATCTCGCCCGACGTCATCGCGACTCGGGTCACGAACCACACCCGCGCCAAATTCACGCGTTCGATCGATTCCAACTGGATAAGCCTTCTCTCGCTGGTCGGGCGTGAGGTCTTCACGACCGGTGCGCCCCCGCCCACGATCATCGACGGAACGGTCAGCATGAACGAGATGGTGATCAAAGCCATCCGCGAAGCCCTCCCCGATTCGGAAGAGCGCGCGCGCATCATCAACGCCGTCCACCGCATTGCCTTCATCGAAACCGAAATCTCGCTGGCACAGCTATCGGTGCTGCAGCAGCACCGCGTCGTTGCCGGACAGAATGAAGAAGGCGGCCGCTTCCAGCAGGCGGTGCTCGAAATTCTTCAGGGCGCGGTCAACAGCGCGGGCGCGCTGCAGGACCGTACCGCATCCACCGCCGGCTCGGCCCGCGGCATGCTCGGCAAGGCGTCCGAAGTCGCCGCCGCATCGGAACAATCCGCCGTCGCGATGCGCGAAGCCGCGCAGACCGCCGCCGGCCTGATCCGGGCGATCGAGGAAGCGCGCGGCGAAGTGGAGGTCGCAGCAGGCGTGGCCACCCGCGCCAGCGAGCAATCGGACAAGGCGGTCGCGGTCAGCCGCGCGCTGTCCGAACATGCCCAGGCGATCGAATCGATCCTCGGCCTGATCCGCGACATTGCCGGCCAGACCAACCTGCTCGCGCTCAACGCCACGATCGAAGCCGCCCGCGCGGGCGATGCCGGCCGCGGTTTCGCCGTCGTGGCGCAGGAAGTTAAGAGCTTGGCCAGCCAGACGGCGCGCGCCACCGACGATATCGCCGCCAAGATCGGCGCGATCCAGGGCGCGGCCCGCGAGACGGTCGAAGCCAACGGCACGATCCGGACCACGATCGGCGACGTCCAGTCGTCGGCCGAACGCATCCGCCGCGCGATGGAAACCCAGGCGCAGACCGTGACGATGATTACCGCGGCGGTCGACGAGACCGCGTTGGCCGCGGATGCCATGTCGTCGACCATCGCCGCGATCCGCACGGATACCGAGCAGGTCGCCCGTGACATCGACGAGCTGGAGAACGGTTTCCGTTCAGTCGATGCCCAGCTGGCGCGCCTTGACGCCACGACCGGCGCTTTCGTCGAGCGTTTCGCGGCCTGACTGAGGGGGTCCTCCCCTCAGAAAAGGCAAAAAGACGCCTGATCTGAACTCATCGATTTTGTCGGCGCGGCTTAACGTATAAGCCGCGCCGCATGACCATCCACATCCTTGCCACCGGCACCAGCCGGGGCATCGGCGCAGCGATCGCGGCGTCGTTCGACACCGACGACGTACGCTTTGTCGGCCATTCCACCGCCGGCCACGACAAAGCTATCGCCGCCGATCTGTCCGATCCCGACGCGACCCGCGCCTTGTGGTGGGAAGCCATGGGCCGTCTTGATGGCCGGATCGATATATTGATCAACAATGCCGGCATCTTCGAAGCCGCGCCGATCGACCAGGGTGACGACGCCTGGCTGGCCGATTGGGAGCGCACGATGCGGATCAACCTGACGGCGTCCGCCGAACTCAGCCGGCTTGCCGTGCTCCATTTCCGCGAGATCGGCGGCGGACGGATCGTCAACGTCGCCAGCCGCGCCGCCTATCGCGGCGATAGCCCGGCACATTGGCATTATGCCGCGTCCAAGGCGGGAATGGTCGCGATGTCGAAAAGCATCGCCCGCGGATACGCTTGTGACAATATCCTCGCCTTCGCGGTGTGCCCGGGCTTCACGATGACCGGCATGGCCGAAGACTATCTGGCGAGCCGCGGCGGCGACAAACTGTTGTCGGACATACCATTGGGGCGCGTTGCCGAGCCGACGGAAGTGGCGGCGACGGTCCGCTTCCTTGCGCTGGAGGCGCCGGCGTCGATGACCGGCGCGGTGATCGACATCAACGGGGCCTCCTATGTCCGCTGAGTGGGAAACGCAGGCAGCGGAGAATTGGAAGGTCACCTTCTTCCCGTGCACACGCGCCGAAGGCGAAGCGCTCACCACGATCGAACCGGATCTGGGGGTCGAACCGCCGCCGACGCTTATGACGAGCGAACCCGATCTGAGCCGGCCCGAGGAATGGCAGCTCGACGTCTATCTGAGCATCGAACCGGATGCCGCTCTGATCGAACGGATCCGCGCGCTCGTCCCGAGCGTGGGCTCCGCTTTGCCCAAGATCGAGAAGATCGAGGACGAGGATTGGGTCACGATCAGCCAGGGCTTCCTCGAGCCGATCCGCGCCGGGCGCTTCTATGTCCATACCGCCGCACATGCGGACCGAATTCCGGTAGACGCGGTCGCCTTCCGGATCGAAGCGAGCCGAGCATTCGGCACGGGGCATCACGAGACCACCGCGGGCTGCCTGACTGCGCTCGACCGGCTGGCGACGGAGGGCAAGCGGTTCCGGCGGATCGCCGATATCGGCACCGGCACCGGGCTGCTGGCGTTCGGTGCGCGCACGCTCTGGCCCGACGCCACGATCCTCGCGTCAGACATCGACCCGATCGCGATCGACGTTACCGCGGAGAATATGGCGGTCAATGCCATCCCCCGCGACGCGATCACCCTGGTCGCGGCGGACGGGATGGACGACCCCGAGATACGGGCGGCGGCACCGTTCGATCTTATCATCGCCAATATCCTGGCGGGTCCGCTGATTGCGCTCTCAGCGGACCTGGTGGCAACACTGGACCAAAATGGCACCATCGTTCTCGCCGGATTGCTGGCAACCCAGGCCGATGATGTGCTAGCGGCTTATATATCAAAAGGATTGAAATCGGCCGCCCGCATCGACAGCGGGGACTGGTCGATTCTGACGCTGGTTCAGGCAGGATAAACAATGCTTGAGCCAGGTGATATATATTGATAATACAGTCGAGCGGCGAAGCGAGGGGAATTCGCGACGTGACGCGAGGGATGGGACGGCGAGATGAATATGGAAGCGGGTATCGATCCGGCGGATTATCTGGACGAGGATGAACGGCGAAGCCGCCGGATGCGGCGGCTGATCATCGGCGGGATCATCGCCGTTGTGGTGATCGTAGCCGCGGTCCTGATGACCCACCGGAAGCCGGCCCCCGCGACAGGCGGCGATACCTCGCCTTCCGTTACCGTTATCATCCCGGGCCGTCATACAGTCACCACGCAGATCCCCGCGGTCGGCAATATCGGCGCGCGGCGCGACATGCCCGTCGGCGTGGCCGGCGAAGGCGGCATCGTCCGGGCCGTCCTGGTCGAGCCCGGTACCTGGGTCGGCGCGGGCCAGGTTCTCGCCACGGTCGACCGTTCGGTCCAGGTGCAGCAGGCGAATGCGCTGGCGGCCTCGATCGCCCAGGCGCGCGCGGATGCCGAACTGGCGAAGTCCAACCTTACCCGCGCCAAAGCGCTGGTATCGAGCGGCTTCATTTCAAAGGCTGACATCGATGCGAAGCAATCCGCGCTCGACGGCGCCAATGCGCGCGTCGCGGTCGCGGTCGCCCAGCTCAAGCAGCAGCAGGCCCAGATCGGCCGGCTCGACATCCGGGCGCCGACTGCGGGCCTGGTGCTGACGCGCAGCGTCGAAGCGGGTCAGATCGTGAGCCCGGGTTCGGGCGCGCTGTTCCGGATCGCATCCGAAGGCAAGATGGAACTGCAGGCACGCCTCACCGAATCCGATCTTCAGCGCGTCCACATCGGATCGGCGGCCACGGTTACGCCGGTCGGCACCACGCTCAAGATTCCAGGCCGTGTCTGGCAGATCTCGCCGGTCATCGATCCGAGCAATCGCCAGGGCACGATCCGGATCGAGCTGCCCTACAACAGCGCTTTGCGTCCCGGCGGCTTTGCCGCGGCCGAGGTCGCCGGTGGCGTGGGCGACGTCCCGCTGCTGCCCGAAAGCGCGGTCCAGAGCGACGCCAAGGGCAATTTCGTCTATATCGTGGGCGCCGACAACAAGGTCACGCGTCGCGACGTCAAGATCGGCGATGTCGATGATCGAGGCGTCACGGTGCTGAGCGGCCTGGCCGGGACCGAGCGCGTGGTCGCCGCCGCGGGCGCGTTCCTGAATGAAGGCGACAAGGTGAAGCCCGATCTGCAGCGCAGCACTCGCTGAGGACGACAGCCATGAATTTCCGGAACATCTCCGCCTGGTCGATCCGCAACCCGGTTCCGCCGATCGTCCTGTTCGCCGCACTTACGCTGGCGGGCCTGGTCTCGTTCATGCGCATGAGCGTGAACCAGAATCCGGAAATCACCTTTCCCGGCGTTTACGTGCAGATCAGCCAGCCGGGCGCCGCACCGACCGAACTTGAGACGCAGGTCACGCAAAAGGTCGAGGCGGCGGTCCGCAACCTGGAAGGCGTCGAGGAGATCAACTCGACCGTCTCCGAAGGCAGCTCCGGTACCTTCGTCCAGTTCTCTATCGAGACGCCGGTCGATCGCGCCACTACCGACGTGCGTGACGCCATCGCCCAAATCCGCGGCTCGCTGCCGGAAGGCATTATCGAGCCGCAGGTCCAGCGCGTAAGTATCAACGGCAACGCGCTCGCCAATTTCTCGGTCGAAGCGACCGACATGACGATGGAGCAGCTCTCCTGGTTCGTGCAGGACACGGTCTCACGCCGGCTGCTCGCGATCGATGGCATGCAGCAGGTCGAGACGCATGGCGCGGTGAACCGCGAGATTCGCGTCATCCTGAAGCCCGAGAAAATGCAGGCGCAGGGCATCACCGCATCGCAGCTCAACCAGCAGCTGATGCAGATGAACATGAACGCGGCGGGCGGCCGCGCCGAAGTCGCGGGCGCCGAGCAATCGGTGCGCGTGCTCGGCAATGCGCGCAACGCCTACACGCTTGCCCAACAGCAGATCCAGCTAGGCGGCGGCCGTTCCGTCCGACTGGCCGATATCGCCGACGTGCGCGACGCTTATGGCGAGCAGCGCAACCTTGCGATCATGGACGGGAAGCCGGTCGTTTCGTTCGGCCTGAAGCGTTCGCGCGGGGCTTCCGACGTCGCCGTGTTCAATGCGGCAGTGAAGGAGCTGGCGAAGATCGAGAAGGAATATCCGAAGGTCCACTTCATCCAGCGGGCCAATTCGGTGAAATATACGCTGCGCAACTACAAGGCGGCGATGCGCTCGATGATCGAAGGCGCGGTGCTGGCGGTCGCGGTGGTGTTCCTGTTCCTCCGCGACAAGCGCGCCACCGCCATTTCGGCGCTCGCGATTCCGCTCTCGGCGATCCCGACCTTCTGGATCCTGAGCCTGATGGGCTTCACGCTCAATTTCATGACGCTGCTCGCGCTCAGCCTGGTGTCCGGCGTGCTGGTCGACGACGCGATCGTGGAGATCGAGAATATCGTACGCCACATGCGGATGGGCAAGACTGCCTTCCAGGCGTCGATCGACGCCGCGGACGAGATCGGTATTGCCGTGGTCGCGACCACCTTCTCGATCGTGGCGGTGTTCCTCCCCGTCGCGCTCATGCCGGGCATTGCGGGCCAGTTCTTCAAGAATTTCGGGTTCACCGTGGTGGTCGCGGTGCTGATGAGCCTTGCCGTGGCGCGCATGATCACACCGATGGTCGCCGCCTATTTCCTCAAGGCGCACGGCCAGGCGAGCCATGGCGAAGGCTGGCTGATGGATCGCTACATGCAGATCCTTCACTGGACGCTTGAGCGCAATACCGGCGCGCCGCGCAAATGGTATCGCCTGTTCCTGCGCGATAACCGCAAGCTGACGATGATGGTCGGCGTCTTCGCCTTCATCATGACGCTGGCGATCATGGTGTATCTGCCGAAGACCTTCCAGCCGGTGCTCAACGCCGATACGAGCCATCTGCAGATCACGATGGCGCCGGGCACCACGCTCGAGCAGACCAAGGCGGTCGCGGATCGCGCGACGCGTATCCTGACGGCCCAGCCGGAAGTGTTGCACGCGGTCGAATATATCGAGGTCGGGTCGGCCGAAATCGTGATGAACCTGCGGGACGAGCGCAAGCGCTCCAGCACCGAGTTCGAGCGTGCGATGCAGCCGATCATGGCGCGCATTCCCGACGCCCGCATCAACTTCGAATCGCAAAATGGCGGCGGAAGCAGTTCGCGCGACGTGTCGGTCATGCTCGCGGGCGACGACCCCGCAGCCTTGTCCGCAGCGGCCACCAAAGTGGCTGAGGAGATGAAGAACCTGCCCGGCCTGCGCCAGCCGCGCGTCGAGAGCGATCTCCCCCGGCCCGAGGTCGTGATCAAGCCACGGCTCGACCTGGCGGCGGACCTCGGCGTCACGACAGCGGCGCTCAGCCAGACGATCCGCATCGCGACGCTGGGCGATATCGATCAGAACGCCGCCAAATTCTCGCTGAGCGACCGCCAGATCCCGATCCGCGTGATGCTCGACGAGAACAGCCGCCGCGATCTGTCGACGATCCAGAACCTGCCGGTCCAGACCCGTACGGGTTCGACCGTGCCGCTGAAGGTCGTGGCCGACATCAGCTTCGGCGCGGGCCCGTCGCAGATCCTGCGCTACAACCAGGAACGGCGCACCGTGATCAGCGCCGATCTGGCACCGGGCGCGCTTTCGGGCGAGCAGCGCGAGAAGATCATGCAGCTGCCGGCCATGAAGAACCTGCCGCCCAGCGTGCATTATGCGGCGGATGGCGAGGCCAAGTGGCAGCAGGAGATGATCATCAACTTCCTGATCGCGCTTGCGGCCGGCGTGCTGCTGGTGTTCGCGGTGCTGGTGCTGCTGTACCGCCGCGTGATCCCGCCGCTGGTCAATATGAGCTCGCTGCTGCTGGCCCCGTTGGGCGGCATGATCGCGCTGCTCATCGCCGGCATGGCGCTTTCGCTGCCCGTGCTGATCGGCATCCTCATGCTGTTCGGCATCGTCGCGAAGAATTCGATCCTGCTGGTCGATTTCGCGATCGAGGAGATGCGTCACGGCCGGCCGCTGATGGATTCGATCCTGGACGCCGGTCACAAGCGCGCGCAACCGATCGTGATGACGACGGTGGCGATGGTCGCGGGCATGATGCCGACCGCACTGTCGATCGGCGGCGACGGTTCGTGGAACCAGCCGATGGCGGTTACGGTGATCGGTGGCCTGATCCTGTCGACCTTGCTCACCCTGCTGATCGTGCCGCCCGGCTTCAGCCTGGCCGACGGCATCGAAAAGCGGATCGGCCGCGGGTTCGGCAGGGCGCTCACCAACGGCGGCGAAAATGCCGTGCCACCAGGTGTCGCGCATCCGGCGGAGTGAACCTTTCCGGGGTGATGGCTATTGTCTGATCGACATGCCATTGCCTCCGGAAACCCCGTGAAGATCACGCAACGATCCAGCCCCGCCAACGGCGGTGTCCGTCAGATGCGGATCATTGCCACCGGCCTGCTGGTCGCGATGGCGGCCCTGTTCGCGCTGGCGGGCTACCTCGTCCACGCGCATCCCGCTTGGGGCTATGTCCGGGCCTTCGCCGAGGCGGCGATGGTGGGTGGGCTTGCCGACTGGTTCGCGGTGACCGCGCTCTTCCGCCACCCTCTCGGTTTGCCGATACCGCACACCGCGATCATCCCCCGCAACAAGGATCGGATCGGCGACAGCCTCGCCAGCTTCCTGCGCTCCAACTTCCTGGTGCCGCGTATCGTCGCGCGGCGCATGGCCAGGCTCGACGTCGCGCATGCGATCGGCCGCGTGCTCGCGGCCCCGCCGCGGGAGGGCGCGATGCGCGCGGGTGCGGGCAAGCTCGCCGAAACCCTGCTGGAAAGCCTAGGCGACGAGCGGCTGGGCCAGTTGTTCAAGAGCGCCGTATCGCAGCGGCTGAAGTCGCTCGAAATTGCGCCGATGCTCGGCAAGCTGATGGCCGCGGCGATGGATGAGGGGCGGCATCGCCCGATGATCAATGCCGCGATTCTGTGGACCGGGCGCACGCTCGACGCCAACGAAGCGCTGTTTCGCCAGATGATCCACGAGCGTGCCGGGTCGATCCTGCGCTGGACCGGTCTCGACGAAACGCTGTCGACCAAGATTCTCGACGGTCTGTTCAAGCTGCTGGGTGACATGGCGGAGGACCTCAACCACCCGCTTCGCGTCAAGGCCGAAGAAGGGCTCGCCAACCTCGCACAGCGGCTCCAGACCGACCCCGAATTGCAGGCCAAGGTCGCAGCCTTCCGCGATGCGGCGTTGACCAATCCGGCGGTCGGCGAGTGGCTGGACGGCCTATGGCAGAATGCCCGCGCGGCGATGTTGCGCGCGGCGCGCGATCCCCAGGCGGTCGCAGCCGGCAAGTTCGGCGAGGCGATGCGACAGATGGGAACGCGCCTGCAGGAAGACGAGCGCGTCCGCTTTGCGGTGAACCGCTTTGCCCGACGCGCTACCGCGGGTTTGGTCGCTTCCTACGGCGACGGGATCGTAACACTGGTTTCCGAAACCGTCCGCGGGTGGGACGCGCGCACCGTGACCGATCGCCTCGAAAACGCCGTCGGGCGCGACCTGCAATATATCCGTATCAACGGCACCCTGGTCGGCGGCCTGGTGGGGGTCGTGATCCACGCTATAGACACGATCGTCTGAGCAGAATCAAAAGGGCCCGGCCGCAAAGCCGGGCCCTCTCTTCAAGCGCTATTACGCTTCCTCAATAGGTCCCGGAAAAGCTCCGGTTGAGGTTGACGTCGCGGTCGTCGTCGCGGCCGAACAGACCGCTACCGCTGTTACGCTCCTCATCGCGCCAGTGCTGCCGGGCCTGGTCGGCAGTCTTGTTGACGCTCACCTTGTCCTCGACGGAAACGATCCAGGACGAGGGGATCGAGTGGTGGCGGCCATTTGCCGCCGAGTCCGATTTGGTCAGCAGGATGCGGTCGCCGCGGACATGATCGACCGTGCCGATATGCTCGCCGTCCGATCCGATCACCTCCTGATGCTCCGTCACGCGCTGCAGCAGTTCGCGCTGACTTTGGCGACTGGTCCGCCATGAGCCGAACTCGTTGTCGAACCGCCCCTGATTCTCGCGGCGATATTCGTCATAATCGCGGTCCAGCGCCTCCATCTGGCGGTCGCGCCAGGCGCGATAATGGGGGTCATGCTCGTGCCGACTGCGATAGCCCGAAGCGCCATAGCTGCTCGAACCCCGCTCCCGATCGAAATAGCCGTCGCGCTCTGCGTCGCGCCGGCGGCGGCGTTCTGCTTCCTCATCGCCAAACCACGAACGAACCTCATCGCCCGCACGCTGGAAGAAGTCGCGATCCTCGTAGGAATAATCTCGGGGACCATATCCATAATCGCGCGAGCGGTCGTTGAAGCGATCGCCACGATAGTCACGCGCCGGGCTTTCTCCGCCCTGATTGGCATAATCGCCATAGGAGCGCGCGCGTCCCTCATCCCAACGCGCGGGGCCGCCATAGGTGCGCGTGCGGTTGCCATCGCCATAGCCGCTATAATCACGGTCGCCATCCGCATTCCAGCGGCGGTCGTTACGCTCGTAACCCATTGAAACCTCCTACTTCTCATTCGAAGTACGGGCCGTTCAAAACGAACATGCCTGCTGGGTCAGAAACGAACCACAAGCACGCGGCGTTCCGAGGCGAGGGGGGCGTGCACCGCCCTGAAAAGGCGGGTCGTCGCGAGGATATTTAGGGTTTTTTCGGGTAGCGCGTTGCATCGGGGGAAAAGCCCGTCTAAGCGCGCAGTTCGCTGGTGCGGGGCTGTAGCTCAGATGGGAGAGCGCTGCAATCGCACTGCAGAGGTCAGGGGTTCGATTCCCCTCAGCTCCACCAGCCGAAAATTCCCTGCCTTGCGCGCACCTCAGACCTGCCGAATAGGGAACAGGTGAACCCGCTGCGTTATCTCCTCGCCCCCTGGTGGGCGCTCCAGCTCGCCACCGGCGCGAAGAGCTTCCGCGACAATCCTCTGATCGGATCACAGCGGCTGAACGCGTGGGGCCTGCATATGCGGCGCGTGGCGCTGGCCGACCGGATGGCGGCGTGGCGGCGGCGCCGCATGGAAGGGCTTGTTTCGCCCGAACATCGCGAGGCGTTCGCGCGCGATGGCTTTGTGAAGATCGAGAATTTCCTCGATACGGAGGCCTTCACAGCATTGCGCGATCAAGTGTTGGCCTATCCCGGCGCCGCGCGCGAGATGGTGCAGGGCGACACGGTCACCCGCCGCTATGCGCTCGATCCTGCGACGTTGCACGCGCTGCCCGCTGCCCGCGCGCTGGTGCGCGATCCGCGCTGGCAGGGGCTGATCCGCTATGTGGGGAGTTATGACACCGAGCCTCTGGTCTATATTCAGTCGATCCTGACACACCGCCACGATGCGCCGCCCGACCCGCAGACCAAACTTCACGCCGATACCTTTCATCCGACGGTCAAGGCCTGGCTGTTCCTGACTGACGTCGCCCCTGACGAAGGCCCGCTCACCTATGTGAAGGGCTCGCACCGCCGCGATGCTGCGCGGCTGGAATGGGAAAAGAAGCGGAGCCTGGAAGCGCGCGATGGCGACGACTTTCTTTCAAGCCGGGGCTCGCTACGCATCGACGCGAGCGAGCTGGCCGCGCTCGGCCTGCCGCAGCCCACCGCGTTCGCGGTCAGGGCCAACACGCTGGTCGTGTGCGACACGAGCGGTTTCCACGCGCGCGGCCCGGCCGTCCGCGCTTCAACGCGCGTCGAAATGTGGGCTTATGGCCGGCGCAATCCATTCCTGCCATGGACCGGGCTCGACCTAACCGGCTGGCCGGGGCTCGCGGAGCGGCGTGTGTCGATCCACTGGGCTTTCCGCGACAGGTTCAAGCGCTGGACAGGCCAGCCCTGGGCGGATGCCGGGCGCAAACGGCCCGCCGACGGATGAGCGCGCCCCCGTCCACGACCCAGCGGGATGACGGCGATATCCGTGTCGCCTGCGGCATCGCCTGGTGGAAACGCAAACGAATTGCCCAATTCCTGCGCGGCAAAGACCGGGCGCCCTTATTGTTCATCGAGGATGCGGCCGCGGCGGCAGCCGCGGCCGGGGACGGCGCGATTGCGGTCTGGCCGTCGCGGATGCCCGAAGGACTCGAGGCGCTGGCAGGCGACCGGCTGGTTCGGATCGAGGACGGCTTCATCAGATCGATCGGGCTCGGCGCCGACCTCCATCCGCCTTTGTCGATCGTCGTCGATCGCAGCGGCATCTATTATGACCCAAATCGGCCGAGCGATCTTGAAACGATTCTTGAAAGCACGGCCTTCTCGCCCGAACTGCTCGCGCGCGCCGAAGCACTGATCGACACGATCATTCTGCGCGGCATCAGCAAATATGCGAGCGAAGCCCCTGCCCCTACCCGCGCCCGGCCCGCGAAACGCACGATCCTGGTGCCGGGCCAGGTCGAGGACGATCTTTCGGTACGGTGCGGCGGCGCGGGGGTCGCGGGCAATCTCGACCTGCTGCGCCGGGCGCGCGCGGCCGAGCCCGACGCGCATATCCTGTTCAAGCCACATCCTGACGTGGATGCAGGCCATCGGCGCGGCCATGTGCCCGATACCGCGCTGCGTGACTATGCGGACGAGATTGTCCGCGGCGAAGCGATGCCGTCACTACTGGCACGGATCGACGGAGTGCATGTCCTGACCTCCCTGACAGGCTTCGAGGCTTTGCTGCGCGGGCTGGAGGTGACCGTGCATGGCCAACCTTTCTACGCGGGCTGGGGGCTGACGCGCGATCTCGCCGCCCCGATAGCGCGGCGGACCCGAAACCTGTCGCTCACCGAGTTGGTGGCGGGCACCCTGATCCTCTATCCGCGCTATCTCGACCCGGTCACCGAACGCCCCTGCCCGCCCGAGACGTTGCTTCAGCGCTTTGCCGAGGGGTGGAAGCCGAAACTGACCTGGTTGATTCGGCTGCGCCGCCTGGAAGGCCGCATCGCGCGACTGTTCGGGACCGTGTCGCGCTAGCCGCTGCGCGGCTTAACCCACGCCCATTGCCTTCATCAGCGACGCCGCAATCTCCTCGGCGGAGATATCCGTGGCGGCGCGGGGCGCCTGATTTGAGCCCCAGATCGCATAATCGGATTTGCGGTCGTCCGCGCCTGGCGCCTGGAACGCGCCGTCGAGGCTTGGCTGATGGTCACCGTAAAAGACCAGCCAGCCGGGCGAGCCGGTCGCAGCGATCGCCTCCTTCAGGATCGGGATCATCGCGTCGGTAGACTGGAGATGCTTGAGCCAGCGCCCGATCTCCGCCGCGTCGGGCAGGTCGCGCCATCCGGCCGGCAGGAATTCGGGCGCAAGCGCATCATGCTGCGCATCCCAAGGGCCGTGATTTTCCATCGTGATCGCGAAAACCAGCACACGCGGCCCATGTTCGCGCACATGACGGGCCATGCACTGCGCGACCGCGACGTCGCTGACATAGGGGCCGTTGCGCTCGGCACCGGCAAAGCCTTCGATGCCGATGAACTGGTCGAAACCGAGCAGCGGCATCACCTTGTCTCGATAATAGAAATCCGCGTCGTAAGGGTGGATGCAGATTGTCCGGTAGCCGGCCGCGCGCGCCTGATGCGCCAGGCTTGGCAGGGGCACGCGCGCAAAATGCTCGTAGGGATTGAAGCGGTCGAGCCCGATATCGTCGGCACTCAGCCCAGTCAGCACAGCCAGTTCAGACCGGATGGTATTCGCACCCCAGCATGGCACGGAGAGCTTGCCGTGCGCGACCGATTCCGCCTGCAGCGCCGCGAAATTGGGAAGATGGCCGCCGAGCGATGGATCAAGGCGGCGGGCGTCGACGAAGGATTCGCCCTGGACGATCAGGATAGGCCCATTGGCCGGTAAAGCGGGCCAGACACGGCTCTGCGCGGCGCGCTGGCGCTCCGCCCGCTCCGAACGCGCAAGCGTCGCGTGGATGATGCAGGTCGCCAGCAGGCCGAACCGTCCCGCATCCACCGCCGGATCGCGGCTGGGCGCCAGGCGCCGATAGGCACGGGCTAGCTGATCACATAGCGGACGACTCGACGGAATCACGAACAGGAGCCGACCGAGCACGACCGCGACGAGCGCCAGCAGGGCCGCCGGGATCAGGTGAACCGGCCACAAGGGTGGTTCGAGATCGACCACCCAGATCACCGCGAGCACGACCGCGATCGTCGCGAATATCATCCGGCTGGTACCCACGAAGGCCAGGTACAGGCGCGGATGGCGCACCACCTCGATCAATTCGGCGCGGTCGGCGAACACCACCGGCTCGCCAAGCACCGCGCGCTTGACCCGATCAGCCACGCCCATGCCGATCCCCAGGCACATTATGGTGAGACCGGCGAGAATTGGCCGCCCGGTAGGAAGCAGGAACAAGCCGAAGCCCGCGACGCAAGGAAAGGCATCGAGCGCCAGCGTTGCGATCGGCGCCTTCGCGTCCAGGCCGAACGGCCAGGCGCCAACGAGCCGCCGCAGTCCCAGCCATGTCGCCAGGCTGATCGCCAAACCCAGGAAGAAATGAATCATTGGGTCTCTTTTCAGTGACCCGGTTCAATATGGAAGCGGAATCCGCGCATGATGCGGTCGCCAAGGGCTGCAGGCATCAAATCGGTGGCCTGTTGGCCAAGCGCAAGCAGGCGCGGAACGACGATGCGCGAACGCCGCGCATCGAGCCCTTTCCGGATTGCGCCGACCATCTTGTCGAGACTCATCATGAAGGGGGTCGGCCCCTTCCACCGATCGGTCATCGGGGTATCGAAGAAACCAGGTACGATTACCGAGACATCGATTCCCTTCGGCCGCAGCAGCGCGCGCAGCCCCTCGCCATAGGCGCGGACCCCCGCCTTGCTAGCGCTATAAGCCGGGCTGTAGGCCAGCCCCCTGAGAGCGGCAGTGGAGGCAACCACCGCGACCTGCCCACGTCCACGCGCGATCATCCGTGGCAACAACGGCTCAACAGTGTGGATCGTGCCGAGCAGGTTTGCCCGGATCTGCATCGCCGCGAGGTCCAGTCCCTCGGGCATGTCGTTCTCGCCGGTTCCTGCCGAAACGCCCGCGGCGGCAATCACCAAATCGAGCGGCGTCGCTTCGTCCTGCTCAAGGAGCCACGCGCCTAAGGGCTCGGCTTCGCGGACGTCGAACATGCCGGTCGCGACCGTCGCGCCCCGCTTCCGGCAGGCGGCGGCGGTAGCCTCAAGCCGGTCGGCATTGCGTCCGGTGAGTACGAGGTGCACGCCCGGTGCCGCATAATTGCTGGCGAGTCCGGCGCCGAGACCGCTCGACGCGCCGGTAATCAGAACCGCAGAGATGGGTATCACCCCCGTGCGACGAGAGGCGCAACCTGAGGCACGCGCACCAGCGTGGGCAGCCGCACGACCGACGTCTTGGGCTCGTGCATCTCAAGCCGCCGAAGCGCCCCCTGCACCAGCATTGAGAGGCCCTGGTCGCTGAAATAGCCACCATTGATCAGGCAGCGGTCGATCAGAACACGTCGGAAAGCCTCGAACACCGGCAATTCGGGCGGGGTCGGGGCGCGCCAGAACGCGTCGAGCCCCTTCTGGTCGGTGATGCGCGGCATGTCATAGACGGCGTCGCCCAGCACGATCGTGGGTACGCCACAGCGGAGCGAGAGCGTTCCTGTGGTGCTGTTGACGGTCACGAGCCCGACCGCGTTGCAAACGAGCGAGTCGATATCGACCGATTCCAGGAACAGCAGGCGGTCGCTGATCCCAAGCTTGGCCGCCACCGCAAGCGTCCGCTTTTCCCAATTGACCAGGCCATTGTCGAGCGGATGGCCCTTCACCACCAGCAGCGTCTCGGGCGGAGCGTTACGCGCGAACGAACCCAACACGGTCTCGATCGCGTCCTGCATACCCTTGAAATGGGAATGGACGCGAATCTGATAGTCGCAATCAAGCTGGAGCGGGAAAACGAAATAAGGCCGTCCGTCCGCCTTGAGCTGGTCGAACGTCGCGTTGGACCGGCGACGCTCGGCCGGGCGCCTGATCAGGCGCAGGGCCCAGCCCGCATATTCGGTCAGGATGTGCCAGGGCCGGTGCGTGCGATAGCCCGGGAAAAGCGGCGTCATCAGCAAGGACGCAATATTGTAGGCCAGATCTTCCTTGGCCCGCCTTTTGAACGAAGAGGGCACCGGCGGGAAATCGGGCAAGGGCGGCAACGCACGCGCCGCTTCGAGATAATGATCCGGCGAGCGCGACAGGCCCGAATGGCCATTCACGCCGCCCGCCTCCAAAGTCACGAAATCGGGACGGACATATCCTTCCTCGAAGACGTGAACCTTGACGCCCAGTCGGCTCGCCACCTCGATCGCGACACTGTGCAGTGGCCGGCAGTCGCCGAAAAGCAGGATGTCGGTGATGCGGCGTCGCGCCAGGATACGCGCCAGAAAGCGCGGCCATTTGTCGAGATTGCCGCGATAGTCGATCGCGCCCGGCAACTTCCAGTAGAGCTTGTCGCCCCCGTTGAAATTGATCCTGTGAACGCCATTCCCAGAGGCTTCGAGCGCTTCGCCGAGCAGCGAGAAAAACGGCCCCGCCAAACCCTGGAGAAAGAGAAATTCTTTTTTCGCCACGCGCCTCACCTGACAATCCGATTTGGCGCGGCGCGCCTTCGGCTCCGCATCCTTTGCACCCGTGTTGCGTCCGACACAACAGGTCCGATCGCCAAACTACCGGACGGTACGCACGGTTCACCCGCATCCGTTTCGGTAAACGCAGTCATCCCATGCTCCTCTAAATGCTGCAATGCAAACGGGTTGCGTTGCCGATAAGCCACTATGACGCGCTTGTTTCGCGCCTGGCCTTAGCGGACCGGGCCTTCCGTCACAGGCCACCGCACACCGCGCCCGTCGATCGGCCTCAATGCCTTGTCCCTTGGCGACGCTCCGCTATAGCCTCCGCTGGAGCGCTCCCTACAGGTCTGGGATCACGCCGGAGTTTGGGTTTGAACCGTTCGCGATACGATTTCGATATGTCCGGCACCGGAGCGTCCGGCGCTGCGGCGGAACCGATCGCGATTGTCGGCGCTGCATGCCGGCTGCCGGGCGCGCCCGATCTCGATTCATTCTGGTCGATGTTGCTGGCCGGAACCGATGCAGTTTCGGAAATCCCGGACGATCGCTGGAACAAGGCGCAGATTTTCCATCCCGAGAAAGGCCAACGCGGAAAGGCCTATACGTTCGCAGCGGGGGTATTGGGCGACGTCAGCGGGTTCGATCCGGCTTTCTTCGGCATTTCGCCGCGCGAGGCCGCGCAGATGGATCCGCAACAGCGTCTTTTACTGGAACTTGCTTATGAGGCGATCGAGGATGCCGGTTTCGATACGAACGCACTCGCCGGGGCGCCGGTCGGCGTATTCGTCGGCGGATCGTCCTGGGATTATCTGAACGTCAACCTAGGCGACCCGTCGACCACCGATGCCTACTCGATGATCGGCATCACGTTGTGCACGCTTGCCAACCGCATCTCTTATGCGTTCGATCTGCACGGCCCGAGCTTCACGGTCGATACCGCATGCTCCTCCTCGCTGGTCGCCCTGCACCAGGCGTGCGAGGCGATCCGCGCGGGCCAGATCCCGATGGCGATGGTCGGCGGGGTGAGCCTGCTGCTCGCACCGCAATCCTATATCGGCTTTTGTGCGGCTTCGATGCTGAGCCCGAAGGGGCGGTGCCACGCCTTCGACGCGCGCGCGGACGGATACGTGCGCGCGGAAGGCGGCGGCCTGGTCATCCTGAAGCCGCTCGGCCAGGCGCTGGCCGATGGTGACCCGATCCGCGCGGTGATCCGCGGCACCGGCGTCAATTCGGACGGGCGCACCACCGGCCTGTCACTGCCCAACCGCGACGCACAGGCGGCCTTGCTCGAGCAGGTGTATAACCGCTTTGGGCTCGATCCGGTCGATCTCGCTTATGTCGAGGCGCATGGCACGGGTACGCCCGCGGGCGACCCGATCGAGGCAGGCGCGCTTGGCGACATTCTCGGCAGCCGCCGCCCGACCCCGCTCACGATCGGTTCGGTCAAGACGAATATCGGCCATCTCGAAGCGGGCAGCGGCATGGCTGGGCTGATCAAGGCGATGCTGGTGGCGGAACGCGGCACTATCCCGCCTTCGCTCCATTGCGAGACGCCCAACCCCAATATCCCGTTCGACGACCTCAACCTTCAGCTCGCGCCGCGCGCCATAGCGGTAAAAAGGGGGCCGAACCCCTATCTGGTCGGGATCAATTCTTTCGGCTTCGGGGGCACCAACGCCCACGCCGTGCTGGAATCGGTCGAGCCGTCCGCTGCGCCGCTGGACGAGCGGCGGCAGGGGCCACTACCCCCCTTCCTGCTCTCGGCACGGTCCGAACCCGCCCTGCACGCGTTGGCGGTTGCATGGCGAGACCGGATTCAAGCCGCTGACGACAGCGATATTCCCGCGCTGTTGCGAGGGCTTGCGCTCAAACGGTCGCAACACAAGAACCGACTGGTCATCCCGGCGGAGACCAAACAAGCGCTGGTCGAAACGCTCGATGCCTTCATTTCCGGCACACCGACCGCTCTGGCGGCGGCGAACAGGGCGGTTTCGGGCAAGATCGGGTTCATCTTTTCGGGCAATGGCAGCCAATGGGCGGGCATGGCCGCCGACGCGATCAGCAGCAGTGCCCTGTTCCGAAACGCGCTCGACAAGGTCGATGCGGCGCTCCTGCCGCATCTTGGTTGGTCGGTGCGCGAAAGCCTCGACAGGCCCGATGCGGATGCGCTGCGCAATACCGAGGTCGCGCAACCCTTGCTGTTCGCGATCCAGGTTGCGCTGGTGCTGGCGCTGCGTGAGCACGGGATCGAGCCTGATGCCTGCATGGGTCACAGCGTCGGCGAGGTTGCCGCGGCCTGGGCATCGGGCGCGCTCGATCTGGATGCCGCCGCACGCGTGATCGCGGTCCGCAGCCGCAGCCAACAGGCGCAGCATGACGTCGGGGGCATGGCGGTGGTCGGCCTCGCCCCCGATATCGTGGCCGAGGCACTCGTCGGCAGCGACGTGGAGGTTGCCGCCCGCAATAGCAGCCAGGCGACCACCGTCGCCGGCACCAAGGCCGGCCTGGATGCGCTGGAGGCATCGGCCAAGGAAAAGGGTTGGCGCTTCACCCGGCTGGATCTTGCTTACGCCTTCCACTCGGCCGCGATGGATCCGATCGCCCCGCGTCTTGCCGCCGACCTCGAGGGTTTGGCACCGACGCGGACGCGCACCCCGTTCTATTCAACGGTCACGGGCGGCCTGCTCGATGGAGCCGCTCTCGATGCCGGCTATTGGTGGCGCAATGTGCGCGAGCCGGTGTTGTTCGCCGAAGCCGTGCGCGCCATGGTCGCCGATGGCGTGCGCATATTTGTCGAGCTGGGCCCGCATTCGGTGGTGCAGGCCTATCTGAACGACGCGTTGCGCAGCGCGGACAGGGAAGGACGCGTCCTCCCCAGCCTGTCGCGACGGCCGGGCAAGAACGATCCGATCGCCGGCCTGGCGGCGCGCATCCACGCGGCCGGCGGAGATATACGCGACACCATCGCCTTCAGCGGCCCGGCCGCGCTCCGCGGGATGCCGCGTTACCCCTTCCAGCGCGAACGCTTCTGGACGTCGCGCACCGAGGAATCGACCGATCGCGTCACCTTGCCGTTCGAACACCCCCTGCTCGGCATCCGGATCGGGAACGAGCCGGTCGAATGGACACGGCATTTAAGCCTCGAAACCATGCCCTGGCTGGCGGACCATATGGTCGGTGGCGCAGCCGTCGTGCCGGCGGCGGCGTTGATCGAGATGGGGCTGGCGGCAGCACGCGCCCGCCATGAAAGCGCAGCGGCGCTCGATCTGCTCGACGTGGAAATCGGCCGCGCGTTGGTGATCGAACCGCATGTGCTGCGCGAAGTGCGCCTGCGCGTGGGATCGGCGGCGGGCGATTTCGTCATCTCGTCGCGTCCGCGTTTGTCGGAGGAGCCCTGGACCGTTCACATGGTCGGACGGATCGCGGCATCGGATGCCGACGAAGCGCGGCCTGAAGCCCCCTCCGGCGCGCCGGTCGGCCACGTGCCCGCAGCGAGCCTCTATGCACTCGCGTCGGGGATGGGTCTCGATTATGGGGAGGCCTTTCAGGTCGTATCGGGCATCGACGTGTTCGAAGGCGAGCGCGCTGTCGCCCGGCTCGATCGTGCGGCCGATCTCGACCTGCCCTTCCTGCTTCCACCCAATTCAGTTGACGGGGCCCTACAGGGTCTGCTCGCGCTAGCGGCCGACCGGCTCGGCCGCAAATCCGGCGTTCTGCCCTGGCGTTTCGGCCGCGTACGGTTGCGACGCCCCGACGGGGCGATCCCCGTTTCGGCCGAGCTCAAGGTCACGCGTGTTGGTCCGCGTTCGGTACGGGCGGACGTGCTGTTGGTCGACGCCGCAGGACTTCCGGTCGCGGATATGCTGGACTGCTGGTTCGTGCGTGTAGCGCTCGGCCGCCAGGCGACGGCGGAGGAGCAATATTTCCATATCGCTGCAATCGCGAGCACCGATCCCGCCGGCACGACCTCCCCGATCGCCGAGACCGCAATCGCCCTGGCCCACCCAGCCGGCGATCCGGATGCGCTGGAAAGCCGCCTGCTCACCGACGCCTTCGCGACTTCGGCCGCGGTCGAAGCGCTGAGGGCGCTGACGAAAGGCGGGCGCCTCGTGCCGCAGGCCCTGATCCGCGATGGCGCAATTGCGGGCGAGAGCCGACCGATCCTCGACCGATTGCTGCGTTGGCTCGCCGCCGACGGCGTGGCGACGCAGGCGGATGATGGATCGTGGAGTTTCGCGGACGAGGGGCTGCCACCCGCGGACGCGATCCTGCGTACCCTCTTCTTCGATCAGCCGCGCGCCGTTGCAGAGGTTGCTCTGCTGGCCCTTGCGGCGGAGACCCTGCCTTCGGTGCTGGCGGACGGCCCTGGCGCGGCGCCGTCCATTCCCGCCGCGCTCTGGGAGCAGGTGTTGACCGCCTCCCCGGCGGGTGAAGCCGCCGGGCACGAACTCGCAAAAATGCTGGGAGCAATCGCCCCACACGACAACCGTCCGCTGCGCGTGCTGCAGGTGGGGGCGCGCCGGGGCGGCGCCACCCGCTTGCTGCTGCGCCATCTCAGCCCGCATGCGACATTCGTTGCGGCAACCGATGCGGACGACCTCCCCGCGCTCGCCGACGCGCTGCGCGATGTGCCGGCTGCGCGGGCGATCGCCTGGACGCCGGGCGAGGCGCTGGACGAGGCGCCGTTCGACATCGTCGTCGGGCTTCATGGCTTCGCGCTGGGGGGCTGGGGCGCGCGCGAGCTGGCCGCGCTCAAGGCCAGGCTCGCGCCGGGTGGCATAGTCTTGCTGGCTGAGCCCATGCCCAACCGCATGTGGCAATTGCTGCGTTCCGACGCGCCGCCGCCTGCCGATAATGCGCGCTGGCAGTCGCTCCTTGAGGGAGCGGGGTTCGTCGATGCGCGGACGCAACCGCTGGAAACCGCGCTCTGGCCTGTCGACCTGGTGAGCGCGCGCACCCCAGCCGTGGCCCAACCCATTGCGGTCGAGGCGCAAATCCGCCTCGTCGACACGGGCGCGCTGGCCGATGCGCTGGAAACCGCATTGGCCTCACATGGCGCACTTGTTGATCGTGGCGAGGATCATGTCGGCCGCGTTGCGCTCATCCTCGATCCATCCGACCTGCCAGCAGCGCTCGCGAGGATAGCGGGCCTGGCCGCCCTGCCCGCCGAATCAAAGGTTGAGATCGCCCTGATCGTGCAGGCTGACGACGTCGATGCCGAGGCGATTGCCGGCCTCCGCCGCGTGCTCGCCAATGAGGCACCGCAGGTGGCCACGCGCCTGGTGCGCCTCAGCAAGGACATGCCGATCGAGGTGGCCGCGGAGCATGCGGCAATCGAATTGTTGCGTAACGATGCCGAACAGGAGGTCGTCTGGACCGCAGAGGGGCGCAGCGCACCGCGCGTGCGGCGCGGACTGCCCAAAGCGAAGGACGCGACACCCGAGGGGCTGCGGCTAGCGATCGAGCGGCCCGGCCTGCTCGACTCGCTCGGCTGGGCGGAAATGAGCCCGGCCAAGCCGGGCGTGGGCGAGATCGGCATCAAGGTCGAGGCCGCCGGCCTCAATTTCCGCGATGTGATGTGGGCGATGGGCCTGTTGCCCGACGAGGCGCTGCTCGATGGCTTTGCCGGCCCGACCATGGGCCTGGAATGCGCTGGCGTCGTGACAGCGACCGGAGAAGGCGTCGACAGCTTTGCGGTCGGCGAGCGGGTGATGGCGTTCGCCCCCGCCTCGCTCTCGACCGAGACTGTCACCGCGGCGCATGCGGTGATGCGGATACCTGCAGGCATGAGCTTCGCCGCCGCTGCGACCGTGCCGGTCGCCTTCCTCACCACCGTCTACGCGCTCGGCCATCTCGCGCAGATCGGCGAGGGCGAGACCGTGCTGATCCATGGCGGCGCGGGCGGTGTCGGCCTCGCCGCGATCCAATATGCCAGGCATCGCGGCGCGCGCGTGTTCGCGACCGCCGGATCGCCCGCCAAGCGCGCTTTGCTCCACAATTTGGGGGTCGAGGCGGTGCTCGACAGCCGGTCCTTGAGCTTCGCCGACGACGTGATGCGGCTGACCGAAGGCCAGGGCGTCGACGTCGTGCTCAATTCGCTCGCGGGCGAGGCGATGCGGCGCAGCCTGATGCTGGTGAAGCCGTTCGGCCGCTTCCTCGAACTCGGCAAACGCGATTTCTACGAGAATAGCAGCATCGGGCTCCGCCCCTTCCGCCACAATGTGACCTATTACGGCATCGACGCGGACCAGCTTCCGCTGCGTAGGCCCCAACTGGCGGCGGCCTTGTTCGACGAGATTACAGACCTGTTCGCGAAAGGCGCGCTGCGCCCGCTGCCGCACCGGACCTTCGACTATGCCGATGCCGAGGACGCGTTCCGGTTGATGCAGGTCTCCGGGCATATCGGGAAGATCGTGCTCACCCCGGGCGACACTTTGCCCATGGCCTTGCCGAACCCCAAACCATTCGTGGCCAACGAGAACCGGGCCTATATCGTCACCGGCGGGCTCGACGGTTTTGGCCTTGAGGCCGCGCGTTGGCTGGCGCGGCATGGCGCGAAGCATCTCGCCTTGATGAGCCGGCGCGGTCCGGCGACGCCCAATGCAGGCGCAGTGCTGGCCGAATTCGCGGCCGCGGGCGTCGAGGCGCGCGCTTACGCGGTCGATGTCGGCGACGAAGCCGCGCTCGCGACGATCCTCGACAATGTCCGCAAGGGACAAGCGCCGATCGGCGGCGTGATCCATGCCGCGGTCGCGATGGACGATGCCCTGCTCGGCGCGCTCGACGCCGAACGCTTCGCGCGCGCGCTCCATCCCAAATTGGGCGGCGCGGACCTGCTCGACCGGCTGACGCGCGGCGACGAGATCGGGTTGTTCCTGCTTTTCTCGTCGGTCACGACCGCATTCGGCAATCCAGGCCAGGGCAATTATGTCGCTGCCAACGCCGCGATCGAGGCAATCGCGGCGCGCCGCCACGCCGAAGGCCTGCCCGCGCTCGCGGTGCAATGGGGCCCGATCGGCGACGCGGGCTATCTCGCGCGCGAGACCCAGGTCAGCGACATGCTGTCGCGCCAGCTCGGCAGCGCGCATCTGAGTGCGCAGGAAGCGCTCGACACGCTGCCCGCCTTGCTCGCTGCCAACGCGCCGGTCGCGGGCATGGCGACGATCCGCTGGGCGTCGCTCCGCCGTCAGTTGCCTTTGATGGAATCCCCGCTCTTTGCGGAGATGGGCGGCACGGCGACCGACGAGGCGGCGGAGGTCGACCTCAAGGCGTTGCTCGCCGATTGTTCGCCCGACGAAGCGCGGGACAAGGTCTCCGCCTTGCTGGTCGAGGAGGTCGCGCGGATCATGAAGCTCGCGGTCGATCGGGTCGAGCCGCAGCGCCCGCTCGCCGAACTCGGCATGGATAGCCTGATGGCGGTCGAATTGCGGCTCGCGGTCGAACAGCGTTTCGGCATTTCGATTCCGCTGCTGGCTCTGTCAGAGGGCGCTACCCTGACCGCGATGGCAAGCCGGATCGTTCGGAGCCTGGGCGGCGAAGGCGAAGCGCCTGGGGACGAAAAGGCCCAGATGGCCGAACGGCTGGCGCGCTACGAAGGCACCTCGATCGCCGACGCAGACAGGCTTGAGGCGCAATCAATGGCCGCTGCCGCTGCCAGCGTGCCTTGATCCTGCCGTACGAAGGTGTCACCGCTCTCTGCGATGAGTGATACTTTCGGACTCAGCGGTGACGCCAAGGCCAAGCTGCTCGCGCGCCTTTCCAACCGTGCGCCCGCGCAGGCCGAGCATCATGCGCCAACCAAGCAGCCACTCGGCCGGCCAGAAGTGCAGGCGGATCTGTCGATGGTGCGCCGCGCGGGCGACGCGCTGGGGATCCGCAACCCCTTCTTCCGCCCGCACGAAGGCATTTCGGGCGCGACGGCGGTCATCGACGGCAAGACCTACGATAACTTCGTCTCTTACAATTATATCGGGCTGAACGGCGATCCCCGGGTCAGCCAGGCTGCCAAGGACGCGATCGACCAGTACGGCACCTCCGTCTCCGCCAGTAGAATCGTCTCAGGCGAACGGCCGATCCATCGCGAATTCGAACAGGCTTTGTCCGACGTCTACCAGACGGAGGATGCGATCGTCCTGGTCTCTGGCCACGCCACCAATGTCACCGTGATCGGGCATCTTGTCGGCCGGGACGACCTGATCCTGCACGATTCGCTCAGCCACAACAGCATCGTCCAGGGCGCGCTGGCGAGCGGCGCGCAGCGTATCGCCTTCCCGCATAACGATATGGACGAGCTCGAACGGCTGCTCGGCGCGGCACGGGCGAACGCCAATCGCGCGCTGATCGTGGTGGAGGGCCATTATTCGATGGACGGCGACGTGCCCGATCTGGCGCGGCTGGTGGCCATCGCCAAGGCGCACGGCGCGCATCTGATGGTTGACGAGGCGCATTCGCTGGGTGTCCTGGGGGCGCGTGGGCACGGCATCTTCGAGCATGCCGGGGTGGATCCGGGCGATGTCGACATATGGATGGGAACGCTCAGCAAGACGCTTTCGGGCTGCGGCGGCTATATTGCGGCCTCTTCCGAGCTGATCGAATATCTCAAGAGCAGCGCGCCCGGCTTCGTCTATTCGGTCGGCCTGGCACCGCCAGTCGCGGCCGCGGGGCTGGAAAGCCTGCGGATCATGCATCGGGAACCCGGGCGGGTGGCGAAATTGCAGGCCAATGGCCGCTTCTTCCTGGACGCCGCGCGCGCTCACGGCCTCGATACGGGGCCCTCGATCGGGGCGGCGATCGTGCCGATCATGACGGGAAGCTCGATCGTCGCGGCGCGCACCGCGGACCGCTTGTTCGATCGCGGCATCAACGTGCAGCCGATCATCTATCCCGCCGTGCCCGAGCAGGCCGCGCGGCTGCGTTTCTTCCTTTCCTCGCTGCATGAGCGCGAGCAGCTTGAGCGCGTGGCGAAGACGGTGGCGGAAGTGCTGGCCGAAGTCCGCGCCGAGCGGATCGACCTGGGCGCGCTGGCGAGCAGATTAGCGGGCGAGTGACCGAGATCATTCTCGACATCACGCGGCTGTTGTCGCGTGTGCTTCACCCGACGCCGACCGGCGTCGATCGGGTGGAGATGGCCTATGCGCGCGGGCTGCTGGCGGCGGTGCCGGACCGGCTGCGCTTTGCGGCGGTTCATCCGAGCGGGGTCTATGGCCGGTTGCCGACACCGGCAGTCAGCCGCTTCCTCGACGTGACCGAGCAAAGGTGGCGCGAGCAGGGGCTGGGCGAGCAGAGTCTGCGCCTGTTCGCAGCGAAGGCCCTCTTGTCCCTGCGCCCACGTTTCGCGCGCAGCGGCGAGAAGAGCCTCTACTTGCAGCCTTCGCCCAACAATCTGATCAAACCCGCCTTGATGCGCGCATTCCTGAAGCGCGAAAATGCGCGGCTGGTCTGCCTGGTCCACGACCTGATCCCGATCCAATATCCCGAATATGCAAGGCCCGGAGGCGCCGATCTCCATGCGCGGCGGATGTGGACGGTCGCGTCGATGTCGGACGGGATCATCGCCAATTCGCAGGCGACGTTGGACGCACTCCAGCCCTGGCTCGACCGCGCCGGCAAGCAGCCGCTGACCACGGTCGCGCATCTGGGCACCGAAACGTGTGCGCAGGTCACCCCACGCCCGTCCGACCGCCCTTATTTCGTCTGCGTCGGCACGATCGAACCGCGCAAGAACCACCTGCTCCTGCTTCACCTGTGGCGGGCGATGGCGGAACGGCGCGGCCCGGACGCCATACCCAAGCTCATCCTGGTCGGACGACGGGGCTGGGAGAATGAGCAGGTAATCGACCTGCTCGAACGCTGTCCCGTGCTCAAGGATACGGTCGAGGAATATGCCGGCCTGCCGGACGCGCAGGTCCAGGGGCTGATCGCGGGCGCGCGCGGATTGCTGCTGCCGTCCTTCGCCGAAGGATATGGCATGCCGGTGACGGAGGCGCTGGCGTTCGGTGTGCCGGTATTGTGCAGCGACCTGCCTGCTCTGCGCGAGGCTGGCGGAGACGTGCCGCTGTTCCTCGATCCGCTTGACGGTCCCGCCTGGCAGCGCGCGATCGACGATCTGACGGGCCCGGATTCGCCCGAGCGCCTGGCCCAGATGCGGCGAATTGCGGGCTGGCACGCCCCGACCTGGCCGGAACATATCGCCATCGTCCTGGCACTGTTGCATAAGCTCGGCGCATGAACGTGACGTCTCCGGCTGCGCCGCCACCGCGCAGCACCTTCCTCCAGGCACTGGCCATCCAGACCCGCGTGATCGGCGCACTCATCCTGCGCGAGCTGCACACGCGCTACGGGCGCGAGAATGTCGGCTATTTGTGGATGTTCCTCGAGCCGATGCTGCTGGCATCGGTGATCGGCCTGCTCCATTACGAAACCGGCCACGGCACCTATGGCCCGGATATCAAGCCGCTGCCATTCGCGGTGATCGGCTACACGACGTTCATCCTGTTCCGCGGCATCGTCAATCGTGCCGAAGGCGCGATCGAGGCCAACGCGCCCCTCCTCTACCACCGCACCGTGACGGTGTTCGACATCGTGCTGGCGCGCGCGCTGTTGGAGTTCGCCGCGATCTTCTCCACCTTCGTGATCATCATGACGCTAATCGTGTTCATCGGGCTTGCCGACCTGCCCGCGCGGCCACTTTATTTCATATTCGGCTGGGTCCTGATGTGGCTGTTCTGCCTGGGCCAGTCGACACTGATCACGGCGATCACCTATGAGCGGCGCACGGTCGGGCGGTTCGTCCATCCCTACACCTATTTCATGACCGGCCTTTCCGGTGCCTTCTATGTCATGAGCTGGCTGCCCAAAGGCGTACGCGAATATGCCGAGTGGCTGCCCACGACGACCATTTTCGAAACCGTGCGCTACGGCTGGTTCGAGGCCTCCAAGGACGAATATTGCTTCTACGGCTATTGCCTCGCCTTCTGCACCGTCCAGCTCTGGATGGGGCTGTTCGGCCTGCGCAGCATCCGCGAAAAGATCCACCTGTCATGAGCGCGCCTTTGTCGGCGCCATTCCGCTGCGCGAGCGGATCAGCTAGGACCGAGTAATGAACATGCATGGTTTCATGACCCCCGCCGATCCGCAGGAGGATCGCGAGCCGACGCTGGGCGAGCGCGTGCGCGGCCTGCTCTATGCGCGCCGCTGGTTCTTCCTGATCGTGATACTGCCGACATTGCTCGTCGGCCTGTATCTCTATCTCTACGCCGCGGACCAATATGAGTCCGAGGCGCATTTCCTGGTCCATTCGGCCGACCGAACCCCGATCCCCAGCGCAGGCGCGAGCGCGCTCAGTATGCTGACCGGGGTCGGAGCGGGCCAGAACGAGGCGATGAGCGTCGCCGATTACCTGACGTCGCACGACGCGGTCGCCAAACTGCGGAAGGAAGACCGGCTGGTCGAGCGCTTCCAGCGCCCCGGCGTTGACCTGCTGAGCCGCCTGTTCGGAACCAACCCGACGCCCGAGCGGCTGCTGCGTTACTATCAGCGGCAGGTGAAGGTGAAGTTCGATACCGAAAGCGGCATTACCACGATCAAGGTTCACAGCTTCACGCCGCAGGACAGCTACGACATCGCGCAAAAACTGCTCCAGATCGGCGAGCAGCGCGTGAATGAACTGAACACGCGCAGCTACAATGACGAGATCGCCAATGCCCGCCGCTCGCTGGACGAGGCGGAAGCCGCGCTCGCCGCAAATGACAGGGCGATGACGGCCTTCCGCCACCGGAGCGGGGATATCGACCCGCAGGCGACCGGACAGGCGCAACTCGGTCTTGTGTCCGGCCTTTCGGCTCAGCTTGCTGCGGCACGCGCGCAGCTGCAGACGATGGCCGGCGTGATCAGCCCTTCTAGTCCGCAATATCAGGCGCTCGCCGCGCACATCAATTCGCTGCAGGCGCAGGTCGACGCGCAGTCGGGCAAGCTTACCGGCCGGGCGGATTCCATCACCAACGACGTCAGTGAATATCAGTCGCTGATGCTGCGCCGCGACTTCCTCAACAAGCGCTACGAGGTGGCTGCCGCCAGCCTGGAAAAGGCCCGCGAGCAGGCCATCCAGCAGGAATTGTACCTGCAGCGCGTGGTGAACCCGAACATGCCCGTCAAGGCGCTCTTCCCGGAACGCCTGCGGATTCTCGCGACGGTGCTGGTCGCGCTGCTGCTGGTCTATTCGATCGGCTGGCTGATCGTGGCAGGCGTGCGCGAGCACGCGGCATAGGTTTGATCCACTACCTGGATTCGGCACCCACATCATGAGCCGTCCCGCCGCCTTCCTCGACCGCGACGGCGTGATCAATATCGATCACGGCTATGTGTTCGAGCCCGCGAAGCTGGAGTTCACACCCACCGCGATCGAGGCGATTCGGCTGCTCAATGATGCGGGCTATCCTGTGCTGGTAGTGACCAATCAATCGGGCGTGGCACGGGGCATGTATGGCGTGGCAGAGGTTGAGGCGTTTCACGCGCACCTCAGTGCAAAGCTGGCGGCAGCCGGCGCGCATATCGATGGCTTTTATTATTGCCCTTATCATCCCGAGGGGACGGTCGCGGACTATGCGATCGAGCATGAGGACCGGAAGCCCGGCGCGGGGATGATCCGGCGCGCGATGCGCGAGTGGGATGTGCGCGCCGAGGGCAGTTTCCTGATCGGCGACAAGCCGAGCGACCTGGAGGCAGCAGCAGCTGCCGGGATCGACGGCTATCTGATCGAACCCGATGTCGGCGACCTCGCCGCGCAGGTGCGTGCCGCGATGGCCCGATAGGGCCAGCTCCTCGACAGCTCCACAGTGCGTTTCGCGCCTGGGGATTCCGCGCTAGGACGGCACGGAATGCTGGAAGACTATCTGGACTGGATCACCGCTACCGCCTTGCCCGCCTGGGCCGCGCGCGGATTCGATGAACGCGCGGGGCGCTTTCACGAGCGACTGGACTTGTCCGGCGCGCCGGTCGCCGTGCCTTATCGTGCCATGGTCCAGGCGCGCCAGATTTTCGTCTTCGCCCATGCGGCCGAGCAGGGCTGGATGACGGAAGGCGCGAACCTTGCCGAGACAGCGATGGCCTCGCTGCTGCGCGATTTCGCGACAGATGAAGGTGACGAAACCCATTTCGCTTTCGCAATCCATCCGGCGACCGGCAGCGTCTGCGCCGAGCAGCGCGATGCTTATGCTCATGCCTTTATTCTGTTCGCGCTCGCGGCGCTCCATCGGCTGAACGGCGACCAGCGGCTGCTCGATAAAGCCGACCGGGTGATCCGCTTCGTCGAGCGGCGGCTGACCGATCCCCAGCATGGCGGCCTGTTCGACGCGCTGCCCGCGCCGTACGAGAAACGTCAGAATCCGCATATGCACCTGCTGGAGGCCTATCTCCTCCTCGCGCGGACAGCCCCGGGCTGCGGCTATGAAGCGCGCGCTGCCGCCCTCGTGTCGCTCTTTCGGCGGCATTTTTTCCGCGACGGCGTGCTGCTTGAATATTTCGCGCCCGACTGGTCGGTCACGCGGCCGACGTGGGAGCCGGGGCATCATTTCGAATGGGTCTGGCTGCTCGACGAATATCGGGCGCTGACCGGCGACCAGCTTCAGGCAGAGATGGACGCGCTGTACCGATCGGCCACGCATCAGGGAGTGGCAGCCAGCGGGCTCGTGATCGACGCGCTTTCCTCCGATGGCGAGGTGCTCGCGCGATCGCACCGCATTTGGCCGCACAGCGAAGCGATCAAGGCGGCGGCCACCCGCGGCGAGAGAGAACTGGCGGATGCCATGGCGGGCGGCCTGATGCGCCATTTCCTCGACCAGCCCTTCGCCGGGGGCTGGATCGATCACGTTTCCGCCGAGGGCGCGCCCTTGGTGGATTACGTCCCCGCCAGCACGCTCTATCATCTGGTATTGGCGGCCAGCGTCGCAGCAAAAAGCTTTGCAGGCGCGCCCGCGCTTGCCAATGCAGGATCATGAGCGCCTATCTCGACCGCCTGTCCGACTATCGCGTCGCCGTGATCGGCGACGTCATGCTCGATTGCTACATGTCGGGATCGGTGAGCCGGATTTCCCCCGAAGCGCCGGTGCCGGTGCTGCGCGTGACCGAGGAGAAGTCGGTGCCCGGGGGGGCCGCCAATGTCGCCGCAAATCTTGCCAGCCTGGGATTGAGCGTCAATCTGGTCGGACTGGCCGGGCAGGATGGCGCGCGCGACGAACTGATCGGCCTGCTGGAGGCGATCGGCGCGATCGATTGCAGCGGCATTGCAGCGGTACCGGGCCGGCGCACCACGCGAAAATTGCGCGTGATCGGCGCGCATCAGCAGATCGTACGCGTCGATCACGAGGACGTGATTCCGTGTTCCGGCGAGATCGAGGCCGGCTTCCTGAACGCATTGGAATGCGCGATCGGAGCGGCGGACATCGTCATCCTGTCGGATTACGGCAAAGGCGCTTGCTCAAACCGTGCGATCCGGGCCGCGATCGACGGTGCGACGGCATCGGGCAAGAAGGTTCTGATTGATCCAAAACGGCCAGATTTCACCGTCTATCGTGGGGCCTTCCTTATCACGCCCAATCGCAAGGAATTGAGCGACGCGACGGGCCTGCCGTGCGAGAGCGACGAGGAAGCCGCCGTTGCGGTTGCCAAAGCGCAGGACCTGTGCGGCGCTCATGTGCTGCTGACGCGATCCGAAAAGGGCATGTCCTTCTACCCGGTGAGCGACGCGCCGATGCATATGCCGACCGTGGCGCAGGACGTGTTCGACGTGTCGGGCGCGGGCGATACGGTGGTGGCGGTGATGGCCGCCGCGTTGGCTGCCGGCATGCCGGTCCACGACGCGATGCGCATGGCCAACCATGCGGCCGGGATCGTCGTTTCGAAGCTGGGCACCGCCAGCGTGACGCGGGAGGAACTGGCGGCGGCCCTGCTCGCCGAAAGCACCACGTCGGATATCAACGATGGCCGCCTTCTCGACCGCGAGGCGATGGTGGCCCTGCGCTGGGCCTGGGCGAGGGAGAAGCTGACCGTCGGCATCGCCAACGGCTGCTTCGACCTGATCCATCCCGGCCATATTTCGCTGATCCAGCAAGCCGCCGCGAGCTGCGATCGGTTGATCATGGCGCTCAATACCGACGCATCGGTCCAGCGTCTCAAGGGCCCTTCGCGTCCGATCCAAGACGAGGCCGCCCGCGCGGCGGTGATCGGCGCGATCAAGGGTGTGGCGGCGGTTACGCTGTTCGACGAGGAAACCCCGCTGGAGCTGATCGAAGCACTGGAGCCTGACGTGCTGATCAAGGGCGCGGATTATACGATCGACCGCGTGGTGGGCGCGGACATCGTCCAGAAACGCGGCGGCCGCGTCGTGCTGGCGGAGCTTACGCCGGGCCGGTCGACGAGCGGGATCGTGGCGGCTGTCGGCCAGACCGGCAGATAAGCGGCTTCAACCGACCCCACCTTAATTCGCGGAACAGTTGTTCGAACTTACCGGCCGCATCGACGCGATCGAGCATGACGGCCGTGCCAACGAGGTCCGAAATCCGGCCCAACTGGCGGGTCTTTGGGAGCGCAGGAATGCCGAGGCCGTCGTCGCGACGAACTTCCTCCCGGACGGTATGCTCTACTTCGACTTGCTGTTCAGGGCGCGGTAGAGCGAATCCCTAGACGAAGTCTTCGATTTGCCGCAGGGCCCGTTCCATGTTGTCCTTCCTCAAGACCAAGAAGTCCGCCGGCGTGGCGGTAACGGCCGGCGTTCACCGCCTGATCGCCAGCGGCAATGACGCGCGCGACCGCGGCGAATGGGATGATGCGGTGGAAAACTACCGCGCCGCGGTGATGGAAGATCCGTCGCTGGTTCACATCTGGATCCAGCTGGGACATGCCGAAAAGGAAAGACGCCGGTTCGGCGATGCCGAGGCCGCTTATACCCGGGCGGCCATGCTCCGGCCGGACAAGGCCGAGCCGCTGTTGCACCTGGGCCATGTCTACAAGTTGCTGGGAAACATTCCCGCCGCGACCCGATCCTACCTGCGGGCGGCGCGGCTTAACCCGGCGGATGCCCATGCGATAGAGGAACTGCAGCATTTCATCGCGCGCACCGCGCCGTTCGCACGGCCGGACATGGTGGCGCTGTTGCGCGACGCCATCCTCGGCGAGAAGGAAGATCGCGCCGGGCAGGACAAGGTCCGCGCGGCTGGCAGCGACGCGCTACTGCTCGATGTTTCGAGCCTCGTCGCCGCGGCATTGGCGGGGCGCCGCTTTGCCGATCTTGGCCTGATTGGCGATCTTGTCGCGCCCGCGATCATCGGGGATTCCGGTCGACCCGCGCTGATGTGCGCCCATGTGATCGGCCATAGCCGATGGGTCGCGGTAAGCCCGACGCAGTTCGCGCAAATCGTAGCGCTCGGCCGCTCCGCTCAGCCGATGGGCCCCATTCAACGCCAGGACACGATCACCGATCTGGACCTGGGATTCCTTTTGTCGGCACCGTTGGAAATGCCGAGCGGCGCGCTTCTGATCGATGTCGATGCGGATCATGCGCCCGTCGATCATGCGCTGTTCGTACGGGACGCGCGCTCGAATTTCGGGGTGCGTTATCTGGCCTTCGGCCAGGCCGTCTCCGCCGATCTCGCGGCCTACGCCAGCCTGGTCAAAGCTGTTGGCAGGGCGGAATTGACGCCCGAGGTTATACTCAATGCCGTTGGCGAGCCGATCCATAGCGAGCAGAAAATTCCGCCCCCCGAAGCCAGGATCGCGCGGTTCGAGCAGATAGGGCATATCGGCATGCGCGCGCAGTTCCGGACCGGAACAGGCTGGCTGCCTCCCGAAGATTGGGGTTGCTGGGCGATCATGCCCGGCGGCGACCTTGAAATCGCGCTTCCCAGTCTCGATGCGCCTCGCCTCTATCTTCGGCTTAAAGCGCTTCCCGAGGAACTCACGCGCTATCAGATCGCAATGCAGGACGGTCGCCAGGTCGCGGGGGAGATCGAACCCGGCCTCCACAAATGGGTCGTGATCGACGATGTGCCGGTGGCCGACGGCGTGCTGCGGCTTCGTATCCGCGGCGAGAATAGCGCACTCGTGAACATGCACGGAGCCACACGCAAATTGCCCGCCATGGTCGGCGTCGTCGGGTTCTATATCTGCGAGCGGAACGACCACCAGGCGCGCGCGGCCCTGCTGGAAACCACGACGCTCGGCGATCTCGAATCGCTATACTGAGCGCACAGGCGCTCTAGGACCTGATCGACGGCCCGCCGTCGCGTGCCACCCTGCGCCCGGTCAGGGCTGAAAGGTTGCCGCTTCCATCAACGAGAAGGCTTCATCAGCGTCGCCCCGGCGATAATAGCCCACGCTGGAGAGGCTGGTATAGACGCTATGACCGCGGAGGACCACGGACGCCCCTCGCACCAGGACCGAAATCTCTATCACCCCGTCCTCGTCGACGACCGCATCCACGCCATGGAGCGACGGCGCCGCCTCCAGGTCCCGGAACGGCGTATGCTCCACATTGCTGCGCAGCTGACACACGCCAAGCGGGAAACCCGCCTCTCCCCGAAGGCCAACGACCACGCGAACGCGATCGCCGGCGGCACAGCCGGCGGCGACGAAACGCAGGGAGGCCAGCGGGCTGATGCTCCACACGCCCGAATCCTCAAGATGCCACCACCCGCGCTCGCGTGCCATGCGTGCGGTGCGCATTGATGCGCCCGCAGGGGCCGCCTTGCGAACCGCATCATTGCCCAGGATCGCGAGTTCTCCCGGCCGGATTCGCGCAAAGGCCGGCGGGATTGCAGCGGTGGTCTTCGCGAGCGCACGCGAAGCGCCCAGCAACTCCTCCGCAAATTCCACCCACGTCCGGGGCTTGAATTCGGTCTCGACCTGGCTGGTCCAGGCCGCGAGGTCGGCGGGATTGTCGAGCAATTGCGCGACGGCCGTCAGGCCGGTGCCGATATCCACCGGGTCAACATAGCGCACCAGGCTGCCCCCGACCTCCGGCATCGAGGTGACGCCGGCACTGATGCACGGCTTACCCAGGACAAGGCTTTCGCCGATCGGCAAACCCCATCCTTCCGCAAAGCTCGGATAAATGGTGAACCGGCTGTTGCGATAGAGGCTGGCGAGCATCGAATCTGAAACGCCGTTCAGGACGCGCACCATCCCGTCGAGATTGTTGGTACGATGAAGCAGATCCTGCAGGTGATCGATCTCCCAGCCCCATTTCCCGACGAAAACGAGCTTGGGCAGATCGGTGCGACCGCTGCGCATCAGCTCCTGCCAGATGCGGACGAGATAAACGTGGTTTTTGCGAATTTCGATGGTGCTGACGCATAGCACGTAACCGGCCTCGCCGAATTCGGCGCGGAGGCTTTCTTCCGCCCACGGTTCGGGCGGGGACAAGGCCATCTCGGTCGCGAGAGGGACCGGATAAACCGGCGTCGCCAGATCCATCTCCTTCGTCAGGAACCGGCGCAGTTCGCGCGCGACGAAGGCGGAATTGGTCGTGAAGAAATTTGCGATCTCGCCCACGTCAAGGAGCGAACGGCGAAAGGCGTGCGTCGCCTTCTCGTCGACATATTCCGGATTGTCGATCTGGATCAGGTCATGGATGAAGACCGTGACCACGACACCTTTCTGGCGCAACGTCCTGAGCAGGTCGTAGCTCTTCACGATCCAGAATGCGCCCGCCATGAGGAAGATGCTGCCCGGCTCGATCTCGATCGCGCGAAGCGACGAGCGGATCGCCTCCAGCAGACGATCGAGCCGTTCGCGCGTGGGGCTGCGCAGCTCCACCTCGTCGATCAATTCCCGGACCAGGACGGGATCGGCGGCGTAGATCACCTTATTAAGATAATCGGGGATTACCGGTGTCACATCGCGTGCATTGGCGCTCGTGCGATCCATCGCGCAACGCAGCATATTGGCCACGACGCGCTGGATTCCGCTCATCGACGCATTGAGCGTAAGATACTCCATCATGTCCGTCATTTCGGCGTAGATGGGCGCAACCTTGTCTTCAGCTGCCGGCGAAGCGACTGTAACCTTCAAAGCCTGGGGCTGCGGGGGTTCGCCGAGCCGTTGCGCCTCCGCCTCGTCGCGTCTGCTCCGTTCGGGATCGATGCGGGCCAGTGCATCTGCGCGCATCGCGAGAAGCTTCGAAACGCCGGGAAAGCGGGCGATCGCCCGATCGAGGATCAACCCGGCGTGAACAAAGCTGCCCTTTTCCAGCCAATAATCGGCAAGGGCGTACCAGGTGTCCAGCCGATCGGGATCTGCGTCGAGAGCTCGCTCGAGCAGTTCACCCCGATCGAGATCGCTCCAGTGTGATCTGCCGGTTGTCAAACCCTTGGCCCGGGCACGACGAGGGGGGCGGGCGAGCTCCCGCCAGAGCATCTCGGTAAGCGTGGGTGCAGACATGTCGACCACCTAGCTGCCGCTTTTCCCTGCCACAAGCGATCGCATGGATCGGCGCGCGGCCGCGCTGCCAGGATTGTCGCATCCGCTCTGATCGACTAGCCGCACATCATGGGGCCGATCGCATTCATGGGGACCGCAATCCGCGCGCTTCTGCGTGAGATCCCCACCATATCGAACGCGCGCATCGCACGGCGGCTGGCCGCTCGCGGAAATGCGGCCCGAGACGCGCGCCAATATGCGACAGCGGCAGCACTCTATCAGGAGGCTTTGCAGTTCAACCCGAGCGCGGCCCGGCTGCGCATACAATGCGGGCATATGCTGAAGGAGATCGGCGACTTCGCAGAAGCCGAAAGACACTATGAACGCGCGCTTCGTCAATTACCGGACGACGCCGATCTAGCGCTCCAGATCGGGCATCTCCACAAGCTGGCGGGTCATCCCGAACTGGCCGAAGCGAGCTATGCGCGCGCGTTGAAATTGAACCCGGGCTGGCGGGAGGCCGAGCACGAGCTGGCGACGGTGAGCGGTTTGGCGACCGATCCTGGCGCCGGCCGTGCTGGAAAGCCAGACTGGATCGTGCCCGAATTGCTGCCGCGCGGTGGTGATGCACCCCCACCCACGGATCGGAATATCCTGCGGCTTTTCCGATTGGGCGGACGCCGCCAGCATAGCCGCTGGGGCGACCTGAAGGTGATGCGCGGTATCGAAGCAATTCGGGGCTATCGCCTTGCACCGGCCGGCCTGACCGAAATCGGCCTCGCGATCGACGGTACGATCGTTCGCCGCGAAAAGCTGCTGGTCTATCCGCACGATAGCGGCGACCAATTCAAATATGTGTTCAACCTGTGGCACGATTTCTCGGACGTGCAGCCCGGCAAGCACGTCGTCGACCTGTCATTCCACGATTCAACCGGGCGGCGCGTCCGGCGTCATCGCGAAACGATCCTGGTTGTGCCGCCGGTCGACGAAAAGGATCTTGCGGATTCCGATGCACTGGTCGGAGCCGCACTGGGCCCATCCTCGATCGAAGACGCGGTCAATGCCCGACCGAGCATGATCCGCACGGTCGAGCGCCGGTTGCTGCCCGATCCGGTCCGTACCATCCTGGTGCAGCGGGCCGACCAGCTGGGGGACCTGGTATGCTCGGTGCCCGCGATCCGGCGGCTGCGGGAGATTTTTCCGAAAGCCAGGCTGGTCGGGCTCGTGACGCCGGCCAACCGGCCTCTCGCCGAACGGCTTGGCCTGTTCGACGAGATCGTCACGGTGGATTTTGCAGAAAGCCTGACCGAACGGCGGCGCGTCCTGTCGATCGAAGGCCAACAGGAATTGCGCCGCGCATTGGCATCCTATGCGTTCGACATCGCCATCGACCTTAGCCAGGGGGACGAATCCCGGCCATTGCTCCTGCTGAGCGGGGCGCGCTTCCTTTACGGGTTCAAGGATGGCCAATCGCCTTGGCTGAACGCCGGCCTGGATTTCAACGGCCATGACCCGGTCAATGGGCATGAGATCACGCCGCCGTCGCGCAAGATGCTCTTGCTGGTCGAGGGCTTGCGATTGATGGCCGGGGACCAGGCGAGAGCGATATCGGCGCCGGATCGCGATGGCTTGGCCGAACGCGGCATTACCAGGGAGGATCGCTATGCGGTGATCCATGCGGGCGCGCGGCTGGCCTATACGCGCTGGCCGCATTTCGACCGGCTGGTCGCGATGCTGCTCGCACAAACCGACCTTAAGATCCTGCTCTTTTCGGATGATGAGGCCGTCACACAGGGGATTCTCGCGGCGGCCGCCGGGTCGGATCGCCTGCAGGTGATCACCGGCCAGATCCCGTTTGCGCATTTCGACGCGCTGTTGTCGCATTGCGCCTTGTTCGTCGGCAATGACAGCGGCCCCAAACACCTGGCCGCATTGCGCGGGGCGCCGGTGGTGAGCCTGCACATGGCGCGGCTCAACTGGAGCGAATGGGGGCAGGAGGTCTCCGGCCGGATCGTCAGCCGCCGCGTGCCCTGCGCAGGCTGTGGTATCGGGCTGGACGGCGAGGATTGCGGCAAGGATTTCGCCTGCCTGCGCCACATCCGGCCTGAAGAGGTGTTCGCCGCGGCACGGGACCTGCTAGGGGCATCCGACTGATGCTCGGCTCGCTCTTCCGCAAACCCACGCCCCGTCAGCTCGGAAACCGCGCGCGCGGCAAGCGCCTGTGGGCAGAGGCGGCCGATCATTACCGGCGGCATCTGGCCGGCCAGCCCGACGATTTCGCGATCTGGGTCCAGTTGGGCCACATGTTGACGCAGGCCGGCGACCATGCCGGCGCCGATCTTGCCTATGGCCGTGCGGGAGACCTGCAGCCACAGGATTCCGACCTTTTGCTCTGCTGGGGCCGTTCGCGCCGGCAAGCAGGCGATCTGGCGCGCGCGCGCGATCTATTCGGGCTCGCGCTGGCGAGCGACGGCAATCCCCATGCCGCCAACGCGCTGGCGGAGATGGACCGCGAGGCCCCGCGCGAAGAGGCCCGACCTGCGGCCGCGCCCGGCCCCTGCCCGCCTGCCTGGGCCGCCCGCGTCGAACTGATCAAGCCGCTACGGATGGAGCCGGGCGACGAGATCGCCCTTTTCGTCACGCACAGCGCGACCGGACGGATCAAACCGCATGTCGCGCCCTACCTGAAAGCCTTGGCCAAGGCAGGCATCAAGCCGCTGCTGATCGTCGTGACGGACCGGGAAGTCGATGTGCCGCAGGCACTCGCCGACATTGCCGCAGGCGTGATGGTGCGTGCCAACGCCGGCTACGATTTTGCGGCCTGGGCGCATGCGATCCATCTCCATCCCGAAGTGTTCGGGGCGGGCCTGCTTTATCTCGCCAATGACAGCCTGATCGGACCGGTCGACACGACCCGCTTCGACGATTTGCTTGGGCGCGTCCGCGCAAGCGACGCCGACATGGTCGGGCTGACCGAGAGCCAGGAATATCGCTGGCACGTCCAGACCTTTTTCGTGGCGCTGAAGCCGCGCCTGCTGTCGTCCTGGTGGCTGCACGCATTTTTCGATCAGGTGCGCATCCTGAGCGACAAGGATGCGGTCATCCGCAATTATGAGGTGCGGTTCGCGGGCGCGGTCGAACAATCGGGCCACAGGGTGGAGATCCTTTTCCCCAGCGACCATGCGGCGAACCCGACCCTGTACGACTGGCGCGGATTGATCGAGCGCGGCTTCCCGTTCGTGAAGGCGCTGCTGGTTCGCGGCCATTTCGACGAGGTTGATCTGAGCGGCTGGCGCGAGACGCTGGGCAATGCGGGTTTCGATCTCGACCTGATCGACCGCACGGTGGCCGCCAGCGCCGAGACAGTGCCGTATGAGGAAACCGGCGCCCTGGTCGCGCATCCGCGTCGTTTCGCGCCGTCCGAGGGCGAGCGGCTGAGGGTCGCCTTCTACGGCCCGTGGAATTACGATAACGGCCTGGGCTTCGCGGCGCGCGGGACGATCGCCGCGCTCCAGCGCAGCGGCGCGCGCGTCAACCTCCACCCCATCAAGAAGCCGTTTCACGTCCACCGTCCGCTAACTCCCCCGGTCGATATCGTCGACTTCGCCGGCGACGCCGACGTGGCGGTGATCCATCTCAATCCCGACAGCTGGTTCCTGCTCACCGACGAGCAACGCGAGGCGATCCGCCACGCCGGGCGCCGGGTCGGCTATTGGGTGTGGGAGATGGGGCATATTCCGCCCGAATGGCACGCCGATTTCGGATCGGTGGATCGGATCTGGGCGCCGAGCCGATATTGCGCCGATCTGTTCGCCGCGCAGGAAGGGGCGCGCGTCGACATAATCCCGCACGCAGTACCCCTCCCCGCATCGCAACCGATCGATCGCGACGCGGTGCTGGCGGGTTTCGGCGTGCCGTCAGGCCGGCGCGTTATCCTCTACATCTTCGATGGATCGAGCTATCTGATCCGCAAGAACCCGCACGCGCTGGTCCGCGCCTTCGCAGCCTCCGGGCTAAGCGAAGCGGGCTGGACATTGCTGCTCAAGACCAAGCATCTGATGGACCGGCCCGAGGATGGCGCCGCCTTTCGTGCGCTGGCCGACGCGACTGACAACGTCATCCTGATCGACCGCAGCCTGCCGGCGGGCGGGCTGGAGGAGCTGGTCGCCGCCGCCGACATCTATGCCTCGCCGCATTGCTCGGAGGGTTTCGGTCTCACGATCGCGGAGGCGATGGCGGCGGGCAAGCCCGTGGTGGCGACCGACTTCGGCGGCATGAAGGAATATCTCGACGCGACCACCGGTTATCCGGTCAAGGCGCGTCCCTGGACGCTCGATCGCGACTTCGGCCATTATAAGAAGGGTGGCGAATGGGCGCGGGTCGACGAGCCCGCTTTGTCGGCGGCGCTACGCAATGCGGCTGAGGATGTCAGCGCCGGGCGAACCGGAAGGGGCGATGCCGCGCGGGCGCGGATCGCGGACAGCCTGTCCTATGAAACGGTCGGCGCGCGGATCGCGCAGAGCCTGCGCGAGACGGTCGCGGCCCCATCCTATGGCGCAGCACGGCGGCTGAATATTCATGCGGAGCGCGGCATCGCGGCCGAGCAGGCCGACTTCGCGCCGAACATCCGGATGGTGCTGCTGAAGCCCGACGGCGCGGTCGATCCGGCGACGGCCGATCACTGGCACGACCAGCCCGGCGAACTGATCGCATTGGTTCCGCAAGGGACGTTCCTCGCGCCGGATTTCGCCAATACCGCGATCCATAGCTGGCTCACCCGGCCCGATGCGGCGGTTTTCTATTGCGACGATGCCGCCGCCGATACCGAGCGGGCGATCGACCAGATCAGGCTCAAGCCGGAATTCGACCGGACCCTGCTCACCGCGCAGGATTATGTCGGGGCGCCGCTGGTATTGCGCCTTTCCGCTTATGAGGCATTGGGCGGGCTGAACCCCGCAATGGGCACGGCCGCGATCGCCGACCTGCTGTTTCGCGCGCATGCCGCCGGGCTGTCGATCGCGCGCATACCGCGCGTGCTGCTCGCGACGCCCGGCAAGCGCGTCCGCGCTACGCCCGCGGATTATGCGCGAATGCTGGAAAGCCAGCCTGACCTGTCCGGCGCGATCGTGCCCGGCCGAACGCCGGACAGCTTCGCGCTGATGCGGCCGTTCGACCATGCCGATGCCCCGGCGGTAACAATCGTCGTGCCGACCTGCCGCAGCAAGGTGCGCGACGGCAAGGGCACCTATGTCGAGCGGCTGCTTGCGCGGATCGCGGAAGCGGACTGGCCGATGGACCGGCTGACCGTCCTCATCGGCGACGATGTGGCGGGCGAACCGGCCTGGGCACGGCGCACATGGCCATTCCGGCTGACACGGATCGAAACGCTGCGCGCCAAGGATGAGCCGTTCAACTATGCCGCGAAGATGAACCGGCTGTGGCGGGCGGCGGAGACCGAGCAGATCCTGTTTCTGAACGACGATTGCCTGCCGAAAGAGCCAAGCTGGCTGCGCGCGCTGCTGAGCTTTGCCATCGACCCGAGCGTGGGTGGGGTGGGCGCGCGGTTGCTCTACGACGACGGCCGGCTGCAGCATGCGGGTCTTGCCCCGCACGGATCGGCTGCGGCGCATTTGTGGATCTTCCGCGAGAAGACCGAGGGGACCTACCAGGATTGGGCCATGGTGCAGCGCGAATGGTCGATGGTGACAGGCGCCGTGTTCGCCACGCGGCGCTCCGTGCTGGAGCAGGTCGGCGGGTTCGAGGAGAGGTTCAGCCTCGAATTCAACGATACGGATCTGTGCATGCGGCTGCGTAGCCTGGGTTTCCGCATCGTCTGCACGCCGATGGCGGAGATGATCCACAGCGAAAAGGCCTCGCGCGGCGAGCGGCTGCCGCCGGGCGATGATATCGCCCTGTTCCTGTCGCGCTGGCGGCAATTTCTGGACAACGACCCATCCTGGCACCCCAATCTGAGGCGCGACAGCCTGGAGATGATGCCGGGCATCGGCAGCGACTGGTTTTGGTAAGAGAGGGCGCGCATGCTTGGCAAACTCTTCGGACGCGCGGCCTCGGCGGACATGCTGGCAGAGGAGGTCGCCCCGCCGCGCCCGCCATCACCTCAGGATGGGCACGACACGATCGAGATCGACCAGCTCGACGAGGCGGCACGCATCTTCGAGGACCCGGCACGGCACGACGAATTGGGCCGCAAAACGCTGAGATTGCCGGACTGGTTCGATTTCGACCTACACCCTGACCAACCTGAATTTCGGGAGCAGCAATTGCGGCTGTGGGAAGCCGTGACCGCCCGCACGAACTACGACATTCTCATCAACGAAGACACACCCGGCGCGGGCGACATCGATGCTTGGCGGCGACCGGCCTTTTATGCGGCCGGCGATTCCCATGTGGCCGGAGAGCAAATCCTGGCGATGGGACTGATCGTGCTCCGCAGCAACGCCCGGCCCGGCAGCCGCGTTATCGAATATGGTGCAGGGTTTGGGCAGAATTCAGTCGCGCTCGCGCGATTGGGAGCCAAGGTCGATACCGTCGATATCAACCCGGGCTTTTGTGCTTCAATCCGCACTCAGGCGGAGCGTTTTGAGCTGGATCTGACTCCGCACGAGGCACCATTCGGCTTCAACCCCGCGGGCAAGGACGGGATTTACGATCTCGTTCTTTTCTATGAAAGCTTTCATCATTGCCTGGATTTTGCCTCGGTCATCCCGGAACTGGAGAAAATGCTCGCGCCGGGCGGCAAGATTCTGCTCGCTGGTGAGCCGATCTTTCGAGGGGAGCAGCCCTACATGCCGATCGCATGGGGTATTCGCCTCGACTGGCAGGCAACAGCCGTAATGCGGATACGAGGTTGGATGGAACTCGGTTTTCGGGAGGAGTTCCTAACGCGCAAATTCATGGATTCGGGGTTCTGGTGGCGCCACCATGTCGTGCCACAGGCAGGCCCGGCCAATTTATATGAGTTCATGCGGTGGGACGCTCCGGTTTCAATGGAGAACTGGGCTTTATCGCTTGACGAGGAGCCGGGATGGCGAACGCCCCAACCGGGTGGCCGTTGGGCGCGGAGCAACGCGGTGCTCCGCTTGCCACGCCATGAAGGAATGGTGGAGATTATATGCCGCTGTCATCACGATGACGGCCGGTCCGTAAATTTCACCTTGGGTCAGGAAACTGTCCGGTTCGAGCTGGCTCAAGGTGAGCGGAAAACCGTGTGCATGCGCATGTTCGGCCTTCCTGGCCAGGAGCTGAAGATCGCGACCAATGACGACCGTCGCCTGCATGAGGTCGACGAGGATTTGGGCATCTTCATCGAAACAGTCGGGCCGGTTCAATAGGGTTAGGCGGAAGCGCTGGCTCGGCCAGGAAAGCCGCTCAGTAACTGCTGAACACTGTCGAACACTGTTTCCGGATCGATTTGATCGAGGCAAGCAACTCCGAACGGGCAAGCGGCGGCCGTGTGCAAGCCGCACGGCGAACATGCCAACGCGCGCGAGAGGACGATCACGTTGGGGCCGATCGGCTTCCATTCGTTGCGCTGGTGCGCGCCTCCGAAGATGCAGATCGTGGGCACGCCGCGGAAGGCCGCGAGATGGGCGATGCCCGAATTGTTGCCGATCACGCAACCCGCGCCGTGCACAAGGCGTGTCAGCCCTTCCCATCCCACCCGCCCGCAATCATTGACGACACGTGTCGAATCGAACGGCCGGACAAGATCGCGAGCCCGGATCGACTGACTGGGTACACCGACGACGTGCACCGTTTCTGGGCGCGCTTCGATTAATTTTCCAATCAAGCTCTGAAAATGGCCGAGCGGCCAGTCGCGTATGTCGCTGTTCGAAAAAGGTGCGACGACGATCGGTTTCATGCCCGCTGGTCTTCGCCGGCAACCAGCCGCATTGCGGCCAGTTCGACAAGAAGGGACTGGGTTTCGGACTGGTGGAGATCGCCGGGCACGCCCTTGCGAAAGAGGCGGCAACCCCGAAAATCGAAATCGGGCAGGGGCCGACCATCGACTGCCCACAGGCGGAATTCGAAGGCGCCGGCTTGCTCGACCCGAAATTCCACGTCCGCCGCCCAGACATCGAAAGCGCCGCTGGCGCAGACACGCTCATCGACAACCACATCGAATGCGAGCGCGCCGCCCTGCGCGGAATTGATGTGGATTGCGGGGCGCAGCACATAATCGCCGGGCTCCAGCCGCCAGTATGGGCCCCACGTTAACGCGAACCGGGGCTGTGGCGCCCGGTCGGTGCTGAAACGAATGGCGCCGTCCTCGCACCACGTTCGATCGTGGTGCTTGAATTGCGCAGATTCGAAATTGGCGATCGCGGCATAACCCAGCTGCTCGGCGTCGAGATTTACCGGCAAGGCGATATCGAGAAACGGAAACATCGCGCGACTGCCGATTCCGGCGCGATGCGTAGCATCGACCTGGCTCAGCAACGGCCGCGTGTCCGCGAAAGTGCGAAGGTCGATCGCGAGGTCGAAGGAATCGTCGATCAGCGCGGCAAACGCCTCCGCGCGCTCCACCATATCGAGGCCGCCGTCCTCGACCGGATTGCGCGAGAAAGCGTCGAACGGGACGACCCTGTCCGCGAGCCCGGTTTCGATCGCGAGCGCTTCGTTCCAGGTACCGACCACGAGCGTGACGTGCGCAGCCGGGAAATGGGACCGCGTCGCGCGAATCGCCGGCACACTCATGATGAAATCGCCGAGGTGATCGAGCTTGAGAAGCAGGATCTTCCGTACCGGCTGCTGCGCAGTGACTCTCTCGATCCGGGTCACGGCGGGTTCGAAGATCGGTCCGGGCGGGGGCTCGGCCGGTATCTTGTCGACCGCGAGCGACCAGGCGGGCGGATGGATCCGCTCGATCACCAGCGCTACGTCCTGCCGGCCGATGGGTGGAGTGTCGCGACCCAGGCCGTAATCGTAGCCGGCATCGTCATCGCCTAGCCATCGTATGCGATAGCTGTTGGGGGCTAGTGCCTCCTCGACCTCGGCAAGGAGCGAAGCGGGGGTGTAAAGCCGCTTCTGCCCTGGCCGCAACAGCGACGGCAATTGCGCGCGACGATCATGCAGGAAGGCATGGGGTACGGTGACGACCAGGATTCCCCCTTCTTCCACACAGGCGAACCAGCGCCGCAGCGCATGGCGATAGTCCGCTATGTCCTGCAGCAGCCAGGGCGCGAACAGCACCGCCTGAGACCCTTCGGCTGGCAGTGCGTCCGGCGCGTGGTTCAGATCGCGCAGGCGCTTCGCGGTGAGATAGGGGCCCAGGGGCCCGTCGCGATAAGCCTCGATCGAGGTAAGGGGTCCCTCAGTGCTTGGCGACAATATCTCCGCCACGAAGGCACCCCTTCCCGGCCCGCGAGCCGCGTTAGCGCGTCAGTGCGCGCGCGGTCACGAACGGCGCGAAGAGCTGATTGATGATGTTGACCATCTTCGCCGGCCGGTTGGCGGCGGCATTGGCGATGTAGATCACATCCTTGTCGCGGATGGAGAAACGCTGCGCCAGGAAATAGCTGGCCGGCTGGAGCAGATTGAGACGGTAGATGATCGGCTTTTCCCGCTCACCCGGAGCCGCGGGCGTATAGCGGAACAGGAATACCGCCGACGGATCCGCGACCGCATCGGTCGGCCCGCCCGCGCGCGCCACGGCTTCGGCGAGCGACAGGTCACCGGTTTCGAACGCAGTCTGCTCCACCTTGCCGGTCGCGCCGAGCGAGATGAAGCTGCGTGGCCGCTTGAGGAGTTCGACGCGGTCGCCCGGGATCAGCACCAGATCGTCGGGTGCGCCGGAACGGATGCGGCCGAGCCGTTCTTCCAGGAACTTGGTGCCGCGGTTGAAGCGCACGACGGTATCCTCGGCGGAATTGGTGGCGCCGCCGGCGAGCGCGATCGCGTCCAGCAAGCGTTCGCGCTGGAGCGACAGGTTGAACCGGCCCGGCGAATGAACGTCACCCGCGACATAGACCGTGCTGGCGATGTTGGTCTTGATCGCGACCATCGCCTGGGGGCTTTGGGATTTGCCCTTGAGCGCGCGCACGATCATCGCCTGGACCTCAGCCGGCGTGTGGCCTTCGACCTTGAGCGTGCCGATGTAAGGCAGCTTGATCGTGCCGTCGCCCGCGACCAGAACGTCGGGGAAGGTCTGCGGACGGGCCGCCGGATCGATCACCCCGCCGGCGCCTTCGGACGAACCGAACAGCGAGATGCCGACCTCGTAAATGCCGATTGAAAGATCGTCGCCGATCCCGATCACGTCGTTTCGGCCATCCTGCGCGAGGCTGGACAAGGTCGGCTGCGCGGCATCCGCCGCCGTGGCCTCGGCATTGATCCGCTCCACCAGCGGCGCGTCGATATCGAGTATCTTGAAGCCGAGCTCGTTCTGGTCCTTGACCCCACGCCGGATCTCACCCGCGGTCGGGCCGCTCGACGGCAAGGCCGCGCAACCGCTGAGCAACGCCAGTGCGAAGAGAGCGGAGAGCGCACGGGCGCGGGGGGAAAGCGTCAGCCGGAACGCAGGGATGGTCAAGGTGAAATCTCTTCGGATAAAATCGATGTCCGCGGCGCGGTCACGAGCAGGTTGGGAACGAGACTAATCAACTGGCGGCGCGACTGCAATCAGGCGGCGCGCATCTGCAGCCGGTGATGTACCTCATTTGCCTCATCGATCGTGTCGAAAAAGACCAGGGTCCCGCCATAGACCACGGCGCCGCGGGAGCAATATTGGCGTAGCGTGCCGGGATCATGGCTGATCATGATGAGCGTCGCATTATCGCGGCGATGGAGCAAAGCCTCCTCGCAGCGTGCGCGGAAACGCTCGTCGCCCGCTCCCGTCACCTCGTCCACCAGATAGCAATCGAAATCGATCGCCAGGCTCACGCCGAACGCCAGACGCGCGTTCATGCCCGCCGAATAGGTGTGGACCGGCTGATGAAAATAGGGACCAAGCTGGGCGAAATCCTCAACGAAATCAGCGAGCTTCTGCTCGTCCATATTATAGATGCGCGCGATGAAGCGGGCATTGTCGGCCCCGGTCAGGCTCGACTGGAAGCAGCTTGAATAGCCGATCGGCCACGAGGTCGACATGGTGCGAATGACGCGGCCGCTGCTGGGTTGTTCGACCCCCGCGATCAACCGCATCAGCGTCGATTTGCCCGCGCCGTTGGCACCGCATATGCCGATGCTCTCGCCGGGCTCGATCTTGAAATTCAGATCGGTAAAGACGTGCTTCTCGAACTTGCGGATGTGATAGGTTTTGCTGACGTTCTGGAACTCGATCATGCGAGCGCGGTCCTGGAGCCTGTTAAGGCCGATGGGGTTCAATGCATTGACGGCGACTGAATGCCGGACGCACGCTTCCTAACGCATGGCGACCGAACCGCAATATCCCGGGGCAGATCCCGCACCGCTCCGGCTGTGCATGGACGCCCGCATGCTGGTCAGCGCTGGCGGCACGGGCGTCAGCAGCTATGCGCGCCAGCTGCTGCAGGCCCATGCGACCATCAGCCGTGACCATTCGCTGCTGAGCGATCGGGAATTGCTCGATCAGCCCGCCCCTGCCCCCTTGGGCCGCGCCGGCCGCTGGTTGCGCGCACTGCTGCCGGGTGCGCGCGATACGCGCTTGCTCGACCGTGCGAGCGAACCGAGCCTGCTCGTCTCGCCCGATGTCTTTCGCATCGCGCAGGTCTATTTCGATGTGCACCGCCGCCCGCTCAGGGTGCGCCTGCCCGGTCCGCCCGGGATCATGCATTGGACCTATCCTGTTCCCCTTGCCGCGATCGGCTGGCACAATCTTTACACGGTGCACGACGTTATCCCGCTGCGCCGCCCTGATCTGACGCATATCGACGGCAAGCGATATCGCCGGCTGCTGACGAAACTTGGCGAGTGCGCGGCGCGCTTCATCGCGGTTTCGGAAACGGCGCGCGACGAGATCGTCCGGGTAACCGGCTGCCGCCCGGATTTCGTGACCGATTGCGGCCTGGCTGTCGACGGCTCCCCCGCCGACGCATCGCTGCTGCCCGAGGGGCTCGCGCCCCGCAATTTTCTGCTCGTGTGCGGCACGGTCGAGAAGCGGAAGAATGTCGCGCGGTTGCTCGAAGCCTATCGCCAGAGCAAGCTCCGCATGCCGTTCGTGATCGCGGGGCCCGACGGCTGGGGTGCCACCGATGTCGCGCCGTTGGTGGCCGCGACACCTGGCGCGATCCGCCTGCCTTATCTCGAGCGCGCAACCTTGCGGGCGCTGATCGGCCACGCACGCGCCCTGGTCATGCCGTCGCTGGCGGAGGGGTTCGGATTGCCCGTGGCGGAAGCGATGGCGCTCGGAACGCCCGTCCTCACCTCAAACCAGGGCGCACTGGCTGAGACGGCGGGCGGCGCAGCGCTGGGGGTCAATCCCGAGGATACGGCGCGGCTCGGCACCGCGCTGCGCCGTATCGCCGACGACGACGCGCTTTGCGCCGAATTGGCCCTGGCAGGACGCCGCAATGCCGAGCGCTTCGCGCCGGCGCGCTTTGCGGAAAGATTGACGCGGGCCTACGCCGCCGTGATGGCGGAACCGTTATGACCCGCTTCGACGTCGGAATCGATGGCTACAATCTCGCCTTGCCCAACGGCACCGGTGTCGCGACCTATGGCCATGTGCTGAGCGACGTGCTGCGGGACGCCGGGCATAAGGTGACCGGGTTGTTCGGGGTCGATGCCGGTCCCGACGCGAACATGCGCGAAATATTGTTCTACGACCGGCTTGGCCATGTCCCACCGACGCCCCAGCTCCGGCGCAAGCGCAGCCGACGCATCCGCCTGACCGCCTTGAACCGCTGGCTGAAGCGTACCGCCGAGGATATCCCCCAGAGCGGGCGGATCGAGACGACCAACCTCGCCGAGCGTCTGCCGGCCTTCGACCGGCTGACGACCGTCCCGAATCTGTTCGAGGTCGCGCACCGCCATTTCGCGCTCTACGGCCGCTTCCTGCCGGTGCGGATGGCGGCACCGCCTGCCATCATGCACTGGACTTATCCGCTGCCGATCCGTCTGGAAGGCGCGGCCAACATCTACACCTTTCACGATCTTGTGCCGCTCAGGCTGCCCTACACCACGCTCGACGCGAAGCGCGCCTATCGGGATCTGCTTGCCGCCTGCGTGCGCCAGGGCGCGCACATCTGCACCGTCTCCGAAGCCAGCCGGGCCGATATCATCGCCGAATTCGGGCTCGATCCCGACCGCATCAGCAATTGCTATCAAGCCTCGCCGCTGGCGCCCCCGCCGGACGATCCGCGCGACGATGCCGCGATGATCGAGAATATCTTCGGGCTGCCCCATCGCGGCTATTTTCTCCATTTCGGTGCTATCGAGCCCAAGAAGAACATCGCCCGCCTGCTTGAAGCCTATCTCGCCACCGGCGTTTCCCCGCCACTGGTGCTGACGGGGGGACGCGGCTGGCAGGCGCATGACGAATTGCGCCTGCTCGTCCCCGACGATGAAGCGGACACGGTTCATGGCCGTCGCATGGCCGAGCGGGTCCGGCGGCTCGAGCATCTGCCGCGTCCGCTGCTTGCCCGGTTGATCCGGGGCGCGCGGGCGGTGCTGTTCCCGTCGATTTTCGAAGGCTTTGGCCTGCCCGTGCTCGAGGCGATGCAGCTCGGGACACCCGTGCTGACCTCCAACCAGGGAGCGCTCGCCGAGATTGCGGGCCAGGCGGCGCTGCTGGTCGATCCCTACGACGTAGGAACGATCGCCGCCGGGATCCGCGCGCTCGACACGGATGCCGCCTTGCGCGAGCGGCTCGCCGCCGCCGGGCCGATCGCCGCCGAGCGCTTCGGCGCGGCAACCTATGCACGTCGGCTGGAGGCCATGTATGCGCGGGCAGCATGCGCAACGGCATGAGTCTTTTATCGTCTCATCGCGGCCGCAATTGACTCTCAAGCCCGCCCGTCTAAGAGCGCCCCCCGTCGTGGAACCTAGGACGTTACCTCGATCCGCGGAATTTAAGAGTGATTTCAATAGCTAGTCGCGCATCTCTGCGGAAAACCAAGATCGGCCGCCTTGCTTGCGCGGCGCTGGCTCTATGCGTTCCGGCGACAACCTCCGCCGAAACGCTCGCTGATGCGATCGCATCGGCCTATGATCGCAATCCGCAAATCGTCCAGCAGCGCTACCTGCAGAAGGCGCGCGACGAAAATTACGTCCAGTCCAGGGCTCAATATGGACCGAACATCTCTGCCCAGACGCAGGGTCAATATACCCATATCAGCCCGCTGGGTTTTCTGCAGACGGACGGCATGAGCCAGCAGACGACGGTCTCGGTCTCGCAACCTCTCTACACATCGGGCCGGATACGCGGACAGGTCGCCGCGGCCAAAGCCGGCGTATTGGGCGGGCGCGAAGAATTGCGCCTGACCGAGCAGCAGGTCATCCAGGATGTGATCCAGGTCTATGCCGGGGTGCTGCGCGACCAGGCCAGGGTCGAAATCGGGCGTGAGAACGTAAGCGTGCTCGAAGGCCAGTCACGGCAGAATGCCAAACGTCACCAATATGGCGATGTGACGCTGACCGACGTTTCGCAATCGGAGGCACGCCTGGCCGCCGCCCAAATCCAGCTTGCCCAACTGGAAGCGAATCTGGCGGTATCACGTGCCCAATATCTGCAGGTCGTCGGCCACAATCCCGGCGATCTCAAGCCGCTGCCACAATTGCCGCCCCTGCCCCCGACCATCGATGACGCGTTCATCCTGGCTGACCAGAACAACCCTTCGCTTCGGATTGCCGAGTTTACGGAAGCGCAATCCAGCGCGAACGCGGCGTCGGCGCGCGGCGAGCAGGGGCCGACCATCTCGCTGAGCGGGGAAGGCGTTTACCGCAATAACGGTCTGTTCCATGTTGGCGGATCGAACGCGCAACGCGAAGCCATTGCCGGTTTCACAATCAGCCAGCCGATCTTCTCCGGCGGCGCGATCCAGTCGCGGATCCGTGAAGCTGACGCGCGCAACCGCGCTGACCAGGCCGGGATCGACGCTGCCCGGCGGCAGGCGATGACGTCGGTGACCAACGCCTGGGTGACGCTTTCGTCGGCACGCGTCGCGGTATCGACTGGGCAACGCCAGGTGGATTCGGCGCAAGCGGCGTTCGCGGGAATGAGCTGTGAGGAACTGAGCGGCCTGCGTTCGACGATCGAGACGCTGAACGCGGAAGAGGAATTGCAGGCGGCGCAACTGTCGCTGCTTCAGAGCCGCTACAACGTCTATGTCTCGCACGCGGCGTTGCTGGCCGCGACCGGGGAGTTGAGCGCGCAACAGATCGCCGACGGAATTTCGGTTTACGATGCCGACGCCAATTTCAAACATGTGCGTTTTTCCGGTTTCACACCGCTCGAACTGGTAGCCAGCGGGATCGACCGGATCGGTTCAGCGCCGCCACGCGGCCCCCTTTCCAGGGACCTTTCCGGCGCGAATGTGCCCCATCCGGAAAATGCTGGTGCCCTGGCTGCCGCACCGGACCGCGAGCTGATGAACCGTCGCATGACCCCGATCACCGAGAGCCAGCTCAAACTGCCAAATGGCGACAGCGCGCGTTGCCCGCTCAACGACGTGCGGAGCCGCTGATGCAGGACCCGACTGCGATTTGCGCGAAGAAGACGCTTTTCAGCGGCGCCCTTCCCGCCCAAGGATCGAATTGACATGGCGACACCGACCCGACCTGGCGAACAGCCGCTCCCAAGCCCGCTCGCTCGGGCGCTGCGGCTTGGCGTGGCGCCGATCGGTTTCGCCGCGCTCTTCAGCCTGATTTCGAACCTGCTCTATCTGGCGCTGCCGATCTACACCAACCAGATCTACAGCCGCGTCATCACGAGCCAGTCCGGATCGACGCTGATCGTGCTGTCCCTGGGATGCGCGTTCGTTTTCATAGTGTCCGGAATCATCGATCATTATCGTGAAATGGTTCTGAACGGCTTTGGCGTGGTGTTCGACCAGCAATTGTCGAGCCGGACCTTCGCTGCCCTGTTCGACGCTGTTGTGCGCCGTCAGGGGACGCGCGCGCAGGCGCTGCGCGATCTCGACACGGTGCGTGGCACGATCGGCGGCCCCGCGATCAATGTGCTCTTCGATCTTCCCTGGATGCCCGTTTTCATGGTCATCCTGTTCGTGATCGATCCGACCATCGGAGTGGTGACCCTGCTCGGCGGAATCACCTTGGTGGTCCTCGCTTTCCTGCAGGACCGTGCCACGCACGGCGCGCTGAAGGAGGCGAGCAGCGCCGCGATCACGAGCTATGGCTTCACCGACGCCGCGCTACGCAATGGCGAAGTGGTGCGCGCGCTCGGCATGCTGCCGGTGCTTGGGCGGCAGTGGGCGCGCAGCCGCTATACCTCGATCGCGGCGGGATCGACCGCGATGCAAAATGGCAGCTTCTATTCGGCCGCCATCCGCTTCGTGCGCATGCTCATCCAGATCCTGATCATCGCCGTCGGCGCCTGGCTGGTGGTGGAGCGCACGATCCCGTCGGGCCTGCTGTTCGCCAACATGATCCTGGCGTCGCGCGCACTCGCGCCGATCGAGCGGATGGTCGCCTCGTGGAAAATCCTGATCGAGGGGCATGAAGCTTATAAACGGCTGGACCGCATCCTGCTCGATTATGAGCCCCCCACCCCCGTGACCAGGCTGCCTGCCCCGACCGGGGCGATGAGCGTCGAGGGCGTGAGTTTCGCACCGGCCGGCGCGCCGGCGCTGGTCCTGACCAACCTGAATTTCCGGATAGAGCCCGGCGATTTCGTCGGGATCGTCGGGCCGTCCGGAGCCGGCAAATCGACGCTCGCGCGCTTGATGGTGGGGATCTGGAAGCCCGGCGCTGGCGCGGTCCGGCTCGATGGTGCCGATGTCTATAGCTGGGATCGCGAGGATTTCGGCCGCAACGTCGCCTATCAGCCGCAGGATACCGAATTGTTCGCGGGCACGGTGCGCGACAATATCGCGCGCTTCCTGCCCGATGCCACCGACGAGCAGGTGGTGGCGGCCGCGCAACAGGCGGACGCACACAACCTCATCCTGCGCCTGCCCAAGGGCTATGAGACCGAATTGGGCGAAGGCGGCGCCGTGCTGTCCGCGGGCCAGCGCCAGCGTGTTGGGCTGGCGCGCACCTTGTTCGGCGAACCTCGCCTGATCGTGCTGGACGAACCCAATGCGAACCTCGACGCGGAGGGCGAAGCGGCGCTGATGGCGGCGCTCGAGCGCGCCAAGAAGCGCGGGGCGACGATCGTGCTGATCTCGCACAAGCCTGCCGTCTTCAGCGTCGCGGACAAGATCCTGGTGCTGATCAATGGACAGATCACCGACTACGGACCTCGCGATGATGTTTTGGGCCGTCTCGCGGGCAAACGGCCGCAGCCGGAGCAAAAGCCCCAAGACCCCAAGCAGCCACCCAAGCTCAAGGAGGTCGGCGCATGAGCAAGCTGACCGAAATCGTCCGGCAGATCCGCGGCGAGCCGGACATTCCGGCCGATCCCGATCCCGGCTTTTCCGAACTCGACCAGGGCGAAAGCGAGATCATCCGCCTTCGGCTGCGGCGGCCGATGATAGCCGGCCTGATCGTGGTCCTGGTACTGGTGTTCGGGCTGATGCTGTGGGCGTTCATATCGCCGATCAAGAGTGCGGTGCTGGCACCGGCGCAGGTTCAGGTCGAGGGCAACAGCAAGGTCATCAAGCATCGCGATGGCGGCGTCATCCGGCGGATTTATGTCCGCGAGGGTCAGTTCGTGCGCGCCGGGCAGGTGTTGATCCAGCTCGACCCGCTCCAGGCGCAGGCTGGTGTGGACGTCTGGCAGTCGCAATATCAGACGGCGCTGGCCGATATCGCGCGGCTGCAGGCACAGCAGGCCGGATCGCTTGAAATCCATTTCCCACCGGAATTGCTCGCCAAGCAGGACGACCCGCAGGTCGCGGCGCTGCTCGCCGGCGAGCGCGCGCTGCACATGTCGACGATGATGCTGTACAGCAGCCAGGCAAGCGCGCTGAAAACGCAGGCCAGGCAGCTCGGCACCCAGATCCAGGGTTTGCGCGCGCAGATGGCGTCAGTCGAAATGCAGTCGGGTTCGATCGCGGACGAGCTGAACGGGGTGCGCGAGCTCAACCGGCTCGGTTACGCACCCAAGACGCGCGTCTCCGCACTCGACCGCAGTGCTGCCCAGCTCAAGGGCCAGAAGGGCTCAACGCTGGCCGAAATCGCGCGGGCGCAGCAGGCGATTGGCGGCGTCCAAATCCAGATCGCGCAGCTTGAGGAAAAGCGTCAGGGCGATGCCGCGAACGGCATCCGCCAGGCGCAGGACAAGCTGGCCGAGGCCGAGCCCAAGCTGCGTGCCAACGCGCAGTCCTTGTTCCAGACGTCGGTGCGGGCGCCGGTCGATGGCTATGTGTTCAACCTGACCCAGTTCACCGAAGGGGGCGTGGCCGGGCCGGGCGAGCGGCTGCTTGATATCGTGCCGACCGGATCGCCGCTGGTGCTCAATGCGAAAGTGAAGCCGAACGATATTGCGGACGTGCATGTGGGCATGCCCGCACGCGTGACGCTGACCGCGTTCAACCCGCGAACGACGCCAGCAATCGACGGTAAGGTGACCTTGGTTTCCGCCGACGCCACCACGGAGGACCCGACCCTACCTGGCATGGCGGGACAGGGACGCGAGCCTTATTATGCGGTGCAGATCAAGGTGGATGCGGCCCAGCTCGCGCGCGTTGGCCATGGCGTGCACCTGACGCCAGGCATGCAGGCCTCGGTCAGCATCATCACCGGATCGCGCACGATCATGGACTATCTGCTGGGTCCGATGACGGACGCGATGCACACCGCGCTCCACGAGAAATGAGCGAAGCCGACGGCGAAAAGCGCGTCGGCTTCCTCATCGCCGGCGTGCAGAAGGCCGGCACGACCGCGCTGTTCGACTATCTCGCCGAAATTCCCGGGCTGGAGTTGCCCGCCGTCAAGGAGGCGCATTTCTTCGACGACGAGGAACGGGTCGATTGGGCAGCGCCGGATTACGCGCCTTACCATGCGCTGTTCGCGGATCCGGGCCGGTTGTGGGGCGAGGCGACGCCGATCTACCTCTATTGGCCGAACGCGCTCGAGCGGATTCGGGCCTACAATCCGGCGATGCGGCTGATCCTGCTTTTTCGCGATCCGGTCGAGCGCGCATGGTCGCATTGGAAGATGGAATATGCGCGCGGCAAGGAGACGGAGCCTTTCGCCTGGTGCATCCGCGATGGACGCGCGCGGATGGCCGAGGGCACACCCTATCCCGGCTTCCACCGCGTCTATTCCTACGTCGAAAGAGGCTTTTACGGGCGCCAGCTTGCGCGGCTGACCGCGCTGTTCCCGCGCGATCAACTCCTGCTTTTAGGGTCCAGCGCGCTCCGGCGCGACCCGACGGCCACAATAGGCTCGATCTGCGCCTTTCTCGGCGTATCCGCGCCAACCGGAGAAATCTCCCAAAAAACCTCTCGACCGGCTGCCGACATCGACTATTCCGCAACCTTGTCCGAATCCGACGTGATATTTCTGCAACGCCAGTTTGCGGATGAGATGGGGCGGTTCGGTTTGCTGGGTGGCGATATCGCCTTTGGCGGAAGGGATTGATTAACCCTTTGTCGTGCTAAGTTGCTGTGCTTAGGGCGGGAACCCAATCCGTACGCCCGGCGTCTTATCGCATCGACCGGCTTATGCCATGATTCCCGTGGCATCCGCTGATTTCCGCAACAAAGATTGACTTGTTTAGTGGTTGCGTAGGTTTCGAAGCTTGGCTAAGTGTCCAGAGCGCTCGCTTGCGCTGACTGCATTTCGATGTGGTTAGGCATGGGCGGAGGGCGCCTCCAGCCACCTTAGGGGAGGGGGGGGCTTCGTACTTACGCCCGAACTGTAAGGTTCATTTGGAGGCTTAGATGGCGAATTATACTTTTGACACCATGTCGCAGTCGGATGCGAGTGCGTTCACGGCGACGGATTATCTGTTCTTTCTCTCGGGCTCGGTCGCGAACCTGGGCGCGAGCGACACGCCGGCGTCGACCAGCTCGACCGCGCTTGGCACCACGATCGTCAACGAGACGATCACGCTGACCGAAAACGGCAAGTCGCTGACTTTCAGCGCTGCGGCCCTTTCGACTGCCAGCCAGTCCACCCCGAACCACATCGTGTTCGGCAACAGCGAAGTTGCGGTCTTCGGCGTTGCAGCCGCCGATTCGTTCACGGTCTCGGGTGTTGCCGGCCACGCTGCGGTCGCCTTCGGCTTCGGTGGCGCTGACGCCATCACCGGCGGCGCGGGCAACGACACGCTCAACGGCGGCGAAGGCAATGACACCATCACCGGTGTTTCGGCTTCGACCGACTCCGACTTCCTGCTCGGTGGCAATGGCGCCGACGTCATCAGCGGCGGTAACGGCAACGACCACCTCTACGGTAACGTGGCGGTCGGCGCGGCTGGCTCGGCCGATGGCAACGACACCATCACCGGTGGCGACGGCCATGACTACATCAACGGCAATGCCGGCAATGACAGCATTGACGGCGGCAACGGCAACGACCGTCTCTATGGCGGCGCCGGCAACGACATTATCGAGGGTGGGGCCGGCAACGACTACATCCAGGGTAACAAGGGTGCCGACACCATCACCAACTCGGCCGGCAACGACACCATCCACGGTGGTGGCGATAACGACACCATCACCACGACGGCGGGCAACACCCAGCTGTTCGGCGATCTGGGTGATGACTCGATCACCGGCGGCAGCGGCAACGACACCATCTGGGGTGGCGCTGGCTACGACACGCTGGCTGGCGGCGCGGGCGCCGACAAGTTCGTGTTCGCCGCTGGCGACGCGGGCATCGGCAACATCACCAGCGCAACCACTGCCGCTGGTCATGACACCGTGTTCGACAACATCACCGGCTTCACGCACGGCACCGACACGCTGGCGATCGGTTTCTCGGTTACGGCCGTAGACACCGCCACCGGCACGGCGACCAGCTTCGCGAATGCCGACGATGCCTACACCTATGCGAAGGCGATCCTGGCCGGTCACGGCACGGAAGTGGCTTCGCTCCAGGTCGGCACCGACACGTTCGTGTTCTGGGACAGCACCCACAGCACGGGCACGATCGACTCGGTTGTCGAACTGCACGCGTTCACCGCGTCGACCCTGACGAAGACCGACTTCGTTTAATCGACGTCGCAACGTTAAAAGAGGGGCCGGCTCCGCAAGGAGCCGGCCCTTTCTTTTTATACTGATTTTTTCGCCGCCCTCCGGCTCAACGGAGTGCGCGGCGCTGCCTTATTGCTGCACGCGCAGCATGACAGCCTGATCTGTCTCTGGAGCGCCTTGGCGCCGACATCGCCTCAGTTGGGCAAGAGCTCGTCGATCATCCCGAGCCAGCCCGCTGTGCCCCGCGCCTGGTCGAAATCGCGCAGCGCGCGCTGGCGCGCGGCCTGCCCCATCCCGGCAAATTTGTCCGGATCCTGTATCGCCTCGATCAGCTTCGCGCTCAGCGCCGGCACGTCGAAGAAGGGTAGCAAAACCCCCTCCACCCCATTCGTAATCGCATCGTGCAACGGCGCCGTATCAGACGCGATGATCGTACATTCGGCCGCCATCGCTTCGACGAGCGACCAGGACAGGACGAAGGGATAGGTATAATAAACATGCGCCCAACTGACCGAAAAGGCATCGATCAGCTGGGAATGCGGCACCTTGCCCACGAAATGGACGCGCGATGGATCGATCCGGCTCCCGACCTCGTCGAGCATCCAGCTGGTCCAGTCCTTGCCGTTGGGGCTGATGCCGCCATAGCCGCTTGGCGCCGAACTGCCGATCATCAGAACCTCGACATCCGGACAAGCATCGAGCACGGCCGGAAGCGCGCGCATGAAGATATGGAAGCCGCGTAGCGGCTCGAACGTGCGATTGACGAAGGTGATGACCGGGCGGCCCCCGTCCAGGACCTTGCCGCCCTTCAGGCGTATCGTCACATCCTTGCGCCGATCGGCGTGCGAGATATCGACACCTTCGTGAAGGACGCGGATCATCGGCTGCAGCGAAACCGGAAAACTGGAAGCCTGAAAGCGCGTCGGGCAGATGATGCGGTCGGCATAGGCATAGGCCAGGATTTGCGTGGCATTCTTCGCGTGCGAACGGAAATTGCGTGCCATATCGTCGCGCCCGCTTTCGAATTCCGGGTCGAAATTGAGATCGCCACCGTGGCTTCGATAGACCATTTCCCCGAACAGAATGATGCGAGCCTCCGGCCATATTTCCTTGAGGAACAGCGTTTCGCCCCAGCCGGGGTGGCCGAGAATCACGTCGGGCATAAAGCCGTCGCGCCGGAGCTGCAGCGCCGCATTTGCGGCGGCGGTACCCCGGATCATGTCCGCCTCGGCCCGGGTCGCCGCCGCGAACAAGCCGTTGGTGCTGCCGCGGTCGGTGGACCAGCGGCGGAAATCGACGCCGGGACGCGGACGCGCGGTACTGCCCCCGATCGCGGCAACCTTGTCGCCGCGCTTCAGCAGCGCATCCGCGATATGGGGAAACTGGCCCGGAAAATTCTGATGAACGATCAGGATATTGGCCATCAGTCGTGGCCCCGCGCTATCACAACAAGGCCTCCAGTCGCCCGATCATTCCTTCTGCGATAGACGCCACCGAACGCCTTTCCCACACCAGCCTTGCGCCGCGGACAGCCCGCTCCCGCGCCGCATCGCGATTGTCGATCAGCCCGCGCAGCGTTTCGAACCAGTCCGCGGCATGCACCGCGCCCGCCGTCATTGCCGGATCCAGCCGATAGGCGGGGCAGTCCTGCACCACGGGCAACAAGCCAAGCGCGAGATAATCGAGCAATTTGATGTCCGATTTGGCGCTGTTGAAGCGCGTATCGGCGAGCGGCGCGAGACCGATGTCGAACGGCCCCTGCCCACGCAACCAGCGGACGAAACGCGGATAAGCGATCGCATCTGCCGGCGGCGCGATCTGGTGCAGCCAGGGGGCCGGGTCCACGTCGGCGGCGATCCCGATCAGGGTGACGTCGAACCGCCCTTCGCGCTCCCCCCACAGTCGGTCGAGCGCGGGGCGAAGTATGGTGAAATCCGGCCCGTGCGTGCCCGTGCCCATATAGAGCATCCGGACCTTGTCCTCGCGGAAGGGTTCGGGCCGCGCATTGCGCCAATCCCGCCAGATGCGCGGATCGAGCGCGTTGGGCATCACCGCGCTGCGATGGGCGACGTGGCTGTAGAGTCGCGTCAGTTCGGGGGTCGAGAACCAGGTCTCGGCTGACGCGGCGATTGCCCGTTCGATCGGGCCGTTGAGCGACCGGTACAGCTCCGCTTCGGGGTGATCGTCCATAGCGACGAAGGCGTCATCGACATCCACCACCAGCGCCGCACCCATCCCGCCGAGCGTACCCACCAGCCGATCGACCGCTTCGGCGGACGGCAAAGCGGCCCGCTGAACGATACAGATGTCGCAGGGGGGCAGGGGATCCTCAGCAGAGCCGAGCGTGACGACTGCCCGCCCGGCCACGCTCTCGTCAGTCAGCGGGCACAGCAAGCGGATATAGGCCGAGCTTTGCGGCCCTTGCCCACCATAAGGAACGATCAGGTGGACCCGCAGCGGCGCGGGTCCGGTCTTGACCGCGGGCACGGGGGTTCGAGGCTCAAGCCCCAGACGCGCGAATATGTCGCCCAGGATCCGCCTCGCTCGCGCATCGAAACTATGGTCGGCGGCGACCTGTTCGGCGGCGGCGCGCGAGCCCTTCTCGCCTTTCAGCCGATCGGCCGCCTGCCTGAGCTCCGCCGGGCCGGCCACCTCCGCTACCGCCGCCCCGAACACCCGCCGGATCGAGGGAATGGGGTCGGAGATCGCCTTGCCGCCGGCGGCGACGATGTCGAACAGCCGGTTCGAAAGGAGGCCGAATGCCGCCATTGACGGCCAATGGTCGTTCAGCACCGCGCCCGCGCCGGCATAAAGTGCACCCAGCGCGCGATTGTCGACATTGTCGCCCCGCACCAGCTCCGGCGGCACCAACCCGCACCAGCCACCGCCGTAGATGACCGGGGGGCGATCGGCATCGATCGCCCAGCGCACGATCTCCCGCTCGACACCCCGCGAATTGCCGACGAACAACAGGTCAGGCCCCGGCGTGGGCTTTGCGATCGGACGAAAGCGTTCGGGATCGGTTGCCTGCAACAATGGCTGAACCGGCGGCCGGACGAGATGATCCAGCAGCGCGGCATAACTGTCCGACGCGACATACACCGCCGAATAGAGGTCATATTCCTCGTAGGGCACCTGATCGGGATGGCTGATGTTCCAGAGGAACGAAATCTGCCCGCCGCGCGGCGTATAGGGTAGCAGCCCGCGGAGGCTGATCGCGACATCCTCGTCGCTCAGCGCGCGCCCCGTCCATTGATGGCGGAAGTCGACATGAACCACATGTCCCAACCGGCGGAGCGCCTCGGCGAGCGATTCGGCATAATGCCAGTCGCCCCATGCCGCCTTCTCGTCCTCGGGCGCCGCAATCTTGATCGCGATGCTGAGCTTCAGCTTTTCGAGGAAGGCCGGACTGCCGATCGCGAGGCCGTAGCGGTTCTTGGTCCACACCAGTTTCTGAAAGGCTGCGGGCTCGGCGGTGGTGATCCGTTCCGGATCGGCCCTGCCGTCATGATAATCGCAGCCGACGAAAGGGGCGTATCCCACCGTCCGGCCCTTGCCGATGCGCAGGATCAGGTCCCAATCGACCATGCGCCTGAGCTTCGGATCGAAGCCGCCAACGTCCTTGAGCAAGCTGCGGCGATGGCAGAAAGCGTTCAGATCGACATAATTCTGAGCGAGGCACGCCTCCCAGTCGAAATCGTCGCCGCGATAGCCGGTGAGGTGTCCGAGGTCGTCGCGCAGCGAAATGGCGCTGTACGCCGCCTCCAGGCCCTCTGACGCCATGAATCGCGCCATTACCTCCAGGAACCAGGCCGCCCAGCGATTGTCGCTGTCGAGATAGGCGATAACCTCGCCGGTCGCCGCGGCCAGGCCACGGTTGCGCGCCGCCGACACGCCGCTATGGGCCCCGTCGAGCCATTTGACCCGGTTGTCGGCAAGGAAGGGCTTCACCACCTCGCGCGTACGATCGGTCGAGCCGTCATCGGCGATGATCAGTTCGAAATTGCGATGTGTCTGCGCCAGCACCGATCGGATCGCGGCGGCGATCGTCGCCTCGCGGTTCCAGGCCGGCATTATCACCGAGATGCGCGTTTTCTCCGCCTTGGCCACGATCGTCTTCGGCAGGCCCGCCACGCGTCGCAGGAAAGCCTCTTCCCCGCCAACGTCGAAATGCCGATAGAAACGGCGGGGCCTTTCGTCCGACGTCTCATATTGCGGACGGCTGATCGGGATGGCGATGCGTCCTTCGCGCGCGCCGACCTCGAGGAAGTGGCGCAGCGGATCGCCCGTTACGTCCGCATAGGCGCTGCGATAATAGGTCCCGTCGAACAAGGGCCCGGTGGGCCGGCCCTCCGCCGCGCCCCATCCAGTATAATGTTCGAGAGGGTGCACACCCGCCGCTGCCAGATCGGGATGGACGCGCAGATAGAATGTGCTGGAAAAATAGGGATTGGGGTCAAGCGCATCCGCGTCCCGGCCGTGGCAGATATAATCGACCAACGGGTTTTGGCGCGCGATCAGAGCGGACAGATCGGCGTCCAGCGGCGCCACGAACCGCTCGGCCCGGTCCACGAGCGTTCGGATGATCGGCTCATGTCCGGGCTTTCCCGGCGCGCGCGTGACCGCGATGCCGCGATCTTCGCCGACCAAAGCCAGATTGCCGCCGAGCGCGACCGGCCCGAGGCCGATCAGCCGCTCCAGCGCGTGGGCAAGCGTCCCGTCGCGGTCCGCGTCATGGCCTTCGAACTCGGCCAGGCCCGCAAGCCGTTCGATCAGGATCGGCCGCGCCCAAAAGAAGCTGCCCGCGAAGAAGCCCCAGTCCGCCAGCGGGTAAAGCGGTGCCATCAGCCGCGGCGCCAGATCCGACAGGATCGCCGCATTGCCGAACTGATGGCTCGCCGCGGACTTGTAGAGCGCGGTCGGGCCGGCCAGCATCAGCGCCGGATCGCGCGCGAACGCATCCAGTAACCGAGTCACCAGGTCATGATCGCGGATCAGCCCGTCATAGGCGATCGCGCGCCACTCGGCGGCATAGCCCGAATCCCCCTTCTTGGTGTGGAGGTGGCAGACCGCCTCATAGCCTTCCTCGCGGATCAGCGGCAGAAGGTGGAACAAGGGTCCGATGTCCCACCCGCGATTGGGCGTTTCGACCCGCACCACGCGCCCGGGTATCCGGTCGAGCGCCTCGTCGGTCAGCGGATCGAGCGGCCCGACATAAGTCGCCAGCACGTCGATATCGGCCCGGCCCAGCGAGGCCACGCGATCGATCAGTTCGCGTGCGACGTCTGGATAGAAAAGATGGAGGTGGATTGCGGCGCGCATCAGGATTGGCCGGATCCCGCCATCCGCCGCGCCATCTGGCGTGCATAATAGCCGGTGTCGAACAGCGGACTCGGATCGTAGCCCTTGGCAGCCCCGATTTGCAGATAATGATCGACCGGATCGAGCCCGCTCGCCGCGACGTCGGGATAGCGCGCCACATAATAAGCCTGGTCGAAAAGCCCGCTCGCGCGGATCAGCGCCGCGTCGCCGTCAGGGTCCGTAGCAGGCGCGGGCGCCGGTAACGGTTCGGGTTCGGGCATCTGCTCGACCGCGATTTCGGGCGCCATGCGGCGGTGGCGCAGCTCATCATGGACGATATCGCCTTCGAGCCAGGGGTGAGCATCGAGCGCTGCATAAGCGCGGTCCAGACGCGTTCGCGCGGCATCGTCGTCCGCGGCGATCAGCGCGCGCAAGCCTTCGTAAACCGCGCGCACGATCCCCGCCAGCGGCTCTTCCAGCGACGTAGCGGCCACGCGATGATGGCGCAGGCCGGGATCGAGGAAGGCATCGATCGCGGCACTCTCGCCCGCACCGGGTTGCCACCCGCCGCGCCCCGCGAGCGGCGCGATCCGGGCGATCAGCCCGCGCCAATCCCCCAGCATCCCGTCATAATCGACCACGACGCGCGGCATTGTCCGCGTGGCGCGCTCGGCCTCTATCATATGGCGAAGCCATAACAGATGCGCATAGGCGGGCGTGGTGCCGTCGCGGCTGGCAAGTGAACGCGCAATCTCCGCCGGGCTGCGCAGCATCAGCAACGCGCGCGGTTCGATCCCCATCTCGCCCAGCACGCCGGCGATAACCGGCACGCAGCGGCATTGGCGCGGATCCTTGATCGCGAGCAAAGGGGCGTCGCCCCATCCGGCCTCGATTGCCTCCCGGATACGATTCTTGCGCGATCGCAATCCGTCCGGGCTGAGCCGCGACAAATCGAGCGGACGCGGGTCGAACCAGCTCGATCTCACCACCCGCAGCAGCTGATCGTCGGCCTTTACCAGCCCCTGGGATTCCCAATAGCCGCGTGCATTGTCGTCGCTCGCATCGATCGCATCACTGGGCAGCGCGGCACCGAGCCGGCCGAGCAGCCAGGTCAAAGCGGACGTGCCCGACCGATGCATGCCGAGCACGAGGATGGCGGCCCGGCTCACGCGGCCAGTCTCCTGTCCTCATTCGGCCCGGGCTTTGAGGCACTCCCCATGATTGCGGCGGTAGCCCCAGCGGCGGAGGAGGTCCAGCATTCGGCTGTTACGCGTCCTCGATCGCGCGGATCAGCAATTCCCCGTAAGCTTCGTTGGCATGGGTGGGATCGGCTGCCAGATCGAGCCGAAGGAAGCCATCCGCATCCATCACGTCTGGTGGCACCGACATGAAACGGCAGCCCATCGCCTCGACCTTCTCTTTCAGGATCCGCGAATTCAGCCGCCAGATGCGCCAGCGCACTCCGCGCGACGCCGGGACGATTTCTTTGTCGCTGTAATCCCGGAAATAGACTTCCGCCCGATCGCGAATGAAGGCCTCGCTGATCAGCGGTGGCGGGCTTTCAACATGGATGAACGGCCCTGCAATCTCGTACAGTTGTTCGAGCCGCCAGAAGTCGTGCTGCAGCCGCTCCTCCAGTGCCGCACGCACCAATGCCTCCGGAACAAGCTCGCTGTCGGGCTCGATCGGCGGCCCTTCTTCCTCCAAGCCATGAAGGATGAAGTCATAGGGCCGCGCGGGCCGCATCAGCGAGATCATATTGTGCGCGTTGCCACCGAGCATCGACACCAGCCGCGGCTGGTGTCGCGCGATCTGGTCCTGGATCGCGGCACGCGCCAGCGGTCCGAATTCCCTGCCCTCCGAGCGATAGGGTTCGGCGAGCGTGTGGATGATGCGGGTGCGCAGCTCGTCCGGCCAGGTTTCGCGATGCGTCTTCGCGGCCTTCTGGATCGCCGCGGTGTGGCTCTGTCCGACGGCCAGGATCGCCATGCGGCGCGGGCGGTGATCAATCCTGACTGTCAAGCATTGCCTCGTCGCACATCGTCTCGATCCATTGCCCGATTCTCGCATCCAACCCGTCTTCGGACGCGCTATTTTCCGCGGACTCCTGGGCCGGCGCGGCATCGCCGGCAGCATGCCGCAGGAAGACGCGCATGACATGCTCGACCCCTTCTTCAGTCACCTCCCGCAAGTCCTCAGCGAAGAAGCGTCCCCGCGCCTGGGGGCCCGTCACGATCTCATAAGACGGGAAATAAAAGACGCCCTCCAGATCCTCGGCCGCTTCCTGCGCGGCCGCACGCAGCACCGACTTGGAATAGATGGTGGCGGGGAGGACGTGGTTGCCGCTGGCGGTCGCGGCGAGCGGTACCGGCGAAACGGTGAGGACGATCCGCGCCGCCGGGTTGACGCCCCGCAGCCGCGTCACGAACGCCGCGATCTGCTGAAATACGTCCCGGGTACGGAGATTGCGGAATTCGTGCCTGGCCGGCTCGAACGTGCCTCCGGCCACACCGGGACACAAAGGGAAAGCGGCTCCGTCGATTCGCGACACCCACGTCTCGGTCAGGCCGAGCGTGAAGATCATGACGTCCAACGTCTCGAACATCGCGCGCACCCGCGCCAGATGCTGGGCTCGATCGGCCCGCATCTCACGCTCAGATGCAAAGCCCCCAGGCTGGATCGTCGGCCTAAAGGGATCGACGGCATGCTTCCCGTCGGGAGCAACCCAGGCATCGTCCTGCGGCTGGAAGGCCCCGTAGGCCCGGTCGAACAACTGGACGAGCTGCAGCGTGGTATAGATATTGCCGTAACGCGCGGAATAAACGCCATAACCCGCCGCGTGCGCCGCCGCCTTTGGCACGATCGGATGCGCGCTTTCGGTGACCAGGTAGGTGAAGCCCGAGGCCGCGAGATGGCGCGCGACATGCTGGGCGAAGCAGCTTCCCGCCGTAGCCACCTTGTCTGATGGCGCGATGAGCGGGAAATCCCCCGTCAGCGGATCGACTTCCATCCCCTTTGCCGCAACCGAACGGCGCCAATAGGCGCTGTCGGGCAGGCTCTTATAGGGATGGTTCGCCATAGGCCGCCTTTCCCATGTCAGGCGTCGCGGGGCAACGGCTTGTCCAACACGCGCTCGCCGCCCGTGAGGGGCGCGGCGCACCCGATGCCGGCGACCGTCAGACGTTCGGCGCCATCGAGCAGGCCCGCGTCGAACTGCAACGCAAAGGCGTGGCGGCCATCCCCTATTCCGGCTGCGGCCAGGTCCGGCCGATACCGGTCGGCTGATGCCACCGCCACAACGCGCCCATCCAGCCGGGCCTCGATTGCCGGCGCCGCGCCCGGCCAGTCGGCCGCATGCGCCCAGCCCCAGATCTCGATCCGTTCGCCCGCCATCTTCATGCCATCTACATGCCCGGTGACGGCCGGAGGGTCACGATCCGGCGGCAGCGTCAGAACCTCCGCGCCCAGGCGCGCGGGCCAGGGGAGCCCCCCCTGATGAATCGCCGCAACCGCGAAGCCGAGCAGGCTTATCAGGTCGAAATAATCGAAGCGCCGGTGGCGCAGCAGATCGATCAGCCGTGCTCGGTCAACATCCTCCCACAAGGGGATTTCGGATGAAGCGAACAAATCCGCCAATGCGGCCCGCACGGCGGGGACCCGGTTTACCGACCATTGCCAGCTCCCGAACAGGGGCGCGTCCGCTGCCGCCAGCACCGGCGCTTTCGCCGCCGCACCCAGCGATGGGTGCCAGCTCTGATGCGCAAAGGGCAAATCCAGCAATTCCGGCGCCGCGGCCTCGATCAATCGATAATGCGCCAGTTCGGCCTTGCGCTCGGCCGCTGTCATCCGGAATGCCAATTGCATCAGGGCGGGCACCCCCAAAGGAAGCACGGGCTGGCGTTCGAACGATTTCACGCCGCGGATTCCGCCCAGCCAATTGGCCACGCGGTTCCGCCAATAAAACAGGTCCGGCAGGTCGGCTGTTTCGGCGCCCACCGTGCGGGCCTCCTCCATCTGACGGCCAAGCGCTCCAACCAGCCGCGCCCTCGCGTCTGGCCGCAACACGCCCATCGGATCGAATGGCGCCTGAAGCCGCACCATCGAAGCAGGGTCGAGGGGGCCTTCCGGCGTGCGCTTGGCATAGGCCTTGAGCACCTCGCCCAGATGCCCGCTGACGATCGTTCCGCGCCCGATATCGGTGCCAAGCACATTGTCCCAGCCGCCCATGCCGCCGTCGGTCTGGAAGGCGATCGTGCGCAACCGTGCGAGGAAGGCCTGCGCGCCCAGATCGGCGGGAATGTCGGAGCCGAGGGGGGGCTCGCGACGATGTGGGATGCCGAGCCGGTCCCCGATCGCCGCACCTACCTCCACATCGGGGTGGCCGGCATAACCGCGCGTGAAAAGGGTGAGCCTGTCCCTCAGCCCCGCCGCCAAGGCGATTGCAAGCACCACCCGACTATCCTTGCCGCCGGTGATCGGCAGGTCGAGCGGACCGTCGCCGGCCGCCAGCCGCACTGCCGCCTTCGCCTGCTCGAGGCCTTCGGCGAGTAGAGCAGGGTCGAAACCACGACCCGGCGGCAGCGCCAAGGCCCGCCGCGCGATGTGCGTGCCGGTAGCATCGACGGTGAAAACAGCCTTTTGATCGAGCTGTCCTACTCCGCACCACCCGCTCGCCGTGCCGACCCGATAGCCGATCGTGCCGAGCCACAACGCGCTGTCGCGATCGGGCTGGCAGTCGCCCAGCAAAGCAGCGACGAACGCTGCCCGATTGGCGAGGATCCGCCTTCCATCATCGGCATGGAACAACTGCTGCAGCCCGGCCGGATCGCCAAAGGCCTCCAACGTGCCATCGGCATAAAGCCGGGCGACAGCATATTCGCCGGCCACATCCTCCGGCAGCCGTGCCCCGGGCATATCGAGCAGTTTTGCGACGTCGCGCGCGTCTAGCAGTGCGGCATTGCCGGTCCGCCAGATCAGGCCATGGATGATGCACGCGCCCCCGGCATCGCCGATCCACAACTGCGCATCCGCTTCGTAGAAATGGCTGGCGCACGCACCCGCCCACAGGTTCCATGCGCCGCCGGGCGTTTCCACCCGGCGCGAGACGATGCGTTCGGGCACGATATGCGCCGCGGCAGTCAGGGCCGCCGCGTCGGCGGCACCATCCCGCCAGATTGCGAACAATGCCATCAGGCTGTCGGCCGGCTCAGTAGAGCCAGCGTTCGAGCAGACCGTCGAGGCCGAGGCTGCCGCCCAGCCGGCCCAGCCAGGTCAGATGACGGCGCTTGCGCCGCAGGCGCTTGCGCTCGAGCGGCAGCCAGAGAACCTCCGAATAATCGGCGATCAGCTGATCCGCGATCTCGATCGCCCGGTCATATTCGCCCCGCATCTCATGATGCCGCATCAGGTGATGGGTCTGGAACATGGTGGCGTTCGCCATCGCGATGGCATCCAGATGCACCTGATAGGCGGCGTCGAACTCCCCCGCCGCGTCGAGCGCGCTGCCCAATTGGCTGCGATAGAGCGGGCTGTCGGCTTGCGCCTCCACCGCGAGCCGCGCGAGCGCGACCTTTTGGCGCGGCCGATGGGCAGGAGTGCGAAGCGCCAATGTGTAGAAATAATGGCCCGAGCGCCGGCGGCGGCGGCGAAGTTCGCGCACATAGGCCGCCGCATCGAAACTGCCGGTTTCCAGCTGCTCCAGCAGCGGCTGCAGCGCACCGGTCTCCAGCAGATAGGAGCCGACGGGATGGCCCCCGTGCGGCACGGGCAGGCCGATTGTCGGCGAATGGGCCGCAAACAAATCGAAATGACGGCGATCATGCGCCTCGCACGGATCGTAGGCGACATATTGGACGGGGAGCGTTGGCAGATCCGCGTCGTTTCGGAAGCTGATCCGGGCGAGATCGGCCGGCCACCGCCGGTCGAACGGCGCGACCGCCGGATCGACGCTGAACTGCGGAGAGAGCGCCAGACCCACCGAAGCACCACAGCTGGCGCCGTAGCGGAGCGCGGCGAACCCGCCCATGCTCGATCCATAGGCAATGACCCGTTCATAGCCCGCTATCGCGGCTGCGACCGCGGCTAGCGCCTCCGTCAATTCAGGATGCTGATACCAGCGGTTTTCCCGGCTGAGCACATGGATGGCGTCGATCCGGCGGCCGCGGAAATGATCCTCGCCGAAGCCGGGGCGATCGAGCGTGCGGTTGTCGGTATAAGAGGCGAAGGTCACGTAACAGAGCGGCCCGCCATTTCCCGCGACGCGCCGCACGAGCAGATCTTCCGACCGGAACAGCTCCTCCAGGGCGACGATCCGGCCTGACGCCGCGTTCACGCACCCCGCTCCTTCGCGAGCGCGTCGAGCGCGAGCAGGGTCTTGAGCAATTCCTCGAGCTGATCGAGCGGCCACGCGTTCGGCCCGTCGGACTTGGCTTCGGCCGGATTGGGGTGGGTTTCCATGAAGACCCCGCTGACGCCGACCGCAACCGCCGCCCGCGCCAGCACGGGCACGAATTCACGCTGCCCGCCCGAGCTGGTGCCGTTGCCACCGGGCAGCTGGACCGAATGGGTCGCGTCGAACACCACCGGAGCGCCCGTATCGCGCATGATCGCGAGCCCGCGCATATCGACCACCAGATTGTGATAGCCGAAGGACGCGCCGCGTTCGGCCACCATCATCGTCGGCATCGACATGCCGGCGTGCGCCGCAGCAGAGCGGCATTTGTCGATCACATTGACCATGTCGGCCGGGGCCATGAACTGGCCCTTCTTGATGTTGGCGGGCTTGCCCGACGTCGCCACCGCCTCGATCAGGTCGGTCTGGCGCGCGAGAAAGGCGGGCGTCTGCAGCACATCGACGACTTCGGCGACCGGCTTGACCTGATGGGCGTCGTGCACGTCGGTCAGTACGGGCAGGCCGGTCTCGGCGCGCACCTTTTCAAGGATGCGGAGTCCTTCCTGCAGGCCAACGCCGCGGAACGAACTGCCCGAGCTGCGGTTCGCCTTGTCGAACGAGCTTTTGTAGATCAGCAGGATGCCGAGCCGGTCGGCGATGCCGCGCAAGGTTTCCGCGGTCGAAAGCGCCAGCTGTTCGCTCTCGATCGCACAGGGCCCGGCGATCAGGAACAAAGGCTCCCCGAGGCCGATCTTGCGGCCACAGAGATCCCACGATTGCTGAGACATAGTTTTAGTCCAGGCCTCTCGCCAGGAATGCCGCCTCGATCGGGCCGACATCCTCGGGGTTGTTCAATTCCCAGATATCATAGCCGGGTGCAGCCACTTCGACCACCCGCACGCGCCGCCCATGTTCGATGAAGCGCAATTGTTCGAGCCCTTCGAGTTGTTCGAGCGGGGTCGGCGGCAGCGCGGCATAGGCTTCGAGCGCCGCGCGGGTATAGGCATAGACGCCGATATGCAGAAACACCGGCAGGCCGGGATCTCCCACCGCCGAGGCCGCGACATGCGGGATAACCGACTTTGAGAAATAAAGGGCGTCGCCGTTGGTCTGGACCGCGGCGGTGGTGCCGCCGACGCGGCCCTCGCGCTGATCGGCCAGCAGGCGACGATGGATTTCGGGGGTGACGCGCAAGGCCGGGGTCGCGACCTCGATCCCCGGATCGGCGGCCATCGCCGCCAGCAAGGCGGAGACGAACGGTGCGGGCGTCAGCGGCGCGTCGCCCTGGAGATTGACGATGACGTCCGCCTCGGCGATCGCGTCGAGCGCAGCCGCGCAGCGTTCGGTGCCGTTGCGGCTGCTTTCCGGCGTCATGGCGACCGCAGCGCCGAAACCACGCGCGACGTCGGCAATGCGGACGTCGTCCGTCGCGACAATCACGCGCGCGACATCGGGCACCGCGACCGCGGCCTCCCAGCTGCGCTGGATCAGCGGCTTGGAAACGCCGCTGGCCCCCTTGAGCAAGGCCAGCGGCTTACCGGGGTAGCGAGTGGACGCGTACCGCGCCGGGACGACGATAACCGCCGTCCGCCTGCCCGCGTCAGGCAAGTCCGAGACGGAGGAAATCGTGGACGTGAACCAGCCCCACGGGGCGGCGCGTCTCCGCATCCTCGATCGCGAACATCGCGGTGATCTTGTGCTTGTTGAGCTGGGTCAGCGCGTCTTCGACGAAGGCGCCGGGCGAAACCCAGACCGGATCCTTGGTCATGACATCGGCGGCGGTCGCTTCAAGCAAACCATCGAGGTGGCGGCGAATATCGCCGTCGGTGATTACCCCGACCAGGGCGCCCTCGTCGTCGACCACGCCGGCGATGCCGAAGCTCATCGAAGTGATCGTGACGATCACGTCGCGCATCGAGGTCGCGGGAGAGACGAAAGGAAGCTTGTCCTCGCGGTGCATGATCGCGGCAACCCGCATCAACCGCTTGCCGATCGTGCCGCCCGGATGGAGCGCCGCGAATCCGGCGATCGAGACGCCGCGCGCTCGCATCGTCGTCATCGCCAGCGCATCGCCCAATGCCATCATCATCGCGGTCGAGGTGGTCGGCGCGAGATTGGCCGGACAGGCTTCATCGACATGCGGCAACAGAAGCTGCACCTCGGCCTGGCGCATCAGCAGCGAGTCCGATTTGGAAGCGATACCGATCACCGGCAGACCGAGCTTCGCGGCATAATCCAGGATCGGCTGAAGCTCAGCGGTGCTGCCCGAGTTGGAAAAAGCGAGCAAAGCATCGCCCGCCATCAGCATGCCAAGGTCGCCGTGCGCGGCCTCGACCGGATGCACGTAGAGCGACGGCGTCCCAGTCGATGCCAGGGTCGCCGAAAACTTCCGGGCAATATATCCCGATTTCCCGATCCCCGTCGTTACGACACGGCCGGTTACATTCAGAAGTATTGTAACAGCTCGAGCGAAATTCTCGTCTAGCGCATCGACCAATGAACTGAGCGCCTCGGCCTCAGTTTCAATGACTTCTCGTCCATAGGCGACGATGTCGGTTTGGTCATTGCGGGAGAGCTGGCGCGAAAATTCGGCAACGCCCATGGTCATCCCTTTGTGTTCAGACATTGGCGGGCCTTCTAGCGGGACCCAGCGTCCAATGCGAGATGGAAGTTTACGTCTCTGAAACGATCCACAGGAAACTTCCCGTCGATCATAAAGTTGCTGGCGCAAAAAATATTTGTTCCCAGCGTCTTACCTGTGGCCGTCGCGCCACAGTCGAAAATCGCTTAGGTTGCCAAATGCTGCAGCGTAGCGATCAGATCGGCCTCCGCGGCCGGTTTATCGCGCCGGATACGCGCAATCCGGGGAAAGCGCATCGCCAAACCCGATTTATGCCGTTTCGAGGCATGGATGGAGTCGAACGCAACCTCCAGCACGAGGCTCTTTTCCACCTCGCGCACCGGCCCGAACCGCTCGATCGTGTGATTGCGCACGAAATGGTCGAGCCATTTCAGCTCTTCGTCGGTGAAGCCGGAATAGGCCTTGCCGACCGGCAGCAACTCGCCGCCGTTCTCCGGCGGCGCGGTCCAACAGCCGAATGTGTAATCGGAATAATAACTTGAGCGCTTTCCATGGCCGCGCTGGGCATACATCATCACGCAATCGGCGGTGAGCGGATCACGCTTCCATTTGTACCAGAGGCCGGTCCGCCGCCCCGCGACATAGGGGGAATCGCGTCGTTTGAGCATGACGCCTTCGATCGAAGCATCGCGCGCGCCGGCGCGTATCTCCTCGAGCGCGTCGAAATTGGGCGCCTCGATCAGCGCGGACAGATCGAAGCGATGCGGATCGAGGCCGACCGCGAAGCGCTCGAGCCTCGCACGCCGTTCGGTCCAAGGGAGTTCGCGCAGATCATCCGCACCGTCGAACAATATGTCGTAGAGACGCACGAAGGCGGGGAAATCGGCCTGCATCCTGGCCGACACATTCTTGCGGCCGAGCCTTTGCTGCAGTGCGTTGAAGCTGGCGGCACCCTCATGCTCGATCCCGCCGCCCTGCGCCTCGCCCTTTACCAGCAATTCGCCATCAAGTACGCCAGCCCGCGCGAAGGCCACGGCCACGTCGGGAAAACTGCCGGTTATGTCATCGCCCGCGCGACTGTAGAGCCGGGTCTGGCCTCCGACATGGACGAGCTGGACCCGGATCCCGTCCCATTTCCATTCGGCGGCATAATCCGCGAGGTCGACGCGCAGCTCCTCCAGCGGGTGCGCGAGCATGAAGGGCCGAAAGACGGGCACGTCCGCCGGTGTCGGCTGCGCCCCCGCCCCTTCGCCCCAGGCGAAGAGCGGAAGGTAAGGCGGCTTGAGCCCGTGCCAGACCTCTTCCACCTGATCGACGTCGAGCGCGAATGCCTGCGCCAATGCGGTCTTGGCCAGCCGCGCCGACACCCCGACGCGCAAGCCGCCGGTTGCAAGCTTGAGCAAGGCGAACCGACCGGCCGCGTCCAATTGATCGAGCATACCCGCCAGCGCGCGTGGCGCTTCGCTGCGGCCGAGCGTCATCAGCCGCTCGACCACGGCCGAGAGGTGCAGCGCCCCGGTATCGACCTCGGGAGGCATGCCTTCGGGCTTGGGCCAGAGCAGAGCCACCGTCTCGGCAAGGTCGCCGACGAAATCGTAGCTCATCGCGAAGAGAACAGGGTCCATCCGCTCATCGACGAGCGCCCGGATCGCGGAGCCCTTCACGCCGGGCAGATCGAGCGTACCGGTGAGCGCCGCCATCGCCCAGCCGCGATCGGGGTCCGGCGTGGCCCGCAGGTAATCCGCTATCAGCTTGAGCTTAGCGTTGCGCGAGCGGGTATAGACCAGACCGTCGAGAAGTTGGGAGAAGGCGTGCATATTCAGCCGGTCAGAACGACAAAGGGCGGCACATCGTGCCGCCCTCGTTTCGTTTTTCGGACATAGGAATGGCCATGAGGCTCAGGCCTGCCGGCTGGCCTCGAACAGGAACCAGGCGCGCTCTTCTGCCTGATCGGTCCATTCATCGACGATCCCCGACGTCGCATTGTCGTTCGCGGCGTCCGCCAGCGCCTTCACAGCGCGGAAGCTTTCGACGAGCTTGAGATTGTCATCGCGCAGCTCGGCCAGCATGTCGGCGGCGCTCACGAAATCCGCGTCATTGTCTCGGATCGTCTGGCGGCGGGCGATGTCGCCGATCGACCGCAAGGTGACATTGCCGGTCTTGCGCACGCGCTCGGCAATCGCGTCGGTGATGCCGTAAATCTGGGCGGCCTGATCGTCCATCAGGAGGTGATAATCGCGGAAATGCGGACCGGAGACGTGCCAGTGGAAATTCTTGGTCTTGAAGAACAGCGCGAAGCAATCGGCCAGCGCGGCATTGAGCGCGTCGGCCACGCTGGACAGCTGGTTCGACCGCAAATCCGTCGGGGTGGCGAGCGGGGCGGCGGGGGCGTCGGCCATCGAAAATCTCCAATCAGCTACCGGGAGGGCATGATCCTAACCCCCGAATCGCAAATCGGCTTCCCGATAATCCTGATCAGAATGATCGGCCCCGTCGTTCAGGGCCGTTCAGACTTCGAAGCGGACCCCGACGGTAGCGAGCAGAAGCGGCCCGACATCGGCATTTTCGCGGCCGCAGGTCGCGGCGACCGACAAGGCATCGAGCCAGGTCCGGAAAGGCGCGCTGCGCCCCTGTCGCGTGATCGCATTTGCGAAACCGTCGGCGAGCATCGCCGCGGGCACAAAGCCTTCGAGCATCGCCTGGCGGCGCAGCCAATCCAGCCGCGTGCAGGCATCCTTGATCGCCATTTTCGGTAGATCGTGCGCCAAAGCGACGATCGCCCGTTCGAGATCAGCCTGCGCCTTTACCGGCTCCATGACCTTGCCTCCCACTATACTCTCCTGACGCGGACGATGGCATGATGTGGTTACCGTCCGATTAAGACAGCGAAGCGACTCTCGATCGCTTGACTTTCAGGAGCGGAATCGGCAAAGGCCCCAGCGTTGGAGCGGCGGCGACGCCGCTTTATTTTTTGGCGTGCCTCTGGTCGCCATTCAGATAGCGCAGGAATTTGGGTCATGGCCAAGCCGACCACCGTCAAGATCAAGCTCGTCAGCTCGGCCGACACCGGCTTCTTCTACGTGACGAAGAAGAATCCCCGGAACCAGACCGAGAAGATGTCCTTCAAGAAGTATGATCCCGTCGTGCGCAAGCACGTCGAGTTCAAGGAAGCCAAGATCAAGTAAGCCCTGGCGCGGTCCCGCCGCGCTGCTTGCTTTCCGAAAGGGCGGCCGGGCGACCGGCCGCCCTTTTCGCGTCCAGAGCCGGCCGTCGTCACCGTCATTCCCGCGGGATGCGGGCTTAGGCAGACATGAGCGACAAGATCAGGCCGCTGCCAGCAATCGCTCGGCCTGCGCGCGCGCCTCGTCGGTGACTTCGGCGCCGGACAGCATGCGCGCAATCTCCTCGCGCCGTTCGGAATCGTCCAGCCTGTGGATTCCGGTTCGCGCAGCCAGCCCGTCCGAACTTTTGCGGATCAGCCAATGGCGGTCGGCGCGCGCCGCGACCTGCGGGCTGTGCGTCACCACCAATATCTGCGCGCGCCGCGCAAGGCGGGCGAGCCGGTCCCCGATCGCGGCCGCGACCGCGCCGCCGACGCCGCGGTCGACTTCGTCGAAGATCATCGTCCCTGCCCCGCCCTCCTCGGCGAGCGCGACCTTGAGCGCGAGGATGAAGCGCGACAATTCGCCGCCGCTGGCGATCTTGAGCAGAGGCGCAAAGGGCGCGCCGGGATTGGTCGAGACCTCGAATTCCACCCGGTCGCGTCCATCGGCACCCCATTGAGCCTCGGACATCGCCTCGATCGCCGTCCGGAAGCGCGCTGCGTCGAGCTTCAGCGGGGCCAGTTCCGCCGCGACCGCCGCATCGAGCCTCGCGGCAGCGGCACGGCGGGCCGCCGACAGCGAATCGGCCTCGGTAAGGTATGCCGCACGCGCTTCGGCCGATTCCCGCTCCAGCGCTGCGAGGCCCTCGCCCCCCGCCTCGATCCGCGCGAGCCGTGCACCCAGTTCCGCGGCCAGTGCCGCCAGATCGTCGGGTTCGACCCGGTGCTTGCGCGCCAGCGCGCGCAAATCGAACAGCCGCGTCTCCATCGCCTCAAGCCGCGCCGGGTCGAACGCAAAAGCGGCGCGCGCCTCGGCGAGCCGGTCTTCAGCTTCGGCAGCCTCGATCACGGCGCGGTCGACCGCCGCCAGCGCCTCCGCCAGCGTGTCATGCTCGGGCGCGAGCCGGTCGAGCCGGCGCGCGGCCTGCCGCAATTGCGCCAGGCCGCCGTCCGATCCCTCGATCAGCGCAGCTGCCGTTTCCAGTTCGTCGGCGAGGCGCGCGCCTTTCTGCATCGTCGCCCGCGCCTCCGCGAGCTGGGCTTCCTCGCCCGGCTCCGGCGCCGCCGCAGTCAATTCGGCGACTGCATGCTCGAGCCATTCACGGTCGCGTGCCGCATTTTCAAGATCGGCAGCCGCCTGAGCCAGCGCATCCTCGGCGGCGCGCCAACGCGCATGGGCTGAGGCAACCGATGTCGCGTCGATACGCCCGAACGTGTCGAGCAGGCCGCGATGGCCACGCGCGTTGAGCAGGCCGCGATCATCATGCTGGCCATGGATCTCGACCAGAGCGACCCCGAGCGTGCGGAGCAGGCCGGCCGAGGCGGGTTGATCGTTGACGAAGGCGCGGCTGCCGCCATCGGCACGCACCGAGCGGCGGATGACCAGCGGCTCGCCCGATTCGATAGCGAGGTCGTTATCTACCAGCAGAGCCAGCGCTGCATGATCGGAGGGAAGGTCGAAGGTTGCCGCCACGCTCGCCTGCGCCGCCCCCTGCCGCACGAGGCCGGTGTCGGCGCGCACGCCCAAGGCGAGGCCCAGTGCGTCGAGCAGGATCGATTTGCCCGCGCCCGTCTCGCCGGTGAGCACGCCCAGGCCAGGCCCGAACTCCAGGTCGAGCGCCTCGATCAGCACGACGTCGCGAATGGCCAGTCCGGTCAGCATCCGGGCTGTGATAGCGCGGCGAAAGCGCCCGCGGTAGCGGGCGCGTGCGGGATCAGGCCTTGGATTTTTTGGCCTTTTTGCCGGCCTTTGCCGAGGAGGGAACCATGCCCTTCTCGTTCTTCTGCAGCAGGCCGTAGGCGCGCTGATACCAGTCGCTGCCCGGAAAGTTGGCGCCTAGCACCGCCGCCGATTTGCGCGCCTCGTCGGGCACGCCGAGTTCCAGATAGGCCTCGGTCAAACGCAGCAGCGCTTCGGGCACGTGGCTCGTTGTCTGATATTGATCCACGACCTTGCGGAATCGGAAGGTCGAGGCGAGCCATTCGTGCCGACGCTCGTAGAAGCGGCCGATATCCATCTCGCGCCCGGCGAGATGGTCGTTGATCAGATCGGTCTTGAGCCGCGCATCGGCGGCATAAGCCGTATCCGGATAGCGGCGGATCAGCTCGCCCATCGCGTCCAGCGCCTGCTGGGCCGTCTTCTGATCGCGGTTCACGTCGCCGATCTGCTCGTAATAATCCACGCCGATCAGGTACATGGCGTAGGGGGCGTCCTTGTTGCCCGGATGGATCGAGAGGAAGCGCTGCGCGCTGTCGATCGATTCGTTATAATCCTGCGCCAGATAGTGGCTGAACGCGCTCATCAGCTCGGCCCGACGCGCCCAGACCGAATAAGGATGCTGGCGCTCGACCTCGTCGAACAGGATCGCCGCGATCTTGTAGCGCTTCTTGTCGAGCTGGTTCTTGGCCGCGTTGTAAAGCGTCTCCACGTCGCGCGCGACATAGCGGTTATTCTCCTTTGCCGCCTTCTTGGCGGCGTCGGCCGCATGCGCCGCCGGAGCGAGAAGGAAAGCCGAGGCAAAGGTCGCGGCCAGCGCGGTACGAAGTCTGAAGAAGCGCATAGAGGCGAACCCTTAACCTAGCGCCTGATGCGCGGAAAGTCCCATGAGGCCGAACGATAAGAAGCCGAAGCTTGCCCTTGGATGAAGCGAGGCGCGGCTCAGCCGACCCGCTCGGCATTGTCGGGCGGCCCGCTCTTCTTCTTGGGGGCTTCGAGCTGCGGCTTGAGCCCCAGCGAGATGAGCAGCGAGCTCGACACGTAGATCGAGCTGTAGGTGCCGACTATCACGCCCAGCACCATCGCGGCGGTGAATCCGCGCAGCACCGGACCGCCAAAGATCAGCATCGCGCTGAGCGCGAGCAGGATCGTCAGTGACGTCATGACCGTGCGCGGCAGCGTCTCGTTGACCGATAAGTCGATCAGCGCGCGCATGTCCATCTGGCGGTACTTGCGCATATTCTCGCGAATGCGATCGTCGATCACGATCTTGTCGTTGATCGAATAGCCGATGATCGTGAGCACCGCCGCGACGATATTGAGATCGAATTCGAGACGGAACAGCGCGAAGAAGCCGAGCGTGACCAGTACGTCGTGGAAGATCGCAACGAAGGTCGACACGCCGAACTGCCATTCGTAGCGAATCCACGAAAAGATCGCGATCATGAATACGGCGAGAAACACCGCGAGCAGGCCATTGCGGATCAGCTCGTCCGACACCTTGCTGGACACGGTTTCGGCGCGGTTGAAGACCACGCCTGGATATTTTGCCGAAAGCGCGCCCTGCACATTCTTGACCAGCCGGTTGGTCGCGCCTTCGTCGGTGGTCTTGGGCAGAGGCAGGCGGATCGAATATGTGTTGGCATTGCCGAAGGTCGACAACGACGCCTCGCCGACGTGCAACCCATCGACGTCGCTCCGCAACGCATTCTCGCTGGGCGGGGTCTGGAAGTGCGCCTCGATCATCACGCCGCCCTTGAAGTCGACGCCGAAATTGAGGCCACGCACGCCGACAAGCACGGCCGCCGCAAGCGTAAGCAACGCGGTCAGCCCGAACGCCCAGGCACGAAGCCGGACGAAGCCGATATTGGTGTTGTCGGGGATGAGCTTTAGCAGGCGCATCAGATGTGAATCTCCGTGGGCCGATGGCGCTTGATCCAGCCTGCCGTCAGCATCCGGGTAAAGGTGACGGCGGTAAAGACGGAGGTGCAGATGCCGATCAGCAGCACCACCGCAAAGCCCTTGACCGGCCCGGAACCGAGTACAAGCATGATCAGGCCGGAAATGGCGTGGACCGTGTTGGCCTCGAAGATGGTACGGCTTGCTTCCTTATAGCCAAGCTCGACCGATTGGATGACGCCACGCCCGCGACGTCTTTCTTCACGGATGCGCTCGTTGATCAGCACGTTGGCGTCGACCGCGGTGCCAATGGTGAGCACGAAGCCCGCGATGCCGGGAAGCGTCAGCGTCGCGTTGAGGATCGCCATCACGGCCAGGATGACGAAGATGTTCAGCACCACCGCGAGGTTCGCATAGAAACCGAACCGACCATAGGTGACGAGCATGAACACGATCACCGCTACGCTGGCGATAATGGAGGCGATCACGCCGGCGTGGATCGAGGCCGCGCCAAGCTGCGGGCCGACGGTGCGTTCCTCGATAACCTTGAGGTTGACCGGCAGCTTGCCTGATCGCAGCGCAATAGCGAGCTGCGTCGCGCTGTCCGTCGTGAAGCTGCCATGTATCTGGGCGGTTCCCCCCAGGATCGGTTCTTCGATATTCGGCGCAGACAACACCTGACCGTCGAGGATCATGGCGAATCGCTTGCCGGCATTCTCCTGCGTGGCCCGCGCGAACTTCTTGCCACCCGAGGCATTGAACTTCAGCACTACCGCGGGTTGGCTATTCTCGTCCTTACCCAGGCTGGCGTCGAGCAGATCGTCGCCCGAAAGAATAGCGCGCCTGTTGACAGCCCAATATCGCAGAGGCGCGTTGGCCGCCTCGCCCGGCTCGCGCACATTAGGCACAGCCTCATCGCCCGGAGGTGCGTGGCCGGCGGTCACCGTCGAGGGATCGACATTCATGTCGACCATCTTGAATTCCAACTTGGCGGTCCTGCCGATCAGCGCCTTGAGACCCGCAGGATCCTGAAGCCCGGGGACTTCCACCAGAATGCGGGTCGCGCCTTCGCGGACGATCGTCGGCTCCCGGGTGCCGGCGAAGTCAATGCGCCTGCGAACCACTTCGACCGCGGTCTTCATCGCATTTTCGACGCTGGCGTTGAGGCCGGCCTGGGTTGGCGTCATCACGATCCGGGTCGAATCGACCACCGCGACATTCCAATCGCGCTGGCCGGAAAGACCGGCCGCCTGCGTCTGCGCCCGCGCCCTTTCGAACGCTGCGTCGAGCTGGCTCACATCGCGCACGAAGAAGGACAATTGGCCGTTGCTGGTCGAAATGTCGCCAATCCCGATCTTGGTGTCGCCGCGCCGCATCTCGGTGCGGATCGTGTCCTCCATCTTTTGGAGGTTCTGCTTGGCGAGATCGGTCGTGTCGGCTTCAAGCAGGAGATGGCTGCCGCCCGCCAGATCGAGGCCGAGATTTATGCGCGACAGGCCATCAACATGAAGTTGTTTGGCAACGCGCTCGGGCATCAGGCTCGGAATGGCGAGCGCGACGCCCACCAACAGCACGAACCAGATCCAGAGGACCTTCCAGCGCGGGAAATCGAGCATGTCCGTCCTGTCGCCTTAATCGTTGGCGGGCGCGCTGAGCGGGCGGATGTCGGTCAGCGTGCCCTTGAGCGCGCGGACGCGGACGTTGGAGCCAAGCTCCAGCTCGATCTCGTCGCCGTCAACCTTGACCACCTTGCCGATCAGGCCGCCACCGGTAACGACGGTATCGCCCTTCTTGGCGGCGTCGATGCGCGCCCGATGCGCCTTCTGCGCCTTGCTCTGCGGGCGCCATACGAGCAGCCAGAAGATGCCGATGATCAGGACCCACGGCACGGCCAGCGGCAGCAACGAGGAAATTCCGCCTTGTGCGGTGGCGCCGGCGGCCTGGGCGTAAGCGGGCGAAGCGAACATGTGAAAAGGCCCCAGAAAAAGCTGATGCGCCGCGCGAAACCCGCATCTCGGCCGCAGGAAGGCAGCGCGCCTATCACGCTGCGTTGGGAGGAGCAATGCCGCGCTTGCCAAGCGCGGCCCGGCACTCTAGGTGGCCGGGCCTTGGTCGGGGCGTAGCGCAGCCTGGTAGCGCATCAGACTGGGGGTCTGGGGGTCGCAGGTTCGAATCCTGTCGCCCCGACCAGCTTTCCTTCGAAAAGCAGGAAACCGCCGGGCGGCGCGCAGCGATGCGTTCCGCCCGGCACGCCTTCCCAAGCCCGAGCGGGATCGCCGCGGCGCGGAAAGCCTCCGTCCGACAGCGGTCAGTCGAACTCGTACCCGCAGTCGCGGCACCGTTCGAGCGGGACGAGCGGCTGGCGCAGCATGGGAAAATCGGAATGCCGCGCCTCGACATAAGGCCGGCTTCCGCAACGCGGACAGCGCAAGGTTGCGCGCAGGAAAGCCTCCAGCAGGGTTCCGCACACGAACAGGATCGCGCCCACCCAGCCGAAACCGCCGCCGCGGTTAAAGCCGAACAGGATCAGCGCGATAATGCCGGCCAGAACCAGCAAACGCGGCGTTGCCATCAGCCTCCAGCGCGGCCGCATCGTCCTTCCCCCGATCCCCGCTCCGGCCCTATCATGGATCCCTGGGAGAGGGACAGGATTGAACCGCCTCAGGCGTCCCGCCATTCCTTGAGCTTGCCAGCGATGATCTGGCCATGTGGCCGCGCCTTCTGCGCATATTGCATCAGCGCAATCGCATCCGCGCGGGTGAGCGCCTCGCCGCTTTCATATTTCATCGCGATATCGCGCAATACGACCCCGTCCTTGTAGGTAAGTGCGGCGGGAAACACGCTGCGGATAACCTCGACCTGCGCATCCGAAAGCCGCCGGTCGCCGGCGGTTTCGGCGGGTGGCACCGCCGGATCGAATCGCAGCTGGTCTGATTCGGGAAGGAAGCGGTTGATCGCCTGCACCGCCGCCGCATTGTCCGCATAAAAACGTGCCCGGGTCTCCGGATCGATCGGCGCCAGGCCCGAGGGCAAATCGGGCAGGCGATGCACCAAGGCGTCCGCGATCACCGAACCGAACTCGACGCCGAACACCCGATTGACGTGCAGCAGGAAGTCGAGCTCCGCGGGGGTGAGCGAGCGGTTGACGATGCCGACCTCCGCCCGTCCGCTCGCGCGGATTAGGCCCCACACCCCAAGATGCTCGAAGAACGCGCGGATCGTATCCCCTCGCAGTGCCGAGTAATTGAACAGCGCGAAGGCAACTCCGTCCGCATCAAGCGCGGCCAGCAGATGCGCGGCCTTCGCGGCATCGCCATCATGCTGGGCGAACTCGGCAATATCCCCCGCGAAACCGCGCCGCTTCACCGCCTGCTGATAGGCGGAATTCAGCTTCTCGAACGGCTCGCGCACGAACAGGATGATCTCGAACTCGAATTCGTCGGCATAGTCATGGTGGTTGGCGAGGAAGGCGTCGAAATCATGAAACAGGAGCTCGTTGGAAAACAGGATCGTGTCTTCGCCTTCATGCGCTCGGGCAATCTCCACGACCCGGCCGAACCAATCCTGCACGTCGAGATTGCCCGACGTGACCTCGCCTCGGCGCGCGCTGTCCGATGCCGCATGGTCGGGATAGAATATGCCCGCCGACCTGAGCACATCCTGATTCCGCGCGAGCGCCGCCTGAATCGCCGAGGATCCGGTCTTTCCGTGACCGATATGAAGAATGATCTTCTTCCTGCCGCTCATGCCTCGCCCCCTGCTCAGGGCCGTCGCGCGGTCAGGAAATAATCGAGCGCCAGATTGGACGAGAGGGTGAAGCCGGTGCGGGGATCGAACGACAGGCCGGTCGTGTCAATCACCTCCAGCCCGGCTTGCGTCACCATCGCCCCGAGCTCGTCCGGTGTCAGGAACTTGCCATGATCGTGCGTGCCCTTGGGCACCATGCCCAAGCCTTCGCCGACAGTGATCAGCGCCAGCTTCGATAAAGGCGTTCGGTTCGGCGTCGACAGGACGAGCAGCCCGCCTTCCGCCAGCGCGCCCGCCATCCCGGCGATGAAGGCGGCAGGGTCGGCAACATGCTCGATCACCTCCATCGACACGACCAGGTCGAACCGCTCGCCCGCGAGACTTTCGATCCCGCCCGCGCGATAGTCGATCGCCAGCCCCTGGCCGGCGGCATGATGGCGCGCCGCCGCGATATTTTCGGGCGCCGCGTCGAGGCCGGTTACATCCGCGCCCAACCGCGCGAGCGGTTCGGACAAAAGCCCCGCGCCGCAGCCGAGGTCGAGCGCGCGCCGTCCGCGCAGCGGACGCCGCTCACGCGAATCGCATTGCCAGGCTTCGTCGATCCGCGTGCGCAGATAGGACAGCCGCGCCGGATTGAGCCGATGCAGCATCGCCGAAGACCCTTTCGGGTCCCACCAATCGGCGGCCAGCTTGCCGAAAAAGGCGGCTTCGGAAGGATCGATCGTGGCGGCGCCGATGGTCATGCTGAAGCGCCTTATCAATTGCGCCGGTCAGCGCCAACGTCTGGCAGGCCGGGCCGATCAGCTGCTGAACAGAATGCGATCGCGTTCCTTCTGGCTGCCGGGCGCGTAGAACGGCGCGAACCATGGGGTCTCGCCCCGGCCGGGCGGCTTGCGCAAGGTGATCGCACCCGCCGCGTTTGGCTGGGTCGGGGGTGCCGATTCCTTCATCTTTGTGCGGAAGTTCAGGTGATCGAACATGCGCAGCGCCTCGATCGCGTAGGCGGTGGCGACGCGCTGATCGGATATCTGGATCAGATGATCGCCATTGCCTTCCTCGCCGCTCACCGAAAGGTTGGACGATCCGGCGAATACCTTGGCGGTGGGCAGGTTGAAGTCCACGACCACGAACTTGTGATGGATCGTGATTCCTGCCCCTCCCGACCACTCCGCACTGAACGGCTCGGGCGCGTGCGCGCTCAGATATTCGAAATCGACCAGCCCGGTCGAACCGTCGGGCTTCTGCAGCCGCAGCCCCGATTTGCGATTGGCGATCCCATAGCTGAACACGGGCTTCCCCATCAGATCGTCCAACGCCGTGCGCGTCGGCCCATGCACATCCTGGTTGAGGAAGGCGATCGCGTAGAGCACGCTTGACGAGGCTTGCTGGATCGCGCCGGCCAGTGGCGACAGCGACAGGTCGGCACTGGCCGGGTGCGGGGAAAAGCAGATGCGCGCGGTGCTGCCGCCCACCGTTGTGGCCGTCTGCCACGCCTTGGACAGGACGTCCTGTTCGAGTGCATGCGGCCCGGCCAAAGCCAGGTCGAACATCCGGCCGAACAGGGTGATCACCTCTGGTGCATCGAAGGCGAGCATGTTGTTGGCCTGGATATAGAGCCCCCGGAACGAGAAATTGGTCGATCCGCCGATCGCGCGATAGCCGACCCCGGCTTTTCGGGCGATGATCACCTTGTTGTGCTGGAGGCCGTCGAAATGATGGCGCTGAACCAGCGCACCAGCCGCGGCAAGCTGCGCTGCCGCCTGGCTTTCGCAGCTCTCGGCCGCTCCATGCTTGTCGCTGTCGTCAATCAGCACCCGCAGCGCCGGTTTTCCATCGATCCGGCGCAGCGCCACCACCAGCAGCGCCTTCAGGAAATCGGGCTCGTTAAGGTCGTAGGCCATGACGTCCAGCGACATCGTCTCGTCCTCGCCTGCCTCCTTCAGCAGCGTCCACATGAGGTCGTTGGCCTTGCCGCCCAGCCAGTCGTAGACGCCCGCCGGCGCCTGGTCCTTGGGCCACGCCAGCCCTTGGTCGCCAGACGGCGGCAAGATCAGCTTGCGCGCGGCGGTATCGGGAAATTTGTCGGCGAAGGCCTGCGAAGAGGCGAAATTACGCGTGAAGCCGATATCGGCGAACCCGGGCGCGGTCTGGTCGCACAGGATGATCGAGCAGGTGACGCTATCGCCCGGGCTCAATTGGCCGCTCGCATCCATATGCATCATCGTGACGCGGTAGCAATAACGCCCGGGCTGCGGGTCATAGGGGAAATGGATCCAGCGGAAGGTCTGTAACGGGGCCTGCGTGGTCGGATATTCGCGGTTGCCGCTGAGCGTCTTGCCGGCTGGATAGGCGAATGCCAGCCGGTTGCGCAGCGGCACAAAACCGGCGGCATTGGGTGATTGGACCTCGACCGCGAAGCCGACGAAGCCCGGATCGGGGTTGGCGACATCCATGCCGAGCAGGCACATGCGCTCACCCCGCCACAGCTTCAGCCTGAGCGAACCGGAATTGTCGGATTCGGGCCTCGCCGCCATTGTATCCCCCTTCGCTGACAGGGTGGGAGCTTATACGCGCGGGCCACCGCCGCCCAGCGGAGCTTCTACCGAAATGACTGCTTCGGTTGCGTGACGGCGTGACCCGGGAGGGGCGTAAAGATTTCCTTGGCTCCGGCTCGGCTTGCGTTGCGGAAAACGCATCGCTAGCAGGCTGGCCGAGGTGCGCGAGCGCCTTCTCCCGCAATTTATTTACGAAGACCTCACCCTCATGGCACGTATCGTGATGAAGTTCGGCGGCACCTCGATGGCCGGGATCGAACGCATTCGCAACGTCGCGGCCCGGGTCAAGCACGAGGTCGATCAGGGCAACGAAGTCGCGGTGGTAGTCTCCGCGATGGCGGGCGAGACCGATCGCCTGGTCAATTTCTGCCGCGAGGCGAGCCCGCTTTACGATCCCCGCGAATATGACGTCGTCGTGGCGTCAGGCGAGCAAGTGACGAGCGGGCTGCTTGCAATCACGCTCCAGGCGATGGGGGTGAAGGCGCGCAGCTGGCTTGGCTGGCAATTGCCGATCGCGACGTCGGACGCACATGCCTCCGCGCGTATCGCGAATATCGACAGCGCCAAGATCGGCGAGGCGATGTCCAGCGGCGAGGTTGCCGTGATCCCCGGCTTCCAGGGCGTAACCGACGACGGCCGCGTCTCGACTTTGGGCCGGGGCGGTTCCGACACGTCGGCGGTCGCGGTCGCGGCGGCGATGAAGGCCGATCGCTGCGACATCTATACCGATGTCGACGGCGTCTACACGACCGACCCGCGCATCGTGCCCAAGGCGCGCAAACTCCAGTACGTCACCTATGAGGAGATGCTGGAGCTGGCCTCGGTCGGCGCCAAGGTACTGCAGACCCGCTCTGTCGGGCTCGCGATGAAGGAAAGGGTGCGTGTCCAGGTCCTGTCCTCGTTCGACGCGCCCGGCAACGACCCCACCCCCGGCACGATGATCGTGGACGAAAGCGAGATCGAAGGAAGCAAGATGGAACGCCAGCTCATCACCGGCATCGCCCACGACAAGAACGAGGCGAAGGTTACGCTGACCGCCGTGCCCGACCGGCCCGGCGCGGTTGCAAGCATCTTCACCCCGCTCGCCGATGCCAACATCAATGTCGACATGATCGTGCAGAATGTCGCGCACGACACGGGATCGACCGACGTCACCTTCACCGTGCCAGGCGCCGAACTGGCGCGCGCTCTCGACGTACTGACCAAGTCGCAGGAAGCGATCGGCTACGATCAGCTGATTCACGACAATAGCGTCTCCAAGATTTCTGTCGTCGGCGTGGGCATGCGCAGCCATGCGGGCGTCGCCGCGCAGATGTTCAAGGCTTTGGCCGATCGCGGCATCAACGTGCTCGCGATCACTACCAGCGAGATCAAGGTCTCGGTGCTGATCCACGAGGATTATACCGAGCTGGCGGTGCGTGTGCTGCACACCGCTTATGGGCTGGATTCGACCGACGACGCCGCTTGACCGTTGCCCCCCTCCCCGTGGTGGGAGAGGGTTGGGTGAGCGCCTTCTTGTTGCTAGAGGGTGCCGATGAACAGCTTTGAAGCCGAGCTGCGCTCGGCCCCTCTCCCCAGCCCTCTCCCGCCAGCGGGAGAGGGAGCGATCCACCCTCGCACCGACGCGCTGATGCGCCGCGGCGCCGAATTCCTCGGCACACGCTATGCGATCATGGCCGGTGCCATGTCCTGGGTTTCCGAGCGCCACCTCGTCTCCGCAATCTCAAACGCGGGCGGGTTCGGGGTGATTGCATGCGGCGCGATGACACCGGCTTTGCTGGATGCCGAGATCGCCGCCACCAAGGCGCTCACGGACAAGCCGTTCGGCGTGAACCTGATCACCATGCACCCCGACTTGTTCGAGCTGATCGACGTCTGCGCGAAGCATCAGGTCGGCCATGTGGTGCTCGCGGGAGGGCTGCCGCCCGCGGGCTCGCTCGACCGGATCAAGAATTCGGGGGCCAAGCTGCTCTGCTTCGCGCCTGCGCTGGCGCTTGCCAAGAAGCTGATCCGATCGGGCGTCGACGCGCTTGTGATCGAAGGCATGGAAGCGGGCGGCCATATCGGCCCGGTCTCGACCAGCGTGCTCGCGCAGGAGATGCTGCCCGAGGTCGCCGACCAGCTTCCGGTCTTCATCGCGGGCGGCATCGGCCGTGGCGAGCTGATCGCAGGCTATCTCGAGATGGGCGCGGCAGGCGTCCAGCTCGGTACACGCTTTGTTTGCGCGAACGAGTGCATCGCTCATCCGAATTTCAAGAAGGCCTTCATTCGCGCCTCGGCGCGCGACGCGGTGGCGTCGGTACAGATCGATCCGCGCCTGCCCGTCATCCCGGTGCGTGCGCTCAAGAACGCGGCAGGCGAGCTCTTCACCGCCAAGCAGCGCGAGGTCGCGCAACTGCTCGATGAGGGCAAGGTCGAAATGGCGGAAGCACAGCTCCGGATCGAGCATTATTGGGCAGGCGCACTCCGCCGTGCAGTGATCGAGGGGGATGTCGAGCATGGCTCGGTGATGGCCGGTCAGTCGGTCGGCATGGTCACCAAGGAAGAGCCGGTTACCGCCATCATCGCCAGTCTGCTGGACGAAGCCGAAGCGGCGCTGGCGCGGCGGTAACAGGAAGCTGGCGCGCGGCCCGATCAATCGAACCCCGCGCCATTTTCCCGTCAGCGGCTATGGCGGTTCAGCCTTTCACCGCTGCGACCCGCCCAGGGATGAGGCGCCACAATGCGACCGCGCTTTGCCAGAGCCACACCACCCCGATCGGTACGAAGGCCATGCTCAATCCATAGTTGACCGCATGATCCAGTTCAGCCGCCTTGCCGGCTGGCATGCCGAGCGGAACAATATTTGCCCAATGGCCGGCCCTGTAAATGATCGCCAGTAGAGCGATGCCGACGATCATGGTTCCCGCCGCTAGCGCGCCGCGCACGAGCCGCCAGCTGGGCCGGAGCCAGACGATCAGGCTGTGGACCAATTTCGCGACCATGACGCCGAGGACCGGCCAATAAAGCTGCGTGAAGATCGGCGCCGGCTCAAGTCTGAAGCCATCGCCTCCCGCCGCCCATGGCATATGGATGAGGCCGGTCCACCAAGCCAGAAGCAGGGCGCCAGCGGTCAGCTCGAATAGAGACTCCCAGAGGCTCTGCTTCGGATCATTCGGGCGGGGAAGTTGCTCCGGTTTCCAGTTTCGTAGGTGACTGGCCGGGAAGCCCCACCGCTCCAGCACCGCGAACACCAGGGTGACGACGCCCACACTGGTGAGCACCGACATCCAGAGTCCCCCGAACGCGGGACCGAATATCTGAACGGCCATGCCGCCGCTGAACAAATATCGGGCCGACGCAATCGCCACCTGGATGCAGATCACGATCACCAGCACCACGCGCAGCACAAATTTGTAGAACGGAAAGACGTCCGGCCCGATCAGCCACTGTTGCGGGCGATAGCGCGCGGCCACGATCAGCGGATGCCCGAAATCCTTGAGCAACGCGCTCATCTCCGCGTCGGTAAGCGGGCGTCCGAATTCCTCCTCGCGATCCTCGATGCGCATCGTCAGCACGTCGCGCAATTCGGCAAGAATGTCGTCTGCCTTGCCCCTGGGCAGCGCCCAACGGAGCGCGTCAAGATAACGGTCGAGCAGGTTCATTTCTTGTCCCCTTGGGTCAGGCGCAGGATCGATTCGGAGATCGCGTTCCATTCGCCGAGAAGTTGCGCGAGGATCGCCTCGCCATCGGGCGAGAGGCGGTAGAAACGCTTGTTGCGCTTCGCCTCCTCGCGCCATTCGCTCGTCAGAAGGCCTTGCGCCTCGAGCCGTCGCAGAAGCGGGTAAAGCGCGCTTTCCTCGATCGGCAGCCCGGCATCCTCGAGGCTCTGGCGCAGCGTGTAGCCGTAGCGCTCCACCCGGAGCGCCCCGAGCACCGCCAACACCAACGATCCGCGCCGAAGCTCGATTCGCAGCTTTTCGAACAGATCCTCTTCGATTGGCACTTGCTGTGTCCCGCATGGTGTATGACACATACTGTATGACACACAGGTTGCGCGCAAGCAAGCGCATTTTGCGCCCGGTGCGGAGACAGTTTCGCGCAGGGGATATTGGTCCCTGCCGCTCTATCTGTTAGCCGTGGGCGCGATGGCCACCGCATCCGCAACGTCTGCCGCGCGCGAAATACTGACGCGGCTCCACGACGTGATGGCGTCGCGTGCCAATGCGCAGGGCAAGCTCGACCGCGTCGTCGATATCATCGCCAAGGCGCTCAACAGCGAGGTCTGCTCGATCTACCTGCTGCGCGACGGCGAGCTTGAGTTGTTCGCGACGCGGGGCCTGAACAAGGAAGCGGTGCATGTCACCAAGCTCTCGCTGGGCGAAGGCCTCGTCGGCACGATCGCCGAGAAGAACGAGACGCTGAACCTCGACGAAGCGACCAGCCATCCGGACTTTGCCTACAAGCCCGAGACGGGTGAGGAATTGTTCCACAGCTTTGCCGGCGTGCCGATCGTGCGCGCCGAGCGAGCGGTGGGCGTTCTCGCGGTCCAACATGCCGAGCCCAGGCGCTATGACGAGGTCGAGATCGAGGCGTTGCAGACCGTGGCGATGGTGCTGGCGGAGCTGATCGCCGGCGCCGGACTGATCGACGAAGCGACCGCGCGTGGACCCGATCAACGTGACGGCAGTACTGCTCGGCTGACCGGCCTCAAGCTGGTCGAGGGCATGGCCGCGGGCTATGCCGTCTTCCACCAGCCGCGCGTTGTGGTCGAGCATACGGTCGCCGAAGACATCGAATATGAACGCCATCGCGTCTATTCGGCGTTCGACAAGATGCGCGATCAGATCGATCGCATGATGAGCCAGGCCGAATTCGGCGCGGCGGGCGAGCATCAGGACATCCTCGCGACCTACAAGATGTTCGCTTATGACGAGGGCTGGTCGCGCCGGATCAATGCCGCGATCGACAGCGGTCTGACCGCCGAAGCGGCAATCGAACGCGTCCAGCAGCGCACGCGGATGCGGATGCGCGAGATCGACGACCCCTTGCTCGCCGACCGGATGCACGATCTGGAGGATCTCTCCAACCGGCTGCTGCGGATCGTCTCGGGCCAGCTTGGCACTGCCGCGCAGATGGGTCTCAGGCAGGATTCGATCCTGATCGCGCGCAATCTGGGACCGGCCGAGCTGCTCGAATATGACCGACGCCGGCTAAAAGGCGTGATCCTGCAGGAAGGATCGCTCACCAGCCATGTCGTGATCGTGGCGCGCGCGATGGGCGTGCCCGTTCTCGGCCGCGTGCGAGATGCGCGTCGCCAGATCGGCGACGGCGATCTCGTCCTCGTCGACGCGAGCCAGGGCGCCGCGTTCGTCCGGCCGACCCCGATGATTGAGGAGGCGTTCGACGCCAAGCTCGCGCTCGGCCAGAAACGCCGCGCAGAATTCGCGGCAATGCGCGACCTGCCCCCGGTAACCACCGATGGAACGCGCATCACGCTGATGGTCAATGCCGGCATGCGCGACGATGTCGCCGCGATCGACACGACCGGGGCCGACGGTATCGGCCTGTTTCGCACCGAATTCGAATTCCTGGTCTCGGCCGAACTGCCCAAGCGCGAGCGCCAGCAGCGCCTGTATCGTGACGTGATGGAGGCGGCAGGGGATAAGCCGGTCGTGTTCCGGACGGTCGATGTCGGCGGTGACAAGGTGCTGCCGTACATGACCGCGGACGCGGATGCGGCGGACGAGGAAAATCCCGCGATGGGCTGGCGCGCGATCCGCCTGGCGCTCGAGCGCGACGCGCTGATGAAGGCGCAGGCGAGCGCGCTCATCGGCGCAGCGTCTGGACGCACGCTGCACGTCATGTTCCCGATGGTGTCGGAGCCCTGGGAATTCGACGAAGCGCACGCCTTGTTCGAAAAACAGCGCGCCGCGACTGCGGCCAAGGGCAAATTATTGCCGACTGCGATCCGCTACGGCACCATGCTCGAAGTCCCGGCCCTGGCCGAAAGCCTCGACATCTTGCTGCCCAAGCTTGATTTCCTCTCGATCGGCACCAACGATCTCACCCAGTTCCTGTTCGCCGCCGACCGCGCGCACCCCAAGCTGGCCGAACGCTATGACTGGCTTTCGCCCGCGATTCTGCGCTTCATCAATCGCGTCGTCGAGCAATGCGACGCGGCGGGGGTTCCGGTCGGCGTATGCGGCGAAATGGGGGGCAAGCCGCTGGAGGCGATGGCGCTGATCGGCCTGGGCATCCGGCGCCTTTCGATCACCCCCGCCGCGATCGGCCCGGTCAAGGCGATGGTGCGTTCGCTCGACATTCCTGCGCTGCGCGAGGTGATCACCACACTGCTCGCGGCTCCGCCGCGCGATATGCGCGGGACGCTTCTGCAATGGGCGGAGGCGCACGGGGTGCGGATCAGCTAGCGCCGTTCCAAAAAACACCTTGTGATTTGACAGTTAGGTGCGACTGTGTGCCAAGTGACGGCCTAGGTCGTCACCAGGCCGGGGATGATGGGTGAGCGCCGAAGACGAGATTTCGGAAATGGCCGGAGCAGCTTCGCGCGTTGGCGACAAGCTGCGCGTCGCGCGTGAAGCGCAGGGCCTGACGATCGAGGAAATCGCGGCCAGCACGCGTATCCCCAAGCGTCATCTGATCACAATCGAGAATGGCGATTATGACGGGCTGCCCGCCCCGACCTATAGCGCAGGCTTCATCAAGAGCTGGGCGCGCCGGCTGGGATTGGACGGTCAGGCGCTGGCCGATCAATTCCGCATCGAAATGGGCGGTGTCTCGGTCGAACCCGCGCAATCCTTACCCTACGAGCCGGCCGATCCCCGCCGGACGCCGCCCGCCGGGCTGGCCCTGCTGGCTTTGCTGGTCGCGGTCGTCGTAGGGCTCGGTTATCTTTATTGGCGCGGCACCGCCGAACAGCCGAGACAGATTGCCGCGGCCGCGACCGATCAGGCTCCGGCGCCAAAACCCGCTCCGGCTGCCACACCGCTCGCCCAGGCTCCGGCGGCGGCACCTGCCGCCTCCCCGTCCCAGCCGACCGGTCCGGTCGTGATCGGCGCGACCCAGGACGTATGGATCAAGGTGTCGGACAGCGGGAAAACGCTGTTCATGAATGTCCTTCATCCAGGGGACCATTTCGAAGTGCCCGCCGATGCGGTCGCACCGCTGCTGACGACGGGCCGGCCCGGCCACACCATTTTGACGGTCGGCCAGACCCCGATCCCGCCGGTCGGCGACCCGGACCGCGCCGCCAAGGACATTTCCCTGAAGCCCGCCGATCTGCTGGCCCGCGTGGCAGCGCCGCCGCCTGCGGTGCAGCCGCCCGCAAACGCGGCGACCCCGGTCGAAAACAGCGCCGGAACCTAGGCGGCCTTCATCTGCGCGACAGGCGCTGTATGCTCTGCGCCGAAAAACGCGCCGTCGTTGACCCATTGGAGCAAGCATGACCCGTTTCCGCATCGCCCTCGCCGCCCTGCTCGCCACGGCGGCCCTGCCCGCCTTCGCAGCCGAGCCCGGCACGATCGACCAGCGCGTCGACCGGATCGAGAAGCAATTGAAGGCGGTCCAGCGCAAGGTCTTCCCGGGCGGCGACGCTGCCTTTCAGGCGCCCGAAATCGCGCGACCCGAGACGCAGGTCACGGTCGGCACGCCCGCCAGTACGCCGCTCAACGATCTCACGGCACGCGTCGATGCGCTCGAAAAAACGGTCGCGCAGCTGACCGGCCAGGTCGAACAGGATGAGCATCGGCTCGACGTGATGTCGCAGCAGGCCGCGCAGGATCGGCAGGAATTCGCGACCCGGCTGAAAGCGCTGGAGGCAGCCGCTACGCCGCCGGCCGCGGACGCGGCGGCAGCGCCCGCCGCGGGCGAAGCGGCCCCTGGCGGGCTGCCACCGAAGGGGACCAAGCCCTTCTCCACGGTGACGCCGGCAAAGACGTCCCCCGCAACGGTGCCGGCAAAAGCACCCCCCGCAAAAACTGCGACCACCAAAGCAGCGTCGGCCAAGCCGGCGGCCGCTGACGACACGACAGCCGCCGATACCAGTGCGGCAAGCTCCTCCACCGGGGACCCGGCGGAGGATGCGTATATGGCGGGCTACAAGCTGTGGACGCAGAAGAAATATTCGGAAGCCGAAGTCGCGCTGGCGGCCGTGGTCAAGAAATATCCCAACCACAAGCGCGCCAGCTACGCGCAGAACCTGCTCGGCCGCGCTTATCTCGATGATGGCCAGCCGGCACGCGCTGCCGAGGCCTTTGCCGCAAACTATCAGAAAAATGCGCGTGGCGATCGCGCGCCCGAAAGCCTCTATTTCCTGGGCCAGGCCCTGATGAAGCTCAACAAACCGTCCGACGCTTGCCGGGTCTATGACGAGCTGGCCTCGGCCTATCCGGACAAGCTCACGGGCACGCTCAAGATGCGCGTCACCGCCGCGCGCGCCGACGCCAAGTGCAAGTGATGCAATGGATGGGCGTGGCGCGCTGACCGCTGATCGCAGCGGCCGTTTCGCCGCGGCGCTCGACGTGCTGGCGCCTTCCGGCCGGGTCGGGATAGCGGTTTCGGGCGGCCCCGACAGTCTCGCTTTACTGTTGCTGGCCAATGCCGCTCGCCCCGGCCAGGTAGTGGCGGCAACGGTCGATCATGGTCTCCGGCCCGAGGCGGCTGACGAGGCCGCGATGGTCGCCGCACTCTGCCAGGCGCGAAATATTCCGCATTCGATCCTGCGCGTGCAGGTAGTGGACGATCCGGACGGGCGACAGGCCGCGGCCCGAAGGGCACGCTACGCCGCACTCGCCGCCTGGGCGTTAGAACATGGCGTCCCTTGGCTTGCTACAGCGCATCATGCCGACGACCAGGCGGAAACCGTCCTGATGCGGCTGGCGCGCGGTGCCGGCCTGCCAGGACTGAGCGGCATTCGTCGTTCGCGACCGCTCGGCGAAGCGCCTGGCGTGACATTGATCCGTCCCCTGCTGAATTGGACCAAAGCCGAGCTGGGAGAACTGATCGCGGAGGCTGGGGTGGAAGCCGCGCAGGATCCGTCGAACGCCGACGAACGCTATGACCGCACCCGGGCGCGCCGTTGGCTCGCGAATGGCTGGCCCGAGGCCGCGCGCGTGGCGGCCTCGGCAAGCCATCTTGCTGAGGCCGAAGACGCACTGGCCTGGGCGGCCGCCGATCTTTCCGAAGCCCGAATCGCCGTGACCGAAGACGAGGCCACGCTCGACGTGTCCGGTCTGCCGCGCGAATTGCGGCGGCGGCTGTTGCTCGCCGTTTTTGGCCGACTTGCCCCGGGCGTCGCTCTTCGTGGCGATTCGCTCGATCGGCTGCTTCAGGCGCTGGACGCGCAGAAAGTTGCGACATTGAGCGGATTTAGATGCGACCCGGGCCCGATTTGGCGCGTTAGCCGCGCTGCGGCGCGCCGTTCGGCGTGACGTCTTTGAGGACGCGACAATCCAATGAAAGCTGTTCCATTGCCATTAACCTGTGCATGCCTATCTTATAGCCTCAAGAAAGGCTGACGCGCGCATGAAGGACGACAAGGAGCCGCAAGGCGGCAACCCGCTGGTGAAGAACGCGGCCATCTGGCTGGGCGTGATTCTGGCGATCGTACTGTTCGTTTCCCTGTTCGAGGGGAGCAGCAAGGGCAGTGCGGGCGAGAGCGTCGCTTATTCCGACTTCCTGTCGGCCGTGGATGCGAACTCGGTGCGCGAGGCGGATATCGCCGACGGCGTCATCACCGGCAAATATACCAACGGCTCCGCCTTCAAAACCTACGCACCCAATGATCCCACGTTGATCCAGCGGCTGTCGGGCAAGGGCGTGACCTTCCGCGCGCGCCCGGGCGAGCAGGCCAGCCTGTGGCAGGTGATCCTGGTCAATTCGATGCCCTTCCTGATCCTGGTCGGCATCGGCTGGGTGATCATGCGCCAGATGCAGAAGAATGCGGGTTCGGGCGCGATGGGGTTCGGCAAGAGCCGCGCGCGCATGCTGACCGAGAAGCAGGGCCGCGTCACCTTCGACGACGTCGCCGGCATCGACGAGGCGCGTGAGGAACTGCAGGAGATCGTCGATTTCCTGAAGGACCCGTCCAGATTCGCCCGCCTCGGCGGCAAGATCCCGAAGGGCGCCTTGCTGGTGGGCTCGCCCGGCACCGGCAAGACTTTGCTCGCCCGCGCGATCGCGGGTGAGGCGAAGGTACCCTTCTTCACGATTTCGGGCTCCGACTTCGTCGAGATGTTCGTTGGCGTCGGCGCGAGCCGTGTGCGCGACATGTTCGAGCAGGCCAAGAAGTCCGCGCCGTGCATCGTCTTCATCGACGAAATCGACGCGGTCGGCCGCCATCGCGGCGCGGGCCTGGGCAACGGCAATGACGAGCGCGAGCAGACGCTGAACCAGCTGCTGGTCGAAATGGACGGTTTCGAGGCCAATGAGGGCATCATCATCGTCGCGGCAACCAACCGTCCCGACGTGCTGGACCCGGCCCTCCTGCGTCCCGGTCGCTTCGACCGTCAGGTCGTGGTGCCGCGTCCCGATATCGAGGGCCGCGAGAAGATTCTCGCCGTCCACACCAAGAAGCTGCCGCTGGCGCCCGACGTCGACGTGCGCACGATCGCACGCGGCACGCCCGGTTTCTCGGGCGCGGATCTCGCCAATCTCGCCAACGAGGCGGCCCTGCTCGCCGCGCGCAAGGGCAAGCGCCTGATCGCGATGCGCGAGTTCGAAGAGGCCAAGGACAAGGTCATGATGGGCGCCGAGCGCAAATCCATGGTCATGACCGAGGACGAGAAGAAGGCGACCGCCTATCACGAGGCCGGTCACGCGCTCGTCTCGCTCCACGTGCCCGGCTGCGACCCGCTCCACAAGGTGACGATCATCCCACGCGGCCGCGCGCTGGGCGTGACCTGGAACCTGCCCGAGCGCGACCGCTATTCGATGACGATGAAGCAGATGAAGGCGCGGCTCGCGCTCTGCTTCGGCGGCCGCATCGCCGAGCAGCTCATCTATGGCGAGGACGAGCTTAATACCGGCGCGTCGAACGACATCCAGCAGGCAACCGACATGGCCCGTTCGATGGTCATGGAATATGGCATGAGCGAGAAGCTCGGCTGGCTGCGCTACCGCGACAATCAGGACGAGGTCTTCCTCGGCCATTCGGTGTCGCGCAACCAACATATGTCGGAAGACACAGCCCGCCTGATCGACAGCGAGGTGCGCCGCCTGGTCGAGGAAGGCGAAAGCCGCGCGCGCCAGGTTCTGACCGACCATCTCGACGAACTGCATCGCCTGGCAACGGCGTTGCTCGAATATGAGACGCTGACCGGCGAGGAAGCCAAGCGCGCAATCGCGGGTGAGGATATTGGTCGCGAGGATCCGTCCAAAAAGGCGCCGCGCAAGCTCGCCGCAGGCGGCTCCTCGATCCCCAAGAGCCGGCGTCCCGGCAATTGGAGCGGCGAGCCCTCGCCAGCGGGCGCTTGATCAAAGGGACAAGGGCGGCCGCACTGGCCGCCCTTTTTCTATGTGCGCGCGCCGAGGCTATGTCCTCGGCCGAGTTCCTCGCCAAGGCCGACGCGCTCAAGGCCAAGGGCATGCTCGCGATATTCTCGTCCGATCTCGGCTCGCTCAAGACCGAGTTCCTTAACGCGGGCAAAGTCTGGCGCGCGCAGGCGCACAGGCCCAATGCCTGTCCGCCTTCCGGTCCGCTCCCGGCTGATTCCGACATGATCTATGGCCTGGTCGCCGCAGTACCGCCGGCGCAGCGCGCCACCACGAGCGCCACCGGCGCGATCGTCGCCGGCCTCAATCGCAAATATCCCTGCCATTAGCGCAGCAGGAATCCCGCGGTCAGGCAGGCTAGCAGCAGCGCGACCAGGCTCGCGATCAGGATGATCAGCAACGGCTTCGGTCCTGACTGAAGCAAGGTCTGCATCGGCGATCGGATACCGGTCGCGGTGACCGCGCAGACCAGCAGGCCGGTCGCGAGCATCGTCGCCCCCTCGCCCACCCTCGGCGGCACCACGCCAGTCGAGTTGATCGCGGCGAGCGCGAAGAAGCCGATCACGAACCAGGGAATGTTGAACGCCCTGGAGCGCTTGCCGTCCTCAGCGGGGAAGAAAAGGCTGGTAATGGCGAGCGCCGGGGCGAGCAAAGCGACGCGCGTCAGCTTGACGATCGCGGCGTCCTGGCCGGCCGCCGGCGAGAAGGAATAACCCGCGCCAAGCGACTGGGCGACGTCATGGATCGCAGCTCCGAGCACGAATCCCGCCTGCCGGTCGCCGAAGCCGAGATGATGGCAGAGGATCGGGTAGAGCACCATCGTTGCCGCGCTCATCGCCGAGATGCCGACCAGCACCAGAGCAAGCTGCGCCTGGTTGACACGCCGCTCGCCCAGAACCGCGGCCAGCGCAAGCGCCGCCGACGCGCCGCAAATCGCGACCGCGCCGCCCGCCAGCGCGCCGAAGGCCGTACCGAAGCCCAGTTTGCGCGAGGCGAGCACGCCCGTTCCCATCGCGCAGGCGACGATCAGCAGGATGCCGAGAAGCGCGATCCAGCCCAGCCCGGCAATCTGGGCGAGCGTCACGCGCGCGCCGACCAATACGATGCCCAGCCGCAACAATGTCCGCGAGGCGAAGGCGAGGCCGGGCAGCAGCCGCTTGTCGCCGCTCAGGAAGTTGAGCGCGAGGCCGACCAGCAGCGCCATCAGCGTGAGCGGCGCGCCATAATGTTCGGCAAGATAGGCCGATGCGAGGCTCGCCAGCAGGGCGACCAGCAGGCCCGGCAGATAATCGCGGACGCCGACTCGCGGCGCGGGCTCGATATCGCCATAAAGATCGGCGGCGGCGGGCAGCGTGTCGCTGTAAAACTTCATGGACTGCTGTTAGCCCTTCCCCAACAGGAAGGGGAAGACGATTGGCCAAACGTCAAACCGGCTCCGCAGCGACCGCACCACATCCGCGGTGGACGCTCGTCACCTGCATCCTTGCCTCGAGCCTCGCCTTTATCGACGGATCGGTCGTCAATGTCGCTTTGCCGGCGATCGGGCGAAGCCTGGGCGGTAGCGCGGCCGACCTGCAATGGACGATGAATGCCTACACGCTGCCGCTCTCGGCCTTGCTGCTGATGGGGGGTGCGGCGGGCGATCATTATGGGCGACGACGCTTCCTGCTGCTCGGGATCGGGCTGTTCCTGATCGCGTCTGTCGGCTGCGCGCTCGCGCCGGGCACCGGCATGCTGCTCGCGGCACGCGCACTGCAGGGGCTGGGTGCGGCTATCCTGCTCCCCAACAGCCTCGCCATCCTCAGCCATACTTTCAGCGGCCCGGCAAAGGGGCGCGCGGTCGGCACCTGGGCCTCGGTCAGCGCGATCTCCGCTGCGATCGGGCCGCCACTCGGCGGGTGGCTGATCAACCATGTCGGCTGGCGCGCGATCTTCTACATCAATCTGCCGTTCGGGCTGATCGCGATCGGCATCGCATTGCTGGCGGTTCGCGAAAGCGGCGAAGGCAAGCGCAGCCTCGACTGGCGCGGCGCGGCGCTTGCGACCGTCGCTTTGTTCGGGCTGACCTGGGCGCTCACCTTGTGGTCAGGCACGCATCATATGAGCGGCATAAGCTGGATCGCGCTGGTCGGCGGGATTGCCGCGCTCGCCCTGTTCGTGTGGGCCGAACATGCCGAGGGCGACAAGGCGATGATGCCGCTCGACCTGTTCGGCTCGCGCGCCTTCGGCGGGCTGACCCTCGTCACCTTCCTGCTCTACGGCGCGATGGGTGGGCTGATCCTGCTGTTGCCTTATGTGCTGATCGTCGGCGGCGGCTACTCGCCGCTAAGCGCAGGTGCCGCCTTGCTGCCTTTCTCGATCCTGATCGGCGGTGGGTCACGGCTGATGGGGCGCGTCGCGGAGACGATCGGACCGCGATGGCCGCTCACGATTGGCCCGATGGTCTGCGGAGCCGGTTTCGCGCTGCTCGTGCGGGCAGATCCGCATGCCAGCTTCTGGACCAGTATCCTGCCCGGAATGTGCGTCCTCGCGCTGGGAATGGCAGGTGCGGTCGCACCGCTCACCACCGCCGTCCTGTCGTCGGTCCGGGACGAATATGCCGGCACCGCGTCGGGCTTTAACAGCGCGATCGCGCGCACCGGCGGCCTGATCGCGACCGCGCTGGCGGGAGCCGTGATGGCACAGTCCGGACCGGGGCTGGTCAGCGCGTTCCACGGCGCGGCATTGGTAGGCGCCGGTTTGGCGGTCGCTTCGGGCGTGACCGCCTTTCTGACCTTGCCGGCAACTTTGAACCCGAAAAAGGCCTGAAGAAATGCCCAGCGGATCGGAACTACTTCCGACTTGACAATATATCATCACCAGCAGAATTTCCTCTGAGCGAGTGCCGCATGCCGGACATTCGATCCGCCACGGCATTCCCGCGTGAGAGGAGTGCGTCATGTCTTATTTGGACCAGTCCCGGAGGAGAAATCCCGCCAGCGTCGCCGCGGTCATCGGCGTGCATGTGGCGGTGGGTTATGCGCTGCTGGTGAGCCTTGGCTATACGGTGATCCACCGCACCCCGCACGATCCCACAGTCATCAACGTCCCGACCGACCGTCCGCCGCCCGAGCCGAAGCGGATCGAAATACAGCGCACTAACCAATCAGCGACCCCGAATCCTATTCCCAAACCCGACGATTCACTCAAGGCGGATCCAACGATAGTGGAAAGACCCAACCTTGACGGACCTGCCGGCACGATCGGCGGCGGAGACATCGGGCAGATTCCGATAGGCCCGGTCGAACCCGTCCGTCCGAGCCAGGCCGCCAATGCCGTGCCGGACAGGAACTGGCGTAACTGGATCACGACGGAAGATTATCCTGCAGGCGCGCTCCGCCAGGATATCGAAGGGCTGGTGGTCATTTCGGTCATGATCGGCACCGATGGCCGGGTCCGCTCGTGCCTTGTCACCCAGTCGAGCGGCAGCAAATTACTCGATGACGCTACCTGCCGCCTTTATTCGCAGCGGGCGCGCTTCACGCCCGCCCGCGACGCCGACGGCAACCCCACGGCCGCCCAGCGCACCGACCGTTATCGCTGGCAGATACCGAACGAATGATCGCCGGGCGCTCTGCCATCCCGTGCACGGCGGAGCGCCTGGATTTCCATGTCGAGGCCGAACCGCGACCGCATGCCCGCGAGGAGCCTAGGCCTGGTCAGACACGCCGCCGAGTACCTTCGTAAGCGCGCTCACGGTATAGGGCTTCTGCAGAAGCTCGAAACCATGCCTGCCCTCGTCGGCCAATATGTGGCTATAGCCGCTCGTCAGCACCACCGGCAGGTCCGGCCAGCGCTGGCGTACCTCCCGCGCAAGCTCGACCCCGTTCATGCCCGGCATGACGACGTCGGTGAAGACCAGATCGATCTGGTCGCGATCCTTGGCAAGGATGCGCAGGGCGTCGTCCGCCCCCGTCGCCCAGATCACGTTCTGGCCGAGTTCCTGTAGCAGATCGTGCGCGAAGCTGCCGACCGCCTCATTGTCCTCAACCAGCAACACCGAAAGCCGCGCGGAGGGGGACGCGGCCTGCGCCGGAGCCTGCGCCTTGTCTTGTGATTGGTCGATATCAACGCATGGCAGGAAAAGCGTGAAGCAGCTGCCTTTGCCGAACTCGCTCTCGACCGCGATTTCGCCGCCCGATTGCTTGGCGAAGCCGTAGACCTGGCTCAGCCCCAGGCCGGTGCCCTTGTTGACCTCCTTGGTGGTGAAAAAGGGCTCGAAAATCCGGTTGAGCGTATCGCCGTCGATGCCCGTGCCGCTGTCCTCGAGCGAAACCGCGACAAACGAACCCTTGACCGCAGCATGCCCGCGGATAGCGGGGACGCCGTTGACCCGCCTCGCGCCGATCCGCAGCGTCCCGCCGGTCGGCATCGCATCGCGCGCATTGATCGCCAGGTTGAGAACCGCGGTCTCGAACTGATTGGGATCGGCATCGACCGCACCGACGTCCGGTTCGATCACGTAGCTGACCTGCACGGGCGACCCCAGCGTAGTATGGATGATCTGGCCCATTCCCCCAAGGCGCGCGGCGACGTCGAACCGCTCGGGCTTGAGCGGCTGGCGGCGGGCGAAGGCGAGCAATTGGCCCGTGAGGCGCGCCGCGCGTTCAGCGGTCTCGGCGATCGCGTGCACATAACGCTGGCGCTTGTCCTCGGAGAGATCGGGCCGGGCGAGCATATCCGCGGAGGCACGAATCACGGTCAGCAGATTGTTGAAATCGTGCGCGACACCCCCTGTGAGGCGACCGATAGCCTCCATCTTCTGCGCCTGCGCGAGCGCTTCGCGCGCGGCGTGCATTTCCTGCTGCGCCTTCCAGCGTTCAGTCAGGTCACGCGTGATCTTGGCAAAACCGATCAGCGTCCCCGTTTCATCATAGATCGGGTCGATCACCACGCCCGCGCGAAAGTGCGTGCCGTCCTTGCGCACGCGCCAGGCTTCATTTTCATATTTGCCTTCGCGCAGCGCGACCGCCAGCGCACGGGCAGGCTCGCCTGCCGCGCGATCATCGGCCGTATAGAAGCGCGAGAAATGATGCCCGATTATCTCCTCGGCGCTGTAGCCCTTGATCAATTCCGCGCCGGTATTCCAGTTGGTAACGTGGCCCTCGGGATCGAGCATGTAGATGGCATAATCGCGCACGCCCTGAACAAGCAGGCGAAAACGCTGCTCGCTCTCGCGCAGCCTGCGTAACGTCTCCAGCTTGTCGGTGATGTCGCGCGTGACCTTGGCATAGCCAATCAGCTTGCCGGTCTCGTCGTGGACGGGATCGATCACCACGCTCGTCCAGAAGCGCGTTCCATCCTTGCGGACACGCCAGCCTTCCTGTTCGAACCTGCCTGCTTCAGCGGCAGTCTTTAGCGCACGCGCGGGCAAGCCGGTCGCACGATCCTCGGGCGTGTAGAAAATGCTGAAATGCTCTCCGATTATCTCGTCTGCGCTGTACCCCTTGAAGCGCTGCGCCCCACGGTTCCAGCTTGCCACGCGGCCATTTTCGTCAAGCAGGTAAACCGCATAATCGGTGATGGCATTGACCAGCAATTCGAATCGATGGTCGCCGGTCAGACGCGGCTTGTCTTTGGCTATGGGTAGCGCAGCCATAAATTCGGCCTCTAACGGCCAGAATGGCCTTGTTCAATGTTTTCAGCTGCTTGCGCGAACACTACTCGCTACCCATATAGAAAAGGAACGCGACGAATAGCGACGAAGTGATCGCCGTGATCATGAGTAACGCAACGGTCCGCCAAAAAGCTCCAAAACGGCCGAGTCGGTATGTTTCCTTGAGCTGACGATACATGTGGATAGGCGGCGCCAGGATCGCCACCAGAGATATGATCGCTGCCGACAGGCCCAGCCGACCCGATACCGTAAGGACGACCACGCCGAGCGACATGAAGCTCAACGAATAGATTGAAAAGATGGCATGATCGTACAGGCCGACGTCGCGCCGGAAGGCGAAGAGCAGCCAGATGAACGGCAATGAGATCGGGATCAGCGCCCAGCTATATTTGTAAGCATAGCTCTTAAGCTTGTAGAGCGTCAGCTCCGGATTTTCCGACATGTGCGTGACGCTCTTGTCGAGCCACTTCCACCCCGTGTTGAGATGCGTCACTGACTTGGTCGGCTTGGTGAAGGCGTCGCGCGCCTCCAGGCCGATCGCAAGCCCTTTGATTTCCTGCCTCAACTCGACGATCTGTTTGTCCAGCGCCTCCCCCGCGGTCCGGTCCGTGATTTTGGCGCGTGCGGCCACCAGTCCCGCCAGCTTGGCCTGATCCTGTTTGAACAGGACTTCGGTGTCGACCGCGCCGTGCGACGTCACCGTGGTCGATTGCGCATGATGCGAGTTCGCCAGGCTCGAAACCACCGCGAACATCAGGAAGACCGAAAAGAGGAACAGGGCCATTGGCGAAACGAATTTGGCGCGCTCGCCGTCCACATAGCGGCGCGTAAGCGCACCCGGCCGCCAGGCGAGCATCGGCAACGTGCGCCAGACCTTGCCGTCGAAATGGAAGACGCCGTGCGCGATATCGTGCACCAGACCCATCAAATTCTTGTGGAGATGGCCGGGCTGACCGCATGCGTGGCAATAAGCCCCCACGCGTTCGACGCCGCAATTGGCGCACGCACCGCCCTCATGCGCATCATGCGCGCCCGCCCGCCCTTCGAACGTGCGCGCCCATAGCGCGCCCGTCGCCAGCGAGCCGATGCCGTCCCCTGCTTCGCTCATGCCTCTTCTTAGCTCCTTCGCATGGACGGAGAAGCCGGTTTCTGCTTAGGGGGAAGGATTATGACCGACCAGACGCCGATCGACCCCACCGCGCTCATTCATGAAATGGGGCGGCGCGCGCGCGCCGCATCGGCGGTGCTGGCGCTCGCCCCGACCGCGACCAAGGCGGCCGCATTGGTCGCGGCAGCCAGGGCGCTTCGCGGCAACGAAGCCGCGATTCTCGCCGCCAATGGCGAGGACATGGCCCGTGGCGAGGCGAACGGCCTGACCAGCGCGATGCTGGACCGGCTCAAGCTCACCTCCGCGCGGATCGAGGGTATCGCGGCCGGCTTGGAAGCCGTGGCGAAATTGCCCGATCCGGTCGGACAGGAGATTGACCGCACCACCCGCCCCAACGGCCTGATCCTGACGCGCGTGCGCGTGCCGCTGGGTGTGGTCGGCATCATCTATGAAAGCCGTCCCAATGTGACCGCCGACGCGGGCGGGCTGGCGATGATGGCGGGCAACGCCGCGATCCTGCGGGGCGGCTCCGAAGCGCGGGCCAGCAATGCCGCGATCCATGCCTGTCTTGCCGCCGGCCTCGCCGAAGTGGGGCTGCCCGAGGACGCGATCCAGCTGGTGCCCGTGTCAGATCGCGCCGCGGTCGGCGCGATGCTGACCGCGGTCGGGCTGATCGACATCATAGTGCCACGCGGCGGCAAGAGCCTGGTCGCGCGGGTCCAGGATGAGGCCAAGGTGCCGGTGCTCGCGCACCTCGACGGCATCGTGCATCTCTATATCGACAAGGCCGCCGACCCGGACATGGCGCGCGATCTGGCTCTTAACGCAAAGATGCGCCGTACCGGCATCTGCGGGGCAATGGAAACCCTGCTGATCGACCGCGCCTTCGCCGATCCGCGGCCGATCCTGGCGGCCATCGCGGATTCGGGCTGTGAATTGCGCGGCACCGACGAGGTCCGCGATGTAGAGCCGCGCGCGGTTGCGGCCAGCCCTGACGATTGGAACACCGAATATCTCGACGCGATCCTGTCGGCGAAATTCGTCGACGGCGTGGACGAGGCGATGGACCATATCGCGGCGCACGGATCGCACCATACCGATGCCATCGTGACCGAGGACGCGGCCACCGCCGCGCGCTTCCTCAATCAGGTCGATAGCGCGATCGTGATGTGGAACGCCTCGACTCAATTCGCCGACGGGGGCGAGTTCGGCCTGGGCGCGGAGATCGGCATCGCGACTGGACGGTTGCACGCGCGCGGCCCGGTCGCGCTCGAAGGGCTCACGACCTACAAATGGCTAGTCAGGGGCACGGGCCAGCAACGGCCTTGAATCGGAGACCCGCCGTTCCGACCGGCCTTCTCGGCGGATCGTTCAATCCCGCGCATGCCGGGCACCGCCGCATCAGCCTGGCGGCGATCGAACAGCTGGGCCTCACCGAATTGTGGTGGCTGGTCTCGCCGGGCAATCCGTTGAAAGAGGGCAGCGGCGACATGGCGCCTCTGACCGCGCGCTTCGCCTCGGCCCGAACGATGGCGCGGCGCAGCCGGATCGTGCCGACCGCAATCGAAGCGCGGCTCGGCACGCGCTACACCGCCGATACGCTGCGCAAGCTGCAGCGCCGTTTTCCCAATCGCCGCTTCATCTGGATCATGGGCGCGGATAATCTCGCCCAGTTCCACCTCTGGCACGACTGGCGAACGATCGCGCGTGCGATGCCGATTGCGGTGATCGCCCGTCCGGGGTATGATGCGGGCGCCCAAAACGCTCCGGCAATGGGCTGGCTCAGGCGCTTCGTCCGGCGCCCCGGCCATGCGAAACACTGGACGAACTGGAGTCCGCCGGCGCTCGTGCTGTTGCGCTTCCGCCCCGACCCTACTTCCGCGACGCGGGTGCGCGCCCTTGAGCCCGACTGGCCTTCATCCTTGAAAACCAATGGCCTGCGTGACCATCTGTCACGTCGACCGCTCCTATAGGAGGTTCCTTGCCCGCTACTGCCTCGCGTACTGAACAGCCGCCCGCCGATCCGGCCGACAGTATCAACGCTCTTCATCGGCTAGTGCTTTCCTCGCTGGATGACGACCAGGCGGTGGAAACCGTGACCATTCCCCTCGCGGGAAAATCCTCGATCGCGGATCATATGGTGGTGGCTTCCGGCCGCTCGAGCCGTCAGGTCGGATCGATGGCCACCAAGCTGGTCGAGAAGATCAAGGCACAGACCGGCCGCAGCCCCCGCGTGGAAGGAATGCCGACCGCGGACTGGGTGCTGATCGACGCGGGCGACGTGATCGTCCATCTGTTCCGCCCCGAAGTGCGCAGCTTCTACAATCTGGAGCGGATGTGGTCTTTCGGCGAAGCGCCGCGCCCCGAGGCCGTTGCCAACTAAGGCACCGGCATAATGCTGGTGCATATCGTGGCGCGGGGCCGCATCGGGCGTAGCCCCGAGGCGGAGTTGGTAGATCGCTATCTCGCGCGCGTCGCCTGGCCGACCAGGGTTACCGAACTCCCGGATCGCGGCGGCAAGCTGCCGCCTGCCGGGCCGGGCACGATCACCGTCATCCTCGATGAGAAAGGCAAAAGCCTGGGCTCGGTCGCTCTCGCCGAACAGATTGGCCGCTGGCGCGACAATGGCGCGCGCGAGCTGCGCTTCCTGATCGGCGCCGCGGACGGCTTCGACGATGTCGCCCGGGCCGAGGCCGACTTCCTGCTGAATTTCGGTGCCTTGACCTGGCCGCACATGCTGGCGCGCGCGATGCTGGCCGAACAAGTGTGGCGCGCGGCGAGCATTCTTGCCGGCCATCCCTATCATCGCGAGGGTTGATGATCCTGGCCCTGCTCCTCGCCAACGCCCCTCTCTCGCGCGCCGAGGCCGAGGCTCGGCTCACCGCGCTCGACGCGCAGGCCCGGGCGCAGGAAGCCCGGCTGGCCGCCGAACAGGCTCCGCTCGCGCAGCTCCTCGCCACCGCTCAGCGGCTCGCGCTACGCCCGCCCGCGCTTGCGCTTGCAAGGCCTGCCGCGGCGGACGATCTGACGCGCACACGCGCCCTGATTGCCAGTCTCGCGCCGGAGATACGGCGCCGCACGGCCGCCTTGCGTCGGCAGATGATCGCGACCGAGGCAGCCCGGGCCGAGGCCGAACAAGCGCTCGTGGCGGCGCTTGATGCCGGCCAGGGCGCCGACGCTCTCGAACAATCTCCGAGCGAAACCGCCCGTCTCGCGGCGCTGCCTGGACCCGATTTCCCTTCGGCAGGGAGGGCGGGATTGACCGCGTACCGCCTGCCGGTGACGGGTAAGGTCGTAATCGGCATGGGCGAGCAATCGGGAACGGGTGCGCGTGCCCGCGGACTCACTCTCGCAACCGCGGCCGGAGCAAGCGTATCCGCCCCCGCAATGGCTCGCGTAGCCTATGCCGGACCGTTTCGCGGTTATGGCGACATCGTCATCCTCGATCACGGCCACGGATGGACATCCGTGCTCGCGGGTCTTGAGCTGGTTACGACGACGATCGGCGAAATCGCCCAGGCCGGCACGCCCATCGGCCATATGGGCAAGGACAAGCCCCGGCTCACGATCGAGCTGCGCCACAACGGCGCGTCCGTCGACGTCGCCTCGATGGCGCTGCAATAAGGCTTGGCAAGGTTGCGTACAGGAAGGCGATGCAATCCCCTGCATTAGTGGCTAAGGCATCGGACAGATGACGAAAGAACACGGTAAGATGCGTAAGATCCTGTTCCGCACCGGCGGCTTTGCGGCCGTGGCCCTTGTCCTGTCGATGGCTGCCGCCGGCCCCGCGGCGAGCGACGATGCCGCCGACTACAAGGATCTCGACCAATTCATGGCCGTGTTCGAGCGCGTGAAGGCCGATTATGTCGACAAGGTCGACGACAAGGCGCTGATCAAGGGCGCGATCGACGGGATGCTCGCCAGCCTCGATCCGCATTCCTCTTACATGGACGCGCATGATTTCAAGAACATGCAGTCCACGACCGAGGGCAATTACGGCGGCCTGGGCCTGACCGTCCAGATGGACGAGGGTGCGGTCAAGGTGATCGCGGCCAGCGAGGACACGCCCGCTTACCGCGCCGGCATCAAGCCCGGTGACTATATCACCAACCTCGACGGCAACCTGATTTACGGCGATTCGCTCGACCAGTCGGTCGACAAGATGCGCGGCACGCCGGGCACCAAGATCCGGCTTACGATCGTCCGTCCGGCCCGCGACAAGCCGTTCGACGTGACGCTGACGCGCGAGGTGATCGCGATCAAGCTGGTAAAGTCCCAGGTCAGGAACGGCGTCGGCATTATCAACATCAACGGCTTTTCCAGGCCGACCGGGCCGGGCGTCGAGAAAGCGATCGCGGATATCGAGAAGCAGACGGGCGGCCACCCGCTGGGTTACGTGATCGATCTCCGCAACAATCCTGGCGGGCTGCTCGACCAGGCGATCGAAGTGTCCGACATTTTCCTCGATCATGGCGAGATCGTGTCCCAGCGCGGACGCGAGAAAGCCGATATCGAGCGTTATTTTGCCGAGTCCAAGGTTCGCGGCGACCTGACACACGGCGCGCCGATCGTGGTACTGGTCGATGCAGGCTCCGCCTCCGCGGCGGAGATCGTCGCCGCCGCGCTGCAGGATCAGCGGCGCGCGATTGTGGTGGGCGAACGCAGCTTCGGCAAGGGATCGGTTCAGACCCTGCTCCCGCTGACCGACGATACCGCCCTTCGCCTCACCACCGCGCGTTATTACACGCCGTCGGGCCGTTCAGTGCAGGAAGGCGGGGTCGAACCCGACATCATCGTGCCGCAGCTCAGCGACCCCGATTACAAGGACCGGCCGCGCCTGCGCGAAGCCGATCTCAAGCGCCACCTCCTTAACCAGGCCAAGGTCGACAATTCGATCCTGGAAAGCGATTCCAAGGCCGATCCGCGCTTCGCCGCGACGCCGGAGCAGCTCAAAAAGGCCGGGGTCGAGGATTTCCAGCTCGATTATGCGGTTCGGACGATCGCGCGGCTCGCCAATCCGGCAGTTCAGCTCGCGATGAACAGCGCGCCCACCCCGTCGAGGAAACGCTGATGCTGGCACGCGCGCGCTGGATCGCCCTGCTCGTCCCGTTCGCCTTGATGGCGGGCGCGCTCGGCTCGCAATATATCGGCCATCTCGTGCCGTGCGAGATGTGCATGTGGCAGCGTTATCCGCATTATGGCGCGATCGCTGCCGCCGCGCTCGCGATTCTGCTGCGCCGGACCCCGCTCAGTTTGCCGCTGACGATGCTGGCCGGCCTGCTGATCCTCACGAGCGGGGGTATCGGCGCCTTTCATGCGGGCGTCGAATATAAATGGTGGCCCGGCCCGCAGCATTGCACCGGCTCCGTGGCGCCCGGCGCCGACTTCCTGAAGCGCCTGCTCGCGGCCCCCGTGGTGCGTTGCGACGAACCCCAATGGACCCTGTTCGGAATCAGCCTGGCGGGCTTCAATTTCCTGATCTCGATGCTGGGCGGACTGACCGTCCTGATCCTGTGCCTCAAGCGCCGCTGAGCGAAAGCGAGCGCGCCGCGATGCTGCGCGTCGATCAGGCCGGCGAATATGGCGCAACCCGCATCTATGCGGGCCAGCTCGCGGTGATGGGCGCTCGCCATCCGCAAGCGCGCGAGATCGCGCGAATGGCCGCGCAGGAGGAGCGTCACCGCGTCCGGTTCGATGCGATGATGACAGAGCGCGGCGTGCGCCCGACCGTGCTGGCGCCGGTGTGGACGGTCGCGGGCTTCGCGCTCGGTGCCGCGACCGCGCTCATCGGGCCCAAGGCGGCGATGGCCTGTACCGCCGCAATAGAGACCGAGATCGAACGCCATTATAGCGCACAGCTTGACCGGCTGGATGATCATGATCCCGAGCTGGGCGAGACGATCCGCGAGTTCCGGGCTGAAGAGGTCGAGCACCGCGATGCGGCGCTGGCGGCCGGCGCCGAGCAGGCCCCCGCATACCCGCTCCTTTCGGCTGCGATACGGCTTGGCTGTCGCGTCGCGATCGGCCTATCGGAGCGGATATGATGCGGCGCCCAGGCGTTGGAACTGTTGTTCGAGGAGACATGGCCATGATCAAGCACCTTCTGCTGCCTGCGGCTGCGCTCCTGGCCGGCTGCCTCGCAGGCCCCGCCTTAGCTCAGCAGAACGACAAGTCGCTGATCATCTACGGCAAGGACAAATGTCCCGAGGGCACGGTTTGCATCCGCGCGCCCGAAAGCGACCGCTATCGCATTCCGCAATCCCTGCGATCCGGCCCGCTCGCGCCGAAGGATCAGCCTTGGGCTCAGAGAGCAGCCTCGATCGCCAATGTCGGCGCGTCGGGCACTGGCAGCTGTTCTAATAGCGGCGCCGGCGGCTGGACCGGCTGCTGGACGCAGCAGATGAAAGCCGCGCGCGCCGAGAAGAAGCAGCAGGCACAGGCCGAGGCCGAATCGCCGCTTCCCAAATAAGGTCATTCAGGCGCCGCTAAGGCGGAAAGGCGGAACGCTGCCGTCATGAAAATCCCAGCCCCAATCCTTTTCGGCGCGATTGCTGCGACCTTGCTCGCAACGCCTGCCCTGGCCGCCACCGCCGCCCAAAAAGGCGAGACCAGAATTTCGACGCTTTTGGTGTTCGGCAACGACCCGTGCCCGCAAAGTACCGAGGATGAAGTCGTGGTGTGCGCGCGCCAGCCGGAGAGCGAGCGCTATCGCATTCCGAAGCAGCTGCGCGGCCGCAAATATAATGCGGCGCGCGACGGCAGCTGGGCCGGTACCGCCAGGATGTTGGAATATGTCAACAGCCGCGGCCTGCCCGGAAGCTGCTCTTTCAACGGCACGGCCGGTCAGACCGGCTGCTTCCGCAAATTCCTGGAAGAGAATCAGCGCTGACCTCTTTTTTCGGCTGCCGCACCGCCCGCCCCCACCCGGCCGCCTAACAGGATAAGCTATGGGAGGCCGGCTAGCGTATGCGAGCCGGTGCGGCTCTTCGGGTCAGCGGAGGCTGAACCGCCCCAAATACGCCCTCGTTGCCTTGACAGGCGCGGGCAAAGCGCATAGGCGGCGCGCTTTCGCGGGCCCCTTAGGGATGCTCACGATCCGGAATCATAAGTAGAGAGAGCCATGTTCGCTATCGTGCGCACGGGCGGCAAGCAGTATCGCGTCGCCGCCGGAGACAAGATTGTCGTCGAGAAGATTGAGGGCGACGCTGGTGCGTCGGTCACGCTGGGCGACGTCCTGCTCGCGGGCGAGGGCTCGGACCTCAAGTCCGTCGACGGCCTGACCGTGTCGGCGGAGATCGTGGCACAGGGCCGCGGCGACAAGGTGATCGTGTTCAAGAAGCGCCGTCGCCACAATTATCGCCGCCGCAACGGCCACCGTCAGTATCACACTGTCCTGAAGATCACCGCCATCGGCGGCGAGCAGGGCGAGAAGAAGGCCGCCGCCAAGAAGGCCCCGGCTAAGAAGGCAGCCGCCAAGGACGCCGCGCCCGCGGCTGCCGAAGCGTAAGGAGCTAGAGAGCAATGGCACATAAGAAAGCAGGCGGCTCTTCGCGCAACGGTCGCGACTCCGCGGGCCGCCGTCTCGGCGTCAAGAAGTTCGGTGGCGAGACCGTCATCGGTGGCAACATCATCGTCCGCCAACGCGGCACGAAGGTCTATCCGGGCGTCAATGTCGGCATGGGCAAGGATCACACCCTGTTCGCGCTCGGCGAGGGCCGCGTGGCCTTCCACACCGGCAAGCTTGGCCGCTCGTACGTGAGCGTGATTACCGCGGAAGCGGCCGAATAATCGGACGAACGTGAAAACGGGTCGTCCAGTGGGCGACCCGAGGTCCGGACAAGCCGGATCGTCAGGGAGACGGGTCGCACCGCCTCCCTTTTTCGTGTCTCCCTGATGCCGTGTCGCGGTCGCGTAACGCTTCTGCGGCAGGGCGAGCGACAGGAGAACGAGACCATGTTCGCTGTGACCGAACGGCTGTTGTTGAGGCCGGGCTGGATAGAGGATGCGCCGACGCTGGCGGCCGCGATCGGCGACAAGGAGATCGCACGTAACCTCGTGCGCGTCCCCTACCCTTATTCGCAGGCCGATGCGGAGGAATTCCTCGCGCTTCCCGCCGATCCGCTGCGTCCGCATTTCCTGATCTGCCTGCGCGACAGCAACCGCATTGTCGGCGGCATCGGGCTAAGCGGCAATGCCGAGCCCGAACTGGGCTATTGGATCGCGCGCGAGCAATGGGGCCGGGGTTATGCGACCGAGGCGGGCCGCGCGGTGATGGCGCTGGCCGACGGTAGTCTGCGCCTGCCGCGGATCAGGGCGCGCCGCGCGACCGACAATGCGCGGTCGGCCAATGTGCTGCGCAAGCTCGGCTTCCGCTCGACCGGAAGGACCGCCATGTCGCCCAGCCTGGGCCGCGGGCCGATGGAGACCAGTTGGTACACGCGCGAACGCGAGGAAAGCTCGCAGGCGCTTGCAGCCTGACTCGATAAACTTCGCATTTCCGCCGCCTTCATGTAGGCGGCGGCGATGCATTTCCTCGATCAAGCCAAGATCTTCATCCGCTCCGGCGCGGGCGGCCCCGGCGCCGTCTCGTTCCGGCGCGAGAAGTTCATCGAATATGGCGGCCCCAATGGCGGCAATGGCGGCAAGGGCGGCGACATCATCTTCGAAGCCGTGCCCGGCCTGAACACCCTCATCGACTTCCGCTACGCGCAGCATTTCCGGGCCGAGCGCGGCAAGCCGGGCGAGGGCGGTGACCGTACCGGCGCGGGGGGCAATGATCTGGTAATCAAGGTGCCGATCGGCACCCAGGTGCTCGCCGACGACGAAGAGCGCTCGCTGCTGCTCGACATGACCGAGGCGGGTCAGCGGGTCGTCTTCCTGCGCGGCGGGGACGGGGGCCGCGGCAATGCCAGCTACAAGACCTCGACCAACCGCGCGCCGCGCCAGCACGGCCCCGGCTGGCCCGGCGAGGAAATGTATGTCTGGCTGCGACTCAAGCTGCTTGCCGATGCCGGTCTCGTCGGGCTGCCCAATGCGGGCAAATCGACCTTCATCAACGCGGTCACCAACGCCCAGGCCAAGGTCGGCGCCTATGCCTTCACCACGCTCCGGCCGCAATTGGGCGTGGTCCGCCGTCACGAGCGCGAATTCGTAGTGGCGGACATTCCCGGTCTGATCGAAGGCGCGGCGGAAGGCGCTGGGGTCGGCGACCGCTTCCTCGGCCATATCGAGCGATGCCGCGTGTTGCTTCATCTCGTCGACGCCAATGACGCGGATGTCGCCACAAGCTACCGCATCGTGCGGGACGAACTCGAAGCCTATGGCGCGGGCCTGACCGACAAGCCGTTCGTGGTTGGCCTGAACAAGATCGACATGCTGGACGAAGAACTGATCGTGGCGCTCAAGGCGGAACTGGAGGAAGCCAGCGGCGTCCCCGTTTTTCCCCTATCAGGCGCCGCGGCGATCGGCCTCGACCCGATTCTCGACAAGCTGCTCGAGGTGATCGGCCCCGAATCCGCGCATGTCGATGCCGACGACGAGGGCGAGGATGAGGTCGAATGGTCGCCGATCTGACACTGTTTCCCCCTCCCCAATGTCCACGCCTGGTCGTCAAGATCGGCTCGGCACTGCTCGTCGATGCCGACGGCGGCGTGCGGCGTAGCTGGCTGGAAGGAATCGCCGCCGACATTGCGGCACGGCACGCGGCCGGCCAGCAGATCGCGGTCGTTTCCTCGGGCGCGATCGCGCTCGGCGCGCGCCGGCTTGGCTTGCCCAAGGGCGGCCGCGCCAGCCTTGAGGACGCGCAGGCCGCCGCCGCCACGGGCCAGATCGCCCTCAGCCATGTCTGGGCCGAGGTATTGGGCGCGCACGGCCTCACCGCGGCGCAGATCCTGGTCACGCTCGACGACCTCGAAGATCGCCGGCGCTATCTCAATGCCGCTGCCACGCTCGACCGGCTCCTCGGCCTGGGCGTGGTGCCGGTGCTCAACGAGAATGACAGCGTTGCGACCGCAGAGATTCGCTTCGGCGATAATGACCGCCTCGCCGCACGCGTGGCGCAGGCGGCGGGCGCGCAGGGCGTGGTCCTGCTGTCGGATGTCGACGGTCTCTACGACCGAAATCCCGCTCTGCCGGGCGCAACCCATATTGCGCGGATCGAGAAGATCGACGCCGCGGTCGAGGGCATGGCCGATCGCGGCTCGGCCTCGGGCATGGGCTCGGGCGGCATGGTCTCCAAGATTGAGGCGGCGCGCATCGCCAATGCCGCGGGCGCGAATCTGGCCATTGCGAGCGGGCGGATCGATCACCCCCTGTCCGCGGAGGCGCGCCACAGCCTGTTCGTCGCCGAGCGGGCAGCCAGCGCTCGCAAAGCCTGGCTGGCGGGCCGCCTCACCGTGCGCGGCTGCCTCACGATCGATCCGGGCGCCGTGGCGGCCCTGCGCCAGGGCAAGAGCCTGCTCGCAGCAGGCGCAACCAAGGTCGAGGGCCGGTTCGCGCGCGGCGACGTAATCGAAATCGCCGACGCGGAAGGCGCGAAGGTCGCGAGAGGCCTCAGCGAATATGATTCCGCCGAGGCCGCGCTGATCGCCGGCAAGCGCAGCGACGCCCATGCGGAACTCCTCGGCTATGCGCCGCGTGGCGCACTGGTTCATCGCGACCATATGGTCCTGCTCTGATGCGGATCGCGATCACGGGTGGAACCGGCTTCGTCGGGTCGCATCTCATCGAGCTTGCGCTGAGCGAAGGCCATCAGGTCCAGGCCCTCACCCGACGTCCGCAGGAGCCGCAAGCCAATCTGACCTGGATCGAGGGCGCTCTTGACCGCCCCGGCAGCCTTGCCGCGCTCTGCGCAGGCTGCGACGCCGCCATTCATGTCGCTGGCGTGATCAACGGTAGTCCGCACGAATTCCACCAGGGGAATGTCGTCGGCACCCAGAATGTGCTGGCTGCGGCGATGGACACAGGCATCAGAAACTTCGTCCATGTCTCTTCGCTGTCGGCACGCGAACCCCAGCTTTCCGCCTACGGGCGCTCCAAGCTCGAATCCGAGCCGCCCGTGATCGCGGCGCCGCTGGAATGGACGATCATCAGGCCGGCCGCCATTTACGGCCCTCGCGACCGGCTGCTGCTCGACCTGTTCCGTTTCGCGCGGCGCGGCGTATTGCCGCTGCCACCAGGCGGGCGGATGTCCGTGATCCATGTGCGCGATCTATGCCGGCTGATGCTGGCCTGCCTCGGCAGTGATCTCGCCCGCGGACGCACGTTCGAGCCGGACGACGGCCGCGAGGGCGGGTGGACCATGGTCGAATTCGCCCGCGCCATCGGCCGCGCGGTGCATCGCCGGGTCATTCCCCTGCCGATGCCCAAGTCACTGTTGCTGGCAGGCGCGCGGATCGATCGCCTGATCCGGGGCAGCAAGGCGCAATTGACGCCCGACCGCGTCAATTATTTCTGCCATCCCGACTGGACCGCATCGCCCCACGCACACCCTCCCGCCGACTTGTGGATGCCGCAAATCCCGACCGATGACGGATTGGCCGCCACCGCGCGTTGGTACAAGGCGCATGGGTGGCTCTGAAACGCCCCTTTGCTGCCGCAATCGCTTGGCAATCGCCGCACAGGTTCCGTAAAGGCTGACCCATGACCGACAACGACATCTTCGAGCGCGTCGCCGAACAGATCGAGCCCTTCAACAAGAAGGGCGTCGAACTGACCGATGCCACCACCTTCGCCACTGACCTGGAATGGGACAGCCTGACGGTGATGGATTTCGTCGCGGCGATCGAGGACGAATTCGACATCCTGATCACGATGAACATGCAGGCCGAGATCGAGACAGTCGGCCAGCTGGTCGCCACGATCCGCAAGCTCACGGACAAATGATGACCGACGCGATCGACACGCCTGAGGACAAGTCGCTCGCCGACCTGCCGAACCCCGCGGGCGCGCATGACCTGTTCGCCAAATTCAAGCCACTGATCAACGAGCGCGAAGCGCTGCTCGCGACCGGCGTGCGCGACCCTTTCTCGATCGTGATGACCGAGGTGAAGTCGCCCACGCTGGCCGTGATCCAGGGCAAGGATACGATCCTGCTCGGCACCTACAATTATATGGGCATGACCTTCGATCCCGACGTGATCGCGGCGGGCAAGGAGGCGCTGGACAAATTCGGTTCGGGCACGACCGGAAGCCGCGTGCTCAACGGCACCTACCAGGGCCATAAGGAGTGCGAGGACGCGCTCAGGGAATTTTACGGCACCGATCACGCGATCGTTTTCTCGACCGGCTACCAGGCCAATCTCGGCGTCATCTCCACGCTGGCGGGCAAGGGCGATTACATCATCCTCGACGCGGACAGCCATGCGTCGATCTATGACGGCTGCTGGCTCGGCAATGCCGAGATCGTGCGCTTCCGCCACAACAGCGTCGAGGATCTCGACAAGCGCCTCGGTCGCCTGCCCAAGGAGGCGGGCAAGCTCGTTGTGCTTGAGGGTGTCTATTCGATGTTCGGCGACATCGCCCCGCTTCCCGAGATGGTCGCGGTGGCGAAGAAGCATGGCGCGATGATCCTGTGCGACGAGGCGCACGGCATGGGCTTCTTCGGCCCCAACGGCCGCGGCGTTTACGAGGAGCTTGGCTGCGAGAAGGATATCGATTTCGTCGTCGGCACCTTCTCCAAGTCGGTCGGCACGGTCGGCGGCTTCTGCGTCTCCAACCATCCCGATTTCGAGGTGCTGCGCCTCGTCTGCCGGCCTTACGTCTTCACCGCTTCGCTGCCGCCGTCGGTGGTGGCGACCGCCGCAACCTCGATCCGCAAGCTGATGCATGCGGGCGACAAGCGCGCGCACCTCTGGAAGAATTCGAAGCGACTGCACCAGGGTCTGCGCGACCTGGGCTACACGATTGCGACCGAAACCGCCCAATCGGCGATCATCGCGGTGATGCTGCCCGATCAGGAAACCGCCGTGATGCTGTGGCAAGCCTTGCTGGAAGGCGGCCTCTACGTGAACCTTGCGCGCCCGCCCGCGACCCCGGCCGGCACCTTCCTGTTGCGCTGCTCGCTCTGCGCCGAACATTCGGACGAGCAGGTCGGCCAGATTCTTTCCATCTTTGCGGCGGCAGGCCGCGCGGTCGGCTGCATAGCCTGAGGGGAATGCTCGCGCGCGCATCGATCGTTACGGGACAGAAGTCTTTGCGATTGTGACGCTTCCGACTATGGTCAAAGTGGCCATGAGCGACGAGACGTCCTCACTAGCGGGCTATGGACCGCAGACCAGGGTCAAGCTGCTGAGCGGCGTGGTCGCGCTTGTCGCGGCTTTCCTGCTTGCCACCCTGCTCACGCTCGTCCAGCAATCCAATCGCGAGCGGGACGCCGCGATCGCGCGCAAGCAGCATAGCTACGATATCGTCGTCCTTACCGGTCAGATCGCGGGCGCGTTCGGCCAGTCCGAAGCGGCGCTCGGCCGTTACGTGATCAACGGCGATCGCGACACGGGCACCATTTATTATGACCAGTGGCGCCGCGTCGGATCGATGGTCGACGATCTGGGCGACCTCGTGCACGACGATCCGGTCCAGAGCGCCCGCCTCGCCCACCTGCGTGAGCTCTATCAGAAGCGCGGCGAGGAATTGGGCCCGCCGGCGCAACTCGCGAGCCTGAAGAAGGGCTGGTCGGCGATTTCGCTATTCGCGGTGGCGGGCAAATCGCCGACGCTCAGGGATATCGGCGCGACGCTGCAGGCGATAGCGGATGCGGAAAACAAGGTGCTCGGCAAGCGGGCCGATTTCGCGGCCGACCAGACCGATCGCGCCAACCGGCTTGCGCGCCTGCTGTCGCTAGTGGGTATATTGCTCGCCTTGTCGGTGATCGCGCTGGGCTGGCTGATGATCAGCGCGCTCGCCGAACGCCGCGTGGCGCGCGACATAGCCGAAATCGAGACCGACCGCGCGCAACAGCTGGAGCAAGCGGTGATCGAGCGGACCGCCGAACTGCGCGATGCGAATCTGCGACTGATTGCCGAGGGCCAGACCCGCGCCGAGGCTGAAGCCAAATTGCGCCAGCTCCAGAAGATGGAGGCCGTTGGCCAGTTGACCGGCGGCATCGCGCATGATTTCAACAATATGCTGGCGGTTGTCCTGGGCGGCCTGGAAATGGCCAAACGCCGGGTGGAGGAGCAGGCTCAGGAAGCGACGCGTCACATTGACAGCGCGCTGGAAGGCGCCAACCGGGCCGCCGCTCTCACCCGCCGTCTGCTATCCTTCGCGCGCGCCGAACCCCTGCTGCCCGGCGCGATCGTGCCGGGACGGCTGCTGCGCGAAATGTCCGATCTGCTCGACCGCACGATCGGCGAGCGGATCGAGGTGATCATCGAAAGCGACCCCGACGTGTGGCCGGTCTGGGTGGATGCCTATCAGCTCGAAAATGCGATCCTCAACCTCGCGGTCAACGCACGCGACGCGATGGATGGCCAGGGCAAGCTTGTCATGCGCACCGCCAATGCCACCCTGGCCGACGGCGAGGTCGGCACGCTGCCCGCCGGGGACTATGTGCGGATCTCGGTCTCCGACAACGGCACCGGCATGAGCCCCGAGACGCTCGAACGCGTGTTCGAACCGTTCTTCACGACCAAGCCGGCAGGCCAGGGGACCGGTCTTGGCCTCTCCCAGATTTCGGGCTTCGCGCGCCAGTCGGGCGGCGACGTGGCGATCCAGTCGGTTCTGGGCGAGGGCACGACCGTCTCGATTTACCTTCCCCGCCGCCAAGGCGAGGTGCGCAAGGCCGAGCGCACACCGCCCCCGACCGCCGCGCCCAAGGCGAGCGCGGACGTCGGCACGATCCTGGTGGTCGAGGACGACCCCCGCGTCCGCGCGGCGACCGGAACAGCGCTGACCGAGCTCGGCTATCCCGCGATCTTGTGCGGATCGGGCCCGGAAGCGATCGGCCAGCTCGAGGAGCGCGACGATATCGGCCTGGTCATCACCGACGTGGTGATGCCGGGCATGACCGGTCCCGAACTCGCCGGGCAGATCCGCGCCAGCCATCCCGACGTCGGCCTGCTGTTCGTCACTGGTTATGTCGGTGAGGCGGGCGAGGCGGAAAGCTTCAAAGGCTCGGAAGTGCTGCGCAAGCCTTTCACGCTGCGGGCGCTGTCCGATGCGCTGCAGTCGGCAGCGGCCGGCATGCGCTCGCCGCAGGGTGCGGCCTGATCAAAAGCGGTTGCCGCGGGCGCGGCTGGGAGGTCAGCGCCCGGTCTGGGCGCGATGCAGCAATTTCTGATCGGCCAGCACCAGCGCCATCATCGCTTCCACGACAGGGGCGGCACGGATGCCGACGCAAGGGTCGTGACGGCCCTTGGTGCGGATATCCGCGGCCTGGCCTGCGCGATCGATCGTCTCCACCGGAGTCAGGATCGACGATGTCGGTTTGAGCGCGACCCGCACGACCACCGGCTGACCGGACGAGATGCCGCCCAGGATGCCGCCCGCATGATTGGCGAGGAAAAGCGGCCTGCCGTCCGGCCCCGGCCGCATCGCGTCGGCATTCTGCTCGCCCGTCAGCCGCGCCGCGCCGAACCCATCACCGATCTCCACCCCCTTGGCGGCGTTGATCGTCATCATTGCGGCGGCGAGCTCACTGTCGAGCTTGGCGTAGATTGGCGCGCCCCAGCCGGCCGGTACGCCCTCCGCCACGCATTCGACAATCGCGCCCACCGACGACCCGCTTTTGCGCGCGTCGTCGACGATCTCTTCCCAGCGGGTGGCGGCTGCGGGGTCCGGGCAGAAGAAGGGATTGGCATCGATCTGGCTTGCGTCGAACGCAGCGCGATCGATCGCGTCGCCACCCAGCTCGACCAGATAGGCGCTGATCCGCACTTCAGGGATCACCAGCCGGGCGACGCCGCCCGCCGCGACCCGGGCCGCGGTCTCGCGCGCGGAGGAACGCCCGCCCCCACGATAATCGCGGAAGCCATATTTGGCGTCATAAGTATAATCGGCGTGGCCCGGCCGATAAGCGAGCGCGACCTCCGAATAGTCCTTTGAGCGCTGATCCACATTGTCGATAATCAGGCTGATCGGCGTCCCGGTCGTGCGCCCTTCGAACACGCCTGACAGGATACGGACCTGATCCGGCTCCTGCCGCTGGGTGGTGAAGCGAGATGTGCCCGGGCGGCGCTTGTCGAGCCAGGGCTGAAGGTCCGCCTCGCTCAACGCCACCCCTGGCGGGCAGCCGTCCACAACCGCGCCAAGCGCGGGCCCGTGGCTTTCCCCCCAGGTGCTAAAGCGAAAAACGCGGCCGAAGCTATTATAGCTCACGCGAGTGCGATGTCCGGTGCATCCTCGGCCTTCATGCCGATCACGTTGTAGCCCGCATCGACATGGTGGATCTCGCCGGTCACGCCCGAAGCCAGGTCGGACAGCATATAAAGGCCGGCGCCGCCGACATCCTCGATCGTCACCGTGCGACGGAGCGGGCTGTTGAGCTCGTTCCATTTGAGGATGTAGTTGAAATCTCCAATTCCGCGCGCGGCGAGCGTCTGGATCGGGCCCGCCGAAATGGCATTGATGCGGATATTTTCCGGTCCCAGATCGACCGCGAGATATTTAACGCTGGTCTCGAGCGCGGCCTTGGCGACGCCCATGACGTTATAATGCGGAATGACCTTCTCCGCGCCATAATAGGTCAGGGTCAGGATCGACCCGCCATTGGGCATCATCGCCCGCGCGCGCTGCGTCACCGCGACCAGGCTGTAGGCCGAGATGTTCATCGTCATCAGGAAATTGTCGAGCGTGGTGTCGTAAAAGCGCCCGCGCAGCTGCGACTTGTCGGAAAAGCCGATCGCATGGACGACGAAGTCGATCGTTGGCCAACGCGCCTTGAGCGTGTCGAACGCCACATCCAGCGCCGCCATGTCACTCACGTCACAGTCAATCAGGAAATCCGAGCCAAGCTGCTCGGCGAGCGGGCGGACGCGCTTTTCCAACGCCTCACCCTGATAAGAGAAGGCCAGTTCGGCACCCTGCGCGCTCAGAGCCTTGGCGATCCCCCACGCCAGTGATTTGTCGTTGGCGAGGCCCATGATCAGCCCCCGCTTTCCTTCCATCAGCCCGGCCATCATTCCTCCATCGAAGCTCGGCTTGTGCCCCTTACGCTGTCGTCGGGGGTTTCCGCCAGTGCCGCGTTGAGGTGCGCGCCGATCACCAGCCCGAAACCCACCAGCCAGAAAAAGAACAGGGTCACGATGAAGCCGGCCAGGCTGCCATAGGTACGGCCATAGCCGCCCAGCAATGCCAGCACCGGGGGCAGGATCGTGGTCACCGCCGCCCACCAGATCGCGGTGAAGGCCGCGCCCGGCCATTTCGGGCATTTGGTCCAGCGATATTTGCTGGGGGTGAGCGAATAGAAGATCAGATAGAGCGCCGCGAACAATGCACCCAACGGCGCCAGCCTCGTCCAGCCGATCCAGCCGGTGATGTCGTCCGATCCCGGCACCACCCGATCGAGGAAATTGGCTACGCCGGTGATCAAAAGCTGCGCGCTAAACGCCGCCAGCATCAGGATAACCGCGGCGATCACCAATGCTGCCGATGCTAGCCGATAATGCCAGAACGGCTTTGAGAAACGCAGGCCATAGGCCCGGCGCAATATATCGCGGATCGTCTCGATAAAGCTGCCCGTGGTCCACAGTCCGACCAGGCCGCCGATCCACAATAGCGCGCCGGTGCGCTGCTTAAGCACCTCGTCTATCGGCGGTCTCAGCAATTCGCGCACCGACTTCGGCACCGTACGCAAGAAGGAATAGATCGCGTCCGCGGTTTCGGCGCCGTGCCCAAAGCCGTGCGCGACCCAGGCGAGCACGATGAAGAAGGGGAAGAGCGAGATCAGCGCGAGATAGGCAAGGTTGCCAGCATGGATGAACCCGTCGGAATAGACGCCGATCGCGATCCGCTTGACCACGTTGAAGAGGCGCGTGTGCCGCCGGTCCTCCTCGACATGGTCGCCACGTCGTTCAGGCGATTCGGGCGAGATTTCCTGAATGACGCACGCTCCCTGCATTTCGTATCGGAAACTCGAGTCCCGCCATCGGCGAAGCGTCTCACGCGCGTCGTCCGGTGGCGATCGGTGCCCGAGGACTATACGCCCAGGTTCGCGCGCGGGTTGCGCTGATCGTCCCCCGCCCAATTCTCGGCGAACTCCTTGAGCGCCTCGTCATCAGCTGGGAGATCGACCATCAGCGTGACAAGCTGGTCGCCACGCCCGCCGCCGCGTTTGTGGAAGCCGCGCCCCTTCAGGCGCAGCACTCTGCCCGATGTCGAACCTTCCGGAATCGTCATCATCACCGCGCCTTCGACCGTGGGGAGCTTGATCCGCGCGCCCAGCACGGCCTCGTCGAGCCGGATCGGCAGATCGAGCCGGACGTCGTCGCCATCGCGGGTGAAGAAACGGTGCGGTTTCACCTCGACCGTGACCGTGGCGTCACCTGCCCCGCCGGCCCCCTGCTCGCCCTGTCCCGCTAGGCGAAGCGGCGTGCCCGAGACGGCCTCCGCGGTAATCTTGAGGTCGATGGTCTTGCCCGATTGAAGCGTTATCCGCTGCGGCTTGAGCGCGGCGGCATCTTCGAAATCGACCGCAAGCCGGTAGGCGACGTCAGCGCCCTTCTGCGGCTTGGCGCGCGCGCCAAATCCGCCGAACCCGCTAAAGCCGCTGCGCTGCGAGGACTGCTGGCGCGAACCGCCGAAAATGCCCTCGAAGATGTCGCCGAAATCGGCCGCTGCGGCGTCGCCGAAATCGAATGCGTCGCCCGGCGCGCCGCGCGTGGCGCGGAACCCGCCCGGTCCGCCGCCGCGCTGTCCGCCAAAACCGAACGGCATCTTGGGATTGCCCTGTTCGTCGATCTCGCCGCGGTCATATTGCGCGCGCTTGTCCTTATCCATCAGCAGGTCATAGGCCTGCGTGACCTCCGAAAAGCGCGCGGCGGCCTTGGGATTGTCCTTGTTGCGGTCAGGGTGCAGCTCTTTCGCAAGCTTGCGATAGGCCTTCTTGATCGAGGCCTCGTCCGCGCCGCGCGCGACACCCAGAGTGGTATAGAGATCTGCCATCGGAATCCGATGTGCGGATGCCCGGGCCTTTCGACAAGAGGAAAGTGGTGCCCTTGTTTTCAGCCGCGCCGGGAACGGCACCGGCCCACGCCCCGATCGGCCTCCCGAACATCATACGCTGTTGGGACGCCGGGTGGCAGCGTGGGGTGCCGAACCGCCTCAGCGTGTTGGAGCGAAGTTAATGCTGCAACTCGCGCACCAGGTCGATCTGGCGGCTGAAACCGGTCTTGGCCAGGATCGCCTTGATCTGGTTGCGGACCGTCCCATCGCTCACGCCGCGCGCCTCCGCGATCGCACGGGGCGGCAAGCCATCGATCAGGCAGAGCACGACCGCGCATTCGGACGGCGTCAGGCGGTAACGCTGCTGCAGATATTCCGGCAGGTCCTCAAGCCGTTCGCCCCGGCGCCTTACAGACACCAGGCAACAGGCCGTATGTAACCAGCCTTCGCTGTCGATCGGCAGCGGCAGGATTTCCGCGAGCAGCACCGGGCCCCCGCCGAGCGAGGGCAGCAACAGTTTGCCCGCACGCCTTTGCGCCGCCGGCAAGTCCCGGCGCGTGGCCGCGATCGCATCGGCGAAGGCGGCCTGACGCTCAGGAAGGAGCGGGCTAAGCCCGCGCCCGCGCATCCCAAGATAATCCTGCGACGCGAGCAAGGCTTCGGCCGCCCGCGACATGGTGACGATCCCGCCCTGGGCATTCACAGCGAAGGCCGCGATATCGACATGGTCGAGCGTCCCGCCGATCAGGTCGAGCTGGCGCCGTTCGAGTGCGATGCCGGTCGCGACCGCATCGCGGATCCGGGGCGCGCAGGCATCGATCAGCTTGCGCTGCCGGTCGGTGAGATGCCCCTGTCCCTCCGACCGCATCAGCGCCATCACGATCGTGCGCCCGTCGCTTTCGACCAATTTCGTCAGCGCCGAATAGGGCACTTCATGCTTGGCGAAGAAGCCCTGATAATAAGGATGCCGCCGCAACGCGTCATAGGACCCGAAATCGGCCTCGGCGATCGTCGCGAGGGGCTGCGCGCCGAGCACCGCGCGTGACCGGGGATTGACGCGCGGATCAGGCCCGCCCGTGGCGAGATATTCTTCGACCTGTTCCTGCGAAACGCCGGTCACGAGGTTAACGATCAGCGCTTGATTGCGGTCGATGCCCACGATCTGGCCGACATGCCCCCCGCTATGCCGTGTGAATACCGCAAGCGCGTCGTGCCATGAACCGAGCCCGATTGCGGCGCGATGGAACGCTTCGATGATTTGATGGATCAGTGCTGCATCCAAATCCGTGCCCCCCAACACCGAACAGACCCTGTTGATCGCTACAAATCAACATTAATCCGAAATGAATGTGACGAACGTGTACCAATTGGGACATGCGTACGACAAGCATCTGATTACCCTTGCTTCCATAGAGGGGACGGGCGATAATCATGCATATTGCACGCGGCCTTGCCGCGATTTCGGTTCTTGCGCTGATCGCGGGGCCGGCCAGCACGCGCAAATCGGATCGTGCGACCACGACCATGAACCTGGACCCGAGCAGCCAGGGTCCGGTCGGCGGTACCGGCATTGGCGGATCGGACGTGGTCGCGATGGCGGATCAGATGGTGCGCGACATGCTGGCGACGCCGCAGCTCGCCAATTTGCGCACCCCGCCGCAGATCATCATCGACGCCGAATATTTCAGCAATGAATCGAGCCAGCGGATTAACAAGGACATCATCACCGACCGGCTGCGCGTGAGCCTCAATCGCGCCAGCCAAGGCCGCTTCATCTTCGTCGCGCGCAACCGCGCCGACATGGTCGCTGCTGAGCGCGACGCCAAACGATCGGGCGCGGTCGATGTCGGTACGACCGGCCTGACCCGTGCCCAGGCGGGCGCCGATTTCCGCCTGTCAGGCAACATCGCCTCGATGGAGCAGCGCAACAACCGCACCGGCATGGTGCAGCGCTTCACCCAGATCACCTTCGAGATGGTCGATCTGGAGCGCGGCACGATCGTGTGGAGCAACAGTTACGATATTGCCCGCGCTTCCGCGGACGATATCATCTATCGTTGAGCGAGGCGGGAATGCGCAAGCTCGCATTGCAGGCGGCGGCCGCCGCGCTGGCCCTCTCCTCGATCGCGCCCGCGACGCTGGCAGACACGCCAAATCAGGCCGCGACCAAGGCGGAAGCGAAACGGCTGAGGGAGCTTCGCCGCCAATATGGCGAAGGGCCCTATCCGGACGAGATCGAAGCCTATGTAGCGCAGCGCCCCGAGCCGCTCCGCCCGGCCTACAAATTGCTGTTCACGCAGGGCGAGAATGTTGCCGTGCTCAATCTCGAGCGCATCGCCATCGCCTCAATCCAGCTTGGCTATTACAAGGACGCCGAATTCGCGCTCGACCAGGCGCTGGCCAGGATCGAGGCGGTCTATGCCAAGGATGCGCAGGCCGAAAAGGCGCGCGCGCTGTTCCACAAGGAAAGCAACAAGGATTATAAGGGCGAGCCCTACGAGCGGGCGATGGCCTATTATTATCGCGGCCTGCTCTATCTGCGCGCAGGCGATTACGAGAATGCGCGCGCCTCGTTCGAGACAGCAGAATTCCAGGACACGGTGGCCGAGGACGAAACTTACCAGAGCGACTTCGCCGTGATGAACTACATGTCCGGCTGGGCGAGCCATTGCCTCGGCCAGGAGGGCAAGGCCAAGGAGGCGTTCGAGGCCGCGGCCAAGGGCAACGCAAAATTGCCGGCGCCCGCCGCCGATGCGAACACCCTGTTCGTCGCGGAGCTCGGTCTGGCTCCGCTCAAGGTCAAAGGCGGCGCACAGAAGGAATTGCTGACCTTCGGCGCGCCTCAGGGCGCCGACGAGGATGGCGTCAATTTCGCCGTCTCTGGCGAAATCGCGGGATCGACGAAGATGGTTCGCGGCAAAAAAGGCACACAGAAAGTAACGGTGCCCGGCAAACCTTATAGCGGCGCGTTCCATCCGATCCTCGCCAGCAGCGTGTACGAACAGGCGACGACCCGCGGCGGCCGGCCGGTGCAGGGCATCCTCAATGGCAAGGCGCAGTTCAAGAGCGCGACCGACACCGCCTCCAACGTCTCGACCGCCGTCGGCTCAGGCCTGCTTCAGGCGGCCATTCAGAACGGCAATAGCGGCCTCGGCAATGCAGGTCTGGCGGGGATGGGCCTGGGCCTTGCGATGAAGTTCATGTCGAAGGCGGCCAAGGCCGACGCGGACGTGCGCGCGTGGGACAATCTGCCCGGTTCGATCTACGTCGCGACCGGCCATGTGCCGACCTCGACATTCCGGACCAATGCGGTGTTCCTGTACAAGGATTCCCAGCTCACACTGGCGCCACAACCCATCGTGCAGGCCAGCGCGGGCAAATGTTCGGTGGTGTGGACCCGGTCGCGGTCGGCGACGGGCATCGACGCTGCGGCGCCGGGAATTGACCCGGGGGTATTGCGCGCCCGTGCCTTCGCCCAGGCCGCGGTCGCCAAGGACAAGGTCTTCCGCGCCACCCTCATCAATGACGGCGTACCGGCGGCGATCGTCGCCCCGGCCGCGCTCGCCCGATAGGAGTATCGTTATGCGTTCACCCAGGATTGCCGCCGGTATCGCGCTCGCCATCGCCGCCGCCTGCGCCGCCAGCCCGGCTTATGCGGACGAAAACCGCGTTCTTAAATGCAAGATCGGCAAGGCGCGCTCGCAGGGCCGCTACCACGGCCCGGCCCTGGTCGCGAACGTGCCTCAGGCGATGACGCCGATCGATCTCGAGGCGGTCCAGATGACGGACAATGGGGTGACCAAGTCGGTGATCGTCGAGGCCATGATGGCGCGCCGGACCGAGACCAATACGCTGCAGGTCATGACCCGGCTTGTGAACTGCACCAAGGACGACATCCAGATCGAGGCGCGCTCCAACTTCATGGACAAGGATCAGATGCCGACCGAGAATGCATCGATCTGGAAGCGCGTTTTCCTCCCCGCGCTATCGACCGGCGTCTATACCGAGAGCTCGATCGGACGCGACAAGGTCGCGACCTATTTCGTCGAGATCAGGAGCGCGCAATGAGCGCCCGCTTTCTTGCACTTCTGGCTGCCCTTGGGGGCGTCACACCCGCCGCCGCCCAGTATCGGGCCGGTGTGCCCGACGTCCTGATTCCGGCGCCGGAACCCGGATCGACGCTGGCGGCGGCGGCACGTCGGTTCCGCGCCGGCTATTCCAAGCATGGCAGCCCGCGCATCATCCTGTTCTGGAATCGCGTGCTGAGCGACGAGGTGCAAAGCCAATATGCCGATCGCGTGAGCGCGGTCTCGACCAGCCGCGCGGGCGCCGTGGAAGGCCCGGTCGGTTACGCCGCTTACGGTTCGGCCGCGGGCCGGGTCGACACGCTCGACGCCTCCACCACCAGGGAACGCGTCCGGGAAGGACAGCGCGATTCGATGGCCGAATCCGACGACTGGAAGGTCGAGAATGCGTTCAACCGCGCTTTCATCGGCAATGGCGCGCGTTTCGTTGACCGCTCCGTCGCGATGCGCGTCACCGCGCATGGTCGCAAGCTGGGCGCCACGCCCAACCTGCAGGATATCGAGACCGGCGCGCTGGTCGGCAAGGCCGATCTTATGATGGAAGTGCTGCAGACGCCCGATCCGGATTCCCCCGTCGGCTACAGCTTCCGCGCGCAGGTGAAGGATGTGCGTTCGGGCCGGATCCTGGCGAATGCGGTCAGCAACGGCAGCGCTATCGCGCATGGGTCGGGGCCGATGGTCGCGACCTCGCGCGGCTTCGAACGCGCCGCGCCTGCGGCGGTCACGCTGGAGGATGTCGGCGAGGCGCTCGCCGCCGAGGTGATGGGGGCGCTCTCCGCGCGCTGGGGCTAGGCGGCCGCAGCGGCGACCAGCGCCTTCACCTGTCCGAACGGGATGCCGCCGGATGGTGCTTCCAGATCACCGGCGGCTAGCCTAACCGCCACATCGCGCAGGCCGGCCATCACCTTCATATAAAGGGCCGATCCCAGGCTAACCCGCCTCACTCCCGCCGCCGCTAGCTCGGCCAGGGGCACGATACCGTCGGCGGGCGAGATCAGCAGGTTGACCGGCTTGGGCGCGACCGCGCGCACGATCGCCTTCACCCCCGACATGTCCGCCGGATAGGGCGCGTAAAGCACGTCCGCGCCGGCCTCGGCAAAGGCGGTCAGGCGACGGATCGTGTCGTCGAGATCCGGCCGGCCCTGGATGAAATTGTCGCAGCGTCCGGTGAGTAGGATGCGGCCTTTCGCCACCTTCGCCGCGGCTGCGATGCGGGCTACCGCGTCGTCATAGTCACGGATGGGGTTGCCGGCGTCACCGCTCGTGTCCTCGATCCCGATTCCGGCGAGCCCGGCCTGGATCGCCGCCTCGACCGTGCGCGAGACATCCTCGGGTGTCTCGCCATAACCGTCCTCGAAATCACCGTTGATCGGCAGACCGGTCAGACCCGCCAACAATTGGGCATGAGCGAGATGCTCCTTCCGGCTGACCGCGTGCGTGCCATCGACCCGGCCGAGCGCGAAAGCGATCGCCGCCGAGGAGGTGCCCAGCGCTTGGAAACCTGCCTGCTTGAGCAGCAGGGCCGAAGTCCCGTCCCATGGATTGGGCATGATGAACAACTGGTCGTGAAGCGCGCGGAAGCGTTCGTAGCACTCGGCCTGGCTCATATTTTTCTCCTTAAGTTCCGGCATGGCGGCGTTCATGGTCCAGCAGAAATCGCTTGGCGGCGAGGCCGCCCGCAAAGCCGGTCAATGTTCCGTTGGCGCCCAATACACGATGGCATGGCGCGATGATCGAGATCGGATTGCGGCCATTGGCCGCGCCGACCGCTCGCGACGCGCTCGGACGGCCGAGCTGGCGCGCAATCTGGCCATAGGTCCGCGTCTCCCCGAACGGAATCGCGAGCAACGCGGCCCACACCTGTTTCTGGAAATCGCTGCCGCGAAAATCGAGCTTCACCGTGAAATTGCGCCTCCGCCCGGCAAAATAATCGGCCAGCTGGCGCTGCGCTTCGGCGAGGACCGCATGGTCGGGCTGTTCGATCATAGTACCCAGCCGGACGCGTTTCGGATCGTCCTCTTGCCACAAGATCGCGACCAGCCCAGCCTCGCCGGCGACCAGTTTCAGATGGCCCACCGGGCTCGGCATAGAAGCGAAGACGAGGCTCATCCCGATTCCCGATAGTGGAGCGCTGTCACGATTTTGGCAGCAGCGTAGCAGGAACCGGATACGGGCGAGCCCCTGAATCGAGGCGATTTTCGCTGCGGGAAAATTCCGGTTTTGGTGTGCTCGGCTTAAAGCTGGAAGAAAGCCCAGACCAGCACGAGCATCGCCAGCGCCATCAGCACCGCATCGACCGGCACCGCCCAGACGCGGTGGCGGCGGTAAAGGTCGCGCAGATAGTCCTCGCCGTCAGCGACATCACCGACCTGCTGCGAAGGAGGAATGCCAAGCTGCTTCACCGGCGCTTGCGAAAAGGCCAGCGCTTCGTCCTCCGCCGCGATTGGCCGCTCGAAAGCGCAGCCATATTCGCCCTCGCGAGCCCAGGTGACGAACGCGCGGGTGACGCCTGCGCCTGCAAGGCCGATCGTGATCTCCTGTCCGATCTCAAGCGCAGCGTCGGTCATGATGCGAACGCCCGATCGGGAAATGTCGAGTACAATCACATCGACCGGCGTGCAGCCGTCGGCTCGCATCGTGCTCGGGGCATCGGTCGCCCGGCGCTCCGCGGCGCGTGCGTTCATCGTTTGACCCGTTCCAATCAAGCCGGCTCTCCAAGGCAGAATTTAATTCTAACGGCTCATGGTTGCCAGAATCTAAACATTCGCCGGTCATGGGGTTGCATCGAACGGTCGCGCGGCAGCATGGCGGAGCTAAGTTCGAAATCGGGGAATCGCGTAATGGATCTCGGCATCAAGGGTCGGACCGCTCTCGTCTGCGCATCGAGCCAGGGGTTGGGCCGCGGCTGTGCCGAGGCGCTGGCCGCCGCGGGAGCGCGCGTGATCGTCAACGGGCGCGATGGGCGAACCCTCGAACGTACCGCCGCCGAAATCGCCGCGGCGACGGGTGCAGAGATCGTAGCGGTGGCCGCCGATGTGGGTACCGAACAGGGCCGTGCCGCCTTGCTCGACGCCGCGGGGGAGGTGGATATATTGGTCAACAACAATGGTGGGCCACCACCGGCCGATTTCCGCGCGCTCACCCATGCGCAGCTGCTCGCCGGGCTGGAGGCCAATATGCTGGCACCGATCGCCATGGTGCAGGCCGTGATCGACGGGATGGTCGAGCGCCGCTTCGGGCGGATCGTCAATATAACATCTGGCTCGGTGAAGATGCCGATCGCGGGCCTGGACCTGTCGAGCGGCGCGCGGCTAGGCCTGACCGGCTTCCTCGCGGGTGCCGCGCGCCAGGTTGCTCATGCCAACGTCACGATCAACGGGCTGCTGCCAGGGTCGTTCGATACCGCACGGGGAACGGCGATCGATACGAAACGCGCCGCCGCCGGCGGGGTAAGCCTGGACGATGCGCGTGCAGAGCGGATCGCCAAGGTTCCCGCGGGCCGACTGGGCCGGCCGGACGAGTTCGGGGCAGCCTGCGCCTTTCTCTGCTCGGCGCGTGCCGGCTTTATTACCGGGCAGAATTTGCTGATCGACGGGGGTGCATTTCCCGGTGTGCTGTAAGGATGATGGGGCCGGTTCAGACCTATCATTTTAGCGCAATCCACCTTTCACCCACTTCCCGCTGCAGCGCGGCGCGCGTATGGCCTTTCGATATATGACCTTCGGTAGGGTCGGTTCCTTCAGGTCCGGGGCTCACCTTTTGCACCTTTCTCTTTTTCGGTCAGGCTTTTGCCGCTCTTCTCATCTGCCAGTGACCGCGAATCGGGACCGACCTGACGCCCGCCTCGCCTTGCTCCTGACCGGTGCTGCCGCGTTGAGCCTGTCGGCGTGCGGCGGGAAGAAGCCCCAGCCTCCCTCCCCACCGGAAGCCGGCTATATCGTGGTGCAGGCCAAGGCAGTGCCGCTGATGGTCGAATTGCCAGGACGGACCGCGGCGTACGAGACGTCGGAGGTGCGGCCGCAGGTTTCGGGCCTGATCCGGGAACGGTCCTTCACCGAAGGCGCGATCGTCCATCAGGGCCAGACCCTGTATCAGATCGATCCCAGCCTCTATCGCGCTGCCGTCAATCAGGCGCAGGCGAACCTGGAGGCGGCGCAGGCGACGCGGCAGGCCGCAACGGTCAAGGCCGATCGCTACAAGCCGCTCGCGCAGATGCAGGCGGTCGCGCAGCAGGACTATACCGACGCGCTCGCCGCCGCCCGTCAGGCCACCGCCAGCGTCGCGCAAAATTCGGCCGCACTGGAAACCGCCCGGATCAACCTGCGCTTCACGCGCGTGCCCGCGCCGATCACCGGCCGTATCGGCCGCTCGCTTTTCACCACGGGAGCACTGGTTACGTCCGGCCAGGCGCAACCGCTGACCACGATCCAGCGCCTCGACCCCATCTATGTCGATATCCAGCAGTCGAGTGCGGACCTGCTCCAGCTTCGCCAGTCGCTCGCATCGCACAGCGGCGTGGTGGCGTCGTCCGCGGTGGTCCGCCTCAAGCTCGAAAATGGCAGCGACTATCCTCAGGCGGGCAAGGTCGAATTTGCCGAGGAGATGGCCGACCCCGCGACCGGTTCGGTGACGCTGCGCGCGCGCTTCCCAAATCCCGACGGGCTGTTGCTGCCGGGCATGTATGTCCGTGCCAGATTCAGTCAGGCGACCACGCAGAACGGCATATTGGTGCCGCAGTCAGGCGTCAGCCGCGACCCTCAAGGCCGTGCCAGCGTGATGTTGGTCGGGCCCGACAACAAAGCCGCCGTCCGCACCATCACCGCGGAGCAGACGGTCGGTCCGGACTGGCTGGTAACCTCCGGGCTCAAGCCGGGCGACAAAGTCATAATCGAGGGGTTGGGCAAGGTTAAGCCGGGCCAGCCGGTGCGCCCGGTGCCCGCAGGTTCGCGGCCCTTGCCGGCCGGTGGCGGCAAGGGTGCCGGCAGCGACGCCGGCTGACGCAGCATGATCAGCCGCATCTTCATCGATCGCCCGATCTTTGCCTGGGTGATCGCGATCATCATCATGCTGCTCGGCATCGGCGGGATCTTCACCCTGCCGGTCGAGCAATATCCCGACATCGCACCCCCGCAGGTCAATATCCGCGCCAACTATCCCGGCGCATCCGCGGAAACGCTCGAATCCTCGGTGACGCAGGTGATCGAGCAGCAGCTCACCGGCATCGACGGGATGCTGTACTTCCAGGCCAATTCCAACGCGGCCGGCCAGGTCCAGGTCACCGTCACCTTCGACAAGGGCGTAAATCCTGACATTGCGCAGGTGCAGGTCCAGAACAAGGTGCAGCAGGCGCTGTCGCGCCTTCCCCAACAGGTCCAGCAACAGGGACTCGTCGTAACCAAATCCAACGCCGACTTCCTGCTGGTGATTTCGGTCTATGATCAGTCCGACCGATCGACCAACATCGACGTCGGCGATTTTCTCGTCTCCAACCTGCAGGACGCGATCGGGCGCATTCCGGGGGTCGGCGACGTCAACGTATTCGGCACGCAATATGCCATGCGGATCTGGCTCGATCCCTACAAGCTGGCCAGCTTCCAGCTCGCGCCGAGTGACGTCACCGCCGCACTCCAGGCACAGAATACGCAGATTTCGGCGGGTCAGGTTGGGGCCCAGCCGATGCCGTCTGGGCAAATGCTCAACGCGATCGTCACCTCGCGTTCGCGCCTGACCTCGGTCGATCAGTTCAAGCAAATCGTGGTCAAGGCCCAGCCCGACGGATCAAAGGTGCTGTTGCAGGATGTGGCGCGGGTCGAGCTCGGGGGGGAGAATTACAACAGCCTCAGCCGCCTTAACGGGCATCCCGGCGCGGGTATCGCGGTCATGCTCGCGCCTGGCGCCGACGCGCTCAAGACGTCGGAGCTGGTGCGCGCCTTCATTACAGAGCGCGCCAAATCCTTCCCCCAAGGCTACACCTACGCGCTGCCGCTCGATAGCACCGACTTCATCAAATTGTCGGTCCACGAAGTGGTGATGACGCTGATCGAGGCGATCATCCTCGTCATCCTGGTGATGTTCCTGTTCCTGCAAAGCTGGCGCGCAACGCTGATACCCGCAATCGCAGTACCTATCGTCTTGCTCGGCACGTTCGGCGTGCTCGCCGCTTTCGGCTTTTCGATCAACACGCTCACCTTGTTCGGCATGGTGCTCGCGATCGGCCTGCTCGTCGACGACGCGATCGTGGTGGTCGAGAATGTCGAGCGGGTGATGGAGGAGGAGCCCGATCTCTCCCCGCGCGAGGCGACGATCAAATCGATGGGCGAGATCAACGTCGCACTGATCGCGATCGCTCTGGTGCTCTCCGCGGTATTCCTGCCGATGGCCTTCTTCGGCGGTTCCACCGGCGTGATCTACCGCCAATTTTCGATCACGATCGTGTCGTCGATGGTTCTGTCGGTGCTGGTCGCGCTGATCGTTTCGCCCGCGCTCGCGGCAAGCCTGCTCAAGCGGCCCGACAAGGAAGCGCGCGCTAACGGTAACCTGCTAGTGCGCCGCGCGCATGAATATGGCGATCGCTTCAACGACTGGTTCATCCGCACCTCCAATCGCTACCGCGCCGCGGTCGCCTGGATGATCGAGCGGATGATGAAAGCGATGCTGGTTTTCGGCCTTGTCGTTATCCTGCTGGTCGTCCTTTTCCTCCATCTGCCGACGAGCTTCCTGCCGATCGAGGATCAGGGCTTCGCCCAACTCCAATATACGCTGCCGCCCGGCGCCACTCAGGACCGGACTCTCGAGGTGGCCAAGCGGATCGAGGCTTATTTCCTGGGGCCGCAGAAAGCCGATACGGCGGCCATCTTCACCGTCATCGGCGCGAACCAGGCGGGCAACGGCCAGAATGTCGGCCGTGGCTTCCTTCCGCTCAAGCCGTGGGACGAGCGCAAGGGCGCCGAACATAGCGCGCAGGCGATCACGCGACGCGCGACCAAGGAATTGGGCCGCCAGCTGCGCGACGCCGAATTCTTTGCGCTCAATCCGCCGCCGGTGCGCGGCCTCGGCCAATCGAGCGGCTTCACGATGGAGTTGCTCAACACTGGTGGCCTCAGCCGAACCGAATTCCGTAGCCGGCTCGACGACCTGCTCGCACAGGCGCGCTCCGACCCGGCCCTCGCGGCGGTGCGCATGAACAGCCTGCCCGATCAGCCGGCTTTGTCGATCGACATCGATTCCGAAAAGGTTGGTGCGCTGGGCATCAGCCAGAACGATGTCGACACGACGCTGTCGACCGCGTGGGGCGGCACCTACGTCAACGATTTCGTCGATCGCGGCAGGGTCAAGCGCGTCTACGTCCAGGGCGATGCTCCATTCCGCGCGCGGCCCGAGGATATCGGCCAATGGCATGTCCGCAATTCGGCCGGCACGATGACCGCTTTCTCCGCCTTCGCCCACGAAGGCTGGCGGACCACGCCCAACGTGCTGACCCGCTTCAACGGATCGCCTTCCTTCGAAATCCAGGGTCAGGCGGCGCCGGGGAAAAGCTCGGGCGACGCGATGAACCATATCGCCGCGATCGCCGCGCGCATGCCGGGCGTATCTGTCGCATGGGCAGGCATTTCCTATCAGGAAAGGCTGTCGGGAGGGCAGGCGCCGATCCTGTACGGCCTTTCCCTACTCGTCGTCTTCCTCTGTCTGGCCGCACTTTATGAGAGCTGGTCGATCCCCTGCGCGGTGATGCTGGTGATGCCGCTTGGGCTGATGGGCGCAACATTGGCGGTCATGCTGCGCGGGCTGGAGAACGACATATATTTCCAGGTCGGACTGCTCACGACGATGGGGCTGTCGGCGAAGAATGCTATTCTGATCGTCGAATTCGCCGAGCAGGCCGAACATCATGGCAAGTCGCCGCTCGAGGCCGCGCTGGAGGCGGCGCGCATTCGCCTGCGCCCGATTGTGATGACCAGCCTGGCCTTCATGTTCGGCGTGTTTCCACTGGTCATCGCCAGCGGCGCGGGTGCGCGCAGCCGGATCGAGATTGGAACGGCGGTCGTCGGCGGCATGCTGACCGCGACCGCGCTCGCCATCTTCTATATCCCGATGTTCTTCGTCCTGGTGCGCAAGATCTTTCGCAAGCAATCGCTGACCCCCGAGGAGCGGGCAGCCGCCGATGAGCAGCGCCACCGGGAGATCGAGGCGAAGCGCGCCGCCGAGGAAGGGCAGCAGCCGGCATGAAGCGGGTAGCCACGCTTCTCTTTCTGACCGCGCTCGGCGGCTGCACGCTCGAGCCGCATTATGTGCGGCCGACGCCGGCGGTGCCCGCCGCCTTCCCCCAGGGCGAGGCCTATCTCCGCCAGAGCGAGGCGGCGCTGCCTGCCGTGAGCTATCGAGACATTTTTGGCGATCCGCGCCTCCAGACGATCATCGCGCAGGCGCTCGCCAACAATCAGGATCTTCGCCAGGCGCTCGCCAATATCCAGTCCGCGCGCGCTCTCTATCGCGTCCAGCGTGCCGACATCTTTCCCGCGCTCGACGCGAGCGGAGGGGTGACGCTGCGTCACAATGCCGACAATCAGCCACCCACCGGCGGTCCCGGCGGCAACAATGGCGGGCACACCACCAGCTACGATCTCCAGGCCGGCACCACCGCGTGGGAGATCGACCTGTTCGGCCGGCTGCGCAGCCTCTCTCATTCGGCCTTTGACCAGTATCTTGCGAGCGATGCGGCGGCGCGCGCGACGCGGCTGACCCTGGTGGCCGACATTGCCGATGCCTGGCTAAAGCTCGGTGCCGACCGCAGCCTGCTGCTAATCGCGCAGGATACGGAGAAGAGCGCGCAGACCTCGGTCGAGCTGACCCAGGCGCGGCTCAATGGCGGGGTGGCGCCGCGCACGGACTTGCGTCAGGCCCAGACCGTGCTCGCAACCGCGCAGGCGGATCGCGCACGCCAGCAGACGTTGGTGGCGCAGGATTTGAACGCGCTGCAATTGCTGGTCGGCGCCTCCGTGGCCGACGCGCAGTTGCCCGCCACCATCGAGGATGCCGATGCCAGCCTCGCCGAACTGCCGGCAGGCGTGGAGTCCTCCGTCCTGCTGCGACGTCCCGACGTCGTGGAGGCCGAATATCAGTTGCGCGCAGCCAATGCCCGGATCGGCGCGGCGCGCGCCGCCTTCTTCCCACGGATCGCGCTGACCGCCGTCGCGGGCCTTGCCAGTGGCGGCCTGTCGGGGCTGTTCTCGGGCGGCGCCTTCACCTGGACGGCGGCGCCGTCGGCGACATTGCCGATCTTCGACTGGGGCGCCAATTCGGGTAACCTGGCCTATGCTAAGGCGCAGCGCGAAGGCCTCCTTGCAGCCTATCAGAAGTCGATCCAGACCGCCTTCCGCGAAGTCGCGGACGCGCTCGCTCGGCGCGGCACGATCGACGCGGAGGTGCAGGCGGACCAGCTCAACCTCACCGCCGCGCAGGACACACTCACCTTGGGCACCGCGCGCTACAAGCAGGGGATCGATCCCTATCTCAGCACACTCGTCGCGCAGCGCGATTATTATTCTGCGCGCCAGACAATGGCGAACATCCGTCTCACCAAGGCACAGAACCTGGTCGCGCTCTACGAGGCGCTCGGCGGCGACCAGCTCATCGATGCGCTGCCCCCGGCGTCTTCCACCAGAGTCAGCCGGCGCTAGCGATCGGCGACGGGACCCGCGCTTGCCTTTCAGCATCCCTCACGCCATCGCCTAGGCCAGAGGACTCAGTCTGGAGGAAAGCCGTGAAAACCCGCGCCGCCGTGGCCTTCGAGGCGAAGAAGCCGCTCGAGATCGTCGAACTCGATCTGGAAGGCCCCAAGGCCGGCGAGGTTCTGGTCGAGATCATGGCGACCGGCATCTGCCATACCGACGCCTACACGCTCGATGGGCTCGACAGCGAAGGCATCTTCCCCTCGATCCTGGGCCACGAAGGCGCGGGCATCGTGCGCGAGGTCGGCGCCGGCGTTACCAGCGTGAAGCCCGGCGATCATGTCATCCCGCTCTACACACCCGAGTGCCGCCAATGTAAGTCGTGCCTTTCCGGCAAGACCAACCTCTGCACCGCGATCCGCGCGACGCAGGGCAAGGGGCTGATGCCCGACGGCACCACCCGCTTCAGCTACAAGGGCCAGCCGATTTTCCATTATATGGGCTGCTCAACCTTCTCGAACTTCACCGTGCTGCCCGAGATTGCGGTCGCCAAGATCCGTGAGGACGCGCCCTTCAAGACCAGCTGCTATATCGGCTGCGGGGTCACCACCGGCGTCGGCGCGGTGGTCAACACCGCCAAGGTCCAGGTCGGCGACAATGTCGTGGTGTTCGGCCTGGGCGGGATCGGTCTCAACGTCATCCAGGGCGCGAAACTCGCCGGCGCGGGGCTGATCGTCGGCGTCGACATCAACCCCGACCGCGAGGAATGGGGCAAGCGCTTCGGCATGACGCACTTCATCGACGGCCGCGGCAAGGATCGCGCCCAGATCATCGCCGAGGTGCTGGAACTGACCGACGGCGGGGCCGATTATACCTTCGACTGCACCGGCAATACCGAGGTGATGCGCACCGCATTGGAGGCCTGCCATCGCGGCTGGGGAACGTCGATCATCATCGGCGTGGCGGAAGCGGGCAAGGAAATCGCGACCCGCCCGTTCCAGCTCGTCACCGGCCGCAACTGGCGCGGTACCGCCTTCGGTGGCGCCAAGGGCCGCACCGACGTGCCCAAGATTGTCGATTGGTACATGACGGGCAAGATCGCGATCGACCCGATGATCACGCACGTGCTCACGCTCGAGGAAATCAACAAAGGCTTCGATCTGATGCATGCGGGGGAAAGCATCCGCAGCGTCGTCGTCTATTAAGGAGAGGCTGGCATGTTCACCCATGTGATGGTCGGCACCAACGACCCCGAGAAATCGCGCAAATTCTACACCGAGACGTTGGGCGCGCTGGGCTATGCGCCGCACCCTCATGGCGACCACACCTTCTTCACCGACGGCAATAGTGGGTTCGGCGTCGGCCGTCCGGCCAATGGCGAGTCCGCCCATCATGCCAACGGCGGCACGATAGGTTTCAAGGCCAAGACGACCACCGAGGTCGACGCCTTCCACGCCGCCGGCCTGGCCAATGGCGGCACCTGCGAGGGCGCGCCGGGGGTGCGGGAAAACGCGCCGGGCAAATCCTATGGCGCCTATCTGCGCGATTCCGACGGCAACAAGATCTGCGCCTATGCGCCGAACCCTAACGCCTGACGCGCCGGATGTCGGACAAGGTCAGCCTGGCCGAAAAACTGGCAAGCTTCACCGACCAGTGGAAGCCTCGCATTGTCGCCGGTTACAACGGCAACGACGTCATGGTGGTTCGTCTCGAGGGGCCCTTTCAGTGGCATAAGCATGACGAGACCGACGATTTCTTCCTGGTGCTGGATGGTGTCCTCGATATCGAGTTGCGCGATCGTATCGTGACGCTTGGCCCCGGCGAACTGTTCGTCGTGCCTCGCGGAATTGAGCATCGCCCGGTCGCGCGCCAGGGCGAGGTCAAGGTGATGCTCATCGAGCCGGCGGGCACGCCCAATACCGGCGATCCCGCGACAGCGGTCGAAAAGCCGCGGATATGATCGAAATGCTCTCCAGCGCCCGCGCCTTCGACGGCATACAGGGCGTCTATCGGCACCGATCCGCCACCACCGGCACGGATATGACCTTCTCGGTGTTCGTACCACATCATGAGGATGGCGAGTTGCTGCCCGTCGTCTGGTATTTGTCGGGCCTCACCTGCACCCACGCCAACGTCACCGAGAAAGGCGAATTTCGCGCGGCCTGCGCGAAGCACCGCCTGATCTTCGTCGCGCCCGACACCTCGCCGCGCGGGGAGAACGTGCCCGACGATCCAGAGGGCGCCTATGATCTGGGCCTAGGCGCGGGCTTTTACGTCGATGCCACGCAGGATCCCTGGGCGGCGAATTACCGGATGTGGTCATATGTCACCCGCGAATTGCCCGAGCTGATCTTCGCCCATTTCCCCGCCGATCCGAAGCGCCAGTCGATCCTCGGCCACTCGATGGGCGGCCATGGCGCGCTCACCATCGGCCTCAGGCATCCGGACCGCTTCAGGGCCGTGTCCGCTTTCGCGCCGATCGTCGCGCCATCGCAGGTGCCGTGGGGACAGAAGGCGCTAGGAACCTATCTTGGTCCCGACCCTGCCGCATGGCGCAAGCATGACGCGGTCGCCTTGATCGAGGACGGCGCGCGCCTCCCCGAACTGCTCGTCGACCAAGGTGCGGACGACCAGTTCCTCGAGCAGGAATTGCGCCCCGAATTGCTGCGCAGGGCCTGCGCCGATGCCGGGATCGATCTCACGCTCACCCTGCGGCCGGGTTATGATCACAGCTATTATTTCGTCTCGACCTTCATGGCCGACCATCTCGCCTGGCACGCGGAGCGGCTGAGATGAGCCGCTATGATGTCCTGATTGTAGGCGGCGGCCATGCCGGTGCTCAGGCGGCAATCGCGCTGCGTCAGAACAAATATGAGGGCACGATCGCCATCATCGGCGAAGAGCCCGAAACCCCTTACGAACGGCCGCCCCTGTCGAAGGATTATCTGTCGGGCGAAAAGCCGTTCGAGCGGATCCTGATCCGGCCGGCCACTTTCTGGGCTGAGCGCGACATCGCGATGCTGCTCGGCAAGCGCGTTGCGCGCGTCGATGCCGAGGCGCATCATGTTAAGACCGCCGATGGCGAGACGATCGGCTACAGCAAACTGATCTGGGCAACTGGCGGCAGCCCGCGTTCGCTCATCTGCTCCGGCCATGACCTTGCCGGCGTCCATGCCGTCCGCACCCGCGCCGATGTCGATCGGCTGATGGGCGAGCTGGCCACGACGAGCCGCGTGGTCGTGATCGGCGGCGGCTATATCGGGCTCGAAGCGGCGGCCGTGCTAAGCAAGCTCGGCAAGCACGTGACCGTGCTGGAGGCGCTCGACCGCGTGCTCGCGCGGGTCGCGGGCGAGCCCCTGTCACGCTTTTACGAGGCGGAACATCGCGCGCACGGCGTCGACATCCGTCTCGGCGCGACGGTCGACCATATCGAGGAAACCGCTGGACGCGCGACCGGCGTCCGGCTCGCGGACGGCGAGAGCCTGCCGTGCGAGATGGTGATCGTCGGCATCGGCATCATTCCGTCGGTAGAGCCTTTGCTCGGCGCAGGCGCCGTCGGCGGCAATGGCGTGAAGGTCGATGCCGCCTGCCGCACCTCGCTTCCCGACATCTTCGCGATCGGCGATTGCGCGCTTCACGCCAACGGCTTCGCCGACGGGGCGGAGATCAGGCTCGAATCGGTTCAGAATGCGAACGACATGGCCAATGCGGTCGCCAAGACCCTGACCGGCACCGAAACCGAATATCATGCCGTGCCCTGGTTCTGGTCCAACCAATATGACCTCCGCCTGCAGACCGTGGGCCTCTCGATCGGCCATGACGCGACGGTGCTGCGCGGCGATCCGGCAGCGCGCAGTTTCTCGTTGATCTATCTGAAGCAGGGCCGCGTGATCGCGCTCGACTGCGTCAATCTGGTCCGCGACTATGTCCAGGGCCGCACCCTGGTGGTGGAACGCAAGACTCCCGATCCGGCGGCTCTGGCCGACCCGAACGTCGCGCTCAAGGAACTCTGACCCTCTTGTCATTGCGATCCGGGCGAAACCCGGGGGAGGCAATCCGGGCCTGTGCTAGCGGTTACTCCGGGACAGGATCGCTTCTTCGGTACGCTCCTCGCATGACGGGACGTTTGGCGGCGCCCCTGTTCAATGCGCAATAATCTTGCGCAGCGCTACAACCTCGCTGATTATGCACCCCGCTAAGCCGAGCAAGACGAAAGCGGGAGGACGATATGGGCGGTTGGAACAGGCGAAAGCCGATCGAAACGGCTCGGACAGGCCAGCGCCTGGCCCCTTCCCTCTCGTGGCCGCATCTGATGGCATTGGGCGTCGGCGCGATCGTCGGCACCGGCATCCTCACCTTGATCGGCACTGGCGTGGACCGCGCCGGCCCAGCGATCTTGATCTCGTTTCTGGTGGCGGGCGCAATTTGCGCATGCGCCGCGCTCGCTTATTCGGAAATGGCGACGATGATGCCCGCCGCCGGCAGCGCCTATACGTACAGCTATGCGGTATTGGGGGAAACGATCGCCTGGATCGTCGGGTGGAGCCTAATTCTCGAATATAGTCTCGTCGTCTCGACCGTCGCCGTCGGCTGGTCCGGCTATGCCTCGCCCTTGCTTCACGACAAGCTCGGTCTGCCGCTCTATCTCACGCATGGTCCGACATTGGCCGGCATGGCTTGCGACGGGAAAATCCAGAAGGCGAGCTTCGGCATGAACCTGCCGGCGATCGCCATCATCGCGATCGTTACGGCTCTGCTAGTACGCGGCACACACGAGAGCGCCCGCGTGAACACGGTGCTGGTCCTCCTCAAGATGGCTACGCTCAGCCTGTTCGTCGCCTTCACACTGCCCCATTTCGACATGGCGAACCTCCATCCCTTCGCGCCCTTCGGTTACGGCAGCACAGCGGGTGCATGCGGTGTCAAGCGCGGCGCGATGGGCGCCGCCGCGATCATCTTCTTTTCGTTCTACGGCTTCGACGCCATCTCAACCGCTGCGGAGGAGGCCAAGCGGCCGGAACGCGATCTTTCGATCGGCATCATCGGCTCGATGCTGATCTGCACGTTGATCTACATTCTTGTCGCCGCCGCCGCCGTTGGGGCGCTGCCTTACACCAGGTTCGCGAACAGCGCCGAGCCGCTCGCGCTTATTCTGCGTGAAATGGGTCAGGGTCGCGTAGCGCAGATTATCGCGATCGCGGCGGTGATCGCCTTGCCCACCGTCATTCTTGGATTCCTTTACGGGCAGAGCCGTATCTTCCTCGGCATGGCGCGCGACGGCTTCCTGCCGACCCGCCTCGCCGCCATCTCCTCGCGCGGGACGCCGGTGCGCATCACGATCCTCACCGCGATCCTGGTCGCGATCCTCGCCGGCATATTGCCGATCGACCAGATCGCGGCGCTCGCCAACGCGGGCACTTTGATCGCCTTCATCGCGGTCGCAATCTGCATGCTGGTGATGCGCCGGCGCGATCCTGCGATCAAACGCCCCTTCCGCGCGCCCCTGGCCTGGGTGGTCGGGCCGGTTGCGGTGATGGGCTGCCTCTATCTGTTCGCGAGCCTGCCCGCGAAGACCATCTTGTGGTGCCTGTTGTGGAACGCGGGCGGGCTCGTCATCTACCTGCTCTACGGACGCCATCGCAGCCTGCTCGGGCAGGGGGCTCGCAACCTTTGAGCCAGCGCGCGGTCCTGATCCTTTCCACCGCCGCAACGCGGGACGACGCCGCGCGGATCGCGCAGGTGCTGGTCGCCGAACAGCTCGCCGCTTGCGTCCAGCTTTCGCCGATCGACAGCTGGTACCGCTGGCAGGGCGAGGTGGTGCAGGCCGCCGAGACCCGCCTGCATATCAAGACTATGGCGCATCTGACCGACGCGGTGACGCAGCGGCTGACCGCTCTACATTCTTACGACGTTCCGGAAGTCGTTGTAATCTCCCTGGAGGGCGGATCGCCCGATTACCTTGCCTGGGTCGAAGACATGGTCGGTCCAATTCGGGAATAAAATCCGTTGCGCCGCAACATCGACGCTTGGCTTCTCTGAAACGATCGGTATAGAACCCCGCTCGCAAACGAGAGGGACCCCCATGCGCTCGTTCTCCTCCGCCGCTCTGGCCGCGGCGCTACTCCTGTCTGCGTGCGGCAAGCAGGCGCCCCCGCCGCCACCGCCGCCGCAGGTCGGCGTGATCACCGTGCAGATGCAGCCGGTAACGCTGACGACCGAGCTTCCGGGTCGGACCTCGCCGTTCGAAAGCTCCGAGGTGCGCCCGCAGGTGGACGGCATCATCACCCGCAGGCTGTTCCAGGAAGGTGAGACCGTCCGCGCCGGGCAAATCCTCTACCAGATCGATCCCGCGCCTTATGCCGCCGCCGCCGCCAATGCGCGCGCCGCGCTTGCCCGCGCACAGGCAAATATCGCATCGACCGCCGCGCTCGCGCAGCGTTACGGTGATCTGGTCAAGATCAACGCGATCGCCCGCCAGGATTATGAAAATGCGGTCGCGGCGGCGAACCAGGCTAAGGCCGATGTCGCCGCCCAGCGCGCAGCGCTCCAGTCGGCCGAGATCAGCCTGCACCGAACCGCGATTCGCGCGCCGATCTCGGGGCGCATCGGCGCCTCGACCTTCACGGTCGGCGCGCTCGTCACCGCCGCCCAGGCGCAGCCTTTGACCGTCATTCAGCGGCTCGACCCGATCTACGTCGATATCAACCAGTCGAGCGTGGACGTGCTTAAGCTGCGCAAGCAATTGCTAGCCGGCCAAGTCTCGCGTAGCGGCGCCGCGGCGCGCGTCGGCCTCACGCTGGAGGACGGCAGCGATTATGGCCGCGAAGGCAAGTTCCAATTCTCCGACGTAACCGTCGCGCAGGACACGGGAACGGTCACGCTGCGCGCGATCTTCCCCAACCCGCAGGGCTTGCTCCTGCCCGGAATGTATGTCCGCGCGCATCTGGTCGAAGGGACGCAGGCGCAGGGCATCCTCGCCCCGCAACAGGCGGTGTCGCGCGACGAGAAGGGCAATCCCCAGGCCTATGTCGTCGGCGCGGGCGACAAGCTTGAGATCCGCCCGCTGACCACGTCGCGCGCGATCGGCGCTGCCTGGCTGGTGACGAACGGGCTCAAGCCCGGCGACCGGCTGGTCATGGATGGCGCGATGATGCTGCAGCCGGGCATGCCGGTGAAGCCGGTCGCCTGGACGCCCGCACCCCCGCCTTCAAAGGTGGCCCAGGCCGCCGGGAAGTAGGACCGGATCATGGCACGCTATTTCATCGACCGGCCCATCTTCGCATGGGTGATCGCGCTTGTCCTGATGCTCGCTGGCGTGCTGGCGATCCGCTCGCTGCCGATCGCGCAATTCCCGCCGATCGCAGCACCTTCGGTGGAAATTACCGCCACCTATCCTGGTGCGGATGCCCAGACGCTCGAAAATACGACGACGCAGATCATCGAGCAGCAGCTCAAGGGCATAGACAATCTGCGTTACCTGGCGTCGACCAGCTCGTCCGCGGGCACGGTCACGATCACGGTCACGTTCGAGCAGGGCACCAACCCCGACATCGCGCAAGTGCAGGTCCAGAACAAGCTGCAGGCAGCCTTGCCCCTGTTGCCCCAGGAAGTGCAGCAGCAGGGCGTGCGGGTCAGCAAGACCAGCGCCAACTTCCTGGTCGTGGTCAGCCTCTATTCGCCCAACGGCCGCTATTCGACCAGCGACCTCGCCGACATGATCGTCTCCCGCCTGCAGGATCCGCTGAGCCGCGTACAGGGCGTGGGCGACTCGCAGATTTTCGGGTCGCAATATGCGATGCGGATCTGGGTCGATCCGCTCAAGCTCAACAATTTCAAGCTCACCATTGCCGACGTGCAGGCTGCGGTGCGCGCGCAGAATGCGCAGGTCTCGGCCGGCCAGATCGGCGGCCTGCCCGCGCCGCGCGAACAGATGCTCAACGCGTCGGTCTCGGTCGCGTCGCGCCTGACCACGCCCGAGCAGTTCCGGCAGATCAGGCTGAAGTCCAACCCGGACGGCTCGGTCGTCCGGCTGGGCGATGTCGCGCGCGTCGCGATGGGGCCCGAAACCTACGGCTTCACCGTGCTGTTCAACGGCGTTCCCGCCGCAGGGATCGCGATCAAGCTCGCCCCTGGCGCCAACGCGCTCGACACGGTGGAACGGATCAAGGCGCGCGTCGCGCAGCTTTCACCGACGATCCCGTCCGACGTGAAGATCTTCTACCCGTATGATTCGACGCCGTTCGTGCGGCTGTCGATCAAGCAGGTCGTGCACACCCTGGTCGAAGCGGTGGTGCTCGTCTTCATCGTCATGTTCATCTTCCTGCAGAACTGGCGCGCCACGATCATTCCGACGATCGCCGTGCCGGTGGTGCTGCTCGGCACCTTCGCCGTGCTGTACATCGCCGGCTACTCGATCAACACGCTGACCTTATTCGGCATGGTGCTGGCGATCGGCCTGCTCGTCGACGACGCGATCGTGGTGGTCGAGAATGTCGAACGCCTGATCGAGACCGAGGGCCTCTCACCCAAGGAAGCCGCGCGCAAATCGATGGACGAGATCACCGGCGCGCTGGTCGGCATCGCCACCGTGCTGGCGGCGGTGTTCGTGCCGATGGCCTTCTTCGGCGGCTCGACCGGCGTGATCTACCGCCAATTCTCGATCACCATCGTCTCCGCCATGGCGTTGTCGGTGATGGTCGCGCTGATCCTCACGCCGGCGCTCTGCGCTACCATCCTCAAGCCACGCGAGGAGAAAGAGCAGGACGCGCAATCCGGGCTGATGGGGCGGTTTTTCGGCCGCTTCTTCGATTGGTTCAACCGCACCTTCAAGCGCAATGCCGAACGCTACCAGAATGGCGTGCGTTATGTGGAGCACCACCGCGCGCGCGCGTTCGTGGTGTTCGCGGTCATCTGCGTCGGCCTAGGCTTCCTCTTCTATAAATTGCCGACCGGATTCCTGCCCGACGAGGACCAGGGTTATGCCTTCGCATTGGTCAACCTGCCGCCCGGCGCGACCGCTTCGCGCACCGACGCCGCGCTCGCCAAGGTCCGGGACCATTTCCTGAAGGACGAGGGCAAGAATGTCGCCGGTGTGTTCACCGTGTCGGGCTTCAGCTTCACCGGCCAGGGGCAAAATGCGGGTCTCGCCTTCGTCCGCCTCAAACCCTGGGAGGACCGCAAGGGATCGGACAACCGCTCGGCGGCGATCGCCGCCCGCGCGATGGGCGCTTTTTCGAGCTTCCGCGATGGCCTGATCTTCGCGATCATCCCGCCGTCGGTACAGGAACTGGGCAACGCGACCGGCTTCGATTTCCAGCTCACCGACGTCGCCGGCATCGGCCACGAACGGCTGGTCGCCGCGCAGGGGCAGTTGCTCGGCATGGCGATGAAGGACCCGCGTATCGCCGGCCTGCGTCCCAATAGCCTGCCCGACCAGCCGCAGCTCAAGGTCGATGTCGATCAGGACAAGACCCAGGCGCTGGGCGTCAACATCGCCGATGTGAACAGCACGATCGCGGCGGGATGGGGCAGCGCCTATATCAACGACTTCATCGATCGCGGCCGCGTCAAGCGCGTGTTCGTCCAGGCGGACACGCCGTTCCGCCTCTCGCCTGACGATCTCGCCTCCTTCTACGTGCGCGGCACCAGCGGCCAGATGGTACCCGTCAGCACGCTCGCGACGACCCGGTGGCAATCCGCGCCCGTCCAGCTGACCCGCTATAATGGCGTGCCGTCGATGGAATTGCTGGGCGTGCCCGGGCCGGGCCAGAGTTCGGGCGCGGCGTTGAAGGCAATGGAGGAATTGCAGGCCAAATTGCCGCCCGGCACCGGCTTCGAATGGACCGGCCTGTCCTATGAGGAACGCCTTGCCGGCAGCCAGGCCAAGTCGCTCTACGGTCTGTCGCTGCTGATCGTCTTCCTCTGCCTCGCCGCGCTTTACGAAAGCTGGTCGGTTCCGGTATCGGTAATGCTGGTGGTGCCGCTGGGCGTATTCGGCGCGGTGCTCGCGGCGACGCTGACCGGCGTCAACAACAACATCTATTTCCAGGTCGGCCTGATCACGACGATCGGCGTGTCGGCGAAGAATGCGATCCTGATCGTGGAATTCGCGGAGGAACGGATGCGCGAGGGCATGAACGCCTTCGACGCCGCGGTCGCCGCCGCGCGACTTCGTCTGCGGCCCATCCTGATGACCAGCTTCGCCTTCGTCTTCGGCGTGTTTCCGCTCGCCATCGCCTCGGGCGCGGGCTCGGGTGCGCAGAATGCGATCGGCCGGTCGGTAGTCGGTGGCATGCTCGCGGCGACGATATTCGGCATCTTCTTCGTGCCGATGTTCTTCGTCGCGGTGCGCCGTGTGTTTGAGCGGCGCAAAGAGAAAAAAGGCGCCGCGGGCGACATTGCGGAGGCGCAGGCATGAGGCGGCTTCTTCCCTTGACGGCCCTGCTGCTGGCCGGCTGTGACCTGGCACCGGCCTATCATCGGCCGGGCCTGCCCGCGCCGGCGAGCCTGCCCGCGGGCGGCACCTATCCCGCCGCCAATGCGGCGACCGCCGCGTCCGACATCGCCTGGCAGGATTTCTTCGTCGATCCCGCACTCCGCCAGGTCATCGGCCAGGGCCTCGCCAACAATCGCGACCTGCGCGTAGCACTCGCCAACGTGCAGCAGGCGCGCGCGCAATATCGCATCCAGCGCGCGGACCTTTTGCCGACGATCGGCGCCAATGCCGGCGCGACTTTCGCCAAAGCCGCCTCGGCCGAGACTTTGCCGGGCGCGGACCGAACCAGTCACATCTACCAGGCCAATGCCGGCTTCTCGGCATTCGAGATCGACCTGTTCGGGCGCGTTCGCAACCTGACCAAGGCGGCCCTCGAACAATATCTGGCGACCGAAGAAGGCGCGCGCGCTACCCGCATCACCCTGATCGCGGAAATCGCCTCGGCCTATCTGACGATGGGGGCAGACCAGGATCAGCTCCGAATTTCGCAAGGCACGCTCGAAAGCTTCAAGCAGTCGCTCGATCTCACCAATGCGCAGTTCCAGCATGGCGTGATTTCGGAGCTTGAGGTCCGCCAGGCGCAAACCAATTACGAGCAGGCGCGCTATGATATCGCCGCGCTCCAGACGCAGATCGCACGCGACCAGAATGCGTTGAACCTGCTGGTCGGGACGACAGTCTCCCAGGATCTGCTGCCCACCGGCTTGAGCGACCGGGTCTTCACGCTCGCCGAGCTTCCCGCCGGCATCAGTTCCGACGTGCTGCTGCGGCGTCCCGACGTGCTGCAGGCCGAGGATCAGCTCAAGGCGCAATATGCCAATATCGGCGCGGCGCGCGCGGCCTTCTTCCCGCAGATCTCCCTGACTGCGCTCGCAGGCACCCTCAGCTCATCGCTGTCGGGCCTGTTCGATCGCGGCAGCTATACCTATCAGGTCGCGCCGGCAGCGAGCCAGACGATCTTTGATTTCGGCCGCAACGCCGCCAATCTGCGCTACGCCAAGGCCAGCCGCGACGCCGCGCTCGCCACGTACGAGAAAGCGATCCAGACCGCCTTCCGCGAGGTCGCCGACGCGCTCGCCCTACGCGGCACGATCGACGAGCAGCTCCGCGCCCGCACCAGCCGCGTCGAGGCAGCAGGCACGGCCTACAAGCTCTCCGACGCGCGTTACCGCTCGGGCGTGGATCCCTTCCTCACCAGCCTGGATGCACAGCGCACCTTCTATGCCGCGCAGCAGAACCTGGTGCAGACGAGGCTCGACGCCGCCGCCAATCTGGTCGAGCTCTATCGCGCGCTGGGCGGGGGATTGCGGTCCAAATAGCCTTCCCCTTTCCGCTCGCGGGGTCTGCCCGAGGAAGGGGCAGCAAAGGTTTATGCGGATCGGGGCTTCGGGTAATAAACGCGAAGGCAGGATCGCGACCGATCTCCAACCATCCTCGCAAGGGCCCAAATATGCTGTGGTTCGTGATCAAGGCGGGCTTGTCCGGCATTATCGTCGCTACCGTTTCGACCATTGCCAAACGCAATCCCGGCTTCGGCGCGCTCATCGCCTCGCTGCCCCTGGTCTCGGTTCTGGGCATGATCTGGCTTTGGCACGACAAGCCCGATGCGGAAAACATGGCGGCTCATGCCCAGGCGACCTTCTGGTTCGTACTGCCGTCGCTGCCGATGTTCCTGCTTATCCCGCCGATGCTGCGCGGCGGAACCCCGTTCTGGCTGGCGCTGCTCGGCGGCTGCGCGCTGACGATCGCGTTATACCTGGCCATGGTCTGGATCGGGCCGCGTTTCGGCCTGCGACTCTGATGCTTATCCCGATCGGGCCGCAAATTTTAGCGCAAGGTCTTTAGGCCTCCGCCTTAAGCGGAGCTGATACTCCGAATCGGCGCAATCTCCTCTGTAAAATAGATCACATCATTAACCCGCCCCGCGTAGCCTGAATGCTCTAGTTGGTGGCGTATTTATGTTTGCTCATTTCCTCGAACTGCAGGATCGCATCCTGAATCTGGCCAGTCGGGCCGAGGCAATTCTTGGCTCGGACACGCACGACGTCGTTTCTCTGGGACAGACGCGCTGGGAATTTGCCCGGGCGCTGCGCGAATATCATCTGTTCAACCAGAGCCGCATCTTCGATCCGATCGAGCGGGCCGGTGATGGTCGCGCCGCCAAGGCGCGAACCATGAAGGCCGATTGCGTCCGCTCGGATGAGGAGTATCGCGAATATATCCTCAAATGGAGTGCGGTCTCGATCTCGGACCATTGGGCGGAATATCATCCCGCGGCGCTCGGCTCGATCACGCGGATCCGGGCCCAACTGGCACGCGAGCGGGTCGACGTGGCGGATTTGCTCCAGATGCGATCGGCTTCCTAAGCCGGCTTGCCAGCGGCGCATCGGACGGGCAGCACACGGCTTTCTCGTCAAGGAGCCGCCCCCATGCGCACCGCGCCGTTCGTTCTTGCCCTTCTGCTCGCCGGAATTCCGGCATCCGCGCAAATGCCGACAGAGCCGCCCGGCAAGCCCGACGTTTCGCGGGTGACTGCGGGCACCTATGCCATCGAACCGCGCCACACCCAGATCCGTTTCACCGTGATGCATTTCGGCTTCACGCCATTTTCCGGCTTCTTCAGCGGCGCTTCAGGCAGTCTGACGATCGACCCCGCCAAGCCGAACGCGGCCAGCGTGTCGATCGAGGTGCCGACCAACACCGCGCTGGTGACGGTTCCCAAACTGACCGACGAATTGCGCTCGCCGATGTTCTTCGATCCCGACAAATATCCGACGATGAAGTTCGTCTCCAGCAAGGTGGTCGTGCACGGAAAGCGCGCCACGATCATCGGCCAGCTTACCATGCATGGGCAGACGCATCCGCTGACGCTCGAGGCGAGCTTCGTGGGTGCGGGCCCTTCGCGCGGCAAGCAGGCGGTCGGCTTCACCGCGACCGGCACACTCAAGCGCAGCGACTATGGCATCACCGCCGTCCTCCCGCTCGTCTCCGACGAGGTAAAGATCGACATCGCGGCCGCATTCGAGAAGCCGGAGTAAAGCCCCTTCTTCCCGCCCGTCATTCCCGCGCAGGCGGAACCCATAATCTCCGAACCGGCCGGCTCCTGTCGCACTCATTCGGCTTATGGATCCCCGTCTGCGCGGGAATGGCGAGGAGGAATTACGCATCTGCCTGGTATGGCGAACACCAGTTCAGGCGAAGCGCGTCTTCAATTCCAGCATCGCGATCGCCGCCTTGGCCGCCTCGCCGCCCTTGTTCTTTTCGTCGGGCCGGGCGCGGGTCAGCGCCTGCGCCTCATTCTCGACCGTGAGGATGCCGTTGCCGATCGGCAGCCCGTCGAGCGTCAGCGCCATCAGCCCGCGCGCGCTTTCGTTCGAGACGACCTCGAAGTGATAGGTCTCGCCGCGTATCACCACGCCCAAAGCGACGAAGCCGTCATAGCGACCCGTCTCCGCTGCCAGCGCCACGGCGGCCGGAATCTCCAGCGCGCCCGGGACGGTGATCGTCTCATGGCTATGCCCGGCCTCCTCCAGCGCGGCGCGCGTGCCCTGCAGCAGCAGGTCGTTCAGATGCGCATAGAAACGCGCCTCGACGATCAGGAAGCGCGCCATCAATTGTCTCCGGAACAGGGAATGGGCCGCTCGCCGACGATCGACAGACCATAGCCGTCGAGCGCGACCAGCGTGTGATGCGAATTGGTGAGCAGGATCATGTCCTGTACGCCCAACTCCGTGAGGATCTGCGCGCCGACGCCATAATCGCGCAATTCCTCGGGATCCATCCCGCCCTCGCGCTTGCTGCCCTGCGCCTCGACTGCCTTGGACAGCTGACCGCCAACCATCGGCTTGCTCAGCACGACGATCACGCCCGCACCTTCCTCGCCAATGATCCGCATCGCGCCTTCGAGCAGCCCGCCGCGCTTGGAAACCTCGCCGAACATGTCCGCGAACAGTGCCTGGGCGTGCATCCGGACGAGCGTCGGTTTGGCCGGATCGACCTTGCCTTTCACCAGCGCGATCTGTTCGTCGCCGGTTGCCTTGTTGTAGAAGCTGATCGCTTTCCATTCGCCGCCCCAGCGGCTGGAGAAGCTGGACTCGGCGCGCTTCTCGACGAGATGGTCGTGGCGGCGGCGATAGGCGATCAGGTCGCGGATCGTGCCGATCTTGAGGCCGTGCCGCTGAGCGAAGGCGACGAGGTCGTCCAGCCGCGACATCGTGCCGTCATCGTTCATGATCTCGCAGATCACGCCCGATGGGTTGAGCCCCGCCAGCCGCGCGACGTCGACCGCCGCCTCGGTATGGCCCGCGCGCACCAGTACCCCGCCCTCGCGCGCGACCAGCGGGAAGACATGACCCGGCGTGACGATAGCCTCAGGTCCGTTTGCGGCGTCGATTGCAACCGCGATCGTGCGCGCGCGGTCCGCGGCGGAAATGCCCGTGGTGACCCCGGTCTTGGCCTCGATCGAGATGGTGAAGGCTGTCTCGTGGCGTGTGCCATTGTGCCGGCTCATCAGCGGCAGGCCGAGCTGGTCGACCCGCGCCTTGGCGAGCGCCAGGCAGATCAGTCCGCGCCCATACGTCGCCATGAAATTGATCGCATCGGGAGTTGCCATCTGCGCGGGGATGATGAGGTCGCCCTCATTCTCGCGATCCTCGTCGTCGACCAGGATGAACATGCGCCCGTTGCGCGCTTCCTCGATCACCTCCTCGGGCGTCGACAGGAAGGCATGGCGGAGCCGCGAAATCTGTGGGTTAGACGACATTGCCGATCCTTGGGCGAAGCTGCTCCATCCGGCCGAGATAGCGTGCGAGCACATCGATCTCGATATTGAGCGCGCGGCCGACCGCGAGGCTGCCGAAGGTTGTCATCTCCTGCGTATGCGGGATGATGTTGAGCCCGAAGCGCACCCCGCCGCCGGGCAGGTCCTCCACCTCGTTCACGGTCAGGGAGATGCCGTCCAGCGCGATCGACCCCTTCGCCGCGATGTACGGCGCAAGGCTCGGCGGCGCCTCGACCACCACGCGGGTGCTGTCGCCCTCGGGCGTGACCTCCACGACGACACCGATACCATCGACATGGCCGGTGACGATATGCCCGCCCAGTTCATCCCCCACACGCAGCGCGCGCTCCAGGTTGAGCGGCGTGCTCTCGGTCCAGTCGCCCGCGGTGCGCGACAAGGTCTCGGCCGAAACCTCGACCGCGAACCAGCCGGAGCCTTTGTCGACCACCGTCAGGCAGACGCCCGAACAGGCGATGGAGGCGCCCATGTCGATGCTGGCCGTATCATAAGCGGTAGCGATTTTCAGCCGCAGGTCGCCGCGACGCTCCACGCCCGTGATCCGGCCGATATCGGTGATGATGCCTGTGAACATTAGCCCTCTACGCCCCATCCGGGCGGAAAAGTCGCGCAACTTTTCCTGATGGTGCTCATGCGCGCTCGTAGACTTCGAGCCGATCGATGCCAAGCATCCGGCTGTCGGTGAGCGCCCAGCGCCCATGCGCATCGGCCAGCGATGCAAGCCCGATATTGCCCAGCGCGGGCTTGCCCGCCCCGATCAGGATCGGCGCCCGATACAGGAGGATGCGATCGACCAGCCCTTCGGCGAGGAAAGCCGACGCCGTCTGCGCGCCTCCCTCGACGAACAGATGATCCACGCCTTGCAGCGTGGAGATTTCGCGTGGGTCCCCGATCATCGCCACGTCCCGCCCTTCCAGCGAAAGCTGGGACCCATCTCCCGCAGCCTCTACAGAATCTGAAGGTCCGGAGATGAACCCCAGTTTTTGCTGGGGCGACGATGTCAGGACTATCCGCCGCGGCGACCTGTCTTCCAGTCCCGCCAGCCGCACGTCCAGCTGCGGCCGGTCCTTTTCCCAGGTTCCGCGCCCGACCAGGATCGCCTCGTGCCGGCTGCGCTCGATATGGACATGCGCGCGCGCCGCCGCGCCCGTGATCCACCGGCTCTCGCCGTCCGCCCGCGCGATCATCCCGTCCAGCGACAGTGCCAGCTTGAGCGTGACATGCGGCCGAGCCGACGCTTGCCGCGTCAGGAAACCCGCCATGCAGCGCCGCGCCTCGGCGGCCAGCACGCCTTCGGTGACCTGGAGTCCGGCTGCCCGCAGCCGGGCGAAACCCTCACCCGCGGTCCGCTTGTCGGGGTCGGTCAGCGCAGCGACCAGCCGCGCCGGTTTTGCCGCTATCAGAAGGTCGGAACAGGCCGGCCCGCGCGGGCTCGCATGCGCGCATGGCTCAAGCGTCACGTAGACGGTCGCGCCGTCCGCCGCCGTGCCCGCATCCGCCAGTGCCATCGCCTCCGCATGCGGCCGCCCACCGGGCTGGGTCCAGCCGCGTCCGGCAACGCGTCCGCCTTTCACGACGAGGCAGCCGACATTGGGGTTGGGGGCGGTCCGGCCACGCCCGCGTTCCGCGAGCGCGAGCGCCGCCGCCATGAAGCGGACGTCGTCGGCGTTCAGAGACCGAATTTCGACAGCGCGTCGTCGACCTTCTTCCATTGATGCCGGCGTTGCTCGGCGAGCGCGCGGTTCTTGCGCGCCTCGGCCCACTGATCTTCCCTGATCTGCGCGTCGGTGCGGGTGGCTGGATAATCCGCCACGTAAACCACCTGCGGCCCGTCCGGCGTTATGCCGCCGGGCGCTTCAAGCACAAAGCCCGTGATGATGAGCGAATTGATCGCCACCGTCAGTGTGCCGAAAACCAGCTTGTAGCGGCCGGTGCTGCTGTTCCAGACACGCTTTATGTCGGCGATTAGCGTCTTCGGACGGGCAGGAGGGGGAAGTATCGCCATGATGCGATAATAAGCCTTCTCGGCCGCGCTTGCCAGCCCGTCAGGCCTTCAGGTCGCCACCGCCGCCCTAAGTCGCGCGATCGCACGCTCGCGGTCGATCAAAGGCAGCAAGGCCTTCATGTCCGGTCCATGCTCCTGTCCGGTCAGCGCGACGCGAAGCGGCAGAAACAGCGCGCGCCCCTTGCGGCCGGTCCGCTCCTTGAGGATACCCGTCAGCGCGTGCCACGGATCCTCGCCCCAGGCGATTTCCGCCGCCGCCTCTGCCGCCGCCGCCAGATAATCGCGGTCGGCCGGGTCGATCGCGGGCGGATCGATGTCATGCTCGGTCACCTGCAGCCAGGCCGCGGCCTCGCTCACGGTCTCAAGATTGGGCCGCACCGCCAGCCACAGCGCCTCGCTCATCGCATCAGGGAGGCGCGCACGCACCGTTTCGAACGGCATCAGATGGATTGTGCGCGCATTCACCCCGCGCAGCTCGTCAAGGTCGAAGCGCGCCGGCGCCCGGCCGAAGCGCGCGAAATCTATGCCCGCGATCAGTGGCCCCATATCCGCGATCGCCTCGACCGGATCGCTTGTCCCGATCCGCGCGAGCAAGGCCGCCAGCGCGAGCGGCTCGATCCCGTCCTCGCGAAATGCGTCGGCGCCGAGCGAACCCAGCCGCTTCGACAATTTACCCTCGCTTCCGACCAGCAAGGCTTCGTGCGCGAAGGCCGGAGCGGGTGCGCCCAGGGCCTGAAACATCTGCAGCTGAAGCCCGGCGTTGGTGACATGATCCTCGCCGCGCACGATATGCGTCACGCCCATGTCGATATCGTCGATCACACTCGGCAGCATGTAGAGCCAGCTGCCGTCGGCGCGGCGGATCACGGGATCGGACTGAAGCTTGGGGTCGAGATGCTGGGGTCCGCGGATCAGGTCATTCCATTCGATTATTGTGTCATGATCGAGCTTGAAGCGCCAATGCGGCCTGGCCCCGTCCGCCTCCAGCTTCGCGCGCTCCGCCTCGGTGAGCTTGAGCGCGGCGCGGTCGTAGATCGGCGGCATTCCGCGCCCGGCCAGGATCTTGCGCTTGAGGTCCAGTTCCTCCGCGCTCTCATAGGCCGGATAGACCCGGCCCGCCGCCCGCAACTCTTCGAACCGCTTCTCGTAGAGTGCGAAGCGATCCGACTGCCGCACCGCATGGTCGGGCGAAAGGCCTAGCCATTCGAGATCGGCGTGGATCGCCTCCGCATATTCCTCGGTCGAGCGGGCCAGATCCGTGTCGTCGAGCCGCAGCAGGAAGCGGCCATCATGCTTGCGTGCCCACAGCCAGTTGTGAAGCGCGGTGCGGATATTTCCGACATGGAGCCTGCCGGTCGGGGACGGCGCGAAACGGGTGATCACGGAAGCCATGGCACGGCCCTAAAGCCTGACGGTGCCCAGTGGAAGCACGCGCCGCGCAGGGGCGCGCATTGCCCGCCCGTTCTATCCGAACAGGAAATGGCCTAACAGGCGGGTCGGGATCAGCGTGAAATAGCCGGCGACGATCAGGCCGGTGTAGATGATCGTCATCGTCCGCCGATGGCGCGCGACATTGCCCCGGCGCGCGTCCCAGATCGCCCGGGGAATGCCGATAAGCGTTATCGCCGACAAGATGTGGATCGGGCCGATATGCCCCGTGAGGCCGTGCAGGCCGAAGCTGGCAACCGCGGCAATGACCATCAGCGCCGCCCAGATACGGCCGAGCCACCGATGGAGCCGATCGCCCTTGCGCCGCCAAAGCATGACCGCACCCAGCGGAATGGCGGGCAGGATCGTGGAAAGATGGACGATCATCCAGGGCGACAGACGCTCTGGAGACTGGCCGATATGCCGGGCAAAAGCGATTCCGAGCAGCGCCATCAGCAGGGCCGCAGCGGCGAGCAAGGGATCGCGCAGCTTGCGAGAATAGGTCCAGTCGTTCGCCGCGATCGTTGCCATCAGCGCCCCCTTCTGCCCTTGATTGCCAGACATTGGCCGCCCCGAAAAGCCGAACATGGCCCGGCGCGCGGAACATGCTAGAATTAGATCGAACAAGGGAGGGGATGATGGAAAACCTGACTCATCTGAACTGGGCCGCAGTGGTCGTGGCGGCGCTGGTCGGTTATTTTCCCGGCGCACTCTGGTATTCGCCGATCGGATTTCTAAAGCCGTGGGCACGCGAACTCGGCGTTGATTTGAGCGTGAAGCCCGAGGGAGTTGGCCTCAAGGTCGCGACCGGCCTGATCCCCGCTTTGGTTGCGGCGATCGTCTTCGCGATGATTGTGGGGCCGTATCCCTCGCTGCATCACGGACTGGTCATGGCCGCCGAAGTGGCGGTCGGTTTCATCGCGACGAGCTTCGCGATCCAATATCTGTACGAACGGCGGAGCCCAACCTTCTGGCTGATTAATTCGGGCTACCACCTGCTCCAGTTCCTGCTGATGGGTACCGTGCTCGCGCTCTGGCCCTGAGCGCGGACACGTCTCCCCTCTTTCCCGCGTGCGGTCCCGCCGCTAGGGGGAGCAGCGCGCGTAGAGGGAAGAGAGCCAGCCCATGAAGTTGATGACCGGCAACGCCAACCGCGTTCTTGCCAAGGCGATCGCCGACTATCTGGAGATCGGCCTGACCGATGCCTCCGTCCGCCGTTTCGCGGACGAGGAGGTGTTCGTCGAAATCCACGAAAACGTCCGCGGCGAGGACGTGTTCGTACTTCAGTCGACCGGCTATCCCACCAACGACAATCTGATGGAGCTCTTGATCTGCATCGACGCGCTGCGCCGCGCGTCGGCCAAGCGCATCACCGCCGTCGTCCCTTATTTCGGCTATGCCCGGCAGGATCGTAAGCCCGGCCCGCGCACTCCGATTTCGGCGAAATTGGTCGCCAACCTGATCACCGTCGCCGGTGCCGACCGCGTGCTCTCGGTCGATCTCCATGCGGGGCAGATCCAGGGCTTCTTCGATATCCCGACCGACAATCTCTATGCGGCGCCGGTTATCTCGGCCGACATCAATGCGCGCTTCGGCAAGAAGAACCTGATGGTCGTCTCGCCCGACGTCGGCGGCGTGGTCCGCGCACGCAGCCTGTCGAAGCGGCTCAACAATTGCCCGCTCGCGATCGTCGACAAAAGGCGCGAGAAGCCGGGCGAATCGGAAGTGATGAACATCATCGGCGACGTCGAGGGTCGCTTCTGCGTGCTGGTCGACGACATCGTCGATTCGGCCGGCACGCTCTGCAACGCGGCCGCCGCGCTGCGCGAGGCGGGTGCCGAGGATGTGGTGGCCTATGTCAGCCACGGCGTGCTGTCGGGCGGCGCGGTCGCGCGCGTCGAGGGATCGCAGCTGTCCGAGCTGGTGATAACCGACTCGATCCAGCCGCTTCAGCCGGTGCTCGACGCCAAAAAGATCCGCATCCTCCCGATCGCCCCGCTCCTCGCCGAAGCGATCAAGCGCATCTCCGACGAAAGCTCAGTCTCCAGTCTGTTCGACTAATCTGCTGAGCGCGGCACGGGGCTTGTACCCTCAGCTGGCCGCCCAACAGGTTATTCTATGCGGGGCGGGTTGGAGCAGCCGGTGCCCGCAAGCTTCGGCGGATGTCGAAGCGCACCAAATTATGCCGCGGCGACCTGGTCGCGTCCGCCCGCTTTGGCGCGATAGAGGGAGAGGTCGGCGCGGGCCATCGCCTGCGAAAGGCTGGTCTCGTCGGGATGGACGCGCGACTGGCCAACGCTTAGCGAGAAAGGGGGCAGACCAGCCGCGATCGGATCGGGAATTGCCCGGATCCGCTCGGCAAGCGCGCCGGCGTCGCGGTCGTCGGTGGTGGGGGCCGCCATCACGAACTCGTCGCCGCCCAGCCGCACGAACATGCCGCCGCGCTCGGCCACGAGCCCCTGGACATGGCCCGACAGGGCGATCAGCACCGCGTCGCCCGCGGCATGGCCATGCGTGTCGTTGATCTTCTTGAAATGGTCGATATCGATCAGGAACAGGCTGGTCGCGGGGTTCGCCAGCTCCGCATCATGCTGCTTTAGCGCCGCCCGGTTCCAGGCGCCGGTCAGCGCATCACGCAGCACAGATTCCTTAAGCTCGCGCAGCGCGCGCTCCCATGGTGTGGCGAGCAGGCCGAGATTGAGCACCCCAAGCAGGACCTGGTCCTGCAGCATCGGCAAAAGGTCCAGCGTGGTCGAGCCAAAACTGCCCCCCAGCTCAATGCAGATCGACACGATATAACCCGGTCCGTAGGCCAGCATCGCGATGCCGACGATGCGGCGGGGCGCGGCAATATCCTCACCGCCGCTGCGCAGAATAGCGAGCGCGCATATCACCATGCAGGTGCCGAGCGCGATCGAGCCCAGCACGCGGCTCAGCACCACGCCGGCATGGCCGGGCATGAATGCGAGCGGCAATGCCACCGCGAGTGCGGTGCCCAGGATCGGCACAGCCATCCATTTCCGGAAGGCGGATTTGCCGTCGAAAATCCGCATGCCCGTAACCAGCAGGAAATCCGCCAGCGCCACCAGGCCATAATCCACCGCGCTGGACCAGGACGAAGGAACGGACGCACCCGGACGGAATTCGAACCCGAACAGCGCGACCGCATAGAGGACCGAACTTAGCCCCCAATGGAGCAAATAGGTCTGATCGCGCCGCCGCGCCCAGAACGTGATGAAGATCGCGGCATAAGCCGCGCTCTCCAGCAGGCTGCACAGGCGCAGCGTCGGGATATCCGGGGAGGAAACCATCTGGTGGTGCTATCTCGCTCCGCCGGCCCTAGCCGACGAACCATAACGGCATCGGGATTGACACCGTTCCGGCACGAAACCGGTTCCAGACTCGTCCCGTCGTCCGTTTGGAGCGACCCGTCCATATTGGCATGGTAGCGCTATTCAAATCGCGGCCCCCTCATCTGGATTCGTGTGACGAGACGGGGCGCGCGGTCGATCCGCGGCCCCGGCAAGGATCATGATGCGACAGCGCGGGACGCAGCCCGCGCCCTTGTCAGTTCGCGTTCATGGCGGACTGGTTGCCGCTATCCTCGTTCATCATTTCGTCATTGGCATTGGTGTCGGCCATGTTCGACAGCTCGGCTGCGGCATTGACCTCGTTGGTCGTGGCCTCATCGGCCTTGTGGCAGGCCCCGAGCATGAGCGCAGTAGCAAGCGCGCCGCCGGCCAGGAACGTACGGATGTGCATAACAACCCCCCTTTGTCGACCCGTAGTGTCGGCGCCAAATCGTCGCCGAAAGCGGCCCTTTTGTCCAGCCTACCGTCAGGGGGGCGGAGCTCGATATCCGGCAATGCTTGAAATCGCGCAGGAAAATAGGATTCCAACCTCTTTGGTACCGCTCGCTTTGTGCTATCTGTTAGCGGTAGCGTTCGGGCGCGCTTATCGGGGATCAGCGATTTGACGGTCGTAACCATCAAGGACGTGGCGGCGCGTGCCGGCGTTTCGCCGAAAACGGTTTCACGCGTGATCAATGGCGAGGCGCATGTCCGTGCGGACAAGCGCGAGCAGGTGCTGCGTGTGGTGCGCGAGCTGGATTACCGGCCCAACGCCTTCGCACGCAGCCTGTCCAGTTCGCGCTCCTACCTGATCGGCTTCCTCACGCACGATCCAAGCTCCGGCTATGCCGCGGATGTGCAATTGGGCGCGCTCAAACGCTGTCGTGAGCGCAGCTACCATCTGCTGGTCGAGCCGATCGACCGCAACGACCCGCATTGGGCGCGCGAGCTGGCCGCGACGCTCGGCACGTTGCGGCTCGACGGCGTGATTCTCACGCCGCCTTTGTGCGACGACCCAAATATATTGAAGGTGATCGAGGCAGCCGAGCTGCCCTACGTCCGCATCGCGCCGAGCGGCGAAGAGGATCGATCGGGCTTCGTCCGCATGGACGACCAGGCCGCGGCGGTCGAAATGACGCGCCACCTGATCGCGCGCGGCCATAAGAGGATCGGCTTCCTCAAGGGCGACCCTACCCACAGCGCGTCGCGCAAGCGCTTCGCGGGCTTCGTAGAGGCGATGATCGCGGCCCACCTGCCGATCGATCCGGCGATCGTGCTGGAAGGCGATTTCTCGGTCCGCTCGGGCGTCGAACTAGGCGAGATACTGCTGTCCGCCGCCGATCGCCCGACCGCGATCTTCGCCAGCAACGACGACATGGCGCTTGGAGTGCTGATGGTGGCGATGAAGCACCATCTGAACGTCCCGTCCGATCTGGCGATCGGCGGTTTCGACGATGCGCCGACCTCGCGTCTGGCCTGGCCACAACTCAGCACGATCCACCAGCCGATCGCGGCGATGGCGGCCGCGGCAGTCGATATGCTGACCGACCCTTATTACCGTCAGGCGGAAAGCAGCGTCGGCTTCCGCCGATCGCTCGATTACGAGCTCAAGATACGCGGCAGCACCGACCCGGAAGCCTGAGAGCCCGTCGGCACTGTTCGGCGCCGAGTGATCAAGGGTCACCTGTCCTCCGGACTGGCTCTCTTGATCACTCCTCCCCCATCCGAAGCGCCGCGATGAACGCCTCCTGCGGGATGCTGACCGAGCCATATTCGCGCATGCGCTTCTTGCCCTCTTTCTGCTTCTCGAGCAGCTTGCGCTTGCGGGTGGCGTCGCCGCCATAGCATTTCGCGGTCACGTCCTTGCGCAAAGCGGCGATCGTCTCGCGGGCGATGACCTTGCCGCCAATCGCGGCCTGGATCGGGATCTTGAACATGTGGCGCGGGATCAGGTCCTTGAGCCGCTCGCACATGCCGCGCCCGCGCGCCTCGGCGGCGGCGCGGTGGACGATCATGCTGAGCGCGTCGACCGGTTCCTCGTTGACCAGGATCTGCATCTTGACGAGGTCGCCCTCATGATAGCCGATCTGGTGATAGTCGAAGCTCGCATAGCCGCGGCTAATCGACTTCAGCCGGTCATAGAAATCGAACACGACTTCGTTCAGCGGCAATTCGTAGGTGAGCTGCGCGCGGCCGCTGACATAGGTCAGGTTCTTCTGGATGCCGCGCCGGTCCTGGCAGAGCTTGAGGATCGAGCCGAGATATTCGTCGGGCACATAGATCGTTGCCTCGATCCACGGCTCCTCGATCATCTCGATCCGGTTGGGATCGGGCATGTCGGCAGGATTGTGCAGCTCGATCATCTGCGCATCCTCGGTCTTCGAGTGCGACAGATGGATATGATAGACGACCGACGGCGCGGTGGTGATCAGGTCGAGATCATATTCGCGCATCAAGCGCTCCTGGATGATCTCCAGGTGAAGCAGGCCAAGGAAGCCGCAGCGGAAGCCGAAGCCCAGGGCCGCCGACGTCTCCATCTCGAAGCTGAAGCTCGCGTCGTTCAGCCGCAGCTTGGAAATGCTGTCGCGCAATTTCTCGAAGTCGTTGGCGTCGGTCGGGAACAGGCCGCAGAACACGACCGGCTGGACTTCCTTGAAGCCGGGCAGCGGCTCGGCCGCGGGCTTCCTGGCGTCGGTGATCGTGTCGCCGACGCGCGTCTCGGTGATTTCCTTGATCTGCGCGGTGATGAAGCCGATCTCGCCCGGCCCGAGCTCGGCCAGTTGCTCGATCTTGGGGCGGAAACAACCGACGCGGTCGACCAGATGCGTGGTGCCGCCCGCCATGAAGGCGATCTGCTGGCCCTTCTTGAGGACGCCTTCCATCACCCGCACGAGGATGACCACGCCGAGATAGGGGTCGTACCAGCTGTCGACGAGCATCGCCTTGAGCGGCGCGGTCGCGTCGCCCTTGGGCGGCGGGATCTTGGCGACGATCGCGTCGAGTATCTCATCGATGCCGATGCCCGATTTGGCCGAAGCCAGGACCGCCTCCGACGCGTCGAGGCCGATCACCTCCTCGATCTCGTGCCGCACCTTTTCGGGCTCGGCAGCCGGCAGGTCGATCTTGTTGATGACCGGCACGATCTCATGATCATATTCGATCGACTGATAGACGTTGGCGAGCGTCTGCGCTTCCACACCCTGCGCGGCGTCGACCACCAGCAACGCGCCTTCGCATGCCGCCAGGCTGCGCGAAACCTCGTACGCGAAGTCGACATGGCCGGGCGTGTCCATCAGGTTGAGGACATGGCCCTTCCAGTCGAGGCGCACGGTCTGCGCCTTGATCGTGATGCCGCGTTCCTTCTCGATATCCATATTGTCGAGCACCTGGGCGGACATCTCACGCTCGGAGAGGCCGCCGGTGCGCTGGATCAGTCGATCGGCCAGCGTGGACTTGCCATGATCGATATGCGCGATGATCGAGAAGTTACGGATCTTGTCGAGGGGAGTCATAGGCCGGAGCGCCTAGCAGGGGCGCGCTGATCCCGCAAAGGGCAACGCCTTTTCTCCCGTCACCCCAGCGAAAACAGAGGGCTCACGCGGGATTCTACGTCCTTGCCTCGCCAGAGCCCAGCTTTTGCTGGGCGATGGAGGTGTTAAGCCTTCTTCCCGCGCGGCTTGCCTGCGGGCTTGGTCGCGGCGGCCGGCTCGTCATAGCTGGTCGGCGCGTGGCCGGGATCCTTCTGCGCGGCAAGCTCGGCGCGGAGCGCGGCCACCTCGTCACGTGCGGCGGCCGCCATCGCCTTCACCGCTTCGAACTCGTCGCGGCTGACGAAGTCGAAGCCGCCCAGCCAGCCCTTGAATTTCTCGCGCGCGGCGGATTCGGCCTCGCGGCCTGCGCCCGCCATCGTGCCGGCGAAGCCGTTCATCATCTTGGCGAGGTCCTCGAAGAACCGGTTTTCGCTCTGCATCTCGTGACTCCATCGGTGTATTAGTCGGCTAAATGGGTGGCGCGCGCGCGTTTGACAATATCAGCCGTTCAAACGCAGGATCGCGAAATTGAGCGCGCTGGCGAACAGGAGCCATGCGAGATAGGGCAATAACAACAGCGCCGCCGACCGCGACAATCCCCAGAAGGCCATAATCGTGATTGCGACGAAGATCGTCAGCACCACGATCGTGACGAAGGCGATGTCCGCGCGATGGAAGCCGAAGAATATCGGCGACCAGAGCAGGTTCAGGACGAGCTGGATGGCAAAGAGATGGAGCGCCAGCCTCCGCATTGGCGCTTTGCGCGCGATCACCTGCGCGACAGCGATGCCCATCAGGACGTAAAGGATCGTCCAGGCAACGCCGAACAGCCATCCCGGCGGCATGAAACCCGGCTTCGCGAGCGCATCGAACCAGGGGTTGCCGTAGCCCGAATTGCTGAACCAGCCGGATGCAAAGCCCAGCAGCACGATCACGGGTACGGTGACGATCCAGGGCTTACTGCGGATCAAGATTGGTCTCCATGGATGGCGGCGAGGAGAAATTCCACATTGCCTTCGGGGCCGGTGATCGGGCTCTTCTCGATGCCGATAACGTGCCAGCCGCGGCCTTCGGCCCAGGCGCGCGCTTCGGCACAGACGCGCTCGTGGACCGCGGGATCGCGCACCACGCCGCCCTTGCCGACCTCCTCGCGTCCCGCTTCGAACTGCGGCTTGATCAAGGCCACTAGGCGCGCATCCGCCTTGGCAAAGGTCAGTGCGCGGTCAAGCACCTTGGCCAGGCCGATGAAGCTCGCATCGCATACGATCAGGTCGACCGGCTCGGGGATTTCGGCGACCGTCAGGTTGCGCGCATTGGTCTTCTCCAGCACTACCACGCGATCGTCCTGGCGGAGTTTCCAGGCCAGCTGATTGGTCCCGCTGTCGACCGCATAGACCCGCGCCGCGCCGCGCGTGAGCAGCACGTCGGTGAAGCCGCCGGTCGAGGAGCCGACATCGATCGCGACCGCCTGTCCCACGTCCCAGCCGAAATGCGCGAGCGCATGATCGAGCTTGATCCCGCCGCGCGAGACCCAGGGATGGTCGCGGCCACGCACGTCGAGCATCGCGTCCAAAGGCAATTGGTCGCCCGCCTTCGCGATCTTCTTGTCGCCGACGAAAACGAGCCCGGCCAGGATCAACGCCTGCGCGCGCGTCCGGCTTTCCGCGAGGCCACGGTCGACGAGCAGTTGATCGGCGCGGATGCGGGCCATGCGCCGCAGATAGTCGCGCGGTGCCCCGTGCGCCATCCGCTTTGCGCTTGCCAGTCGGGCATTGCCCATGCGATTCTGAATCACCAGATCGGTTAAGGACGTTGTGCATGATCACCTGCATCCGCGAGGTCCGCAACGCCAAGGGGCTGACCCTGCTCGACGTGGCGCAACGCTGCGATCCGCCCACCACCGCGCAGACGATCGGGCGGCTTGAAACGGGAACGCGCACGGTCAGCGTCGCCTGGCTCAACCGGATCGCGCGCGCGCTCGGCGTCGACGCCGCCGATCTGGTGCGCACGCCCGACAAGGCCGAGCTTCCGGTCGCGGCCCTGCTCACGGGTGACGGCGCGCACGTCCCGCATAAGCCGCTCACCGCCACGCCGCCTTTGCCAGGCGAGGGCGCGCTCGCGATCCTGGTCGAGCAGAGCCTGGGCGATTATCGCGCCGGCGATGTCATCTGGTGCGAACGGCTTTCACCGGATCGCTTCGTCGGCGCACTCAACCGCGATATCCTGGTGCCGCGCCCCGGCGGGCGCTTCGCGTTCGGGCGGATGATCGGGCTGGAGGCGGACCGGCTGCTGCTGCTGCCGCCCGCGAGCGGCGGGCGCCAGACGGTGATCGTGGATTCGCCCTGGATCGGCGTGGTGCGGCGGCTGGTGCGCGAACTCTGACGGCTCGGCCGGATCGACCGGGAAAGACGGGCTAACGGCGCTCGCCCGGGGCGCGGCCGTCCGGCGTGGCGCCAAGGTCGATCACGCAGACCGTGCGATATTCGGGGTGCGGTCCGCAGGCGACGCCGGCGAAGCGCAACTCGGGCGAATAGAGGATCGCGCGATGGCCGCGATCGGCGACACCATCGTCGATGATCAGCTGGCGCACGACGTCGGCAGCATCGGCGGGACCGTAAGCAATCACCTCGGCGACGAAACCGCCTCCGCCATGCCGGCGCGCACGGTCGCCGGGTGTCGCGCCGTCGCTGCTGTCATGGCCGGTGCCGCCCTCCGCCTGGTCGGCAACCAGATCCGCCGCGCTGGCCGCAAGCAGCGAAGCCGGTGCGACGGGAGCAAGCGGGGCCTGACGACCGAGGAAGGCGATCGTCTCGTCGACCACCTCAACCCCCTCCTCCGTTTCGAGATCGGTGTCCGAGCCGGGATAACGCACCAGCTTGCCATGGAAATAGGTGCGGTACCGCTTGAGATCGGCGGCGTACCCCGCGGGATCGGCCCGGGCGGCATTGAGCGCAACGAGCACCTGGCGCTCGAACGGCGTTTCCGCTGCGGCGGCCGTCGCGGAGGCGAGCCACGCGATTATTGCACTCAGAAGCCTCGCCCGCACCCGAACCCCGCTCGACGTTCCTATCGATACTTATCCGAAACGAACTGGATAAGCCTACCTTCCGGGCCCCTATAGCAACCCAATTGTTAAATTTGAAGAAACATGACGGAACCGATCTGACCTTGAATAGTTCTGGACGATCCTTTCCCTCTATTCCGGTTTTGGTTACGCCAGCGTAACGTTGTCCACAATATTGTAAACTTTACTTTATACACCGGAACAAATGTTTCGGGGGTGAATTTAATTGGCTTCTGTATTTTGCGTTCGCGAGTGGCTCGATGCGGTGGGTTGGCGTAATCGTAGCGTTTGGTTTGGTATTTGACTTGCCGGCGACTGGGGGCTCGGGCAGCCAGGCCGTTGCGGCTACAGTCGATAACGCTGGCGGCGCGGCAAGACATTCGGACAATCGAGCCGCGCTTGCAGAGTGCACGGAAACCATCTCGCCATCACCATTGTCGCCGCGCCCGGCGCTGCGCCGCGCAACATATGCCGCAAAACCGTCGTTGCCGCGCCGCGCGCGCGCGAAGCGGCTCAAACGGCACCACGCGCGATCGCCGCATAAACGGCATCTGGTCCGGCACGCGAAGCGCAAGCCGGTCCATCACGCGCGCCACCGGCCTGCGGCGCGGCACCCGCGCGCGGCGCGTCGCGCCGTCGTGCATCGCGTCACCTATGCTCTTCCCGCCTGCGGCCAACGCACCGAAATGATCAATGACCTGCTTGGATTGCCGGGCGTGACGCAGCCGCCGATTGCGGCGGAAAGCGTTGCCGCCGCAGCGCCGCTGCCCATCTTCATCGATCTGCCGCCGGCGATCGGGCCGGGGCCTGGACCGATCGTCGTCGGCGGACCGGTCGGGCCGGGGCCGATCATTTTCCCAGGTGGGCCGACCTACCCGGTCGGGCCGGGGCCGATCATCATCGGGCCGCCCGGCCCGCCGATCGCGCCGCCGATATCGCCCGTCACCCCATCCGTACCCGAACCGGGCAGCTGGGCGACGATGCTTTCGGGGCTGATGCTGGTCGGGGCGATGCGGAGGCGCGCCGCCCGTGCCCGGCTTCAATAGGGATCGCAGGCGCTCACATCCCCATCCTCACACGCCGCGATACGGCGGCGCCATTCCGCCCGCCGCCGCTCATAGGCCGCCGCCGCATCGCGATAGCGCGCAAGCTTGGCGGCGTCGGCGGCGTTGCGCTGATCGACCGATCGCTGGACGCTGCGATTAAGGCTTTCGGTTTGCGTGCGGTCCACGCGATGCGCTTCGTCCTCGACTGCCTGGGCCTGCGCGGCCACGGGCAGGAGAAGGACGGTCAGGGCGAACAATGGACGCATCGCCGGCGCCTACCCCGCCTCGACTTGCGCGGGGCTGAATGCTCAGGCGGGTTGCGGGCCCGCTTCGGCGTGCGCTCCGCCCGCGAAGCGGGCCAGGTCGAGGATACCCGCGCGCTTGGCGACGATCGTCGGCACCAGCGCCTGGCCGGCGACATTGATTGCGGTCCGGCCCATGTCCAGGATCGGGTCGATCGCGAGCAGCAGGCCGGCCCCCTCGAGCGGCAGCCCCAGAGTGGACAGCGTAAGCGTCAGCATCACGACCGCGCCGGTCAGCCCGGCGGTCGCGGCGGAGCCGATCACCGATACGAAGATGATCAGTCCATAATCGGCAAGGTGGAGCGGCACCCCGTAAAATTCCGCGACGAAGATCGCCGACACGGCGGGATAGATCGCCGCGCATCCGTCCATCTTCGTTGTCGCCGCGAGCGGGACGGCAAAGGCGGTGTAGGCGCGCGGCACGCCCAAAGCGCGCTCTGTCACGTCCTCGGTCACGGGCAAGGTACCGACCGAGGACCGGGAGACGAAGCCGAGTTGGATCGCGGGCCAGGCCGAGGCGAAGAAGCGCAGCGGATTGAGGCCGTTAACGGCAAGCAGGCTCGGGTAAACCACCAGCAGCACGATCGCGAGGCCGAGATAGACCGCGCCGGCGAAAGAGCCGAGCACCGACAAGGTGCTCCAGCCATAGCGCACGACCGCGTCCCCGATCAGCCCGGCGGTGCCGATCGGCGTCAGTCGGATCACCCAGTGGAGCAGCCTCCGGAAAACCGCGAGCGCCGAGGCATTGAAGACGAGGAAAGCCTCGCCCGCCTTGCCGACCCGCACCGCCGCCGCGCCGATCGCGATGCCGGCGACGATGATCTGCAGTACATTGAACGACAGCGACGTGCTTGCCGCCCCATCCTTGATGCTGGTTGATGCGGTCAGGCCAAGCATGTTGACCGGAACGAGGCCCTTCAGGAAGTCGAGCCAGGTACCGCGGGTGTCGGGCACGGTCGCGCTATGCGCGTCGAGTCCGGCGTGCAGGCCTGGCTGGATGATCAGCCCGAGCGCGATCCCGATCGAGACCGCGATCAGCGCGGTGAGCGCGAACCAGAGCAACGTCTGCCAGACCAGCTTGGCGGCATTTTCAAGATCGCGCAGCGCGGAGATGGAACTCACGATCGCGGTAAAGACGAGCGGCGGAACCAGCGCCTTCAGCAGCTGGACGAACAATTGCCCGATCGTGTGCAGGGCAATTGCAAAGCCCGTATCCGCCCCTCCGGCGGTGCGCGCGGCGAACCCGAGGCCAAGGCCGATCGCCATGCCGGCGAGGACCTGGATCCCGAAAGAGGGAAGACGGCGCGATGACGTGGAACTGCTCATGGCGGGAAGGTGGTATCACCGCCCGGGCGGGCCAACATAGCTTTTCTGCTTGGCCGCCAAGCGCATGACGCAGGCGGCGAGGCGCTTAGATAAGCGATACGCCGTCAACGTCGACAAGGTCGGACCCGACATAGGTGCCGACCAGCCGCACGCGCTTTTCAACCTCGTCGATCGGCGTCCGGCGCAGATCGAGCGCGAAGCGGCCGCCCGCATCGCGGCGCAGATAGAAACTGCCGCCGTCACGCAGCAGCAAGCCGGTTTCGTCAACCCGATGACCAATTTGCATGGCGGCGAATCTAGCGAAGCTCGGGCGTTCGCGCCATTGCGAAGCGTGCATCACCGCGCTCCTCCCGTGCAGTGTTGCAGCGCGGCGACAACCTGCAGCAATCTCCCTACGCGCGCCTGACAATTCCCTATTTGCACAGTAGGATTTCTTTCTTTCCCCGACGTTGCTGAGCCGCAACAACGGGGCATCGCGTCGTGCGTTCCAGCCGACAGAACAAACTCGAAAATAAGGGAAAGCAGATGACCGTCCGTCATTTGGCGCTCGTTGCCACCTCCACTTTTGCCATTGCTTATGCCGGTGCGGCGCAGGCCCAGACGACGCCCAACGCGCCTTCCGCCGCCCCCTCGGACAGCACGGATGCTTCGCCTCCGCAGCAGGAAATCGTGGTGACGGGTACGCGAGCGGCCGGCCGCTCGCGGCTCGACACGGCCTCGCCAGTCGACGTGCTGAGCAACGCCGCCCTTTCCCACCAGGGAACGACCGAGCTTGGCGCCGCGCTGGCAACGGTCGCCCCCTCGATCGACTTCCCGCGCCCATCGGCGGTCGACGGCACCGACGCGATCCGCCCGGCCACGCTGCGCGGCCTTTCCCCCGACCAGACGCTGGTGCTGATCAACGGCGTGCGGGCTCACACCTCTGCCTTGCTCAACGTCAACGGATCGGTCGGACGCGGTGCCGCCGCGGTCGACCTCAACACTATTCCCGGAGTCGCTCTCGACACGATCGAAGTGCTCCGCGATGGCGCGTCGGCCCAATATGGCTCGGATGCGATCGCGGGCGTGATCAATCTTCGCCTGCGTCAGGCACGCTCAGGCGGCGCCGCGACGCTCAATTACGGTTTCTACGATACCGACGTGGATACGGCGCGCGGCGACCGTCACGTCACCGGCGAGCGCGCGGTGACCGCGTCGGGCTGGCAGGGCCTGGGTTTCGGCAGTGACGGCTATATTACCCTCTCGGGGGAATATCTCGATCGCCGGCCCACAAACCGGGCGGATTACGATCCCCGCGTCACGCCGACGCGCGTCACCGGCCGCTTCGGCGATCCCGCCGTCCGTCAATATACCGGCTGGGTGAACGCCGGCAGCTCGATCGGTGACAATCTCCAGCTCTATGGCTGGTTCGGCTACCAGGAACGTAACAGCGAAAGCGCGGCTTTCCCGCGTCTGCTGAGCGCACTCCCCGCGGCGACCAAGCAGCTTTATCCGAACGGCTTCCTGCCCTTCATCCACAGCAATTCGCGCGACATCAACAGCGCGATTGGAATCAAGGGCGATGTCGGCGGATGGAATGTCGATGCCAATATAAGCTACGGCCGCAACCGCCTGGCCTACCAGACACGCAACTCCGCCAACTACACGCTGGGGGCCGCGTCTCCGACGCAATTCCGGGATGGCGCGATGACCTATGACCAGTTGGTTGCCGGCGTGGACGTGTCGCGCAAATACGACATCTTCCAGTCACTGAACGTCGCGTTCGGCGTCGAGGGACGGCGCGAAGGGTTCAAGATCGCACCGGGCGAGGAAGCCTCTTATACGGGCTCCGGTGCCCAGGGCTTCGGCGGCTTCTCGCCCGCGAACGCGGTCGACAGGCATCGCGAGAATGGCAGTGCCTATGTCGATCTCGAGGCGCAGTTGACCGACAAATTCCTCGCCGGCCTTGCTGGCCGGGTCGAGGATTATTCGGACTTCGGCTGGACGGGCAATGGCAAGCTGTCGCTACGCTACGACTTCACCCCCAGTTTCGCGCTGCGCGCCACCGCCTCGACCGGCTTCCGCGCGCCTGCCCTGCAGCAGCAATATTTCACCTCGATCGCGTCGGTGATCACGAACGGCGTGCCGATCCTGACCGGCACCTTCCCGTCGGTTTCAGCGACCGCGGCGACTTTGGGCGGCAAGGCGCTCGAGCCCGAAAAGTCGACCAACCTGTCGGCGGGTGCGGTATTCCGCACGGGCGGCTTCGACCTCACGATCGATGCCTACCGCATCCACATCCGCGACCAGTTGGGCCTGTCGGAGAATATCCAGGCCAGCGCCAGCCCACAGGTCGCGGCGCTGCTCGCCCCGCTCAATGTCTCGGCTGCGCGCTTCTTCATCAACGGCCTCGCCTCGACCACGCGGGGCGTGGACGTGGTCGGCCATTATCGCTGGCGGTCGGCCGCGGCCGGAACCCTGGACTTCACGGTCGCTGGCAACCTCAACGACACCAAGGTCACCAAGGTCCCGACGTCCACGTCGGTGCTCAACCCGGCGCCGACCCTGTTCGCGCGCAGCCGTATACTCACGCTCGAAGACGGCACGCCCGGTACGAAGGTGACGGGCACGATCGACTGGTCGCTGGCCGATTTCGGCGCAACCGGCCGCGTGACTTATTACGGCAGTGTCACACAGCCCGGCACGACGCCCAGCGCGGATGCGTTCACCGGGCGCCGCGCGATTACCGACCTCGAACTGCGCTACCAGCCCAAGACCGGCATCCAGCTCGCGCTGGGCGTGAACAACCTGTTCGACGTCTATCCGAAGCAATATCCCGCCGCGCTCAATTCGACCGGCGTGGTCGGCTTTCCTTATTATTCGCCATTCGGTTTCAACGGCCGCTTCCTCTATGTCCGCGCCGGCCTGCGCTGGTAAAAGCAGCGCTTCTGCTATAGAAAAAGCCCGGTCCTGATCTCCAGGCCGGGCTTTTTGTTTGGCATTGCAACGACGGAAGACACGGCGCGACAATCCTCGGCAACGAGCACGTCCGCTCGGGCCGCTCCGCGCTCCCGCCGGCCGGCCCGCGAATACCCTTTTTATTTGCGAATTTCGTTATCATAGGCGAAAAGGACCGTGGGGAGAATCGGATGAAAGGCAGAATCGCGGCCGCCGTTTTGAGTATGGCCAGCGCAGTGACAGCATCTCCGGCCGCGGCTCAGACCGGCTATGGGGATCCTGCGGGATCGGGGGTTTTCGTAGCAGCGGTAAGCTGGCTTCAGGGAACGTTGATGGGAACCGTCGCCACGGTCGCGGCGGTGATCGCGGTTGCGTGCGTCGGTTTCATGATGCTCACCGGGCGCATCAACTGGCGCTATGGCGCGACCGTCATCCTGGGCTGCTTCATCCTGTTCGGCGCGGCCAGCATCGTCGCCGGGATCCACTCGGCCGCGACGCTCGGCCAATAGGCAATGGCAACGCTCGAGCGTGACACATTGTTCGTGGCGCTGACGCGGCCACAAATGTTCGGCGGCGTCACCTACAGCTTTTTCGTGGCCAACATGGTGCTGGCTACCGAATTGTTCCTGATCTTCCGATCGGCCTGGGTGCTGGCCGCCGCCGTCGTGATGCATGTCACTGGCGCCTTGTTGTGCCTCAACGAACCCCGCTTCTTCGATCTGTGGCTGGCGCGCGTCTCCAACTGTCCCCGGGTGCGCAATTATCGGATATGGGGATGCAATTCCTACCGCGCCTGATCTCTGATCCACGGGTGGCCGCGCGCGAACAGCCTGCCGGGAAGCAGCTGCCCTACGCACGCCATGTCGACGATTTCACGATCGAGACGCGCGATGGCCTGCTCATGCAGTTCATCCAGATGCGGGGCCTGCTGTTCGAGACCGCCGACACCGACGAGCTCAATTATCGCAAGCGGCTGCGCGAGGGCGTGCTCCAGGCGATCGGGACGTCGCGCTTCGCCATCTATCATCACGTGCTGCGCCGCGAGGCCGACGTCGAGCTTGCGGCGGAATTTCCCGACGCCTTTTCGCGTCAGCTCGATGCCGCCTGGAAGAGCCGCGTGGGCGCCCGCAAGCTCTATGTGAACGAGCTGTTCCTGACGCTGGTTCGCCGCCCGCTGCAGGGGCGTCTCGGCAAGATCGACAAGCTGCGCCGGCGCCTTGGCCTGCGCGCCGAACCGATCGAGACGTCGCGCTACGAGCTGCAGCAGCTCAAGCAGGCGAGCGACGCGCTGATGGCCGCGCTCGCCAGTTACGAACCACGCCAGCTCAGCGTCTACGATACGCCGCATGGCCCTTGTTCCGAACCGCTGGAATTCCTGTCCTATCTCTACAATGGTGAGATGCGCCCGAACCGGCTGCCTGCACAGGATCTGGGCGATTACCTGCCCTATCGTCGCGTCAGCTTCGGGCAGGATACGGTCGAACTGGGCCCGGCCGGCGCGAGCCCTCGCTCCTTCGCCGGGATCGTCTCGATCAAGGATTATCCCGGCCAGACGACGCCGGGCATGCTCGACGATCTGCTGCGCCTCCCGTTCGAACTCACCATCTCCCAATCCTTCGGCTTCGTCGATCGCCAGGCGGCGCTGTCGCGCATGAACCTGGCCCTGCGGCGGATGCGCTCAGCCGAGGACGAGGCGGTCAGCCTGCGCGCCGAACTGGCGAATGCGAAGGACGAGGTCGCCGCCGGCCGCGCCGCGTTCGGCGAACATCATCTGACGATTGCGGTCAGGGGCGGCTCGCCGGGCCAGGTCAACGAAGGCGTCGCCGAAGTTCAGGCCGCGCTCGCCGATCTCGGCATTCTCTCGGTTCGCGAGGATGTCGCGTTGGAGCCGGCTTTCTGGGCGCAATTCCCCGGCAACTTCAAATATGCGGCACGGCGCGGCCTGGTATCGACCGCCAATTTCGCGAGCCTCGCCAGCTGCCACAATTTTTCGCTCGGACGGCCTAGCGGCAATCATTGGGGCGAGGCGGTCTCGCTGCTCGAGACCACCGCGGCGGGCCCTTATTTCTTCAATTTCCACCAGGGCGATCTCGGCAATTTCACCGTGATCGGCCCCTCGGGCACCGGCAAGACGGTGATCCTCAACTTCCTGCTCGCCCAGGCGCGCAAGTTCCGCCCACGCATCGTCTTCTTCGACAAGGATCGCGGCTCGGAGTTGTTCATCCGGGCGATAGGCGGCCGTTACGACGTGCTGCGTCCGGGTGCGCCGGCGGGCCTGAACCCCCTCCAGCTTCCCGCCACGCCGGTGAATCGCCAGTTCCTGGTCAATTGGCTGAGCCTGCTGGCGGGCGGCACCGACGGCGAGGAGCTCGCGCTGATCCGCGATGCGGTCGACGCCAATTTCGATCAGCCGCCCGAACATCGGCGCCTGCGCCATATCGTCGAGCTGTTCCGCGGCGGACGCCGCCCGCAGGGCGACGATCTGTGGTCGCGGCTTCGCCCCTGGTGGGGGGAGGGCGAGCGCGCCTGGCTGTTCGACAATCCCCAGGACCTGATCGATACCAAGGCCGAAGCGGTAGGGTTCGACATGACCTTGTTGCTCGACGACCCGGTCAGCCGCACGCCCGCGATGATGTACCTGTTCCACAGGGTCGAGGAACGGCTGGACGGCAGCCCCGCGATCATCGTCGTCGACGAAGGATGGAAGGCGCTCGACGACGACGTCTTCGTCGGCAAGATCAAGGATTGGGAAAAGACGATCCGCAAGCGCAACGGCCTCGTCGGATTCGCGACGCAGAGCGCGCAGGATGCGCTCGAAAGCCGGATCGCGAGCGCGGTGATAGAACAGTCCGCGACCCAGATTTTCCTTCCCAATCCGAAGGCGCGCGCCGCCGATTATATCGAAGGCTTCGGCCTGACCGAACATGAGCTCGATCTGGTGCGCACCCTGCCCGATTCGGCGCATTGCTTCCTGATCAAGCACGGATCGGACAGCGTGGTCGTGCGGCTCGATTTGAGCGGCGAGAAGGAATTGCTGACCGTGCTTTCCGGCCGCGAGCGCACCGTCAGGCTGCTCGACCAGATCCGACAGGAAGCGGGCGACGATCCCGCCGTCTGGCTGCCGCGCCTGCTGGAACTCGCATGAGCGGTTGTGTTGCCCCGACCGGACCGATCGGCTTCATCGGATCGATAAGCGCTTCGATCGATTGCCAGGCCGACATTTTCAGTTCGGGCGCGTTCGCCGCGCTGGCATCGCCGGGATCCAGCCTTTCGCTGATACTCACTGGCGTGTTCACGATCTTCGTCGCGCTGATCGGCTATAATATGCTGCTGGGACGCGGACTCGACATCCGCAGCGGCACCGTGGCTCTGATCAAGGTCGGCGCCGTCATGGGGCTGGCGACGAGCTGGCCGATCTATCACACTCTGGTCTACGACGTGGCCACGCAGGCGCCCAGCCAGATCGTGGCGGAGATCGGCCGCCCGTCCGCGCTTCCCGGAAGCGACGGCACGTTGACCCAGCGGCTGGACCTGGCGGATTTCGCGCTCCAGCAGCTGATCGTCCTGGGCCCGGGGGAAGCACGCATCGAACCGGGCGCGTCCACCTCGCCCGTCGCCACCGCCGCCTTCAACGCGCAGGCGCTGGGCGGCGCGCGGGTGCTTTACCTTCTGTCCGCGCTGCTCGGCATCGTGAGCGTCCGCATCGTCGCGGCGCTGATGCTCGCGCTCGGCCCTTATTTCATCGCTTTCCTGCTGTTCGAAAATACGCGCAGCCTGCTGGAAGGCTGGATCCGGGTGATCGCCGGGGCGACGATCGGCGCGATCGGTGTCGCGGTCGTGCTCGCCTTCGAACTCTCGCTGCTTGAGCCCTGGCTTGCCGCCGCCGTTGCGCACCGGCGCGGCGGCGAAGCCCTGCCCACCGCACCCACCGAATTGCTCGTCATGACCGCCTTGTTCATGCTGGTGACCGTCGCGACCCTGGCGGCATCGGCGCGCCTTGCCGCCGCGTTCAGGCTAGGCTCCTGGCGAAGCGCGCTGCCGTTCCGTCTCGGGGATTCGGCCATTGTCGGGGCAGGCGCGATGATCGGTGCGCGCGATCGCGGACTGGCCGGGATGCCGAACCGGGCGTCGGCGACCGCCAACGCGATTGCTTCGCTCCATCAGCGCGAGGCAATGGGACGCGAACTGGCCGGCCGTAATCGCTCGCATTTCACCCTGCGTCCGGCCGGAACGAGCGAGAAACCGGCGGAAGCGGGTCTCTCCCCATTGCCGACCGGCAGGGCCTTCCCCCGGCGCGGAAGAGGCCGCGGGTCGGCGAGCGCCCAGCGACGGGACAGGAAGTTATGAACGAACAAGGCAGAAAGCGGCTCGACGCTTATTACGAGGATGCCGCCAGCTGGAATTCCGACCGGCTCGAAGCGCTCAATGGCTCGCGCCGTATCGCGTGGATCGTCGCGTCCGTCGCGGGCGCGATCGCGCTACTCGAAGCGGGCGCGCTGCTCTTGCTGACCCCCCTGAAGACGGTCGAGCCTTATACTTTGCTCGTCGACAAGACGACCGGCTATGTCCAGCCGCTCAAGCCGCTCGATCCCGCGGCCGCGACGCCCGATGCGGCGCTGACCCAGTCCTATCTGGTCCAATATGTGATCGCGCGCGAAAGCTTCGACTACGCGACCGTCCGCAACAATTATCGGCGCGTCGCACTCTTTTCGGCGGGTATCGCGAGGAGCGGGTATCTGGCGGCGATGCAGCCATCCAGCCCGCAAAATCCGCTCACCCTCTATCCGCGCGGATCCGCGGTGGCGACGCGCGTGAAGAGCGTTTCCCCGGTCGGGCCCGATGCGGCCCTGGTCCGCTTCGATACCGTTAAGAGCGGTCCTAACGGCGCCGCCGAACCGGCCAGGGCCTGGGTTGCGCTCATCCGCTACCGCTATTCGAATGCCCCGATGACGCTGGAAGATCGGTTCGTGAATCCGCTTGGCTTCCAGATTTTCGAATATCGGCGCGATCCGGAAACGATCGCGCCCGCGCAACCGGCAGGCCCGGCCACCGCTCCGGCGGCATCGTCCGCTCCCGCAGTATCGCGCTTTGGCGCCATGCCGACAGGCGCGTCGCCCTTGTCGGGGCAGCCGCAATGAAATCGGCGCTCGCCTTGGTGTTGGCGATGTTCGCGGGCGCCGCGGCTTTGGGCGACGTCCGGCCACATCCGTCGGGCCGCGATCCGCGCTTGCAGAGGGTCACCTACGATGCGGGGCAAATCGTCCAGCTCCAGGGCACGCCCGGATACCAGACGACCATCCTGCTTTCGCCCGGTGAGCTCGTCCAGAATGTCTCGATCGGCGACAGCAGCCTGTGGCAGGTCAATGTCGACAAGGCGGGCGACCACCTGTTCCTCAAGCCGAACCAGGCGGGCGCGCCTACCAACATGACGGTGATCACCAACCTGCGCATCTATAATTTCGAACTGGTGTCGCTGTCCTTCCCTACCCCCGAAATGGCTTATGTGGTTCAGTTCGATTACCCGTCCGCGGCCGCGCCGGGTGCCAACGCGAGGGATCTGGCGGCTGCCCGGCGCGCGAGCCGGTATCGGCTTGGCGGCGATCCGGTGCTGCGGCCGAGTTCGGTGTCGGACGATGGCGAACGGACCTATGTCAGCTGGCCCGCCGACCGGCCCATCCCGGCCACCTTCCAGATCGGGGATGACGGGACCGAACGGCTCGCCAATGGCGGCATGCATGGCGATGAGTTCGTGATCGACGGCGTGACCGCCAAGCTGGTCTTCCGCATCGACGGCAGGGTCGCTTTCGCGCTCCGGCTTCCGACACAGGTCCGGCCTTGAGACGCAAATCCGCCACCGCCGCCCCCGCTACTGCTGAGCCGGGTGAGGGCGCCAGCATGCGGCCGGTCGTGCGCCTGCCGCGCGGTGGTCTGTCCGGCCTCGCCCTGGCGCTTTGCGCGGTCGCCGGGGCCGTGCTCCTCTTCACCTTATTGGAAATGCGCCGGACGGCGCGGGTCGAGCCTGCGGTCAGGCCGCAGGCGGCCGATGCGGGTTATGCGGTGGCGGCGCCGCCCGAGCTCCAGATGCCACCGGAGCCGGCGGCTCCCTCGCTTCCGGTGGAGCCGGTCGCAACGCAGGTACAGCCGCCGCCTCCGGTGCAAATCCGTTATGGCGGGCCGCCGGCCCCGCTGCCCGCTGCACCGCCGCAGGCTTATTATCCTCCGCAGCAACCGGTCGCGGCGCTCCCACCGAACCGTAACTCGTCGGCTGCGGCACTGATCATCGACACGACCACCGGCGCCGCCGCCGCCGTGCCCGGCCCGGCGACCGGCGCGCCGACCGGCCTGCCGGGCGCGACGGTGGCGGCAAGCGCGCGCGTCCGGTCGGGGATGCTCGCGAACCGGGCCAATATTGTACAGCAGGGCACGCTCATCCCCGCGGTGCTCGAAACCGCGTTCGATTCGACGCGCCCCGGTTTCGCGCGGGCGATCGTCTCGAGCGACGTGCGCGGTTTCGACGGGTCCAAGATATTGATCCCGCGTGGAAGCCGCCTCGTCGGCCAATATCAGTCCGACGCCGGCATCGGCCAAAAGCGCGCGGTGATAAACTGGACGCGGTTGGTCCGTCCGGACGGCGCGGTCATCGCGATCGAATCGCCCGCGGTCGATCCGGTCGGGCGCGGCGGGGTGCGCGCCAGCGTCAACAACCATATCCCGCAGCGCCTGTTCGACGCCCTCCTCCAGTCGACCTTCCAGATCGGAAGTGCGCTCGCGATGCGCGCCACGACCAATTCGGTGGTCGTCGCCCTGCCCAATCCGGTGCAGGGTGCAGGGCCGCAGGTTTCACCGGCCACGATCGTACCCACGCTCAAGGTACCGGCCGCGACCAGCATCAGCATCTTCGTCGTGCGCGATCTGGAATTCGACGGCGAGACGCAGCAATGAACGCCGCCGCGCCGGCAGCGGAGCCCGGCGTCTATCTGCGCTCCTGCCTGGCGCCGCTGGCGGATCATCTCGCCCGGCCCGACGTGACCGACATCTACGTGAACCGGCCCGGCGAACTGTGGCTGGAGCTGCTTGGCGGCGGGATCGAACGGCATCAGGCGGTCGATCTCACCGAAGCGACGCTCGGCCGCCTCGCGCGGCAGCTCGCGGCGCTCACGCACCAGGGGATCAGCCGCGAGCACCCGCTGATGTCGGCGGTGCTGCCGGACGGATCGCGCGTCCAGCTAGTTCTCCCTCCGGCGACCCGCGATCACCTCGCATTGGCGATTCGCAAGCAGGTCGCGCCGCGGCTCAGCCTCAGCGATTATGCCGCGAGCGGCGCGTTCGCACATACCAGCCGGCAGGCTCTGGATCTCGCAGAGGACGCCGCCGGCCAGCACCAGGAATTGTCCGCCGGGGCCGAATTCGCCGCGATGCTGGCGCAGGCGGTGCGGTCGCGCAAAAATATCCTGATTTCCGGAGGCACCTCGACCGGGAAGACCACCTTCCTGAACGCGCTCCTCCGCGAAATACCGATCGAGGAGCGGCTGATCCTGATCGAGGACACACCCGAGCTATCGGTCGAGCAACCCAATCATGTCGGCCTGGTCGCGGTACGCGGCGAGCTGGGCGAGGCGCGCGTCACCGCCAACGATCTCGTCACCGCGTCGCTCCGGATGCGGCCCGACCGGATCATTCTGGGCGAGTTGCGCGGCAGCGAGGCGTTCGCGTTCCTGCGCGCGATAAATTCAGGCCATCCGGGCGCGATGACCACAATCCATGCCGACACGCCGGAGGCGGCGGTCGAGCAACTCGTTTTGCTGGTGCTTCAGGCGGGGACCGGGCTCAGCCGCGCGGACATCCGCCATTATATCACGCAAACGATCGACCTGTTCGTGCAGCTCCGGCGCGGACCCGGCGGCCGCAGCATCGACCGGATAACGTCGCGAAGCCGCTGATTAACGGTCGAGAGCGCGCGACGAGGACCGTGTCGACATTTCCGTAGCTCGGACGATTGCGGGATTCCGGCCCATGCCTCAGCCCCATTTCATCTCGCCTGTCGCCACCTTGGCGCGATATCCAGCGCCACACCCATAAGAGCGGCTCAGGAAAATGGCGGAAAGGGCCGATCACCCGGCAGGTCCGCGGCTTCCGGAATTATGGCCTGCTGCAGAGCCTGCGCCGCAGCCTTGCGCCGCTCGGGCATGGTTGGCCGTTTCAGGGCGGCGGGCGACCCCGGCCCGGCGGCCACGCCACGATGGCTGATCTACGCGTGAACAGGAAGGTCCACCGCCTGTAGGAACGATGGCGCGGAAGCCGACGGGATAAAGCGGCGCAACGCTATCGTCGGGCAAATCGGGGCGCTGTTTCTCGACCGCCGCCATCGAGGAGGGCAGTTCGAACGGCAGACGGCCTGCTGGGCGGACAATGCCGGTAAGCGCGTCGGCAACGGCCGCATCGGTGGCACCGAAATCGCCGGCAAGTATCGCCGTGTAGGGGCGAAGGCTGGTGAGAATAGCCGGGCGATCGAGGTGGACGACCGCGATCACCGGCGTCGTGCTGGCCATGTTGCGGACTGCTTCCAGATCGGGATCGCCAGGCTGGAAATCGAGCGCGCCTTCGTGCTGGACGCGGCCTGCAGCGAAATTGGGATGAAGCAGTTGGTGCGGCGCCGCAAGGCGCACGATCGCAGCGTCCGCCTGATCCGGACGGTCGACGATGGTGAAGCCAAGCGCCGCGAAAGGCTGGGGTGCGAGGCCGCGCAGGAATAATCGGCGGTGGGTCGCCTTGGAGAGTGGGAACAGGCCGTGATCGGCCTGAAGCAGAACGATCGAGCGCGCCTGCGTGCGCTGCGCTTCGGCCAGGAAGCCGGCATTTCCAACCAGTTTCGCCGCCGCGTCGGGATCGACATATGGGTCTTCGAACAAGCCCAAAGCGAAGGTCTGGGTCAGGACCTTGAGCACCGCGCGATCGACCTGGGCCTGCGAAATCTTGCCGTCGCGCAATGCCGCCATCAGCGCATCGACGTTGGTCGTGCCGCCGAACTGCTCGATCCCCGCATTGATCCCCCTGGCGAAACGGTCCTCTTCGGGGAGATCTTCCACGCCCCAGGCGGGGCTGAAGTCGGACCAGTTTGGCTCAACCCCGGCTTTGGCGCCGACGCGGCACGTTTCGTGGCAATCGTTGGTGATGCCCCAATCGGACAGGACGAGGCCGGTGAAACGGTAGCGACGCCGCAGCAGGTCGGTCAGCAGATAGCGACTGAAGCCGGCGGCGGTCTGGACTGAACGCCCCTCCGCGTCGTGCAGCCGTTCGGGCAACGAATACATCGGCATGACCGCGGCGACGTGCGCGGTAAAGGCGGCCAGGAAGGGTGCAATGTGCCTGGGCAAGGCCGCCTGCGTCACCGCCGAAAAGCGACCATAATAGTTATGGGCGTCGAAGCCATGATCGGCAGCGGCACCATAGCCCACCCAATGTTTGACGACGGCGGCGACGCTGTTAGGGCCAATGCCGTCAGCGCCCCCCTGGATGCCGACGACGTAAGCGCTGACCATTCGGGCGGCGAGCGCAGGGTCGGATCCGAAAGTGCCGTCGATGCGTGGCCACCGCGGCTCGGTAGCGATGTCGGCCTGCGGCGAGAGCGCGATGCGGATGCCCACCGCCTTATATTCCTGGCGGACAATATCGGCGCTGCGTCGGGTAAGCCTGGCGTCTCCAATCGCGGCGAAGCCGAGCGGATCGGGGAAAGGAGTGAAGCCGCCGGCGGCGACACTGGCTCCCGCCACACCCTCAAGTTGATTGCGCGGGTCCGAACTCAAGCTGAGCGGAATGCCGAGCCGGCCTTTTTCGGCGATCTCCTGTAGCCGGTTATTGGCGGCCGCAAGCTTGCGTGGAGTGGTTGCCAGTCGCGTGATCATCGCGGTGACATGCTTGTCGAGAATCTCGCGCGAGGCGCTGGCGGGAACATAGTCATCGCCGGTCGTGTAGAGCGAGCCGTGCACCGTCTGACCGATCTTTTCGGCCGGCGTCATGCGCGACAGGAGGTCGGCGGCGCGTCGGGCGGGCGGCAGCCGCCAATCCTCATAAGGCTCAAGCTGGCCATCGCGGTTGAGGTCGCGAAACGCGAGTCCCTGGGTGTGCAGGACAGGAATCACGTGCGAGCCGAGATGGGGCTGGCGTGCGGCGCGTGATCCCGCCCCTGCGGCGGCGGTCAGGATAATCGCGGCCAGCGCGGCCAGAATGGTAGCCTTTCGCATTTCTCTCTCCCCGTCGTGCTGAAGCATCCGTCCGACCAGGGTCGAGGGGGCCTTCAAACAAAGGTCCACCCATCGCGTGGGCTCAAGGCGCCATACCGCTAACGGCGCCAATGTCACTCATCTCGAACCGCATGGGATGACCGGAGCCGGCACGCCGCCGACAGACGGCTTTGGTCGGGCGTGTCATATGGCGGTGCTGTCGCCTTTCACCCCAGCCTTTACGGAAAGCGGATTGCCGCTATGCGATCTGTCCCAGCCTCGCGATGGGGAGTTCGCGCTTTCATTTTGGCTTAATTGTCACCACGGCCCCCAACCCGCGCCTCGCCCTTGGCAGCCCGCTGCCCGAAGAGACGATCGGCGCCCTCATTGAACAGATTGGAGCGCGCATCGCCGCCAACGCGCCCCGCGATTTCTTTCAACCGCCGATCCTGCGCGGGCATAATGGCGAGATCGCACCAGCGCTCGGCGCGGGGCTTTTGCCGCTGTTCGCGTCCTACGCGCCCAATTTGGGTTCGCTCATGAAGAGTCCGAATGTCGATGCCATGCTCGATTCGGCAACAGCTTGAACGAGCGGCAGCTTTGAGGACCGCGTCTAACGGCGTTAAGATCTGCATTTAGGGCGCAAAGCTGCCGATACGTTGAGGCAGCCTTATTTCTCGAATGAGCCGGTCTTCACTGTGCTCATCACCTATCGAACCCTGGTGGGCGGTGACGGGCTCGAACCGCCGACCCTCTCGGTGTAAACGAGATGCTCTACCAACTGAGCTAACCGCCCGACGGCCCCGCGATAGTCGCGAAGCCGGAATGCTTCAACCGTGACGTTCCGAACAATCAGCGAAGCGGAAGCGGTCCTATGCCTGGCAGACACGAAAACGCCGCCGGGGTGTGTCCGGCGGCGTTTCCTGTCGCAGATGACGGGCGCCTGGAAGACGCCCGAAAGATCAGGCGAAGGTGACCGTCTGGCTGGTCTTGCGCGTGCGCAGGGTCAGGCCGAGCAAGCCGAAACCGCCGAGCATCATCGCCCACGAGCCCGGCTCAGGGATGCCCGGGATCACCAGCGGCGCCGGATCCGACGCGAAGGTGCCCGAACCCGAGAAGCTGGTGGAGACGCTCGAGCTGCCGATCGGCGCGTTGAAGTGCGGGCTCGCGCCCGAGAAGGAGAAGGAGAAATCCTTGCTCGTCACGCCGGTGAAGTCGAGGAAGTCGGAGGTGAAGGTGATCACCGTGTCCGCATTGCTCTTGAAGGTGAACGCGCCCGCATTCTGGCTCGCGTCCAGCTCCGCCTTGGTGAAGCTGACGGTCAGCAGGTTCGTGCGCGTGCCGTTACCTTCCGCAGCCGCGGTATCGCGGGTGAAAGTAATCGAGCCGCTGCTGACAGTGTCGAACAGCTGCACCCGCGAGCTGCCTGAACCGGTGGTGCCGAGGTTCGAGATGAAATCGACGCTCAGGTGCGCGTCCTGAAGATCAACCAGGTCGGCCGGCAGGCCGTCCACGCCAAAATTGAAGTAGACCGGAATGTTGGTGCCCTTGATTTCGGCCTTCTTGGCAGAGCCGACGTCCAGGTTCGTATAGCTGAAAACCCGATCGCTCGGAGACTTCTGCAAAAACTGGCCGAACGTCTCGGTATCGGCGTGGGCCGGAGCGGCGGAAACGGCAAGCAACGTGGTGCCGAGCAGGGCGGCGTACAGCGACTTCATGAACACACCTCACTAAATGGACGAGGGCTTCATAGTGCAGTGCAACACGGATGAACAGCCCGTTAATCATCTTTGGTGGTTAGCTTATTTGGTTAATGCCCATTTTTTTTGGTGCGGCACGTTCATTTCGCGCGCCAAACAGTGGCCAATGCCGCGAATCGGTAACGAAACGACCCTGGATGCCGCCCGGTCGCGAATCACGCCGAATCACCCCTCTTCGCTCTTAGGAAAACAGGCCCGCTCGCCCTTTTAGTCGGCGGATCAGCGCCACGGCGGCGCGATTGACCTGGCTCCATGTCTGCTCGAATCCGTCGTCAGGGCCGTAATAGGGATCGGCGACAGGCTGCCCCTCCAACCCGTCGACCAGGTCGAGCAGCAAACCAATCTGGGCCGTGTGGTCGGACGGTTTGATGCGATGCAGCACCGCCAGATTATCGAGGTCCAACGCGAAGATATGGTCGAACCGGCGAAAATCGGCAGGTTCGACCTGCCGCGCCCGATAGCCTGAAATATCGGCACCGTGGCGAAGCGCGGTCCGCTGCGCGCGACGATCGGGCGGCTCGCCCACATGCCAGTTGCCGGTCCCCGCAGAATCCGCCCGCACGTCCATCCCGGCATCGGCCGCACGCGCGCGAAATGCGGCCTCGGCAAGCGGCGAACGACAGATATTGCCCAGGCACACGAACAATATGGCTGGGCGGGTCATTCCGCATCCCCGTTCAGGATGCTCCTTGCCACCGCTTCGGCAACCTTGATCCCGTCGATCGCCGCCGAAAGAATCCCCCCGGCATAGCCCGCACCTTCGCCCGCGGGAAACAGGCGCCGCGTGTTCAGGCTCTGGAAATCCGCACCCCGCGTGATCCGGATCGGAGAGGAGGTGCGCGTCTCGACGCCGGTCAGCATCGCGTCGGGATGATCATAGCCCGCAATCTGGCGCCCGAAGACCGGCAGCGCCTCGCGAAGCGCCTCCACCGCGAAGTGCGGCAGACACGCGGCCAGATCGGTGAGCTTGACCCCGGGCTTGTAGGACGGCTCGACTTCGCCCAGCGCGGCCGAAGCGCGGCCGGCAAGGAAGTCGCCGACCCGCTGGCCCGGGGCCGAATAGTCGCCGCCGCCCGCCTCGAACGCGAGCGATTCCCACTTGCGCTGGAAGGCGACGCCACCCAGCGGATCGCCGGGATAATCGCGCTCCGGATCGATCCCCACCACCAGCCCCGAATTGGCGTTGAACTCGGCGCGCGAATATTGGCTCATGCCGTTGGTGACGACCCGGCCCGGCTCCGACGCTGCGGCGACCACGCGTCCGCCCGGGCACATGCAGAAGCTGTAGACCGTACGCCCGTTCGAGCAATGGTGCGATAATGTATAGGCTGCCGCGCCGAGGTCGGGGTGGCGGGCGCAGTCACCGAACCGCGCGCGGTCGATCCACGATTGCGGATGCTCGATCCGGACGCCGATCGAAAAGGGCTTGGGTTCGATATGGACGCCCCGGCGGTGGAGCACCTCGAACGTGTCGCGCGCACTGTGGCCGATGGCGAGGACGACATGCGTCGCCTCGATCACCTCGCCCGTCTGCAGGACCAGCCCGGCAAGCCGGCGTGCGCCATCGGCTCCGGTCTCCACGATCAGGTCGTCCACCCGGTGCTGCCAGCGATATTCGCCGCCGAGCGCCTCGATCGTCGCGCGCATATGCTCGACCATCGAGACGAGCCGGAACGTGCCGATATGCGGATGCGCTTCGGTCAGGATTTCCGGCGGCGCGCCCGCCGCCACGAACTCGGTCAACACCTTGCGGCCAAGGAAGCGAGGATCCTTGACCTGGCTCCACAATTTGCCGTCGGAGAAGGTCCCCGCCCCGCCTTCGCCGAACTGGACGTTCGATTCTGGGTTGAGTTCGCGCCGCCGCCACAGGCCCCACGTATCCTTGGTACGCTCGCGCACGATCTTGCCGCGGTCGAGGATGATCGGGCGAAAACCCATTTGCGCGAGGATCAGCCCGGCGAACAGGCCGCACGGCCCCGCGCCGATCACGATTGGGCGCGGCCCCTGGAACCCGTCGGGTGCGCGTGCGACCGGGCGGTATCGCGTATCGGGCGTTTCCCGCACGTGGGGATCGTCCGCGAACCTGCGGAGAAGCGCCTCCTCGCCCTCGATCGTGACATCGACCGAATAGACCATCAGGATCGCCGATTTCCGGCGCGCATCGTTCGCGCGCCGCGCGACGCTAAATTGGAATGCGGCGCCCTGATCCAGCCCCAGCCGCGCGGCGACGGCGTCGCGCAACGCGTCGGGCGGATGGCCGAGGGGCAGTTTGAGATCGGTGATGCGGATCATCCGGTCCGCCTGTAGGGTCCGGGCTGATGACGGGCAACGGCCGTCATCAAACCGCCAAGATTGGTGGCGAATAGGCCGATGCATTCGATGCGGGATGGGCTCCGCGTTGGCGTCTTCGAGTATGCGGATCTGCTTTCTCTTCAACCATGACCAGGTACATCAGGTCGCGCACAGCCTGCCGATCGCGCTGGCGCTTGCCGATCGTGCTCCCGACGTTCAGATCATTCTGGCGCCGACCAATCCACGCATCCAGGCGGAGGTTGTCCGTCTCGCCGGCAGCCGGCTGCGCGGCAATCTGATCCTGCATCCGCTGGATGTGTGTCGTCCCGGTTCGAAGCTGCTGGCCGCCCTGACCGAACACTTCGCCCCCGCGCGCAAGCTGCTCGTCTATCGCGACAATCTGGACTTCTTCCGGTCGATCGACGTGCTGGTGGTGGCTGAAAAGACGTCTTTGCTATTGAAAACGCGTTACGGGCTCAATCGCCTCAAGATCATCCACACCCGGCACGGCGCCGGCGATCGCGCGATCGGCTTCGACCCGATCAGCGCACAATTCGATCATGTGCTCGTACCGGGTGAAAAGGTGCGTCGCCGGCTCATCTCGGACGCAGGCGTCGATCCGGCCAGGATCAGCGTGGTCGGCTATCCCAAATTCGACCTGCACGGCACGAGCCGGGGACAGGCGCCGATCGATAACAGGCGGCCAGTCGTGCTCTACAATCCGCACGTCTCGCCGCATCTGTCGTCCTGGTACAAATACGGCCGGAAGGTGCTCGACTGGTTCGTCGAGCATGACGAATATCAGCTTATTTTCGCGCCCCACGTCATGCTGTTCGAACGGCGTTTCGCTCTTACGATCGACAAATTCCGTATCGACCGCCCCGGCCGCATCGAGGAACGCTATCTGCGCGCGCCGAATATCCACATCGATCTCGGCAGCCGCGCGTCGAGCAACATGACATATACCAACCGTGCGGATATCTATCTCGGCGACGTGTCGAGCCAGATCTACGAATTCCTGCTCAATCCGCGCCCATGCGTGTTTCTCGACGCGCATGATACCGATTGGGTGGACGACAAGAATTACGCGCATTGGCGCGCCGGGCCGGTAATCGACGATCCGGCCTGCCTGGGCGATGCGCTGTCGGAAGCGATGCGTGATCCGGGGGGGCGCTACGCCGCGGTGCAGAAAAGATTGCTCGCGGAAACCTTCGATCTTACCGACACGCCGTCCTCCGTTCGTGCCGCCCAGGCGGTGGCGCAGGTTGGCGGTTTCGCGTTGACCGCGGCACCGGCCCGCGCGTCGCGCCGGATCGTCAATGCCTGACACGCCCGCGCGCGGCCTTGTGTCGCGCATCTATGCCAATCTGGTGCGGCTCCTGGGGGGCAAGGCGGCCTCCGCCATACTCGGCCTCGGCTATATGGTGATCGCCACGCATACGCTCGGCCCGGTCGATTATGGCGTGCTGGTTCTCGTGCATGGTTTCGCCATGACGGTCGGCGGCATCGTCGAATTTCCCGGCTGGCATGCGATCGTCCGCTACGGCGCGCAGGCACTGGCGGACGACGATCATCCCCGCATGCTGCGCCTGCTCCGCTTCGCCGGTCTGGTCGAGGCGGCGGGCGGCATCGCCTCGATCCTCGCCGCGGCGGTGCTGGCCCCCCTGATCGGCCCCGCACTCGGCTGGTCACCGACCGCGATCGCGTTCGCCATACCCTACAGCTTCGCGGTGCTCGCCTCGATCCGGGCTACGCCCGCTGGCTATCTCCAGTTGCTCGGCCGCTTCGATCTGCTCGGCCTCCACAACATGGTCCCCCCTGCCGTGCGCCTGGTCGGCGCGGGCATCGCTTTCTATTTCCACCTCGGGCTCAAGGCATTCCTCGTCGCCTGGCTGATCGCGGCCTTGTGCGAATGGGCTGCGATGTGGGTGCTGGGGATAATCGCCATGCGTCGCACGCTGCGTGATCCCGTCCTGCTTGGCAGCGTGCGCGGCGCGGTGGCCGAAAATCCCGGCCTGTGGCGTTTCATGCTCGCCGCCAACGCCGATGTTACCCTCACCGAACTGGCCGCTCGGATCGCGCCCTTGTTCGTGGGCTGGATATTGGGGCCGGCCGCCGCCGGCCTCTATGCTGTGGCGCAGCGCGCGACGGTCGTGATCCAGCAGCCCGCGCAGATCATGGGCCAGGCCGCCTATGCCGAACTGGCACGGCTCGTCGCGGGCGGCGGCAGCGGCGCGGAATTGCGCGCGGCGCTGCTCCGGTGCGGCGGCGTTGCGATTGCCGTCGCGACGCCGGTCCTGCTGATCCTCGCTTTCTTCGGGCGCGCGGTGGCGGTGGCGCTCGGCGGCCACGCCTTTGCGGGCGCGGCCGGGTTAATCCTGCTGCTCGCGATCGCGCGCACCGCCTGGCTGGTGGCGCCGCCCGCGAGCTCGGCCCTGACCGCGCTCGGCCGCCCGGCCTTGTCGGTCGCCGCCAATCTGGCGATCAATCTGGGCCTGCTGCCTCTGCTGCCGCTGATGATGCTGGGCTTCGGGCTCGCTGGCGCCGGCTGGCATGCGATTCTGCAGGGCGTGGGCGCTTCCGCCTTGCTGCTGCTGCTGGTGATCAGCCAGACGCGCGACGCCGCGCCGAAGGCGGCGCGCGTCTGATGCGTATCCTCTACGTCATCAACTCGCTCGAGGGCGGCGGTGCGTGCGCTCCCGTGCCCGCGGTGGCGACCTTCCTGCAAGCCCAAGGGTGCGAGATACGCATTGCGGCGCTGACGCCCCGGGACCGCCGCGGCCTGCCCGCGATCGAACGGGCCGGACTCGCCGTGGCGGTCCGCGAGGGCGGCGAGAAGGATCATCTCAAGGCGTTCCGCTGGCTCGATGCCGAGGTGATGGCCTGGCAGCCCGATCTGATCTGGACCTCACTCAGCCGCGCTACCCTGCTCGGCCAGATCGTCGGGCAGATGCACACGATACCGGTCGTTTCCTGGCAGCACGCGGCTTATCTGAAGCCGATCAATGCGATGCTGCTGCGCTGGCGTCGCCGTCGATCGATCTTGTGGGTGGCGGATTCGGACAATGTCGCCGGCTGGGCGCAGCGCACGCTCCGGCTGGATCGGGATCGGGTTGCGGTATGGCCGCTCTTCTCGGCCGACGAGAATGCTCCGCAGGCCCGGCCCTGGCGGCCGGGCACGCCGGTACGGATCGGCTCGCTCGGCCGCCTGCATCGGGTCAAGGGCTATGACGTTCTGATCGCCGCCCTGGCCGAGTTGCGCGCCAGCGGCGCCTGCGCTGGATTGTCGTTCGAGGTGGAGATTGCCGGCGACGGCGAACTGCGCAGCGAACTGATCACCCAGGCCTCCGTCGCCGGCCTGCACCGCCTCAGCTTCGTCGGCTTCACCGAGCCCCGGCCTTTTCTCGCCAGCCTCCACCTCTATCTCCAGCCCTCGCGCTCCGAAGGACTGTGCATCGCGGCGCACGAGGCGATGGCGGCGGGGCTTCCGATCCTGGCCTCGGCGGTCGGCGAGCTGCGCTACAGCGTCGTCGATGGCGAGACCGGCGCACTGGTGCCGCCGGGCGATCCCGCCGCGTTGGCCGCCAGGCTGGCCGACCTGCTGCGCGACCCTGCCCGCCTCGCGACGATGGGGGCCGCCAGCCGCGCGCGCGTGCTCGACCGGTTCGGCGGCGCGTCCTTCGCGCGCGCGGGCGGGGCCGTGCTTGACCGGATCAGAAAGGCGCTCGCCGACGCAGGGGCTCCGGGCCGGCAGGCGCGCCACGGCCGCTCGGTACGGGACGGATCGGCCTGAGCGTCGGATCAGCCGACGCGCCTGGTCTAAAAGCGAGCGTCAATGCCGAAGCGGATCGTGCGTGGCCGTTGCGGAACCATCTGTTGGCCCGTCGCGACGCCGAACGGATTGCCCAGCGCGAACGTGCTGCCATGCTGATCGAGCAGATTGTCGAGTTGCATGGACAGGCCCCAGTGCTGCGTACCCACCCGTGCGGAGGCATTGCTCTGCACATAATTGCCCTGCTGGATGTAGAGATTCGGCTTGGTTCCGAGCCGCGAATGGCCGGTATAGCGGCCTGACATATCGAGATCGACCTGCCACGCCCCGCCGATCGGCCGACGATAATGGAGCCGCCCGCTCGCGCCGAAATGGGGAACATTGGGGATTTCCTGATCCAGGCTGAGCGCCATGCCCGGTTCGGCATAGATCAGCTTGCTCTTGTTGGCGAAGAGCGCGGCGGTGAGGCTGAGATTGGTAACAGGGCGCCACTGCACCGATGTCTCGGCGCCCCAGATCCGGCCCGTTCCGATATTGGCCGTATAAGGAAGGCCGCGCCGGTCGACGAGGTCGGCCTGGATATCTTCCCAATGCGCGTAGGAGAAGGTGATCGCCGCGCGCAGTCGGGTGGAGGCATCGGGCAGCATTTTCACCCCGCCTTCGATCGACGACAGGCTGTCGCCATGGAATCGTTCCACCGTCGGCGGCCCGCCGGCGCTGGGCGTGACCGACAGGCCGCCCGGGCGAAGCCCTTCCTGATAGCGTGCGAACAGGAGCCATTGCGGGGTCGCTTGCCATGTCACCGACAGCGACGGCAGCACCGCCATCTCGTCCCGGCGCGGCTGGCCGACGCGGGCGGCGCGGTCGAGCGGCTCACCGACCAGATGCGCAAATTCGAACCGCGCGCCCGCGGTCGCGACCACGTCGGGTAGGATCTGGCGCCCGGCCTCGCCGAACAGCGCCCCTTCGGTCACCGTGTTGGCGAGGCCCAGAATGCGTATCGGCGCGGCGGGCACGCCGATCGCCCGCGTCAGCTTCTCCTTGTCGTAGAGGAAGCTGGCGCCGACCACCCAGCCACGCCCGCTGCTATCCTGCCGCGACAGCCTGGTCTCGTTGGTGAACAGGTCGATATGGTTGGCCTGGGCGAAGATGCGCGGATTGGCGGCGGCGGCGGGCGTGAAGTCGAAGGTGGAATGCGCGCGCTGCCGAACGAAGGCGCTCGCCGACACGAACGAGGTCGCGCCCCAGTCGCGCGCGACGGTGAGATGCGTCAGCAGATAATCATTGTCGAACGGCTGCGCGGCCCGGTTGCTGCGCGTGAGCGGCGGCAGGCCGCGTGTCGCATATTGGCCGTCCGCACTGTCGACATTCTGCATCACCAGCCCGAGCTGGACCCGCCATGCCCCGGGCCGATACTCCAGCGTGGCGCGCCCGCCGGTCTTGCGCGTGCGATTGACATGGCTCAGGCCCCGGCCCGCATCGTCGATATAGCCGCCCTCGACCGTCTTGAACGCCAGCGCGCGCAGCCCCAGGACGGACGGCAGGATCGGTACGTTGACCAGCCCGACCGCGTCATAGCCATCGCTCGCATGTGCCGTCGTTTCCCAATCGAGACCGACCCGGATCTCGCGCGCGGTCATGTCGACCGGCTCGGGCACGATCCGGACCACGCCGCCAAGCGTACCCACGCCATAAAGCGTGCCCTGCGGTCCTTCGATCACCTCGACCGATCGCACGTCGTAAAGGCTGATATCGGGGTCGGGGGCATTATAGTTGAGCCTTACCTCCCCAAGATATTCGCCGACCACGGCCTGCGACGGCCCGTTGAAGCTCGAATCGGCCACGCCCCGGATGAAGAGCTTGTTGCGCCCCGAGCCGAGATGCGTCGAAGCGAAGACGGGCAGTCGCTGCACGAGCGCGTCGCTGCCCTGCCCTTCCTCGCCCAGCGTGAGGTCGGCGCCCGACAGCACGCTCGCCGTGCCGGCATAGCGGTCGAAGCGCGTACCCGTCTTGCTGGCGGTGACGATAATCTCGCGTTCGCCCGGCGGAGGAGTGGCCAGGCCCTCGGGGCGCGGTCCCGGACGGGCGATCTGCCGATCGGGCGGTATCGCGACGATCCGCCAGGTGCCCGTGTCGATCCGGTCCGCTTTGGCCGGCAAGCCCCGCAGCAGACGCTCCAGCGCCTGGTCGACGCGCATATGCCCGCGCAATGGCCGTGTCGGCAGCCGTGACAGCTGCGGATCGGTCATGCCGATCGTGACGTTCGCAGTCTGGGCAAGGCGGATCGCGGCATCGCCCAGCGTGGTTGCAGGTAGATCGATCGCGACGCGCGGCGCGGCGAGCGCCGGGCTCGCCGCCGCCACTGCGATTATTCCGACTGCGAAGCCTTTAGCGGGGTGCACGCGCCTTCAGATACAGTCCGTTTCCTTGTTGCGCGACCGTCACGTCAAGAATTGCACCCAAATGATTCCGAAGGGCGGCCCGGTCGGCGGGAACGACGATCGCGCCGGTGAAGCCCCGGCCCGCCACGCCCGGATCCACCGCGATCTGCACGCCCGTGGCGCGCGCCATGTCCTCGGCCACCCGCCACAGCGGCACGTCGCGATAGGCGAAACGGCCCGTCCGCCACGCGCCGACCCCGGCCGGCTCGACCTGGCTGACCTCCACGACCTGGCTGCGGTCATTCCGGCGCAGCATCTTGCCCGCGCCGAGCCGCACCGCTGCGCCCTCGGGATCGTAGAGCACCGCGCCCTCCGCCACCGACACCTCGCTGCCGCGCGCGGTGCGCACCACATCGAACCGCGTGCCGAGATCGACCATCCGCGCCCCCGCCGCATCTACCGTGAAGGGCCGCGTCTCGTCATGGACGACGCTGAACATCGCCTCGCCCTGTTCGAGCCGCGCGGTCCGCTCGTTCGATCGGTCGAGCACCAGCCGGCTGCCGCCGTTGAGCGCGATCTGGGTTCCGTCTTTCAGGTGGATCACGCGATGTTCGCCGGGCGCGGTGGCGATCGCCACCTCGGCCACCGGCGCGCTCGGGACGACCAGCGCGAAGATCACCGCCGCGGTGGCCGCCGTGCCGGCGAGGCCCCCGCCGATCATCCCGGTGCGCCGCCAGCGCGACACTGTCTTCGCGGTGACGGCTTCGGCCACAGGCGCGCTGCCGAGCACGTCGGCCAGATCGTGGCCGGCAAAGGCGTCCTCATAAGCCAGATTATGCGCGGGATCGGCCTCGAGCCATTCGGTCAGCGCGTCCCAGTCGCTAAAGCGCGGGTCGCGCGCGCGCGCCATCCACAAGGCGGCCTGGTCGCGGATCGCGGCGTCGATCATGGCGCCCTCCGTGGCTGCGGCGCGGCTTCGTCGGCCTCGTCCACCAGCGCGGCGACGACGCGATAGGCACGCTGCAGATGCTTCTCGACCGCGCTCACGCTGATGCCCTCTTCCTGCGCGATCCGGCTCTGGCTCACGCCCTCGATCCGGAAACGGCGGAAGATGGCCTGGGTCCGCTCGCCCAGCGTCGCCAGCGCCAGCTCGACCCTGCGCAGGCGCTGCCGCGCGAGCAGGCTGCGCTCCGCAGACGGCGTTTCATCCTGGCCTGCGGGATCGTATCCGGCCTGGGTCCAGGCCTGTTCGCGATTGGCGCGGCGCATGCTCGCGCGCACCCGGTCGTGCATCAGATTGTCGGCCATGCGGAACAGATAAGCGCGCGGGTCGGCGATTGGCCCTTCGGCTTCCAGCCGCTCGATCTTGAGCCACAGTTCCTGCAAAATGTCCTCGCCGTCCTCGCCAGCGCCACGCGCGCGCAGGAAGCGCAGCAATGGCCCGCGATTGGCGATAAGCACGGCGCTGAGCCCGCTAGCGATCATTCGGAAACCCATGCGCCCATCCGCGCCGCGGTCATAACCGCCCACGGGCAGTTGGACAATGTCGAGGGAAACCGATGACGCCATGATGGGGGAGACGGCACCACCGACCTGAATCCGCAGGCGCCCCGCCTGACTGTCACAATCCTCCTCTACGGTGATGCGGGTTTGCAACGGATGTTTCGTCTAGGCCGTAATGAAATTCCCCCTCAGCGATCCCGCTTTCCCGGCCGCACCGGATACACTCGCCTCAGACGCGCCGGCGCCAGCCAGCAGGATCCTGATCGTGCTTCACGATTTTCCGGCCGGCGGGACCGAACGCGTCGCTATCCGGCTTGCCAACCAGTGGGCGCGCATGGGGCGCGAGGTGCGCATCTTCTGCGGCACCGAAGCGGGCCCGCTGCGCCCCCTGGTCGATCCGCTCGTATCCGTCGAGCAGGCCGAGCCCGTCCTGCCGCGCGGCCTTTTCTCGCGCATCCGTCTGGGCTTCGCGCTCGCCGCCGCTGTCGAGCGTTTCCGGCCCGACGCGGTCTTCGCGCCCGGCAATTTCCACTTGCCGGTGATGGCGGCGTTCGGCCTGCGCAACCGGTCGGGCACCGCCACGCTGTGCAAGATCAGCAACCCGCTGGTGCATAGGGACATAAGCGGCTGGTTCGCGCGCCGGGTGGTCCGCCTGCTCACCGCGCGGATCGACACGTTCGTCGCGATGAGCCCCGCGCTCCGCGCCGAGGCGGCGCGCTGGATAGACCCAGATCGGGTGGCGGCGCGCTGGGAGCCGTTGATCCCGACGGCGCATGCGCCCGCAGGCGAGCGGCCGGAGCGCGATCCAGGCCTGATCGTCGCCGCCGGCCGGCTGGAGCCGCAAAAGAATTTTGGCCTCGCGATCGAGGCGATGGCGCATCTCAGCCGCTGGAGCGACGCGCGGCTCGTCATCCTCGGCGAAGGCAGCGAACGCGCGCATCTGGCGCGAATGATCGGTCGCCTGGGTCTGCACGAGCGCGTGACGCTGATGGGCCATGTGCGCGACGTTGCCCCATGGTTCGAACGCGCCGCCTGCTACCTGATGACCTCACGCTATGAGGGCTATCCCGCCTCGTTGGTCGAGGCGCTGGCCAGCGGCGTACCCGCGGTGGTCACGCCCTGCTCGGCTTCTTTGTCCGAAATCCTGCCCGCTGACGGCCTCGGCGGGATCACGCCCGCCGATGCCGGCGCGATCGCCGACGCGCTCCGAACCGTGCTGCGCCGCCAGCGGCTGGAGGCGATCGATCCGATGCTGCTTGCCCGCCATGACGAGGAGCGCGCCGCCGGCTCCTATCTGGGCCTGATCGACCGCTGCGTCCGCGAGTGCGCGGTCTGACGCCACAGGAGCGGCGGGATCGGACCCGTTAGACGATCCCCGGCAGGAACTGCTTCACGCGCGCGGCGTAAGCATCATAATCCGAGCCGAATTGCGCGCGGAGCAGCCTTTCCTCCTCCCGGATGCGCAGGATCGTGCCGATCCAGTAAAGCGGCACGCCCGGGATCAGGCCCCAATAATGGCCAAACGCGACCGCCATCGCGAGCATCCAGACGAACAGCGCGCTGTAAATCGGGTGGCGCACATAAGCGAACGGTCCCCAGGTGACGAGCTCATGTTCGGCCCGCGTCCGCGCGACGATGCTCCAGTTGCGCCCGAGCGCGCGCTTCGATGCGGCGAACAGCCAGCAGGTTATGCCCGCCAGAAGCAGCGTCGCGCCCGCCTGCTCGATCGCGTCGAACGAGGTCGCGGCATAGCCGATCGTAAGCTGACCGAAACCGACCGCAAAGAAAGCGAGCATCTGGATCGCGATGCCGATCACCGACAGGCGCGATCGCCTGCTGCCCGCTTCATCCTGCGGCCCGCCGCTCCGGATCGTCATGAGCGCGCCGAACAACAGCAAGCTCGCCAGCAGGATGATCGGCGCGGGAACCCCGATCGGCGTCTGATGCAGGTACATCGTCCTGACCCTCCCCCTGACGGCGCATCAAAGCGCCGATCCGGCGAGGGGTCAATGCGTCGTCCGGGTTTCAGGCCGGGGTGGGGCTGCCTTCCGCGGGCCTGACCTTGGCCGCAAGCCCGCGCACAAAGCCCGCCGCCTGCTCGCGCCTTTTGGCGCTGCTGAGCAGGAACGCCGCCGCGCCGCCCACGAGCAGCCAGCCGAACGTGGTCAAACCCTTCTTCTGATACGTCTTGTCGATCATGATACGCCTCCTACTGCCAGGGGCATATCAACCGGCGAGACGGTCCGGCCGTTCCTACACGCCAAGATATTCTAAGCCGCCCGGTAAGGGCGAGACCGCATAATCGACCTGCAATACCCGGCGCCCTACCGGCCTTATCGACGCTGCCGAAGCGTGGAGCACCAACGTCCGATAAAGCCAAACATCGCCTCGTTCCGCGAGACAGGCTTGTATCTCGGACCGGGCGACCAGCGCGTCCACGTCGGATTCTGGGATCATGCCGAACTGATGGCTGCCTCGTGCGATCAGCAGAGGAGCGTTGTCGCGTGGCACCGGATCCAGATGGACCCGTAGCGTCACCATTCCTGCCAAAAGTTCGGCCGGCGGCGCCACATGCTGCAGACCTGCCTTGATCGTCCATGGACCAAAACCGTGGACGTCATGCCGCTGGCGCACCACGATCGTGCGATCCTGATGCCAGCCCAACGCCCAGTTTGTGGCCTCGGTCTTATCGAACAGGACTGCGCGGACCGGAAAGCACCCCGTTCCGAGCGCCGATGCTGCAACCGTGCCAATCGGCCGATCGACACCCAACAACGTCGCCAGCTCTGGCCGTCCCTGCAACCTGACACCCGCGCGCTCAGCCGGCAGATCGGCCAGCGCCGCTTCCACCTTCGCTATTTCACCCTCGTCCAGCACGCCGCTAAAAAGCTGCGCGCCATCTGTATCGAGAGTCAGGCAGGCGGCCTGGTTCAGGCGGCCTGCTTGGCGCGGCTGGCGCGCTTGCGCTCGTGGGGATCGAGGTAGCGCTTGCGCAGGCGGATGTTCTTCGGCGTGACCTCGACCATCTCGTCATCGTCGATATAGGCGATCGCCTGTTCCAGCGTCAGCCGGCGCGGCGGGGTGAGCCGGATCGCGTCGTCCTTGCCGCCGCTCGCGCGGAAGTTGGTGAGCTGCTTGGCCTTCATCGGATTGACCTCGAGGTCGTCCGACTTGGCATTCTCGCCGATGATCATGCCCTCGTAGAGCTGCTCGCCCGGCGCCACCATCAGCACGCCCCGCTCCTCGAGCGGGCCGAGCGCATAGGCATTGGCCTCGCCCGCGCCGTTCGAGATCAGCACGCCGTTCTTCCGGCCTTCGATATTGCCCTTGTAGGCGCCGTATTTCTCGAACAGCCGGTTCATGATGCCCGTACCGCGCGTGTCCGACAGGAACTCGCCATGATAGCCGATCAGGCCGCGCGAAGGGGCGGAGAAGGTGATGCGGGTCTTGCCGCCGCCCGACGGGCGCATGTCGGTCATCTCGCCCTTCCGGTTCGCCATCTTCTCGACGACCGTGCCCGAATATTCCTCGTCCACGTCGATCACGACGGTCTCGTACGGCTCCTCGCGGCCGTTGGGTCCGTCGCGGAACAGCACGCGCGGACGGCTGATGCCGAGCTCGAAGCCCTCGCGGCGCATCGTCTCGATCAGCACGCCGAGCTGAAGCTCGCCGCGGCCCGCGACATCGTAGCTGTCCTTGTCGTCGCTCTCGGTGACCTTGATTGCGACATTGCTCTCCGCCTCGCGGAACAGGCGGTCGCGGATCATGCGGCTGGTCACCTTGGTGCCTTCGCGGCCCGCCATCGGGGAATCGTTGACCGCGAAGCGCATCGACAAAGTCGGCGGATCGATCGGCTGCGCATGCAGCGGCTCCGTGACGGAGGGATCGGCGATCGTGTTGGCGACGGTCGCGGTGGTCAGGCCCGCGATCGAGATGATGTCGCCCGCCTGCGCTTCGTCGACCGGCACGCGCTCGAGCCCGCGGAACGCCATGATCTTGGATGCGCGGCCCGTCTCGACGACGTTGCCCTCATTGTCGAGCGCGTGGATCGGCATGTTGGTCTTGACCGTGCCGCTCGCGACCAGCCCGGTCAGGATACGGCCGAGGAAATTGTCGCGGTCGAGCAAAGTGACCAGGAACTTGAACGGACCGTCGGGATCGGCCGACGGCGGCGGCACATGATCGACGATCTTCTGGAACAAGGGCTTGAGCGTGCCCTCGCGCGCCTCGGCATCCTCGCTTGCATAGCCGTTGCGGCCCGACGCGAACAGCACCGGGAAGTCGAGCTGCTCGTCGGTCGCCTCGAGGCTCACGAACAGGTCGAACACTTCGTCGAGCACTTCCTGGGTGCGCGCGTCCGAACGGTCGATCTTGTTGACCACCACGATCGGGCGTAGGCCGAGCGCGAGCGCCTTGCCCGTCACGAACTTCGTCTGCGGCATCGCGCCTTCGGACGAATCCACCAGCAGGATCACCCCGTCGACCATCGACAGGATGCGCTCCACCTCGCCGCCGAAGTCGGCGTGGCCGGGCGTATCGACGATGTTGATCCGCGTGCCCTCCCACTCGACCGAGGTGCACTTGGCGAGGATGGTGATGCCGCGTTCTTTTTCGAGATCGTTCGAATCCATCGCACGCTCTTCGACGCGCTGATTGTCGCGGAAAGTGCCCGACTGGCGGAAGAGCTGGTCGACCAGGGTGGTCTTGCCATGATCGACGTGCGCGATGATGGCCACGTTGCGGAGGCGCATGGTGGTCTTTCGGTTCGTGTTTTCGAAAACAGGGCGCGCCCTTAGCCGAATTGCGGCGTTGCAACAAGGGCAGGCGCCGGAATGATATGGTTACGAAACCGTCTCACTTGAATAATACAGTGATTGGCCCCTATCTTAGGCGGCTTGAAGGGGTGGAGTAGGAACATTGGCCACAACCGCGACTGAGACGAAGACCGACGACTTGGTGCTGACGCCTCCGGCGCCGGTGCAGGCGATTGCGCCGGCCAAGGCGGCGGGGTTGGTGCCGCTCGACGAAAGCACGAAGAGCGAGCTTGAAAAGCGCGTCGGCGCATTCGTCGAGGAACTGGCCGGCCTCGATTCCAACTCGCCCGAGTTCGGCAAGCGCGTCGATACCATCTCCAATCTCGGCCAGAAGGAGATTCGCGAGGCGGCCGGCCAGTCGAACCGCTTCCTCGATCGCCCGGTCCGCGCGATGGACAAGGATAGCGGTGTCGGCGCCGATCTGGCCGAATTGCGCCGCACGATCGAGGATCTGGATCCCGGCAAGAAAGGCAATCTGCTCGCGCCCAAGAAGCTATTCGGCATCATCCCCTTCGGCAACAAGCTCCGCAATTATTTCGACAGCTACAAAAGCTCGCAGAACCACATCTCGCAGATCCTGGTGTCCTTGAAGAGCGGCAAGGACGAACTGCTCAAGGACAATGCCGCGATCGATACCGAGCGGCAAAATCTGTGGGCGGCGATGGGCCGGCTGGAACAGATGATCCATACCGCCAAGACCGCGGACACATTGCTGGAAGACAAGGCCAACGAGCTCGACACGAGCGATCCGGCCAAGGCCAAGGCGATCCGCGAGACCGCGCTCTTCTACGTGCGCCAGCGCCATCAGGACCTGCTCACGCAGATGGCTGTGACGGTGCAGGGCTATCTCGCGCTCGATTTGGTCAAGAAGAACAATGTCGAGCTGATGAAGGGCGTCGATCGCGCATCGACCACCACCGTCGCGGCTTTGCGCACCGCGGTCACGGTCGCGCAGGCCCTGGTCGGCCAGAAACTTGTGCTGGAACAGATCACCCAGCTCAACACCACCACCGCCAACATCATCGATTCCACTGGCGAGATGCTGCGCAACCAGACCGCGCAGATCCACGAGCAGGCGGCGAGTGCGACCATCCCGATCGAAACGCTGAAGCGCGCCTTCCAGAACATTTACGACACGATGGATGCAGTCGATAATTTCAAGCTCAAGGCGCTGGATTCGATGAAGACCACGGTCGACAGCTTGTCCAACGAGGTCGAGAAATCGCGCGGCTATATCGCCCGGGCCGAGGGTGCGGCGCAGGCGCGCCTGACCGCGAGCGGCAGCGCCACATCCGAAGATCCGTTCAAGGCGATCTGATGCCCGATCCCAACCGCGTCATGGCCGATGCCGAGGCGCTGCTCCAGCGCGTCTCTCCGGAGGGCCGCCGGCTCGCCCAGCGCCAGCGTGAGCGCCGCAACCGGCAGCTGATCAAGGCGCTCGGTCGCGCGCTCGTCGCCACGCTCGCGATCGTCTTCGCTGCCGGCGCGATCGGCTGGGTGATCCCGATCGGCCAGATCGGCTTCCTCGCCGCTTTGGTCGCGATCCTTGCTTCGTGGGTCGTCGTTTTCGCGATGAGTCACGAGCCTGAGGAAACAGTCCAGAGCCTCGCGGCGAGCGACATCACCTTGCTCCCGCAAAAGACGGAGGCCTGGCTCCAGCGCCAGCGTGCCGCCCTGCCTCCGCCGGCGCAGCGCCTTGCCGACGGCATCGGCCTCAAGCTCGAGCAACTCGCACCCCAGGTCGCCAGCCTCGACCCGCGCGAGCCCGCCGCCGCCGAGGTGCGCAAATTGCTCAGCGTCGAGCTGCCCGAGCTGATCGACGGCTATGCGCGCGTCCCGCTCAGCCTGCGCCAGGATGCGGGCAACGGCATCGCCCCCGACAAGCAATTGGTCGAGGCGCTGAGCGTGGTCGACAGCGAGCTTGCGCGGATGAGCGCGGACCTCGCCAGCGGCGATCTCAACAAGCTCGCGACGCAAGGCCGCTATCTCCAGCTCAAATATAAGGACGATGACGGCCTTTAACCGCCGTCATCTTGGTCTTTCGTTCACACATCGCGCCTAATCTGGATCAATGCGTGACGCGGGGTGCCCCGCCGGCGCGCCGACATTGCCGTGCTCCGCGCCCGGTATCGCAGGGTATCGTGATGTGACCGCGTTCGTTCGTTCCTGGCTGGCTGGCCTCTGCGCGCTCCTGTGTCTGGCGGGCCTCGCCCAGCCTGCCGACGCGATCACGCTGCGGCTCGGCCAATCACTCTGCCACGCGGTCGCGACGGGCAGGGACGCTCCACCCGATCGTGCCTATGCCTGCGCCGGCGAGCCCCGGAATTATCAAGGCGGCACGCTCTGGCTGCATTCCAACCTCGACGCCGTCGGCAGGGCCGGGCTCGATCCGGTGCTGCTCGTCCATCAGACGCGCTTCAGGCACATGACCGTGCTGTTCCGCTATGCCGACGGCTTTATCGACCGGCAGGAGGTGACGCAGGGCGATTATGGCGCCCATTGGCGGATCGGCGGCCAGATCGCCTTCGAGGCGCCCGCGCGCTCCGCCCTCCTGACCGGCGTGACGCTCGGCATCGACCATCTCGCCAGCCACAAATTGCTGCGCGTTCGCCTGCTCGACCGCGTCGCCGCCAACCGCGATCTGGCGATCGCGGCCGCGCTGACGGGGGGTTCGATCACGCTGTTGCTGATCGCCGGCGTCTACAATCTTTCGCTCGCGATCGCGGGACGGCGCCAGTCGCTCGCCTGGCACGGCCTCTGGGCGGTCTGCATGGTCCTGTGGGGCCTGTTCTGGTCGCAGATCGCACTGATCGTGCTGCCGCAGGTGGCCGGAACCGATGCCGCGCAGACCTGCACCTTGCTGGCATGCCTGGCGGTCGCGACCGCCACGATCAGCGTCATCGCCACGATTGCCGCGACCGTGCCGCGCTGGCTGGCGCGCGCCACGATCGGGCTCGGCATAGCGGTCGCGCTGGTCGGCATCCCCGGCTCGCTCGTGACCGACGGGTCGGTCGATCTGTTCGCGGACCTGCTGGGCGTGCTGGTGCTCGCCGATCTTGCGGCGGTAACGCTCGCGATCGGCTGGAGCTGGCGCCGCAGCCGGGGCGAGGCGCGCGATCTCGCCAAATCCTGGGCCTTGCCGATGGGCGTGCTGGCGCTCACCCAGATATTCGACTTCAGCGACGCGCTGTTCGGGGGCGGCGCGCAGATCGCGGTGCTGTCCGCATCCGCCTTCCAGACGATCTGGCTTTCGATCACTGCGACCTTGCGCTTCTCGTCGATGCGCGCCGAGCTCGATCAGGCGCGCGCGGCCAAATCGGCCCTGGCCGAACTGGCGAACCGCGATCCGCTGACCGGGCTGCTCAACCGGCGCGGTTTCGTCGATTGTCTCGAGACGACCTTTGCCGGAGGCAATGAATCGCCGCTCGCCTTGCTGCTGCTGGATGTCGACCTATTCAAGCCGATCAACGACCAGTTCGGGCACGAGGCCGGCGATGCGGTCTTGTGCGGTATCGCGGACATGCTGCGCCGGTTCGAGCGCGAGCTCTGCATCGCCGGGCGCATGGGCGGCGAGGAGTTCGTCGTCGCGATCAGCGGCCTCACCAGCTTCGCGCTCGCGCAGTTTGCGGAACGGGTGCGTAATGGCCTCGGGACGCTCGACCATGGCGAGGTCACCCGACACCGCGCCGTCACCGTCAGCATCGGCGTTGCTGAAGGTACGACCCGCACGCGCTTCCAGCGGCTCTACAGCGCGGCCGATCGCGCGCTCTACGACGCCAAGCGCGCGGGGCGGAACAAGGTGATCTTCTCGTCCGGCCTGCCGGATCCGCAATTGCGGGAGCAGATGGAACGCGATCAGTTCAGCTTCCGCTGGCCCCCCAAACGCGCCTGAACGCCTTGATCCTCCCCTTCGGGCGGACCGCCATCCATTCCGGGTTCCAGACCGCAGGGCAAACGCCCTACCGCCACGGCCGGCTTATTGGCCGTCCCTCGCCTTCCCGTCGATCAGCACCGCCTGTTGCCATCGGCTCGGCGCCTTGTCGGTGCGATGGATGCAGCCCACCCAGCAGCAGGGGCGCTTCTTGCCCTCCAACAATTCCTCGCGCGTCCGCTGGACGCGGCGCTCGCGCGTCGCCGCCTGCTTCGCATCCTCGACCCAGCAGATGAATTCGTTGCGGCCGAGCGGCGTCAGCCCCTCCCACAATATCATCGCTTCGGGGTTCGCCCGGATCGCCGCCTGCAGGTCTTCGGCGGCTTCATGAACCGTGCCGTGCGGGAAAGCCTTTGCCACTAAAACCTCCAACCTATGCTTGCGACGGGCGCACACATCGCGTCGCTCGGCCGTGCAACTGGCCTACGGACCCGGCGCAAGAACACCGACGCGACCCCATATCCCGGCAACTCGGTTGGCAACTACCGACGTTCCAGCAGCCCGCGCCCTTCCAGGATCGCAGGCATCGCTTTCTCGATTCGCGCGATTCTCGTCTCAGGCCGCTTGGCATCACCAAAGTGAAACAGATATCCCCGCTGGCGGCCCGGCGTCAGCGCGTCGAAGGCGCGGTGGAACTCCGGGTCCTTGCGAAATGCGTCCTTTAACTCGTCGGGTGTGGCGATCGTCCCGGCCTTCTTCTCGACTTTGATGCCCGCCTGCGCGGCCTCGATAGCTTCGCGCACATAGGCCTTGATGATTGCGGTCTTCGCCTTGATCTCCGCGCTGCCCGTGAACTTCATGACCCGCGCCGCCTGAACCCGCCCAAGTTGGACAAGCTGCTTCTCCGGGTCCTTCAGCAGCGCGCCCTGAAAGAAGCCCAGGGCGCAATATTCCTTGAAGCCTTGCACGATGACGACGTTTTGTCCTTCCAACGTGAAGCACGGTTTCCCCCACTTGCACTCCTCCTTCAGGTCGAAGCCAGACAGGACTTTCCGCAGCTCGGCAGTCTCGGACTGCCACCGCTCGCGATACGCCATTTCCATGCTGCATCTCCACGCCGCCCGAAGCTGGGCCGAAAGCGATCACGCGTCTACCGCCGCCGCGCCGCGAACCGGCTGATCGCCAGCACTTCCTCCTCGACCAAGGCCGCGCCGACATAGCCGGGCGCCTTTACCTGGCGCTCCGCTTCGGCCAGCCGCGCGATCGCGGTCGCCAGGCCGTCCGGCGTCCAGCGCTGGAGCTGACTCTGGATGACGGGCTTTTCCTTCCAGAAGATCGCCTTGCCCGCGGTTTCCATCACGCGGTCGATACTCTCACCCTCCGCCATCTGCGCGCGCAATTGCGCGAGCTGGAGCGCGCGCCGGGCGAGCGCGCGCAGCACCGGAATATCCTCGATCCCTTCGTTCGCCAGCCGTGCCAGTTCGGCATCCGCCTCGCCCGGCTGGCCCGAAAAGACCGCGTTCGAAAGACGCGAAAGATCGCCCTCCTCCATTGCCGCACCCAACGCGTCGAGCGCGTCATTTTCCAGGGGCTTGGGCCGGTCCGGCGCGGCGTCCAGATAGAGCGCCATCTTTTCGAGCTCGCGGCTGATCAGCGCGCGGTCGCCATTGCAGCCGGTCGCGATGCGGTTGGCGACGTCGTTGCGGATCTGCAGCCCATGTTCGCGCCCGACCTCGATAGCGAGCGCCGCCGCGTTACGACCCTCGGGCACCCAGCTTTGATGCGTCAGTGCCGCATTGCTCGCCTGGACCAGCTTCACCAGCTTCGAATCCTTGCGCAGCGCGCCGCCGATCGCCGCGACCGGGTTGCCCGCCGCGGGCGCCTCCAGCAAGGCGCGCACCGCTTCGAGCGCATCGTCGGTCGCGGGCTCCAGCCGGATCCAGCGCTTGCCGCCGAACAACGAAATCGATGCCGCCTCGTCCGCAAGGCGCGCGGGGTCGGCCTTCACTTGCGCGGAGGTCAGGTCGATCCGCTCGGCATCGGCGCCCATCGCGGCGGCGAGCCGGTCCGAAAGCGCGCGCGATCCTGCTTCGTCCGGCCCGTAGAGCAGATAGAAGCGGATCGCGGGGTCGGCGCTGTCGAGCGCCCTCCGTAACCGGGCTTCCTCCGGTTTCATTCCTTGTCGCGATGTTGCCGCGCGTAGAGGGCAACGCGTGTCACGATCTGGTCGGCGACCTCGCCCGACAGCCGCTCCACCGCGGTCTGCTCCGCCGCGATCACCGCATATTCGGAGGTGACGACATCGATGCCCGCGTCCGATCCCGCGGTCGCGTCGAGCAGCACCGCCTGGCTCGAGGCATCGATCAGCTTGAAATGCGCGCGCAGCGTGCGCCGCTCGCGCGTCACCGTATTGTTGGATCGGATGCCGAAGCCGGTAATCTCGTCGTCGAGCACGACGTCGAGCCGATAGCGTCCCTTGGTGTGGCCGTCCGCGCCGAGCCGGTCGATCAGCGCGTTGCGCACCAGCCAGCCCTGCTGTCCCGCGATCGGCCCGACCTCGATAGCGCCGAGCGCGCGCGCGACCCGCCCGTGGCTGCCGCCGGCATACATGGGCTGCAGGCCGCACCCCCCCAGCGTCATCGCGACGGAAAGGAGCAGGCCAGGGAGCAGGCGTCGCGTCATGCGACGATGTTGACCAGCCGATCGGGGACCACAATCACTTTCTTGGGGGAGGCACCCGCCAGGAAAGCCTGCACCTTGGCCGATCCGGTCGCGAGCGCCTCCAGCGCGCCCTTGTCGAGCCCCTTCGCCACCGTCAGCGTGTCGCGCAACTTGCCGTTCACCTGCACCGCGACCGTTACCTCGTCGTCGACCAGCATCGCCGGATCGACATCGGGCCAGGGTGCATCCGCCACCAACCCTTCGCCGCCGATTCGGGCCCAGGCCTCCTCGGCCAGATGCGGCACCATCGGCGCGGCGAGGCGGATCAAGGTGCGTGAAGCCTCGTCGCGTGCCGCCGACGGCTGCGCCTTCTCGACCGCGCCGACCAGTTCGTAGAGCTTGGCCACCGCCTTGTTGAAGGAGAGCGACTCCACGTCGGCGGCGACGCCGGCGATGGTCTGGTGGGTCTTGCGGGTGAGCGCGACATCCGCCCCCTCGCCGCCTTGCACCTGCGTCGCGCGCCACAGCCGCTGAACGAAGCGCGCGCAGCCTTCGATGCCCGACACGCTCCACGGCAGGTCGCGTTCGGGCGGGCTGTCGGACAGCATGAACCAGCGCACCGCGTCCGCGCCATAATGATCGAGGATAGGCGCCGGATCGACCGTGTTCTTCTTCGATTTCGACATCTTCTCGACCCGGCCGAGCCGGATCTGCGGCCCGCCATCCTTCAGGAAGACGCCATTCTCGCGCCGGTCGATTTCCTCCGGCGAGAACCAGGTGACGCGGCCGGACTCCGCATCCTGGGCATAATAAGTCTCGTGCGTCACCATGCCCTGCGTGAACAGGCCGGTGAACGGCTCGGCGACGTCGAGCCGGCCGATATGCTTCAAGGCGCGCGTCCAGAAGCGCGCATAGAGCAGATGCAGGATCGCATGCTCGACCCCGCCGATATATTGGCCGACGGGTAGCCATTGCTCGGCCATCCGGGGGTCGAACGGCCGGTCCTTGGGCTGGCTCGCGAAGCGGATGAAGTACCAGCTCGAATCCACGAATGTGTCGAGCGTGTCGGTCTCGCGCCGCGCCTTGCCGCCGCACTTCGGGCAATCGACATGCTTCCAGGTCGGATGGCGATCGAGCGGATTGCCCGGAATGTCGAAGCTCACATCCTCCGGCAGCACCACCGGAAGCTGGTCCTTGGGCACCGAAACCGGGCCGCACGCATCGCAATGGATGATCGGGATCGGCGTGCCCCAGTAACGCTGGCGGCTGACGCCCCAGTCGCGCAGGCGATAGACGGTCGTCCCGACGCCCCAGCCCTCGGCCTCGGCGCGCGCGACGACCGCGCTCTTCGCCGCTTCGGACTGCATGCCGTCAAGGAAGCGCGAATTGACCGCGACGCCCGGATCGCTGTCCGCCTCGTCGCCAATCGGATCATTGGCATGATCGGCCGACTTCGCGACCACGCGGGTGATCGGCAGCATATATTTGCGCGCGAATTCGAAGTCGCGCTGGTCGTGCGCGGGCACGCCGAACACGGCGCCCGTGCCGTAATCCATCAGCACGAAATTCGCGACGAACACCGGCAGCTTCCATGTCCGATCGAGCGGGTGGACCGCGCTCAAGCCGGTATCGAACCCCTTCTTTTCCGCAGTCTCGATCTCGGCGGCCGCGGTGCCGGTGCGGCGGCAATCCTCGATGAACTCGGGCAAGCCAGGCGTCGTATCCTTGAGCGCCTGCGCCAGCGGATGATCGACCGACACCGCGACGAAGGACGCGCCGAAGATCGTGTCCGGACGCGTGGTGAAGACCTCGACTTGCGGTTGCGGCCCGCCGTCGAGCTGGAATTTGAACCGCAGCCCCTTGGATCGCCCGATCCAGTTGGACTGCATGATCTTCACCTTCTCGGGCCAATCCTCCAGGCCATCCAGCCCTTCGAGCAATTCGTCCGCGAAATCGGTGATCTTGAGGAACCACTGGGAGAGCTTGCGCCGCTCGACCAGCGCGCCCGAACGCCAGCCGCGCCCGTCGATAACCTGCTCGTTGGCGAGCACGGTCATGTCGACCGGATCCCAATTGACCGCGCTTTCCTTGCGATAGACGAGGCCAGCCTCGTACAGGTCGAGGAACAGCGCCTGCTCCTGCCCATAATAATCGGGCTCGCAGGTCGCGATCTCGCGGCTCCAGTCGAGCGCGAAGCCCAACCGCTTCAGCTGCGCCTTCATCGCCTCGATATTGGCGCGCGTCCACGTGCCGGGATGGACATTCTTCTCCATCGCCGCATTCTCGGCGGGCATGCCGAACGCGTCCCAGCCCATCGGGTGGAGCACTTCCATGCCCTTCATTCGCCGATAGCGCGCGAGCACGTCGCCCATCGTGTAGTTGCGGACATGGCCCATGTGGATGCGCCCCGACGGATAGGGGAACATCTCCAGCACGTAGCTCTTGGGCTTGGGGCTATTGTCGTCGGCGTGGAAGGTGCCGCGCGTCTCCCACTCCCGCTGCCAGCGTGCGTCGCTGTCGCGGGGCTCGAACCGCTCAGTCATGCGAAGAACTTATCCCTGCGCGTAGGCGTTGCGCCGAAGGTCGCGCGCCTTCTGGAGGATGATCTCCTCCAGCTTGGCGTTGGTCGCGGCCTGGACCGCGGCATCGACCCACTGGCCGTTCTGATAGACCTGGCGCGCGGTCGAGACGCGGATCACGTCCGCGCGAAGCGAGGCGTCGAGGATCGCCACCGAAACCCGCATCCGTTCGGTCGGGACCTGCGGATTGACGTACCAGTTGGTGATGATGACGCCGCCGTTGCTGTCGGTCTGCGCGATCGACATGAAGGAAAGCGTGTCGAGCGCCGCGCGCCACAGATAGGCGTTCACGCCGATCGTGGTGACGGTGACCGGCGCGGTCACAGGCCCCCGGGGCTTCTTCTTGCGCGCATCGGCAACGCCCGCGAGGCTGGCTGCGATCAGAAGGCCGATCAGGGGACGGGAAGGACGGATCATGTGCAGGCTAAAACCTTCTGAGGGGCGGGCAGGCGCGTCGTTATAGAAGCTCGCCCGCGCCCCGCAAGCCGCGTGCGGTGGACCGCCGATCCGCAGCCTTGAGGGGGCAGGGAGCGTTAAGCCGTTCACCATAAGATGTGGAGCCTCTGCAACATAATGAAATGATTCGGCATCGACAGGCGAACAAGGTTGCGCGTCAGGGGTAGCGGTAACGTCGCGCGCGACACATATGGGACCCATAATGATAGCGATTCGTGGCCATAGCAGAATTGGGGGCGGCGCCTTGGCGCTGGCGGCCCTGCTTGCTGTCTGCGCGACTCCGGCGGATGCCAAGGCGCGCCGCCATCATCGCGCGTCTGCCGCCGTCGCATCGCCGGCCTTCGCCTTCAACAGTTTCACGCCGGCAGCGGCCGATCCCCGCTTCAGCTTCGGCGTGGGCGACGCCTATAGCGACGGTGCCTTCCGCTTCACGCCATCCAACACCAGCAACAATCCGCGCGCCATCACCGTCGCGGTCCGCTCGCGCGCGATCACGCGGGAGCAGGCGGCACGCGCGATGGCGCTGCCGAACGACGGCCTCGCCCCCTCGGCCTACAGCCTGGGCGCGTCGATCGGCTGGAAGCGCTTCGCGCTGTCGGGCGACGTGCAGAAAATGGATGGCGGCCTGCTGCCGAATGGCCGCGAATCCGCCGACCTCGGCCTGATCTTCTCGGGCAAGCGCTGGGCGACCGAACTTGAGGTCGCGGGCGAGCGCGCGTCCGGCCCACGCCTGCCGGCTGGTGCTGGTAGCGATCGCAGCTTCTCGGTCGGTCTCGGCGGGTCCTATGCCGTCACCCGCCGCCTGAACGTGACCGGCGGCGTGCGCTACAAGCAGCAGCATGACCAGGTCGAGTCGCTGACCGACGACCGGCGCGACAGCCAGTCGGTCTATCTCGGGACCACCTTCAAGTTCTGATAGCCCGCGCGTCGGGCCGCTCGGAAGCGGTCTTCGCGCGCGCCTCACCCCGGAACATCCGCGCGGCGGCAAGCGCGGCCAATGCGACGAGCGACAGGCCGAGCGCGAAGATGCGATCTGCATCGGCGGCGCCTATCGCCTCCGACAGCGCACCGACGCCGACAATCGGCAACGCATTCCCCATGAAACAGCAGATGAAGTAAGCCGACGCCATTTCCGCGCGCCGGTCCGCGGGCGCGAGCGCGTTGATCACGCCGAGGCCGCCACGATAGCTTAACGCCGACGCCATGCCCGACAGCGTCGTTCCCAGCAGCATCAGCGGCAGCGACGCGCGGGATTGCGCCACCACCAGCGCCGCCAGACCGGCCGGCGTCGCCGCCAGCCCCCACAACAGCACGCGGCGCGGCTCGATCCGGCGCGTGAGCAGGATCGCCGCCGCCGCCACCGCGAACAATTCGGCGACGATCAGCCCGCTCAGCGCCTGATTGGTGAGCTTGATCATATCATGCAGCATGGTCGGGCCCAGCGCGGCATAATAGCCGACCGACGCCATCGCGACGAAGCCCGCCGCCGCCGGCGCTGCGAAGGCGAGACGTTTCCCCGGCGGCACCGCCAGCCGCGGCGTCAGGTCGAACGATCCCGCCGCGCCGCGATCGACCGTCTCGCGCGCCGTCAGCACGAGTATCGCGACCGCCGAGATCAGCGCGAGATAGACCAGGAACGGCAGCCGGAGTGGCCAGGGCGCATATTGAACAAGCAACCCCGCCACGACCGGGCCGAGCGCAAGGCCTGCGAAATTATAGGCCGTCATCGTGCTCGCCGCGAGCGATCGCCGGTCGCTTGGCGTCGCTTCGGTAATCCACGCCGTCGCCGCCCCCGATCCCAGGCCGACCGCGCAACCGCTGGCGATCCGGCCGGCGAACAGCAACGTGCTGTCCGAGGCGAGCAGGAACAGGATCGTGCTGAGCGCCGCCAGCGTCAATCCCGCGAGCACGATCGGCCTGCGCCCGAGCTGGTCGGAGAGCCGCCCCAGGAAAAGCAAGGCCGCCAGATTGCCGATCACATAGACCGCGTAGATCAGGGTGAGGCCGAGCGCGTCCAATCCATAATCCGCCCGATAAAGCTGATAGAGTGGCGTCAGCAGCGAGCTGCCCATGAACAGCACGGACACGACCGCTCCGCCCGCGCTTCGGCCCGAGCCCCAAAATTTCCGAACGGGGGTGCCGTCCGGCGACCCGGATTTCGGTTCGTTCCGATCTGAAGGCATGGGGAGACAACGCTTGAGGGCCGATGCGGTCCCAAATTTCGACGCGCGCCGAACCGCCCGCCTCAGCTTAAGAACGCATCGATCGCCGCCCAGCCATAGGCTCCCAACCGTGCGAGCCGCCCGAAACGCGCCGCATCCATGCCGCCCAATGCGATGACCGGCGTGCGGCTCTGCCGCGCGAGCAGGCCGAAACGCACGGGGCCGAGCCCTGGCGCGGCGGGGTGCGATCGCGTGGGGAAGACCGGCGAGAGGAGCACGGCATCCCCCCGCGCCGTCGCCAGCTCGCGCGCATCATGCGCCGGTGCGGTCCGAAGCAACGGCCGCGGCGCACGGCGATGACGCGAACCGCCATGCGCCCCGTCGGCACGCCAGGCCGCCGCCTGGCGCGGGCTTCCCGCCAGCAGCAGGATCAGCCCGCGCCGCCGCGCCAGCCGCCGCACACGCTCGAACAAACCGCGCCGATCCTCGGTCCGGTAATGGCGGAATATCACGCCGCTCCCGGGCGGCAGCCGCGCGAGCGCGTCCCACAGCGCGTCGCCCATCCGTTCGTCGGTCATCAGCCACAGGCGCGGGAGAGGCTGGCGGGATCGCATCATGGTCGCCTATAGCGCGGCCATGCTCCCGACCGAAGACGCCCCCGCCGCGCGCCTCGCAGCGGTCCGCGAAAAGCTGGCACGCGCCGCCGCGCTCGCGGGACGCGAGCCCGAAGCGGTCGAACTGATCGCCATTTCCAAGACGCATCCCGCCGAGGCGATCGAGCCGCTGATCCTTGCCGGGCAGCGCAGCTTCGGCGAGAATCGCGTGCAGGAAGCGCAGGGCAAATGGCCCGCGCTCAAGGCGGCTTGGCCCGATATTCGCCTGCATCTCGTCGGCCAGCTCCAATCCAACAAGGCCGCCGAGGCGGTTGCCCTGTTCGACGCGATCCATTCGCTCGACCGTCCGAGCCTGGCCGATGCCCTCGCCAAGGCGATCGGCAAAGCCGGCCGCACGCCCACGCTTTTCGTCCAGGTCAATATCGGCGCCGAAGATCAGAAAGGCGGCTGCGCGATCGCCGATCTGCCGGGGTTGCTCGCATATTGCCGAGACCTCGGCCTCGCTATTGCCGGCCTGATGTGCGTGCCGCCTGCCGACACCGAGGCCGCGCCTTATTTCGCGCTGCTCGCCAAGCTCGCCAGGGGCAACGAACTCGCCGAACTCAGCATGGGGATGTCGGGCGATTACGAAACCGCGGTGATGCTGGGCGCGACCTGCGTCCGCGTCGGGTCGGCCCTGTTCGGCGCGCGCGACACCGGCGCGGCACTGGCGCGCCCGCTCGGCTTCGGCAGCCGCCCCAACCGGCCCGCCTGAAGCGGGGCGGCCGCATGCGGACCAGGCTCAGCACCTGCATGCGCAAGGCACGCTTCGCGACGGCGGAAGCGGCGGCAACCGCGATCCGCGAGAGCGCTCTCCCGCTCCGCCTCTATCGCTGCGACCGGGGCGACCATTTCCATCTGACCAGCCGGACCAAGGGCAAGTGGCTGCCGCTCGCCGTCCGCCGGGCCTAGGCCTCGGCCAGCGGACGCCCCGCCACGCGCAGCCGGCAGACCACGCCGTCGGGCTCGAACCTCAAATCGACGGGCGTGTCGATCTGCATGGCGACCGCGTGGCGGATCAGGCGCGTGCCGAAGCCGGTCTGCGCGGGCGTATGGACAAGCGGGCCGCCATGCTCCCGCCATTGCAGGTCGATCTGGCCGGGACTCGCGGGATCGATCGCCCAGCTGATTTCGACATGGCCGTCCGGCTTGCTGAGCGCGCCATATTTGATCGCGTTGGTCGCAAGCTCGTGGAGCGCGAGCGCAAGGCCCATGACATGATCCGACGCTATGGTGACCGGATCGCCGTTCAGGCGGATGCGCGCGGGAATGCCCAGCGCGCTCGCCACCTCGGTGATGACCTCCACCAGCGGCGCTTCTTCCCACGATGCCTCGCGCAACAGCCGGTTCGCTTCGGCAAGCGCCTGCAGCCGATGTTCGAATTTCCCCCGCTGCTCGGCCGGCGCATCGGGGAAGCTCATCCGCGCCAGCGCCTGCACCACCGCCAGCAGGTTCTTCACCCGATGCTCCAGCTCGCGCATCAGCAACGCGCTTTGCTCCTCCAGCTCGACGTGGCGGGTGATGTCGCTATTCTGCTCGACGATGATCGGTCCGGACGGGTTGGTGCCGTGCCGAAACCGCCAGACCGACAGCGTCCAGATATTCGCTCCGCTCCTGGTCGTATGCCGCAGCCGCCCGCTCCATTCGCCCGCTGCCTCGACCGCTGCCTCGATCCGCTCCAGCGGCTCGGGGAAGACAGTCTGCAGAAGCTCGTGCGAATTCCGCCCCTCGGCCTCGTCGGCGCTGAAGCCGAACAGCGCCGCACAGCCCTCGGTCCAATGGAGGATCTCGCCATCCGGCCGCCGCACGAAAACGGGGGCATGGTTCAGGAACTCCTTGAGCGTAGCTTCCATCGGCCATTTCCCGCGGGCTGAAACCCGCGCCAGCTAAGGGCGGCGGTTGATTTCCCCGATCGGGGCTTAACCCAGTTCGCGCGGCCCCCGTGTCTGAATGCCGACAGCGGGGAACAGGGCGCGATAGCGCAGCGTCAGCTCTCGCACGAAACCAATGTGCGCGCCTGTATGTCCTGCCGGACGAAGGCGAGCGATTCGCGGCAGCTGCATGCGGCGCTTTCCAGCCGCTCATAGTCCAGCACTTCAAGCCCGCCGCCGCGCCCGCCGCGCAGATAGCCGCCCCGCTGCAGCACCGAAACCGCCGCCGCGATTGTCGTCCGCTGCACGCCGAGCAGCTGCGACAAGGATACTTGCGTGATCGGCAGGCGGAGCGATCCGCATTTGTCGCAGGCATCCAGCAGCGTGCGCGCCAGGCGGTTTTCGACGCTGTGCAAGGCGTTGCAGGCGACATTTTGCCGCGCCTCGACCATCAGCGTTTCGATATATTTGTGCACCGCCGTGCGAAGCGCGGTGCTGCTCTCGTAAAGCGAGCGGTAGGTCGCCGCCGGTGTCTGCCAGATCACGCCCCCGAACTGGACGGTCGCCCGCGAATAGATCTGGCGGCTGCCGCACGCCTCGAACACGCCGACCGCGCCTTCGGGGCCGAGCAGGGCCACGTTCACGCTTTCGCCGGCGACGGTTTCGACACCGAGCACGAGCACGGCCGTGGTCGGAAACTGGACCTGATCGACCTTCTCCCCCGGCCGGTGCAACGTCTCCCCCCGCTCCAGATCCAGGGGAATGAACCGGTCTTCATACTGCGCCCAGAGCTCTGGCTCGATACTGGCGATCAGAGCGTTGCTTCTCGGCATTCGAAACTGTTTCTCCGGGCGGTCTTATTACGGTCGCGCCTCCCTGTAGCACGTGACTGGCGGCATGCTGTATTGAAGCCGACAATCGGAAAAACCGGTCGCGATGCTGCGGGGGACACAAAGGCGCATCAGGCGATCCGGAGCAGATCGTCCGGCCGCAATTCCGGGAGCAGCGCGATGAGGTCCTGCCGCGCGATCGCGAGGCAGCCTTCGGTCGCCGCGCCGTCGCGCCGGCAATGCCAGAAGATCGCGCTACCGGCGCCCGGCACGGCCGGCGCGTCATTGTGGCCGAGCACGACGATCACATCGTAGAGGCCATCGTCACGCCATAGCCGTTCCGCCGAAAAGCCATGAGGGTGGCGAACGGGGCGATTATAGGCGGGATCGTCCGCGCCATCCGACCAGCCGTCGTCGGGCCGGATCCAGCGCCAGGGCAGCTGCAGCCCCGCGGGCAACGCGACCCGATCGGGCCGCAACAGCACGCCGCGGATCGGCCAGCTGCCGATCGGGCTCGCCCCGTCGCCCTCCTTTTTGTCCGCCGCCGCGATCAGCCCGCCTTTGCCGATGCTGCACGGGATCGTCCGCTCGCCCGCATAGAGGAGCCCGGCCTTGCCATCCACTATCAGTCTCACAGCAAATGCCCGGTGCGGTCGCGCTTCACTTCCAGATAATGGGCATTGTGCGGGTTGGGCGGCAGGCTGTGCGGCACGCGCTCGGCGACACGGATCCCCGCCGCTTCCAGTCCCGCCACCTTGGCCGGATTGTTGGTGAGCAGCCGGATCCGGTCCTGTCCCAGCAGCCGCAGCATCGCCGCCGCGATCCCGAAATCGCGCGCATCCACCGCGAAGCCCAGCCGCAAATTGGATTCGACCGTGTCATAGCCCTGATCCTGCAGGGCATAGGCGCGCAATTTGTTGATCAGGCCGATCCCGCGCCCTTCCTGCCGCAGGTAGAGCAATATCCCCCACCCGCTCGCCTCGATCGCCCGGATCGCCGCCTGCAGCTGCGGCCCGCAATCGCATTTGAGGCTGCCGAGCACGTCGCCGGTCAGGCATTCGCTGTGCAGCCGCACCAGGGGCGGATTGCCGTCGGGCGAGCCGATCACCAAAGCGACATGTTCGGCCGCGTCGGCGGGCGCGCGGAAGGCGACGATCTCGCTCTTCTCCGCCCCTGCCACCGGCAGATGCGCGCGCGCCACGATCGCGAGATCCTCTTCCTGCGCATAGGCCGCGATGTCGGCGGCCTCGACCGTCGCCATCGCCTCGCCCCCGCCGCGCACGAAGAAGGCCGGCAGCAACCCCGCCACGCGCGCCAGCGTCAGCGCCGCCGACGCTGCCTCCGCTTCCGCCACCGCGCGGGTGCGATAGGGCCCTTTGAATGGCGTCGCGAGATCGTTGGCCGGGTCGGCCAGCGCGATCGCGGCGGACAGATCGAGCCATGGCACGCGCTCGATCAGTACCGGCTGGCCGGGCGTCGCCGCGTCGCGCTGGTTGGCGAGCTTGAGGATCGCGCCGCGCTCCGCCGACAGCAGAAGCTCCGCCGTGCCGTCCGGATCGAAGCCGGCAAGCCGCGCATCGTCGGCCCGCTCGACCGCGATCACAGTCAGCGCCCCGTCGCGCCCCGCCACGCGCACCGGCCAGCCGCGCCGGAGCGCATCGATCGCGCGCGCGGCGGCGAACGCGTCACTCACACCGCGAACTCGGTCACGAGCGGGACATGGTCGCTCGGCTTGAGCCAGTTGCGGCAATTCTCATGCACCGTGTGCGCGATCGCCTTCGCCGCGACCTCCCGGCTCGCCCACATATGGTCGAGCCGCCGCCCGCGATCGTTCACCGTCCAGTCGGGCGAACGATAGCTCCACCAGGTATGCAGCCGCGCCGGCGCCGGATAGAAATGGCGGCCGAGATCGACCCAGTCGTGCGCCGCCTTCAGCCGGTCGAGCGCGTCGACCTCGACCGGCGTATGGCTGACCACGTCGATCAGTTGCTTGTGGCTCCAGACGTCCTCCGGCAGCGGCGCTATGTTGAAATCGCCGACGATCAAGGTGGGCTCGTTCAGGCATTTCGCCCACTCGGTCATGCGTTCGACGAAGGCGAGCTTCTGCGCGAACTTGGGGTTGACCTCCGGATCGGGGACGTCGCCGCCGGCCGGCACATAGACATTTTCCAGCCGGAAGCCCGCCTCCAGCCACACGCCGACATGGCGCGCCTCGCCATTGTCCTGCCAGTCGTAGCGCCAGCACTCCTCATTGGCGGTCTTGAGAGGAATGCGCGACAGGATCGCCACGCCGTGATGCATGCGCTGGCCGTTCAGCCGCTGATGGACATAGCCCATCCGCCGGAAGTCGTCGGCGGGGAAGACGTCGTTCGCGGCCTTGGTTTCCTGCAGGCACAGGATGTCGATATCCTGCTCCGTGAGGAATTGCTCGACGATGCCGATCCGCGCGCGTACCGAATTGATGTTCCACGACGCGATCTTGAGGACTGCCATGCCCGGCATGTAGCGAGGCGGGTGCGCGGAGGGAAGATTGGCCTGCCCCTACCGTCACCCCGGCGAAAACCGGGCTCTCAGGAGATAAGGCGACGACAGCCCGCCATCGCCCGAGATCCCAGCTCCCGCTGGCATGACGCCACTGGTCAGTGATTTTGTACCGCACGGTTTGCATCCGCGGGCGCCATCGCTATATGCGACCGCCAACCAGCGGCAGAGAGGGGCCCATGCCGTCGATCCTATCCGTTTCCGCCGCCACCAAGCGCTACAAGTCCGATTTCACTGCGCTCGATTCCGTCGATCTCGAGATCGAACGCGGCGAGATCTTCGCGCTGCTCGGGCCGAACGGCGCGGGCAAGACCACGCTCATCAGCCTGGTGTGCGGCACCGTCTCGATCACCTCGGGCACGATCACCGTCGACGGGCATGATATCCAGCGCGATTTCCGCGCGGCGCGCTCGAAGATCGGATTGGTCCCGCAGGAGATCGCGCTCGATATCTTCGCCACCGTCTGGAACACGGTCAGCTTCAGCCGCGGCCTGTTCGGCCGTGCCCCCAATCCCGCCTATATCGAACAATTGCTGCGCGACCTTTCGCTCTGGGAAAAGCGCAACAACAAGGTGATCGAGCTGTCCGGCGGCATGAAGCGCCGCGTGATGATCGCCAAGGCATTGAGCCACGAACCCGATCTGCTCTTCCTCGACGAACCGACCGCCGGCGTCGACGTCAATCTGCGTCGCGACATGTGGGCTTTGGTGCGCAAGCTGCGCGCTCAGGGCGTCACCATCATCCTCACCACCCACTATATCGAGGAGGCCGAGGAAATGGCCGATCGCGTGGGCGTGATCGATCACGGCAAATTGCTGCTGGTGGAGGACAAGGCCGCGCTGATGCGGAAGCTCGGCAAGCGCCGCCTGACCGTCGTGCTGCACGATCCGATGACCGAACTTCCGCCGGCGCTCGCCGACTGGCCGCTCGCGCTGGAGGATGACGGCCACAAGCTCGTCTACACCTTCGATGCCGAGAATGAGGCGACCGGCATTCCCGGCCTGCTGCGCAGGCTCGACGAGTTGCGCATCGACTATCGCGACCTCGATACCGCGCGCAGCTCGCTTGAGGACATATTCGTCGGCCTGGTGGAGAATAAGGCATGAGCGTCAACGGCCATGGCGTGAAGGCGATCTACAAGACCGAGATGGCGCGCACCTTCCGCACCGTCTGGCAGAGCATCGCGACGCCGGTGATCACCACCGCGCTTTATTTCGTCGTGTTCGGCGGCGCGATCGGATCGCGCATCCAGCATGTCGGCGGCGTCCATTATGGCGCCTTCATCGTGCCCGGACTGATCATGCTGACTTTGCTCACCCAGAGCATCAGCAATGCCTCGATCGGCATCTATTTTCCCAAATTCACGGGCACGATCTTCGAGATCTTGTCCGCGCCGATGTCGACGATCGAGACCGTGACCGCCTATGTCGGCGCGGCCGCGACCAAGTCGGTCGGGATCGGGCTGATCATCCTTATCACCGCGACCTTCTTCACCCAGGTCGAGATTTTGCATCCCTTCTGGATGGTGGCCTTCCTGCTGCTGACCTCGATCACGTTCAGCCTGTTCGGCTTCATCATCGGCATCTGGGCCAAAAGCTTCGAGCAGCTCGCGATCATCCCATCGCTGGTGGTGACCCCGCTCACCTTCCTCGGCGGCGCCTTCTACTCGATCGACATGCTGCCCCAGCCCTGGCGCACGCTCAGCCTGTTCAATCCCGTCGTCTATCTGGTGAGCGGTTTCCGCTGGAGCTTCTACGGCATCGGCGACGTCGGGGTGGCGGCGAGCCTCGGCTTCACCGCGGCTTTCATGACTGCCTGCCTGGTCCTGCTCGCCTTCATCTTCCGCACCGGCTGGCGATTGAAGCCCTGATCGTCATTGCGAGCCGCGAGAAGCGGCGCGGCAATCCAGTACGGCGCCGGTCTCTCACGTCCAGGCCTGGATCGGTTCGCTCCGCTCGCGATGACAATGCGAAGGCACCGACCGCTGGTTGAGAACCGATCGCAGGCCTGCAACGCCGAACCGCCGACCGAGACTGGAGTCCGTCAAAGTAATACTTTGATGGGAACCCCATATTGCGGGGATAGCTAAGGCCGCGGATGCGGCCGCGCCTGAGAGCTTCATCAAAAAAGGAAGGGCCCCCGCTCCGGGGGCTGGAGCGAGGGCCGACCTGGCGTTCGTCACGCAGGTGAGGTGGCGACGCACGAGCCCGGGCAACAGGGGGGAATCCCGGGGGCGGCATCGCAACCGCAGCGCCTGTCTAGCTGCCCCTACCTGTCACCAGCATGAATGATTCCGGTCAGTGTTTGCCGAATTGCGGGCGTGGATCGCGCCAGGCGAACGCCTGGTCGCTTATCGGGACGCCGAATTTCTGATCGGACAGCACGGTCGTGGTGCGATTGCCCTGCGCATCGAGCACGCTCCAGCCGGACAGGGCCAGCCCGCCCGGCGCCCCGGATTTCTGCGCGAAACCGATCGTGATCGTGCCGAATTCGGGATGCTTGGGGTCGCGTCCCTCGATCACGATCCGCCCCTCTCCCGTCCCCGGAATGGCGTGCGCGTAGCGGGAAATATCCTTGGATGGATCGAGCAGCAAAGCGAGCGGCGAGTCGCCGACCTTCCAGCGCGAAACCTGTTTGACCTTGTAATCGATGAAGTTGAACGCCTTGCCGTCGCTGACGATCAGCAAGGGCACGTCCTTCTGATATTGGAAGCGGATCTTGCCCGGCTGCTTGAGCGTGACCGTGCCGGTCAGCGTGCGGCCGGCCCGGTCGGTCTGCGCGAAGGATGCCGTCATGGTGGTGACGGCACGCAGATGCGCCTGGACCTTGGCGAGTTCGCCGGACTGGGCGGCGGCGGGCGCCGCGATCAGCGCGGCGGCGATGGCAAAACGGATCATTCCTTCTCCCTGCCGGCCAGGCCTTGAACTCGGCCTGAACCTCTTGAACCACGTCATTGTGAGGAGCGGCGCGACGAAGCCGGCTTCGCCAGGGTCGCAATGACGGGAATCATTTCTTCCGCGGCTTCGGCTTGGGCCGCGTCATCGCCCAATCGCGCGACGCGGCGATCTGATCCTTCACCATCTCGGCATTCGCGCTGCCGTACCGCACCAGCAGGGCCGGATAGCCCGCATAATGCGGCGTCTGCCAGAAGGTGTCGGGGTCGATCTCGATCAGCATCTCGACCCTGGCCTTGTCGATATGCAGGCAGAAACTGTCCACCTCGCGGCTGGGCGTCACGACGGCGCGGTCATTGGCCTTGACCGCCGGCCCGCCATAATAGGTCGTGAGCTCGGTATCGGGCAGGGACAAGGCATAGGCCACGACATCGTCCCAGCGCAGGCTCATTGCCCGCGCTCCTCGCGCAGCTTCTGCCAATAAGCCAGCCGTTCCTGGATCTTCGCCTCGAACCCGCGCGGCGTGGGCGTGTAGAAGGTCTGCGGCTCCATCCCTTCCGGCCAGTAATTGTCGCCGGAGAAGGCCTCGTCGGCGTCATGGTCGTAGGCATAGCCTTTGCCGTAGCCGACCGACTTCATCAGCTTCGTCGGCGCGTTGAGGATATTCTTGGGCGGCATCAGCGATCCCGTCTCCTTCGCCGCGCGCGCCGCCGCGCCATAGGCCTTGTAGCCCGCATTCGATTTGGGTGCGGTCGCGAGATAGACCACCGCATTGGCGATCGCGAGCTCGCCCTCGGGCGAACCCAGGAAATCATAGGCGTCCTTGGCGGCCAGGCATTGCACCAGCGCCTGCGGGTCGGCGAGCCCGATATCCTCGCTCGCCATCCGCACGATCCGGCGCAGCAGGTAAAGCGGCTCCTCCCCCGCCACCAGCATCCGCGCGAGATAATAAAGCGACGCCTGCGGATCGGATCCGCGCACCGCTTTGTGCAGTGCGGAGATCAGATTGTAATGGCCTTCGCGATCCTTGTCGTAGACCGCGACCCGGCGATGCAGCAAAGCCGCAAGGCCGGCGGGGTCGAGCTTCTGCGTGAGCCCGACCGAGAACAATGTCTCCGCCTGGTTGAGCAGGAAACGCCCGTCGCCGTCCGCGCTCGCCACCATCGCCGCGCGCGCCGCATCGTCGAGCGGCAGCGGCCGCCCCTCCAATTCCTCCGCCCGCTTCAGCATCGCGTCGAGCGCATCATTGTCGAGCCGGTTGAGGATCAGCACCTGCGCGCGCGACAGAAGCGCGGCGTTCAATTCGAACGAGGGATTCTCGGTGGTGGCGCCGACCAGCACCACGGTGCCGTCCTCGACATAAGGCAGGAAGCCGTCCTGCTGCGCGCGGTTGAAACGGTGGATCTCGTCCACAAACAAGAGCGTGCGCTTGCCGATCCGCGCATGTTCGCGCGCCTCGGCGAAGGCCTTCTTGAGGTCGGCCACGCCCGAGAACACCGCCGAGATCGCGACGAAGCGCAGCCCCACCGCATCGGCCAGCAGCCGCGCGATGCTGGTCTTCCCCGTGCCCGGCGGACCCCACAATATCATCGACGACAGCCGTCCCGCCGCCACCATCCGGCCGATCGCACCCTCCGGCCCGGTCAGATGCTCCTGACCGATCACCTCGTCCAGCGACCGGGGCCGCAGCCGGTCCGCGAGCGGCGCGTCCGGCCCCGGCACGGGCTGCGCACTCTCAGGCGGAAGGTCAGCGGCAAAGAGGTCGGCCATAGGCACGGATATAGGGCGCCGGCAGGCCTGACGCCACGCGCGAAGAACAAGTCCTATTTCGAACGCGCCCCTCAAAACTGTCTTGAAGTGACTCAAGATATATCTTAGATGCGATTCGATGATACAGGAGTTTATCGAAATGCGATTTGGACATGGCTATGGCCGCTGGCTTGGCGGCGGCTTCGGGCCCGGCGGGCGTGGCGATCATGGTCACGGTTGGGGTCATCATGAACGCGGAGGCGGCCGTCGCCGCATGTTCGACGGCGGCGAGCTCCGCCTCGTATTGCTCACCTTGCTCGAGGAGCAGCCGCGCCACGGCTACGACCTGATCCGCGAGATCGAGGAACGGACCGGCGGCAGCTACGCCCCCAGCCCGGGCGTGGTCTATCCGACACTGACCATGCTCGACGAGATGGGCCATATCGACGAGGTGAAGGAGGAAGGTGCGCGCAAGCGCTTCGCCATCACCGATGCGGGCAAGGCCTTCCTCGCCGAGAAGCGCGAAGAAGTCGATGCCCTGCTCGAACGGCTGGCGCTTGTCGGCGAGCGCGAGGGTCGCAGCGCCGGCGGCGCGCCGATCAAGCGTGCGATGATGGGCCTCGGCATGGCGTTGCGCGACACTCTCGGGGCCGCGCGCGGCAATCCGGAACTGGTCCATGACGTCGCAGCGATCATCGACGAAGCCGCGCGCAAGATCGAGCGGCTCGATCGGTGACGCGTTTCATCGCCATTCGGCCGTGGCCGCGCCTGGCCCTGGCCGCGGCCAATGACCTGCTGGCGAAAGACCAGCCAGCGAGCTTCCCGGTCACGACCGCCCGCCCGCCAGAAACCCGAACGGACCGACCGGCGTCCCCTACCCTCCCGCGCTGAGCCCGACTCCCCCGTTCATGCTGAGCTTGTCGAAGCACTGTCCCTTCTTCTGACGCACAGAAAAGGCAGCCCTTCAACAGGCTCAGGGCGAACGGGTGGGGTTGACAAACCGGAACAAACCGTGTACGCATGATACGTTCGCTGGTCCGGAAGGATCAGAGGACATGACCGGCGCGAAGCTCCTCGGCATGCATGAGAGTGTAACTTCGCCCAAAGAGTACAGATCTCAGCATGAAGCTTATGCCTCATGGTGATGCCGGCGTCGTGGAGCGGGGCTATGCGGACGA